>ERZ772962.3-NODE-3-length-216757-cov-6.528814_pt1 | contig 216757 bp, 166 predicted proteins | sample MGYA00580676_ERZ772962 | MGnify/ENA primary metagenome ERZ772962 (study PRJEB29015, sample SAMEA2738049) | human oral metagenome | biome: human oral; feature: human-associated habitat; material: saliva | place: China | collected 2230 ...
GTACTGGCTGAGGTTATTCGTGAGCACCCGGTGCTGCTGAACCGTGCACCTACCCTGCACCGTCTGGGTATCCAGGCTTTCGAGCCCCAGCTAATTGAGGGTAAGGCTATTCAGCTGCACCCGCTGGTATGTGCCCCCTTTAACGCTGACTTCGACGGCGACCAGATGGCTGTGCACCTGCCGCTAGGTGCGGAGGCCCAGTCTGAGGCCCGCATTTTGATGCTCAGCGCCAACAACATTCTTAAGCCTTCCGATGGCCGCCCGGTGACCATGCCGGCCCAGGAAATGATTGCCGGTCTGTTCCACCTGACTAGCAACCCTGACCCGGCGGTTGAGGTTGAAAAGGACGCTAACGGTGAGCCGGTAGTGCCAGCTTTCTCCTCCTTCGCTGAGGCCAAGATGGCTTTCGACTTCGGCAAGCTGCACCTAAACGCGCTAGCTGACATTCGTTTTGAAGAGGGCATCACCCCGCCCATCGGCTGGGTAGCTCCGGAAAACTACACCGAGGGTGACCCCATCACCCTGCGTACCACCCTGGGCCGCGCCATCTTCAACATCAACCTGCCGGGTACCTTCCCCTACGTCAACGAGATCGTTGACAAGAAGAAGCTCTCCGACATCATCAACACGCTGGCTGAGCGTTACCCCCGCGTGGAGGTAGCCGCCTCGCTGGATGCCTTGAAGAACTCCGGTTTCGGCTGGGCCACCTGGTCTGGTGTGACCGTAGCCTTCTCCGACGTGGTTTCGCCTGCTTCTAAGCCTCAGATTCTGGCTGGCTATGAAGCCCAGGCTGCCAAGATCGAAGAAGACTTCGCTGAAGGTATGCTCACCGAGGATGACCGTTATGACGCGCTGATCAAGATCTGGACTGAAGCCACTAACGAGGTGGCCCAGGCTATGCGCGATAACTTCCCTGAGCGCAACACGGTTTACCGCATGGTTTCCTCCGGTTCGCGTGGTAACTGGGACCAGATCCGCCAGCTGGCGGGTATGCGTGGTTTGGTGTCTGACCCCAAGCAGCGTCTGATTGAGCGCCCGATTACCTCCAACTACCGTGAGGGTCTAAGCGTTCTGGAGTACTTCACCGCTACCCACGGTGCCCGTAAGGGTCTGGCCGACACCGCTCTGCGTACCGCCGACTCGGGTTACTTGACCCGTCGTCTGGTGGACGTGGCCCAGGACGTGATTGTGCGTGAAGAGGACTGTGGCACCCGCAAGGGCCTAACCGTCCAGATCGCTGACCGCGACGCTGCCGGCAACCTGGTTCCCGGCGAGATCGTGGAGACCACCGCCTACGCCCGTACCCTGGCCCGCGACGCCGTGGACGCTGAGGGTAACGTGGTGCTAGCTGCTGGTGAGGACGTCGGCGACGTCGCCATTGAGAAGCTGGTGGCTGCCGGCATCGAGTCCATCGTGATTCGTTCCGTGCTCACCTGTGACTCCGCCGTCGGTACCTGTGCCGCCTGCTATGGCCGTTCGCTGGCCACCGGTAAGCGTGTGGACATCGGTGAGGCTGTGGGTATTATTGCCGCCCAGTCCATTGGTGAGCCCGGTACTCAGCTGACCATGCGTACCTTCCACACCGGTGGTGCGGCTACCAGTGCCGACATCACCCAGGGTCTACCTCGTGTGCAGGAGCTTTTCGAAGCCCGTACGCCTAAGGGTGAGGCCGTGGTGGCTGAGGCTGCTGGCCGCCTGGCTATTGAGGACGACGTCGACGGTAAGCGCCTGGTCATTAAGCGTGACGACGCCGAAGAGGACCTGGTGGTTCCGGTTTCGCGCCGCGCCAAGCTGCTGGTGAAGGAAGGCGACCACGTTGACCCGGGTCAGCCCATGACTGAGGGTCCGATTGACCCCAAGAAGGTGCTGCGTCTGCGTTCGGTTTCTGCCACCCAGCGTCACCTGGTGGATGAGGTCCAGAAGGTGTACCGCGACCAGGGTGTGGACATCCACGCCAAGCACATTGAGGTTATTGTGCGCCAGATGCTGCGTCGCGTAACCGTGCTTGACCCGGGTGACACCGAGCTGCTGCAGGGTGACTTTGTGGATGTGATGACCTTCCGCGAGCAGTCGCGCAAGGCTATGGCTGAGGGCGGCAAGCCCGCCTCGGGCCGTACCGAACTGATGGGTATCACCAAGGCCTCCTTGGCTACCGACTCGTGGCTGTCTGCCGCCTCCTTCCAGGAAACCACTCGCGTGCTCACTGAGGCCGCCATGAACGGCCGCTCTGACACCCTGATGGGCCTGAAGGAGAACGTCATCCTCGGTAAGCTGATCCCGGCCGGTACCGGTCTGGCCCGCTACCACGATGTTGAGGTGGAGCCCACCGAGGCCGCTAAGGCGGAGATTTTCTCCCGCACTGGCGACACCCAGGTAGCCAACAACTACGGTCTAGGCGATTTCCACGCGGACTTCTCCGATGACTACCACACTGGATTCTCCTCGGACTACCAGTTCTGAGCTGTTAAACGTGCGCGTTAAACGCGCACGCTAGGCTGAGCAAAAACAATCGGGTGGGTGCCAACAGGCACCCACCCGCCCTGCGTTTGCTTCGCGTCAGTTCACTCTGGTGCCCAGCGGCCCTTGTTAGCGGCTGGCGCTAAACGCTTAGACCGTTTTAAGGTGCACCCGGGTCGGCTAGCGCCAGCCCAAGCCACTAGCTGGGGCGCAGCACACGCCATTAGCTGGCGGGATACGCTGCGAAGGGGGCTGGGGCGACGTCGTCGTTAATAAAAGCTGCCAGGCGCGCAATTACCGCCCCCTCGTGGGGCACCAGCGGGCTGGGTAGGTCCGCTAGCGGGAACCAAGCCAATGCGGCGGCCTTATCGGGCTCAGCCAGGCGCGGCTGGCCCTGCCAATGGCGGCACAGGAAAAAGAAGTCAACTCGCTGATCAATAGGCTGATCAGAATGCATGCGATGCACCGCCTGGAAGGGCTGCAAATCCTGGGGCTCTAGCTGCAAACCAATCTCTTCCAGGCATTCGCGCAGCGCCCCTTGCGCGGGCTGCTCGCCATATTCAAGATGCCCGGCCACGCCACAGGCCCAATGTTCATCCATAAAACCGGTGCCTTGGCGTAGCTGCAGCAAAATTTCCGCTCCCGCCTGGCCCGGGCGCACTAACATGATGTAAACAGCTGGTATCAAAGCGTTGTGAGCAGCGAACATATACCAAATTGTAATAGTGGACCAGACAAAAACCTGATATTTTCATGACAATAAGGCAAATACTGTACTTAATCGAAGGTGGTCATGTTGCAACAACTTAGTCTGCAATCTCAAGACGCCAATAACATCCCGCTTTATATATGGGAACCCCCGTCCCCGCACGCAATCATCCAGCTCATCCACGGCACCGCTGAACACGCCCGCCGCTACGACTACTTCGCTAAAGCGGCGGCGGCCCAGGGGTTTATTGTGGCCGCACATGATCAGCGCGGTCACGGCAGTGCCATCAGTGAAATCTATCCGCGCGGCTATATTGGTGAGCCGCACACGGTTTTAGATGACATCTTTGTGGTCAACCGCTACCTGCATGAAACCTACCCACAGCTGCCGGTAATCGTTATGGGCCACTCCTGGGGCTCCTTTGAGGCGCGTGAATTTGCCATTAGCCACCCGGATCAGCTTGACGCCCTGATCGCCATGGGCACCGGCGACGGCGCTGGGCTGGTTAATCGCCTGGGTTACAGCGTGGCCAGCCTCGAATGCAGCCGGCGCGGCACCCACTACTACTCGCGGGCCCTGCAAGAACTGGCATTTGGGCCTTTTAACCGGGCCTTTGAAAACCCCCGCACCGCCTTTGACTGGCTTTCACGCGACCGAGCCCAGGTGGATGCCTATCTGCGTGACCCCTTGTGCGGTTTCACCATGACCACCGGTTTCTTCAAGGCCCTGGTGGGGTTGACCCTGACGGTGTCCAAGCCGCGCCGCATTGCCCGCATGAGCAAAGACCTACCGATCCTGCTTATCAGCGGCGCTAACGATCCGGTAGGTGGGCAGGGTAAGGGGGTGCGCGCCGTCGCCCGTGCCTTGCAAAAAGCCGGCTTAAGCGAGGTAACCATGCGTCTGTACCCCGAGGCTCGCCACGAAATCCTCAACGAGCTTAACCGCGATGAGGTAATCGCAGATCTGCTGGCCTGGGCACAGAGTGTAATTGCTGGCGATAAAATCCCCGCCGCCACCACCTTGTAGCTTTTCCACAAATAACGCAGGTGACAAACTGGCATTTAAAACGCTAGGAGTCAGTGGGCTAAGAGACCTAGGCTGGGTTACATGTCGAACTCAGTTACTGCCCTAAACCCCTCGGTTACCCGCAAGCTCAGCGCCACCCAACTGGCCAGTGGCGTTGCCAAAATTTCCTTCGGCGTACTAGCGCTAGCAGTGCTTAGTCAGGTACGAATTCCCCTACCCTTCACCCCGGTTCCCGTTAGCTTAGGTACTTTCGCGGCTATTGCTGTGGGCGTGCTGCTGGGACGCCGCTACGGTAGCGCCAGTGCACTTACGTTCGCGCTGCTAGGTAGCCTGGGTGCACCTATTTTCGCTGGTTTTACCGCTGGCTTTACCCTGACCTTTGGGTATGTGCTGGGCTATATTCCGGCCGCGCTGCTGGGTGGTTACGCCGCTCGCGCCGCCCGCAACGGCAGCCTGCTAGCTGCTTTAACCTTGGTTTTGGCAGCTAGTGCTGTCATTTACCTACCTGGCCTTACCTGGCTGTGGCTTGCCAGTGGCAAGAGCCTGCTGGCCACGCTGAGCCTAGGACTTGCGCCCTTTATTGTGGGTGACCTCCTCAAGGCCGCCCTGGTAGTTGCCTACCTGGCAACTGTGGCACGTCGTAGTCACTGACAAATAGCAAAGTAGACTAGGGAGCATGAGCCAAGCTAAGCCCACGCTTTCCGTGTTGGACCTGGTGCCTGTAAGCCAAGGTCGTAGCCGCAGCCAAGCCTTGCGTGAAATGGTCCTATTGGCCCAAAGCGCTGAGCGTGCTGGCTATGCCCGCTACTGGTTGGCTGAGCACCACGGCTCAACTACCTTCCTCTCTTCAGCTACCACGGTGCTGATGGGGCAGGTGTTAGCGGCCACGGAAAGTATCACGGTGGCTTCTGGTGGGGTCATGCTCCCTAATCATGCGCCTTTAGTGGTGGCGGAGGCGGTTGGTACCCTGGCCACCATGTATCCGGGCCGCGTTGAGGTGGGTTTGGGGCGAGCTCCAGGCACTGATCCGGTAACGGCCCGGGCGTTGCGCCGGCGCGAGGCTGATCCGGCGTCTTTTGTTGACGAAGTAACTGAGCTGGCCGATTACCTGGCTGCTAATGACTCGCTTTTTGAGACTTTGCCGGGGTCTGTGGCCGCGCAAACTAGCGCCCACGATGTGGCTTGGGTGGCTAGCTCTAGGGCCCGCGCCTTGCCGGGGGAGGGGACTAATCCGCCGCTGTGGATTTTGGGTTCTTCTGTTAATGGGGCGCGTGTGGCTGGCCGTTTGGGTCTGGGTTTTGCTGTGGCCGCGCATTTTGCGCCGGCTCAGGCTGAGGCGGCGGTTATGGCTTACCGCTCGGTTTTCAATGGGGCTAGTGATTACGCTCAGGCTTCGCACCCGCGTACGGCTGCTGCTTTTAATGTGGTGGTTGCGCCCACTGATGAAGAGGCTCAGTATTTGGCGACGACGGCGCGCGCGGCTAATGCCCGAATTGTGGCTGGCCGCCCGGGGCCGCTTGATGAGCCTACTAGCGATCCTGAGGCTTGGCGTGCGTTGGCAGGGGAGCGGGCTAGCATGGTTGATGACTCACTGGCTTACTTCTTTGTAGGCACGCCCCAGCGCGTGGCCGCTCAGCTGCATGAAATGGCGCAGCGCTGGGAGCTGGAAGACATTATCTGCCTGTCTTTTATTCATGACGCCGCCGCGCGTCGGCGCAGCTATGAGCTGCTAGCTCAGGCCTGGTAATAGGGGCAGTCAAGTTGTGGGTAAGCGTAGCCTAAGCTGATTATCTATACGTTTTTGTTGCCTATTTACTAGGTCTCGCGATAGTGGTCAAAAATAAAATTTACTCAATTACTCACTGTGACTGGCATCCTAGAGAGTTTATAAAACCCCTGATCAGACGTACTTTTGCAAGTATTTTTAGGGGCTGGGTAGCGCATGGGCTTGCGCGGGAAAGTTTCAATATTCGGCCATAGTTACAACTTTGTGACGACCAGTCGGGTATTCTTTACTTAATTAGTGCCCTGCAAGAGTAATACTTCGGGGCGCGGTCATGTTCCGCAGATTGCAGCCGCTACGCGCAGGCGCGATCGAACCGGAGAGAGATACCGAATGTTTGTATACCTGCTGAGAAGGATATTCAACTATGTAGTGTTGCTGTTCCTGGCAACATCACTAGCGTATATCTTGGCATCCATCTCGATGGACCCCTCTACGTTATGGGACCGTTCTAACCCAAACCTAAACTGGAACGCCATTAACGCAAACCTGATCAAATACAACATCAGCCACGAGCTGCCGGTATGGGATCGTTACACCACTTGGCTGCAAACTGTGCTGAGCAGCTGGGATTGGGGTTTCACCCCTAAGGGCGAATCTGTTAACGCTCTGGTTGCTGTTAAAGTAGGCGTTTCGCTGCGCCTGGTGGTGCTGGGTGCACTTATTGGTATGGTTGGCGGTGTTTCGCTGGGTGCCTGGACCGCTACCCGTCAGTACAGCCTGTCCGACCGCGCCATTTCTTTCATCGCTATGGTGGTTATCTCCACTCCGGCCATGGTTCTGGCAACCCTACTCCAGGTGGGGGCGGTACACCTGAACACTGCTACCGGTATGCAGATTCTTTCCTTCGTTGGTGAAGGTGAAGGTTTTGCAGACCGGCTTAACCACTTGATTTTGCCAACCTTGTCAATGTCGCTAGCCGGTATCGCCAGCTACTCGCGTTACCAGCGTAACTTGATGCTTGACACCCTTGGTGCTGACTATGTGCGTACCGCCCGCGCTAAGGGCCTGACCAAGCGCCGTGCCGTAACCCGCCACGCACTGCGTACTGCGCTGATTCCTATGGCCACTTACTTTGCTTTTGCTCTGGCCGGTTTGTTCACCGGTGCTGCTATCACTGAGCGTGTTTATGGCTGGCACGGTATGGGTGAATACTCGGTTAACGCCATTAGCGGTATGGACATTAACGGTACTACTGCGGTGGTTGCCTTCTCGGGTCTGTGTACTCTAAGCGGTGCCCTCCTGAGTGACATTTTGGTTGCAGTTGTCGACCCGCGAGTGAGGGTAAGCTGAACATGAGCGAAATCGTTGAAACTGAAATTGAAGAGGAAGCCGCAGAGGTTAAACCTGAAAAGCGCCTAACCCACGGTCAGCTTATTCTGCGTCGCTTCCTGCGTAACCGCTCTGCTGTTATTGGTCTAATTGGGCTGCTGATTCTGATTGCAGTGGCTATCATTGGTCCCTTCGTTTATCGCTGGAGCTACCTCGACGTCGACGGCGAAGCCTTCCTAACTCCTCCTGGCGGCAGTCACCCGCTGGGCACAACCCAATCCGGTAAGGACGTACTGGCCCTGACCATGGAGGGTACGCGTAAGTCCCTCATGATCGCTTTCGCGGTGGCCTTGATCCAGACCTCCATTGCGGCCCTGATCGGTAGCTCTGCCGCCTACTTTGGTGGCTGGTGGGAAAAGATCGCCATGTGGTGCACCGACTTGCTGCTGGTGGTCCCCTCCTTCCTGATCATCGCTATCATGTCGCAGAAGGCGGGCGCCTCGAAGGGCTCCATCACCCTGTTTATCGTGCTGTTGGCCGGTTTCGGGTGGATGCTTACCGCGCGTGTGGTGCGCTCTATGACCTTGAGCGTTAAGAACCTTGACTATGTGACTGCGGCCCGGTTCATGAACGTGCCCAGCCCGGTCATCATTTTCCGTCACATCATTCCTAACATCGCTTCGCTGCTGATTATTGACGCCACCATCAACGTGGCTTACGCAGTGCTTAGTGAAACCACCCTGTCCTACTTCGGCTTTGGTGTGCAGGCGCCCAACACCTCACTGGGTACCATCATCGCTGAAGGGCAGACTTCTGCTACCACCGCAGAGTGGATCTTCATGGCTCCTGCTGTGGTACTGATCGTGATGCTGACCTGCGTGAACTTCGTAGGTGACGGCTTGCGCGATGCTATCGACCCCTCTTCCAAGTCCGGAGGTAAGGCATGAGCAAGACAAAAGATCCGGAAACTCAAGTGAAGAAGTCTAACGTGGACGCAAAGGCTAAAAAGCCCCGCAAGGAGTCTTTCAACGCCGCTGATCTGCCTGACCCCAAGTCTGGCGCTCCCTTGCTGGAGGTGCGCGATCTGTGCGTATCTTTCCCCTCTGAGGATGGGCGCGTAAACGCTGTACGCGGGGTGAACCTGAAGGTTAACCGTGGTGAGACTCTGGCCCTGGTGGGTGAGTCTGGTTCTGGTAAGTCAGTAACCTCCACTGCCGTAATGGGGCTGCTGGATGAGTCTGCGGAAATCTCTGGTTCGGTTAAGCTGCACGGCACTGAGTTGCTGGGTCGTAGCGACGCCTACATGTCTAAGGTGCGCGGTATTCAGCTATCTATGGTGTTCCAGGATCCGCTAAGCGCTCTGACCCCGGTTTACACCGTGGGTGACCAGATCGTTGAGGCCCTTAAGACCCACAACGACAAGTATGACGACGACGCCGCCTGGAAGCGTGCGGTTGAGCTGCTGGACATGGTGGGTATTCCTAACCCCACTGTGCGCGCCAAGGCTTACCCTCACGAGTTCTCCGGTGGTATGCGTCAGCGTGCAGTTATCGCTATTGCTATCGCTAACAACCCTGACCTGATCATTGCGGACGAGCCCACCACAGCTTTGGACGTAACCATTCAGGCCCAGATCCTTGAGGTCCTAAAGGTGGCTCAGCGCGAAACCGGCGCCGGCGTCATCATGATTACCCACGACCTGGGTGTGGTGGCCGGTATGGCCGACCGCGTAGCAGTTATGTACGCCGGACGCATTGTGGAAACTGGCGATGTTGACGAGATCTTCTACAACTCGCGCATGCCCTACACCATTGGTCTGCTCGGTTCCCTGCCGCGTCTGGATGCTAAGAAGGATGCCGCTCTGGCAACCCTGGAGGGTAACCCGCCTTCGCTGCTAAACCTGCCTAAGGGCTGCCCCTTCGCACCGCGTTGCCCGCTGGTAACCGACAAGTGTCACGGCGAAGAACCTACCTTGAAGAAGCATGGTGAGCCGGGCAAGTCGGGTGAAGTACACCTGTCTGCCTGCTATCACGCCGATAAGATCGCCAAGGAATCACTAACCTACCTGGACATCTACCCGGCTCCTGAGCTGAAGACTCCGGACACCCTGAACCTGCCCCACGCTGATCGTCCCGAGGTTCTGCGAGTTAACGACCTGGTTAAGACCTTCCCGCTAACCAAGGGCGCCGTCTTCAAGCGTCGCGTGGGTACGGTACACGCCGTGGACGGTATCTCCTTCGACGTGCGTCGTGGTGAGACTCTGGCCCTGGTGGGTGAGTCCGGTTGTGGTAAGACCACCACCTTGATGCAGGTGCTGAACCTGCTCAAGCCCGAGCAGGGCAAGATCGTGGTACTTGGCCGCGACACCGCTGAGCTAAACCGCCGCGCCCGTAAGGAAGTTCGTCGCGACCTGCAGATCGTGTTCCAGGACCCGATGGCCTCCCTGGATCCGCGTCTGCCGGTGTATGACCTGATCGCTGAGCCTATGCGCCACAATGGTTACAGCAAGGAACACATTGATAAGCGCATTACTGAGCTAATGACCCTGGTGGGCCTAGAGCCCAGCCACGCCAACCGTTACGCCCGTAACTTCTCTGGCGGTCAGCGTCAGCGTATTGGTATTGCCCGTGCGCTAGCGCTAGAACCCAGCCTGCTGGTACTGGATGAGCCGGTTTCGGCCCTGGACGTATCCATTCAGGCTGGTGTGATTAACCTGCTTGATGAGCTGCGTGCAACCTTGTCTCTGAGCTACCTGTTCGTGGCTCACGACCTGTCCGTGGTGCGTCACATTGGTGACCGTGTGGCCGTCATGTACCTTGGTAAGATCGTTGAGATCGGTGACATCGATGAGATTTTCGAAGCTCCGGCTCACCCCTACACCCAGGCTCTGCTAAGCGCCATTCCGATTCCGGACCCGGCCAAGGAACGCACCCGTAGCCGCATCATTTTGCAAGGTGACCTGCCGAGCCCGGCTAACCCGCCTTCGGGCTGCCGTTTCCGCACCCGCTGCCCCAAGTTCCTCACTCTTGACGGGGCTAAGCAGAAGCAGTGCATCGACAAGCTGCCTGACTTCAAGCACATGGGTGATGACCACGAGGCCGCCTGCCACTACCCAGAGCGCACCAGCGTCTTCTAGGACTAAGCGGCTTCGTCACTAAATGAAATTGCCACCAAACCGATTACAGTTTGGTGGCAATTTTGTCCGTATAGCGGTCAATAGTTTGCGCACAGCGCCCTATATGCGATTTACTTTTCAGCGTTGCATGTTCGTCTCATTATTTGGCTAACGTGCGTCCCTAAATCTCATGAGAATTGGAGTCATCAAATGATGATCAACCGTCGTATGTTCTTGGCCGGTTCGGCCTCTACTGCGGTTCTGGCAGCCCTAGCGGCTTGCGCTTCATCTTCTAACTCCGACGGCGGCAGTGAAAACCTAAAGCAGGCTGTTAACGTCGTTGCACGTGACAAGGTGAAGGACGGCGGCGAGCTTAAGTTTGCTCTGAGCGACCCGATCGCCAACTGGAACAACTCCACCGTTGAAGGCAACACCGCCGCGATGAGTCAGATCCTGGGCTTCATCTCACCTTCCCTGTTCCTGTACGACTCTGCTGGTAAGCCTACCCCGCGTCCGGAGTTCTTCAAGTCCATCAAGGGCGAGGTTAAGAACGGTAAGACCGTTGTTTCCATCGAGCTGAACGACAAGGCCGTCTGGGGTGACGGCAAGAAGATCGTGGCTGACGACTACATCAAGACGATGCAGAGCGCCACCAACAAAGACTATGGGTGGGCCTCCACCGATGGTCTAGTCGACATCGAGAAGTTCGAAAAGGAAAGTGACACCAAGTTCTCCATCACTTGGAAGTCCACCTACCCCGACTGGTCTGCTGTTATCACCGTGATGCCGCAGGCTCAGGTAGCCACTCCTGCCGCCTTCAACGATGGCGTTAAGGACGCTACCAAGTACAAGAACGAATGGTTCGCCGGCCCCTACAAGATCAAGTCTTACGACGCTGCTCAGCAGCTGGTTACCCTAGAGCGTAACGAAAAGTGGTGGGGTGATAAGGGTAAGCTCGATAAGATCACCTTCCGCTACCTAGACAGTGCTGCTACCGCTGGCGCCTTTGCTAACAAGGAAGTAGACGTACTGCGTAGCATCGTTACCGCCGACACCTTCAAGCAGGCCCAGACTCGTACTGACGCCGAGGTGCGTCAGAACTTCGGTCTGCAGTACCGCCACGTCACCATTAACGGTAGTCACGGCATCCTCAGTGACAAAGCTGTACGTCAGGCCTTCCTGCTGGGCACCAACCGTCAGGAAATCGCTAGCGCTCTGCTAGCCGGCCTGCCGGTCAAGCCTAAGGACTTCCTGCTGGGTAACCACTTCTTCATGCCCACCCAGAAGAACGAGTACAAGGATAATGGTGCTCAGTGGGCCTACAACGTTGAGAAGGCTAAGAAGCTACTTGACGAGGCTGGCTGGAAGGAGCCCAGCGCTGGTGCCATCCGTGAAAAGAACGGCAAGAAGCTGACCATCTACTACACCCGTCCTACCGGCGTGGTTACCACCAAGAACGAGTCTGAGCTACTGCAGAACCAGCTAAAGAAGATCGGTATCGATCTGCAGATGAAGGAAGTTGAGTCTGCTAGCTACTTCAAGACCATCTCTCAGAAGAACTTCGAGGTTACCGGTTTCGCTTGGCAGCTGACCCAGTACCCGATGAACAACATCGGTCAGGTCTACGGCAAGGACTCTCAGTCCAACTTCTCTGGTTACAGCGTCGATGCCATCGACGAGGCTATCAAGAAGATCGCGGTTGAGACTGACAACGCCAAGCGTGTTGAGATGACCAACAAGGTTGACGCTCTGATCTGGGAAAACGTCATGAACTACCCGCTCTACCAGCGTCCCGACCTGTGCGGTGTGCCCAAGAAGCTAGCCAACTACGGTGCTTTTGGTCTGGCCACTGTGCGCGGTGAAGACGTAGGTTTCGTCGACTGATAGGGCTTAAGTACCTTTAAATGCCCGCTGCATGAGTAATCATGCAGCGGGCATTTTGCTTTGTTGTGAAGCGGATCTCGGAAGTCTTTTGAACTGGTAAACTTCGCAGCAATTTCTTGAGTGTAACTTCTAGAAATCAATCCGAAACATGCGTGAAACTATCAAAATATTCAAAATATCGAATATGTATCAGTATTTGGAAAATGCTTGTATAAATTCCCGTGCATATGTTTCCATATCTGTGTGAGTCCACAGCGAGCGACTCGTACGCTCGCTACTAGGGACTCGCCGGAACCCAACAAGGAGAAGTTCAAATGATGATTAACCGGAGGATGTTTTTAGCCGGCACTGCATCTGCTGCAATGCTCGCTACTCTGGCTGCGTGTTCGGGATCAAGCGAATCTGGCGCCACTGCCGCCAAAGCTATTAACAAGGTTGAGCGTGGCAGCCTAAAGCAGGGTGGTACCCTGCGTTTCGGTATGGGCACTCCCGTTGCCAACTGGAACAACTCCACCGTTGACGGTAACGGTGTAGACCTTAAGAACATTTACAACTTCGTTGCTCCTGGCTTCTTTGACTATGACGACAAGGGTGAGGCTAAGCCCAACCCCAACTTCGTCACCAAGGTTGAGGATGTAACCAAGGACGGCAAGACCACCGTGACCATGGTGCTCAACCCCAAGGCTAAGTGGAACAGCGGGCGCCAGATCAGCCCCGACGACTTCATTGCCACCATTAAGTGCACTCAGGATAAGAACTACCTGTGGGCCTCTACCGACGGCTACGACCAGATCGAAAAGGTAGAGAAGGTTGACGACACCACGGTGAAGTTCTACTTCAAGTCTGCCTTCCCGGACTGGACCTCTATCATCTCCGGCACCCTGCCCAAGGAGCAGGTGGCCACCGCCGAGGTCTTCAACAACGGTATGGCCAAGACCTACAACAACGACTGGTACGCCGGCCCCTTCAAGATTGAGTCCTACAACGAGGCTCAGCAGGTAGTCACCCTGGTTCCCAATGAGAAGTGGTGGGGCGACAAGCCGCTACTGGACAAGGTAACCTTCCGCGTACTGGACAGCGCTGCTGAGGCAACCTCCTTCGCTAACAAGGAGATCGACGTCCTGGACTACATCATCAGTGCCAACACCTACAAGCAGGCCCAGCAGCGTACCGACGCTGAGGTACGTCAGAACTTTGGTCTGCAGTGGCGTCACTTCACCCTGAACGCCTCCTCCGGTGTGCTGGCTGACAAGGCCGTACGTCAGGCCCTGATGCGTGCCACTGACCGGGCTGCCATCACCAAGTCCTCGCTGGCCGGTATGCCGGTTGACGCCAACAAGGTGCTGCTTGGTAACCACTTCTTCATGCCCAGCCAGGAAGGCTACGTAGACAACTCCACCAAGTGGTCTCACGACATCGAGGCTGCCAAGAAGCTGCTCGATGGCGCTGGTTGGAAGGAGCCCAGCCCCGGTGCTATCCGCGTCAAGGACGGCAAGAAGCTGAGCATCAAGTACACCCGTCCCACCGCCGTACCTACCACCAAGACCGAGTCTGAGCTGCTGCAGAGCCAGCTGAAGAAGATCGGTATGGAGGTTGTCATGGAGGACGTCGAGTCCGCCAAGTACTTCAAGGACTACATCAACAAGAAGAACTTCGAGATCACCTCCTTCACCTGGCAGGGCACCCCCTACCCGATGATGAACATCGGTCAGATCTACGGTAAGGGTAACTCCAACTTCACCGGTCAGAGCATCAAGGAGCTCAACGAGCTGATCGACAAGATCGCCGTTGAGGCCGACCACAAGAAGCGTGTTGCCATGACCAACCAGGCTGACGAGATCATCTGGGAGAACGTCTTGAACTTCCCGATCTACGAGCGCATGCAGCTGACCGCTGTGCCTAAGAAGCTGGCTAACTTCGGTGCAGTAGGCCTGGCTAGCTACCGTGCTGAGAACATCGGGTTCACCGCCTGATACAGATAATTAAAACGTCGGGGCTTGGCACCTTTTGTTGGGGAGGTGCTAAGCCCCGATTCCGTTTATCATCAACAAATTTTAAAACCCCGTCTAAAGGCTTCATGGCCCCAAGCTGGTGCATACGCTGTCGGCACCTAGCGCCGGCAAGATAGCTTGAACGTGCAAGAATGTAGCTATGCCTAGGGTCATTATTCGCTCGCGTCGAGCCCGCATAGCCACTATCGCCGCCTGGATTGCAGTGGCCGTAATCGTTGGGGCCGTGGCCTGGCGTGACACTACCGCCGCCGCCCTGGCGGCAGCCGGCTGGATGGGGGCCTTAGGGTGGGTTATCACCATGATGTGGTGGCTGCCGGAGCTGGAACTTAACCAGGACGCCGTCGTAGTTAGAAACGCCTGGCGCACCCACCTAATCGACTGGCGCCAAATCACCCGCCTAAGTGGGCGCTGGGGAGTGGAACTAATCCTGAGCGATAACTCAAGCGTGCAGGTCAGCGCCGCCCCGCGTGTAGGTGGAATCGCCGCCGGGGCCCGCCAAATCGCCGAAAACCGTGCCAAAGAAGCCCAACGCATCATTCACCACGGCGTCGACCCCCGCCTAGTAGAACCTGGCAGCGCCACGCAGTACACCAGCCTCGACGCCGCCAACGCCATTGAGCTGCTGCGCGCCTACCAAACTCAGCTGCATGAAGAAAAAAAGCATTCGGGGTTAAAAACCAATCCGCCCAAACCTCCCTATAGCCACCAGTGGCGTAAAGGCGCCATCGTTGGCACCCTGGTGGCCGCGCTGGCCCTAGTGATTGCCATCGCGGTATAGCTGGTTAATGAGGTATAGCCGGTTAATGACCAGTGGCGGCAGGGATAGGTGGCCGGTGGCACAAAAGTGATGTCTGCTGCATTACGGTAAGCCGGCGGCTCGGGCGGTTAGGCTAGTGAGGATATAGAAGTATCTAGAAAGAAGAAGCCTTACATGACGGTACGCCAGGATCTGCGTAATGTCGCAATCGTAGCCCACGTTGACCACGGTAAAACCACTCTGGTTGACGGCATGTTGTGGGAGGCCGGTGCCTTCGGGGCGCGGGCTACCGAAGAATCCACCGGTGAGCGCGTAATGGACTCAGGTGAGCTTGAGCGCGAAAAAGGCATCACCATTCTGGCTAAAAATACTGCCGTGCACTACCGTGGTCCGGCCGCTAAGGAAGCTGGCTTGGCCGATGGCATCACCATTAACGTGATTGACACCCCTGGTCACGCTGACTTTGGTGGTGAGGTAGAGCGCGGTCTGTCTATGGTCGACGGCGTCGTGCTACTGGTGGATGCCTCTGAAGGCCCCCTGCCACAGACCCGCTTCGTGCTACGTAAGGCGCTAGCAGCCAACCTGCCGGTAATTTTGGTGGTTAACAAAGTAGACCGCCCTGACTCGCGTCTAGACGAGGTTGTGGAGGAAAGCACCGACCTGCTGCTGTCACTAGCCAGTGACTTGGCCGAGGAAAACCCCGATATTGACATCGACGCCGTGCTTGATGTGCCGGTTATCTACGCCTCCGCTAAGGCTCGCCGCGCTGACACCGTGCAGCCCGCTGACGGCCAGCTGCCGGCTAACGACAACCTAGAGCCGCTGTTTAGGACCATCATTGAGCGTATCCCTGGTCCTAGCTATGACGAGGATGCCCCGCTGCAGGCCCACGTAACCAACCTGGACGCCTCACCCTTCCTGGGCCGCCTGGCCCTGCTGCGTATCCACAACGGCACCCTACGTAAGGGCCAGAGCGTGGGTTGGGCCCGCCACGAGGGTGACATTAAGCAGGCTCGTATCTCTGAGCTGCTGATTACTGAAGGCCTAGAGCGTAAGCCTGCTGAGGAAGCTCATGCCGGTGACATTGTGGCCGTGGCCGGTATTGAAGACATCACTATTGGTGAATCCCTGGTTGATCTGGAAGATCCCCGTCCGCTGCCGCTGATTAAGGTTGACGACCCGGCCATCTCCATGACCGTTGGTATTAACACCTCACCTATGGCCGGGCGCGTTAAGGGTGCAAAGGTTACCGCCCGCCAGGTTAAAGACCGCCTGGACAAAGAGCTGATCGGTAACGTCTCTATCCGCGTACTACCCACCTCGCGTCCTGACGCCTGGGAGGTGCAGGGTCGTGGCGAGCTGGCGCTAGCCATTTTGGTGGAGCAGATGCGCCGCGAAGGCTTTGAACTAACCGTGGGTAAGCCCCAGGTAGTTACCCGCCAGGTGGAGGGTAAGACCTATGAGCCTATGGAACGCATGACCATTGACGTTCCCGAAGAGCATCTAGGTGTAGTCACTCAGCTGATGGCGGCCCGCAAGGGACGTATGGAAACCATGTCTAACCACGGTGCTGGTTGGGTGCGTATGGAATTTTTGGTACCCGCGCGTGGCCTAATTGGCTTCCGTTCTAAGTTCCTCACCGACACTCGTGGCACCGGTATTGCCTCTTCTATTGCTGAAGGCTACGAGCCTTGGCATGGCGTGATTGAGACTCGCACTACCGGCTCGCTGATCTCTGACCGCGCCGGTGCGGTTACCGCCTATGCCCTGATTCGCCTGCAAGATCGCGGAACTTTCTTTGTTGAGCCCACTCAGGAAACCTATGAGGGTCAGGTAGTGGGGGAGAACCCCCGCAACGAAGACATGGAAGTTAACGTGGTGCGCGAAAAGCAGCAGACCAACATGCGTTCGTCTACCGCTGAGACTTTCGAGAACTTGACCCCGCCGCGTAAGCTAACTTTGGAAGAAGCTCTAGAGTTTGCTGCAGATGATGAATGCGTAGAGGTCACCCCGGAGGCAGTGCGTATCCGTAAGGTGATTCTTAACGGCCAAGAGCGCTTCCGTACTCAGCGACGCAACAAGTAACACAACTGTTAAGGAAATGAGGAAGAGATGACATACGTCATCGCCCAACCTTGCGTGGATATCAAAGACCGCGCCTGCGTTGACGAATGCCCCGTGGACTGCATTTATGAGGGCGCCCGCACGCTTTACATCAATGCTGAAGAGTGCGTTGACTGCGGTGCCTGTGAGCCGGTGTGTCCGACTGAAGCTATTTTCTATGAAGACGATGTGCCTGAAGAATGGGCCGACTACACCCGCGCTAACATCGACTTCTTTGAGCTAAAGGGCCTAGGCTCTCCCGGCGGCGCTCGCGCTGCTGGGGTGCAGGACTACGACGACCCGATGATCGCCGCCCTGCCGCCGCAGAACCAGGACTAGCGCACTAACGCAAGGCTTTGTCAGGTTTAAAACCTAGCAACTGCCAATGCGTGCACTTAGCTAAACGGCTAGAAGAACGTTTGTTCTTCTAGCCGTGTTTTTTTATGTACGCTCGCTATTAGGCAGATAATTAAACCGAAACCCGGCTAGCCGTGGCTAGTAAACCTCTCCACGTACATGGCTCGTTAGAGCCTAACCCTCCTTATTCACTGCTCTAGTTGAAAGTCCCTGATCATGCGTAAAGCTGTCATTTGCTTAGCTGCAGGCCTAGCCGTGTTAACCGTTAGCGCCATGGGCCCATTCGGTTCAAAGCCGATTGAGAACCCAGATTTTGCTGGCCCGAAGGTTGGTGTGGTAGAAACCGACCAAACTGGAAATCGCGTGTGGCGTGGTGAACAGCCAGAGGTCATGTACAAAATTCTGGCGGACTTCACGCCATTGCGGGAACGCCACTCCGACAATATTATCGACAGCGCACTAACCTCTGACAGGCAGGTACTAGAGGTGTATGTGCGCGATGTTGCTGGTCCAGGTGTGGCGCAGCTATCGGCTTTGGCTTCAAAGTACCCCCAGCACATCAGGGTTAAGACCACCACTGTGACTGAAGCTGACGCTCAAAGGGTCAGTGACTACATCACTGAGAATAATCTGTGGGGTAACCCAGTTCTAGGTGTAGGTCTATCTGCGGAAACCAACAGTGTTACGGTGGATGTAGACCCAAGTTACCTAGCTAAGGGTGAGCCCATGCCTCTCGATAGCGCCACGCTGGGTGTGAAGCTAACTTTCAAGTCTGGCGAAGTAATCACCCCGCTGCGTTAGTACTATCCCGGTAACGTACTGGCAGTTGTCGATTATCTAGCGTAATTACTCTCTAGAAGGGTTAGAAAATGGGTAGCAGGCCAGTAGCCATTATCTGGATGATTATTGGCGTATTAGTGATTACCTCTGGGTGCGGTTCAAGCACTAAAGAGAACGCCCAAGCAGGTAATAAATCCAGTGATATTAGCACTTCCGCTCCCCCGACAGCTAACCCCTCTCTGGGTGACCAAGACCCGTACTATCAGGACACGCGTGAAGACTATGAAGCTAAGGCTAAATGGTGTAATGAGCACGCTGATAAAGCACCCGACTTCAAGGTCAGTGACATGGCCACAGTCAAGGGAAATTTCTGGATTTGTGAACGTGGCACTGGACCTAACGGCATAAGTTTCTTGTCAGGTGCTCAGCAGCGTAAATACCTACTAGAGGCATTCGCTGTAGACGGCTCCACGCCTAGTGCTTGCCATCCATTTACGCCAAATCCCTCGTCAACGGTTCCAACGTACGAACAGTATCTCATCTACAAAGATAAGATCTGGCGTGTACGTCAAGAACTTATCTGCGGTCTCTAGCCCTTAGCTCTGCCACAGGTCAGTCCAGGTCACCCCCAGCTGCGCCAATAGCCTACGCAGCAAGGGCAGTGACAGACCCACTACTCCGTGCGGGTCGCCTTCAATCGATTCGATAAAAGCCCCACCCAGGCCATCAATCGTGAAGGCGCCCGCACAGTACATGGGCTCGCCGCTGGCCACATAAGCCGCTATTTCCTTATCGCTCACCTTGGCAAAATTAATTACCGCACGCGAAACCCCCTGCACCTGGGGGCTATCAGGGCTATAGCCCTTGGTGGGGCTTAACGCAATAACCGCGTGACCAGTAAACAGTGTGGCGCTACGCCCACGCATAGAACGCCAGCGCTCGACGGCGTCGTCGACACTAGCAGGCTTACCCACCAACTGGCCGTCAATAAACAGCATAGAATCGCAGCCCACCACATAACGCCAGCCAGCAACCTGCCCGCTGCGGCCAAGCTGGTGCGCCACCGCCTGCGCCTTAGCTAAAGCCAAAGCCTGCACCACCACCTGCGGCCCACAATCAGGCTGGGTGCTACGCACCTGCTGCTCAACGGCGCGCTCATCCACCTCAGACACAGTCACCTGCGGCTCAATGCCGGCAGCTCGTAGGGTAGCTAAACGACCTGAAGATTTAGAAGCAAGCACAATCATGGGCCTAGATTATCCCTAGTTAACGCGCAAAGACGCAGATATGGGAAGCTTTACGCATGGGATTTAGCCGTCTAAACGTCGTGGAAAAAATTGATTCCACCCAAACCTATCTTTACTCACAACTAACCACCCCAGGCGGGCTACTGCGGTCAGATGCCCCCAGCCGCTGGCCCCACCTATCGGCGTTGCGAGCTATTAGCCAAACTGCTGGACGCGGACGCGGCGGGCGCAGTTGGGTGACCCCCGAGCGGGGCGCCCTACTGGTATCAACCGTGCTTTATCCCGGCCTAAACGAGCAGCTACTGGGTTGGCTGCCGCTAGTTATTGGTGATGCGGTAGCAAAACTACTAGCCCGCCACCTAGATACAAATCTGTGGCAGGTGGGCACCAAATGGCCCAATGACGTGCTAATTCAGCCCCGTGAAGGCTCAGGTATTGAGCTAGAGCAGGTGCCCGGCTGGGGCCAAGCCCGCAAAGTCTGTGGGGTGCTATGTGAGCTAGTGGCCAACCCTAAGGGTAAGTATGCGGTAATTGCCGGTGTGGGCATCAATGTGGCCCAAAGCCGCGAGCAACTGCCGGTTGATTGGGCCGGTTCGCTGGCGCTGGCGGGGGCTAACGTTAAAATTCCGGCGTTAGTGCTAGAACTAGGTACCACCATTGATTTTGCGCTACGTGAGCTGGGGGTAAGCGGCGAGGGCCCAGCCAAGGTTACTTCCCTGCCGCCGGTGCTACACAGGCGAATTTGCGACGGTTGTCTGACCTTAGGTCAGCAGGTGCAGGTAGGGGAGGGGGCCGACGCCGTCGTTGGTACCGCCACAGATATCCGCCCACAACTGGTCATTTCCACCCCCACCGGAGAGGTAGAAGTGCAGGCCGGAGACGTTTTAAAAACCCGCTTTGCGTCCTAAATGTGATCTGAGATACCATTGCCTGTGTGATTGATACCGATGCACAATTGCCGCTCGATCCGCCAGCGGTACAGATGCTCGGCGCACAGCCCGTAAAAACCCTGCGCCAAGCCGCGCAAGAGCTAAATGTTGATATAGGGCAGGCCCGTCGTTACTGGCGCGCCTTGGGTTTTGTAAATATCGACGACGACGCCTGCGTGATTACTGACGTCGATATTGAGGCTGCGCGCGGTGTCAAGTCTCTGATGGACGAGCATGGCATGAAGCGGGCTGCGGTAAAAAACATGCTGCGTGCCCAGTCATACACCATGGACCGCCTGGTGCTATGGCAGTTTGAGGCGATGGTAGCTCAGATTGCGTCTGAGAAAAATATTAGTGACATGCAAGCTCGGGCATTGGCCATTGAAAAAGCCAATGAACTGGCTGAAACCCTGCAAGATCAGCTGCTGTACACCTGGAGGCGCCATTTTGCGGCGCTAATTCAACGCACCAACAGTGAGATAAGTGCTGAAGGGCCCCAGCGTCGTGACGGCCATTTCCCCCTAAAACGCTCAATGGGTTTTATCGACATTGTGGGTTTCACGGCGTTAGCTGCACGCCTGAGTCCGCAAGAACTTACCCGGCTGCTGCACGACTTTGAGGACACTGCCCGCGATGTGGTTACTTCGCGCGGTGGGCGAATCGTAAAAACCATTGGTGACGCGGTTATGTATATTGCCAATGATCTGTCCACCGCCGCCGATGTGGTTACCGCCCTGATGGAAGAAATTCAGGGAGGCAGCCACAAGCTTCAGCTACGCGCCTCACTAGTAAGCGGGGAGGTAGTTTCCCTATCTGGTGACGTATTTGGGCCTACCGTCAACCTGGCTTCACGCCTAGTTAACCTGGCCCCTCCCGGGGGAATCCGGATGGATGGCAACACGGCGGCGCTCATCAAAACCTCAAAGGTTGCCAGTAAATACGTGATCCACCCTTGTAGCAAGAAAGAAGCCAAGGGATTGGGAGAGATTATTCCCTGGTCGCTAAAGCGAACTGAGTGGGTGCTGGCTGAAAAAGCCGGAACCGAAAAAAGGTAGGCAGGTTCAGAAAAATCTGAACCTGCCAGTGGGGCCACCAGTGGGGCCGGCGGGCGTCGTCGGCTCAAATAGCCGGATAAGACGGGCCTAAAGCTGGGCCCTGACTGGGCCAGCCGGGATCAGGACTGGGCCTTACGAGAAGCCAGGTAAGACTGCAAGCCCTTGATAATCATGGGTAGCAGCGAGATGAACACGATCACCAAGATCATGTGCTCAATGTTTTCGCGCACCCAGGTGAAGTTACCCAGCCAGAAACCCAGCAGGGTGATGCAAAAAGCCCAGAAGAAAGCCCCAATCAGGTTAAAGATGGCAAAGTGGCGGTAGTGCATCTTGCCTACACCGGCCATAACCGGGGTGAAGGTACGAATAATCGGCACAAACTGGGCCAGGGTTACGGCCTTACCACCGTGGCGCTCAAAGAACTCCTGGGTGTTGGTTACGTACTTCTGCTTAAACAGGCGCCCATCGGGGCGGTCAAAGATCTTGGGGCCAACCTTGCTACCAATTAGGAAACCCGTGCCGTTACCGGCAATGGCAGCCAAGAAAACCGCAGGGGCAGCCACCCAGATCGGTACCGGTACGGCGCCGGTGCCCACAAACATGCCTAGAGTGAATAGCAGTGAGTCACCGGGCAGGAAGAAACCCACCAGCAGACCGGTTTCGGCAAAAATCACCAGCATTACGCCGATGATGGCCCAGGGCCCTAGCCATTCAACAAACTTATTGATCAAAGTACCGGCATCAAGCCAGTCAGGCGTGATAGAGGTCTGAACTAGCGTGGCGCTAGCAGCAAGATTGAACATAAGGCAAACTTTAAATCCTCAGCTTAGGCTCTGGCTGTGAGCAGGCCTAATTGTTGGGTGTGTACTAAGGCACCAATGTCTTTAAGACTTGGAATCTTCATCCTGACTGGTGCCGGTGAACACCACAAAGTGGTAGAAGAGGAACCGGCAGGCTGTAGACAGAGCGAAACCAACCACATAGGCGGCAATGTTGTCGCCTAGCTGCGTGTTGATATTTAGTACGTGGTGGGTGAAAAGCAAACAGGCCTGGGTGACGCATAGCCCCAAAATGTTTGCGATAACAAAAAGTGTGCCCTCACGCACCACGTTTTCTTGGGTGCGGCCGCGGTAAGTCCACAGTCGGTTAGCTATCCAAGAGTAGATGGTGGCGATCGTGGCCGCTAAGACATTGGCGCTGTTGGGGTGCCCAGACAGGAACCCAAGGGGCATGGGAGCGTACTGGAATACGTTAAATAGCCCAGCGTCGATAACGAAGGCGGAGGCGCCAACTGCACCAAACTGCATGAACTCTACAATCCAGGCGCGCAGGCGCTGAGATACGAGGGAGGAGCTTAGCATTATTTATTCCGTTAGTTTCTGGAAGGTATTTAAGAAGGCTTAAGGCATCCAGTAGATCTTACTGAGCGAGAGTGAGTAAGCGTCCCAAATCCAAGCTACCCACAGCACCTGGGAGACGATGCTGAGCGCAATAAGCGCCACCGCAGCGCGTAGATGGTTGCTCAGTTTAGCGCCAAGCACCCAGGCTAGCGGGGCCATCATAAGTAGCATGCGTAGAATCGAGGATGTGGGGTCGAAGAAGACCAGTAGATAGACCCAGTAGCATACGCACCACATCCAGGCTAGGCGCCCTAGCTTACGTAGTTGACTAGAGCTAAGTGCGCAGATGCTTAGAACTAGCACTGCTATTAGGGCGACGATACCCGAGTTAGGGCCCCCGTAAATGGTGGCCTGCTTAATCCAGGGCATAAATGGGGCCAAGCTACCTTCGCGCCAGGCAGTTTCGGTATCCGTATAGGCGGTAGGTACCCCGGTAATGAACCAGGCGAATGCCGGCCAGAAAAGTGCTCCGGCGCAAGTAATGATGGCGGTTACAAATAGCCAGATACGGTCTTTTTGGCTGAGCGGGGTGGGGCTAATGTCTAGCGCAGTGGTGGCAGTTTGCGGAGCAGTAGCGGCGACGTCGTCGCTGACGTTGCCGGTGGCGTCGGCTGATTTTTTAAATGGCAAGAATGAGCTATCAAAGCGTGAGGTTGGGGAAACTATGCCGCGTGCTCGTAGTTCTTCCCAGAACCACCATAAACCGATTGTGGCTCCGAGCGGGACGCCAATAGGGCGAGTGAGCTCGGCAATACCAAAGAGTAAAATGGCCCAGATAAAGCGCCGCTTAGTTAGCAGTATGAAACCAAAAGTCAGCAGCGCTAAGGTTAAAGACTCTGCATAGGGCAGCTGCATGATAATAGCTGGAGCGAAGCTGAAGAAAAGGGCTACGCCTAGCAGGCTGGCGCGCTTGCCTACGCGTGGGCATAGCCAGGCATCGAGGCCTAGGGCTACGGCTGCGGAGCTAATCCAGGAGACTACTACTGCACAGGCAAAATAGCTTTTTGTGGTGATGGTAGAAGTAAGTGTGGCCAGGGCTTCACTCACCAAGGGGAAAACTGGCATGAAAGCCCAAGTGTTCTGACGCACATGGCCATTAGCTTCATAAGTTAATTTAGTGAAGTAACGTTCAGTGATAATGCGGTGGTACCACTTGGAATCCCATAAGGATACGTGCTCTAGGTAAGTGGGGTGAGCTGGCACCCAGCGGCTTGCTGGGGTGTCAATGGCTGACAAGTTAAAAATTAATAGTCCTAGCAACGTCATAGCTAGCCACACTATTAAGACTTGGAGCCGATGGGGGAAACGGCTGGGGGACATGTTTGGGAACTGCATATTTGCATCCTAACGGGCATCAGGATGTTTTGGTACTGCCTAGATAAAGGTAACTAGCAGATAAATGAATGAAATGCCTTAATGAAAACTTGAAACTGAAAGCAAATCGATTAGCTTGTGCAGCCTGACATAGTCCTATTGTCTATAAATGTGAGCTGAACTGCAGGTTTTGGTAGCTGGCGATTTTAAAAGGAAAAATTTGCGAATAATTTACGGAACCCACAGGATGCTAATTGAGCCGTAATCCCACACCCAAGCTACCCACAACACCTGGCTGATCACACCTACAGTTAAAACCGCCAAGGCGCCTCGTGGGCGCTTACTTAGCCTTGCTGCCACAGCCCAGGCCAGTGGGGCAACCATCAGCAACATGCGAAAAACTGAGGAGGAAGGGTCGAAGAAGATCAGCAGGTAAACCCAGTAGCATACGCACCACATCCAGGTCAGCCGCCCCAACTGACGCAGCTGAGGCCAGCTCAGCACACATACACTAAGCACCAGCACCCCAAACAGGCCAATAACCCCTGCGTGGGCGCCACCAAAGCTAGCAGAGCGGTTAATCCAGGCCTCAAAAGGAGCCAGGTCCACGCCGCGCCAAGCAGTTTCCGTGTCCACATATGCGCTCATGCGCCCGGTAGCGATCCAAGCCAGCAGCGGCCAGGTCAAGGCAGCCGCGCAGGTGACTGCGGCAGTAACAAACAGCCACAGGCGGTCTTTGCTGCTCAGCGGCATGGGGCTTAAATCCATAGGGGTAAAGCTAGGCAAAGCTGGTGGGGCGGGTGCAGGGGCCGACGCGTTGCCAGGGGTGGCGGCCTCGTAATTAGCGACGACGTCGTAGTCAGGGGATGCCTCGGCGCTGGCTGCAATGGGGGCGGCCTCAAAAGAAGCAATGGCGCTAGTGGCAGACTCACTAGCTTCAAGTCCGCTAGTTTCAGAGTCACCAGCTTGCGGGCCAGCGTGGGCAGAGCCGGTGGTTTTAGTGCCGACGGCGCCAGCCTCACTAGGGGACACGGCGCCAGCCTCATTAGGAGGCGCAGGAATAGCCTGAGGGGCGGCCTCAAAAGGAGCGCTCGCGGTCAGGTCAGGTGCAGTTTCAAAAGAGGCAATAGCGGCCTCATTGGGAACTGGGGCAGTATTAGTGGTGCCGCCAGCTGCAGTGGCTGCATCGAAGGTCGGCGTATCGCTAGGGGCGTCGTCGCTGTAAGCGGTGCTAGCAGCGTAACTAGCGGCGTCGTAATTAGCGGCGTAAGGGTCGGCGTCGGCATAAACCCGGGCGGAAGAGAAAGATGCATCAAAGCGGGAGGTCGAAATCAGCCCGAGCGCCCGCAGCTCCTCCCAAACCCACCACAGGCCCAAGGCGGCCCCCAGTGGCACTCCGATCGGGCGGGTAAAAGCAGCCAGTACAAACACCACCATGGCCCAGGCAAAACGACGCTTAGCTAAAACTGCAAAACCAATCGCCACCAGCGCCAATCCCAAAGACTCAGCGTAAGGAAGCTGCAAAATAATGGCCGGGCCGCAGGTGAAGAAAATCGCCACCCCCAGCAAACTGGCCGCCTTACCCACGCGTGGACGCATCCAGGCATCCAAACCTAACGCCGCCAAAGCTGAACCCAACCAGGCCACCACCACAGCGCAGGCGTAATAGTTAGCCGAGAGTAGCTTGGCCAGGCCACCACTTAAATAGGCATAGATGGGCATAAATGCCCAGGTGTTTTGGCCCACGCGGCCATCTTGACCAATCGGCAAGCTGATGGAGTCGGGATAGCCCTGGGTGGCCACGCGGTAGTACCACTCAGAATCCCAAAAAGCCACATGCTGCAGGTAGCTGGGCTTAGCTGCGCTCCAATAAGTCTGGGGGGTGTCTAGGCCGCCCAGATTAAAAATCAGCAGCCCAATCAGCGAGGCAATAGCCCACACTGCCAGTACCTGGAGGCGATGGGGGATACTTGAATGTTGCACGTCCATATCCTATGTGGGTTTTGCTAAGTGTGCCGTTCAGTGCACGCCCCGCTTAAGGCGGGTAGGCTAATAACGTGAGTGCACCAACTGTGGCAGTTATTGGCGGCGGGCAGTTAGCTCGCATGATGCAAGAAGAAGCAAGTGCGCTAGGTGTGCACCTGCGTGCTTTAGTGGAGGCCCCGGACGGGTCTGCGGCGCAGGTAATGCCTGATGCCCCAGTGGGGCGGCCCGACGACGCCGGGGCAGTGCGTGATTTGCTGCAGCCCAGCCAGGGGGAGCAGCCCCAAGATCTAGCTGACGCAGCGGTTTTAACTTTTGAACACGAGCACCAAGATCACGCCTTGTTGCAGCAGTTAGCGGCCCAGGGTGTATCGGTGCAACCTAGCGCCCAGGCTTTGCTTTACGCCCGCGACAAGCTAGAAATGCGCCGCGCTATGACGCGCTTGGATCTGCCTCAGCCGGCTTGGAGCCCGGTTAGCCAGCCCGCTGAGGTGCTTGAGTTTGCCTTGCAGCATGGCTGGCCGGTGGTGTTAAAGACCCCCCAGGGCGGCTATGACGGTCACGGGGTGCTGCTGGTTAATGACGCCGCTGAGCTTGAAAATGGTGAGGCTGCAAAGTGGTTTAAAGCTTTGGCCGACGGCGCCGGTGTGGGCGGTGGTGGCTCACTAGGGGGCGCCCAGGTCAGCTGCCTGCTGGTAGAGCAGGCAGTTAACTTCACCCGTGAACTTGCGGCCCTGGTGGCCCGTAACCCCAGTGGCCAGGTGGAGGCTTGGCCGGTGGTGGAAACCGTGCAGGTTGAGGGCATGTGCGACACGGTGCTGGCCCCGGCCCCTGGCTTGAAACCGGCTACTGCCGCGCTAGCCCAGCAGGTGGCTAAGCGCGTAGCCAGCAAGCTTGAGGTTACCGGTGTGCTAGCCGTGGAAATGTTTGTGGTTGAAGGTGATGATGGCGATCAGCTGTATATCAATGAGCTGGCTATGCGCCCCCACAACAGTGGTCACTGGAGCCAGGATGGGGCTCTAACTAGCCAGTTTGAGCAGCACCTGCGAGCCGTGTTGGACTGGCCGTTAGGTAGTGCGCAGCTGGTGGCGCCCACGGTAATGGTTAACGTGATTGGTTGGCGTCAAGAAACTGACGCGCCCCTACCTGACCCCTCTAGCCGCTTGGCCCAGGCTTTGCAGCTAGCTCCGCAAGCCAAGATTCACCTTTACGGCAAGCAGGCTCGGCGTGGACGCAAGCTGGGGCATGTGAACTTGAGTGTGGCTCAGGGGCAAGATCCTTGGCAGGCGGTAGAGATTGGCCGCCAGGTGGCCCATGTACTTACCTGTCCGCAGCTGTGAAGCTGCCCGGTGGTTTAACTAGTGCTTTAAAAACCTTGAAAGGAAAACCGTGAGCGATAAGCAGCCTGTAGTAGGCATTGTGATGGGGTCGGATTCTGACTGGCCCACTATGGAAGCGGCCGCTAAGGCCCTGGAAGAGTTCGGTGTTAGCTATGAGGCCCGGGTGGTTTCAGCTCACCGTATGCCGGTGGAAATGATTGAGTATGGCCGCCAGGCCAGCGAGCGTGGTTTGCGTGTAATCATTGCCGGCGCTGGCGGGGCCGCCCACCTGCCGGGAATGCTGGCGGCGGTTAGTGAACTGCCGGTGATTGGTGTGCCCGTGCCGCTGAAGTACCTGGACGGTATGGATTCGCTGCTGTCGATTGTGCAGATGCCTGCCGGCGTGCCTGTGGCCACGGTTTCTATTGGTGGGGCGCGCAACGCTGGCCTGCTAGCGGTGCGTATTTTGGCTAGCGGCGAGGGTGAGCAGGCCCAGCAGCTGCGGGCAGCTATGCGCCAGTTCCAGGTGGAGCTAGGTGAACTGGCTAAGGCTAAGGGTCGCGCACTAGCTGAGCGCGTGGCCGGTAACTAGACCGTAGCTGACGCTGGATTGATATGGGCTGGCCGGCAGCTAGGCTGCAAAGCGCTAAGGCAACCACCCAGAGGCGACATAAACTATCTAAATCGAACACAACCGAACAATTTTAGGGTTAGGATAGAGCTGTGAACACAAAACACGAGCCTCGAACCGTCCTAGTAGCGGGCGGTGCCGGATACATTGGCGCCCACGTTGTGCGTCTACTACTTGAACGCGGCGACAAAGTAGTTGTCGTAGATGACCTGTCTTACGGCACGCCCGAGCGCATCGGTCAAGCCAAGCTAGTGCAGCTTGACGTGGCTGGAGCCCAGGCCCAAGAGCGCCTAGAGCAGGTAATGCGCGAAGAAGGCGTAGACTGCGTAATCCACTTCGCTGCGCGCAAGCAGGTAGGCGAGTCAGTAGCTCGCCCGGCCTGGTACTACCAGCAAAACATCGGTGGCCTAGCCAATATGCTGGCCGCCATGGAACAGGCTGGGGTGGATCAGATGATCTTCTCCTCCTCCGCAGCCGTTTACGGCATGCCTGACGTCGCCGTCGTCGACGAAGAAGTAGCCTGCCACCCCATCAACCCTTACGGCGAAACCAAACTAATCGGCGAATGGATGATGGCTGACTGCGAGCGCGCCTGGGGGCTGCGTTGGGCGGGCCTGCGCTACTTCAACGTAGCCGGAGCCGGCTGGGACGACCTAGGCGACATGGCCACACTAAACCTGATCCCGATGGTTATGGAGCGCCTAGTTAAGGGCGATACCCCCAAGATCTTCGGGACCGACTACGACACCCCTGACGGCACCTGCATCCGCGACTACATCCACGTGCGCGACCTGGCCACCGCTCACATCGCCGCCCTGGATTACCTGGGCAACGGCAAGCAAATGCAGGCTCACGTATTCAATGTGGGCACGGGCCAGGGCGCTTCAGTGCGTGAAGTGGTAGCCAAAGTAATTGCAGCTACCGGCTCCAAGCTGGAGCCTGAAGAGCTGCCGCGTCGCGCCGGTGACCCGCCCAAGCTGATCGGTAACGCCACGCGCATCACCGAGGTACTTGGCTGGCAGGCCCAGTACAACCTGGACGACATTGTCACCTCTAGCTACACCGCTTGGCAGGCTGACCCTAAGCGCCCAAATTTCTAAACCCAACTACTAGCTGGCGCTGAGCTGGCAAAGCTTAAGGCCCATTGAGAGTGAATCTCAACGGGCCTTAAGTGTTTATTTGGGAGCCTTATTTGGACTGGTTGAAGTCGCTGGTGGTGAGCCTTCCATCGCGTACCTTGCCGAAGAAAATCGGTGCGGTGGTGTCTACCAGCAACACGGTGGAGCCCACATCTCCCGGCTCATAGTCGGGGTCCTCAATGGGGGGAGCGCCGGTTAGGCCATCGTTTGAAGCGGCGCGGAAAGCCAGCACCATTTGGCCAATATCCCACACGCCTGAATCCTTATCCACAGTCAGTGAGCCAGTACCGGCGTCAACCAGTTTGCTGGTGGCTGAGGGGTTAAGCAGGGTAGAGGGAGACATGGCCTTCTTCACCGCCGCTGAAATAATGGCGCGTTGACGCAGGCCACGGCCAATATCGCCAGTGGGGTCAGATTTACGCATACGTGAGAAAGCTAGCGCCTTTTCACCGTTAACCTGCTGGCATTTGCCTTGCGCAGTATTCCAGATCAAACCTGAATCGTGATCATCTACGTCGTAGTCCAGGCAGGCTTCAACCCCACCTACAGCATCCACGACGTTTTTAACGCCGCCCATGCCAACTTCAACATAGTGGTTGATCTTCATCTTGGTTAGGCCCTCTACGGTCTTTACCAGTAGCTTGGCGCCGCCATAGGCGTAGGAGGCGTTGATCTTGTCCTCACCGTAGCCGGGAATGTTCACATAAGTGTCACGCGGCAGGGAGGTTAGTGAAACTTGGCCGTTTTCAGCCTTATGCAGCACCATCACTGAGTCGGCGCGCTGGCCGGCGGTGGTGGTGTCCGCAATGGCGCCGTCGGCGCGCGAGTCTGAACCCACAATCAGCCAGGTCTCGCCGGGAGTGTCAGCCATGCTTGACAGCGCATCAACCCGGCGCAGCTGGTCACTGGCCTTATTCCATAGGTGCCAGGTGTAGCCACACAGGGTGATCAAAATTACTGCTAGCACTGCGCTGGTGTATTTAAGCCAGCGACGCTTGCCGCGACTGGGGCTAGCTGGTGGCTCGTCAATTGGTAAACGTGTGGGCATTACTGGGCGTGAGGATGCACGAGAGTTACGCCTGGGGGGTACGGTTGCTGGCTGTGCGGCTGGGCGCAGGCCAGTGCGCGTAGGGGCCCCGCCGCGTCCTACCTGGGCGGCTTGGGGCGCTGGGCGTGCGGGGGCGACGTCGTCGGGAAGGGGGACGGCGCCGCCGGAGCGACCCACCCGGCTAGAAGGACGCGCCTGCGCTGAGCCAGTGCGCGGAGGAATCGACTGTGGGGGAATCGTCTGCGGCCCACTGGTGCGCGCGGCACTTTGACCAGACAGTGACTGGGGTAAGGCTGTTTGCGCTCCACTAGCGTGCCCGGGCGCCGGGGCGGCCTGAGTAGCTGGGCGGGCAGTTTGAGCGGCTGGGCGTGCGGGGGCGGCGTCGTCGGGAAGGGGGACGGCAGCGCCAGAGCGACCCACCCGGCTAGAGGGACGTGCCTGCGCCGAAGCGGCGGTGCGGGTAGCCTCATCAGAGGTAGAACGGGTTGAAATTGGCTGCGCCGGCGCCCCAGAGCCAGACCTAGTGGACTTGGGGTTAACCCGGCTAGAGCCAGAATTACGACGCGCCGGGGTGCCAGCACCGCTCTGAGAACTGGGGGCGCTGGTTGGTTGGTTAACGCCGGAGTCTTTAGCGACTAAACGCCGGCGCCTGGGCGGCTGACTTGGGGGAAACTGAGTCAACTATTTACCCTCCCTTACTTGCACTGCAATGCGGGGTCGGTAGTGGGGCTAGCGGAAGCCTTAGGGGCCGGGGCGGGCGACGACGCCTTGGGTGCGGGTGCCTGAGTGGTTTCTTCGCTGCTGGGCTCGGTTCCTTGCGCCGGGTCCTCAGTTTCAGTGGCGGTGGCAGCCGGGGCCGGGGTGCCGTTAGCGGTAGAAGAAATGGTGTTAGTGGGGGCCGGCTTGTCGTCCTTCAGGGACTTCCACAGGGCTTTGGCGTCTTTTTCACGCAAAACCACGCGGTTGGGGTCATCGGGGTCAGCCTCATTAGGGGCGGTGATGAACTCAATGCCACCAAAACCAATGGTGCGCACACTCATAGCTAAACCAGCCAGAGTGTTTAGCTGCCCCACGTGCGGGGAAGTGGTTAGTGTGCCCAGCGCGGCTTTAGCGAAGGCGTACAGGTCAGGGGCGCTAGTAAGCAGGTTCTTACGCATAGCGGTACGCATCATGGCGCCCATCAGGTTCTGCTGGCGCTCAATACGGTGCAGGTCAGAGCCGTCAGAGACGCCGTGACGCACACGCGCATACATGACTGCTGCCGAGCCATCGAGGTGGTGGCAACCCTTATCAAGCTTGAGTTGGGTGTATTCGGGGTCATCAATGTCCTCGCTGACATACACGCCGACGCCGCCTAAAGCATCCACCATGTTTTTAAGGCCAGCAAAATCCACCACCATGTAGTCATCAATGTGGATGTTGGTTAGCTTCTCCACGGTGGAAATAGCGCAGGCCGCACCCGCAGCCAAGGCGCGGGCACTTAAATCCCCGTTCCCAGCGCCGTTAGCAAAGGCGGTGTTGAACTGCGCATACATTGAGTCAGTGATAGTGCCATCAGCGCTCTTACATTCAGGAATATCCACCATGGTGTCGCGAGGGATAGAAACCACCTGGATACGTTTACGGTCAGCACTAATGTGCATGATCATGGTGGTGTCAGAGCGAGCCGAAGACTCAGTAGCTGCGCCGCCGTCGATATTGTTGGCGCCCTGACGTGAGTCAGTACCCATTACCAAAATGTTTACCGCACGTCCGTCGTAGTCAGTGACAGGGCGATTGGAGCGATTACCAATGAGGAACTGATTAGGGTCGATCTGATTAACCGAAGACTGTAGGTCATGCCAGGCCATAGCGCCAAAGGAAGTGACGAACAATACCGCCGCTAGAGCACTGTAAAAAAAACGGCGCAATCGGTGGTTTACCAGTTCCTTTGCAGTATGGCGCGGGGGGAGCTTAGACGCAGTCATGAGGTCAAGTTTAGGTAACGTTGAGGATGTTTTCAGTCAGATAGGTTATAAAACTACTAAGTGTGGTCTAGTTACCGCCAGAAGAATCGAGCCCAAGAGTAGAAGAACGTGCCTGAAAACCTTGATAAATCTGCCGCTGAGCGCGGCTCAGAAGTGAGCGCAGAAGAGCTACTAAGCCCGAGCCAAGCTACGCCGGACGTGTCTGAGCAAACTATTAGGTTAATCACGGTTACCTACAACCCCGGTAGTGAACTGGAACGTTTCCTGGCTTCTATTGCGCCGGCAACCAGCGCAAAGGTGAACGTGTACATTGCCGACAACGGCACCCAGCACGAGCTAGTAGATGAATTAGCCGCCAAATACAACGCCACCGTAGTGCGCGACCCCAACACTGACCGTGGCTACGGCCCTGGCAACTTGGGTTACGGTGGGGGAGTGAACTTTGCTGCCAAGGATCTAAGTGAAGACTGGATTGTGGTGGCCAACCCTGACCTAGTGTTCCGCCCCGGTGCCCTAGATGTGCTGGTGGCAGCCGGCCTGGCCAATAAGAGCGCCGGTTCGCTAGGCCCGCGCCTGCTTAACACCGACGGCACGGTCTACCCCTCTGGCCGCGCCCTACCCACCCTGGGACGTGGCGCCGGCCACGCCTTTTTGGGGCGCATCTGGCCCTCAAACCCGCTAACCAAGTCCTACCATGGCACCAATGAGGACACCATTCACCCGGTGGGTTGGCTCTCAGGGGCCTGTCTGCTGCTGCCGCGTAAGGTGTGGCAGGAGCTGGGTGGTTTCGACGACGCCTACTTCATGTTCTTTGAGGACGTGGACCTAGGTGCCCGCGTGGGTAAGGCAGGGTATGAAAACTTGCAGGTACCCGGGGCGGTAGTAGTACATGAGCAGGGCGCCAGCTGGAAAGCCCGGCCTGAAAATATGATCCGCGCCCACCATGCCTCAGCGCGCCTATACATGTCGCGTATCTACCCGCACCTGTGGCAGGCCCCGCTGCGTGGAGTCATTAACGCCGGCTTGAGCCTGCGTGAAGAAATGGAAGTGCGTCGTCCCAACCAGCGCACCAAGCACGCCTAAACGCTGGCACACTTAAGCCCCCCGAGCCTAGCTTGGGGGGCTTAAATGTCCGGGGTTTTGCCGACGGCGACCGGCCGGTTTGCCGACGGCGCTCGGCTGGGTAGTTTAAAGCCCCCGGCTAAAGCCGAGGGCAAAAACTTACTTGGCGGCGTCGTCGGCCTTATCTGCCGGGGGAACCGGACCCAAAGCACTGGGGTCGGGGGCCTGAGCCAAAGCAAAAGCGCGGGCCAACTTAGTCAGGCGCCGCTCCTGGATAGAGGCGCGGCGGAAGCTGGAAAGCAAAGACGCCAAGAAGGCCAGCACCAGCGCATAAAGCAGCAAGTCAGTACCACGGCCAACGCCCACAAAGTGAGCCAGATAGGTGGTCAGGGACGGCACCGCAATCGTGACCAGGGCGAAAACCACAAAGGCCAGCGTGACAATACGGCGCCCAGCCATATGCTTAGCTCCGCCAGAGTTGCGCAGCAGCATCACGCCCATAAGCACCACGCCCAGGGCTAGCAGGCTCTTAATTAAAAGCTGAGAATCCATTTAGCTAGCTCCTTAGCTGAACATCAAATCGACGAGGATGTTAACGCTGTTCCACAGGGACTGGCCCTTAGAACGCGAATAATCGGTGTACTCAATGTGTACCGGCTGCTCAGCCCAAGGCAGGCCGCTGGCGCCCAGCTGGCGAATAATTTCGCTAGCGTGAGCCATCCGGTTTTGGTGCAGATCCAGCTTTTCGGCGGCGTCACGGCGCAGCAGGCGCAGGCCGTTGTGGGCGTCAGTGAGCTTCATACCTGAAGTCTTAGAACCAACCCAAGCGGCGGTACGCAACACAATGCGCTTAAGCGTGCCAGTATCGGCGGTGCCCTCAAGGAAACGCGATCCCAACACAATCGCCAGATCCTCATCATGGGCACGGCGCACCATGGCCATAACGTCATCGGTGGAGTGCTGGCCGTCAGAGTCAAAAGTAGCTATATAGCGAGCATTAGTGCGAGTTAACACATAGGTGATGCCGGTTTGTAGGGCAGCACCCTGGCCTAGGTTAAGCGGGTGGGAGACCACAATCGCCCCCGCAGAGCGGGCTTGCGCAGCTGAATCGTCGCGTGAACCGTCGTCAACGCAAACAACATTAGGGAAGGTTTTGCGCGCATTGGCGATAACCTCAGCCACTACCTGGGCTTCATTGTAAAGGGGGACAACGAGCCAGGTCTGCTCGGCCGGGTCAAAAGTTTGCATAAACGCAATTGTGCCAGGAAATTACATCTGCGCTATGAACTAACTCCTATTAGCGTAGCGCTATGGGCTCGATTAGCGGAAAAACTAGGGATAGACTGGCCTTGTCTGATGCAGTTTTTGCGTAAAGGAGCTAACCAACGTGGCAGTACGCATCGTTGATACGGCGGATGTCTCACCCGAGGCTCAAATTGGTGATGGGTCAAGTATTTGGCATCTAGCACAGGTGCGAGAGCACGCTCAGATTGGCCGTAACTGCATTGTGGGCCGTGGCGCCTACATCGGTGAGGGCGTAAAGATGGGTGATAACTGTAAGGTCCAAAACTACGCTCTGGTCTACGAGCCCGCCGTGATTGACGACGGCGTCTTCATTGGCCCGGCTGTGACCCTTACTAACGACCACTTCCCGCGCGCTGTTAATCCTGATGGCACCATCAAGTCAGCTTCGGACTGGGAACCCGTCGGGGTAACCATTAAGACCGGCGCGGCGATTGGTGCACGCAGCGTATGCGTAGCTCCGGTAACCATCGGGGCCTGGGCTACAGTGGCAGCTGGTGCAGTGGTCACCAAGGATGTGCCCGACTATGCACTGGTAGCTGGTGTGCCCGCACGTCGTATTGCCTGGGTTGGTAAGGCCGGCGAACCGCTGGTAGCTGCTGAGCCGGGTGTGTGGCGTTGCCCCGTCACTGGGGCTCAGTATCAGGAAGTCACAGACTCAAACTCCAACACCACTTTGAAAGAGGTAGAAAAGTAAATGGAACTCGCATTCATTCCCCCGGCGAAGCCTATCTTCGGTGCTGAGGAGCGCGCCGCCGTGGACGCGGTTATCGCCTCCGGCATGGTGGTGCAGGGCCCTCAGGTAAAGGCCTTCGAGGATGAATTCTCTGAGCAAGTAGTTAGCGGTGCCCACTGTGTGGCCGTAAACTCCGGCACCTCCGCCCAGCACCTAGCCACCCTAGCTAGCGAGCTAGAGCCCGGCGCTGAGGTAATCGTGCCCTCCTTCACCTTCGCCGCCACCGCCAACTCTGTGGCCATCTCCGGCGCCACCCCGGTGTTTGCCGACATCGACGTAAACACCTTCACCCTGGATCCGGCTGCGGTTGAAGCTGCTATCACCCCCAACACTCGCGCCATTGAGGTTGTGCACCTATACGGTCTGCCCGCCAACATGCCCGCGATCCTAGAAATCGCCCAGCGTCACGGCCTAGACGTCTACGAAGACTGTGCCCAGGCTCATGACGCCTCCATTGACGGCACCAAGGTGGGTACCTTCGGCCGTTGGGGTTCTTTCTCCTTCTACCCCACCAAGAACATGTCCTCACTTGAAGGCGGCATGATCACCACTCGTGACGAGGGTGTTTACCACCGCTCCCGGCTGCTGCGTAACCAGGGTATGGAACGCCAGTACGCCAACGAGCTGGTGGGTCTAAACAACCGTCTGACCGACGTCGGTGCCGCCGTGGGCCGCGTACAGCTAACTAAGCTATCTGGCTGGACCAAGCAGCGCCAGGAAAACGCCGCCTTCCTAAACGAGGGCCTGGCCGGGGTCGAGGGCGTAGTTACTCCCTTCGTGCCCGAGGGCTACCGTCACGTCTACCACCAGTACACCATCCGTTTCGAGGGCGCTAGCGCCAGCGAGCGTGACGAGCTACAAAAGGCCCTGCGTGAGCAGTGGCAGGTAGGCTCGGGCGTGTACTACCCGATCCCCAACCACCGTCTGGACTCGCTCACCAAGTACGCTCCCGACCTGGAACTGCCGGTCACCGAGAAGGCTGCCCGCGAGTGCCTGTCGCTGCCGGTACACCCCTCACTGAGCCAGGCCGACCTGGAGCGCATTGTTGAGGCCGTGGCCGCTGTGGTGAAGGCTGGTGCCTGATGAGCGCTTCGCTTCGCGTTGGTGTCCTGGGCCTAGGCTCGATGGGGCGCCACCATGTGCGCAATGCCCGCAACACTGAGGGTTTTGAGCTGGTAGCCGTAGCTGACCCGGGTGGCGACCGCTTCGGGGTGGCTGGTCACCTGCCGGTGCTCGACTCCGTTTCCGCCATGATTGAGGTAGGTATCGACGCCGCCATTGTGGCTGTGCCTACCGTCTTCCATGAGGAGGCCGCCCTGGCCCTGGCTGAAGCTGGGGTGCACACCCTGGTTGAAAAGCCCCTGGCTGCCTCAGTGGAGTCTGGTCAGCGTGTAGCTGACGCCTTCAAGTCTGCCGGCCTGATTGGCGCGGTAGGTTATGTTGAGCGCTGCAACCCGGCCCTGCTGGAGATGCGTAAGCGTCTAGCTGAAGGCCAGCTAGGTGACGTCTACCAGGTGGTTACCCGCCGCCAGTCGCCTTTCCCGGCCCGTATCAGCGACGTCGGCGTGGTCAAGGACCTGGCCACCCACGATGTTGACCTGGCCGCCTGGGTTGCCGGAAGCGAATACAAGGAAATCTACGCCCAGACCGCCCACCGCTCAGGCCGCGAGCATGAGGACATGGTAGTGGCTTCTGGCTCCTTCAAGAACGGCGTGCTGGTTAACCACCTGGTTAACTGGCTTACCCCCTTCAAGGACCGCACCACTATTGTGACCGGTGAGCACGGTGCCCTAGTAGCTGACACCGCTATGGGTGATTTGACCTTCTACGAAAACGGCGACATGCCGTTGCAGTGGGATCAGATCGCTGCTTTCCGCGGCGTAAGCGAAGGCACGGTAACCCGTTACGCCCTAGCCAAGCGCGAACCGCTGGCTGTGGAGCACGAGCACTTCCGTGACGCCATCTTGGGTAAGGGCAATGAGCACGTATCCATGGAAGAGGGCCTAAACGCGCTGAAGGTAGTGGAAGGCATTCTGGCTTCTGCCGCTAGCGGGCAGGCTGTCCACTTCTAAAACTAATCTCAGCAAATTGGGGTCGCACTCGATAGTGCGGCCCCAGTTTGTATAATTAGCGCTGATTCAGTTAGGAAACGGGATGCTAGCGCGTTTATTTAAATCATCGATACTGCGTTATCTAGGTGTTGGTGGCACCGCCTTCGTTGTGGATCTGCTAGTAACCGTAGTTACCCGCATGGTGCTGCTGGCCACCACTCCGCTAGCTGCGCAGATGGCTACGGCTTTAGCGGTTGCTGCCGGCTATTGGAGCGGCTTTGCAGTTAATTATTTAGGTCAGCGTAACTTTGCTTTTAAAAGCTATGCTAACCGCCTGTATTCGCTCATCATGTATTTCGTTTTGGTGGGCTTTAACTGGTTGGCTACCACGGTGGCCATGATTGCGTTAGTGGATCATTTGGGGCTTTCAGCCACGCTAGGCAAGATTATTTGCACCGCCGTAACTACTGTGTGGAACTACCCGATTTACCGCTATGTGGTCTTCCCGCGCCGCTTGCAGGTAGCTCAGGCCCAGCCGCGTGAACTGCCGGGAGCTATTGACGTTATTATTCCCGCCCACAACTCGGTGACTGTGCTGGAGGGGACTTTGGCGCGTCTAGCCGCCTGGTCGCGGGGACGGCGCGTGCCTATGCGCGCCATTGTGGTTGAAAACGCCTCCCAGGATGGCACCGCTGAGCTGCTAGAGGGCTTATCGCTTACCTATGGGCCCAGCCTTCATGACGGGGTGGATATTTTCACCGTGGAGGCGGTGGCTAGCGCTAAGGGGATGGGGCGCGCGTATCGGCGTGGCATTAGTGTCTCGACGGCGCCGCTAGTGGTCTTTAGCGCCGACGACCTGCCCTTTGGTACCTCTGACCTGGATTATTGGTGGGCCCACCCCACTGTTGGGCTGGCTATTGGCTCTAAAGCCCACCCTGATTCGCAGGTGGATCGGGGTATGATGCGCGCGGCTATTTCAGCAGTGTTTAGGCTGATGCGCCGGGTAATTTTGGGCTCTAAAGTGGGTGACCCGCAGGGGACTTTGTTTATTGACGGCGACTGGATCCGCGCCCACCGCAGCTTGCTGGTAGAAAACGGTTACCTTAGCTCCACTGAGATTGTGGCTTTAGCTGAACACGACGGTCAGATGCCGATCACGGAAATGCCGGTGGCGCTCACCGCTGACCAAGGCGCCCACGCTACCCGCATTAAAGTGCGTGACGTGTGGAATATGGCCTGGGGTTTGGTGGCCATTCGTCGCCGTATGCGCCGCCTGCCCTAAGCCAGCAGCTCGACGGCGCCCCGCCCCCGCGCCCCGCCCCCGCGCCCCATGCATTGGCTGGCTGTGGGCAGAGGTTAACGGCAGCGGCTAGCGGTTTGTGGCCGGGCCGCAGGTTAACTCCTGGGGCACGGTCTTGATCTGCACCTTAGAGTCTAGGCCGTAGAAGATCCGCAAATGCTTCACATTAGAGGTAGGCGGATCAATCCACTGATACGAAATCACGTTATTACAAGGCATGGTTTTAGGGATCTCAACCAGCGTGCTTTGCCCGCTAGCGGCCGCCGCAAACTGGGCTTCCACCTGCTGCCAAGCCCCATAGTTAACCAGCAGCTGGTTAGCGCACAGCACCAGGGTGGAGCCAGCCACAAACAGCACCCCACCACTAAGCAAACTAACCGCCCGGCCTGCGCCGCCAAGGCGAGAGAGTGCCACCAGGTTAGTTATGATCAGCGTGCCCATCAGCAGCAAAGCAATGTAGTGGTCACGGCCCACCCCGGCATAAAGCGAACGGGCCATATAGCTATTAGCCGCCAAAGAAACCGCAATCGCCCCAAACAAGGCCAGGGGTAGGGGCCCCACCAACTGCCTGGGCAGGGTTAAAGCCAGCAGCGCCAGCATCACAAAACTAGCTATAGCCCAGCTAATCACCGCGCCACTAGCGTCATCCATTTGGGTGATTAGGGGGTAGCGGCCGCGCCCATAGGCGTCGTCGATAATCAACAAATAACGTCGTGAAGCTATAATCCACGCCCCTACACAGGCGGCGCTAACCACATACAGGGTTACCAGCGAGCCCATCCACAAGCGTCGGCTGGGCTGCCAACGCGACCAAAGCGGCGTCGTCGCCAATAAAGAGCGCCCATGCAGCCAAATCAAAGTTGCCGCCACCAGCACCACTAAGGCGATATAAACCACCGCCACATTGGCCAGCGTGCCCGCCAGACGCAAATGCAGCTTTACCTCCTCAGGCAGCAAATCATTAGGTGAACCGGTGGGTTTAGAGTTGCGCTCAATACGTTCCCACAACCCCGGGGCGGTAACTTTCAGATAAAAACCGTAGCCGGTAGCCGCTAGCGAAACCCAAGTAACCGCTCGGGTAAGCAGACGCGGGCAAAAAGCCAGCAAACCAGCCGCCAAACCCAGCGCTGCCACAGAAGTCATCTCATGCATCACCATGGCCAGCACAATCAGCGGGGCGGCCGCCAACTGCCAACGCCAAGAAAAGCTCCCACGCGCCGCCCTAGCCAGCGGATAGAAAGCCACCAGCACCAGGTTCAAAGAAAACAGGTAATTCCACACCACAGCCATCGAAAACACTGCGTTGCCGCTTAGATGGTAGTGAAACCCAATCAGCATAAACGGGATCGCACTAGCTAAAAGCTGCGCCAGTAAATCACGGCGCACCCAGGTACGCCAGGGGCTTAGCTGCGAATAGTCACCCTCATCCTTAGGCCCCAGGCGAGTGGCATAAACCCACACCAAAAACGCAAACAGCACATAGCCCAGCGCCATCAGCACCCGGGCTCCGCCCAAACCAAAACTAAACCAGGCCGCACCAAGCCCATCAGCTAGGCGCCCATTAAAGGTATTCCAGGTCTTATCCACCATGGTGGTAATACCCGCCCAAGTTTGGCGGCCATGCGGCAAATTAGAGGCGTTAGCGAAAAGCCGATCATCGCCGTTAAGCAGCGGCAGGCGCCATAGGCACCCCCAAAACACCGTTAACAGCAAATAAAACAGGGCGCTGGGTGCGCAAGGGTATAAGCGCGTGCTCGCTAGGGAACGAAAACGCGCTAGGGGAGCAGGCACGGTTAAATAACCTCCGTAAACACATTAGAATCCGCCGCCCAAGCGTCAGCTAAAAACAGGTCGGCAAAAATACCGTTAAGGCTGCGGCCTTTGAGTAGCTGCGGGGCATAAGTAGTCGCGCTACCCGCTGGCAGCAGCGCCTGGAAAGCCATGGGGTGGCGCAGCTGCACGCGGGTAGTAAGCAGCGAGCTAACCGCCTTATCCAGGCGCAGGGTAGACAGAACCTTAATTGCCGCGCGCCTAGGGGCAGCAGGAATCGCGTTAACCCCAGCCGCATACAGCTGCGGCTGCGTGCCGCTAACCCGCGCATAAATCTGGGCAATCAGATTCTTGTACCAGATACGCTCTTCATCAGTGAAGTCCAGGCCCCCGCGCTCCCAAACCTCAATCACCTCAAGATCGAGCATCGGCAAAGCCCAGTCCAAACCAAAATGCTCATAGGCTCGCATAGAGTGGTTAATGTATTTGGCTTGGCGCTCGCGGACGTTGAACCATTCAATGAGGCTCTGGCGTGTATCGAGGCTGTCGGTGGTTAGCAGCTCATCGACTGCCTCCAGCAAAGGCTTGCGGATGGGGGCTAGGGCCGCCACCAGATCTTGCTGGCCTTGCAGGTTTAGGTGCTGGTGAGCCAGCAGCTCAACCCAGTCTTTGCGGCTCATCGGGGTCTTTGGGTCTAGCAGCTCCTGGCCGTGCAGGTTGCCCACAATGGTGTGGCCCGGCAAAATCACGGTGCCGGCGGGTAGCACCCCGGTGCTGGTTAGCTCACGTAGCGCATACCAGTCCTGGTAGTGGGGCAGGGAGGCCCCCGCCCAAGCCGCACGGATAAAGGCGCCGCCTTCTGCCTGCCAGGCTTGGCGTACCTTAGCTTCGCTAAGCTCAACGAAATACCAGGGCACATCCAGGGATTGCGCTACCTGCTGGGAAATTTTGGCTTCACGTGAGCCGGCAGTGCCGTAGGTAAAAGCCACCACATCACTGGCGCCAGCCAGTTTAAGCAGGCTCAAAATCAGACGCGAATCCAGCCCGCCCGACAGTGGCACAGCCAGGCGCCGGCCCTGGGTTAGCTTAACTACCCGCTCTACCGCCTGCTCTAGTGCCTGGGTGAAAAGCTGGCGGAAAGTGGGCTCATCAGTGATGCGCTGGTGGTAGCGCAGTGCCTTCCAGGGGTGCACGTGGGGGGTGGGGTCGCCGTCGATTAGCTCCACGCTGGAGGCGGCGGGCAGCTGGTAAATCCCCTTTAGCAGGGTGCGTGTGCCCAGGGTGTAAGCGGCGTGGCGGAACTGGAGCCGTCCAGTGGCATCCCAGCTGGTGGGGGCGGCGTCGATAAGTACCTGGGGGTCGTCACTTACCAGCCAGGTGCCCGCCACGTAGCGGTATAGCAGGGGGAATGAGCGCGGCATGTCGCTGCTTAGTAGCGCCCCAGTTTTAGTTACGACGACGCCGCTCCACTGGCCTGCCTGCTTATGGGCCCACTGGCCCACCTGCTCAGGGGAGGTAGGCAGAGGCGCGTGAGGCTGGTTGCTGTTGGGGGCGCTAGCCCACCACTGCTGTATAGGGCTGTCGGCGGGGGACTTGGCATCAGTCGTGCTGGGGGCTGCGCCAGTGACGGCGGATGGGGAGGCGGCGTCGTCGTTAAAAGTGCCCGGCTGACACCAGCGTGAGTGGGAAGCGAAAATTACCTTGCTCATTTACTCTCCAAAATAGCCTGGTAGACAGTGTCCAAATGCGATATTTCCTCTGATTTAAGGGATTAACGCGCCGCAATAGTGTCTTGGTAAACCTGCACGTAACGCTTAGCCACCTGGGGGGCGGTGAAAGCCTCAGGCAGGGTAGCGGCCACCTCCTGCGCGCCGTAGGCGGCGGTACGCTGAGCCAACTGCTCCAGGGCCTGGGCCCAAACTAGTGGGTCACGCCCACTAACCAGGGCACAAACCGCCGGATCAAGAAAATCTGTGTGCCCCCCATAGCTGCCGGTAACCACCGGGCGGCCAGCGGCAATAGCTTCAGCAGCGCCCAGGAAGAAAGTCTCCCCAATGGTGGGCACCAAGAATATGTCACTGTCACTAATTAGTTGGGGAATCTGCTCGGCAGGTACCTGTCCTAAGAACGTGGCATCCACCCCTAAAGCAGCGGCCTGTTCACGGCACTGCCCTAACAGTGGGCCACTACCAGCCCAGGTCAGCTTAGCTTTCACGCCAAGGCCAGAAAGCTGATGCAAAATCTGCAAAGCCAGCAGCGGGCCTTTACGCTCAATTACCCCGCCCACGCCCACAAGCTTTAGCGGTGCCTCAGGGTGCAGCGAGCGTGGGGGAGGGGTCAAAGTTTGCGGGCGCACTACCTGGTTAGGCACCACCACCAGGGGTTTGCCGTGGCGGTAAGGGCGCAGATGGTTAGCCAAAAAGCTACTTACCGCCGTTACCGTGTCGGGTAGTGCCTGCGCATTTAGTAGCGTATGCACGCCCCGACGTATAAACGGGTTGGTGTAAGTGGAGGTAGCGCCCGACCAGTGCTCGGTATGCACCCAAGGCTGGGCTGGGCGGCGCAGCATATAGGGAAACAGCGCCGAAATAGCCTGCGTATGCACCACATCGGCGCCGGCAGTTAGCTGCTCTAGGCGGGTGCGGGCGCGGGCCAGCGAAGCGGGATTAGAAACCTTCAGGGGCACCCGCAGCGTGGGCACACCCAAAGTGTAGGTGCGCTCACGCCCATCATCTAAAGCGGGAGACACTAAATGGATTAGCTGCACCCGGTGGCCCAAAGCTGCCAGGGCGGCAGCATCTCTGGCCACGAAAATACCTGAACCTGGATTTACTTTGGTGGGTAGCCAGGTTGCCACCATGGCGATACGCATAATTTGGCTTTTAATTCGGCTAGTAGAGTTACTTGGCTAGCGGGGGTTACTTAGCTAGCAAAACCTCGGCGACGCGCTCAGCGGCGTGCCCGTCCCCATAGGGGTGAGCCACCTCAGGGGCCGGCTCAGCCGGGTGCGGGCGGCTAGCGGCCTCAGTTAGAGCGCTGCCAGGCTCAACCAGGATGTTCCAGCCTAGCTGCACGGTCTCCACCCATTCAGTTTGGGGGCGCACCGTGGTGCAAGGTACGCGCAGCAGGAAAGCTTCCTTTTGTAGGCCACCGGAGTCGGTAACCACGCCGCGTGCGTGCAGGGCCGAAGCTACCAGGTCAGGGTAGGCCAGCGGGGGGTGTACCAGCAGGTTGCCGCGCTTGGCGTACAGGTCAATGCCGTGCTCGGAGCACTTAGCTACCAGGCGCGGGTGAGCTAGCAGCACCACCGGGTGGTCCACAGCCCCCAGCGAGTCAAGAATGGAGGTTAGACGAGCGGCGTCGTCGGTGTTTTCTGCACGGTGAATGGTAGCTAGCGAGTAGGCCCCTTCAGCTAGGTCCAGCTCCTTCATAACCGGGCTGGGCTGAGCGGCAACCTGGTCACGCACTTGGTAGAGCACGTCAGTCATGACGTCGCCCACGATCACGGTCTTGTCAGCTAGGCCCTCTTCGGCCAGGTGCTTAGCCCCCTCCTGGGTGGGGGTAAGCAGCAGGTCAGCGGCGTGGTCAGTGAGCACGCGGTTAATTTCCTCAGGCATCAAGCGGTTGAAAGAACGCAGCCCAGCCTCTAGGTGGGCCACCGGCAAGTGCAGCTTAACCGCGCTAAGCGCACCGGCCAGGGTGGAGTTGGTGTCGCCGTAAACCAGTACCCAGTGCGGCTGGTAGCGCTCAAATACCTCATCCATGGCAGCCAGCATGGCGCCGGTCTGTACCCCGTGGGAGCCTGAGCCTACCCCTAGGTGCACATCCGGGGCGGGAATACCTAGATCCTTAAAGAACACGTCAGAAAGCATGGGGTCATAGTGCTGACCAGTGTGGACAATTACATGCTCAATTCCAGCCTTAGCGAAAGCGTGGGCGACCGGGGCGAGCTTGACGAACTGGGGGCGGGCCCCGACTACGGAAATAACGCGCATGACTCCAGTTTAGCGGGGATAATGCGCCTGAGCCGAGATACCGGTGGGGTTTATTCACCTGGCTATATAAGTGTAGGTGCTTAAACAGTAAGATTGCCTTATGCCTACTATGGTTTATCACGCCCCCTACGCTCTAAATCGGCAGGCCACCTCTGCCTCCGGGATTCGCCCTGTGCGCATGTATGACGCGTTTAAATCACTTGGCTATGAGGTGCTGGACGTTACCGGTGATGGCCGCCGACGACGTCGGGCCATTAAAGCTCTAAAAGCACGCCTGGCAGCTGGGCAGAAAATTGATTTTCTTTACTCTGAGTCAGCCACCATTCCCACCATGCTCACCGAGGCGCGCCACCTGCCGCCGCACCCGGTTTTGGATGTGGAACTATTTGCCCTGGCACGCCGCTACCAGATCCCCTCGGGGCTGTTTTACCGCGACATTTACTGGAAATTTGGTGACTACCGCGAGCGCGTAGGTGAGCCTATGGCCACCATTATGAGCGCGGTCTACAACTATGACCTGTCTTGGTATAAGCGCTATGTGGATGTGCTTTACCTGCCCAGTATGGCTATGGGGGCGCATGTGCCCATCTTCCCGCCCCAGCGTATGGCGGCCCTGCCGCCAGGCTGTGAGCTGGTGGATAGTGCCAGCCCTAATAATGGGCAGTTGAACCTGCTTTACATTGGTTCGGTCTCGGGCCACTACCAGCTGCATGAATGTGTGCGAGCGGTGGCGGCCACGCCCGGCGTGAATCTAACTATTTGCACTCACCAGCAGCAGTGGGAGCAGATGCGCGGTGAGTATGAGCCGCTTATGGATAGCTCGGTGCAGGTGGTGCACCGCAGTGGGGCTGAGCTTGAGCAGCTTTATGACAATGCTGATGCTTGCGTGCTGTTTGTGCAGCCTGACCCGTATCGTGAGTTTGCGGCGCCGGTTAAACTTTTTGAATATTTAGGTCATGGTAAGCCGGTGATTGCTTCTGCAGGTACCTTGGCAGCTCAGGTGGTAGCCGATAATGAGGCCGGCTGGGTGGCTCCTTATGGGGCTGGGGTGCTGCCTACCTTACTGAGCCGTCTCCAAGCTAATCCACAGGAAGTAAACAAGCTACACCGGCAGGCTAAGGCTGCAGGTAAGGCCAACACCTGGGCTCAGCGCGCCCAGCAGGTAGCTTTTGAACTAGGACAAAAGGGGGCTAAAGCGTGAGTGATCAGCAAGCCGGCATGGCAAGTCAGGCGCACCAGCCTTTTGCCGACAAGTTAGCGCGTGCTAAGGCCAAGGGGGTAACCCTGGCCACCCGTATTCATCTGCCGGAGGCAGCTGCGGCTTCTTTCAGGCTCGACGGCGTAGAGCGGGCTTTGCGGCGGCTAGACATTCCGGTGCGGGTACTTACCAGCCAGCCCCCAGCTGATGGCCCTAAACCTGAAGACCCCCAGGGTGTAAGCGTTAGTCGCTGGCCAGTGCTGCGTGACAAATCTGGATACCTGCGCGGCTATGTCCCCTATATGTCTTTTGACCTGCCCTTGTTTGGACGTTTGCTGGCGGCTAAAAAGCCGGCGGTGTTGCTGGTAGAACCCCCGCCTACTACTGGCGTGGTGGTGCGTGCGGTAACTACGCTGCGACGTATCCCTTACGTGTGGTACGCCCCTGATGTGTGGAGTGACGCCACGGTTTCTACCGGGGTCAGCCCGGCGGTGGCTAAGGCGGTGCAGCTTATGGAGTCTTTCGCGATGCGCGGGGCTAAGGCTGTGATTGCGGTTAACGACGGCGTCGCTATCCGGGCCCGTCAGCTGGGGGCCCGGCGTGTTGAGGTGGTTAATAACGGTATTGACACTGACCGTTTTACCCCGGTTTCTGGCCATATTGGCGCGGCTCATGGCGTTACTGGCCCCTACTTTATTTATGCTGGCACGGCCAGTGAGTGGCAGGGTGCCGATATTTTCATGGAGGCTTTTAAACAGGTACGTGCCCAGGTCCCCCAGGCGCAGCTGGTTTTCATTGGTAAGGGTTCGCATTGGCCGGTGTTAACTGAGCTGGCTGAGCAGATAAACGATGCTTGCTCCGCCCAAACTCCGGCCGCCTTGGTGTTGCCCCCGCAAGATCCCCGCTCGGCTGCAGCTTGGCAAAGTGACGCGGTGGCGGCGCTGGTGTCGATTAAACCCGGTCAGGGCTACGACTTTGCTTACCCCACTAAGGTGCTTTCGGCTTTGGCCTGCGCCACCCCGGTGATTTATGCGGGCCTAGGCCCGGTAGTTAAGGAGGTGCGTAGCCAGGATCTGGGTTGGGCGGTTGATTACCGTGTGGACGAGGTGGCCCAGGCTATGCTGGCCGCACTCAAACGTGCCCAAAGCCCTCAGACTCCTAAGTGGCGCCAGCAGCTACGCAAGTGGGTGGTGGAAAATCGCTCTCAGCGGGCGGCTGCTGATGCAGTAGCGCGGGTAATCGTGGATGTGATCCGTTGATTGCTAACTGGCTGCCTACCTTAAACACCCTTCCGTCCCTGCTATTGGCTTTGTTTGGGACGGGCTGGGTGTTGGCGGTGTCAGCTGGTTTGCGCGGGAGTTTGCGGCGTCTGGCTTTGGCGCCGGCTTTCTCTTTTGCGCTCTACTCTGTGCTGGGGGTGGTGGCAGCCCGGGCGCATTTGCACTGGGACTGGAACCCGGTTATTAACGCCACCATTTTGTGTGCGTTGTTGATGCTGTCTTTACGTTGGGCTTTGCGACGCTGGATTGGCACTGACCCAGCTTCAGTTACTCGCGGAAGCGGCGCCCTGGATGGTTGGAAAGAGCAGCTTAGAGCCGACGCCTCCCTAATTGGGGCGGCAGTAGTTACCTGGCTGCTTAGCGCCTTGCCGTTCTTCTATGGTGGGGCCAGTGACCGACCGATTCAGTTAGGTGATGCGCTCTACCACTACAACCAGGTGTGGGCTATTTCTAACACCGAAAACACCTCGATGTTTTCGGCTAACCAGCGTCTATTTGGACTAACTGAGGCCCACAGTTTCTATCCCACGGTGTGGCACCAAATTGTGTCTTTGGCCTCTCCTTCCTGGGAAACTAATGTGGCCACCACCAACTCCCTGATTGCTTTGGTGGCCCTGCTGTGGTGCATTTCGATTGTTTATTTGAGCCGTGAGCTGTTCACTGACCATCCGCTGGCTCCCTATGTTTCTTTAGGGCTAACTGCCCTGATCCCGGCGTTCCCCTGGCTGCTAACTATTGATAAAGCCATGTGGCCCTACTGTTTGGCGGTGGCGGTATGCCCGGCGGTGGCCGCCTTTATGCTGCAATGCGTGCACCGCTGCGGTTTTAGCTGGCGCAGCGGGCATAAGGTGCTGGGGCTATGCGCCCTATTAACCCCACTGCCGGCGGTTTATGGGGTGGCGGTAGCTCACCCCTCAGCCCTGGTGGTTTTGGGCTGGCCGCTGGTGATTTTGGCCTGGGCCCGCACCGGTTTGGAAGGCTACCGGATGGTGGCTGGCGGCAAGTACCTGCGCGGTGGGGCCCTACTGGCCTTGGCTTTTGGTGTGGTTATAGCGGTGGCGGTGGCACTGTTTGTGCCCGGACCCTGGTATGACTACATTCACCGGGGCACGGTGCGTAACTGGAACTATTTAAGTGCCAAACTGCAATCTTTACCGCTGCTTTCCTACGGCACGGTAGGCCAAACTCTGCTCACCCCCATTCATTGGGTGCTGGCTTTCTTGCAGCTGGCGGGAATTTACACGGCTTTCCGCTACTGTAAGTACCGCTCCCTGGTGGTGGCGTGGCTGTGCTGTCTACCGCTGACTTTTGCCACTATGGCGCCCATCCCAGTGCTAACTGAGCTGACCGGAGTGTTTTACAACAACCCGCTGCGCACTGAAGCCATGTCAGCTATTGCTTTAATACCGCTGCTCACCTTGGGTTTCTTGGAGGTAGCTAAACGCATTAGCCTGCATGGGCGTGAAGTACTGGCTGCTGCCGGAGCGGTTTTCTTGGCTGCTACCGGCCTGAGCGCACCGTTGCTGCTGGGTGATACCCGCCAGGTGTTTTTCCCCAACACCTCAGACGCTAACTTCATGGTTTCTGAATCTGAACTGGCCATGATTCACCGCCTACCTAACGTACTGCCACGTGAGGCGGTAGTAATTGGTGACCCTGTAAGCGGGGCAGGCTTACTGCCCTTTATGACCGGTCGGCGTAGTGTGTGGGTGTTTGCCGGTACTAAAGCTGAGGACGTGGATGGCACCTACCTGCTTAAAAACTTCCGCAAGATCCACACTGACCCCAAGGTGTGTCAGCTGCTGCGTAAACACGGCATCGACTACTACTACCAGGATGTAAACCGGCGTTTTAGCGGCTACAACACCTCCCAGTACCGCAGCGGCCTATATGGCGTGGTCACCTGGAGTGGCTTCACTAAGATAGCTGCCGCCTCTGACGGCTCCGCCGTGGTATGGCGCATTGATGTATGTAACCTGGGCCAACGCCCAGTAGTGGCTAAAACTCTTAGCCCCGCAGACCCCGAATGGGAGCCCAACGGTATCCCAGATCCCCCGCCGGGCGTTCAATATGATCACTGGCCCGGTGCTCAAGAACTATAGGACACTGATGAGTAAATTAACTGACACTCTAGTTAAAGCTGGTTATGTGGCCGCCAATCAAGGCCACGGCGCCATTTCGCGGATGCTGTGGAAGGGGGCAGGTATGGCAGACCAAGCGCGTTCCCAGGTACTGCTGGATTTGTCACGCCTAGAGGCAGACCCAGATGGCTCCTACCAGGAGCTAGCCCCCAATTGGCTAGAGCACGCTAGCGTCCTGCTTGAACGCGCCGGGGCCCAAGGTGACGCCGCACAGGTTTTAGAGGCCCTGAAACTGATTTTCCACCCCACCATTGAGCAGGGGCTAAACCATTCACCTATCGCTGAGATGGATCCGCGTCTGCGTAGCTACCTGTTTACTTCCAAAGTGGTGGCGCGTCTGCGCGGTGACGGCGCCGTATTGGAGCCCGCTCAGGGGGCCACCACCGGCGTGGATCTGCCTTGGGCTGAGGTAGACGGTAACCAGGTGGTAAGCGCCCATGTGGTGCAGGCTCAGCGTCCACGCGCTGAGCATCTACTGGTGCTTACCGACACAAACTTCAACTTTATGGAGCCAATCATTGGCTACTGGCCGCAAAAAGCCCAGGTGCGTATCCGCCAGCTGGGAGACGAAGAACTAGATTTTTGCTCAGCCCTAAAAACTATCAGTGACCGGCTAGAAAACCGTGACACTGAGGTTCCAGAATTTTTACGTAAAGATCTACAGTGGGCTGACACAGTCTATGTGGAGTGGGGCAGCGGCCTGGCCGCGCGTCTAAGCGGCACGGATTTAACTAGCGTAGGCAGCCCGCGCCTGCTGGTGCGCATTCACAAATTTGAGGTATTTACTATGATGCCGCTGCTTACCCGTTGGGAAAACGTCTCTGACCTAATCACCATCGCCCCGCCGGTGACGCGGGCACTGACCTCAACCGTATTGGGGCTAGCTGAACGCACCCGTATTAACTATGTTCCCAACTGTATGGATTTGGTTTCTTTTAAGCTGTCCAAACTCCAGCCGGCTGCATACAGCATCATGCTGGTGGGCTATGACCGCCTAGTTAAAGACCCTGCCTGGGCCCTAGATGTGCTTGAGCAGCTGCGCCAGCTTTCTGATAAACCCTGGAAGCTTACCTTAGTGGGGGAGGAGCCCACAGCTGGGGGTAGCTATTGGGATAGCTTCAACCAGCGCTGCCAGCAGCTGGGCGTGCAAAGTTTGGGTTACCGCAGCGATATGCCCGAGGTTTTGCGTAAAGCTACCGTGATTTTGTCCTCTTCTATGGTTGAAGGCGTACATATTTCAGTGCAGCAAGGCGCCGCTTCGGGCTGCCTGCCGGTAGTGCGTAACTGGCCGGGCATGGCCAGCTTGGGTGGGCCCGAAACCATTTACCCCGCTGACTGGGTAGTGGACAGCCCCCGCGCCGCAGCGCAACGCATTCTGGATAACACCAACGAGTCTGGTTTAACTAAACCAGAGCTAGCTGAGCAGGCCAGCCAGTGGACGTTAGCTAACCTTGACGCCCAGGTGACCTTGCCGCTGCTAGATCAGGTAGTGCTAGGAGGGGCGCAGTGACAAAAAAGCCCCTAGTGCAGGTAGTGATCGCCATCCACCGCTATGAGCGCCCCATTGAACGTGCCGTAGCCAGTGTGGTGGAAGGCAACACCACCAATGGCGCAATCGTGGTGGTGCACAATATTGATCCTGAGCCTATCCGCCAACGCCTAGAACAATTTGGCTCCCGCGTACAGATCCTGACCTGCACAGACGGTATCCCTTCACCGGCTGGCCCGCTAAATGTCGGCCTGGAGGCCGCCACCGCCCCCTATGTAACCGCCATGGGCTCAGACGACTACTATCAAAGCGGGGCCGGTAAAGCCTGGGTTAAATACCTCAAAGCTAACCCCAGCGTCGACATTTTGATCCTACCCACCCTAGAGGCTGCCACCGGCACTCTGGACCTACCCCCGGTGCGTGTGGGGCGCCGTCGTCGCCTAGACCCAGTCAAAGACCGCCTCACCTACCGCACCGGGCCACTGATGCTGGTACGCACCGAGCTACTAAAGCGCTACCAAATCCGCATGAGCTCGGGCCTGCGCACGGGGGAGGACCTGGCCTACTCCAGTCGCCTGTTTATGGTGGCCCAGCGCATCGACCTGCTGCCCGCCAGCGCACCTAAATATATTGAGGCCGACGACGGCGGTGTACGGGTCACCTCCACCCCCTTCACCATTGCACAACAGTGTGCCGGGGTGGATATTGTGGCCAGCTCCACCTGGGCTGAGCAGCTAAAACCTGCTGCCCGCCAGGCCCTGGCCGTGCGCCTGGTACGTAAAAGCATCCTGCCGGCAGTGGCCAAACACAGCCACGATCTAAGCCTGGATGATGTTGACTACCTCTACACGCTACTAACCAAGGTGCTTATGCTGGCCCCGCGCTACTATCAGGCCCTTAGCCGTAATGAGGCGCGCCTGGTTGAAGCTCTGATCGTTGCTGGCGGTGAGGGCGTCAGCGATGATCAGCGCCAAACTCGCCTACTGAGTGCGCGCCAAGCCGCCGCCAACTTGAACCAAGGCGGCCCGGCTAATACCGTGGCTCCGGTTAGCGCGCGCGGCTGGTTTAGCCGTCAAAGCCGCGTAGCCCATTGGGGTGCGCGTAAACTAAACCAATTGCTAGACACCCTCAACCGGGGAGACAAATGAAACGGCTGATAGACGCAATTCGCCAGCTAGTACCCTTGCTGCCGGAGGGTACTAATAGGTTCTTGTGGATATACATGGTATCCACCTCAGCTTTGGCGATTTTGGATACGGTTGCTTTAGGTCTACTGGCCCTGATGCTCACCCCCATGATCAAGGGTGAGGCCATGACCATGCCACTGCTCGGCAAGCTTGGCCCCAGTAACTATCCTTGGCTGCTGCTAGTGGTGTGTGCGCTGATGATTTTGAAAGCCATTTTGGCTTTAGTGATTCAGTGGTTCGCCACCCGTCGCTTTGCCAGCTACGAAATGGTGGTTGGTGACCAGCTCTTTGACGCCTACATCCGCGCCCCCTGGACTGAGCGGTTAGCGCGCTCGACGGCGGAAATCGTGCGCATGGCCGACGTGGGTATCGCCAACACTATCTCCGGTGTGCTGCTGCCAGCGGTGAGTTTACCCCAGCAGATCGTCAGCTTTATTGCAGTAGTGGCGGTGCTGCTGGTAGCCCAGCCCTCAACTGCCTTCATCACCCTGGTGTACCTGGGGCTGGTAGCCATGTTCATGAACCTGGTGGTTTCCCGCTCAGCCGTGGTGGCCGGACGGGTAAATATGCGCTACTCGCTGCGCATCACCAAACTCATGACCGAAATGGTCTCCTCCCTTAAAGAAATCACCCTGCGCGACAAATTCGCTGATGTTTCACGTGTAGTGCATCAAAATCGTGAACGCTCCACCCGAGCCCGCGCCAACATCCAGTTCCTCGGGGCCGTGCCCCAGCGCGTAATTGAAGCCGCCATGGTGGGTGGATTCGTGCTGGTAGGGGCCGTGGCCTGGTGGAGCCAAGGCACTACCGGGGCGCTTAGCGCAATTGCCCTATTTGGTGTGGCCGGCTTTAGGATCATGCCCACCATCGTGACCTTCCAGTCAGTTATGACCACCACCGCCAACTCCCTGCCCCACCTAGAGGCCGTACTGCGCGATATTAACGACGCCAAGCGCTACCAGGAAAACGCTGAAGACCTAGGTACCCAGCAGCTACAGGGTGAACCTGACGCGCTGCGCCTAGAAAACATCACCTTCACCTACCCCGGCGCCAAAACCAGCGCCGTTAAAGACCTAAGCCTAACCATCCCCATGGGCTCCTCCGTGGGTATTGTGGGCACCTCCGGTAGTGGTAAATCCACGCTGGTAGACATTATTTTGGGGCTACTAGTACCCCAACAAGGCCAGATTTTCATTGGCCAGCAAAACATGGATGATGTGCTAGGTGCCTGGCGTAAACGCGTCGGCTACGTCCCCCAGGAAGTGACCCTCTTTGACGCCACCATCGCCCAAAACATTGCCCTGACCTGGGGGGATGACTATGACGAAGAGCGCGTAAAGCGAGTCATTGAAATGGCTCAGCTCTCCCAGGTGATAGCCGGGCGCCCCGAGGGCATCAATGAGCGTATCGGTGAGCGCGGCCTGGCCCTCTCCGGTGGCGAACGTCAGCGTCTAGGTATCGCCCGTGCCCTGTACTCAGACCCGTTGGTGCTAGTGCTAGATGAGGCCACCAGTGCGCTAGACACCAAAACCGAGGACGCCGTCGCCACTGCCATCTCCCAGCTGCACGGCCAAGTTACAGTGATCTCAGTGGCACACCGCCTATCAACTATCCGCCACAACGACATGATTTGTTTCATGCGCACCGGTCAGCTCAAAGCCAGCGGTACCTTCGAAGAGCTGGTGGAAAAAGAACCCGAATTCGCCGTGCAGGCACACCTAGCGGGCTTGGCCTAAGGAGCAGATATGAGCAAAAAACTACTGATCATCTCGTTTTCCCCCATTGCTCGCGACGCGCGAGTACTTAAACAAGTGCGCCTGTTAAGCCCCAAATATGAGGTCACTACCTGCGGCTTTGGCCCCGCCCCCGAAGGCGTCAAACGCCACCTGGAACTAACCCACGCCACCTTGCCGGGCAAAACCTGGGATGTGCTACTAGAGCTAAAAGCCTACAAAGCCGGCTACTGGCTGATGCCAGATGTGCGCAACGCCGCCAAAGCCCTCAAAGGCCTAAAATTCGACGCCGTCCTAGCTGACGACATCGACACTGTGCCGCTAGCCCTCTCCCTACGCCCACGCCTAGGGGTACACGCCGACATTCACGAATACTTCCCCCGCCTACAGGAAGAACACGCCCCCTGGGCTAAGCGTATTGGCCCCTGGTACCTGTGGCTATGCCAGCGCTACCTGCCGCGCTGCCAGTCAGTCACCACCGTTTCCAAGCGCATCGCGCAGGAATACGAGGTACAAACCGGCGCCAAGGTAGGTGTGGTCACCAACGCCACGCCCTACTGGGAGCTAAGCCCGACGCCGGTAGCTGAGCCCATCCGCCTAGTGCACTCGGGCACCTCCCACCGCGAACGCAACATTGAAGCCATCGTGGACGGCGTCATCGAGGCCGGCAACTGCACCCTAGACCTATACCTAACCCCCAACGACCCTGAGCACCTAGAACACCTAAAACAGCGCGCCCAGGAGAACAGTGCCATCACCGTGCACCCACCCGTGCCCTATGCGCAGCTAATTGAAACCCTCAACGGCTACGACCTAGGGGTGCACCTACTGCCTCCCATCAACTTCAACTTCGCCAACGCCCTGCCCAACAAGCTCTTTGACTTTGTGCAGGCCCGCCTAGGTGTAGTGGTAGGCCCCAGCCCTGAGATGGCCCGCATCGTTGAAGAAGCCGGTTTAGGCGTGGTGGCGCCAGGCTACAGCGCCAGCGACCTAGCCCAGGTACTAAAGGGCCTAACCAAAACCCAAGTACAGGAATTCAAGGCCGCCTCCCACGCCCACGCCCATGAGCTGTCAGCCGACAGCCAGCTGCTGATCTGGGAGCGTTACATCACCAAAATCATGGGTGAGTAATGCATGTTCTGGTAATTCCCTCCTGGTATCCAGCCAGCCCAGAGGACGTACACGGAATTTTCTTCCGCCAACAAGCCCAAGCCATGGCTAGCGCCGGCTTGCAAATGGGTGTGTTGGCGCCGCAAATGCACCCGGTCTATGGGCCCGCCTGGCGCCGGGGCCTAAGCGCGCGGCGCTCGCGGCCACGCGTCAGCCAGGAAGAGGGCCTAAATGTGGTGCGCGTGGATCTGCCAGCTTGGCTGCCTAAAGCCCGCTGGATTGATGCCCGCGCCGCCTTTAGCCAGTTAGAGCGGGCTTTTAGGGTCTATGTGCGCCGCTTTGGGCGCCCCGATGTGCTGCACGCCCACTCGCTTTACCCGGCAGGTTTTTTGACCCACCTGTTGGCCGCCAAATATGGACTGCCCTGGGTGCTTACCGAGCACCGCTCACTAGGCCACATGCCGGTGCGTACCGGCCTAGGCCGTCGCGCTGAGCAGCAGGTGGCCGCCAGCGCCGCTAAACGCATTGGGGTTTCGCGCGGTCACGCAGATTTCATTGCCCAGCGCCTGGGGGGTCAGTGGGATTATGTGCCCAACTTACTGCCGCCCGAGCTGGAGACAGTCACGGTATCAGACCACAGCCATAAGCCCCTGGTGGTGGGGCATTTGTCGGTGCTGGACCCGGTTAAACGCCCTGAGCTGGTGATTAAGTCCTTCGCCGCCGCCCAACTGGGGGCAGATGTCCAGCTCATAATTGGTGGCCCGCTAACTGATGAAATTGAGGCCAGTCTGCGTCAATGCGCCCGCCAGGCGGGAGTGGAAAAACAACTGGAACTGCCGGGCATGGTCAAGGATGTGGCCGGCTTTAACCAACAGCTAGACGTATTTGTGCTGCCCTCAATCACCGAATCTTTCGGCATGGTGCTAATTGAGGCCCTAGCTACGGGGGCGGCTTTGGTGGCTACCGACACCTGGGGTGCCAATACGGTCATTAGCGACGGCGACGGCGTCGTCGTAGCTAGCGCGGACCCAACCGAGCTGGGGGCGGCCATAAAGCAAGTCTCCACCTGGCCGCGCGATAAAGCTGGACGCGAGCGTAGACGCGAAAGCTGCCTGAGTCGTTTTGCTTTAGGCGCATTTGCTGCCAAGTACAAAGAGATTTACGCCGTCGCAGCTGCGAGCGCACATGCTTAAAATAGATAACAGCCTGAAAACCCTAAACAGTGAGGAAAACCGGATGCGTATTGCGGTAGTCGCTCTAGGAAAGATTGGCCTACCTCTGGCCGTACAGTTCGCCGACAAGGGCCATGAGGTGATTGGGGTTGACGTTAACCCCCGCACCGTAGATCTGGTAAATGAAGGCAAAGAACCCTTCCCGGGTGAGGCACACCTGGCCGAGAAGCTAGCTGAGCTGGTGCCCGCCGGTCGTCTGCGCGCCACCACGGACTACTCCGAGGCTATCCCCGGGGTTGACGCAGTAGTGGTGGTAGTGCCGCTGTTCGTCAACGACGAGACCTGGCAGCCTGACTTTGCTTGGATGGATCAGGCCACCAAGTCTCTGGCCGCCCATCTAACCCCCGGCACCATCGTCTCCTACGAGACCACCTTGCCTGTGGGCACCCTGCGCGGCCGCTTCAAGCCCATGATTGAGCAGATCAGTGGCCTAGAAGAGGGTCGCGACTTCACTTTGATCTTCTCTCCCGAGCGCGTGCTTACCGGCCGCGTCTTTGCGGACCTGCGCCGTTACCCCAAGCTGGTTGGTGGCCTAAGCGAGGATGGCACCCGTCGCGGTATTGCCCTGTACCAGCAGCTGCTGGACTTTGACGTGCGCGAAGACCTACCCCAGCCTAACGGCGTGTGGGACATGGGCAGCGCCGAGGCTGCCGAAATGGCCAAGCTAGCTGAAACCACCTACCGTGACGTAAACATCGGCCTGGCTAACCAGTTCGCGGTTTACGCCGATAAGATCGGCGTGGACGTGCAGCGCGTAATTGATGCCTGCAACTCCCAGCCTTACTCTCACATTCACCGCCCCGGTATCGCGGTGGGTGGCCACTGCATCCCGGTTTACCCGCGCCTGTACCTGTCCACTGACCCCGACGCTTCCGTGGTACGCACCGCCCGCTCCTTCAACGCCACCATGCCCCAGTATGTGGTGGACCGCGCCAAGGAGATCCTGGGTGACCTGAGCGGCCTGCGTGTAGTGGTGCTGGGTGCCTCCTACCGTGGCAAGGTTAAGGAAACCGCTTTCTCTGGCGTGTTCCCCACGGTTGACGCGCTGCGCGCTGCCGGCGCCCAGGTGCTGGTGCAGGACCCGATGTACACCGATGAGGAGCTGGAAGGCTTCGGCTGGCAGCCCTACCACCTAGGTGAGAACGTGGATGTGGCCATTGTGCAGGCCGACCACCCCGAGTACAGCAAGCTGACCCCGGCTGACCTGCCGGGTGTGCGCCTGCTGCTCGACGGCCGCCGCGTCACTAACCCGGCATTATTCGTCGGCGTGCCGCGCATCACCATCGGTGGTGGCGAGTAAATGCTGACAGTTATCGGCTCTGCGGTCTGCTTCGCGGCGCTGATAATGCTCCCTGGCCTCGGGCTGGCTCGGTTAACGGGCTGGCGCGGGGCCAGCGCCCTGTCTATGTCTGTGCCGCTGGGCCTGGGGGTGGCGAGCCTGGCCCAGGTGGGTTGCGCGGCGGCAGGGATTCACTGGTATCGCCCCTTTAGTCAGCTGACCGGCCTGGGTTGGCTCTCTAGGGTGCCGGTTCTGGGGGCGCTGCCAGCGGGCTACTGGCTAATTTTCCTGGCTACTGCGGCGGCGGCAATTGTTTCACGTGGAACTTTGCTTTTCGCCCCTAGGCGGGCTTGTGGGAGCAAGATCCGCACCCGCTTGGCTAATGCTTCAGTGGCTAATGCCTCAGTGTTAAGCGCTCTGGTGGCTGTGGCCCTAGTGGCGACGACGACGCTAGTCCTGTTTGCTTTTGGCCTGCCTGATTGGGGTGCGCCCGCCCAAGCTTTTGACTCGGTGTTCCATCAAAGCGCCGTAATGGCTATTCGCACCGCCGGCAATCCCTCCCCATTTGGGGGTCTAAATTCGCTCTATTTCACCGATAAAAGCGCCTACTATCCCACCTTATGGCATTGTTTAGTGGCACTGATTCCCGGCAATGGCTCGGTGGCTAGCTTGGCTGCGGTCTATGCCTGCCTAGGGTTGCTGTGGCCCTGCGTAGTGCTGGGTCTAGTGCGAAGCGCCTTTACTCGCCCGCGCCCCTGGGCTAGTGCCGCCTTGACGGTGAGCGCCTGCCTGGCTACCGGCCTGGGCTGGACAGCCATGACTTCACTGGCAGTATGGCCCTACGGTCTATCGCTATTGACGCTGCCCGGTGCCTTGTTGGCCTTAGCGGCCCTGGGCCAGCGCCTACAACTACCTGGGATTTTAGCTGGCACAGTGCAGGCGCCTAAAACCTGGTGGCCGTTGGCGTTTAGCTGCCTGCTAGGCGTTTTCGGGGCGCTAATGGCTCACGGCACGGCTGCATTCAATATGGCCGTGCTAATGGCTCCCACCTTAGCTGTGTGGATCTGGCTGGCTTTGCGTGCACTGCCGCGCAAACTAGTGTTTAGCCTGTTGGGTTTAACCGCCGCGCTGGTGGCTGGGGGAGCCTGGGTTATGCGCGCTACTTTAAGTGCTATGGCTGCCTTTGAGCGCCCCGGCGGCATAGGGCTTGTGGGGCTTTTACAAAGCCTAACTGACCGGGGCATGTATGGGCCCACCGCCAACGCCAATGTGCTAGCTGCGCCGCTAGTGGCAACTGCCGTGCTAATTGGTGCCTGGCAGGCCTATAAGCGCCGGCGCAAACTACTGCTGGGCACCTGGGCGCTAGTGTTGGCGCTGATTATGCTAACCGACGGGCCTAACTGGATTGGTCGCCTAGTTGGTGCCCCCTGGTACACCCAAAAAAGTCGCCTACAACCCCTAGCGCTACTGCTGTGTCTGCTACTGATTGCCGGCGCTATTGAGTGGCTGCTAGACAGGGGTAAAAAGGTATTCTCGCGCCGCCCCCTAGCGGCCATGGTGGCTCTAGTGTTGCTGGGGGCTGGCGGCGTCGTCGGCACGGCAAATGGGCATATCCGCCAGCTGCAGGGAGTCTATTTAAGCGGGCATATCGACTACGGCACAATCTTGTCCGACGACGCCCGTATCCTGCTGCAACGCTCCGCCACTCACATGGGGCCGGGAGATAAGCTAATTGGTGCCCCTTCGCGTGGGGAAACCTACGCCTGGCCGCTAGCTAATGTGCGCGTCATGTACGCCACCCGCGCCGAGCCTAGCCAAACCTCGGCGGAAGCCAAAATCCTTAAGGCCTACCTCTACTTTGGTCCAGACTCACGCTCCTGTCAGCTGCTACGCAGCTACGGGGTAACCCACTACCTAACTGAGGATGCCCACTCTAACCTGTGGCCTTACCGCACCGGGCCCCTGGCTGATGGGCGCGCCCCGCTACGCTGGGATAACTCGCTGGTGCGCTGGCCTACCGACACTATGGAGCTGGTAGATCAGCAAGGCGGGGCCTACCTATACAAGCTGCGCTGCTAATAAAGGAGCGATGCGCTAACTGTCCGTCCCGGCTGCGCCGTTAACAAGATCTCTGGCGCGCCGCTAAAGGCCGCACCGCTAAAAAGTCCCCCGGCAGTTCATTACTCCCGGGGGACTTTGCTGTTTGATCCCTGCTACAGGGCCAGAATACTGGCGCTAGCGGATGCTCACTGGCAGGGGCGTTAGCTCACTGCGGCGCTAAATCACTGGCCCTGAGCAGCGTACTTGGCCTCAACCTCGGCCTTGAGCGGACGCCACCAGGCCTCGTTGTCGCGGTACCAGTCGATGGTGGCCTGCAGACCAGAGCGGAAGTCAGTGAACTTAGGCTGCCAGCCCAGCTCCTCAACCAGCTTGGAGTTGTCGATGGCGTAGCGCAGGTCGTGGCCGGGGCGGTCAGCAACGTGCTCGTAGTCGCTGGGGTCGTGGCCCATGAGCTCCAGGATCAGCTCCACAACCTCCTTGTTGTTCTTCTCGCCGTTAGCACCAATGAGGTAGGTCTCACCAATGCGGCCCTTCTCAATGATGTCCCATACGGCGTCATTGTGGTCTAGCACGTGGATCCAGTCACGCACATTCTGACCGGCACCGTAGAGCTTGGGACGCACGCCGTCGATCAGGTTAGTGATCTGACGCGGAATGAACTTCTCAATGTGCTGGTAGGGGCCGTAGTTGTTGGAGCAGTTAGAGATAGTGGCCTCAACCCCGAAAGACCGTACCCAAGCGCGTACCAGCAAGTCAGAGCCGGCCTTGGAGGAGGAGTAGGGGGAGGAGGGGTTGTAAGGAGTGGTGGGGGTGAACTTGGAGGGGTCATCCAGCTCCAGGTCACCGTAAACCTCATCGGTGGAGATGTGGTGGAAGCGGGTGCCGTGGGCGCGTACCGCCTCTAGCAGGGTGAAAGTACCCACCAGATTGGTCTTGATGAAGGGGGAGGGGTCAAGCAGGGAGTTGTCGTTGTGGGACTCAGCGGCGAAGTGCACCACCACATCAGCCTCGGCCACTAGCGGGTCAACCGTGTCGCGGTCAGCAATGTCGCCTTCAACTAGGGTTACCTTGTCGGCTACATCCGCTAGCGACAGCGGGTTACCGGCGTAGGTTAGCTTGTCTAGGACCGTGACTTTGGCGTCAGGGTGACGCACTAGGGTCTGGTGTACAAAGTTAGCGCCGATAAATCCAGCACCGCCGGTAATTAGAACGTGCATGGGCTTTCACTTTCTATGCCTGGGAAAACATGCGGAATATGTCAATAATGCCATATCTCGCATGACTCGTCTCTACATCATTAAAGCTGACGTGCTTAAAGCTGATTGGTAAACTACTAACTATGGCGAAAACTGTCTTGGTAACTGGTGCTGGTGGCTATATCGGACGCCACGTGGTGCGAGCCCTACTCGCGCGCGGGCTCGACGTAAGCGTGGTTGACCTGCGCTTAGATGAAGTAGATCCACGTGCTCGCCGCGTGGATGTAGATCTATTCAATGCTGGTGAGGATATTTACGACCAGCTTGGCCGCCCCGACGCAGTTATTCACCTGGCTTGGCGTGACGGTTTTGTGCACAACTCCCCGGCTCATATTGATGATCTACCCAAGCACTACCATCTGATTGAAAACCTACTAAAGGGTGGGCTAAAGCAGATCGCGGTCATGGGTTCCATGCACGAGGTGGGCTACTGGGAAGGCGCCATCGACGCCGACACCCCCTGTAATCCGGCTTCTCTCTACGGGGTTTCCAAGAACTCCCTACGCCAGATCACCGCCCTACTAGCCAACCAGTATGGGGCGCAGATGCAATGGATTCGTGCCTACTACATTGTTGGCGACGACGCCCACGGCTCCTCCATTTTCTCCAAGCTGCTTGCTGCCGCTAATGAGGGTAAAACCACCTTCCCCTTCACCACCGGCAAGAACCTATACGACTTCATCTCCATCACCGAGCTGGCCCGTCAGATCTCTGCTGTGGTAGCCCAAAACCAGATAGACGGCATTATCAACGTCTGCACCGGCAAGCCCATGAGCCTAGCCGAGCGGGTAGAGGCCTACATCCACGAAAACAACCTGGGTCTAACCCTGCAGTATGGAGCTTTCCCTGACCGTCCTTACGACTCTCCCGGAGTGTGGGGAGACGCCACCAAGATCGCGCAGATCCTGGCGCTAAGTGGCGAAAGCCTGGAGGCCTGAGTGAAACGCGCTGGTATTTTCCTGTTCTATGACCCTGAAGGCAAAGTAGACGACTACATCCTGGGCTGCCTAGGTTCACTCCAGCAGCACATGGACTACCTGCTGGTGGTGTCTAACTCGCCCCTGGATGAGACTAACCGTAAGCGTCTAGAGTCAGTCTCTAGCGAAGTTATGGAGCGTAAAAACGTCGGCTACGACGTCGGCGCTTACCGTGACGGTTTACGCCACCTGGGCTGGGACCATATGGGCGACTATGACGAGCTGGTGCTGTTTAACTACACCTTCTTCGCCCCCATCCACCCCTGGGCCAGCCTATTTGAGCGTACAGACAAGTGGGACACCGACTTTTGGGGCATCACTGAACACGATGAAGTACGCCCCCACCCCTTCCTACCTAAATTGGTTATGCCCCGCCACATCCAGTCCCACTGGATTGCGGTGCGTTCCAGCCTGAGCACCACTAAAGACTGGCGCTCCTACTGGGAAGACATGCCCCCAATTGAGTCTTACAACGACTCTATCCAGTGGCACGAAAGCCGCTTCACCGGCTACTTCAACGCCCTGGGCTACCGCCATGAAGTGGCCTACAACGTAGACGACTACCCTTCAGCTAACCCGGTGTTTGATAACGCCAGTTTGCTGCTGCAAGACGGCTGCCCCATCCTTAAACGCCGCAACCTATTCCATAACCCCCTACACCTAGACCGCTTTGCGATTATTGGTGCAGACATGCTGGAGCAGGCCCGCGCTGCCGGCTATGACACGGACCTGATCCTGTCTAACCTGGCACGCACCTCTAAGCCTCGCGACCTGGTCACTAACGCTGGCCTGACCTGGGTGGTGCCCCAAAGCGCTAGTGAGGAAACCTACGCCGCTGCCGCCAAGCAGAAAGTTTTGGCTGTAGCCCACATTTTCTACGCCGATATGGCTGAGGAAATTCTTGAGCGTCTATCGGTACTGCCCAAGGGCTACTATTTGGTGGCCACCACCTCTAATGAGGAAAACCAGGCCCAGATTCGCGCCGTCATGGAGCGATACGGGGTTGAAGGTGAAGTGCGTGTAGTGGCCTCCAACCGGGGCCGTGACATTGGTGCTTTCTTGGTTGACTGCAATGATGTGCTGGCCAGTGGCAAGTGGGACATTGTGGTCAAGATTCACTCCAAGAAATCAGTGCAGGATGACTACAACGCCGCCCAGCTGTTTAAAACTCACCTGTACGACAACCTGCTAAATTCACGTGCGCATGTGGCCAATATTTTGGCTGAATTTGCCGTCCACCCCGCCCTGGGGATGGTGCTAGCGCCGCTGCCGCACATGGGTTACCCAACCATGGGCCACGCCTGGTTCACTAACCGTGAGCCGGCTCAGGCTGTGGCCAAACGCCTGGGGATTAATGTCCCCTTCGACAAGGACATGCCCCTGGCCACCTATGGCTCCATGTTCATTGCTCGCCCCCAAGCCCTAACCAAGCTGGTTAACGCCGGTTTCAAGCCCGAAAACTTCCCCGTTGAGGGCGGCTATAAGGATGGTTCTTTGGCCCACGTGCTAGAGCGCCTAATGGCCTACGCTGCCCTGAGCGAAGGTTTCTATGTGCGCCCAGTGCTAGCCCCCAAGTGGGCTGGGATTTACTACGGCTACTTGGAGTACAAGCTGGCCGCAGTGTCCTCATTCCTACCTCCCTTTACTATTGATCAAGTTCCCTACCTTAAAGCTCACGGGGGTCCAATACCCAACGTGTTGGCAAGTATCAAAGTCAACATCATGTTGCGCCAACCCAAGGTAGGCAATGCGCTTAAACCTGCGTATCGCTTAGTTCGTAAAGGTGCCGCGACTGTACGTAAGCTACATCGACACTAAGGAGGGTAATGAACGAGCGTAAACGGGTCATTGATCTGACCTGGAGGATGGCTCGGCGCTCTATTTCCTCAGAATTTAAGGGAACTGCGCTGGGCCGTGCCTGGTCGTTTATCAACCCGCTGGCCACCATCGCGGTTTTCTCGGTGATTTTCGGCTTGGTTTTCCGTGGCGGGGTGGAGCCTGGTAAAAACTCGGGGATTGATGCATTCGCGCTGTGGATCGGCGTGGGCATTATTGCCTGGAACTTTATCTCTAACTCGGTTATGCGGTCCATGGATTCCCTAGTGGGTAACGCTGGACTGCTAACCAAGGTGTACTTTCCGCGCCAAACCCTGGTTTATTCAGCGGTATTGGCTTTGGTTTATGATTTCGCCTTTGAATTAACGGTGCTGCTGGTAATTATGCTGATTGCTGGCGGCCCAACAGTGCTGCTGTTTATTCCCCAGCTAATCGCTATTACCGTTTTAGCGGCCGTATTTACTACCGGCCTAGGCATGATGCTAGCTATTGCCAGCGTCTATTTCCGCGATATCTCTCACCTGTGGCAGATTTTTAACCAGGTGTGGATGTATGCCTCGGGCGTGGTTTTCCCGCTGTCTATGCTTGATCAGCTACAAAACCGACTGTTTGCTCAGGGCTGGCAGATTAGTGGGCACCCGCTGCCGCTGACCACCACTTTCCGCATGAACCCGGCTGAGCTGTTCCTAGAGGCTTACCGCAGCTGCCTATACGATTTCGCTAACCCCTCACTAGGCGTGTGGCTTGGCTGCCTGGGTTGGGCTGTGCTGTCTTTTGGGCTGGGCCGCTGGGTCTTTAGCCGCTACAGTGCGCGCATTGTGGAGGAGCTGTAATGACTAACGCAATTACTATTAACGACGTTTCTAAGCGTTTTAGGGTTTATAAAGACCGTAACCAGTCCCTTAAAGGCGCGTTTTTGCAGCGTCGTCGGGCCCAATACGAGGATTTCTGGGCGCTACAGGACATTACTTTCGATATTCCTGCCGGTAAAACTTTCGGCCTGCTGGGTCATAACGGTTCAGGTAAATCCACCCTGCTTAAATGTATTGCCCAGATTCTTACCCCCGACACTGGCTCTATTAGTGCCACTGGCCGTATGGCCGCCATGTTGGAAGTAGGCTCAGGTTTCCACCCGGAGCTGTCGGGGCGTGAAAATATTTACCTTAACGGCGCCATTTTGGGTATGAGCCCTAAAGAGATTGACTCTAAACTTGACGCCATTATTGATTTTTCTGGCGTGGAGCGCTTTATCGACCAGCCGGTTAAAAACTATTCCTCAGGTATGTATGTGCGCCTGGGCTTTTCGGTTTCTATCCATGTAGAGCCAGATATTTTGCTGGTTGATGAGGTACTTGCAGTTGGTGACTTAGAGTTCCAAAACAAGTGCATGGAGAAGTTCGCCCAGCTTAAGCAGGACGGACGCACAGTGGTGGTGGTTAGCCATGGCCTTGAGCAGATGCGTTCCTTCTGCGACCAGGCAGCTTGGCTAGATCACGGCAAACTGGTGGAGGTGGGTAACGCCGCCCAGGTGGTGGACACTTACTCTGACGTGGCTCACCAGGCCATTAAGGTTGAAGGCGGCGGTACTCGTTTTGGTACCGGCCAGGCACAAATCACCAAGATTGAAGTGCTTGATGAGTCCGGTGCGCCGGTAACTATGGTGCGTCCGGGTCAGGCAGTAAATATTCGCCTGGATTATGAAGCCCATGAACGCATTGAAGAGCCCGTTTTTGGGGTTTCTATCGACAGTCGCGACGGCGTATGGGTGTGGGGCCTGCACGGGCGCGACGCCGGATTTGTGCCCCGCTCTATTGAGCCGGGTACCGGTAGCCTGCAGATTCACATTCCAGCCCTGAACCTGTCGCCGGGTTCTTTCACTATCTCCGCAGCCATCCAGAACAAGGAAATGACCGCGATTATTGATGCCCTGCAAAGGGGACGGCGCTTTGATGTGCTGCCCGGGCCGGGCATGGAAAGCGGCGGCATAGTGATTTTGGGTGCCAGCTATGGCAACCTGCAGCCTGAGCGCGAAATGCTTTCGATCACCCCGCGCGGTAAGGCCGAGTTTGATCAGCTAGCTCGTGAGCAGATCCGGCTAGCTGAAGAACTGCGCAAGCAGAAGGAAGCCGAACGCGAAGCTGAACAAAAGCAAGACTGACGGATCTGCAGCTCAACAGCAGTGTGCAGCAGCTCTGCGCAGCCTTTAGTCTGTGTTAACTGACCCGCGCAGCTTGCCCAGCCGGGCACTTAAACTGCCCTCTTGCAGTTGCTGGGTCAGTTCTTGTAGTTGGACTAGTTGCTCGCTTAACTGCTGAACCTGCTTAGTTAAGGCGGCTACCTGCTGGCTTAGATCCGCGTGTACCAGGTTTAGAGCCTCATGTACACCCTGGGAAACCTGCTCAAGCTGGGTCTGGGAGCGGCGATAATATTCGGCGCTAACCAGCGCTTGGCCTAAAGCCGGGCTGGGGGAGTCGGTACGCAGATAGCTTTCCCTAATAGCCAGGTTGTCTTGCTGATGCTCTAGAGCGGCAGTGATCACCGAGTTGCCACTTTCACCAGCCAAACCTGGGCGCTGATGCCAAAAAGCTAGCGCCGGCCCCTCTAGGAAACCTGCCGGCTGGGCCTGCAATAGACGCAGGTTAAAGTCCCAGTCAGCCTGGGTGCTTAGCCGCCCATCCCAATGCCCCACCAGATCAGCGCTGGTGCGGCGAATCAGTTGGGAAATAGGGGGAATATAGTTACCCACCAGCATATCGATCAGGTTGAAACTGTGGCGTTCTAAAGCCAAATCGGCTCGCTCAAGAATAGTGATAGTGCCGTCAGATTCAAGTTTTTCGCTAACTAGCTGGGTGCGTGCAGCCACCGCCCCCAGGTGGGGATGAGCCTGCAAAAATGCCACAGTTTTGCTTAAAAACTGCGGGTCCCAAGTGTCGTCGTCGTCGTGAATAGCGAAGAAGGGGGCGCTGGCGCAGGCCAAACCCGATTCCAGGGCGGCTTCACGCCCGTTAGAGACCCGGTTAGTCACCACCTGGGTGCGCTCTTGCAGCTCAGGGGAGGTTTTATCCAGGGCCGCCTGCACAATTTGGCCCTCGCCGCCGTCGTTAACAATGATCAGCTCATAGTCACCCAGCTGCTGGGCCTGCACACTGGCCAGGGCGCGGGAGAGAAAAATGGGGCGATTGCGGGTACGCATAATCACGCTAACTAGCGCGCTCATGGCATTCTCCTAAAACTAGTTGGTTAAAACTAGCCGATACGTGCGTATAGATCTTGTGGGGCGTGGGCCAGTGCCTGAACTAAACCTTGGGCGCGAGCCTGACGCTGGGGGCCTAAAAGCATGCGTCCACCAGTGTTAACTAGGGCCCGAGCCGCAACCGAGGCTGGCGCATAGCGGGTGGCTACGCGCAGACGGTTGCGGGTGTTCCAGGTGGTGAAAGCTTCTGAAGCCGAATCGGATGAAGCCGCATGGGCGTGGCGGGCTTGGGCTTGGCGCACATACTCCACGCTGTAGCCAGAGCGGCGCAGGCGGTAAGAAAAATCGGTGTCCTCGTAGTACATGAACAGGTCTTGGCGCATCCCGCCCAACTGACGCCAGGCACGGGCACTAATCGCGCAGGCCCCACCGCAAATACCAAACACTTCAGGGCTGTCATGTTCCTGCTTGGCTGGGGCCAGCCAGGAGCGGTCATAGCCGTTACCGCAGGCATCTACTACGTTGCCGGTGGAGTTGATTAGCTCCACGCCGCTTGGGTCGCTAACCCAGATGCCGCCATCTAGACCCCGCAGCTGGGCTGAGCCGGTGCTTTGGGTGGTAGCGGCGGGTTCGGTTTGGGCTTCGACGGCGCTGGGGGACTGTGGGCTGGCGGATTCGACGCCGCCGGGGTTGTTAGGGCCGACGCCGCCGGGGGGCTGCGGGCTGGAAGATTGCGGGCTGGCGGGCTTGACGGCGCTGGGGGCCTGCCGGCTGGCTGGCTCGGCGCTGTCGCCAACAAGACGCCACCTACCCTCTAGCAGCAGGCGGGCAGTGGTGGCCTCCACCAGATCATGACCCAAGGGGGCAGTTAGAGCCTCAACAAAGCCTTCCAATGCGTAGGCGTCGCTGTTTAGCAGCACCAAGGCATCCTGGCGCAAGTTACGCGCCCCCAAGTTAACCCCATAGCCAAAACCACCATTGCGCCTAGATTGCACCAGGCCAAAGCGGGCCGGGCCGGCGCTACCCAGCTCGGCTCCCAGATGGCGTAAGTGGGTCAGGGAATTATCGTGCGGATCGGCGCTGGCAGAGGCATTATCCACCACCACCAGCTCATCACCAGCTCGCAGCTGGGGCCACAGGGAGCGGGCAGCACGCTCAGTTAACAGCGGGGTACGCCAGTTAACGATTACTACCCGCACACTTTTACGCTGCTGACTCACTTTTGGGCCTGCTCCATAACCTGCTGGTAGACGCGCAGATGCGCCTTAGCACAAGCCTTCCAAGTCATGGTTTGGGCGCGCTCATAGCCAGCCAAAGCAAAGTGGTCATGTTCGCGGCCAAGCACTCGGCGCAGCCCGGCAGCAATCTGGTCGGGGTCGCTAGGCTCCACTAAAATTCCGCAATCTGCGGCCACCTCAGCGGTGGAAGTACCCAGTGAGGTCACCACCGGTACCGAATGGGCCATAGCTTCAAGCACCGGCAGGCCAAAACCTTCCCAGTAGGAGGGGAACACAAAGGCGCGCGCCCCCGCATAGGCCTGCTGCAGGGTGTCTTGGGCCAGGTGTCCGAGCACGTGCACGCGGGAAGTGCCGATAGCCTGAATCAACTGGCGCTCCACGGCGTCGTCGCCCCACCCGCTGGGACCCACCAAAACCAGATCCAACTGTGGGAACTCGCCGGCAATACGGGAAAAAGCATGCAGCAGGCCGGGCAGATTCTTACGCGGCTCACGGGTGCCAGTCCACAGCACATAGGGGCGTGAAAGCCCATAGGCAGTGCGGAAAAGATCAATCTGGGAGGCGCTTACCTCCTGAACGCTGACGCCGTGAGGGATCACATGCACGTGCTCAGGGTTAATCCCGGCCTCATAGCAGTCATCGGCGGTGGCCTGGGAGGGCACAATCACCGCCTGGGCCTCTTTAATGGTGCGCTGCAAAGATTTACGGAAATAGCTGTTACCGCGCTTAGTGAAATGCTCCGGGTTACGTAAAAATGCCAGGTCATGCACGGTCACCACGAGTGGCTTACGAGTGGGGGCAATAGCCCAAGTGGTGGCGTGAACCAGGTCAGAAGCTGGCAAAATAGCTTCAGCCAGGGGAGAGTGTAAACGGTTCCAGGACTCATACAGGGCCGGGCGCGGCAAATTCGCGTAACGCACCGGCATAGTCTCCAAACCCACCGCGCTGGAGCCCGGATCATTATGGCTGCGGCGAGCGGCAATGCCGGCAACCTTCACCCCCTGGGCGCGCAGGTTGTGGGCCAGGTTAGTGATATATGTGCCAGAACCGCCAGGTACCGGCTGCCACATTTGCTCTACCACCATGGCCACGCGCACATCATTAGGCGCCTGAAAAGCGTCTTGAGCGGCGTCTTTAGCGGTTGAAGACTCAGTGGCGGGGGTGGAAGCAAACGACAGGCGCATGTGCCAAGACTACCGCCCATAGCTTTACCTTTATGCTAGTGACATGAAGGTGCTGCTAGATGCCACGGCCATCCCTGCAAATTTGGGCGGCGTGGGACGTTATGTAGATGATTTGGTGCCATGTTTGGTATCCCAGGGCGTTAATTTGGCTTTGGCGGTGCAAAGCCGCGACGCCGAGCATTTCGCTGCCCGCGCCCCGCGCGCCCACATCATTACCGTGCCGCACCTGCTTGAACGCCGCCCGGTACGCATGGCTTGGGAGCAGTCGGGCCTGCCGGCCCTGGTACGCAAGTGGCGCCCAGATGTACTGCACTGCCCCCACTACACTTACCCCACGCGCCTGGCGCTACCCCATGTGGGCGTGGCCGTAACCTTGCATGACGCCACGTTCTTCTCCCACCCCCAGGCCCACTCGCCGTTAAAACAGCGGTTCTTCACCGCCGCCATCACCCGCGCCTCCAACCACGCCGACGCGCTGATTGTGCCCTCCATTGCCACCCGCGACGAATCCATCAAATACGCCGGAGGTAGCCCCGAAAACTACTTCGTGGCCTACCACGGGGTAGACACCAAACGTTTCTACCCGGTCTCAGACGCTGAGCGTGAGCGCGTAGCCGCCTCCCTAGGCCTAACCGGCCAGCCCTACATTGGTTTCCTGGGCACGCTAGAGCCGCGTAAGAACGTGCCCGCACTGGTACGCGCCTGGGTGCAGGCCTTTAGCCAACAGCCCAACCCGCCGGCACTGGTGCTAGCTGGCGGTAAAGGCTGGGATGAAGAAATCGAGCCGGCCTTGGCGGGCGTGCCCAGCCACATGCGCGTGCTGCGCCCAGGCTACCTGCCGCTAGAGGATCTGCCCGGTTTCCTCTCCGGCTGCCAGGTTTTGGCCTACCCCAGTGTGGGTGAAGGCTTTGGCCTACCGGTGCTAGAAGCCATGGCTTGCGGCGCAGCCGTGCTAACCACCCGGGAGCTGTCTTTGCCTGAGGTGGGTGGCGACGCCGTAGCTTACTGTGAGCCCGACGTCGACTCTATCGCCGAGGCTTTAAGCTCACTTAGCGCTGACGCCACCTTACGCCAGCAGCTAGGGGCAGCCGCCCAAAAGCGCGCCAGTGAATTTACCTGGCAGCGCGCAGCGGTAGAACACATTAAGGCCTATGAGTATGCCGCTGCAGCTAAAGCCTAAAGTGCTGGTAAAACTGCGGCAAAACGCGGCTTTTCTAACCGCCTTGGCGGTAGTGGCGGCGCTAGCGGCGGCCTTTGCGGTAGCGGTGCTAATTGTTCCCGCCAAGGGTGGGCACCTGTCCGATAAACAGCAGTTGCTGCGTGACTCGCTTTCTGGCGGCTTTGTGTCAATTAAAGACGGCGAGACTCTGCGCCAGCGCTTTACCGCCGTCGAGAACGGTTTAGACGGGCTGCAAGGTCAATTCAAACTGGGCGTTATGGACTCTAGCTGCCGCCTAGAGCTGACTCTAAGTGAAGTACACCCCCAGCCCGGTACCCAAGCTTTGCTGCCCCCGCCGAGTAAATCCCAAGCGCAAGGCAGCACCCAAGCGCAAGCGGCGGCGTCGGCCCCAAACGCGGCTAGCCAAAACGCCGCAGCCACCCCAACCTTCACCCAGGTGGCCAGCCAAAGCCTGCCCTGTAGCCAGGCCCTGCTAAACGACTCGGGCACCAAAATTATGGGTTTTAAACCCATCGCCAACTCTAAAGGCAAAACCTACCAAGTGGCGCTAAGCGTTAAAGCTGACAAACCCACCGTGGTAGTTACCCGCTACTACAACCCGGCCTCAGCTACAGACCCTGACCGCCCCAATGAAAAGCGCAAACGTCACGTTTCGGATCAAACCAATTACCAGATCAAAACCGGCGAGCAGGTACTTAAAGCTGGTGGGGCTACCCTAAACGATCAAGAGCTGGCCGGGCGTGAAAAGAACCTGCGCGGCAGTGGGGAAGTAACTACCACCGCCCTGCTACCCATCTATTCCGATGCCAGTTGGTGGGGTACTTTGCAGCGCGGCCTGCAACGCTCCCAAGGACTAGGCCCCTGGTGGGTCAGCACCCCCGCATTAGTGATTTGGTTTGCGGCTACAGCGGTCAGTGCCGTAGCCGCCGCCGTTCTAGCGGTGCGGCGCTCGCGTTGGACTATGGCGTTGGTTGGGGCCTTCGCCCTGTTCCAGGCGCTAGTGTGGGCGGCAGTTATCCCTATTTTCAACGGGATGGATGAGTACCAGCATGTGTCCTACATACAGTATTTAGCCACCCACAATGGCCCAGATAGCGGCCTAACTCGGGGCTCAGCTAACTACTCTCCACAGCTAGTACGCGCTTATGAATCCTCTAACCTGTTCTATGCCTGGGGCACGGACCGGTTTGACTACAGCCAGATCTCCTCGCTAAACGGACAGCTCAATCAGCTGCCTGACCGCGCCCTGGTACGTCCGCAAGTGACCCAGTATCCGCCCGGTTATTACCTGGCTGGGGCTCTGGTGTATAAGCTTTCGCCGCACACGGGCCTGAGCCAGTACTACGATGTGCGCCTACTATCAGTGGCTTTAGCGGTAGTGGGGGCGCTGGGTATGGCTTACTTTGCCCGTCAGCTGTTCCCGCGCCGGGCTTTGGTGGCCACACTGGTGTCGCTGTCGGCACTGGCTCACCCTATGATTGCCCACCAAAGCGCCATTATTAACAATGACATTTTGGTGATTGCCGCCAGCATGTGGGCCTTGGCTTTAGCTACCCGCGCCCTAAATGCGCAGCGCCCCCTGCGTTGGCTAGCTGGTGCAGGTGTGGCTACCGGTATTGCTATGGCTAAACCGCAAGGCATTTTGATTGCGGCCATGGTGGCTTTGGCACTCATTGTGGTGGCGGTGCGTGCCCGCAGCTTCAAACTGGCTTTTAAAGGTGCGGCGCTTAGCGCCGGCGGGTTTATAGCCGTGTATATCTGGTGGCCGATTTACCGCGTCATGCTGGGCTTTAGCTCAGTGATTGCCGCCCCGCGCCCACAGGTGAACCTGGTAAACGCCGGGGGAGGCCTAGCTATGGGGGCTGTGCGTCAGCGTAGCTTGTGGGAGCAGTGGCAGCTGTTTTGGAATGACCAGAGTGCAGATGACTACACCCTGTTTAAGGCTCGCTGGATTAAGCAGTTCTTCGGTAACTTTGGGTGGTTGGATGTGTTTTACCCAACGCGCGTCTATCACCTGCTGGCTCAGGCCATGGAGTTGTTTGCGATTATCTGCCTGATCTGGGTGGTTCAGCGCTGTGTGCGGCTGGTGCTTAACCGGTTGCGTCCCCTGGCGGTAAAGGCCGACGACGCTGCTGGGGTAAGTGGTGACGTTGCGGCTACGGACACTGCTCAGAGCGCAGAGGAGGGCGCCGTCGTTACTGAAAAGCGGGCAGGGCAGCTGGGAGCTAAACGCAACCAAACCGCCACCTGGATCTGGTGGTGCCTGGCGTTAACTGTAGGCTACCTGGTAGCTATTAACCTGCTGGGCTTTATCTACTCCATCATGGCTGGGCACGACGACCTGCTCCAAGGCCGCTATATCCTGCCTGCCGTGGCAGGGCTATACGCTCTGCCTGCCCTGTTAACCCAGGCAGCAGTGCAAAGCCTGCAAAATAATCCCTGGCGTCCAGTGCATGGCGCGTGGCTAGATAAACTAGTGCCAGCCGTGGCGCTAGCGGTTTTCGCCGCAGTCATGGCGCTGAACTTAGCGGGGCTAGGGGTTATCTTCGAGCGCTTCTATGTGTAATATTTCTAGCTTTTTAAAGCATAAAGTCACGGTAGCGGCTAACCTATTGTTAGGCCGCGTCAGTTTGAGAACGGAAAAGCAATGCCCGATCAGTTAACCGTTGAATCTACTCCTATCCCCGGATTCCTACGCCTGACTTTGCCTGTCCATGGAGACAACCGCGGTTGGTTCAAGGAAAACTGGCAGCGTGAAAAGATGGTGGCGCTGGGTCTGCCCGATTTTGGCCCGGTGCAAAACAACATCTCATTTAACGATGAGGTGGGTGTTACCCGTGGTATTCACGCCGAGCCCTGGGATAAGTACGTTTCGGTAGCCACCGGTAAGGTTTTTGGTGCCTGGGTGGATTTGCGTGAAGGCCCTAGCTTCGGCCAGGTCTACACCACCATCATTGAGCCGGGCGTGGCCGTATATGTGCCGCGCGGGGTGGGTAACTCCTACCAGACCTTAGAGCCCAACACGGCCTACACCTACCTGGTCAACGACCACTGGTCGCCGGACGCTGAATACACCTTCTTGAACCTAGCTGATGAAACTGTGGCTATTGACTGGCCCATCAGCCTGGATAAAGCCATCCTGTCTGACAAAGACCTGGCTCACCCGCGTCTAGAAGCAGTGACCCCCTTCCCGCCGGCAGCTAAGCGTGCCCTGGTAACCGGCGCCCACGGCCAGCTGGGCCGCGAGCTGATGCGTCAGCTACCCCAGGCGGGCTACCAGGTCACCGGGGTGGATCTACCTGAGGTAGACATTTCTGACACTGAGGCCATGGAGGCTTTTGATTTCTCCGCCTATGACGTGGTGATTAACGCCGCCGCTTGGACTGACGTGGATGGCGCCGAAACTGCCGAGGGCCGCCCGCTAGCTTGGAAGGCTAACGCTACCGGCCCGGCTAACTTGGCCCGCGCCGCCGCCAAGCACGGCTTCACCCTGGTACATATCTCCACCGAGTATGTTTTTGACGGCACCGCCCAGGCCCACACCGAAACTGAGGCGCCCAGCCCGCTAGGCGTATACGCTCAGTCCAAGGCTGGTGGTGACGCCGCCGTTAGCGCCGCCCCCAAGCACTACCTGGTGCGCACCAGCTGGGTGGTGGGTGAAGGCAAGAACTTCATCCGCACTATGGCTGGCCTAGCTGAGCGCGGCGTTAAGCCGTCCGTGGTTGATGACCAGGTAGGTCGCCTAACCTTCACCAGCGATCTGGCCAGCGGCATTATCTACCTGCTGGATCAGCAGGCCCCCTACGGCACCTACAATCTCACCGGTGGTGGCGAGGTAGTGTCTTGGGCGCAAGTAGCTAAGCGTGTCTATGAGCTAACTGGTCATGACCCCGCTGACGTAACCCCCATCAGCACCGCCGAGTACTTTGCGGGTAAGCAGGTAGCTCCCCGCCCGCTGGTGTCCACCATGGACCTGAGCAAGATTGAGGCCCTTGGTTTTAAGCCTTCTGATTCCATGCAGTTGCTAGAAGCATACGTGCAAACCCTGCGTTCCTAACGCATGAATTAACCCTGGACCTGTTAATTTAGGTCCAGGGTTAAGTTTATATATGAAAGGTGCGGCCTCGTGAAGCTACCGCGTGTACCCCGAGCAGCATTGGTGGTGCTGGCTTTTTGCTTCGCATTAGTCAGCGGCTTTAGTTGGGTTGTGGCCTCTGCGCCTGGCTCTAGCCCCGATGACGACTACCACCTGGTGTCCATGTGGTGTCCGCGTCCGGTTACTGAAAGCTGCGCTACTAAGGTGGTTGAGGGCCAGCTGCGGGTGGGTGTGCCCGCGGCCTTACCGGGTGCTACCTGCTCTTCTTTCCACGTCGATAAGTCGCAGGCGATGTGTAACCGCTATTCCGATAAGCTCATTAGCTACTCGCTGCGTTACGACAACGGTAACTACCCTTACGGCTACTACCACTTCCACCACATGTTTAAGCCCCTGGGTGTGCAGGGCCTGGTGATAGCTTCACGCACCGCCAATATGGTTATAGCCCTGGCTTTACTGGGCTCAATTGGCTTGCTGGCGCCGCCAAAGCTACGCGGGGCTTACCTGCTGGCAATGGGGGCGGCCTGGATGCCTATTGGCATCTATTTCATAACTTCTAATAACCCCTCCAGCTGGTCAATTACGGGTGTGGCTGGCTTTAGCGCAGGGTTGCTGGCCTCCCTTTATGCCAGTGGACGACGGCGCTGGTACCTGCTGGCTTTGGCTTGCGTGGGGGCGCTGCTGTGCTACACCTCGCGGGCAGATGCTTCCTTCCACATTTTTGTGGTGGCGCTAGCTATCTGCGTTGCCTGCGCTAAGTGGCGCCCACATAAGGTGCAGCTGGCTGTGGCCACCTTGGCCAGTGTAATTGGCGTGTATCTGATGCTTTCCTCGGGGTCAGCCACTATCGCTGAGGGACACGCTGAGGCGGTTTCCCCGCAGCAGAAGCTTGAAGCTATAGAACTTAACGTAACCCACCTAGCTAAGTTCTTCTCTGGTTTTTGGGGTCTGTGGGCTGGGGCCGGCTGGAAGGATATTCCTTCTGACGGCTACTCGGGCATGATCGCCATTTTGCTGGTGGGCTTCATTATCATGCTGGGCGCGGGGCGTATTGGTTGGCGCAAGGCTATGGGGGCGATTATCACCCTGGGGGCTATGGCTGGCATTTCAGTGCTGGTAGCTACCCCGCCGGCTTTCCCCAGCATGTTTGCCTATCAGCCACGCTATGCGCAGCCGCTACTGTTTGCCTGGCTGCTGCCCTGGTTGTTCCTGGGTATTAAACGCCCGCTACTGAGCCGCTCACAGGCCGCGCTGTACTGGGCTGGTATGGTGGCCGTCAACGCGGTGTTCATGCATAAACTGATTTTCCGCTACACCCATGGCCTGGTGGGTGGACGCCACTTCTTAAACCTCAACTTTGATGTGCAATGGTGGTGGCAAGACGCCCAGCTGACCCCCATGAGCACCTGGATGGTGGGGGCCTTGGCTTTCGCGCTGGCCTCAGGTATTGCTATCTGGCTGCTGTTTGGGCCTGGAGCTATTAGCGCGCCGGCTGAGTTAGCAGCCCCAAGTGGCGCTGTTATAGCCGACGACGCCCCTGAGCCTGTTGCCAAGGCCGCTGCTGCCAAGGCCAGCGCCCCTGAGCCTGCTGGCACCGCTGAGGCCGCCGTCGGCTCTGAAGCTGACGGTGCTAGCGAAGTCACTGCTGAGCCTTAAGGAAATTAGTGCTTAACTCTTTACTGATTATTATCCCGGCCTGGAATGAGGCTGAGGTTATTGGCTCAGTGCTTGAAGAGCTTACCGATTTCTACCCTGACGCCCAGGTGTTGGTGGTCTCTGATGGCTCCACTGACGCCACCGCCCAGGTAGCTCGCGCCCATGGCGCTAAAGTACTGGAGCTGCCCTACAACCTGGGGGTGGGTGGAGCTATGCGCGCTGGCTACCTGTACGCTCAACGCCACGGCTATGACTACGCCCTACAGCTTGACGCCGACGGCCAACACAACCCAGCTGATATTCCCCAGCTGCTACAGGCAGCCACCCAAAGCGGCGCCAATGTGGTGATTGGGGCCCGCTTTGCGGGCCAGGGTAACTACAAGGTACGCGGCCCACGTGCCTGGGCTATGAAGCTACTTTCAGTGGTGCTTTCACGGGTAACCCATACCCGCCTTACTGACACCACTAGCGGCTTTAAACTCTGCGATAAACGCGCAATTAAACTGTTTGCAGCCAACTACCCGGCGGAATATCTAGGCGACACGGTAGAAGCCCTGGTTATTGCCGCCCGCTCAGGCCTAAAAGTCACCCAGGTGCCGGTACAGATGCGTCCGCGCGCCGGGGGAGAACCCTCCCAAAATCCCTTTAGGGCTGCCAAGTTCTTGTTGCGTGCTATTTTGGCTTTGGGCGTGGCCCTAACCCAAAACAAAGCTAGCACTGTGGAGGCATAATGCATCATCAGTCAAGCTACTGGTTAGGCGTTGTTTTTGGCGTCATTGTGTTCGTGACGGTGTTTATTCGCCTGCGTAACTACGGCATGAAGGAACGCTACTGCACCTGGTGGATCGTTATTGCGGTTGGTTCAGTACTGTTTTCGGTGTTCCCCAACCTGCTGAACGGCTTGTCGCGGGCCTTGGGGGTGCTCTCCTCCATGAACCTGGCATTTTTTGGTGCCGGGGTGGTGCTACTGCTGCTGTCGCTGCGGTTAAGCGTAGATTTATCTCACGACGACGCCGAACGCCGCCGTCTAGCTGAAGAAATCGCCTTGCTGCGCCAAGAAGTGGAGCAGCTAAAACAAGAACGCGACCAGCGCCCACCTACCAAGCTCAGCTAGCCGTCAAACAAAACTCAGCTAGCTAGAACCCGGGCGGCAATCTGCTCATACTGGCGTGCGCGCACCGGCCAACTCCACTGTTCAAGCAGCTCACGGCTGGCAGGCGCCTTAGGTGCGCGCAGCATAGCGGTGATGGCCTTAGTCATGGCCGCCACCGTGCGGGTGCTAGTGATGTTTACCGGCGCTCCTTGAGCCTCAAGCAGTTGGGCTCCAGGCACGGGGAAGGTAACTACCCGCCCACCTTCAGCGATAGCCTCCAGCAGGGTGGTTTGGAAGCCCTCAGACAAGACCGTGGGGTTTACTAGAGTGGCTCCAGCAATGGCTTGGCGCACTTGGGCGGGACTGACGCGCCCGGGGATGTCGACGACGTCGTCGAGCTTAAGCTGAGCCGCCAAGTCGCGGGCCGCCTGTAGCTGAGCACCGTCACCAAGCATCTGGCCAGTTAGCTGCTGGCCTGCGCCGCGCAGCTGAGCCAAGCAACGCAGGTAGGTTTCCCAACCTTTACCCTCCACCATGCGACCAATAAACACCAGGTGGTTGGGGCGCTGCGGGCCGCTGTAGGAGGTTTCAGGCAGGTTAATAGCGTTATAGAACACCTGCGGGTCTTTGGCACCTAGGCGACCAGCAAAATTAGCGGCAGCCTCAGAAACCCCCAAAACCTGGGCGGCGTGGGTGGTTATGTAGCGGCCTAAACTCAGGTCTACAACCCGCGAACCGATAGCAATAATCGGGTTGGAGTTGTTAACAAAGTTGGAGCCGTGCTCGGTGTGGATATAGGGGATAGAAGCTTTTTGAGCGGCGCGGGCCCCCACAAAACTCATCGGGAAAAAGCGAGTGTGGGTGGAAACCACATCAATATGCTTGGCTTTAAGGAAGCGGCTAATAGCGGCCGCGCTGCCCAGAGCAGGGTAACTGATTACCTCAGCAATAGGTAGATATCCGATACCGGTAAGCACCTGCACTTTGCCGTCTTGGCGGATAGAGCGCTCAGAGTCTAAAGTCAGCACCCACACCTTATGGCCCAGCTGGGTGAGCTGATCAGCCAGGTTAAATGCGTGCATCTCTACGCCACCTAAACGCGGCGGGTAGGTGTTTAACACCATTGCGAAACGCATTACTTCTCCTTCGGGCGACGCAGCTGCATAGTGAGCCAAAAACAGATTACCGTGGTGGCCATTGCCCCCAGATAGGCTAGCGAGGCACCAAGCAACCCTAATGGCGGAATAGCTGCCACTACCAGCACGGTAATGACCACAGCGGCAGCAGCATAACCCCAGAATACAGCCCGTTGCAGGCGCATGGTGGTAAGCGCGTAATACAAAATCACGGCGGCAGCGTTTAAAGCCCCGCCCCCTACCAACACCACCAATTCCAGACGGTAGCCGGAAATGTCCTGGCCAAAGAACAGATTCAAGATGGGCACACCAATAGTTACCGTAGCTAAAGCCACTATGGCGAAGGCCCCCACAGTTGCTAGCAGCCCCCGGCGCACAATGGCGTTAAAACCGCCCCAGTTATTCTCCACCCAGTAGGTGGCCATGCGCGTCAGTAGCGGCCTAAACACCAGCAGGGAAAGCATGTTAATGGCCACCGCCGGCATGTAGATGATGGCGAAGTAGCCCTGGGCGGTGAAATCCATGAAGTACTTGATGCCATAACGCGGGGCGTTAGACAGGTACATGGCTGTAAACGAGGCCAAAAACAGGGGTGCACATTCAATTAGTAGACGCTTAATGGCCCCCCAATTCCAGCTGGGGGTGATGCCAAAACTGGCGCGCGCGCCGGGGTAGAAGGCCACCACTAGCGCCACCACTGATACCGCCAGGGAAACTAGGGAAGCGATAAACAGCGAATCGGTGAGCACCACCAGCAGGCAGAAAACTGCCATGGTGGTGAAAATACGCCAAAATGAGGCGCGCGCCCCTAAATCTAGGCGCCCTTCACGCTGAAACTCGCTGTAGAAAACATCCTCATAGGCGTCAAAAACCCGAAGCAAAGCAATCGCAATAACCAGCCCTACGCTGGTGCTCAGCCCGCTAGAAACCAGTGAGTAGATCACGATGCCGCCAATCATGGCGGCCACGGTAAGGATGCGTGTGGCCAGGTAGATGGGGAAATTGAACTCGTGGCGCACATCGGTGACGTGGAAGGTACGCACCTCATACATGCCCAGGGTCTGCCACTGCTGACCAATAGCAATGGCTAGTGAGAACACCCCACCTGCCGCCACGCCGGCGCTATGGGTGACCACAGCCAGCATGATCACAATAGAAAATGAACTGATCAGGCTGGAGGCGGTGTTCCAAAAATAGTCGCGGCTAAGCTGCGAAGCGCTCACTGGGGATCCCGGCTGTGGCTACCGTCTTCGTTAAAGTGCCAGCCACCAAACTCTAGCCGGTAGGGGCGGTGGCCCACACGCTGGGGCGGTGGGGGAGGAGTCATGTAGTCACCAAAACCGCGCTTAAGCCAAGCATCATAGTTAGCCGGCAGTTTAATGGTCAGGTACTCAAAAGGCAGCTCAACTGTGTCTTTAAGCTCCGCTGCCGGCAGTGACCACTGCTGGGGATTGCGAGTGGAGAAATCTGCCAACCAAGTCTTAGCCCCAGCCTGCTTTTCGTAGCTGCGGGCGGCGCGCTCCCAGTGCTTAATGAGCTTGGCTTGGCTTAGGCGGGCAGTTTTAAGGCCGGTGTGTACTGTGCGCATAGCTAGTTGCACAGCCTTATCTACGCCTCCGCTTAAACCGGTGGAGGCGGTGGCACTACCGCGCAGGTATAGGGCCCGTGACCATACCCAGGTGCGGGCGCATTGGGCTTTAAAAGCACGCTGGCTGGCTGGACGCGCATCGAGCGGGAAAATATCCACCCCGATCGGCATTTCAAAGTCACGCCCGGCAGCTGCCTGCGAAATGAACTTGGTGCCTTTAAGCCCAAGTACGGCTACAGTGCTGGGGTAGTTGGCGTGGCTGTGGTGGCTGAGTAGCTCAAAGTCCTCACCCAGTAGGGCCGGAGCCTGGGCTAGTAGTTTTTCGTAGTCGGCGCGCGCCATGCACACGTCGGCGTCGTCGTCCCAAGGGATAAAGCCCTGGTGACGTACCGCGCCAATGGCAGTGCCCCCGTAGGCCGCGTAGTTTAGCCCCAGCTGTTTGCATACCCGGTCAAGCTCACCTAGAACATAGGTGGTGGCTAGCTGTACCTGGCGCAAACTGGCTAGGTCTAGGCCCTCATCTGGGTCAATAGCGCTGCTGGCAGCGGCCCCAGCGCCGACGCCGGCTTGTCCCTGGCCCTGCCCGCTAGCTGCGGGGCTGGTAGCTGTAGCGGGTGAATCCTCTAAACCAATACCGGTTACCTGCGGGTAAGGCAGTAGATCCGTGTAGGGGCCAAAGTCTACGATGCGCGGGATGTGACCGATACGAGCCTCGGGCGGGGGCAGCTGCATATAGTCGCCGTAGCCGCGTCGCAGCCAGGCATCATACTGGGCCGGCAGCTGCACGGTGATGTCCTCAAAGGGCACCCGCACGGTAGGCAGCAGCTCAGAGTTAGTGATAATCCAGTTTTCCGGGTCGCGCATAGTGAAGTCAGCCATGCGCGTGGTGGGGGTGTGCTCCCAGGCCCGCACCGCCTTTTCCCAACGCCGCTGCAAGGTTTGCGGCGAGAGTTTAGCGGCTTTAAGTGCCCAGTTAGCGCCGGTGGTGGCGGTATAGATGAGCTGCTTTTTAGTGCCGTTAACGCCGGGCAGGAAAGGCTTGGCAGTGCCGTGCAGGAACAGCAGACGTCCCCACAGCCAAGAGGCCCTAGACATGCGCTTAAAGGCAACCGGATCGGCCGGAATATTGTCTACCGGCAGCACATCGATAAAGAAAGGCATCCGGTAGTCGCTGTCCACCGCAAAGTCAGGAATCAGCAGGGTGTCTTTAAGCACCATCTTGGTGAACATGAACGGGAAGTTGACCACTGTGCGCGTGTTGTGTAGCGCAAAGCGCTCATCGATAACCTGGGGGGCCAGGCTTAAAAACCGCTCATAGTCACTGCGCCGCATAAGCACGTCTACGTCGTCGTCCCAAGGAATAAAACCCTGGTGACGCACCGCGCCAATGGCGGTGCCCCCATAGACGGCGTAAGGAATCTCCAGCTTGGTGCATACACGGTCAAACTCCGCCAAAATTTCTTTCAGCAGGGCGTGAATATTGTCTAGGAGCTGCTGGTCGCTCATAGGTTTCCTAACTTGCAGGCGGGCGATACAGCGATTCTAGCGGCTTTGGCTCTTGAAAGAAGTCAGCTCACGCCAGTTTTCGGTAGCCGCCAGTACGGTGCCAACCAAAATCACTACACACAGCACGATTTGGATAGGCGCAGGCACGATCGACTGCAAAAGGAAGGCAAACAGCACTGCCCAAGCCGAGTAGGAAATGTTAAGCGCCATGGCCCGCGCGGCCCCCAGCAGGTCAATGGCCTTGTAATAGAACAGGTAGGAGGCGGTGCCGGCGGCGGCGGCCAAAGCTACCAGGCCCATCGCGCCAGGGCTGGTTAAAGCCTGTCCGGTGCTGCTTAAAGCGCCACCTAACGGCACCACTAGCACCAGGTAGGTCAGCCCCGAGGTGGTTTCGCGGATCTGCAGGGCCGTCTCATTGTCGACGGCGTCGTCGCGCATACCCCAAGCCAAAATTACGGCTTCACAGCCCCAGCCGACCACAGCCGCCAGGGCGCCGAGCACACCCCAAAGCGTGGAGCCAGAAACACTGGTGGAGGTGTAGCTGGTGGCAATAATGGCGCCAATAGCCACAGCCAGGGCAATCACCTGGCGCGGCCGCATGCGTTCTTTAAGCACCGCCACTGCCAGGGCCGTGCCCAAAGCCGGGTAGAAGGTGGAGATGATGGCGGTGTAGCCTGCGCCAATCTGGTCGATAGCCAGCAGGTAACCGCTCATGCCGATAGGCCCGCCCAGCAACGCGGCCACCATAACTGCGCGGCCGCTGCGCGTATGCACTGCCCGCCAAGTGTCTTTTAGGCGCCCGCGCACAGCCATGAAGATCAGCAGGATCAGGGCGCAAATAGCGTCGTGTAAAGCTGCTGAAACTAGGGAGGCGTGGGCGTCGGTGGCGAAGGGGTTAAGCGCCAACGCAAGAGCCAAAATGACAGTGTCTAGGCCCCACAGGGCACCTGAACCAATTCCGTAACGCATGGTTTGCTCCTACTTATTGCGTTCTTATTGCGCTGGTTTTAGTGGTTTGTGCTGGTTTGATCCGGCGTGGCGACGGCGTCGCTAGCGGTCTCGGCTTGGCTGGCGGCTGCGGCCTGCTCATAGGCGGCTAGCACCCAGTCAATGTTGTCGCTGGCGGCCTGGTAGTAGATGTAGAGCCACTGGCCCACGTCGTCGCCTTCAGCCTCCTTAACTAAAGACCACACGTACCAGCACCAACCAGCGAAAACCACGTAGGCGTAGAAGTGACGCTGCTGGGCGGCGGTGGGCTCAGCCTCAAGATAGGCGGCCAAGGCGGCGTCGGACTGCTCACGGCTCAAGCTGGCGCAAACCACCATGGTGCCAAAGTCGGCGGCCGGGTCTGACATGCCCGCATATTCCCAGTCGATTAGGTCGATTTCGTCGTTAGAGGCATCGTTAGAAACCAGGAAGTTAAGCGGGAAGAAGTCATTGTGGCTGGGCACCAACTGGTAGCCATCGGCCTCAGTGAAACGCTTTAGGCGCATGATCTTGTCGCGCATAACCTGATAGTCGGGCACATCAATCGGCCCAAACTGGCGCAAAATTGACTCATACTTTAGGCCCTCGGTGACAAAGTCAAAGTGGCGCGACAGGCGCATGTCACTGCTGTGCAGCGTGCGGGCCATATCCATAGCCCGGGTGAGCTGGGAGGGATCATTAACATCCAGGTTGGCGGCATCGGGAATGAAACGTGAAATCTTCCAACCCTTAACCGTGTCACCGGTGATGAAAGTGTGGTCAATGCCCAGGTCACGGGCCAAATTCAGGGCCTCAAACTCAGCGGCGCGATCCACGATCTTGTCCGTGCCCGCACCCGGGTGACGGTAGACGTACTCCTGATCGCCCACCCTAAAGTGGCAAGACAGGTTAGTGATGCCCTGCTTAAGCGGGTAAAAATCGGTGATCTCATCAACCTGGCAACCCAGCGTGGAGGTGATGTTGGTGAAAATATCAGAGTCAAGATTCTCCAGGAACAGCGGGTCAAAGGAGCGAATCTCATCTATCGAATCAAACTCTTTAATTACCCCCTCCGGGTAGGGGCGCATCACCATATTCAGTTCACGAATGTGGTCTAAGTAGATTGACTCCCACAGCTTGGGGGCAGTTTCAGGCAGGTGATAGACACTTTCCAAAATGCGGCGGAAAGTAGTTGAAAAAGCCCGGTCAAAGTAGACGTGGCCAAGCATGTACCAGGCGTTGGCGCCGCCTACGCTAGCGCCAGTAATGCGTCCGCCAGCACCGGTAGTAATGCACCATTCAGCTGTGGGGCCCTGGGCATACTGGGCCGAGTAGTAGGCCTGGTAAACGTAGTCTTCAAAAGGATTGACCGTGAAGTAGTCATCAGATGAGCAAATGTAGGTGTTGGCCAGCTGCTCACGTACCAGCCACAGTGAGCCGTTGTTGTTACGGGTGGCATAGTCGGAGTTGACCACGATTTTGACCCCGTACTTAGCGGCCAGGTAGAAGAAATGCTCCTTCTTGTAGCCCACCACTACCGTGATGTCATTAATGCCAGCCTCATGCAGCTGCTCAATTTGGCGGTCAATTAGGGCCTGGCCTCGCACGCGCAAGGTACCCTTGGGACGCTCATAGGAGATAGGGGCAAAACGCTGGGATAGGCCCGCCGCCATAATGATGGCGTTATCCACCTTGTAGGGGGCTAGGGCTTGGCGACCGGCGTCAGTTAGGGTGCGCTCGCTGATGTAACCGGCGGCTTCGCATTGGCGCACGGTGGAGTTGACGCTGCCCAGGGAGATGCCGGTGAGCTGTTGCAGTTCGCGCTGGGTGAGGGCTTTATCTGCGTGCAGTAGGGCGCGTAAAACCTCAAACTGCAGCTGCGATAGTGTGGTGGGGCTGGAGGAACTCATAACAATCCGTTCACCGTGGCGTTACTAACTTGCGTGTTCGAATATATTCCTTTACGCAATAAATGTGAACATATTTGGCTGTAAAAGTGATGCGCTGTACAAAGTTGCCTTGTGTTAAGCCCGCTTAGGGCCCGCTTAAAGCCCGTTTAAAGCCCAGGTAGAGACGAAATAGGCCCCGCCATTGGCGGGGCCTAGAAAGGCTGCAGTGTTTTGCGGTACTAGCAGCTGTCAGCGCTAAAGCCGGCTAGCTGGTGCGACGTTGATACGACGCTGATTTACTTGCCGCGCTCTAGTAGGTTCAGTAGGTACTGGCCGTAACCGGACTTAACCAGCGGCTCGGCGCGCTGACGCAGGCCGTCGTCGTCGATAAAGCCGTTGCGCCAGGCGATCTCCTCGGGGCAACCCACGCTCAGACCCTGACGGGCCTGGATGGTGCGCACGAAGCTGGTCGCGTCAGCCAAGGAGTCGAAAGTACCGGTGTCTAGCCAGGCGGTGCCACGCGGCAGCGGCTCTACCTGCAGGCGGCCTTGCTCAAGGTAGGTGCGGTTAATGTCGGTAATTTCGTATTCACCGCGAGCGCTGGGCTTGAGGTCGCGGGCGATGGAAACTACGTCGTTGTCGTAGAAGTACAGGCCGGGCACGGCCCAGTTGGAGCGCGGCTTGGCCGGCTTTTCTTCAATGGACAGGGCCTTGAAGTCAGCGTCAAACTCCACCACGCCGTAATCGCTGGGGTTGGCCACCTGGTAGGCAAAGACCACGCCGCCGTCAGGCTGGGTGTGGCGGCGCAGGCGCGTACCCATGCCGGGGCCGTAGAAGATGTTGTCACCCAGTACCAGGGCGGCAGACTCATTACCGATGAAGTCTGCACCCAGCACGAAAGCCTGAGCCAGGCCGTTGGGTTCTTTTTGTACGGTGTAGGACAGGTTTACGCCCAGCTGCGAGCCGTCGCCTAGCAGACGGTGGAAAGCCGGTGCGTCGTGGGGGGTAGTGATAACCAGGATTTCACTAATGCCGGCAATCATAAGAGTGCTCAGCGGGTAGTAAATCATGGGCTTGTCGTAGACGGGCACCAGCTGCTTTGAGGTGCCAAGGGTGATGGGGTTTAGTCGAGTGCCGGAACCACCGGCTAGTACGATGCCACGCATAAGTCCCATTGTTTCTTATTTGCGCTCTAAATGCACCTATTTACCCCGGTGGGCTTGCTAAATGCGGGTAGTGGCTGGGGCATAAGGGGTCTTGCTAAGGCAAAAGGGTTGGTTAAGGGCTTGTGTGCGCCACAAAACGGGTAGAGCAGGCCATGTTTAACTGACAATTTAGGACTTATCGGCTAGCGTAGATCTAGTCTTACACACCAGATGAAAGCAAATTTGATGGATCGACTCAGTGGTGCGGTTAAGAACTATGACTGGGGCTCCCCAAATGCTATCCCCGAGTTTTTGAATGTTCCCGCAGACGGTAAACCCTTCGGGGAGCTGTGGTTTGGCGGCCATGCTGGCGGCCCAACCCAGCTGCTCGCAGATGATGGCAGTGCTCTAAACACCTCGCCTACCACCTTGGACCAGCTGGTAGCTAGCGACCCGGTGGGGGTGATGGGTGCAGATATTGTGGCGCGCTTTGGCGATCAGTTGCCTTACTTGTTTAAGGTGATTGCTCCCAACCAGCCGCTGTCGCTGCAGGTGCACCCTGATATTGAGCGGGCACGCATTCGCTTTGATGATGAGGATGCAGCTGGCATTGCCATTGATGCCCCTAACCGCAATTACAAAGACCGCAATCACAAGCCGGAAATGGTGCTGGCCCTGACCCGCTATGAGGCGGTTAGTGGCTTCCGTACTCCTCGGCGTGCCATTGAGGTGATTGATGGCCTTAAATCGCCGCTGGCTTGCGCGGTGGCGGAGTTCTTGCACGCTAACCCCACCCGTTTTGGAATTAAGAAGGCTTTTAGCTGGCTGCTTAGCCCGCAGACTCGCCCTACAGCTGAGCAGGTTGAGCAGCTGGTGGATGAGGTTTCGGCGCGAGCGGCGGCGGGAGCCTCGCCGTCTCCTCGACTTGATGCTTACATCATGGCGATGCAGGAGGCTTTCCCGGGCGACCCGGGGGTGGCGGCGGCGCTGCTGTTAAACCCGGTTACTTTGAACCCGGGGGAGGCATTGTTTGTGCCCGCAGGTGCGGTGCACGCATATATTTCTGGTTTGGCTGTGGAGATCATGTCTGCCAGTGACAATGTGCTGCGTGCGGGCCTGACTCACAAGCATGTTGATGCCCCCGAAATGCTGGCCTGCGTGGATTATGTGGCGGCCCCGCCTATGCGCCCGGCCCCCGAGTACCTCAGCGAGCACTGCCGCGCCTATAACGTGCCGGTGGAGGATTTTGAGCTGGTAGTTACCACGGTCAGTGAAGCTGATGGCTCTGTTAAGGTGCCCGGACGCGGGCCGCGCACGCTGTTAAACGTTGACGGCGAGCTAACTGTTAATGCGGGCGGTAAGAGTTTGCCGCTGCGTCGCGGTCAGGCTGTTTTTGTGCGTGCCGACGACGGCGCCGTTAGCGTTAGCGGTCACGGCACCTTGGTCCAGGCTGACGTACCGTAAGCCAGCTAAAGCAGCCAGCTGCCTTGCACTAACTGCCAAAGGCGCTCTAAACGCTGCACTTAAACAATAGGGGGGGTGAAAGCTAAGCTTTCGCCCCCCTATGCTATGAAACGTAGTTGCCGTTTGCTTTCAAGAATTCGACCGCCCTAGCCTGAATTTTCTGCGATTTTTGACGCAATGCAGTCAGTTCAGATAAGTGCTTTTGTACATATACATAGCTAGCACTCCATTCGGTTTCATATTGCAGTTTGGTGTATCCGCTTTCTGTGCGACACTTGGCATCTTGGGTAGCGACTTTTAATTCATAAGCCGATACAGGGTGCACAAACGGATCCTTGTACTGCACTTCACCTGAAACCCCATTGAATTTGTCGTACAGCGATTTGGAAGGTATTCCATCAGGATGCTCTGCTAAATCAGTTATCCCTAATGGTTCCATGCATTTACGCCAACGTTGGGCAGCTTCTTTAAGGCCGTCAGGTTCAGAATACTGCGCTGAGGAAGGAGAAATTCCTCCATCATGCTCGATCTGCTGTGCAAGTGGCTCTTTAGTCGCCTCTTGCGAGCACTTTTCTTGAGCCTGTTTCCAAGCCTGAGGTTGCTGATCCTGCTTCTTCCAACGATCCAAACGGGGCTGAATACTGTCTTCACGCGGAACCGAATAGCCATATTTTGCAGCTATCTTTTCGTTAAACAGCAGCCGCCCACCGCCTGAAGCCACAATTGAGGTTCCTTGTGAGGGGCTATAAGGCTCTACTTCGTACGACAGGCCCTGTTTATTCATGCAAATTTGAATATAGGTTTCAGTGACCGCGACTATCATGCCGTTATTGCTGCCAACATAAGGGTCTGTAGCAAGCGCCCAAGTTTCCTGATTTTTGGTCACTAAACCATCTGGAGAAACGGTAGCGGACACACTTGGAGCGGATTGTTTAGAACCGATAATTCCGCAACCGCAGCAGTAGATACATAAGCATAAACAGAAAAACGCAGCAACTGGGCGCAAAATTACAGCTTTTGCGGTTTGCATGATAGTCAGCTTTCTATAAGAGTGGGAATATTTGGAATTCCACTATTAGTAACAGCTTAAATGTGACGAACGTGCGTCATACAAGAGGCATTTTCTAATATGTCTAACATCACAGTAGGTAGGTAAAAGTAGATATGTAAATATATTTATTTTTGGGTATACCTGCTGGTCAGGGCCGTTTAGAGGGGTGGTTGCCTGGAGTTATGTTAATTGCTTGATGTTAGAAGTGGCAGCTAACACGATTGTGGGGGGCTGTTAGCACTTAGATATTTAAGCCGGTGCAGCCTTCTTGAGCTAAGGTGCGGCGCATCTGCTGTGACGGTAGCTGTGGGTCTAGCAGTAGAGCGGTGCGACCATTTAGCCAAGCCTCCAAGGTTGCCAGTAAAGCCTGACGGGTATCCGAAGTGGATATCGCTAATGGCGTAATCTCGTTAGCGTAACTTTCTTTGCTGTTCGGGCGTGTCGTCTTGGAGTTTGAATCTGCGAGTAGGCTGGTCCTATTTGTTTGCCCAAGGTTGATGTCGGCTTGATTTGAGCTTGGTGGCGTTAAAGCTGTTATCTCCTGAGGTTTTTGTGAATCGTTAATACCCGCTAATGTTTGGGTATAAAGTCCTGCCTGGTCTAAAACTTGCTGGCGAGAGATAAGCTCACCATCGCTTAGCCAGGCAGGAGCAGTAGGTGGGCAGGCAATTGGTGCGAAACTGTCGGGGTAAGACATCAAATCAGCGGCGCCGTCGAGAGTAAGTGGAGGCAGTGCTCCGGGCCAGCGTAGTGCCAAAGAAGCCAGGGGAGTGAGTACGCTAACTTCAGCTCCAGGATTTAAATTTTCCTCGCTGCAAGCCAGTGACAACTCTGCTTCCTGGTCACTGTCTAGCGTTAAAACGTTGCCAGCGCGCCAAATTCCGGCCGCCCACACAATCGAGCGCCAGTGTGGCGGCAGAGCCATATGAACGGTTAGGCTGGGGGCGCCAATCTCACTATCTAGTAGCGCGGCCACCTTCGAAGACCACATATTGACTACGTGTCCGCTCAATTCGATGCGCTCGTCAACCCCATACCAGATGACGGCCGGTTTATAAAGGTTCGGTAACAAATCGAACAAACGTTCAAATGACAAGCATTTAGAGACCATGGCAAAATTAGACCAGATTCCCCCCTTCCCCCACACGCGGATCACGTCAATGATGCGTAGGTATCTAGTCCCAGCTAGACCTATGTATCCTTAGCTGACCCCAACTATGCTCATCATTACAAAACGTTAGGGCGTGTTATGTACGAGATCTTCTCGAATGGACCTATTACCAGCAGTGGCCTCAGTGGTGAGGACGCCGCTGACAATGGTGTCGGGGTCCAGTCAACTGATGACTCCTCAAACTCTTCGCGCAAGCCAGCCATCGTATTCACCTCCATTTTCAAAAAGGGTGATATAAGCTGGCAGGCAGGCGCACCTTGCGAGGGTATGCCCGGAGATATTTTCTTCCCCGAAAAAGGCGGCTCCACTCGCGACGCTAAGAGCGTATGCAAGACCTGCAAGGTGCGACGCGAATGTTTAGAATATGCACTCGCGTATGATGAACGCTTCGGTATCTGGGGTGGCTTGTCTGAGCGCGAAAGGCGTGATATTAAGCAGAATCGATGAGTGTGCTAACGACTAAAAGCCTGACCCAAACCATTGCCATCCTGGTTACGTCGGGTGTTAGTCCGTATTTGAACCAGGCTTTAACTGCGCTGGCGCTACAAACCCGCGCCCCGCAGCTAACCCTGGTAGTTAATGTTGAGGCCACCAGTGCCTCCACCGAAGATTTACAGGCACTGGTGCAAGCCTCCGGTTTAACCGCGCTAAGCCACACAGAGCTGATAAATGCCCCCGAAGCCATGAATTTTGGCCAGGCGGTAGCGCGCGCCGTCGAATTAATTGAAAGCGGACACTACCGCAGCCACGTCAACACCAATACGCCGCTTTGGCTGTGGCTGCTCCACGATGACAGTGCCCCACAGGTTGACTGCCTAGAGAATCTACAAAGCGCCACCGCCAATGCCCGCTCGGTAGCTATGGCCGGGCCTAAACAGGTGGACTGGGACAACCCCGGCAAACTTTTAGAGGTGGGTCTGCGCGTTACCGCCAGTGCTCGCCGCGCCAATGAGATCGTGCCCGGCGAGATCGACCAGGGCCAATATGATGACCGTGTTGACGTACTGGCAGTCGGTAGCGCTGGCGTTCTGGTGGATTACCACCCCTTCATTAAACTTGGTGGCTTTAGCGAGCACTTTGGCCCCTTCGGTGACGGCCTAGAGCTATCTAAAGTAATGCGCCTGGCTGGTTACCGCGTAATTGTTGTGCCCGAGGCCGTGATCCGCCACCGGCAAGCCAGCTACTTGGGCTTGCGTGGGCTTGGCTCCAACGACGACGACGCCGCTGCGGATGAGTCAGAACCTGACGCCAGTGCTGAGCTCGCTGCCGACGCTGAGGGTGCAGCCAGCCTTGACGACGTCGAGGAGGCTCAGGGGGCAAAAAGCGAGCCGGGCGCAGCAGATACCGCTGAGGCGGGCGACGTCGAAACCACTGAGCGTGCCAAGGCGGCAGCTACCCCCAACCCAGAACTTTCCTTCCGTCAGCGCCGTATCGCCCAGCTGCTGAACTGGCTGCAGGTAAGTGCAGTACCTGCACCGATTTTGGTGTGGCTGTGGATTCTTCCCCTAGGCCTAGGCCGTGGCCTGGCCCGCGCCTTGGCTGGCCAGGGACAACTGGCACGAGACGAAATCGCCTCAGCCTACTGGCTGCTAAGCCACCCGCGTGTAGTGCATGGGCTGCGCACCCGGCTTATGCGCAACGCTCGCCTGCCCAGGCGCGCCCTAAACGAGCTGTACCTGCCTGCCAGTGAAATTCGCCAGGTCAATCGCGACCAGGTGCGTCAGCTGCGCCAACAGCGCGAACGTGAACAGGCCCCCAGTGAGCTCGAAAGCCGCGAACTAGCCTTCATTGCCCGCCGTCGTCTACAAGTCTTTAGCCTGCTGCTAGTGCTTACGCTAGGGGTGGGCGCCTGGCTGCTGCGCTCAGTGGCGTTAGCAGGCGCAGTTTCTGGCCACTTCACCTTTGGTTACGACTACTCCGTGCGCGAAAGCTGGCAGTTAGTCACCAGTAACTGGTTGCCCAGCGGCGACGGCGTGGCCACCTGGCCGGTAAGTACCTTCATTCCTTTTGCGCTACTGCGCACAATCACCGCGCCCCTGGCCCTAACCAGTGCAAACCTGAACTATGTGCTGCTGGTGGCCTTCCTGCCGCTGAGCCTGCTAGGCGCCTGGATAGCAGCCGGGGCGCTAACCCGGCGTATCGCCCTGCGCGCCTGGGCGGCGGCTGCCTGGGTGATTAACCCGCTGAGCCTGACCTACCTGATGCAGGGGCGTATTAATTCGGCGCTAGTGCACCTACTGCTTCCCTTCGCCCTGGCTACCACACTGCGCGGCCTGGGTTGGGCGCGCCGGGAAGCGGTGGCTCCCGGAACCGTGGGCTCACGTGAACACGATGAGGACGCCACTGAAGCTGAAGCCCCCGAAACAGCCCTGCCCCTGGCCCTGGCCCGCCCGCTCAAGCGTTGGGACGTTAACTACCACGCTCTGGCCAGCGCCGCCCTAGCCTGGGCGCTAATTACCTGCCTGGCCCCGCTAGTGGGCCCGGTGGTAGTGCTAATGACCCTGCTATATGGGCTGTGGCATCACAAAGAGTGGGTGCGTTTAGGGGTTCTGGCCGCTCCCACCCTGGTGGTGTTAATCCCCACTATTGGTGCCAGCTTGTCCTTGCTGCGCAGCGGTATGCGCGGCAGTGCCCTGGCGCTTACCTGGGGACAAGCCGGGGAGCTGAACGGCCCGCCTCGCAGCCTCTACCAACTGCTGGTGGGTACTGATCTGAGCCCAGCTGGCTGGGTGCTGGCTGCCTTTACCGTGCTGTTGGCGCTGGCTTTGATGGTTATCGGGGCGCTTAGTGGAATGCGGGCGCTGGCCTTAGCGAGACTGGTCCTGACTGGTTGGGTGCTCGCCCTGGCGCTGGTGGTGTTTGCTCACCGCTTTGGGCAGACCCCCTTTGGCCTGGTCAGTTTTGCCTTCGCGCTGAGCCTGGCAGGGGCCCTGGTAAGCGCCGACGTGTTTAGTCGCGCTAAGCGTTTCACCCTGGCGCGACCCGGCCGCACCATCACCGCCTTTAGCGCCTTAGCGATTTTGGCTGCCGGCGTGGGTGGCGTGTTAAGTGCACCCCGGCTGGAGGTTAGCCAAAGCTCCACGCAGCTAAACGCAATTGGTTTAGAGTCCCAGCATTCAACCACTAAGCAGCGGGTCTTGTACCTTTCCAGCCAGGCAGATCAGCTGCGGGTGCAGTTGTGGCGTGGCGACGGCGTCCAGCTGGCTGATGTGGCTCCGGCTAGTGTCATTAACGCGGCCCGTAGCTACGACGAAGCTAACCTGGCTTTGCTCAACAGTGTTGGCGCGCTACTTAAAGGCCAGCAGTCAGGAGCTGTCGATAGCCTAGCTAGCCACGGTGTCAGCCTGATTTTGCTGCAAAAAGGCCAGTCCACCGCGATTGCGGCAGATACCGCCAGCGCCCTGGACGCTACCCCGGGCCTGGAGCGTCTAGCTGACACCCCCACCGCCATGGTTTGGCGCGTTAACCCCTCCCATGCGGACCTGTCGGCGCGGGTACATGCGCAGGGCGCAGATAATACGGTCAAAGCAGTTTCTGCCTCCATACTCACTTCTGGAGCTCAGCTGCCAGCCAGCTCCGCTAGCCGCACCCTGATTCTTAACGAACGTGCCTCTAGCCATTGGAAAGCTAGCTTCAACGGTCAGGCTTTAACCCCCACCAAGGTGGATAAGTGGCGTCAAGCCTATGTTTTGCCCTCTCAAACTGGACGCGTTGAAATTAAATACGGCACTAGCGCCCCGCTGGGCCTGGCCCTGATGGTTTTTGCCGGGCTCTATGTGTTGGCAGCCGTGCCGTTTAGGAAGCAGTCATGAAGCAGCTCAAAGTATTTACCCGCCCTGAGCGTCTGACCTGGAAAGGTGCCCTAGCTAGCGTGGGGGCCCTAGCCTTGACTTGCAGTGGGGGAGCGCTGGCCTGGCAAGCTAATGGCTGGTCGGTATATAAATACGCGCCTGGTATTGAGCAAACAGTTACGGTTACCAGTGCCAGTGATGATCTGATTTGCCCTGCTAGCGCCGAAAATAACCTACAGGCTCCGGCTTACACCCAGCCGGTGGGCTACACCCTAAGCGTTGGCGACATTAAACGCGCCGGCGGTAGCCAGGCTTACGTTAAGGATGGCGTGGTCTCTAGCTACGACATTTCAGGCGCCACCATTAAGCTGGATCAGTCCGCCTCCCGCACTAAAGTGGGAGGGGCCATGGTGGCTTACTCTGATAGTGGAGACCTGCGTTCTTTAACTGCCGGCGGCTGCGTTCAAAGCTCAGTGACCAGCTGGATTGTTGGTGGGGCCACTATTGTGGGTAGCTCCTCGACGCTGTATGTGGCTAACCCGGGTAACACCACTGTTAACGTTAAGGTCACCGCCTGGGGTGCTAGCGGCGAGATTTCTTTGCCTAGTGACGGCCAGCTGTCTATTGCTCCCGGTAAAGCCACCCAGTTGGCTTTGGAAAACTCTGCCGACGCCGACCCTCAGCTAGCTTTGCGGGTGCAGGCTGAAGGTGGTCGCGTGGCCGCCTGGGTGGCCTCACAAAAGCTCGACGGCGAATCTGCGGCAGGCAGTGACATTATTACTTCTACGGCCTCGGCGGGTACTTCACTGACCATTGGGGCGCTAAGTATTGATAAGGCTGCCTCGCAAATCACTCCCCAGGCAGCTGCTGCTGATGGTGCTGCGACGTCGTCGCCCAGCCCAACCGCAGCTGCCAGCACCACAGCTACCCCCAGCGCTAAAGCCACTGCCAAAGCGAGTGCAAAAGCTAGCGGCGCTGCTAAAGCAAGTGCCACCCCCAGCGCTAAAGCAAGCGCCAAAGCTACCGCTAAGCCCAGCGCCACAGCTACCCCCAGCGCTACTGCGACTACAGCCGCTGCGACGCCGTCGCCCAGCGCAAGCGCAGACAGCCTGGACCTAAGCGGGGCCCTTAACGAGCCGCGCCTGCGGGTGCTTAACCCCGGGGACAAAACCGCGCATGTGAAAGTAACCTTGCTGGGTAAAAGCGGGCCGGTGCAGTTCGCGCCCGCCAGTGGCCTAAACGTTAAGGCTGGCCAAGTGGCTGACCTGCCGCTAGGCGGGCTAGCCCAGGGTACTTACGGCGTCAAAATTGACTCTGACCAGCCGGTAAGCGCCGCCGCGCTGTCTACCTCGCAGGGTAGTGAATACCCGGAGCTGTCAGGTCAGCACATTCATGATTTCACCTGGTCGCAGGCCCAAACTGGCCAGGGTGGGGTAGCTATGCTGCCACGCCAAGACGTAACTAGTCAGCTGCTGCTAACTAACCCCTCAGCCCAGCCCAAACAGGTCACGCTTAGCGCTATCGGCTCTAACTGGACCAGCACCCTGACCCTGCCAGCGCTATCAACCCAGGTGGCGCAGGTCCCTGACAGCGTACAGGCGGTTAGTGTTAGCGGCGCAGTTCCAGCCACCTTGGTTAGCCGCGAAACCTCTGGTGATCAGGCGGGCACACTGATCTCGGTGATTGACCGCATTGAAGTAACTGAGGCCACCGCCCAGCGGCGTATTCGGCTGTAGTGCTCGCTTAGTAATCAGGGCCCGCTTAGTAATCAGGGTCCAGGTCTTGGGGTAAAACCCCAAGGGCCTGGGCACACTGCTCTAACAGCACTATATAAAGCACCTCTTGCAGCTGCTCAGGGCTAATGCACTGGGAGCGGATAGGGCGCTGGTAGAGCACGATCCGGGCGTGTAAACCTGCTTTATGCTCAGCCGGGAAGAACCGGGCCAGGCAGGTGGCATCCTCCCAAGGGGCCGGGTCTGAGGCCGGCACTGCCTCCACTGCTAGCTCAACTTGGCCAAGCTTGGGATGGCGCTGGGATAGTTCCCTAAAAATCTCCACTGCGACCTGATCAAACTGGGCTGAGCGAGTATTCCAGCCCGGGTGGTTAGGGCGCAGCAGGGGTAGACCCAGGTTTCGCCCGTGGCGCGCGCGTCTACGTGCGCGTTTAGCACGAGCCGCCCCACTGAAACCAGGTGAGGCGGCTACGCGTACATATAGATTACGGCGAGCAATCTGAGGGTCTTTCACGCCCTCAGTTTACTCAGCTCAGGCGCTACGGCGAGAGCGCAAAACCAGCGCGCCCGCACCAGTAGCCAACAGGGCCAGGGCTACTAGGCCGCTGGCAGCATCCAAACCGGTGATAGCCAGCTTAGAAGAGTGCACAGCACCAGTCTTAACCTTGGCGTTAGCGCTAGGCAGCTTGTCAGTTACCAACACGCCGGCGTCAACCGGGGCAGGTAGCGGTGAAGGCTTAGCGGGCACAACCGGCAGTGGCGAAAGCGGGGTCCTAGGCTCCTGCGGGATAGCGATAGCCGTGGGCTCCTGGGTGGGGGCCGCAGTAGGCTCCCGGGTAGGTTCCGCAGTGGGCTCCTGGGTGGGGGCTGCGGGCGCTGTCTGGGTGGGGACAGGTGTGGGGGTTGCTGCCGGGCCTAAATACACAGCCTGAATATAGGCGTTGGGGCCAAAATCAGCGGCGCTAGCAGGCGTTTGCTTGGTGGCGTTGTCTGCGCCAGCTAACAAAATAGGGGTTTCGGTCGGGAAGGAGCCAGAGAAGGCCACAGAAATACCAAAGCGAGTACCTGGCTGCTTAGCCTTAATGGTGGTTACCTGGTCACCCAAACCGCTGATGGGGTGAGAACCAGCGGTAAAAGCAGTGGTCGGGAAGTAGTAGACCTCGCCGTCGCCTGCATGGGGGGCACCTACAGCCACCAAATTAGGCTTACCCTCACGGGCAAAAGAAGCCACTGACCAGCCAGAGCCGGCGCCGGTAAGCACCGCAACATTGGGGTCAGTCTGGTTAGCGCTGTTAATCGTGTAGGTGCGGGGCAAAATGCCAGCGCCATAAAGCAGTGCCACACCGCCATTAAAACCAATCAGGGTGTCATCGTAGCCATCGCCGTTAACGTCTCCGGCGTTAGCAGCTGTAGTGGCCTTACCCAGGTAGGTGTTCTCTTCCAGAGTGATTTCAGCGATCTCACGGAAGCCGTTGTCTAGGTTAATAGAGCTTATAATATGAGTTACTAGCCAAGCCTTACCGTGCTTGCCGTTAGCATCAGAGGTGGTAAGCACGTAGTCGGTATGGCCACTACCATCAACATTGCCGACGGGTTGAACGGAATCAAAGAACATGCCTTCAGGGCTGTACAACTTCTGGTTGCTCGTAGCGTAATCGTTTAAATCTCTATCGACCCGACTATCAGCAGTCAGAAGATAAGCCACTGAGTGGTTGCCCTCAGGGTTAAGCACAACGATGTCGCTTTGGTAATCACCGTCGTATTTACCCGCGAAGACGGCTGAGAAGTGGGTGGTACCCGGGGTGCCGGTGATAGTGAAGCCCTGGCCTTTTTCTGAGAGCTTGGTGTAGTCAACGTCAGAAAAGTCAGTCCTGCCGTAAATTAGCCAAGCTTTACCGGCAGTTGATGAGGAAACCAATATCTCATCTTTGCCATCATGGTCAACATCAAGTACGCAGGATACAGAAACATCAGGTGAAGCAGGAATCTTGAAGCTGCTTGTGCCCGCCACCGGCATTTTGCCGCCGGGGTTGCCGCCCGGAATGACGGTAACCAGGCCGGAAGGGGAGGCCGTAACGATGTCTTGCTTGCCAGAGCTGGTAGAGCCATAGCCCCTGCCATCGCCATTGACATCACAGAACCGATCCTTGGCGATGGTAGAGCCGATCTGCGTACCTACCCAGGTACGCTCATTTTCGACAGATTGTTCAGGGGCTGCGTTAGCTAGCGTGGGGAGTGCTAGAGCTACAATGCAAAGCCCAGCTAGCGCACTGCTGCGACGCCGGTTTGCGGCGAGTAACCACGACGGGACCATGGCTTCCTCTCTTAAGGGAGTAATTAATCTGTGTGTATCCTAGCAAAGCTGATAAAAGGCTGTTAACTATTAGGCCCTAAAGTGACCGTGTTGTAATACAACTCAACCTTGTGGGATTCGCATACCCTTACTTTGTTACATGCCGACGGCGCAAAAAGCGTTCAGATAGTGATATCGGCGGTATGGTTTTAGTGGCACTTTGTTAGTAATGGAACGGCATTTGCCCTAAGGTTAGGAAATTATAATTGAGCAAACGTGAAACCTATCGCCGTGGCCCAGTGCTGCTGCGTGGTAGCCAGATCCCGCGTGACACCTCTGATGCTCGCCTGCTAGCTAGTTCCGACGACGCCGCCTGGCTGCATGAGGACCCCTGGCGGGTGTTGCGTATCCAGTCTGAGTTTGTAGAAGGCTTTGGGGCGCTTACTGGCATTGGTCCGGCTATCAGCGTCTTTGGTTCAGCCCGCACTCCTAAAGACGCGGCCGCCTATGAGCAAGCTCGCGCTGTAGGGGCCGGTTTAGCTAATGCCGGTTATGCGGTTATCACCGGTGGTGGCCCGGGCATGATGGAAGCGGCTAACCGTGGGGCTCATGAGGTGGGCGGTTTAAGTGTTGGCTTAGGAATTGAACTGCCGCACGAGCAAGGCCTAAATGAATATGTTGATTTAGGCGTTAACTTCCGCTATTTCTTTGCGCGCAAAACTATGTTCATTAAGTATTCGGATGGTTTCGTGGTTATGCCAGGGGGATTTGGCACCATGGACGAATTGTTCGAAGCTACTACCTTAGTGCAAACTCAAAAGGCCCGTTCTTTCCCAATTGTGCTAGTAGGACAAGATTATTGGGGGCCATTGTTAGATTGGATGTCTACCACAATGGTTGCGGAAGGCATGATTAGTGCTGATGACATGAATTTATTGCAGCTAGCTGATAATGCTGAGCAGGCGGTTGACCTGGTGGTTTCTGGTGCTAGCGCCAGAATTTCCGCTAAAGCCGCAGAAAACCGCGCTCATCGCCGTGCTGAGCAGGGCTGATAGCATTAAATAGCAGCCATGAAATTTGGTGTTTTTACGCACCTAGCGATCACATTTAAAGGTTCACAAGACTATACTGGAAACAGTTGAGTGTGCGTTTTGGGATCCATGCTCGTGATTCGCGAAAGGTGATGCCATGGCAGCCATGAAACCTCGGACTGGTGACGGTCCGCTTGAGGTAGTCAAGGAAGGTCGTTCCATCATTATGCGTATGCCTCTAGAAGGCGGCGGCCGACTGGTGCTTGAGATTAGCCCCGAAGAGGTCAAAGACCTCGCCGCAGCGTTAGAGACCATCTAAGTCTTAGCGCTAACGCATATACATAAAGGGTCACTCTTGGTGAGTGACCCTTTTGCTTTAAATGGCGCTTTTAAGCCAATTTTGCGTAGTTTAAAGCTCGACGCCGGCTGCGGCCGGGGCAGGGCGTTTGGCGGCGTTAGCGGCCCGTAAAATGTCGCGCGGGCTTAGCTCCACCTGGCTACGTAGCTGCGCTAGCAGGGCCGCATCAGCATCGGTTAGGGGAGCTAGGGCGATATTGGCTGCGGCAGCGTCTATGGCCTGCGCAGTGGGGGCGGTGTCCGCTGAGGCGTCAGCGTTGGTTGAAGCCTCGCTGTCAGCATCGCTAGGCTCATCGTCAAGACTCTGGCCCTCTAGTGCCTGGTTGAGTGCGTTAGCGGAGTTGTCGGTGTCTACTTGGGCACTAGTGACCGAGTCGGGCGGGTTTATGTAGGCAGTGTCATCAAAATCGCCGCTGTCGGCGCCAGCAGTGGCGGCTGGGGCGAAATCGGTCTCAGCGCTGGCTGCGTCAGTAGCCTGTGCGCTAGCGTCGGCGCTGGCCTGTTCAGCGTCAGTGTCAGCCGCAGTGGCCTGTTCAGCGTCAGCCTGGCTAGAGTCAGTGGAGGAGACAGCAGGCTCCGTGGAGGAATCAGTGGGCTCAGCCAGGGGAGCTTGCCCAGGCTGGGACTGTAGGGCATCGCGGCCGCTAGTGGCGACGTCGTCGGCTACAGAAACCGTGTCAGTGACAGTTTCTTTAAGGGCCTCAAGCGGATTGCTTAGATCACGCTTAATGGCCTCAAGATCCTCACCCATAACGTCACGCACAATTTTGCGCGGGTCGTAATTGCGCGGGTCAAAATCAGCCAGCTTCAGATCTGACAACTCTGGGCCTAGCTCCTCGCGTACCGAAGCCTTAGCGCCTTCCAAGCTCACGCGGGCTTTACGCACAAACTGGGCGAAAGTACGCGTGTATTCAGGCAGCCGGGAGGGGCCGATCACCACCATGATCACCAGCAGGATTACTAGGAACTCGCCACCGCTAATACCAAACACGTCTCCTAGTATAAATTCCCCTATGCAGCTGCGGCGCCTAACCGGGGCCAATTTATGCCCTAGGAATGATGGCCTTGCCCACCTGGTGAGCTAGTTGGCCATATTTTCTTCCTTAAGGCGATACTATGTAAGCGCTGTTCCCACCCGTCATATGCCAGGAGTATCTGTTGCGTGCTGATAAAAACCTCACCTGGGTCTATACCGAGGAGCAGGCTTTCGAAGACGAGGTGCTGACGTTGGCCCGTCTGCGCGGCACTGAACTGGGGGCCACCCCGGTCTCCAGCGGTACAGGTGCAGCGCTGCGTATGCTGGCAGCCGTCTCGCGAGCCAAAGCTGTAGCTGAGGTTGGTACCGGGGTTGGAGTCTCAGGCTTGTGGTTGCTTTCAGGCATGGGTTCCGACGGCGTACTAACCACCATTGATCTGGAGGCTGAACTACATCGCCAAGCTAGGCGCATGTTTATGAATGCCGGTTACCAAGCTTCGCGCTTCCGCATGATTAACGGACGCGCCAGCGACGTGATGCCGCGTATGGCCGCCAACTCTTACGACATGGTGGTACTGGACTGCGGTCCTAGCGAAAGCGCCAACCTAGTCAACATGGCGCTACGTATGCTGCGCGTAGGCGGCATCCTAGCCATCACGCGCGCGCTATGGAACGACAATGTGGCTGACCCGGCCCGTCGCGATCCGCAAACCGTAATCATGCGTCAACTGGGGCGTGAACTTATCGCTCACGAGCAGCTGCTGACCAATATCCTGCCAGTGGGCGACGGCTTGCTAGTTAGCGTCAAACTCAGCTAGAGACCCAAACCCGGCTAGAGACCCAAACTGATTAGACCTAATTAGAGCCAAAACTGGTTAGGGCTGAAACTGGTTAGGCTCAAGACTGGTTAGGTCCAAAACCGAATAGGTCTAAAACTGATCAGGTCCGAAACCAGGTTAGACGTGGGGGGCCCGCTTGCAGTGCAAGCGGGCCCCCCACAGCTTGGTTTGGTAAATGTTTGGTTTGCTAAAGGAGCATTTGTAAAAGTGCAGCTTAAGGCGCAGTGCCTTTAAACCGGGCTGACGCCTAGGCTACGGCCAGCCAGGCCGCGTGCACGGTGACCCAGCTTACGCGCCAGCCCAGCTAGCCCCTGGGCGGCGCTGGAGCCAGCGGCGGGGCGGCCGTCGTCGGCAATAGAAGCCGGCACTCCACAGTCAGAGCCCTCGCGCACATTAATGTCCAGTGGCAGCTGCGCTAGCACCGGCACTTCATAACCCAGCTCGCGGCTCAGGTTAGCGGCCACCTGGGCGCCCCCGCCGGAACCGAAAATCTCTAGGGTGGTGCCGTCAGGCTGCTCAATGTAGGACATGTTCTCGATTACCCCAACCACCTTCTGTTTGGTTTGGCTGGCAATCAGGCCAGTGCGCTCAGCCACCTCAGCGGCAGCGGCCTGTGGGGTGGTTACTACCAAAATCTCGGCGTTAGGTAGCAGCTGCGCCACCGAAATGGTTACGTCACCGGTTCCCGGAGGTAGGTCTAGCAGCAGCACGTCTAGATCGCCCCAGAACACGTCGGTGAGGAACTGCTGCACGGCGCGGTGCAGCATCGGGCCACGCCACACCACTGGCTGGTGTTCGCCCACAAACATGCCGATAGAAATAACCTTCACCCCGTGGGAAACCGGGGGCACAATCATGCCGTCAAGCTGGGTGGGTACGTGGTCCACACCCAACATGCGGGGGATAGAGAAACCGTAAATGTCGGCGTCAACCACGCCAACGTTGAGTCCCTGGGCGGCCATGGCGGCAGCTAAGTTAGCGGTTACCGAAGATTTACCAACGCCGCCCTTACCGGAGGTGACCGCATAGACGCGGGTTAGGTTGCCGGGCTTGGTGAAAGGAATTTCGGGCTCGGCCACGCCACCGCGTAGCTTTGTGCGTAGGGCGGCCCTCTCCTCGTCGTTCATAACCCCCAGCTCCACCTTGACACTGGTTACGCCAGCGACGGCGCCAACCTCGCGTTGGGTGTCAGCGGTTAGGGTGTCTTTAAGCGGGCAACCTGCCACGGTGAGGTTCAAACCGATAGTAACTGCGCCGTCATCGGCAATATCAATAGAACGCACCATGCCCAACTGCGTAACTGGGCGGCGAATTTCAGGATCAATGACGCGCTCTAGAGCGGCCTCAATAGCCTCTTGGGTGGGTAGTGTCATGAGCTAATACTAAAGCCCAGCTAACACCTCTATTGAACCGGTGTGGTCATAGATCACATTTGAGATATCTAGCAGCGAAAAAGCTGCCGCCCTCAAAAGGTGTTAGCTGGGCTGCTAGACGCCGTCTAGTCGCGCTTGGAAGTAGGCTTGTTTTGCTGTTGGCACTGCTGATCTAACTGATGCTGCTGATCTAACTGCGCCTGGCGCTGAGCGAACTCTGCTTGCTGCTGGGCGGCGGCCTGGATCAGGTTACGTTCCTCAGCCACAATCTCCATCAGCAAGTCACGCATTTCTGAACGCACAAAGTCGCGGGTGGCCACATCGTTCATAGCTAGACGCAGCGCCGCAATTTCACGGGTCAGAAACTCAGTGTCAGCCAGGTTGCGCTCAGCGCGCTGACGGTCTTGCTCAGCAGTTACGCGGTCACGGTCATCTTGGCGGTTCTGCGCCAACATAATCAGCGGCGCTGAATATGAAGCCTGAGTAGAAAAAGCCAGGTTAAGCAGGATGAATGGGTACTCATCCCAGGCATAACCCACGCTAGCTAGGGCCACATTCGCAACGATCCAGGCGGTTACGAAAATGGTCATATACAGCACGAATGAGGGCGAACCCATAAAGCGGGCGGTGGCCTCAGCAAAACGGCCAAAACCGTCCTTATCGCCGCTGCTGCGCCGCCACGGCTTCCAGCCGCGTCGTGAAGGGTCTAGGGGAGTGTCTAGAGAGTCAGCCATTTGCACTCTTTTCGATGGCCTCATCGGTTACGTCATCGTCAGCGTCACGCCAGTCATCGGGCATGAGGTGGTCCAAAACGTCATCGACGCTGACGGCTCCCACCAGGCGGTCTGCATCATCTACTACAGCCAAGGCGGTTAGGTTATAGGTAGCCAAAATACGGGTAACCGTACCAATAGAGTCACCCGGGGAAACTGATTCCAGATCCCGATCAATAATGGAGCCCACCAGGGTTTGGGGAGGCTCACGTAGGGCCCGCTGTAAATGCACCACGCCAATAAAACGGCCAGTAGGCGACTCTAGTGGGGGACGAGCCACGAAACCCATAGTGGCCAGGGCTGGGCTGCCCTCCTCCTTACGGGCGTGGGCCAGGAAGGTGGCCACAGTGGCCTCGGGAGGCAAAATAATAGGTTCAGTGGTCATCAAACCACCTGCGGTGTAGTCGTCATAAGCCATCAGGCGGCGCACGTCGGCAGCCTCATCGGGCTCCATCAAGGCCAGCAGGGCTTCAGCTTTAGGTAAGGGCAGCTCAGAGACTAGGTCGGCGGCGTCGTCAGGCTGCATAACATCCAAAACGTCGGCGGCGCGCGGGGCCTCAAGTTTAGACAAAATAGCTAGCGAATCCTCAGCCGAAAGCTCCTCCAGGGCGTCAGCTAGGCGCTCATCGGTTAGGGCTGTGGCCACTTCAAGGCGGCGGGTGGGGGGTAACTCGTGCAGGGCGTCAGCCAGGTCAGCAGGCTTTAGATCCTCCATGGTGGCCAGCAGCGCACTAACCCCCTGCTCATTGGGGCGTAGCGACAGGCCAATGACGTCGCCCACCTCAACGGTGAAAGTCTCGCCTTTGCGGAGCCCCAGGCGCCCAGTGACCGGGCGCTGCACAAATAGGCGCGTCACATTCCAGTCATGGTTGCGGTCTTTTTCGATGCACACATCGCGAATTTCCACGGTGCCCGACCCGTCACGCAGGGTTACGCGCTTATCTAAAAGCTCACCCACCACCAGGGTCTCTAGTGAACGCTGGGAGAAACGACGCATATTAAGCACGCCGGTAGTAATTACTGCCCCTGGTTCCATGGCGGTTACGCGGGAAAGGGGCACAAATACTCGACGGCGCCCGGGCACCTCAACTACCAGTCCCACTGCACGGGGAGCTGCGCGCAGGTTAATTAAAACGACGACGTCAACTACTTTGCCTACCTGATCACCAAGTGGGTCAAAGACCGCTGTGCCGGCTAAACGAGCGATGTAGACGCGGGTTGCGGAACGGGTGCGCATAACCTCCATGCCCTCAGGTTAGCCCCCTAGCTATGGCCAGAGCTAACCACAAAAGTGTGAAAAGATCGGCTAAATAAACCAAATAGTTTTGGGGTGGCACCTCTTTAGTAAGTGCCACCCCAAAACCTAGATTAGCCAGTAAAGACAGTTTTAATGGCTAAATTTCACCGGTCTTAACTACGTATCAGCCGCGCAGAGAACGTACCCAGTTTTCGACGTCGTCGGTGTCACGCGGAATATCGGCGGTGATGCGACGGGCGCTGCCATCAGGGTCAATGACAATGTCGTCCTCAATACGCACAGCCTGGCCGCGCAGCTCCTCAGGTACCTGCAGGTCGTCGGCGCGGAAGTACAGGCCCGGCTCAATGGTGAAGCACATGCCCGGCTCTAGCAGCGCATCCATGTACATTTCACGCCGTGCCTGGGCGCAGTCGTGCACATCCAGACCCAGGTGGTGGCTGGTGCCGTGCACCATCCAGCGGCGGTGGTACTGGCCCTCAGCCGAAAGTGACTGGGCAGCAGTGACGCCCTCAGGCAGGCAGCCCCAAGACTCTAGACGCTCAGCCAGAACCTCCATGGCGGCATTGTGCAGGTCGCGGAAACGCACCCCGGGCTCGTTAGCCTTAGCGAAAGAAGCATCGGCGGCGTCGAGAACTGCCTGATAAATCTTGCGCTGAGCCTCAGAGAAAGTACCCGAAACCGGCAGGGTACGGGTCACGTCAGCGGTGTAGAGCGAGTCCACCTCGGCGCCGGCGTCAACCAGCACCATGTCAGACTCAAGCACGCGCCCATCGTTGTTAATCCAGTGCAGCGTGTTGGCGTGGTTACCGGAGGCGGCAATGGTGTCATAGCCCAGACCGTTACCCTCTTCGCGGGCCACGGCGCCAAAAGCACCCTCCAGCACACGCTCACCACGCCAGTGCTCAGTGGCGCGCGGCAGGGAACGAATCAGCTTTTCAAAACCGGACTTGGTGACCGAAACAGCCAGTTCCAGCTGCTCAATTTCCCACGGGTCCTTAATTAAACGTAGCTCAGCCAAAGCCTCTAGCAGCTTGGCGTCGTTAGCGGCGTTAACCTGGGCGTCTACTGCACCGTTTTGGCTGCGTACCTGGTTAACCAGCTCGGTGATGCTGGGGTCGGCCTCGCTAACCACACACAGCTCTAGCGTGCCCGCATCCTTAGCTAGGGCGTCACCTAGAGAGTCAATGTGGGCGCAAGCAATACCGGTGGCGTGCTCAACTTCCTCCAGGGAAGGACGCACCCCTACCCACAGCTCGCCGTAGCGCGGGTCGCCATAAAACTCTTCGCTTGAACGTGAAGCGCGCGGACGGAAGTAAAGCACAGCAGTGTGAGTGGGGCCCTCGCCGCCGTCACGGATAGGCTCAAGCACCAGCACGGCGTCGGGCTCAAAATCAGTGCCGGTACCGGTCAGGTGAGCAAAAGCCGAGTGCGGGCGGAAGCGGTAATCGCAGTCATTGTTGCGCACCTTAAGTTGGCCGGCAGGAATCACTAGGCGCTTGTTGGGGAACAGCTTGCCCAAAGCCTCACGGCGGGCAGCGGCCCAAGGAGCAGACTCGTTACGACCCTGCGTGTTTTCTGGGCGCGGGCCCCAGTTAGAGCCAATGAACTCGCGGAAAGCGGAGTTGGCGGGCTGACGTGAACGGTTGTTACCACGGTCAGCTAAAGTCTGGTTGTCGCTGGAAGCGGTGGATTTTTCCTCAGTCATAAAGCCATCATAAGCCGTTTAACGCGCTGGGCCCTAAGCTGTTTAAACGCTGGACCCCGGCGCGGCTGGGACCTCGCTGGCGGTGGGGTTGGGTGCTGACAAGCGCAACTGGGTGAGCGCAACTGGGTGAGCCTAACGGCGCCTGAGCCACCTAGGCCATACAATCCAATTGTGCGCATTGATCCTCATACTCATTCAAGTTGTTCCGATGGCACCCAAACCCCAGCACAGTTAGTCGCTTCCGCTCTCGAATGCGGTCTGGACGTTATTGGGTTGACCGACCACGACACCACAGATGGATGGCACCAAGCCGCGCAAGCAATTGAAGGCACCAGCCTGAAACTGCTGCGCGGCATGGAAATTTCCTGCTCCTACCAGGGAATTACCCTGCATCTGCTCTCTTACCTACACGACCCCGACAATGTGGCTTTAAATCGGGAGCTTAGGCGCTCGCATGAAGCCCGCCATGAGCGCGCCCGCCTTATGGTTGAGCGGCTAAGCAAGGACTACCCCATCACCTGGGAGGAAGTTGTCGCTCAGGCAGCTGCTGGAGCCACTTTGGGGCGCCCTCACATTGCTGACGCGCTGGTAGCTGCCGGGGCTTTTAAAGACCGCAGCGAGGTTTTTGCCGGCCCGCTTAAGGCCGGTTCTCCTTACACCGTGGAGCGTTACGCCCCCGACCCGGTCAAAGCCTGTGCCCTGGTGCGCGCAGCTGGGGGAGTGCCGGTGGTGGCTCATCCACGCGCCGCTAGCCGCAGCAAGCGTCTAATTCCTGACGAGGTATTTGCCCGCATGGCCGAGGTTGGTTTGGCTGGGCTTGAGGTTTACCACCGCGATCACGACGACGCCGCCCGCGCCCAAGCCCTGCGTCTTGCTAAGGATCTGGGGCTGGGAATTAGTGGTTCAAGCGACTACCACGGGGCTGGTAAGCCCAACCGTTTAGGTGAAAACCTGATGCCAGTAGAGTTCTACGAACTCATTGTGGACCAGGGTCTGCTACCCATTTTGGAGGGATAGTGCAGTTCTTTGATCCCCATGTGTTTGCTACCTCGCTAGCCACGCTGGTAGTTATTCAAGACCCGGTGGGGGCCATCCCGATCTTCCTGTCACTAACCGGCAAACAGTCTGATGTGCAGCGTAAAAAATCTGCCCGCACAGCTACGCTAGTTAGCCTTGGCGTAATTTTAGTATTCGCTTTAGCTGGACGTTACATTCTAGAATTTCTAGGCATTAGCGTACCTGCTTTGCAGCTATCTGGTGGTCTGTTGCTACTGTTGGTGGCCTTGGAGCTGCTTACTGACAAAATGGATGAAAATCCTGACCCTGACGCTACCGGCGGGGTTAACGCAGCCCTAGTGCCCCTAGGTACGCCCCTACTGGCTGGGCCCGGTGCGATTGTGGCCGCCATGGTGGCAGCTGATTCTTCTGGCTCCACCGCCGGTTGGATCAGTGTGGGTGTGGCTATTGTGATGTCACACGTGATCATTTGGCTAACCCTGCACTTCTCTACTGTGCTTAACCGGATTCTTAAGCAATCTGGCATTACCCTGTTAACCCGCATTGCCGGTTTGCTGCTGGCAGCTATTGCGGTGCAGATGATGGTGGACGCGGTAGAGACCTTCGTGAAGCAGTTCGGGGCCTAGCCTCAGCGGTGGGCCCTGCTGCGCGGGCGGCAAAAGCCAAGAACAAACCCCCGGCTCAACCGAGCACGGGGGTTTGCGGCGTTTAAAGGAGCCTACCTGAGCCAGTGTACTCCTTAGAGCTCACTCAGTGGGTTTTAAGAAGTTACCCAGTTTTTGTGGCTTGGCTAGCAGGCTTAACCAGCAGCCTTGGCTAGCAGGCTTTTCGGCAGGCTCCTAGCCGGCTTCAAGCTGGTTTTGTCCAGTTAGTTTTACTCAGCTTTAGTGCGGCGAGCACCGCGAGTGCGCTTACGGGGACGACGCGACTTAGCCTGCTTAGTGCGCACGGCGTCGTCGGCCTTACGGTGAGCGCGCCCCCGACCCCGAGAGCGGCCGCGAGAACGGGCGGCAGAGCGAGAGCCAGTGGTGCCTAGATCCTCAATATATTCAGCGCTTAAACCCTCACGCTTACGCTGCGAGCGCGGCAGGCGGTTACCCACATTCTCAGGAATATCCAGGTCACTGTAGAGGTGGGGACTGGTGTGGTAGGTCTCTACCGGCTCCTTGTACTCCAAGCCCAGCGTCTTGCAGTTCAGGCGCCAACGCGGCAGGTCCTCCCAATCCACAAAGGTGACTGCCGTGCCGTGCTTGCCGGCGCGCCCAGTGCGGCCGATTCGGTGCACGTAGGTCATAGCGTCTTCGGGGCACTCATAGTTAATAACGTGGGTGACGTCGTCGACGTCGATACCACGGGCGGCCACGTCGGTAGCTACCAGCACATCCACCTTGCCGTTACGCAGGGCACGCATGGCCTGCTCGCGGGCGCCCTGGCCCAAGTCACCATGTAGCGCGGCCACAGCGAAACCCTGCTTGGCCAGCTCGTGGGTGACTGTGTCGGCGGTGCGCTTGGTGCGACAGAAAATAATGCAGCCTTCGCGCTCGCGGGCCTGCAAAATACGGCAGATAACCTCAACCTTATTCATGGCGTGCACGCGGTAGGCGTACTGGGAGACGCTGCGCACGGTGAGGGTGTCGTCTGCGGGATCTTCCTGGGCCCGAATATGGGTGGGCTGGTTCATGTAGCGCCTAGCCAGGGCAATCACTGCGGCCGGCATGGTGGCGCTAAAGAGCATGGTTTGGCGGTCGGGGCGGGTGGCGGCCAGGATCTTTTCCACGTCGGGCAAGAAACCCAGGTCAAGCATTTCGTCGGCCTCATCAAGCACCACGGTGGTGACGTGGTCTAGACGCAAAATGCCGCGATTAATCAGGTCTAGCAGGCGCCCGGGGGTACCCACAATAACCTCCGCACCAGCTTTAATGGCCTCAATTTGGGGCTCATAGGCGCGCCCGCCATAAACCTGGGCGATGCGCACGGTGCGGTATTTGGCAGCGGCGCTGAGCTCTTCCGCCACCTGCTTGGCCAGCTCACGGGTGGGCAGGATAACCAGGGCCTGGGCGCTGCCGGCGGCTGGGTCTTCATCCCAACCTTCTTCGCCGGGGCCCAGGGTGTCCATCAGTAGTGGAATGCCAAAGCCTAGGGTTTTACCGGTACCGGTTTTGGCCTGACCAATAATGTCTGCCCCATCGAGCGCTACCGGTAAGGTTAATGCCTGGATCGGGAAGGGGTGGGTGATGCCGCGTTCGTCCAGGGCCTTGGTGATTTCCTCTTCCACGCCGTACTGGGCGAAGGTTTTGGTCTCTAAATCAAGGCTGTCGGCGGTGGCGCTGATGTCTGCGTCTACCTCATCGGGGCGCACAGCGGTGGCGGCAGCGGAGTTAATTAGGCCAGTGTCTACGGCCTCAATGTCAGTATTGTTCTCGCTCATATATGCCTTCAACTTTAGGCGCTTTTTTGGCTTTATGGCAGTAGATAATGGGGTAGTTCACGTCAGCGCCTCACTAATGTGAGCGGCTTTGACTAAACTGTTGCCATGGACACTGCTTCTAATGTTTCAGCCTCTGGGACCCCCGCGTTTAATTTGGTGGCTGGGCTGGTTACCTGGTCTTTATCGGTGCAATCCATTCGCCTGGGCAAGGATGCTTATATGGCTCCCGACATGGTCACGCGGGCCGCGTTGATGCGGCTAAGTGCCCAAACCACGCAGGATTTTAAGGCGGTTTCTACCCGTAGCCGTGAGCTGGGGGTGGATGCGCTAGATAATGCGCAACCGTTTATGGGAGCGCTGGGTGATTACGATGAGCGTACTCGCCCGGCTGACTGGCCTGAGCGCGTGCTTAAGACTTATTTGGGTATGGGTTTGCTGGGCGACTTTGCGGCCCACGCGGTTTCGCTGCTGCCCCCGGCGCTGGCCTCTGAGCTGGCGCCCTATCTGGATCACCGTGAGCTGGATGCTTTTGCTTCTGCCAGCATTTTGGGTGCAGCCGGTTCTGACCCGCAGCTGGCGGCCCGCTTGGGGCTGTGGGGGCGGCGCGTGGTTGGTGAGGAAGTGGGTACTTTCCACGCTTTGCTGGCACGTTTTAAGGGTTTAGCTGCCGACGACGCCGCCCGCCAGGGCTACCACGACGCCCTGTCTGCTGGGGCGGCCACCCGCATGAAGGGCCTGGGCCTGCGCGTATGAGGCTAGCTGCCTGCGCGTATGAGGCTGGCTGTCTAAAAACGAACCCCACCGGCTTGGCCGGTGGGGTTTTGTGTGCGCCTCTAGCTGGCGGTGCGGCGCCTAGGGGCGCCTAAAGAATCAAAGAATCACAGGGCGAAGCCCACGCGACGCGGTTCGCTCTCACCTAGCACTACGTAGGCGATGGCTGAGGTGGGCACGTAAACCTTGCGGCCCTTGTCGTCGTCGAGAACAACGGCGGGGGAGCCCTGAGCGGCCTTGATGGTGGAAAGTACGCGCTCTTGGCTGTCATTGGTCTCGAAGGTTAGCTCGCGCGCAACGTTGGTGATGCCGATGGTGACCTGCATGTAAAGCTCCTAGTAAAGAAGTAGTGGGCCGGCAGGGAATGCGGGAAATTTACTTACATAATGCTACTGCAATGCAAAAAATACACGAATTGGCGTGTATAAGCTGTGTTCCAATAGTTACATGAGCAAATTCTGCTTAACGCCGCCGTCGCAGCGCTTTGAGTTGCCACAACCAGATGCTTTCGCCACTAAAGTCTGCCAACTAGTTGGCGAAGGGCGAAATTTGGTGGCTTTGGGGGCGCCGGGCAGCGGCAAAACTACTTTAGCGGTGTCCCTGGTGGCCCAGGCGGTGGCGCAGGGGCGTCAAGCAGTGTTGCTTAGCCCCACGCGCGTGCGTGCAGATCAGCTGCGCACTTATTTGGTGCAGGCTCAAACCCAGCTGGCCAGCCGCCAGGGCCAAGCGGCGTCGCAGTCACCCCAAACTCAGCCCAGCCCAGCTCAGACCGGCCCGGCGGCAGACTCAGGCGTCCCAGCGGATAAGTCCGACCCGGCCCAGACCGGCCCGGCGGCGTCAGCCCAAACCTATACCCAGGATGCTGCGGGGGCCGCCCCGGCGGCGTCGGTGCAGGTGGACACCCCGCGTGTATTTACCCCGGCGGCTTTTGCCCTGCGCATCCTAAGCCAGTGGTTTAGCCAGCGCCTACAACCCCTGCCAGCCCCGGTGTTGCTGATGGGCGCTGATGAGGACGCCGCCCTAGAGCAGCTAATTGGCCAGGTCAGCTGGTCTCAACCAGCTGAAGTAACCCAAACACGCGGTTTTCGTGCCCAAATCCGTAACCTGTTCTCGCGCTGCGGTGAGCTGGGGGTTGACTACCAGCTGCTAGAGCAACTGGGCCAGGCCGCCCAGGTACAGCTGTGGTGTGAGGCGGCGCCACTGTTAAAACTGTGGGACAGCCAAAGTGACATCAGCGCCGCCAACCGGGCCATGGCGCTGAAACTAGACACCGCCCGCCTGCAAGATCGGGCCCTATATGCGCTAGAGCATTGGTATCAAGCCGATGTAACCGCTCCGCCGCAGCTGCCAGATCTGGTGGTGGTAGACGACTACCAAGACTGCACGGCGGCCACCGCCCGCCTACTGCACGCTTTAGCTGCCCTAAACCTTGGCGAGGCTGAGGGACAAGGCGGGTCGGCTGGCCAGATGCCAAGCGCTGGCCTCGATGCTGGGGAGCCTGGCGGCGTCGGGAGCAGGGACAGCACCCAAATAGTGGTGCTAGGCAACCCCGACGAGGCGGTTGAAACCTTCCGTGGCGGTGACCCACTAATGCTGGCCAGCGCCGCACGCGATTTTGACGCCGTCTCCCTAACCCTGCCGCAAGTACATCGCGGCTCACGCCAAATCGCTGCTCTAATTGAACTGGCCGTGCAGCAAGTACAGGTAGCCGGATGCATCAGCCAACGCCGCCCAAACTACCAGCATTTGGCGCAAAACAGCCAAAGCGTGTGCTTTAAAGTGGCGCCAGATGACACTGTCCAGGTGGGGGCTGTGGCCGCGCATATGCGCTCACTGCATCTAGAGCAAGGCCTGGCCTGGGGACAAATGGCGGTGATTGTGCGCCAAAGTAGCTCGGTGGAGCTGATCCGCCAAGAACTACGCCGAGGCGGAGTACCCCTAGCCCCAGACACCCCCGCCCTGCTGCTGCGCAGTGAACCAGCCGCGAAGGCCCTACTTGACTGCGCCCGCGCCGCCCTAGAGCAGCTACTGGGCGTGCCGGTGGTGCAAGAAGAAGCAGCCCGCGCCCTGCTACTAAGTCCCCTGGTGGGCTTTAGTGCCATTGAGCTACGTCGGCTGCGACGTATTTTGGGGGAGAGCCCAGATCACCTAAGCACCCGAGTGCTTAGCGACACTGAGCTGTTTGACCAGCTAGAAGCAGCCCCCACCTTGGCAGCCAAAGCTAAAGTAGCCCAAGCCATTAATGAGGCCCTGGCTAAAGAACGCAGCGAAGGGCTAGAGGCCCTGGTGTGGGGGGCCTGGCAGGCCAGCGGCAAAGCCCAATACTGGCGTCAACTGGCCCTAGATATTGAGGCCGACTCGCTGCTGCGCCAACGCGCCGATCATGATCTGGACGTGGTTATTTCCTTGTTTAAACGTCTAGAGGTGTGGAGTGAACGCAACCCCTCAGCCTCCGGCCTTCAGTTCCTTGATGAGCTAGAGGCCCAGCAGGTGGCCTCAGACTCGGTGGCGGCTCTAGGGGCGCGTCCACAGGGTGTTTCGGTGCTGACGGTGGCGGCCTGTGCGGGGCGTCAGTGGGAGTTTGTTGCGGTTTTAGGTATCGACGACGGCGTGTGGCCTAACCTGCGTTTGCGTGACAGCCTCACCCAAACCGGTTTACTAACCGACATTGTCTCCCAACGTATAGCTGACACTGTCAACTTAGCTAGCTTAACCTCCAGTTCAGACCCACAGGCCCTGGCTCAAGCCCGCGCCCAGATTTGCAGTGACGAGATGCGCCTGCTGGTGGCCGCCATGTCACGGGCCAACAGTCAACTGTGGCTGGGGGCAGTTAACGGTGGCGAGCAGGGACCCTCCAGTTTCTTCAACTACCTAAGCCGCCAAAGCGCCATCCCGGTTGAACCAATCCAGCCCGGCGGTGCCTACACTTTGCGCGGCCTGGTAGCTACACTACGTCGGCAATTAATGCTTGATTTAAAACACAACAACGGTACCGAGGCCCCACAAATCGCTGCGCTACTAGCCGCCTTGGCCCAGCGCGGGGTGCCCGGAGCCGATCCGCGCAGCTGGCTGGGGATCGCCGGAGCCAGTCAAATGCTCACCGAGCTGCCTGCCCAGCTAGAAAGCCAAGACCGCCTGGGCACGCAGGTGGCCACCCACGCCGTCGTCGCCCTTAAACAATTACAAACTCAGCGCCTAAACCAAGCCCGCCAACGCGGGGCTAGGCTCTCACCCTCAGACGTGGAAAACATTGAAACCTGCCCGCTGCGCTGGTATTTGCAACGTCACGGGGGCTCGCCGGCAAGCTCCAGCGCCCAGCAGATCGGGGCGCTAATCCACTGGCTGGCCCAGCAAGGCCAAGAGTATGGGCTCAGCCGTGAACAGCTACTAGACCTGTTCTATCGTGAACGCTCCAGCCTGCAGCTACCCGGGGGTTGGTATGGGCGTCAAGAAAACCAGCGGGTAGAAAAAATGGTGGAAAACCTGGCCCTTTACCTGGCCAACAGTCCCGCAAACATGCAGGTAGAAGTGGAGTGCCCAGTGCGCGCTCAGGTGGAACTAGAAGTGGATGGGGCCCCGCTTAAAATCAAAATTTCCGGGCGCGCAGACCGCCTAGAACACACCAGTCAAGGCATAGATGTAATCGACTTTAAAACCGGTGCCAGTGTGGACTCTGCCGGCGCCCAAACCAACGCTCAGCTGGCCACTTACCGTGTAGCCCTGCAGGCACGCGGCGAAAACGTGCACGGTGGGGCGCTCATCATGCTGGGTAAAGAAAACAAAAAAGCCCAGGTGGATGCCCTAACCTATCCCGGCTCGCGCGAGCTAGCCCCCAGTGACTACCTAGAAACTGGCCAAGGCTGGGACACGGACCTGATCAGCGCCGCCGCCCGCGACAGTTTAGGGCCCAGCTATCAGGCGCGCACCGGAGAACACTGCCGCCACTGCGCCTACCAAGATTTCTGCCCCGCCCTAAGCGATCGGAACTACCTATGAGCGCACCAAAACCAGCAGCCGGGGCCCAGTTCCTAGCCCTACCGGCGCCGCCGCAATGCTTAACCCCCGCTCAGCTATTTACGGCGTTGGGTGAAAAGCATATGCCCACTGATCAGCAAGAGAAGGTAATTACCGCGCCCCTAAAACCAACTTTGGTGGTGGCCGGGGCCGGCTCAGGTAAAACCGCCACCATGAGTGCGCGCGTAACCTACCTGGTGGCCAGTGGGCAGGTGGACCCTAGCCAAGTACTGGGTCTAACCTTCACCCGCAAAGCCACCCATGAGCTGCGCGAACGCATCGAAAACCGGCTCGGGCAGCTGTATCGCTATCCTGGCTGGACACCGTCAAGTAGCAACGATACCCAAGAGCTCACAGCAGTGGCGGGGGAGGCCACCGTAGCCACCTACAACTCCTTTGCCGGCTCCCTAGTGCGCGAATGGGGCCTAGAAGTAGGCCTGGAAACCGACACCGCTGTACTCACCCCCGCCAGCTCCTGGCAGATCATGTATGAGCTGATGGAAAACTGGGGCCAAGAATTTGAAGAACCCTTCAGTTCCCTAGATTCAGCCACCGAACTAGCCCTGCAGGTAGCCAACTCGCTTAACGAAAACTTACTTAGCGTAGATGAAGCCCGCGAACTGATGGCAGATCTGAGCCAGAACCTAAAAGACCTGCGCTCAGTGCGCGGGGCAGCCAAAGCGATTGACGCTAAAAGCCTGCCAGCCATGACCAAACGTATCCAAGTGCTGGATCTGGTGGAGCGCTACATTGACTACAAACGTGAAAACTCACTGGTGGACTTTGGCGACCAGGTGGCACTGGCATGCCGGATCGTTACTGATGAGCGGGTGGGGCCGCGCGTAATCGCCCAATACCGTGACCGCTTCAAAGCGGTGCTGCTAGATGAGTTCCAAGACACCTCGGTGGCGCAAACCATTTTGCTCTCCAGCCTCTTTGCCGGGTGCGGAGTGGTGGCCGTAGGTGACCCCAACCAGGCCATTTATGGTTGGCGCGGCGCCAGCTCAGCGGCGCTAGGTCAATTCCACCGCCACTTCAGCAACGGTGCCGGCCCTGTGCTGCAACTATCCACTGCCTGGCGTAACGATCCACAAATCTTGCAGGCAGCCAACCGCATCAGTGACCCGCTGCGTGCCAGTGGTCAGGTGAAAGTAGAAAAACTGGTTAAACGCCCCGGGGTGGGCGATGAGCGCGGCAAAGTGTGGGCTGCCAGAGTGCAAGACGCCCTGGCTGAAGCTGAGCTGATCGCCAAATTCCTGGCCCAGCGTTGGTCTCCAAGTAAATCCATGGCGGTGCTGTGCCGTACCCGCAGCCAATTCACCCCGATCGTGGCCGCCCTGATTGAGCGTGGCATCCCGGTAGAGGTGGTGGGTTTAGGTGGCCTGCTGGATGTGCCCGAAGTGGCTGACGTGCGCGCCCTGATGAGCGTGGCTTTAGACCCCACCAGCGCCGACCGCTTAATGCGGCTAATTGACCTGGTAGGGATCGACGCCGCCGATCTAGACGTGGTGTGGAGCTTTGCCCGCGAACTGGTTAACGCCCGCGCTAACACTGGGCAAAGTAGCGCTGAGCCGCTGCTAGCTGAGGCCCTAAGCGAGATAGTGGTTAACTTTGCAGCATTTGAAGCTTTCTGCAAAAAATATGCCTGCGCGCTGTCACCGGCGGGCCTATACCAAGCCAAACGCCTAGGGCGCATACTGCAAGAAGCTAATGCCGCCGCCAACTTGGAACTGGTGGACTTCATCTCCTGGGCTGAGCGCGCCCTGGGGTTGGATGTTGAAGCTGCTGCGCGCGTGGATGTAAATGAGGTGGGGGCGCGGGCGCTAGCAGCGCTGCGAGCCCAGGCGACGTCGTTCAAAGCCCAAAACCCTGAAGCTGGGGCGCAAGTGTTCTTAGGGTGGCTAAACGCGGCCCAAGATCAAGAACGCGGGCTAGAACTACCTGAAGTTGAGCCCGCCCCCGGCGCAGTGCAAGTGCTAACCGTGCACGCCTCCAAAGGTTTGGAATGGGACATAGTGGTGGTTCCCGGCCTGGTGGAAGCCAATTTCCCCAGCTATCGTAGCCGGCCTAAAGAGGACTATACGGTGCTGGCAAACAGCTGGCTCACCCAGGTGGGCGAGTTCCCCCACACCCTGCGGCGCGACTATGACTCTTTGCCGCCGTGCCCATTTATTGGGCTTAGCCCCCAGGCCGGTAAAGATGCGATTTTGGCTGCCGGCGAGGAATACCGCAGTGAGCTTGGTAAATGGGAGGTGGCTGAGGAACGGCGCCTGGCCTATGTGGCCTACACTCGGGCCCGTAGCCAGCTGCTGCTGACTACCAGCCACTATGCGGCGCTTTCAAAAACCCCCAAGATGACCAGTCGGTTTTTGAAAGAGCTAGAGCGTTCACAGATGGTGCAGTTCCTAGCAGATGATGAACGCGACGATGATTTAAGCAATCGCGCCTTAGACCAAAGCTCGGTGTCTGTATGGCCGCACCAGCTCGACGCCCTGGCCAGCCTGGAAGAGCCAGGTGTTGCAGATGTGCCGGGCCAAGCAGTGCTGGGCAAGCAGGCTGGGCTGAGTTTGCGGCTGCGCGCAGCTGCCCTAGTCAGCGCGGCGGGCGGCTGCCAGGGTGCTGGCTCCGAAGAGGCTTTACAAATACCGGAAGGTTTAGCGCCGCAGCTTGATGATTGGTGGCGCCAAGCCCGCCTGCTGCTGCAAGAGCGCCAAATCCGCCAAGAAAACGGGCAGGAAATTGTTTTGCCCAGTCACCTGGCTGCCACGGCCATGGCCAAAGTGGGTAAAGAAGACTTCATCATGTCTTTACGTCGCCCCTTGCCGCCGCCACCTTCCAAGGCAGCGCGGTTAGGTACAGCCTTCCATGAGGAAATGTCGCAGCGTCTAAACAGTGAAGGCACTTTGCTTTCGTTAGCTGAAGCCGGCAGTGACCGGCTGAGCCCCGCTGACCGCAAGCAGGTTAACGACTGGCTTGATAACGTCGCTGAACTGGAGATACTGCGAGGCTATAGTCCCTACGCCACCGAAATTGACCAGGAAATTAGGTTGGCTGGATTCAATGTGCGTTGCCGTATTGACGCCGTGTTTAAAGCAGTTGAAAAAGGCCGCGCCCAGTGGCTGATTGTGGACTGGAAAACCGGTGGTCAGCGCGTGCGGGTAGATCAGCTTTCACTGTATGTGCATGCCTGGGCAGCCAGCCAAAACGTGGATATCAGCCAGGTGCGCGCGGCCTATGTGTATGTACAAGACGGCCACGTTGATGAGCTGCGACCGCGCCAAATCATTGGCCTAGATGTCTTCAAGGAGCGCCTAGAAACCCTGCGCGCTCAGCACTAACACAGGCACAGACAAACACAGGCAAAATCATCCCTTCCCTATAAAAATTCCATGGGGTTTTATAGGGAAGGGATGAAATGTCAGTATTTGTGGGCGGCATTTCAAAATGTGACCCACAGTTATCAAATGCTGAGCTGGCAAACCCTCAAATCAGTAGCCGCCCACAGATGCTGAGCCGCAAGCATGGTCCACAAGTGTATGGGGCCACAGGAGCCGAGGGGGATGGCTCGCTGAGACTGCGGGCATGGTCCACAAGCGTATGGCGCCACAGTCGCCCACAGATGCTAAGCCGGCAAACCTGAGCCCGCCGCTCCAGGATGAGTTCAGGCCAGCAAGCTCAGGTCAGCAAGCCCAAGCCAGTAAGCTCAGCGCTCCTCAGTTTCAATCGGCGCTGTGTCCATGCGGTAGATCTCCGTGGCTGTGTCTGGTGTGGCCGTATGACGCCGCGCCCAGGCCTGGTTTTTAGCGCTCTTCTCCCGCTGGGCCAGCAGATCGACGCCGCCAGTAAACTTTTCTTCACTGACGATTTCGATCTGCGCACTTGCAGGCGTGTATGGGCTGTAGGGACTATACGGGCTGCGCACAATACCAAGGCTTGAAGTATTAAAACCTAGATCTGGGCTAGCTGCGCTAAGCCCCATGAGGGGGCTGTGAACATCCGGGGTTTGCTCTGCTGCATCTTGTGTGCTTTGCGCGCTACGGTCCCCGGTATTTAGATCCAAAGTAGAGCTGCTTTGCGTACTGGGTTCTCGCCCGCGCCAAGTGCCAGCGCTGAACCTCGAACTAAAGCTAGCGCTAAGTTTTGAACCCAGGGCGCCAACACTGAGCTTCTCAGACTTCTTAGCTTCCGGCTGTTTTTCTTCGTCATGGCCAGAAGAGCTACCGTAGTTGCCAGAGTAGGACTCGTAATCTAAATCGTCGTAGTAGTCTTCATCGGCCCTAGTCCCAGAGCCGGACTCGTCTTGGCCCCCAGCATTAGCGTGGTAGCCATCCGCAGTGTGGTATTCATCTGCGCTGTCAGCACTCGCATAGTTCCCGGCGTCGTCGTAATTAGCTTCTTTACCAACTGTCTTGGCATCAGAGTCGTAATCAGTGCCGTAAGCGCTGTCGCCAGACATGTCATCGCCGTCGTCGCTATAAGCGCTGTTGCCGCTATAAGCACTGTCGTCGCTATCGTCATCAGGGGAAATATCCGGCGAAGCGTTGGAAGCCACCACCGCCATGGGCCTTGAGCGCTCCACAAATAGCTCGTCGCCCACCTGCTCGGCCAGGTCTTCGAGCATTTCTACAGCTTCATCAATGATTGCGTCATCCTTGGTACGCACCCCGTGCAGCAGCCAACGCGCCAGGTTCAGCTCGCTGACCAGTTCCGCGCGCAACCGCAGGTATTTATCCACGCCCTCAATGCGGCCACGGTCATAGGCTTCCTCGATCACATCCAAAGTGTCAATCGGGGCGCTGGAATAAACCCAGGCCAGATCCTCAGCCGGGTCACCTACACGCATTTGGCTTAGCCCTTTGAAAGCCAAAATTGAGCCGCCGCCGGTAATGATGTTCTCTTCGGCCAGGTCACCGTGCACTACCACGGGGTGGAAGCGCCACCACAGATCCTCATCCAGTGCCGACTCCCAGCGGGCTAACAGGTTGGAATCAACCTTGCCGGTCATGGCAGCGTCATCGAATAAAGACTGCCAGTTGCTGCGCACATCGGCGGCAGTGAGCACCGGCAGGCCGGCCTCTTCGATCAGGGTGGGGGGAATTTCATGCAGCTGAGCTAGCGCGCGTCCCAGGCCGGCAGCCAGTCCGGGGCCAGGGCGTAGGGATTCAATCGCTAGTGGGTGGCCGGGGATGTGGCTACGGACCTGCACATACGACTTGTCTGGAAGAGTCACGCCACCTTCAGGGCGCGGCACGTCAAAGTCCACGTAGCCACCGTCTACGCGCCGGCCAATCTGTTTAAGCACCCGCGACTCCGCAATCAGTGCGGCGCCAATGGTGGGGTTGGTGGTGTGGATTACTTCCCAGTGCCGTCCTTGCACGTCAATCAGTCCAGTGAGGGTCTGATCTGCGTCTCGGTGCTGGGGAAGGGCCAACCGCGCGGGGATCACATTGGGGGCGGCAACAACCGCCAGCGCAGCCAGGTTCAGGTAGGAACGCTCACGAGACATGCCTATAGCGTAAAACACGGCTTAGTGGTTGCACCCTTGCCGCGCCGCCGCTTGAGGAATAAGCCCCAGTGATACGCCTGTTGCTAGCGTGGCTGGTGGGCTGGTTTGCTGGGTCCTAGGGCCGACGCCGCCGGCACAGTTTGGTCTCGACGGCGCCTGGTGGTCAAGCTTGACGGCGCCTGGTGGCCAAGCTCGACGCCGTCGCTAGTACCGGGTAGGCGAGCGCTGGGCTGGGGGCGGGCCGCCGTGGGGGACATGCTTGGGTGCCCGGTGGTTGTCGGTTGGGTGGATGGGTGGCGCTGGTCGGGGTGGGTGTCAGGGTGAGATCAGATGCCGGACCGGGCGGCTGTCAGGCGAGCGCCGTCGTCGTGACGAAGAAGCAAGCAGTAACAAAATAGGACTTTAGCACCAAGTAATGCCCACATGCTTTACCTTAAGAAAGACACAATCAAGTCACAACCGGACAAAGTTTAAAAAAAGTGATGCAGGAAACTAAAGGGCGCGTTAATCTGGAGTTGGAAAGGTATTTACCCAGCTCATAGGGGTATCGAGCGGGAAGTTAGGGGCCAAGGTGGCAACAGACTTTTTTGGTACGCAGGTACGCAAAGCTGTGCGCCGGGCCGGAATTGACCCGCTCAAAGACAGCGTCGAGCTCAATAACATCATCAACTACGTGCGTGAAGAATACGTAGCGCGCGCAGATGCCGGGCTGGTGCCCAGCGATGTTGATTTAGACCAGCTTTCCCGCCAAATCCGCGCCGAACTGACCGGCGCCGGGGTGCTGCAAGGCTACCTGGACGACGATTCCATTGAAGAAGTTTGGGTTAACGGCCCTGGCCAGGTGTTTATTTCGCGCGGTGGACGCAGCGAACTAACCACCACCATCCTCGAAAGCCAGGAATTAGAGCAAATAATTGAGCGTCTGCTGCGCGCCTCTGGACGGCGTCTAGACCTGTCTAGCCCCTTCGTGGACGCCCAACTGCGCGGCGGCGAACGTCTGCACGTAGTGATCCCACCTATCACCGCAGGTAAATGGGCGGTAAATATCCGCAAACACGTAGCTAAAGTGGCGCGTACAGCTGACCTGGTGCGCTTGGGTTCTTTAACCGCCGCATCTGCCCGCTTTCTCGACGCCGCCGTGGCCGTGGGTTTAAACGTGGTGGTTTCAGGGGCCACGCAAGCCGGAAAAACCACCATGGTGCGGGCCCTGGCGGCCGCCATTCCACCCCAAGAACGGGTGGTGACCTGCGAAGAAGTCTTTGAGCTGGGGCTGCGTAACCGCGACTGTGTAGCTATGCAAACACGCAGCGCCAATATTGAAGATCGCGGTGAAATTCCACTGCGGCGTCTAATTAAAGAATCTTTACGTATGCGCCCCAACCGGCTGCTTATCGGCGAGGTGCGTGAAGCTGAAGCCCTGGATTTGCTGATCGCCATGAACTCGGGGCTGCCCTCAATGTCCACAATTCACGCTAATTCTGCGCGTGAAGCCGTGGTGAAACTATGCACTTTGCCGCTGCTGGCTGGCGAAAACGTCTCTGCCGCATTCGTTGTGCCCACGGTAGCTAGCTGCGTGGATTTGGTGGTGCATTTAAACCAGGATCGCAGTGGCAGGCGGCGCGTAGAAGAAATCGCTTCACTCTCAGGTCGCGTTGAGAATGGTGTGATAGAGCTTGCCAGTGTCTATAAAACCGATAGCGACGGCGTGCTGCGTCGGGGGCTAGGGGCGCCTGATGCACAGCGCTTTAGCCGCGCCGGTTTTGACCTAAGCGAGCTACTGCGACAGGAGCGCCCATGGGGATAGTCATAGGCCTGATATTTGCGCTGGGGTGTTTAAGCATTCTGGCCGCGTGCACTTCGGAACCTAATCCACGCCTAACGCGCCTAAACGAAGCCATGGAACGCAACTTGCGTCAAGCCGGGGTAGGTAAAACCTCGCCAGCTACTTTTAGTGCAGGCTGCCTAGTGGGGGCGCTGGTGGTGGGCCTGGTTTTTTTAGGTGTCAGTGGAGCTTGGCCGATTGCTTTAGCATTTGCGCTAATCACCTTGATCATGCCGGTGGTTTGGATTAACTCCAGGGCCCGCAAACACCGCACTGAGCTGCGCACGCTGTGGCCAGACGCAATTGACACCCTGGTTTCTTCCATCCGGGCCGGGTTAAGCCTGCCCGAAGCCCTAGCTAACTTAGCTGAGCATGGCCCGGTGCAGCTGCGCGGCGAATTTGCTGCCTTCGCGGTGGACTATGCGGTTTCCTCCAGCTTTGAAAACTCGCTGGAAGCTTTCAAGCGTCGCAGCGCAGACCCGGTAGCTGACCGCATTGCCCAAGCCCTGGCGCTGGCTCATGAGGTGGGTGGCAACGATCTTTACCAGGTACTACAGTCACTTTCGCAAATGCTGCGCGCTGATTTACACACGCGCGGCGAGCTGGAAGCGCGCCAATCTTGGACAGTTAACGGCGCTAAGGTGGCCGTGGCTGCGCCCTGGATTGTGCTGCTGCTTCTTTCCACTAAACCTAGTGCCGCCAGTGCCTACGCCACCCGCCAAGGTGCCCTGGTGCTACTGATTGGGGCGCTTACCTGCGCGGGAGCCTACTGGCTGATGCTGCGCCTGGGGCGTTTGCATGAAGAACAGCGGGTGCGGTGATGATGCGACAAGTAACTGCACTGGGTTTTGTTATCTGCGCCTTGGGTTCTAGCGGGGTGTGGCTGATTTACCGCGCCCTTTTCCCTTCCCCACCTACCTTGGCTAGCCGCGTGGAACCCTATGTGCATCTGCGTAAACGTAGCGTTAGCGCGGAAAATTCGCGCTCTTTCAGTTCCTTTATGGGGGCCCTGGTGGCGCAGTTGGGGCGGGCGGTAGAAAATACTGGTTCCTCCTCTGGTTCGGTGCGTCGTCGGCTAAACCGCATTAACAGCCCCCTGAGCGTGGAGGATTTCCGCCTGCAACAGCTGGCCTGCGCTGTGGCCGCGCTGGTAGCCACCATCGCCTTTGGGGTGGGGGCGAGCCGTTTCACCCATGTGGCCCCGCTGGGAGTAGTGATGTTGGCGTTGATCGCAGCGGTTGTGGGGCTGTCTGCGCGCGACTGGTATCTGAGTGTTAAGGTGCGCCGCTACCAAAAGCAGCTGGTGGATCAGTTGCCTGACACGGTAGAGCTGTTGGCCCTGGCGGTGGGGGCGGGGCTGAGTCCGCAAAACGCGATTGAGCGCGTATGTATGCAGTCCAGCGGGCCTATGCATGACCAGCTGCAAGCCACCTTGTCGCAGATGCGTGCCGGTAGCCGCTTGGCTGTGGCTCTGGAGGATCTGTCTGAACGCAATCAGTTGCCGGCCCTAAGCCGCTTTTGCCAGGCCATGATTGTGGCTATTGAACGCGGCACGCCTATGGCTGAGGTGCTGCGCGCCCAAGCCTATGACGCGCGTGAAGCTGCCCGCCGTGCCCTGATGGAGGAGGGCGGGCGTAAAGAGATCGCCCAAATGGTGCCGGTGGTTTTCCTAGTGCTGCCGGTAACGGTGGTGTTTGCGCTCTACCCGGGATTGGCGGTGTTGCACTTTAAGCTGTGAAATTTACGCCCGTCTCAAGGCGGGGCGGGCGCACCCATAAAGAAATTCAAAGGAGAATGACTGATGAAAAACATGGTGGTTAAGGCTGCCTCAAAGCTGCGCGCGCTGCGTGGGTCCGTTGGCTCCCAGCGCGGTGATGTGCCCGGATGGGTGCTGGTCACCTTGATGAGCGCCGGTTTGGTGGTGGCGTTGTGGACTGTTGCCGGCAAAGTGCTTGTGGAAGTGTTCAACAATGCCATCTCTAAAGTCGCTGGCATGGGTTAACGACCAGCTGCGCCAGGTTTTCGGGCTACATCCGGTTTCCCAGGCGTGCCAGGCTTTCCGGCTGCGCCAAGTGCGCGCTAACCAGGGCGGCTCTAACCGGGTAGTGCACTCTAACCAGGTGGTGCACTCTAACCAGGCAGGCTCGGTGCTGGTGGAATGGTCGCTAGTGGCGGTGCTGGTCATGGCGGTAACTGCGGCCTTGCTACAGCTGACGCTTAGCCTGTACGTGCGCAATATTTTGGCCGACGCCGCCTCCGACGCCGCCCGTCACGCTGCGTTGGTGGGGGCCAGCGACGCTGAGGCCAATGCGCGCGTACAACAGCTATGCCACGGGGCTTTGCGTGCCAACTACCCGACTAAATCTGAGGTTTCTCACCTGCAACGCGGCTCAGTATCGCTGGTACAGGTGCAGGTCAGTGCCCCTTTACCGGTGATTGGCTTATGGTCTCCCACGGGTAGCGTGGTGGTGCGCGGCCATGCGGTTGACCAGCGTAGCTATCAGCGTTAGGGGCTCGCATGCGCAAGCTAGATTTTCAACGCGGCAGTGCCACAGTGGAATTTATTGGTTGGACCGCCATAATCGTGATCCCACTGGTGTATTTCATTATTTACCTGTCGTATCTGCATGCCACGGCGCTGGCTTTAGAGTCGGCGGTGCAGGCAGCTGGTCAGGTGGCTATGCACGCACGCACCCCGGAACAGGTTTCGCAGGCCTACACCGCCGCCCAACTGGCCTTGGATGATCAAGATGTGCAGGCTGATGCCCGCCAAGCCATGCACATTAGTTGCCTTAGCCCAGGTTGCGGCGATGGGCACGTGAGCATTTCGATTAGCGCCAAAGTGGCCCTGCCAGGAACTGGCCGGGCAGGTCAGGGCTTAGCTCCAGTGAGTTTAAGTGCTACTCGGCAGGTGCAGCTAGCTGATACACGCGGCTGGAAAGGGGCTAAATAATGCGCACCTTACACTGTCAAGTGCCCTCTCGAATGCGCCGGGCCTGTGCCAGCCAGTCCGGCAGTACCATGCTGCTAGGAATTGGGGTAGGGGCAGTGGTGTTGGCTTTGATCCTGATTTTGGCTACTGCCACTGCGATTTACCTTGACCTTAAACGCCTAACCTACCTGGCCGACAACTGCGTGGCCTTAGCGGCCCGTGAAGTTGGCAGTGAGGGTCAGTTAGATGCGCTTGCCGCCCAAAAAACAGCCAGCTCATGCGTGGCACAGCAAGGCAGTGACCCTAATGGCCCTTTGGCTGGTTCGCGCCTTAGCGCAGTTAGTCTTAGTGGTTTAAGTGTGCAGGCAGACAAGGTGCAGGTACAGCTTTCGGCCCGCACCAGCCCGGCCCTGATTCCTTGGGGGTTGCTGCCTGCCAGTGGCTTTAACCTGCACGCTAACGCCTCTTCTCATCTCAGCTTGCTTCAGTAAGGCTCGACGGCGCCCGGCCCTAAATAACCTGGCCGGCACGCATACGTACCACCCGATCGCACTGGGCCGCCTCAGCGGAGTAGTGGGTGGAAATCAAAATCCCCACCCCACTGGAGGCCAACTGACGCAGATACTGCCAAAGCCGCAGTCGGGCTAGCGGATCCATACCGGAGGTAGGCTCATCCATAATCAGCAGCTGCGGAGCGTGCATAGTGGCGTTCATACAGGCCAACATGCGCCTAGTAGACAGTGGCAAGTTAGCTACTGGGTTGGCACCAAAACTGCTGGCCCACCGGCCCACCTGGGTGGGGACCTGGCACTGATACTGGCGTGCATTGAAAATCAAGTTTTCACTTGCGCTCAATGATGGCGCCAAACCCACAAACTGGGGTACGTACCCTAAAAGCTTGCGCGCCTGCAAGCTACCGGGGCGTTGGCCCAGCACGCTAACCTGGCCCGAAGAGGCTGCTTCGAGACCCAAAATAATGCGCATACTGGTGGATTTACCGGCGCCATTAGCGCCAATTAAACCCACAATTTCACCCGGCGAGACAGCAAAAGACACGCCTTTAAGAGCCTCAAAATCGCCAAAGCGTTTGCGCAGTTCCTGCACACTAATCAAATCCTGCGCTTTGGGGGAGGGGGCCGTTGCTGACTTGCCGCTGCCTGCCTGGGTTGGGCTGGCGGGCTGTGCGGGGGCTGAGTTGCTAGTCCCTGCCTTGCCTGATTGGCCTAGCTCTGCGCTGAAACCTTGCCAATCGGAGCCGCTTTGGGCGCAAAGCTGCCAGGCAATACAGGCTCGCTCTAGCGGAGCGCTGCGCTGCCAGGGCTCGCCCAAGCTGGCCACGGTTTGCTCATCAAGCTGGGGAGTGCAGGCAATTAGCTGCTCACTAGTGCCAGTGGTCATCACACGTGAGCCCAAAGTCAAAATAATTTGGCTAGAGTCTTCAGCCTCATCAATATAGGTGGTGGCCACTACCACCGTGGCACCCCGGGCAGCTTCAGCCTTAATTAAAGCCAAAATAGCTGTACGTGAGTCAGGATCAACCCCGGTAGTGGGCTCATCTAGTATCAACAGCTTCGGCTCAGACAGGGCCGCCATAATCACACCAAGCTTTTTACGCATCCCACCAGAGAGGTTGCGGGCCAGGCGGTCAGTGAAACGATCCAGGTCAGCTGCCTTTAACAGCTGCTGGGCGCGGGCGTCGTCGTAATGACCAAAAATTTTTGCCACAAAACGCAAGTTCTCAGCCACAGTCAAATTAGGCCAGGTACCCGAATCGCTAGGCATATAGCCAATCTGGGTGGACTCGGGCAGGGCGCTGACCTTGCCTTGGGTGGGGCGACGACGGCGGTTAAGCAGCGCCAAGATCGCATCCTTAGCACTAGCGCCGTCGCCAATGATGCTGCTGACGCTAGCGGGCGCAAAACTAAGGTCCGCGCTTTCCAGGCCTGCGCAGCGCACATTTTCAAAACTAATCATGGCTAACCCCTTAAATGCTGCGTAGCGAACGAGCCAGGCGGGCCGTGGCCGCCCCGAAAAGTAGTACGCATTGCAACGCCATAATGCTAAGCGGCAGCCACAGCTGCCCAGCGTTGGAACCGTTAAGCATCACCCCGCGTGAAACCTGCACAAACCAGGTCAGCGGCAGTAGATAACCGATGCAGCGCACCCAGGTGGCCATGGATTCGAGCGGGAAAACCAGGCCCGAAAGCAACGTCTGGGGAATGATGGTCATAATCGCCATTTGCACTGCCTGCGCTGTGGTTTGTGAAACCGTGGAGATCAGCACGCCTAGCCCTAACACCACACCCAGGAACAGCACCCCGGCCAGCGCAAATAGCCACAGCTGCCCGTTGAATGGAATATCGAACAGGTACACACCTGCTAGTGCCACCGCGCTCATATCCACTACCGCCAGCATAAAGTAAGGCGAAATTTTGCCAGCAATAATTGAGCGAGCCTTAATTGGCATAACCGCCAGCTGCTCCAGGGTGCCGGCCTCGCGTTCACGCACCATACCAATAGAGGTGATCAGGGTGCCAATAACCGCCATCACCAGGCCGATTAGACCAGGAATCATCACCCAAGAGGTTTTTAGATCAGGGTTGAACTCCACCTTGATCCAGTTGGTGTTAGTTTCCTGAGCTTGCTTGGCTAGGGCCTGGAGCTTTTGACCTTGCTCCTTAGCGGCTTGGGCGGCTTTAGCGGCTTGGGCTGGGTTAGTGCGTAGCCCCTGCGCGCTTTGCTGGGCTTGGGTAGCGGCGCTGGAAAGCTGTTTTAACTGGGCGCGCATGTCGGTGGCCTGCATTTGCACCAGGTCGGCCTTGGCGCTTTGGGCGGTAAACAGTTTGGCGCCGTTTAGGTAGACATCTACCCGCTGGCTTAAGGTGCCCGCGTTGGCTTTGGGGATAACGACGACGTCGCCGCTGGGCGAGCGCAGTAGCTTTTGGGCCTGGGTGGGGGTGGCAGGGGCTGAAGTGTCAGCCGTAAAGTTGAATTTGTCGGCTCCCGGTAGGGATTTTAGATAGCTGACAGTTGAGCTGGCCTGGGGACCGATGACTTTGACGTTGATGTGGTCAACGGAGAAGTTGGCGGCGTAGCCGAACACTAGCAGTAATAGCAGTGGCAGCATGATGATCATGGCTAGCGTGCGCCGGTCACGTTTGAGTTCTTGAAATTCCTTGATGAATAAGGCCCTCATGGTGTGTTCCTTTGATTGTGTCTGGTGTCCAGTAGGGCAACAGGCGCGGTATTTCATCGCTTGATGAAAATATTAAGATATTTCATCGACTGTGGAAATACTTGCTCTCTAATGTGACGCAATATACGGTAGAGACGTGAGTTCAGCTGCTAACGCCGTCGGGGGAGCCAAACGTGGCCCGCGCAAGGGTGGGGTAGATAAAGAACAAATTTTGGCTGCCGCACGCGAAGAATTTGCGCTGCATGACTACAAAGGCACCACCATGCGCTCAGTGGCGCGCCGGGCCGGGTGTGATGCCAAGCTGATTCACTACTACTTTGGCTCCAAAGATGAACTGTTTGCTGAAGCTATCTCGCAGGTAATGGAATCGCTGCAGATTGCCCAGTGGTGGGTAAGTCAAGCCAAGGAAGGTGGGGGTGGGGGAACGCAGGTGCTGCGCCAGCTACTGGAATTTGTAGAAACTAATGAATCAGGGCCAGCTTATGTGGCCATGGTGCGCGCACTGTCTTCTGAAGAGCGAGTGCGACAAATGTTTCTAGACCGCATTACTTCGCGCGTAGCTCTGCCAACATTTATCAGTTTGGGTTTAGATCAGGTGCCAGTGCGCATGAATCTAATGACCACCCAGCTTTTAGGCCTAATAAGCGTGCGCTACATCATGAAGTTTGAGCCTCTAGCCTCAATGCCAAGAGATGAAGTAGCTGCCCTGGTGGGGCCAACTTTAGATAGGTATATGTCGCCAGAGCTATTTGCTAAGTAATAAAACTGCCCTGCCAAAATATTGGCAGGGCAGGCATCAGCGGATGTTTTGAATAGATTTTAGGCAGCTACCGGCAGGTCAAGCTCGCTTTGACGACGGCGCAACTTGGCGGCCTGACGCTTGGCTAGCTGCTTCATGTAAGCACGCTTAACAGTGACAACCGTGTATACGCCCACTGCCAGGAAGAACAGGTTGGCTACAGCTGAAGGCCAAGCGTTTACGTAGGCGCAGTTGATAATCAGCAAAATCGCACCCGACATGTTAAGAGCGTTGTACTTTAGGGAATCGCCGGCCCACACGCCGCGCGCCACTAGGAAGTAGGCGGCTACAAGAGCTAGGGAACCGATCCAGCCGATAACGGCGACGCTGATGTCAACAAGGGAAGTCACGCAGATATTTTTACGCGCTTTTAGAGTGAAGATCAATTAAATAAAAACGCATTGGGTATGTAGAATTACTTCATGCAGTTGGATCCGCGACGCATGGCTATTCTGCTGGCTGTATATCGTAACGGTGGAATTGTGGCCGCCTCAGATACTTTGCGTATTTCCCCCAGTGCTATTTCGCAGCAGATCAGGCTATTAGAGAAAGAAGCTGGGGTACAGCTGTTAGAGCGCACGCCCCGGGGTGCACAATTAACCAGTGCGGGTCGACTGCTAACCGACGCTGCCGAACGCATAGAGGCTGAAATCACAGGGGCACAGCGTGAACTTTTAGCCTCCAGTGGCCAAAGTGTGACCGGTATGGTGCGGGTGGGCTCATTCCAAACCGGTATTTTGGCGCTGCTGCTGCCGGTACGTGAACAAATCAGCCAGCTGCATCCAGGTATTGAACTACGCATCTACGAGCTTGATGATGCAGTTTCTCGCCGGCGCCTGCGCAGCGGTGAGCTAGACATGATGCTGCTAGAGGCAGATGAATCAATTACTTTTACCCCCACCAGCTCCACCAAAGACATCCCGCTAACCTCAGACCCCTGGGTGCTGGCAGTGCCCCCACACCAGCCCGTGCCGACCTCACTTAGCGAGCTAACTAAACTCAACTGGCTGGATATGGATATTTCGACGGCGGGCGGCGCGGCCATGCGCCGGCTAGAGGGGGCCCTAGGGCACCGTTTTAACTCCACCCACGAAATCAACGACTACTCCACAGGGCTAACCATGGTGGCGCAAGGCTTGGGCTACTGCCTAGTGCCTCAACTGGCTCTAGGAAGTTTCCCCGCGCCCGCCGGAGTTGTCCTGCACCACCTAACTGGACTGGGCGGACGCAAAGTGGTGCTGCGCCATCGGGCCACCCGCCTAGAACCAGACGCCGCCGCCAGTGAAGTAATCCGCCTACTAACGGCGAAAGGACACTGACGACGGCGCCTAAAGCTAGGCTCAGTAGCTTTTGATCAGGAAGTGGCTACAGCTCCGGTAAGCACCAGCACCACAATCACCGCACCCAAAATCACACGGTAGATCAGGAATGAGGTGAACTTGTTGGAAGAGACAAACTTGAGCAGCCAGGCGATAGTGGCATAAGCGACAATACCCGAAACCACGGTACCCAAAATGGTGGGGCCCCAACCAATGTCAGCAGAGATATCTTCACTGGCGGTAACGGCCTCCAACAAACCTGCAGCCACCAGCGCTGGAATACCCATAAAGAAAGATAGGCGAGTGGCGGTTACGCGGTCAAAACCACGGAACAAACCCGCGCTGATGGTAGCGCCAGAGCGAGAAATACCCGGGAAAATCGGGGCCAAAGCCTGGAACAGACCAATAATCAGCGCATCCATAATGGTCACCTGGTTCATGGAGCGGTCCAGGTTCTTCTTGCGGTCAGCCAGCCACATCACCAGTGACCACACCACCAGCGCACCAGCAATAATCCACAGGCTACGCGAAGTGGTCTCAATGAAGTTCTTCAGTGCCAGACCCAGCACAGCCACTGGGATGGAGCCCACAATAATGCCCCAACCCAGGGTGTAGTCAGGGTCGGCGCGGTGCTCCTTGTCGCGCAGGCCGCGAATCCAGGCCGTAGCAATGCGTACAATGTCAGACCAGAAATAAACTACGGCAGCGAGGATCGCGCCAATCTGGATGATAGCGGTAAACGCGGTCATACCAGCAGAGTTGATCTGGTAACCCAGCAGTTTTTCCACGATGTTGAGGTGTCCGGTGGAAGACACCGGTAGGAATTCGGTGATGCCCTCAATCACGCCTAGGATGATGGCGTCGATCCAGTTCATGTAAAGGTCCCTCTGGTCAGATAAATATTTGCTTAGGTAACTCTAGCGTGCTTCCAGCGTTATAGCCGTGGCCTTGATAACTGCAAACAGACTAGTGCCCACCTGGATGCCTAATTCTGCAATGGCGGCGGCGGTTAGGCGGGTGCGTAAACGCTGCCCATCAGCTAGGCGCAAGGACAAACTTACTACCGCGCCGTCGCCATCCAAACTGCTAACGCTCACCGGGATAACGTTACGCGGTGAACCTTTAGGTTGTTGCGGGTAAAGCGCAATAGCGTCGGAGTTAATAAGTGCAACCGCCTTGGCGCCCATCTGCCAGGCTGGTTCGTCGGCGCTGGCTTGGGGCCACTGGGCCAGGCGCAGACTCAGACCCTGGCCAAGCTTGAGCTGCGGGGTGGCCTCGTCCCCAGCCAAAGTGCCGTTTAGCAGGCTGGCCCCCGTTAGGCTGGCAACAAACTCGGTGCTGGGGGTGGAAAGGATCTCGGCGGTGGGGCCTTGGGTGACCAGCTGCCCGGCTTGCATGACAGCGACGGCGTCGCTCAGGGAGGCAATATCTACCAGGTCGTGGCTGACCATCACTACGGTGATAGCACGCGCCTTGGCACGCTCGCGTAGCAGGGCGCGCAGCTGGGAGCGGGAGGGCACATCCAGGGCCGCCATGGGTTCATCGAGCACCAGCACTTGGGGACTGGTGGCCAGGGCACGGGCTAAGGCCACTCGGGCGGCCTGACCACCTGAAAGCTCGCCGCCTTGACGGTAGGCCAGGTGACTAGCTCCCACTGCGCGCAGCTCCTGCCAGGCGCGTTGGCGGGCACGACGGCGTCCCTGGCCCTGGCAACGCGGACCAAAAGCCACATTGTCTAGCACGCTCATATGGGTGAAAATCCCTGGGTTTTGTGCCAACAGCGCCACAGGGCGTTTGCCGGGGGATACGAAAGTGCCGTGCCAGCCGGGCTCATCTAGGGTTTTGCCAGCAATTTTTAGATACCCCTGAGTGCGTAGCAGGCCGGCAATTATTAAACACAGGGTGGATTTACCGCAGCCGTTAGGGCCAATCAGAGTCAGAAACTGGCCGGGGCGAACCTCTAAGCGGGCATTATCAATTGAGCGTTCAGGCAGCTTAGCCACCAGCTCAACGCTAGAACCAGGTTCGGTGGGGTAAGCCGGCTGGATGTGTGCACTACTGGAGGCGCCAGCTGCATCAATCTTTTTGAATAGCTGACGCTCAGCCCAGGTGCGCAGGCGGTAAATCCAGCCGCCAGGCAGCGCCGTCAAGCCCACCAACAGGGCGGAAGTAACCACTAGCGCCACCGCCAGGGCCAGGGCGGTATCCGCATCCGATTCTCGCTCCAAATAGATAGCCAGCGGCATAGTGCGAGTAGTGCCCTCTAGCGAGCCCGCAAAAGTTAGCGTGGCCCCAAACTCGCCCAGCGCGCGTCCCAGCGCCAAGGCTGTGCCGCGCGCCAAGGCTGGAGCCACTAAAGGCAAAGTGATACGCATTAGCACCGTTAAAGAGCCTGCCCCCAAGGTACGCGCCATGCGTTCAGCTTGATAATCACGGCTGCGTAAAGCCGCCTCCAAAGTGACTACCAAAAACGGCATGGACACAAACACCTGGGCTAAAACCACCGCCGTCGTCGAAAAAGCGATAGAAATCCCGGCCTCTTGCAAGCTAGGGCCAAGCCAACCCCGGCGTCCAAAAGTAGCCAGCAACGCAATACCGGCCACCACCGGGGGCATAGTCATAGGCAACACCACCACAATGCGAGCCAAACCCACTCCCGGCCACTGGCGTGCCAAAGCCAGCGCCAAAGGCACCCCCAAAATCAGGCTGACCAGGGTGGATATTAGGGCTGTGCGCAGGCTCAGCCACAGCGCTATTTGGGCGCTTTCACCGCTCAAAAGTGTAGGAATTTGCCCCCAAGGCACGCGCAACCCCACCCCGATAAGCGGCGTCACAATCGCTAAAGCGGCAATTATGCCTAAGACACGCACGCTTAGCGGAAGGGAGGACAAAGAATTATCGCTGGGGCTGCGCATGGTGGTATTTACCGGGTCCTAAATGACCTTAACCAGGCTTTACTTGCTGGCGGCTGGGCCAAAACCGGCCTTAGCTAAAATAGCCTGACCGTCCTTGGAGTTGACGTAGTCAATAAAGACCTTGGCGTCCTTGTTGTTGGCGCCAGACTTGGTGGGGGCGATCAGGTAGTGGTTGACCACGCCGTGAGAGTCGATCTTGATGGTTTCAACCTTGTCGCCGCTGGCCTTGGCGTCGGTGGTGTAAACCAGGCCGGCATCAGCCTCACCAGTTTCCACCTTGGTGCGTACGTCAGTTACCTTCTGCTCTTCAGAGACAGGCTTGAGGGTGATACCGGCGGCTTTGGACAGCTTGAGTGTGGCCGCACCACAAGGCACGGCTGGGGCGCAAATAACCAGCTTGGCTTTATCTAGGGAAGCGTCCAGGCCGGTTACTTTAGCGGGGTTACCCTTGGGAACAATCAGGGTTAACACGTTGGTGGCAAACTCGCTAGGCGCACCCACCACACCTGCCTTGACGGCGTCGTTCATGGTGGATTTGTTGGCGGTGGCCAGAACCTGGGCGTCGGCGCCATTGCTGAGCTGGGAAACTAGATCCTGGCTGCCCAGGAAGGAGAACTTAACTTTCAGGCCCGGATTAGCGGCCTCCACCTTCTTACCAATCTCAGTGTAGGTGCCTTTCAGTGAAGCAGCCGCAAATACGGTGATGGTGCGCTCACTAGCAGCGCTGGTGCCGGCAGAAGAACTGGGGGCGCTAGTGCCAGAGCAAGCGGCTAGGGCCACGGCGGCAGTAGCCGCCAGAACTGCACTGGCAACTTTACGTAGCGATGTGAACATATCTATTCCTTGACACAAAGCGGGCCAATAAAAACGGCTTCACTAGGGATAATAGCGTTTTTATCGGCCCGCTAGGGTTTGATTAGGATCTAGGCGCCCTGGGAGGGAGCCTCAGCGGCAAAACCAGGCTTGGAGGCGTTGCCAGTGCCCTGAGTGTGTACCGGCTGCCAGCCGCGACGTACCGGGTCAGCCTGGATCGCAGGCTTACGTGAGCGGTAAATCACGTAGGGGCGGTTCACATAGCCCACCGGGGCGCTAACCACGTGCACCAGGCGAGTAAATGGCCAGATTGCAAACAGTAGCAGACCGGCAATCACGTGCAGCTTGAAAGACATGGGCACATCAGCCATCAGCTCCGGCTTAGGCTGCAACACGAAAATCGAGCGCAGCCAGGGACTGATGGTTTCACGGTAGTCATAGCCCCCATGCGGCCCAAACAGCTGGGTGGTGACGGTGGCGTAAGCACCCAAACCGATCGGTAGCAGTAGCAGCACGTACATGATCTTGTCGTTAAGGGTGGTGGCCGCGCGCACGCTACCAACCACGAAACGACGGTAAAGCAGACCAACTAGGCCCACAATGGTCATGGCGCCGGCCAGTGAACCCATGCTGACAGCACCCAGGTGGTACAGGTGCTCGGGCACACCCACCGCTTCAGTCCAGCTCTTAGGAATCAGCAAACCAACAATGTGGCCCGCAGCTACAAACAAGATACCGAAGTGAAACAGCGGGGAAGACCAGCGTAAAATCGCTGATTCATTCCACTGGCTAGAGCGCGAAGTCCAGCCGTACTGGTCCTTCTTATAGCGCCAAATTAGGCCGCTAATGAGCAGCGCAAAAGCGACGTAGGGCAGGACCACCCACGCCAGTAATGCGGATGTAGACATGTTCTCCTCTTTTCGGGCGTGGATTTAGACCTGCACGGCGTCCACAGCGGGCGCCTCATTTTGGGCTGCAAGCCTGGGGGCAGTGGTTGGGAAGGGCAAAATATTGGTTACCCCCACGGTTTCGGTAGGTGGCCCGGCGTGAATCAAGGCCGCCACCCGTGCGGCAGTAGCTTCATCCACTGGCGCCAAGGTGGCGCTTAGGGCCTCAATAATTGCCGCATAGGGGCTGTGGTAGCTGCGCAGCGCCCGCAAAAGCACCTCAATGCCTTCACGGTGACTGCCCAGCAAAATAGCGGCGATTTCGTCGTCGCTACGAGCTGACAGCTCCAGCACTAAAGGCAGGTAATCTGGCAGCTCATCGCTGGTTTGCTCCCAGCCGGCGCCGGCTAGGGCCTGCTTAAAGGCCAACAGCGCGGCGCCCCGGTGACGGGTATCGCCCACGGCGTAGTAGCTCAGGTACAGGCAGCAGCGACGACGGCGGTCAAAAGTTTCCACATAGTGCTCAGCTAGAGCGCGTTGACCTAGCTGGGTGGCCGTAGCCAAAAACCGCTCCAGCGGGCCGGCTACCTGCTCAGGTAGCTCAGCCAACGCGTCACGGCAGGCCTGTAGGCGCTGGGGAAAACTCTCATCTGGATAGTCCAGCAGCAGCGAACACACCATATGGGCGGTGCGCCGCTGAGTGTCGCTTAGCGCCAAGGCGCCTACGGCAGCAGGACTCATTGGCGGGCTCCGGTGGGGGCTGGGGCACCAGGCCCGCTAGAGCCGGCGGTGCGACGTGAACGCACACTAGGTAGCGGCAAGGACACACGTCCGCTGCGGCGCACATCGGCGCCGTGGAAGCCGCTCACATCGGTGCAGCCGCTAGCGCAGGCACTGGGGGCGCCTTCACCAAGCAGCGCGGCGACGTCGTCGCCCATAGCCTCCATGCCGCGAGGTACCTCAGGGCGGGTGGTGGGCACTACGAAACGGTCGTCGTACTTGGCGATAGCCAGCAGCCGGTACATGCGCTCTAGGTCCTGAGCCTCCATGCCTACGCTGGCAGCAATCTGCGGGTCAGGTTCCTGACCCAGGTTGCGGGCGCGCATGTGTGAACGCATAGCGGCCAGGCGGCGCAAAGTACGCTCAATCAGATTCACGTCACCGGCGGTAAACAGACCCGCCAGGTACTCCATAGGAATACGCATGTCGGCCACGGCGCTTAGCAGCACGCGGTGATCTTCAGCGTCAAAACCGGCGTTAGCCACCTCATCAACCACCGGGCTGAGCGGGGGCACATACCAAACCATGGGCATGGTGCGGTATTCGGGGTGGATCGGCAAAGCCACCTCATAGGTGTTGATCAGATCCCAGATGGGGGAGGACTTAGCCGCCTCAATCCAGGTGTCCGGAATGCCACTGGCACGGGCGCCAGCCACCACCTGCGGGTCACGCGGGTCTAGCATGATTGAACGCTGCGCCATGTACAGATCCTGAGGGTCTTCCACCGCAGCGGCCTGAGATACACGGTCGGCGTCGTAGAAGATAACACCCAGGTAGCGCAGGCGCCCCACGCAGGTTTCCGAGCAGATCGTGGGCTGACCGGCCTCCAGGCGCGGGTAGCACAGGGTGCACTTTTCAGCCTTACCGCTGGAGTGGTTGAAGTACACCTTCTTGTAGGGGCAGGCGGACACGCACATGCGCCAACCACGGCAAGCATCCTGATCTACCAGCACAATGCCGTCCTCAGTGCGCTTATACATGGCGCCCGAGGGGCAGGCGGACACGCAGGTGGGGTTGAGGCAGTGCTCGCAGATACGCGGCAGGTAGAACATGAAGGTGGACTCAATGTCTTTCTTCACGCTCAGGTTCATCTGCGACAAGATCGGGTCTTGATCCAGGGTTTCCATTGAGCCGCCCAGGTTGTCATCCCAGTTGGGACCCCACTCGGGCTGGTTGATGTAGCGTCCATCTAGCTGGCTCTTGGCACGCGCCACCGGAATGGCGGGCGAGTCTTTGGGGGCTGAGAGCAGACGGTCATACTCATAGGTCCAGGGCTCGTAGTAGTCCTCAACCGTGGGCATCTGCGGGTTGGCGAAAATATTGGCTAGGCGACGCAAACGCCCACCTGAGCGGGGCACCAGCTTGCCGTTCTTGGTGCGCTTCCAGCCGCCCTGCCACTTGTCTTGGTCCTCCCAGCCGCGCGGGTAGCCCACGCCTGGGCGGGTTTCAACGTCGTTGAACCACATGTATTCGGTGCCTTCACGGTTAGTCCAGGCCTGCTTACAGGTCACTGAACAGGTGTGGCAGCCAATACATTTGTCGAGGTTCATCACCATGCAAATTTGTGCCATTACGCGCATCAGAAAGTTACCTCCTGGTTACGACGACGGCGAATCACGGTGACTTCGTCGCGCTGGTTTCCGGTGGGGCCAATGTAGTTGAAGGCATAGCTCATTTGCGCATGTCCACCCGCGAAGTGAGTGGGCTTGAGGAAGATACGCGTGAGCGAGTTGTGCGTGCCTCCACGCTTACCGCTGGTTTCTGTCAGCGGAGTGTTGATTTGGCGGTCCTGGGCGTGGTGCATAAACACCGTGCCCTCGGGGATACGGTGGGAGACCACCGCACGTGCCGCCACGATACCGTTACGGTTGACTGCCTCAATCCAGTCATTGTCCTTGACGCCGATCTTTTCCGCGTCAGCAGGGCTCATCCACACGGTTTGGCCACCGCGTCCCAGCGTGAGCATGTGCAGGTTGTCGTAGTACTGAGAGTGGATCGCCCACTTGTTGTGCGGGGTCAGGTAGCGTACGGCCACCTGCGCACTGCCGTTAGCGTCGGTGGTTACCTTACCCAGCTCAGGCTCACCAGCCAGGGCCGCCAGGTCTAGCGGAGGCCGGAAAATCGGCAGGGACTCACCCAGGTCACGCATCCAGTCATGCTCCACGTAGTAGTGCATACGGCCAGTTAGCGTGTGCCAGGGCTTGGCGCGCTCAACGTTAACCACGAAGGCGCTGTAGCGTCGTCCGCCATGCTCCGAACCAGACCACTCTGGGGAGGTGATTACCGGCTGGGGCTGCTGGATAGTGTCAGCGTAGGTAATGTGACGGTCCTCAGAGCCCTCGGATAGGTCCCAAGACTTAACGCCGGTACGTTCAGACAGCTTGCGCCAGCCGTCAGTGGCGACGGCGCCGTTAGTGGTGCCCGAAAGGGTAAGTACCATCTCGGCTGCCTTCACCGCAGTGTCGACCAGTGGGCGCCCGGCCTGCGGGCCGGTGGAGGCCACGCCGTTCTTGTGGGCCAGGTACTCTATGCCGTTACCGGCGGCGCTTAGCGGCACACCCTTAAGGGGCATACCAGCCTTTTCAACCAGCGGGCCAACCGTGTTGAACTTGTCGATGATCTGCGTGTAGTCACGCTCAATCGGCACCAGCTTGGGCATGGTCACGCCTGGGATCCACTGCTTAGGCAGGTTTTCAACACTGCCGTGAGGCATAGTCAGCTCATCTGGCGTGTCGTGCATCAGCGGGGCAGCCACAATATCGGTCTGTGTACCCAGGTACTTGACTGCCATCTGGGAAACCAGCTGCGCCAGGGACTGGAACACCTGGAAGTCGGTGCGTGCCTCCCAGGGCGGGTTGATAGCTGCGTTGAAGGAGTGAATATAGGGGTGCATGTCCGTAGAGGACAGGTCTTCCTTCTCATACCAGGTAGCTGCCGGCAGTACGACGTCGGAGTGCAAGGTGGTGGAGGTGTTACGGAAGTCCGCAGTCCACATCAGATCCAGCTTGCCCGTAGCCGCCTGCTCGTCCCACTGCATGGTCTTGGGACGCAAGTTCTCTGGGGTTTCGTCAATGTTTACATCATTGCCGGTACCCAGCATGTGACGCAGGAAGAACTCGGTGCCCTTAGCGGAAGAACCCAGCAGGTTGGTGCGCCAGTTAGCCAGAATGCGCGGGAAGTTCTCAGGGCGAGAAGGGGCTTCGCAAGCAAAATGCAGCTTGCCAGCCTCAAGCTCACGCACGATGTATTCCTTAACATCCATGCCCTCTTCAAGTGCCTGCTGCGTCAGTAGCAGCGGGTTACGGTCAAAGGTGGGGTAGGAGGGCATCCAGCCGCGCTTCATGGATTCCACCATGAAGTCCGCGTTGGACTTACCCACCATAGAGCCGGGGTGCACCGGGGAGGCGATGCGGTCAGCCTGAGTGCGGTCGTAGCGCCACTGCTCAGTGGTTAGGTACCAAAAAGCGGTGGTAATCATCTGGCGGGCCGGACGCTGCCAGTCCAGGGCGAAAGCAAACTGGCTCCAACCAGCAATAGGACGAACCTTTTCCTGACCCACATAGTGGGCCCAGCCGCCACCGTTAACACCCTGAGTGGCGCACATGGAGGTCAGCGCCAAAATAGTGCGGTAGATAGCATCAGCGTGGAAGTAGTGGTTAATGCCCGCGCCCATAACAATCATGGAGCGGCCCTTAGATTCAATGGCGTTAGTGGCAAAGTCACGAGCTACACGAATCAGAGCGTTAGCGTTAAGACCACTCATCTCCTGCGCCCAAGCCGGGGTGGCCGGTACGGAGGAGTCCTCATAGCCGCTAGGCCACTGACCCGGCAGGCCTTCACGCTCAACCGCATACTGGGCTAGCAGCAGGTCATAGACAGTAGTGACCAGGGTGTCACCCACACGCAAAGTGGGTACGCCATAGTTGACCACGCCGCCACCGGCCGTGCCCGTGGGGGTGGTAGAGGTGGGCAGGTCAAAACGCGGCAGGCTAACCAACTGGGGCTTCCAGTTGGCCACATCCATGGCGCTCATAACCGGGTCTACACCCTCAAGCTTGAGGTTCCACTTGCCCTTACCGCCAGGACCAAAACGGTCAGCCAAGGTACCGCCCGGGTCGGCCGGGCCACGCTTAGCATCCCACACCAAGGTGCGGTAGTCAGGGTTTTCTAGCTTAGCTAGGTGCTCATAGCCGGGCAGATCCTTAACATCTGCGGCGGTTAGGAACTGACCGGGCACATACCCCTGCTCAGTCTTTTCCAGCTTGATCAAGAAAGGAGAGTCAGTGTGGCGACGCATGTAGTCAAGGAAGAACGGCTCACGGCGAGCCACGTGGAATTCCTTGAGGATTACGTGACCCATAGCCTGAGCCACGGCGCCGTCGGTACCGGGAGCAACCTTTAGCCACTGGTCAGCGAACTTAGTGTTGTCCGCATAGTCGGGGGAAACCGCAATTACCTTCTGGCCGTGGTAGCGGGCCTCGGCCATAAAGTGCGCGTCAGGGGTACGCGTCAGCGGAATATTAGAACCCCACATGATCAGGTACTGAGAGTTGTACCAGTCACCGGATTCGGGCACATCCGTCTGGTCACCAAACACCTGCGGGCTGGCCGGCGGCAGGTCCGCATACCAGTCATAGAAGGAAAGCATGGTGGCACCAATTAGCTCGTGGAAACGCGAGCCAGCGCCGTAGGAAATCATCGACATAGCCGGGATAACCGAGAAACCGGCAATACGGTCCGGGCCCCACTGGCGGATAGTGTGCACATGCGCAGCAGCAATCAGCTCCAGAGCCTCATCCCAGCTCACGCGCACCATGCCACCGCGACCACGGGCGCTCTTATAAGCGCTGGCAATAGCCGGGTCGCTAACTACCTGCTCCCAGGCGGCGACGGCGTCGCCATTGCAACGCTGCTTAGCCTCACGGTAAGGGTCCAGCAGCGCTGAGCGAATGTAGGGGTAACGGATACGGGTGGGCGAGTAGGTGTACCAGGAGAAAGCCGCCCCACGCGGACAGCCGCGCGGCTCATACTCTGGCATATCGGGGCCGGTGGTGGGGTAATCGGTAGCCTGCTGCTCCCAGGTAATGATCCCGTCAGAGACCATTACCTCCCACGAACACGAACCGGTGCAGTTAACCCCGTGCGTGGAGCGCACAACTTTGTCGTGCTTCCAGCGCTCGCGGTAGAACACATCCGCGTCGCGGCCACCGGTTAGAAATAGGCGGCGAGCGTCGTCGCTAACCTGGCCTTTACGCAGGTAGCCACCCATTTTTAGCAGGCCAGGCAGGGACTCAGTGTCCGGTGCCTTGCTGGCTGAATCGGTCATGGTTAATTCCTTCAAATTTTTCCGACGCCGGCTATAGCTGGCGCGAGTTGGTCTTAGAAACGGCCGAGGCCGCGTTTGAGATCAGCCCGGGAAGGGCGCACCCTTACGGGCGTACTGGCGCCAGCACAGAGCCGAAGCAAGCACGCAGAACACGGCGCAGGCTAGGAAAAAGACCCAGGGGGTGATGACGGTTAGGGCCATACCAATCAGGAAGGGGCCTAGCGAAGCAATGGCAGAGGTGAAACCGATGGCGCCACCAGCCTGGCGGGCCGGCATGATCATGGGCATTTGCTTGAAGGTACCGGCGTTACCGAAACCAGAGAACAGGAACATGGTCAGCATCAGGCCCAGGAACAGGTAGAAGTCGTTCCAGCCGGTGGGGTTGTAAAGCACCCAGGCGGTAGCGGCCAGGGTTATGGCCATGCCGACGCCGGAAATGAAGGTCCAGATGGCCCCGCCCATACGGTCACAGAAGGGCCCCCACGACATACGGATAAGCGAACCGATTAGCGGCCCTAGGAAGGCGTAGGTCGCGCCCAGTACAGGCAGGCCCAGCGAGGAGGCGCGGCCGAACTGGTTGTTGATTAGCAGACCAAATACGGCAGCGAAGCCTGAGAACAGACCGAAGGTCATCACGTAGAGGATGGTCATGTACCAGGTGTTGGGGTTGGAGAAGATGTCTAGCTGCTGCTTGAAGTTGGCCTTTACGGGCACGTCACGCAGGTAGATGAAAGCCAAGGCGGCGGCCACCAGGCACCAGGGAACAAAGAAGATGGCGGCGTTGTAAACCCAAATGTGCTCGCCGGTGTGGGTGCGCTGGGGAGCCAGCCAGGTAAGACCAAACAGTCCAAAGCCCATCAGGATCGGGCCTACCAGCTGGATGATGCTCATACCCAGGTTACCCAGGCCGCCCTGCAAGCCCAGGGCGGTGCCAGACAGGCGCTTGGGGAAGAAGTAACCGGTGGAGGGCATGTAGCCGGAGAAGGCGGCGCCACCAATACCGCAGGCAAAAGCCAGGGCTAGTAGCACCCAGTAAGGAGTCTGGTTGCTTTGCACGGCGAAGAACCAACCCAGCATGGGTAGCGCACATAGCAAAGAGGTCAGACCTACCAGTTTGCGGGTACCAATTAGCGGCGGCAGGAACATGTAAACCAGACGCAGCAGACCACAAGAAAGTCCCGGCAGGGCGGTTAGCCAGTAAAGCTGGGACTTGCTTAGGTGGAAGCCTAGAAGGGTTAGTTTCGGAGCGATAGCGCTGGGTAGGAACCAAACGCAGAAAGCTAGGATCAATGAGTAAGTGGTGATGGCGAGGGTGCGCCAAGCAATGGATGAACTCCATTTATTGGGGTCTTGGGGGTCCCAACCTTTAAGGGTGGTGCCGGTAACTTCCAATTCGGACACGGATACTCCTGCGTTCGTTGCTACTAGTCCCTGTAATTGTTTCGGATTTTAACGGGCTAATTAAATTGGCTGCTATGCAAGCTTTAAATCCGCATAAAATCAAGGAAAACTACGAGGCTTAAAGGGCGAGTGTGTCCGAGTTACGTCACGCCGGTGTGGCGAAAATAGGTCCTGGATCACCTTTTGTCTGTATCTAGTCTGAGTGTGGGCTTAAGCTGAGTGCATGGAACCGATTAAGCAAAAGGGCTTTCACAAGCTCCCCGAGCCGGTAAAAGGCGCGGTAATTACTGTTTCTGATCGTTGCTATGCGGGCACGCGTGAGGATGCTTCAGGCCCCTTGGCCGCCAAACTGTTGGCTGACTATGACGTGATCGTTGATGAAGTAAAGCTGATTCCTGACGGCATTGAGGAGGTCACCCAGGCTTTACGTGAGGCAATTGCGGCTGGGGCGCGGGTAATTCTTACTACCGGGGGTACCGGGGTAACTCCGCGCGACCTGACCCCGGAAGGTACAGCGCCGCTGCTGGCAGTGCGTTTGGATGGGCTGGCTGAGCAGGTGCGCGCCTATGGGCTGGCTAAAACTCCACTAGCTAGTTTGTCTCGCGGCCTGGTGGGGGTTACTTCCCGTGAGGCCGACGGCGTCCTGATTGTTAACGCTCCCGGCTCGCGTGGTGGGGTTAAGGACACTGTGGAAGTTATTGGTCCGCTAGTGCCGCATGTGCTTGAGCAGCTAGGCGGAGGCGACCACTAAACGGTGCCCACTAAAGCTAGTCGCTATTTGACGGCCAGCTGGGCTGCAAAATTTTCCACGTCACCTAGGGTGTCTAGGTCTGTGGCCAGCCAGGTAATTGGGCAGGTAGTTAGGTCAAGGCCGGCCAGGGCGCGTTTGACGCTGATGTCGCGTAGTCCCTGGCCGTCTGGGGCGACGGCGCCATGCAGTTTCTCGGTGCGGTACAGCCCCACCAGTAGCTGCCTATATCCCTGGTGATAGGCCACGGCGCCGTCGTGAATTAAAGTGCCAGCTAGAGCCGGCAGGCAGCGGGCGGCCAGGGGAGCGTCACAGCTCAGTAGCAGCGTTAGTTCCTTAGCGGGGCGTAAACAGGCTAAACCTGCCGCAATCCCGGCCACCGGCCCACCCAGGGGTGGGTCTTCTAAGCTGCGCTGCACGCCAGGTGGTAGCTGTACGCTGGGTGGAGCCACCACGGTTACGCTAGTGATCTGCTGGGCGGCTAGATCATCAAGTAGGTAGTCGAGCATACGCTTGCCCTTGATGGGCACGTCCGCCTTAGAAATTCCGCCCATGCGCCTGGCGGTACCGCCAGCCAAAATCACTGCCTGCACTCGGGGTGCCAAATCAGGGTTAGCTGAAGCAAGGCCCGCCGCTGAAACTGGGCTAGCTGTTGCAGCAGGCCAAGTAGCAGAGCTGGCTGCTAATGGCGACAAAGAAGCCGGACCTGACAATGTCTAGCTTTCCTGGGTGGCAGTGGCGTTTAGGTCTGCGCGGGTCCATGTACCTGAGCGGCCCCCGGATTTAGCGGTGATATAGGCGTAGTCGATGGCAGCTGAGCGGTCCACGCCCTTAACCATGTCCACCACGGCCAAAGCCGCCACAGTAACCGCCGTAAGCGCTTCCATCTCCACCCCGGTGCGATCTGCGGTGCGCACGGTAGCTTTTAGCAGTACCCCGGCGTCGGTGATTTGCGGGTCCACACTCGCCCCATGCACCCCGATCACATGGGCCAGGGGTAGTAGCTCAGGCACCTTTTTGGTGGCGGCAATACCGGCAATGCGGGCCACCGCCAACACGTCCCCCTTGGGTACGCGCCCCTCGCGCAAAGCCGCAACCACCTGCGGTGAGCAGGTAACTAAAGCCTCGGCGCTAGCGCTGCGTACAGTTGGGGTTTTGGCGGTCACGTCCACCATGCGCGCGGCGCCGGCAGAGTCTAGGTGGGTAAATTCAAGGCTCATAGTTACTTCTCGTTTCCACTTGCCGGCTTGCTGGGGGCTAGGGCATGGTTATTGGGGGCGACGGCGTCGCAGTTGTCTGTCTTGGCAGGGGCAGTAGTGCAGGAAGGGCTGCTGGGAGTGCTAGGGGCGACGTCGGTTGGGGTGCCGGGGCCTAGCTGCCAAGTGGGGGGCAGGCTTAGCAAACGCAAAGGCTGGCCTACCTCTACCGCTTCAATTTCTCCAGGCACCACCGCTAAAGCTTGCGCCAAATGCAGCGAACCAATCAGGTGCGAGCCAGAACCCAGGCGGTGTGAAGGCGTGGCTACCGCCTGGCCCTGCTCATTCCAGTGCAAATGCACCGGCACATGCTGGCGCCTACCGGCAGGGCTGCGCCAAGACACCCCGGCCACGCCCTGGCCCCAAGCCAGCACCTGGGCGCGCCCATCTAAAGCAGCCAGTACCGGTACCACAATCAGCGTGAAACACACCAGCACACTTACCGGGTTACCCGGCAGACACACTAGCGGCACCTGCCGCTGCCCGTCAGCAATAGTGCCGTGACCTTGGGGTTTACCTGGCTGTAGGGCTAGCTTGTCAAAACTTAAATTGATGCCAGCTACTGCCTGATCAGCTAGTGCTTTAAGGGGGTCAAAAGCTCCGGCGCTGACTCCACCGCTGGTCACCACTAAATCAGCCTGGCTGGCAGCTTCACGTAGGGCGCGCACCAGATTGTCAGGATTGTCATCCACGCGCAGGGTGCAAACGCATTGGGCGCCCCAGCGTTCACACAGGGCAGCTAGCATCAGGCCGTTAGAGTCAGGGATCATGCCAGGTGCCAGAGGGTGGCCAGGTTCGGTTAGTTCAGAGCCGGTGCTGATAACTGCTACGCGTGGTTTGGGGCGTACCGCTAAGGTTCCGTGCCCAGTGGCGACGGCGGCCGCCAGTTGAGGTGCTTCCAGGCGGGTTCCAGCCGGCAAAACTGGCTCACCCAGGCCGGTGTCTTCACCAGCATGGCGGATATGACGCCCCAGCGTTGGGGCCTGATAAATCTTTACCTGCCCAGGTAGGGGAGCGGCGCCAGCGGCCTGGTCGGTTAACTCCACCTGCACCACTGCGTCGGCGCCGGGTGGGATGGCCGCCCCGGTCATGATACGTATGGCGGTGCCTTCAGGTAGCGGGGCTGGGTTAGCACCCGCTGCCACATCCCCGCTTACTGGCAGGCAAACCGGGGTTTGCTCACTTGCCTGAGCTACTTCACTGGCCCGCACGGCGTAACCATCCATAGCTGAATTAGTCCACGGCGGCACCGGCGCTAAGGCAGTAATTGACTTGGCCAGCACCTTACCGGTGCAGGCGGCAATAGGTTGCTCAGTTATAGGCAGGGCGCCAATGCCCGCCGTGAGGGTAGCAATGTAGTCGTCAACGTCGCGCATAGTCTTTAGGGTAGCGGCTGCCAGTCGATAGTGTCCCAACGCGCGGCGGCGGCGTCGGCTATAAGTAGGCGCCCAAATAAGCCCGTGCCGGTGTGGGTTAGGAATTTAATGGCCTCATTAGCCATTACTGAGCCGCACTGGCCCACCACCGCGCCTAGCACCCCGCTAACATCTGCCGGATCTACCAGGCCAACCTGTGGGGGAGCGGGGTAGAGGTCACGTAGTTGGCTAGGCGCATAGCCGGCGCGAGTGGGCCGCGACCAGAACCCGGCCACCTGAAACACCTGGGCCACCACTGTGCCCCAAATCAGAGGCACCCCAGCGCGGGCGGCGGCATCGGCCAAAGCATATTTGGAACTAAACGAGTCGGTGCAGTCCAGCACCAGGTCGTAGCTGGCCAGTAGGGCGTCGTCGCGCTCATCTACAGCCAGGCGCCGGTGGTAAGGCTCTAGCTTCACTTCATTAGCCAGGCGGGTGAGGTAGTCAATGGCTGAATCAACCTTGTGGCGGCCAATATCGCTGGGGGTGTGGATCACCTGCCGGTTTAGGTTGGTGGGCTCTACCAGGTCGTCGTCGGCAAAACCGAGCGTGCCCACAGCGCCACTAGCTAAGTAAGTAAGCACTGGTGAACCCAGCCCCCCACAGCCAACTACCAGCACCCGCGACTTTTGTAGCAGATCAACTCCCGCGTCCGTCAGCACGCTAGCGGTGCGTTGGTGACGAGTGGCACGATAGCGAGAATCCAAAATTTCCACCTAAATGAAACGTTAATATTAGTGTTAAATCTTTATTGCTGTAGAAGGGAAAGCCAATGGCTAAGGTGATTGCGGCCCAAGTGACCCAAAGCGCTGTTGACGTAAACGCACTGGCCCAGGCGGTTGGGGATGCGGGGGCCGGGGCTACCGTCACCTTTGCCGGGGTGGTGCGCAATCACGACGGCGGACGGGCAGTTGATCGGCTCGAATACAGCGCTCACCCCATCGCCACCCAGGTGGTTGAGGAAATTGCTGCCGAGATTAGTGCGCGCCCCGGGCTGCGAGCGCTAGCCATTGTGCACCGGGTAGGTAACCTGGCTATCGGTGACGTGGCTCTAGGTGTGGCCGTAAGCGCTGATCACCGCCGTGAAGCTTTTGAGGCCTGCGCTGACGCTGTGGACCTGGTTAAAGCCAAACTGCCGGTGTGGAAGTTACAGGCCTACAGTGACGGCGCTCAAGAGTGGAGCAACTGCCCCTAAGCGCCCGCGAATGGTCTGCGGCTGCCCGGTGACCGGCGCAGCCCTGAGACCTGCTATTTAGCGTAGCTGCCCGGTGACCGGCGCGTCCCTGGGGCGCTTAAGCTCACCCTCCGGCGAAGGGTGGCAGCACATCCAAATTGATGCCATCATCTAGAACACTGTTGCGATCGGTGGCGGGGCGCGAGTTAATCAGATAGCTACTAGCCGCCAGCACTCGGGCCAGCTCATCGCTGCGCTGTGAAAGCTGGGCCAGTAGCTGCTCTAGCGTAGTGCCGGGGCTAATCTCAACAGATTCGCTGGTGGTGGCCGCAGCTTGGGCGGCCCCAGCGAAGTAACGCACAGTTATTTGCATGGTTTCCTTGTAAATATTTTTTAGCCGTAGCGGATTTAGCCGCCGATAGTGGACATTGAGCGGCGCGTTAGATTTAGCGGCTGCGCATTAGGGCCGGCGTCGCGCCCATGAGCTAGGGGCTTAAACCAGGTGGCTTGCTGCCAGGCGCTAGCAATTTCTTCATCGCTAGCCCCGCCGCGTAGCAAAGCCCGCAGATCTGTCTCTGCCTGCGCAAATAGGCAGGTCATTAGCTGGCCGTCAGCGGTTAGGCGGGTGCGGTCGCAGTCATCGCAAAATGGCCTGGTGATTGAGGCAATAATGCCTACCGTGCCGCCGGGACGCGTGGGGGTGGGGGCCACCTGCCATAGCTGGGCTGGGCGTCGGTCAGGGCGGCCTAGTTCGGTTAGTTCAAAGCCGTTAGCGGCAAAAATATCCAAAATCCTTTGGGCGCTAACGATTGCCTGGCGGCTCCAAGCCTGCGCACCTAGCGGCATGTGCTCAATAAAGCGCAGCTGCCAGCCTTCACGCAGGCTCTTATCCAACAGGCTGGGCGCCACCTGTTCGATTGTGTCCGCCATGGCCACGGCATTGACCTTAATTGGCTGTAGTCCCACCGCCGCAGCCGCCTGGATACCACGCAGGGCATCAGCAAAGCGGTCGCGGCGAGTAATAGTGGCGTAGACACTGGCGTCAATAGAATCCAGCGAAACATTAACCCGATCTAGCCCGGCGCTGCGCAGCTGGGCTGCGCGCCGATCCAGGCCCAAGCCATTAGTGGTAAGGGCCAGGTCGGGCTTAACGCCAGCGTGAGTGCGCAGTTGGGCTAGGGCCGTCACCAGCTGCTCTAAATCACGCCGCAGTAGCGGCTCACCGCCGGTAATGCGGATGCGTTCAATGCCTAAGCGTTCCACCCCAATGCGCGCTAAGCGCACCAGTTCCTCAAGGCTTAGTAACTGCTCATTTTTTAGCCACTCAAGGCCCTGTGCAGGCATGCAATAGGTGCAGCGCAGATTGCATTTATCGGTAATAGATAAACGCAGATCTCTAGCTCGGCGGCCATAGCGGTCAACCAGCTGCCCACCCGTCTCAGCGCCAGGGGCGCGTAGGGCGGGTGGGGCAGTGGCTAAGCTGGGAGCGCTCACAGTGGTTTATGACCTTTAGTCGGTGTGGTGAATTAGCGCGGCGAATGAGTTAGGCAGTGCGCAGTCTTTAGGCAGTACGGCGGATGGCTACGATAGCGCCGTCGTCGCCCTCATAAACCAGCTCATAGCTGAAGTCGCCAGGAATCTGGGAGTCAATCTGCATCAGTAGCGGGCGCGGTACATGCGGGGCAAACAGCTCCATGCCCTCACCCGGAGCCAGGGAGGCCACCGCACCCAAAATGGCGGCGTGGCGTAGCTTGGGCGGGAAGGGGCGGGCGTCTAGACGCGGCAGTTCAACCGGCGCGGCGCTGCAGCCGCAGCCACAACCGCCGTGGCCCTGGCTAGAAACGTCGGTAACAGGGATCTGGTTCTGGCTCATTGGCTTCCTTAAAGTTTTGAGTTGTTGTGATCGGGGCGGGCAATGGGACGAAAGTATCTGTAACTAGCATAGATTGCCAGCCCACTAGAAATATTATTACGGTTTTAACTATGAAAAATAAGTCGGCTACCCCCAAGGCCGCCAACAGCGAAAAACGCGCTGCCCTGGCGCCGCGTTACCTGGCTTTATTGTTAGGTGGCGTTTGCGTAATGGCTGGGCTCGACGCCGCCCTGCTGCGGCTAAACCTGCCCGCTCCCGTCACCGGGGCGCACCTGGCCGCGCTACATGGGCCGCTGATGCTGGCAGGCTTCTTGGGCACCGTTATCAGCCTAGAGCGGGCCGTGGCCGCGCGTAGGCGCTGGGCTTGGGTGGCCCCCTACGCACACGCCGTCGGCATGTTAGCGCTGCTGGCCGGGGCCCCAAGTGCGGTAGGTAAAGGGCTGTTGCTAGTGGGGGCGCTCGGCCTAGACGCCGTCTACCTATATATTTTGCGCACCCGCGCCGGGGCCGTAGCCACCCAAATTGAAGCCCTAGGGGCGCTCAGTCTCACGCTGGGCACCTGGCTGTGGCTAATGGATAAACCCCTTGAAACCGTGGCCACGCTCTGGCTGGAATTTCTGATTTTCACCATTATCGGCGAGCGCCTAGAACTAGCCCGCGTAGCTTTTATCGGCAAAGTTGAGGGGCGGGTTTTGGGCCTGTGCCTAGCGGTGCTCTCATTTAGCGCCCTGTCCCTGGTGTGGGTGCCAGCCCAAATCTTGGCGGCCGCAGCCCTGCTAGCCCTAGCACTCATAATGGGCTACCACGATGTAGCTCGGCGCACTGTGCGCGGGAGTGGCCAAGTGCGTTTTGCCGGCTCCGCCATGCTCAGCGGCTACTTTTGGTTGGCTATTAGCGCCACGGTCTGGTGCCTTTATGGTTTTAATGGGGCTGCCTACGACGTCGTCATCCACACGGTCACAATCGGTTACGCCATCTCAATGGTGATGGCCCACGCCTCCATTATTTTGCCCGGGGTGCTACACCGCCGCCTGCCCTACCACCCGCTTATGTATCTGCCCCTTTGCGCCCTGCACGGCGGCCTGATTGTAAGGGTATTAACCGCTAACCTTGGTGGCCTATCCTGGCAGGTAGGTGGAGCTGTTTCCATCGCCGCAATATTGCTGTTCCTACTTATCGCAGTTACCCGCGCGGTAACTGCCAAATAGTCCGATTATGCCCAGCTAAGCAACCAAGCTCCTCGCTTCCAACCCCGCCTCGCTACCAAGAAAACTGCCATGGAAATCACCCAGCCCCCAGCCAAAAGCCCCCAACCCCGACCGCATCGGCGCACCACCCAGATAAAACGCAACGCCGTGGTGGTGGCCTGGATTTTTACTGCCCTGGTGCTGCTAGCTGGCAAATACGCCCAGCTGTGGCCCAATCTAGATGCTTGGGCGCCACTACATGCGGCCCTGCTGGGGGCCTTGGGTAGCGCTATCACCATTTGGAGCGCTCATTTTGCCGACACCCTCCTACACCGGCCCGCCTGGGGTGGGGCGCTGATGCTAAATGGGCGCCTAGGCCTGCACAGCGTGGGCGCCGCTCTGGTAATCACCGGGGTGTGCATTAATAGCCAGATCGTAATTGGCGTGGGGGCTAGCTGCGTGGCGGTGAGTGCGACGCTGGGCGTGGTGGCCATGGTGGTGCAAAAACGCCGCGCGGTGGCGGCCCGCATGGCGGCGTTAGTGGACTACTACATTTGCTCCCTCAGCTACCTAATGGTGGGGGCACTGGCCGGCTGGTCTATTAAATACTTTGACTTTAAAGGGCAAGCGGCCTGGTCTAACCGCATGTATTTAGCCCATGTGCCGATCATGGTACTGGGGGTTTTGGGTATCACCGTGCTGGGCACACTGGTGGTGCTGTGGCCTACCATGCTGCGCACCAAGATGGAGCCGGCAGCCCCGCGTCAAGCGCAACGAGCTCTGCCCGGCCTGGCTTTAGCAGTGGCGGTGATTGCTTTTTCTGGGCTGTGGCGGCCCCTGGCTGGGATTGGGGCTCTGCTTTATCTGTTAAGCGCCGCCGCCGTGGTGGCGCCGCTGTGGCGTACCGGGGCGCGCAAAGGGGTAACTAACTATGCGGGCCTGTCTACCGCCGCCGCCTTGGCTTGGCTGGCCTGGTGCGTAATTCGTTTAGGAGTGGGGGTTTCTTACGCCGCTAACGACGACGCCGCCCGCGCGGTGGCCCACAGCCTGCGCTTAGCGGTGGTTAGCGGTTTTGCGCTGCAAATCTTGCTGGCGGCGCTTAGTTTCTTAACCCCGGTGATGCTTGGGGGAGGCCCGGCCATGTCGCGCCTAACCCACGCTATTATGGACCGCTACACCTGGTGGCGGATCACCACCATTAACCTGTGCCTGGCGCTAGCTTGCCTACCGCTACCACCTGCGGTGCGGGGCGTAACCGGTTTGAGCGCGGCTCTGGCCGGGGCTTATTTCTTTGTGGCCGCAGGCCAAGCGATTCAGGCCCGACGCAAGGGCGACACTAGCGCCGCCCCGCCCTCCACCGTCACCTTGACTAAGGCGACTAAGGCGGCCACTGCCGGTGGCGCTAAAACCGGGGCAGCCAAGAACGCAAACACCGCTGCGCCCACTGGCAGCGTTAAAGCTACCAAGTCGGCGTCGTCGGCGTCCGGGGCTGCCCAGACTGCAGGCGCCGCGCCAACTGCGACCGCGCAGAGTGCGGGGGCCACTGCTGCAACCCAAACCCCGGACCGACGCGGGGCCCTAGCCGGGCTGGTAACTGCCGCCGTCGCCGTCGTGGCTGGTGCAAGTGCCAGCTCAACCCAAACCCCGGGCGGGCTTATGGGGCTAGGCGCCGGGCAGGGCAGTGCCAGCGCTGGCGGCAGCGGCCAGGTGGTCAACGCCAACATCACCATTAAAGGCATGAGCTTTGTGCCCTCCAGTGTGGATGTGCCAGTGGGGGCGACTCTGCGTCTAACCCTGAAAAACACCGGCTCTGAAGTGCATGATTTAGTGCTGGCAACCGGGCAAACCACTGGGCGTTTAGCGGTGGGGGAGAGTAAAACCATTACGGTTAACAATGTGCGCGAGCCAATTGCTGGCTGGTGCTCGGTGGCCGGACACCGCGCCATGGGGATGGTGTTTGACGTGAAAGTGGCCGGGGTTTCCAGCAACACTAGCCACAGCGGGCACCAGCATGCGGCCAGCAGCCAAAGCGCCCAGGTGGATCTAAACTGGCAGCCGCCCAGCTACTTTAAAGCCCACGATGCACGCGCCCCACGCCCCCAGGCGGCGGGCACAGTGCACCGTCACACTCTGCGCGTTAGTGAAATAACCGCCCAGGTGGGGGCGGGGGTAACCCAAAAACGCATGACCTATAACGGCGGCGTGCCAGGCCCGGTGCTACGCGGCCAGGTAGGTGACCGCTTTGAAATCACCCTGGTCAATGACGGCACCATGAGTCACTCCATTGACTTCCATGCCGGAGTGCTGGCGCCCGATAAACCCATGCGTTCAATCTCGCCGGGCCAAAGCCTGCAATACAACTTCACCGCCACCCGCAGCGGTATTTGGCTCTACCACTGTTCAACTGCGCCCATGAGTGTGCACTTGGCAGCAGGTATGCATGGCGCGGTGATTATTGACCCGCCCGGGCTTAGCCAGGTGGACCACGAGTTTGTGCTGATCCAGTCAGAAATCTACCTGGGCCCTGAAGGTGGGGCCATTGATGAAGCTAAAGTGGCCGCTAAAACCCCAGATCTAATGGCGTTTAACGGCATGGCTTTCCAATACAAGTACCGTCCCTTGCAGGTGGCGGTAGGCCAGCGGGTACGTTTTTGGCTGATGGACGCTGGCCCTTCACTGCCGTGTACTTTCCACGTGGTGGGCGGCCAGTTTGACCAGGTGTTTTATGAGGGTGCCTGGACGCTGGGCGGGCCCGACCAGATCGGTTCGCGTTGGTCAGGTGGCTCGCAGGCGCTAAACCTGGGGCCCTGCCAGGGTGGCTTTGTGGAATTCGTGCCGCCACAGGCGGGCCACTACAGCTTTGTCACTCACGCTTTTGCCGACATGGAAAAAGGCGCTATGGGTGTGCTGCATGTGCAGTAGCTAGTCACGTGCAGTAGCTAGTCACATACACTAGCCGTTTAGGCGCAGTCGCAAATGCCTGCCGAGCAGGTAGTTTTGTTGCGTTTTAGCTCTACCAGCCAGGCGCTAGCCAGCTGCGGGTGTAGCTTGAGCTCAGCGCTAGAAACCACCCTCACGCCGCTGGAACGCGTCAGCAGCTCAGCAATATAGGCCTCGTGAATGATGCACACCAGAGGGTGGGGCCAACCACCTTTAGCGAATGGGCAAGAGCGCAGCACTAGCTTGTTTTTGGCTAGTTCCGGCGAAAAACCCATAACCGTGAAGATGGGCCTGAGCTGGTCAATGGCGTTTTCTAGGCGCTGGTTAGCCTCAGCTAGCCCGTTGGCGTCGTCCGCCGTGTCAGCACCTGCCTCGCTGGTTGCTACGGCTGCGCTTGTTGCTTCTGCGCTGGGGGCGACGGCGTCGCTGGTTGCTACGGCTGCGCTTGCTGCTTCTACGCTAGTGGCGACGGCGCCGCTGGTGCCCTGGAAGCCGGTTTGGGCAGGTTGCGGGCAGGTTAACCCCGCCCAGTTTTTACCTACCGCAATAGCCTGGGCTACGCCGTCGCTACCTTCAGCTAAAGAAATCGCGGTAGCAGTAATAACATCCAGGTAGGTGCTTAAAATCTGGTTGGGATCCAGGGTGGTGACGCTGTAAAGCAAGGTCGGACGTCCGCGCTTACCCGTGCGCAGCGGCAGCGTGGTAACCAAGCCAGCGTTTAACAGTGCATCAAGATGCTCACGGGCCGTGTTGGGGTGCAGCTTTAAGGTTTTAGCCACCTCAGCACTGGAAATAGGCTGGCCCGCGCCCTCAACTACTTCTAAAACTCGCCTTTGCGCCGGCAACAGGCTGATTTGCGAGCGAATATCATGCAGTGATGAACGCACACTAGTTGGGTATGGAAGCGGTGAATGGGTCATGCGATGCCTCGCCAGATTGCTAGGTGTGTGGACCTTAGGCCTAGTCTACGTTACAAGTGTTTTTAAGCCTTAGTTGGATCTTGAGCATCCAAGGAGGCTGTCAGCAGGCGCCTAAAAGAATCTACCCGGCCGCAGCGAGTTTCGCGAGTAGAAGCCTCGTCTGCTTTAGCCGCCCACTGGTCAAGTGCACAGTCAATCACTCCAGGCTCGTGGCTGCAGCCACGTGGGCACTCTTGAGCTACCTGAGCCAAATCAGCAAAGCCGCGCAAAACGTCGTCGGCGGCCACATGCGCCACCCCAAAGGAACGCACCCCGGGGGTGTCGATTACCCAGCCGCCATCGGGATTAACCACAGCCTGCAAGTTAGTGGAGGTGTGGCGGCCGCGCCCAGTAACCTCATTTACATGGCCAGTTACTCGGTTAGCAGCCGGCACTAGGGCGTTAATCAGGGTGGATTTACCCACCCCAGAGTGGCCTACCAGCACCGAAACCTTACCGGCCAGGGCTTGACGCACCACCTCAATGCCGCTAATGCCACTTTCAGTGATAGTGGTTGCTAAACAACGCACCCCCAGGGGCTGATACAGGCTCAGCAGCTCGGTGGGGTCAGCTAGGTCAGATTTAGTCAACACCAGCAGCGGCTCCATGCCGGCGTCGTAGGCGGCCACCAAATAGCGGTCAATCATGCGTGGACGCGGTGGTGGATCAGCTAAAGCCGTGACCACCACCAGCAAATCAGCGTTAGCCACCACCGGTTTTTGTGAGCCGGCGCTGTCTCCATCTTCAGCGCTACGTAGCAGCAGGGTGCGCCGGGGCTCAATACGCACCATACGGGCCAGGGTGTCTTTACGCCCCGACACGTCACCAACCACCGCCACTTGGTCGCCCACAACCACTTTGCCTCGGCCCAGCTCTCGGGCCTTCATGGCGGTAATATCGCCACTACCATCCTCAGTTAGGGATGGGTCATCTAGGTGAATACGGTAATGGCCGCGATCAATACGGGTAACCATGCCGGTGACGGCATCAGCATGAGCCGGGCGCACTTTAGTACGTGGACGCGAACCCTTACCGGGACGCACCCGCACACGCGGATCATCGGTACCAATATCGCGTCTAGCCAATAGCCTCTCCTGCACTCTTAAGCATGGCGTCCCAAAGCTGGGTGAATGTGGGCATGGTTTTGGCAGTGGCACCCACATCATCCAGGCTAATTCCAGGCAAATTTAGACCCATAATAGCCGCGAAAGTAGCCATGCGGTGATCGGCGTAGGCCTCCAGGTGAGCTGGGTGCAAAGTGCAGGGGTGGAAAACTAAATAATCCTGGCCCTCATCCACCCGTCCTCCAAGTTTGCGGGCCTGGGTGGCAATGGCCGCTAAACGATCAGTTTCGTGACCGCGTAGGTGCCCAATACCCCAAATCTTGCTGGGCTGGCCCTGGCTGGCAGCCACTAAAGCTAGTGCCGCCATGGTGGGCACCAGCTCGCCTTCCGCGCTGGCATCACGTTCAATGCCGCGCAGGGCGCCGCTGGAGCTAACTTGCAGCGTGCCCTGATCCAGCTGCACCTGGGCGCCGAAAAGCTTAAGGATTTCTATCCAGTTAGCCCCCACCTGGGTGGTGTGGGTGGGCCAATGCAAAATCCGCACCTGTCCGCCCCCGGTGGCCACTAGCGGCGCGGCAATAAAAGGCCCCGCATTGGAAAGATCAGGTTCAATCACGCTGCGGCCCCCGCGCGGGCGCCCACTAACGCACCAGCTTAGCTGCTCAGCGCGGTAATCCTCGGAAGCCTGCACTTGCACGCCGCATTGGCGCAAGCTGGCCACACTCATCTGCAAATGCGGAACAGATACCAAAGGCTGCTTAGCGCTGACAGTTAAGCTTTGCGCCTTGGCCCCTAGGGGTAAAGCTGCCCCCAGATACAGCAGGGCAGAGACAAACTGGCTCGATTTAGAGCCATCCACCTGCACCTGTAGCTGCTCTTGAGGGTTTAAACCAGCGCCATGAATAGTGAAAGGCAAACGCCCGCGCTGCCCATGCCAGTCAAAGCTGGCCCCCAACGCCTCTAGGGCATCGGTTAGCGGCTCCATAGGTCGAGCCAAAGCTGCCTGATCGCCGGTGAAAGTCAAGCTAACGCCCAGGGCCAGGGCCAGAGGCGGCACAAAGCGCATCACGGTGCCCGCCAGGCCGCAGTCAATAACCGGGGTGGAGTTGTCAGGCGGCAGGCCCGCCGGTTTTTGTACCCGGCTTGTTTCTGGAGCGGATGAGTCTGTCTTGGGAGAGGCTGGGCCTGCCGGTTTTTGGCCAGCAGCCAATGGGGTTACCTGCAGCAGGCCACCATGCCAGGTAAAGCGAGCCCCCAAAGTCTCCAGCGCCGCACGCATCAAGGCCGTGTCGCGGCTTTCAAGCAGACCCTCAATTTGGCTAGGGGCATCAGCCAGCGCCGCCAGTAGCAATGCGCGCGCACTTAAAGACTTAGAGCCCGGCAGTGAAACAGTGGCGTCAATCGGTTCACTTGGGGTAGGGCAGGGCCAAGCTTGCATCAGCCCTGCTCTTTGCGACGACGCTGGCAGCAACGGCCCGGGCCATGGCCATGTGCCTGAGTCCCATGTGCGTGCCCGTGAGGCTGCTTGCCGTGCTTGTGGCACTGGCCCGGCTGACCATGATTGTGCTTGTGGCAGTGACCGTGACCGGGGTGAGAGCCATGTGCTTTGCCGTTACAGCCCTGGCCAGCGGCGCCGTCGTCGTTGGCAGCAACCCGCTTAAGCTTGCGACGCTGGCAAGCGGCCACCCCCAAAGCCAACAAGCCCGCGCTAAGCGCAGTCCCACGCAGCGCCGGAGTCAGCGCCACCACCAGCTGCCGGCCATTGAAATAAGTGGAATTAATCAACGTAACCGGCACATTCAAAGCTGCCAGCGTATAGGCACTAGCCGCAGGGGCAATCGACAAACTCAAAGCCGTCCCAGCCACCACGCTAAGCGCCCCAGTAGCCGTGGCTGCCTTTTCAACCAGTGCCACCGGCGGCGTGGTTAAACCATAAGAACCTGCATATTCCAGCAAACCTTGAGCACGCTGGGCATGTTCATCACTGTTAACCACAGCATCCAAACCATCAATGATGAAAGGCACAGCCGCTAAAGGACGCAAGAAAGGTAAAAGGCTCATAAACCCCATTGTCTCAAATAGGCCAGCATTGCTGATAGAGAAACCCTAAACAGACGGGAATCACCGCCGCCTCCAGCGCGTTTAAGCCGGCATGAAATCACGATCCACCCGGCGCGTCACGCCCGTAACCGCTAGGCTGGTAAGTGATGAGTGAACAAACAACCGAAACGGACGCGCAGCGCTCAGCACGCTTCCAGGCGGACGCTCTGCCCTACCTCGACCAGCTTTACGGGGCTGCCCTACGCATGACCCGCAACAGCTCTGACGCCGAGGACCTGGTTCAAGACACCTACATGAAAGCTTTCGCAGCTTTCAACCAGTACCAGGACGGCACCAACCTGAAAGCCTGGCTGTACCGGATTTTGACCAATACCTTCATCAACTCCTACCGCAAAAAGCAACGCCAGCCCATGCAGGCAGATTCAGACTCTGTTGAGGACTGGCAGCTGCACCGGGCCGCCAGCCACGACTCGGTAGGACTACCCAGCGCGGAAGACTTCGCCCTGGACTCTCTGCCCGACAGCGAAATCAAGTCTGCCCTGCAAGAGCTCAGCGAAGATCGCCGCCTGGCCGTGTACCTGGCGGATGTTGAAGGTTTCTCCTACAAAGAGATTGCCGAAATCATGGACACTCCGCTAGGCACGGTTATGTCGCGTTTGCACCGAGGACGCGCCCAGCTGCGCGAGTTACTAGCCGACTATGCACGTGACTACGGTTACAAGCAGAACGCTGAACCTAGCGCAGCCGCTGTGAAGGAGGAAACTCATGCCTGAAACCATCGCGAAAGGCTGTTCCTGCGCCGAGACTTTAGCGCACCTACACGCCTTTGTTGATCGCGAATGCGACGAACAACTCACCGCCCGCCTGCAGACCCACGTGGCCGGGTGCTCCCACTGTAAAGCCCAGGCCGACGCCGTACGTCACCTACAGGGTCTGTTGCGCTCGCGGTGTGCTGAGCAGGCCCCGCAATCCCTGGTGGAGCGGGTACGTACCCAGCTGGCGGTGGTTAGCTCTACTTGCGCATGTACTCCTAGCCTGTGTGAATGCGGCCATGGAGGGGCAGAAAGGCGCACCACTACGGTGACTACTTCCACCAGGGTGGTTAGCGATTCGGCTGTAGCCAGCGTATCTCGCTCGGTGACCTACCGCAGTTAGCGGCGCTTGTCACTTGGTGGCATGGCGTCGAATGTGTAAAAATAGCCTAGTTATATGCCCCCTCGTGGGGTGTTAGTCCCTATTACGAGGAGGCCAGTATGTCCAAGCGCGGTCGTAAGCGTAAGGCCCGTGCCAAGGGCGGCGCTAACCACGGTAAGCGTCCCAACGCCTGAGTAAAACTTAGCGCTGAGCACCCAAGGTGCTCAGCGCTTTTTGTTTATGCGCTTGCTGGCTGCGGGGCAGCCAGTGGCTGGCTCAGGGCTTGCAGTCCCTGGGGTTAGCGGGGCTGGCTGGGCAGGGGCCTGCGAGCCTTAGCAAGCGTGAGCCTTAGCTTTTACAGCCCCAGCCACTGGTTCCAACCCCGGTGCAGCACCAACCAAGCCAGCAGACCGTAACCCGCCTGGCCGGGGTAGGCGCCGTCGTTAAGCGCAATGTCAGTAAGCCACTGCTCGTGCTTAACCAGCGGGGTATAGGTGTCCACATAGGTGACATTACGGCGGCGGCACACCTCACGGGCCGCATTGTTTAAAGCGGCAAGCGCCTTCGGGTCGGGCACAGTCAGTGGCGGCGGCCCTACCATCAGGCATTCAAGCTTTTCGTACATCACGGCGGCGTCGATGATATTGGCTAAAGCCAGGCTAGAGCGGGCAGTGCTGACATTGTGGGTAACATCTGCCACCCCAACCCCAATTACCAGTAGGTTGCGGGCGCCAGGAACAACCCGGCGGGCAGCCTCATCACGCCAACGGTTAGACAGCTGGGCGCTAACTTCACCAGGAACGGCCAGCGTAGACCAGGAGGGGGCATCAATAACCTCTAGCGAGTTGGTGCGCGCCATAACGCGTCCCACCCAGCCCAGGGCCCGTGCATCTCCGCGACCTGTAATCAGCTCATCGCCAATGAAGATCAGGTTGATCTCACTCACGGCCAGCATCCTTCCTGCTTGGTTAGGGAAAAATCGTAGCATTGGCCCGGCCTGCAGATGCTGACCGGGCCAATACGCGCGTGTCTTTAGCGAGCAAAGCCCTACTTAGCGGGCAAAAGCCTCGTCTAGGAGCAGCTTTTGCTGAGCTACGTGAGCTGCTGAAGTACCCACAGCCGGGGCGGCAGCCTCAGGGCGAGCCACCACTCGCGGCAAGCGTCCAGCCGTGATTGAGTCAGGCAGATGCAGTGCCAGCCAAGGCCAAGCGCCCTGGTTACGCGGCTCATCCTGGACCCAAACCAGCTCGGCTCCCGCAAACGGTGCCAGGGCCTCCAACAGGGCTGGCTCGTCGAGAGGATAGAGCTGCTCTAGACGCACAATGGCAGTGTGCTTATCTTCCGCGTGCTGGCGGTGGGCCAGCAGATCCCAGTAGATACGGCCTGAGCATAGCAGCACTCGATCCACCTTGTTCTCGGCGGCAGCAGCTAAAACTTCCGGATCAGTTTCACCAATGACAGTTTGCATGCCGCCGCTGATGAAGTCTTCTACCGGCGAGACGGTGGCCTTCAAACGCAGCATCTGCTTGGGGCTGATCAGGATCAAAGGCCGGTGCGGTTCACGCCGGGCCTGGTCACGCAGGGTGTGGAAGTGGTTAGCCGGGGTGGAAGGCTGTACCACGCGCATGTTGTCCTGGGCGCATAGCTGCAGGTAGCGCTCAATTCGGGCGCTAGAGTGGTCCGGGCCCTGGCCTTCCAAACCGTGCGGTAGCAGCAGTACCAAGCCAGAGCGCTGGCCCCACTTTTGCTCAGCAGAAGAGACATACTCATCAATTACGGTCTGGGCGCCATTAGCGAAGTCGCCAAACTGGCCTTCCCAAATGTTTAGACCCTCGGTGCGTTCTACTGAATAGCCGTATTCAAAGGCCATGGCCCCGTATTCGCTTAGCAGCGAGTCAATAATCGACAGCTTGGCTTGGTCGGGGGTCAGGTAGTCCAGCGGGGTCCATTCTGAACCGTTGCGCTGGTCGTGCATGACGGCGTGGCGCTGGGCGAAGGTGGCACGGCGTACGTCTTCACCGGTCATGTGTACCGGTACGCCCTCCATCAGCAGCGACCCAAAGGCCAGCAGCTCGCCAAAGCCCCAGTCAATGTCGCCTTGGCGGCTCATGCTTTGGCGCTTGCGTAGCAGGTTCATCAGCTTACTGTGCACCTGGAAGCCCTCGGGGACAGATACCTGGGCGTCACCGATACGTTCAATCACTTCACGGGCTACCGCAGTGGGCTGTGAATGTGAAGTTTCGCCAGCCTGCGGGCCACTGTAGGCAGGGGTGTCAGCATTGAGGTGACCGGCGCGGGCTTCGTTAAGGATGTGCTCCAGGTTGTTGTGGTAGGCCTCCAGTAGCTGCTCGCACTGTTCTTCAGTGAGGTCTCCGCGCCCCACCAGGTTAGTGGTGTAAACCGAGAAGGTAGAGGGCTTGCGGTCGATCAAGTTGTACATAACCGGCTGGGTCATTGAGGGGTCGTCACCCTCGTTGTGACCACGACGGCGGTAGCAAACCAGATCGATAATGACGTCCTTGTGGAATTCTTGGCGGTATTCCCAAGCCCAGCGGGCTACGCGCGCCACAGATTCGGGGGCGTCACCGTTTACGTGGAAGATCGGCACCTGTAGACCCTTAGCCAGGTCTGAGGGGTAGGTGGTGGAGCGTCCCAGCGCGTTACCGGTGGTGAAACCGATCTGGTTGTTGACGATCACATGAATAGTGCCGCCGGTGTGGTAGCCGGGTAGCTGGCTCATGTTGAGCACTTCGTAAACCACGCCCTGGCCTGCAAATGCGGCGTCACCATGCACCAAAATCGGTAAAACATTGTAGCTGCCGTCAGCGCCGGAGCCGCTGCGGTCTAGCTTGGCGCGCACAATACCTTCCAGCACCCCATCTACTGTCTCCAGGTGGGAGGGGTTGGCGGCCAGGGAAACCTTGGTGGTCACATCATCGGTGCCGGTGAAGGTGCCGGTGGTGCCCAGGTGGTATTTGACGTCACCAGAACCCTGGCCGTTGGTCAGGTAGTTACCGTCAAACTCGTCAAAGACCTGGCCGTAAGACTTGCCGGCAATATTGGTAAGCACGTTTAGGCGGCCACGGTGAGCCATACCAATAGCGGCTTCTTCAATGCCATCATGTGCGGCGTCGTCGATCAGGCGGTCCAGCAGCACAATCAGTGACTCGCCACCTTCTAGCGAGAAGCGCTTTTGGCCCACGTACTTGGTTTGCAAGAACACTTCGAAGGCTTCTGCCTGCATCAGCTTGGTTAGGATACGACGGCGCTCAGCAGTATCAATGCTGGGAGTAACACCTTCCATGCGTTCTTGCCACCAGCGACGCTGGGCTGGGTCTTGGATATGCATGTATTCCACGCCCACATAACGCGAGTAGGCATCACGCAGCAGCTGCAAAATTTCGCGCAAGGTGGCGCGGTCCTTGCCACCTAGACCACCGGTGGGGAAAACCCGGTCTAGGTCCCACAAGCTCAGCCCGTAGGAGGAGAAGTTTAGATCAGGGTGACGGCGCAGGCGGTAGGCCAGCGGGTCAGTGTCGGCGGCTAGGTGTCCGCGCTGACGGAAAGCGTGAATCAGCTCAGCTACACGGGCTGGCTTGCCGGCGTCGGCTAGCGGGTCGTAGGTGACGTCCTGGTCCCAGTGCACCGGCTCGTGGGGGATACGCAGGGCCTTGAAAGAGCGGTTCCAGAAGCCATCTAGCCCCATCAGCTTACGTTCCATTAGGCGCAGCAGTTCACCAGACTGGGCACCTTGGATGACGCGGTGATCGTAGGTGTTAGACAGCGTCAAGACCTTGCCTACAGCCTGGCGGGCCAGGGTTTCGGGGCTGGCACCAGCAAACGCGGCCGGGTAGGTCATGGCGCCCACGCCCATAATCAGGCCCTGACCGGGCATAAGGCGCGGCACAGAGTTAAGGGTGCCGATCATGCCGGGGTTGGTCAAGGTGGCGGTGGTGTCCTTGAAGTCATCTACAGTCAGCTGCCCCTTGCGGGCTTTAACTACCAGTGCATCGTAGGCGTCAATGAAACTAGCCAGGTCTAGGGTGTCGGCGTTCTTAACGCTGGGGACCAGCAGACGACGCTCACCGTTGGCGCTGGGCACGTCAATTGCCAGACCCAGGTTTACGTGGGCGGGGTTGTGTAGCGCCGGCTTACCCTTTTCATCCAGGGTGTAAGCCACATTCATTTCCGGCATCTCTGCCAGCGACTCCACCAGGGCCCAAGCGATCAGGTGAGTGAAGGAAACCTTGCCACCACGCGTGGAAGCTAGGTGAGTGTTGATTAGCAGACGGTTTTCAATCAGCACCTTAGCCGGGATGGCACGGGCAGAGGTGGCGGTAGGAATTTGGAGGGAAGCCTCCATATTCTTAGCGGTGCGGGCGCTGGCTCCCTTTAGGGTGTCAACGCTTTCCACCACGCCGTTACTGGTTTCGCTAGCGTCACTATGCGCCTGGTTGTAGGCATAAGGGGAGGTGGGGGACTTGAACTGGGCTGTGGGGGCTGGGGGCAGGTCAGAGCGGGAAACATCCTCACTGGCCAAAACGGGACGTCGGCTAGCGGAGGCGGTGGCAGCACCAGGGATTTGCACGCCAACGCTAGCGCTAAGCGGCTTTGAGGGCATGGCCGGCGACTGGCCTGCTAGATACTGCGGGTTTTCGCTGAAAAACTCGCGCCATGATTGGGTTACTGAGGCCGGGTCGGCTAGGTAAGCCTCCCGCATATCCTCGACAATCCATTCGTTGGTGCCAAAGCCCTGAGCGAAGTCGTTCTCAGACACGGTTAGCTGCTCCTTATATGGCATTGCGTGCTAAAACTGTGGTTTAAGTCTAATACTGCAAAGCTGACTTGCAGAGTACTTTGTAGCCTTTAGTCCTAGATATTTTTTAAATGTTCTCGCATGTTGAGCATCGCTTGGGGTTGCTAGGGCTGAAATTGGCTGCGTTGCGACGGTGCCCAGCTGGCTGCGCTGCGACGGGGCCCAGCTGGCTGTGCTGCGACGGTGCCCAGTTGGCTGCGTGCTAAAGCTGTGGGCTTGGTATAGCGTTAGTGCTACCAACTAGATTTTGATAGGGAGCTAAACGCTGCATGGTCATTAAATGGCTAATGATAGTTCTGGGGGTGCTACTTACCGCTGGGACTGCGGTGTTTGTGGCCGGAGAATTCGCTCTGGTGGCCCTAGACCCATCGGTTGTTGACGCCCGCGCCCAGGCCGGAGATAAACGTGCCGGGCGAGTATCCAAGGCGCTGCGTCACCTATCCACCCTGCTTTCGGGCGCGCAGGTGGGTATTACGCTAACCACCATTTTGCTGGGTTACACCATGCAGGCCGCCCTTAATGAGCTGCTTTCGCAATGGCTAAGCCCCTGGCTGGGCCAAACCCTGGCGGCCACCATCGCCGTAGTTAGCGCCCTAATTATTGTTAACGCCTTCTCAATGGTCTTTGGCGAGCTGATCCCCAAAAACGCCACCCTGGCTGACCCACTGGCTGCGGCCGGTTTCGTAACCCCTTTCATCACCGGTTTCACCTGGCTGTTTAGGCCGCTAGTAAATCTGCTAAACGGTATGGCTAATACTTTACTGTCACGCTTTGGTATTGAGGCTGCTGAGGAGGCCAGTGGTGCCCGCAGTGCCGGCGAGCTTACCGCTCTGCTGCGTCGCAGCGCTGAGGAGGGCACACTAGAGGTCTCCACCGCCCGCCTACTTACCCGTTCACTTGGCGTAGATGAGCTCAGTGCTGTAGATGTAATGACTGACCGTGGGCGCATTCACTGGCTGGAAGAGTCCGCCACCGCCGCTGACCTGGTGGCTTTAGCCAGCCAAACCGGGCACTCACGTTTCCCTGTCTTTGGTGACTCTCCCGACGACGTACTTGGGTTAGTCAACCTGCGCCGCGCCATCGCGGTGCCCTATGAGCGCCGCGCCCAAGTGCCAGTGACTTCCTCTTCAATCATGACTCCCGCCCCGCGCGTACCAGAAACCATGCCGCTAGCTTCCCTTCTGGTGGAGCTGCGTGGATATGGCGAGCAGGAATCTTTCGGGTTGCAAATGGCCATTGTGGTGGACGAGTACGGGGGTACTGCCGGAGTGGTGACCTTGGAGGACGCCGTTGAAGAGATCGTGGGTGAAGTATCTGACGAACATGACCGTCGTCGCGCCGGCATCCACCTAGACTCAGCTGGGCGCTGGATCGCCCCCGGCTGGAGCCGCCCCGATGAGGTTACGGCCCGCACCGCCATCCGCATTCCCGACGACGGCCCTTACGAAACCCTGGGCGGCCTGGTCATGAATGAGCTGGGGCGCATACCCCAAATTGGCGACGAAGTAACCCTGCCCACCTGCACCGTTTTGGTTGACGCTATGGAGGGGCGGCGCGTTACCCGCGTGCGTATCACCCCGGTTGAGCAGGAGCTGGAGGAGCTACAGTGAACACCACTTTGGCGCTAATTTTGACGGTTATCCTGCTGGTTGGTAACGCGTTTTTTGTGGGTGCAGAGTTTGCCATTACCTCCTCGCGCACCAGCCAAATTGAGCCTTTAGCCGCTGATGGTAACTCGCGGGCGCGCACAGCCCTATGGGCGGTGCAGCATATTTCCGAGATGCTAGCTACCGCCCAGCTGGGAGTGACTTTATGTTCCACCGGTCTGGGCGTAATTGCCGAGCCGGCGCTGGCGCATTTGCTGGCGGCGCCGCTGCATGCGGTGGGTTTGGGGGCCGAAGTGGCCCATGGCCTGGCGGTAGTGGTGGCGTTGCTGCTAGTGGTTACGGCTCACGTGGTTTTGGGTGAAATGGTGCCCAAAAACGTTTCTATCTCTATGCCCGATAAGGCGGTTTTGGTTTTCGCCCCGGCCTTGGTGGCTTGTGAGCGGGTAACCCGCCCGGCTGTGAGTGCCTTAAATGGCCTGGCCAATGCGGTGCTTAAACTTTTTGGGCTAGAGCCGCGCGATGAGATTGAAACTGCTTTCACCATGGAAGAAGTGGCTTCAATTGTGGAGCGTTCACGTGATGAGGGCGTGCTCAAGGATGACTCTGGGCTGGTGGCTGGGGCGCTAGAGTTTTCTGAGGAAACTGCCGGCTCAGTGATGGTGCCGCTAAATAAACTCACCTGCTTGTCTGAGCAGTGCACCCCGGCCCAGGTGGAGGCGGAAGTAACCCGCACTGGTTACTCGCGTTTCCCGGTTACTAATGAGCAGGGCAAAATCAGCGGCTATATCCACCTTAAAGATGTGCTTTATGCCAGCGCTGACGAGCGTGAACAGCCGGTGGCCCCCTGGCGTTTGCGGGCTTTGGTGCCCGTGCGCGCTCACGATGAGATTGAAGATGTACTGGCCGCCATGCAGCGTACCGGCGCCCATTTGGGTCGGGTAACTGATGAGAGTGGGCAGATGGTCGGTGTAGTTTTCCTCGAAGATGTGTTAGAAGAACTGGTAGGGGAAGTGCGTGACGCTTTGCAGCGCCACCAGTTACGCTAAGTGTTAGATGCGTCAGTTTAGCCGCCTCGCTAAAGTGACCAAGGTATGATACCGCTGATACCAGTGGTATTTGAATGACATAAGTCCGTAGAAAGTTGGGTGTGGATGAGCGATCAGCCGATGACACGTCGCCAGCGACGTGAGCTTGAGCGCGAGCGACAGGCCCAGCTGCAAAGAGAAAACGCCCGCGAGTTACTTTCGCAGGTTCCTGATGACAGTAGTCTTTCCGGACGTACCAATGCGGCTTACGACGGCGGCGCTGCTTATAGTGGCAATTACGGCGACGGCGGTTACAACGACGCCGGTTACAACGGCTCCTATAACGGCGGCTATGGCTCTGGTGCGCCAGCCTCTGCGGCTAGTGCGCCTTCAACCTTTAGTGCGCCGTCATTTAGTGCCCCGGCTGCTGATTTTAACGCTGCTACTGGCGCCAGTGCGACTTTTAGTGCAGCAGCTTCGTTTACTAGTGGCACTGCTGCCTCTGCGCCCAGTGCCCCCTCCAGCTTTAATACTGCTGCCAGCTTTGGTCCGAGTCCCTTCGCTGGTGGCACGGCGGCTTCGGCGGCCAGCGCACCTTCGAGCTTTGCTATGCCAGCCTCGGCAGCTAGCGCCCCAGCCGCTTTTGGTGCCCCTGCTACTGGCGCCAGTGCCCCATCTACTTTCAGCGCAGCTGCCTCGGCCGCCAGCGCCCCTTCAAGCTTCGCAGGCACCGCCTGGAGTGGTGGTCAGCCGGGCGCCGTCCAGCCGGGTGCCGTCCAAAATCCTGTCGACGACGGCGTGGACTACCAGCCCACCCAGATAATCTCCGCCATTAAAGACGACATTATTGACGACGTCGCCATCCGTAACTGGAGCGCGGCTGCCTCAGCTAAGGTCGCTAAGGCAGCCGATGCGGTAAGCGCAGCCAGTGTTATCAGTGCTGCCAGTGTAGCTAGTGCAGCTAGCGTGACCAGCGCCGTTAGTGCACACACAGCAGCCTCAGCGGCTGGAGCGCAAGGATTAAACATAGCCGCACAGGCGACGTCGGCGGCAGCTAACAGCGCAAACCTAACCCCCCTTCCCACAGCCCAAGCGGACCAGACCCCGGCGCGCGGCAACCCGCTAGAGACTAGCAACCCAGTAGAGACCAACTCGCTGAGCACTCCCACCCAGCTAGGTTGCGGCACCACGCCGCCGGTTAAGCGTAAAGGCGCGGCAGCACGCCGTCGAGCCGCGTTTGCTCGTGTGGGGCAGATCTGCACAGTTAGCGCCCTGGCACTAGTGACAATTGTGGCGCCGGTGTCAGCGGCCATGATGGGGGCTGACTCGCCGCTAAGCACCGCGCTGGGTGCACACCGAGGCCAAAGTTCGCGCCAGGTCATCAGCGGTAAAGACTCTGTGGCTGGCAGCGTGGACCATTCGCCGCTGGAAAGCTCTGACGTGAAACTGCGTAACGTGCCTGACGCGGCCACTAAGGCGCGTATCCGGGCCGCTTACGAGAACCCGGTGGTTACTTGTGCTCCGCAGCAGGGAGCTAGCGGTGACACCACAGCCTTTAACACCACCCCTGACGTGTTTAAGCCGATGGTTGCCGGTACCTACACGCTTTCCAGCCCTTGGGGCTACCGTATTCACCCGGTGCTGGGAACATCCAAGATGCACGCTGGCCAGGACATGGCTGCGCCGGCTGGTACTCCCATCTATGCGGCTGCTGGCGGTGAGGTGGTTGAGGCAGGCATGGTCGATTCCACCGGTACGGTCACCATTAAGCACGTGCTTGACGGTAAGATCTGGTACACCTCCTACCTGCACATGTATCAGGACGGTATTTTCGTTAAGAAGGGCCAGCAGGTTAAGGCTGGTCAGCTGATTGCAGCAGTTGGCTCTACCGGCTACTCAACCGGCCCCCACCTGCACTTTGAGGTGCGAATTAAGAACGACACGGCGGATGCTTCCACGGTTGACCCGATGAAGTGGCTCAGTGACCACAATGCGGTTGAGCTGTCTACCGACTGTAAGCCCAGCAGCGATAACTCCACTTCTGGCACTGGTGAGGGCACTGGCTCTAGTGACGGCTCCACCGGCACCACTGATAGCGGTTCCAGCGATGGCACCGGCACCGGTACCGGCACTGGCGATAACTCAGCTGGGTTAACCGATAACTCAAATGGTTCCACTGGCACCAGTGATTCGGGCACAGGCACTAATGGTTCCGGTACTGGCACTAATGATGGCAATACCGGGGCTAACGGTGGCAACACTGGAAGGTCTGAGACAAACACTGGTGAATCTAACTCTGATGGTTCCACCAGCGGTGGCAACTGAGCACAGGCAAATACAGACAAATACAGGCAAAATCATCCCTTCCCTATAAAAATTTCATGGGGTTTTATAGGGAAGGGATGAAATGTCAGTATCTGTGTGACCACTACGTCTGTGTCCCAGCATTGGAGACGGTGGGTCTTAACTGTTGAGCGGTGCAAGCTGAAGATGGCAACTCTGCCGACGGCGGCGACGGTGCCGGCAACATAGGTGGCGGTGATGGCGCCGGCAGGTTGCGCAGCACAGTGCCAGTGCCTATTTATATACAAAATCGTCCGTTCCCTATGAAAATTTCATGGGGTTTTATAGGGAAGGGACGAAATCTGCGTATCTGTGTGTGATGGTGTGGGTGGGGGAGGGGACAGTCTGCTAGCGGCGTCGGCGGCGCAGCGGATTGAAACTGACGGCAAGGCTGCGTCATGCGGCGCAGCCTTACATGGCAGCCCTACGAAATTGCAGATGACTTTTAGGGACCTCGACGGCTACCTTGGACTCTTAGCGGACCTTAGTAGGTGAGTGCTTAGTTGCCCTTAGTAGACCTCAATGCCGATTAGTAGCCCTCGATGCCGACGCGCCCTAGCTTGACCAGTAGTGCATCCTTGTCCACGGCCTCCCTCCAAGTCCAGCGCACCACGCGGGCGCCGGTAGCCAGCTCCAGAGCATTTTCGCGCTGACGCTCATTTTGGGCGATTTCCCCAGACGAGAGGTCAGTGTAAGTGCCGCTGTTGTATTTACCCAGGCCGTCAAATTCGCCGATTATATTAAAATCTGGCCAGTAAAAATCGACTCTACCTACAAAATTTCCGTGATCGTAGATGGCTTCTTGCAGGCGCGGCATGGGCAGGTGCCCCTTCAGCATGACTGCGCGGCTAAGTGATTCACCCACCGATTCGCTGCGGGCATCGGCATGTTTTACAACGTCGCGAGCTTTTATAACTCCTTTGCAACCGATGCGCCGCCCCAATTCAGTCAAAATTTGCTGCTTTGTAGCTATTTTTTCGCGCAAAACATAGTCCACACTTGCAATTCCTGAATAGAAATCACGCGAACACAGCAAATCCGCAAGTGTATATAAAATATCGGTGCAGTACATCCCCTCGACCTGTACTGGCTGGGAATCATAATGCCAGCTGCGGGTGCGCCGCCAGGTAGTGACCGATGCGTGGATCTTCAAACCACTAATTACCTGCACTTGGTTGGGCATGGGGCCAACCATGGGTAGCCCGTGAAGTAGCGCGGCGGACTCTCCGGCAAACACAGGCCACGGGCAGGGGCCTTCCTCACGACACTGCCCGCGCACCTCAGCTCCAGCCTGAGCAAGCTTGCGAGCTGGGGTGTTGCGCCGTCGAGCGGCGTCGGCAGCAATATAAACTCGCAAAAGATGCAGCTCCTCCTGGGTAACGCGCTCATAATCGCAGATAGGGATGTAACAGCCAGGCATGATTTTGGCTAGCTGCGGGTCGTTACCTTTGGACTGGCGCGAGTAGGAGTCCATGCGGTAATTGGTGGTGGCCAGGTCGCTGCTGCGGTATACCGGGATGTCCTTGATGTTCATAGAACAATGATGAGGCCTAAACGCTAGTTAACGCTTGGAGGCTGTGGATAAGTGTATTTGCGCTTGGTTTTTATCCACCTGTGGTTAACTTTGTCAGCGCGCGCTGGCTTGTACTCTCATGTGCTTGGGTGTGGGGGCGTGTGAACGAGTGAGCGTGGCTGGTTGTGAACGCTTGGCTATGGGCCCGGCTGGGGTGACGTCGCAGATCTCGCTGGTCAGGCGGGGCAGCTGTCGCAGGTTCTGCTGGTCAGGTTGGGTCGACGGCGTCGTCGGGTCGGATTGGTGCGGTCAGGCGGGGCCGCGTCGTGGGCGCGCTAGGCCGACGCCGCCACTTAGGGGGCAGGGCCGACGTCGTCGTCAGTCAGGGGGAGGGGACAGGTGCTAGTTGATGCATGTTGCCTCTAAAAGTTCATGCATACCAATTGTTGAGACCTAGTCTCTCTAGTGCTGGGATACGCCAGTAGTGGCCGCACAAATACTGACATTTCATCCCTTCCCTATAAAACCCCATGAAATTTTTATAGGGAAGGGACGATTTTGCCTGTATTTGTCTGTCTGCTTAAAAACATAGTCTGGTTTAATAATGCTGGTGGGCTTTAAATAAATTGTGGCACTGCGGGCATCCACTTTGGCGCTGTCTCCACCCATAGATAGGCCTTTTTCAGAAATTAAATCCATAATTAGCTTCAGGGTTTTACCTGAATCGGCCACATCGTCCACAATTAATACCCGCTTGCCTTCAAGCGAGGAAATATCCATATAGGGCTCAAGAATTTCCGGCTCCGTCATGGTTTTGCCCACGCCGGTGTAAAACTCCACGTTTATAGCGCCATTAGCCTTAACACCTAGCGCATATGAGATCGCCCCAGCCGGCAGCATGCCACCGCGTGCGATGGCCACAATCAGATCCGGTATCCAGCCTGAATCTGCTATCTGCTCAGCGATTTGTCGGCAGGCATCCCCAAACCCCTGCCAGGTAAGGTTCTCACGATCTGCCGCCTGGCCACCGGCCGCCTGCGCACTGGAAGCGCCATCATCAAAAGCTGTTACGTTGCTCATGCTTTATATTAACGCGCCCCAGCTGCTAATGCCTGCGGTGGAGCAATTGCGTTAGGTATTAAGCCACATATATAAGCCGCTGCGACAAATAGCATATAAACCGCTAACACCTAAATCATATGTCCGCATGGTGGACTGATTTTGAATGTGTCTAGTGCCACTTTTAGGTTTTTCCCAGATTTATCGCGTTAGACTGTGGCTAGACGCAGCTAAGCGTTAATAACTAGAGCTGAGGAATAAATGAGCTATCAACCTTATGTAGATCCGGTAGGCATGGATCCGCGCCACTACGGCTTTGCTGACTCCGTTAAGCGCGCCTTTAGCCAGTACGCCAAGTTCGACGGTGTGGCATCCATTGCCGAATACTGGTGGTTTGTTCTGTTTAACACCATTGTTGTCGGTGTTCTATATTTCCTGGTATTCGTACTGGTTATTGGGACTGCGGCAAGCGGCGGTGACGAGGGCGCTACCGGAGCTTCGGGCGTAGTCGGGATGTTGATTCTTGGCTTGTATGGTTTGGCGGTATTCCTGCCTGGACTGGGCGTGACCATTCGCCGTCTGCACGACGCTGGTTACTCAGGTTTCTTTTTTCTGCTTGGTTTCCTTGGTCCTCTAAGTATCGTGCCCGTAGTTCTGTGCGTCTTACCTTCTAAGCCCGCCGCTTGGAACCCTTCTTGGCTCGACGACGAGGCGCGCGCTCTGCAGGCCCACATGCTTGGTGGCGCTAACCCCTACGCTCAGGGTGCTTACGGCGCCCCGATGATGCCCGAATACGCCCAGGGTCCTGCTGGCCAGGGTCCTGCTGGCCAGGGTGCTCCCTACGGCCAGGGCGGCCCCTATGGTCAGGGTGCCCCCTATGGTCAGGGCGGTCCGCAGGCTCCTTACGGCCAGGGTGGCAGTGCTCCCTCCAGCTACTGATGCGAGCTACTAGCTGACTACTAAACAAGAAAATTGGGTGTCTACTTTGGTAGGCGCCCAATTTCGTTTGCGATTTAACTTGCCTGCTTGTATGCGCCAGCGCAGCTAGCTAGCGCTGCTAATGCCTTGAGCCGCCGTGTGCTGGCTCGCGTTATAAGCTGCCGCAAGCCTGCGCCGCGTTAAAAGCTGGCGCACCTCGCTATTTGTGTGCCGCGCTATTGGCATACCTCGCCAATTGCGCACCGCGTTATTTTGTGCGTTGCGCTATTTTGCGCACGAAAAGTGCCCCAGACAGGATTCGAACCTGCGACCTTCTGCTCCGGAGGCAGACGCTCTATCCACTGAGCTACTGGGGCGCAGGGCCAAGCTTACCAGGGTGTTTGGGCAAGCGCATTTTTCGACGTCGCCCATGCCTGATCTCACTTTGGCCCACGTAAGTGCCGTCTGCCCTGGCCGTCTACCCTGGCCGCCTGCCCGAGCTGCCCAGAGCCTCTGACTTAGAGACGATGCGCGCTAGGGCCGGGGCGAGTGACTAAGGTGGCCGCGCGCTGGCCAGGATCTGGATAAGCCTGGCGGTAGTCGCTAAGCCAACGCTGAGCAAAGTCTTCAGCCTGGGCGCTGGGCACAAGCGCCCACACGCTGCCACCAAAACCAGCCCCAAAAGCACTAGCTGCGCTAGCCCCTAGGCGGCGGGCACTGGCTTGCAGATAGACGGTTTCAGGCACCTGATTGCCCAGGTAATGCTCACTGTAGTGCTGGGAGCGGTCCACAATCTGCCCAAAAGCAGCCAGGTCGCCGTCGCGCAAAGCCGCACTGGCTCCCGGCACCAACTCATGTGCCTCCACCAAGAACTGCTCTAAACGCTGGGGCAAATACTCACGCCCAGCCACAATCTCGCGCAGCTGCGCCGGGGCCTGGGGGCTAGAGCATACGGCCTGGTTCAGGTAGACGTCACTGCGGCCAGTGGCCTGGTTCCACAGCTTAACGATCTCGGTGGTAGCCAGTGAAGCACGGTTGTAAAGTTCGCGCGCCTGTCCACTCTTTTCAGCCAGTACCCCAGAAACCGCCACCACAAAAGAGTAATCCGGCGGGAAATCAATATCCGCCTCGCGCCGGGTGGGGCAGAAGGAGAACTGACTCAGCTGGCCTTGATGCGAGCACATAATGGCGGTGTGGTCTTGAGAGCCGCCAAAGGTTCCCACCCCCATATGCCCTTCAAGTTCCTTAAAGGTCTGGCCGTTTTCAATGCAGGCTAGGTAATGGGCGTAGTCCTCAATAGAGCAAATATTGCGTTTAAACAGCTCAGTGGATTCAATATCGCCCAGGTCAATTAGTACCCGCGCCAGCCCCACAATCATGGCTGAGGAAGAGCTCATGCCTGAAGCTAGCGGCAAAGTGGAGGTTACTTCCACCTCAGCGCCCACGACGGCGTCGCCAAAGTTACGTACCAGGCGGGCCACCACGGCGGCCGGGTAGCCGGACCAGTGCCCGCGCCGATCCACTGGATCCTGGCGCAAACCAATTTCAACCGGGTCACTGGCCGCGTCAGAGCGAACTCGCACTACCGGTTCATCAATGGCCCGCCCGCGCAGAGTGATACCCTGGCTGCTGGCGCACACCAGTGAGCGTCCGGCGGCATAGTCAGTGTGCTTGCCCAGCACTTCAATGCGTCCGGGCACAAACCATGCCGAGTGCTGACTCATAGGGACACCTGCGTGTGGCTTAGGGCCTGGCGCACGGCGTAAATGTCGGTGCGTCGGGACATGTCTAGTACGCCCTGGGCGGCGGGGGTGACACGGAAGCTGCGGCCTCGGCTGCGGGCTAGACGCACCGCGTCCACCAGCTCATATTCGCCGCGCACGGACTTATCGACGTCGGCGCAGGCGGGGAAGATGTCGGCGGTGAACAGCCAGGCGTTCATGGAGATGGGGGCGTGGCTGCCCAGGCGCTCAAGCTCGGCGGGGGAGGGCTTTTCAATAATGTCGCTGAGATTGCCTTGTTCGTCGACGCTGATAACCGCGAAAGCGGCGATGCGTTCGGCGGGAATATTGGATTTGGCGATCAGGGCTTCACGTTCAAAGCCAACCACTCCCGCGCCCGGTAGTGTCACCAGCGACTTTAGAGCTTCGATGGGGTAGTAGTTGTCGGAGTTGAGCACCACAACGCGGTCTTGCCCGGCAAATTCTGCGGCGGCGGCTAGCGCATTGGCTGTGCCCAGGGGCTCGGCCTGGATGGCGTAGTGGATGCGTACCCGCTTTAGCTCCAGGTTGTCGTAGTAGTCGCGGAAAATATTGTGTTCGGGGCCGATCACTAGGCACACGTCGGTGATGCCCACATCGGCTAGGGCGCTGATTACAAAGTCAAGAAAGGGGCGGCCGACATCAATCATGCCTTTAGCGCCGGCGTTTACGGCGGCGCTGTTGTGGGTGGGGTCTGGGGAACCATCGTTGGCACGCATCCGGGTGCCCAGGCCTCGGGCAAGAATGACAGCCTTTGTCACAGTTGAAGTCATGGCTCAATCTTAGCCGCTAAAACGGGTTGAGTAAGCCAAAATAGCTAAGAATTTGTGTGGTTCTGTGCGCTTTTGTTTGCGGTTTTGGGCTCGACGGCGCCCGTGGGGCCTGTATGTGAGGGCTCGACGGCGTCTGTGGGCCTTGCCGGAAGGGAGCTGGCGGCGCCCGTGGGGCCTGTAGGGAGGGGTCTGGTGGCGTCGACTGTGCCGGACTAGCCGGCCCTGAAGGACACGCGTTGTTTCTAAGAACGTGGACCACCCCAAAAGCACGGGCCAGTTCAAAGAGTGCGGACTGGCTCCAAAAGCGCGGGCCGGCCCAAAATAGGCCGGCCCGGCGCCAGTGGCTTAAATGGCCGCTATTCCACGATTAGTTTTGGCTGCTGCTGGCCGCAGTCGCTTAGTCCTGGCCGCTGCTGCCCTTAGCCAGTATCAGTCCTGGCCAGTGAGGGTTAGGTAAACCAAGAACAGGTTCAAAACAATGATGATGATTGCGCTTAAGATGCTGGCTATACGCAGCGGCAAACCGTCAGTGTAGCGCCCCATCAGTGCCTTATTACCGGTGGACATAGTTAACGGGATCAGCGCCATGGGGATACCAAAGGAAAGCACCACCTGGCTGACCACCAGCGCCCAGGTGGGCTCAGCCCCAGAGCCAATAATCAGCAGGGCCGGAATCAAAGTAACCAGACGCCGGGCCAGTAGCGGCACGCGAATGTGCAGCAAGCCCGCCATAATTTCTGAACCGGCATAGGCGCCCACAGAAGTAGAAGCCAGACCCGAAGCTAGCAGACCAATTGCGAAAATAACCCCCACGCCTTGGCCTAGGTGAGCGGTGATAGCCCGGTGTGCCCCCTCAATGGTGTCGGTGCCTTCCACGCCGCCAAGTGCGGAGGCAGCCAACAGCAACAAACCAATATTCACTGCGCCCGCCAGCAGCAGCGCAGCTACCACATCCACGCGGGTGGCGCGAATTAGTGACCACTTGCGTTGATCACTGTGATCACTGCCGTGACGGTCATTAACCAGGGAAGAGTGCAGATAGATAGCGTGCGGCATAACCGTGGCCCCCAGCATGGAGGCAGCCACCAAAACCGAATCTGACCCCTTAAATGCTGGGATCAAACCCTCGGCGGTTTCAGTCCAGTTAGGTGGAGCCAGCACCAATCCACCCAGGAAGCCGAAAGTAATAACGATCAGCAGCGCAATAACTGCCGCCTCAAAGTGGCGTTGGGTTTGCCTTTCACTAATAGCCAGCAGAGCAATCGAGGCAATACCCACAATAATGCCGCCGGCCAGTAACGGCAGCCCGAAAAGCAGGTGCAGCGCCAGGGCCCCACCAATTACTTCAGCCAGGTCCGTGGCGGCAGCCACCAGCTCAGCTTGGGCCCAGTAGGCCAGGCGGGCTTTGCGACCCAGTGTGTTACCAACCAGGGTGGGTAGGGAACGGCCGGTAACAATGCCTAACTTGGCGCTTTGGTACTGGATCATCACCGCCATCAGGCTGGAAAGCACCAACACCCACACCAGTAGATAGGAGTAGCGCGCACCGGCAGTGATATTAGCGGCAACGTTGCCGGGGTCTACATAGGCGACGGCGGCCACAAACGCTGGCCCCAGTAGTCCCAGTCGAGCTCGTGCAGAGCGGATCGATGAACTTAACATTAGGTGCTTCCAGAAAAAGTTAGGGTACCCGAAATCTCTGTGTCTCAGTTTAGCGGCTATGTGGCTAGCGCTGTCAAAAGGTAGCCTATTAAACGTGACTCCAGAAGAACTCTCCGGCGCCATCGGCGCGATTTTGCACGAACTGGTAGCAGACGGCTCCCTAAACCTGGCTAGCGAAGAAATTCCTGAACCTAAAGTTGAGCGCCCGCGCAACCGTGACCACGGAGACTGGGCCACCAATGTCGCCATGCAGCTGGCCAAAAAAGCTGGCACCAACCCCCGCGCCCTAGCCCAGCTACTAACTGAGCGGCTCGTCCAAAACCCCGGCATCGCTAGCGCCGAAATCGCCGGACCCGGCTTCATTAACATCCGCCTCGACGCCGCCAGTGCCGGCGAGCTAGCCCGCACCATCCTCACCGCCGGCGCCAACTACGGCTGCAACACCTCCCTGGCCGGCCAAAACATCAACCTTGAATACGTCTCCGCCAACCCCACCGGCCCGGTACACCTAGGCGGCGCCCGCTGGGCAGCAGTAGGCGACTCACTAGCACGTATCTTCAAGGCCAGCGGCGCCCAGGTAACACGCGAATACTACTTCAACGATCACGGCTCCCAGATCGACAACTTCACCCGCTCCCTACTGGCAAGCGCTCGCGGCGAGCAAACTCCTGAAAACGGTTACGGCGGCGCTTACATTGCCGAAATCGCCGACCAGGTGCGCGCCATTGAAGCCCAGGCCGGTCACCCCGACCCGGCCACGCTGGAAGATGAGCAGGCCCAGGAAGTTTTCCGCGCCGTCGGCGTAGGGCTAATGTTTGACCAGATCAAGGCGGAGCTAAGCGAATTCCGTAGCGAATTTGACGTGTTCTTCCACGAGGACTCCCTGCATGAGTCCGGCGCAGTTGACCGCGCTATCGCCCGCCTGCGTGACCTGGGCAAGATTGATGACCGTGACGGCGCCGTCTGGCTGCGCACCACCGAATTTGGTGACGACAAAGACCGCGTACTAATCAAGTCTGACGGCCAGGCCGCCTACTTCGCCGGGGACGTAGCTTACTACCTAGACAAGCGCTCACGCGGCGCCGACTGCGCCATCTACCTGCTGGGCGCCGACCACCACGGCTACATCGGTCGCATGATGGCCATGTGTGCAGCCTTCGGTGACCAGCCCGGGGTTAACCTACAGATCCTCATTGGCCAGCTAGTTAACCTGGTCAAGAACGGCCAGGCAGTGCGCATGTCCAAGCGTGCAGGCACGGTAGTTACCCTCAACGACCTGGTTGACGCAGTAGGCGTAGACGCTGCCCGTTATGCCCTGGCGCGCTCCTCCATGGACTCCATGATTGACATTGACCTGGACCTGCTAGCTTCCAGCTCCAACGAAAACCCGGTCTACTACGTCCAGTACGCCCACGCCCGCACCCGCAGCGTGGCCCGCAACGCCGTCGAGCACGGGGTAAGCCGCGACGCTGGCTTTGACCCGGCCCAGCTAGACACCCCGGCAGACAACGCCCTGCTAGGGGTGCTCGCCCAGTACCCCGCCATCGTGGCCCAGGCCGCCAGCCTGCGCGAACAGCACCGCGTGGCCCGCTACCTAGAGCAGCTAGCCAGCGCCTACCACACCTGGTACGCCGCCACCCGCGTCACTCCGCGCGGTGATGAAGCAGTAAACAGCGGACACGTAGCCCGCCTGTGGCTTAACGACGCCGTCGCCCAGGTACTTGCTAACGGCCTAGGCCTGCTAGGTGTTAGCGCCCCCGAGAGGATGTAAGTATGAGCGTACGTATCGGTTTGCTAGGCCTGGGCACGGTAGGTGCCCAGGTAGCGCGCATCCTCACCCAGGACGCTGAGCGCCTAGAAAAAGCAGTAGGCGAAAAACTGGAGCTAGTAGGTATCGGGGTGCGCTCGCTTGACGCTAAGCGTGACTGGCAGCCCGAAGCAGATCTGCTCACCACCGACTCCATGGCCCTAGCTGGCTCATGCGACCTGGTCATTGAGCTAATCGGCGGCATTAACCCGGCCCGTGAGCTGATCACCACCGCCCTAAACTCCGGTGCCAGCGTGGTTACCGGCAACAAGGCCCTACTGGCCACCCACGGCGGCCAGCTGCTGGAGCTCGCCCAGGCCAAGGGGGTAGACCTGCTTTTTGAGGCGGCTGTAGCCGGGGCTATCCCAGTGGTGCGTACCGTTAAAGAAAGCCTAGCTGGCGACAAAATCATCTCCATCAGCGGCATTTTGAACGGGACCACTAACTACATCCTGGATGAAATGACCACCAAGGGCCTGGATTACGACACTGCGTTAGCTGCCGCCCAGCAGCTGGGATACGCCGAGGCTGACCCCACCGCTGATGTGGAAGGTCTCGACGCCGCCGCTAAAGCCGCCATTTTGGCCACTTTGGCTTTTGGCCAGGAAGTTACTTTAGCTGACGTGTCGGTCACCGGCATTTCCAAGATCACCAAGGCCGACATTGACCAGGCTGGCGCGCGTGGGGGAGTGCTGCGCCTGCTAGGTACGGTGCAGGCCCCCGCCGGCCAGCCCAGCGCCGTCGTCGAACCCGTATTTGTAGCTAACGACCACCCCCTAGCCGCAATCCACGGCCCGGGCAACGCCGTCGTAATTGAATGCGAAAACGCCGGGCGCCTGACCCTAACCGGCCCCGGTGCCGGCGGCGCCCCCACTGCCAGCGCAGTTATGGGTGACGTGGTGGCTGCCGCCCGCGCTCTAGTGGCCCGCCGCTAAAGGAGCTAGTGGCCCGCCGCTAAAGGTGCCAGTGGCTGCCGCTAAAAGGAGCCACAGCGCTAGGCGCCCCGGCCACAGCGCTAGGCGCCCAGCCGCCGCAAACAGCTAAAAACAGACTTAGATTTAAGGAACCAGCGAGGAGAAAACATGGCCCACATCTGGCAAGGCCTGCTTAACGAATACCGCGACCGACTGCCCGTTTCACAGTCAACCCCGATCGTCACCCTAGGCGAAGGTGGCACGCCGCTGGTGCCCGTGCCCACGCTTTCTAAGAAACTTGACGCCCAGGTGTGGGTGAAGGTTGAAGGCATGAACCCCACCGGCTCTTTCAAGGACCGTGGCATGACCATGGCCATGAGTAAGGTGGCCGAGTCGGGAGCCAACACGGTTATCTGCGCCTCCACCGGTAACACCTCGGCTTCCGCTGCCGCCTACGCGGTGGCCGCCGGCGTTAACTGCGTAGTGGTGCTGCCCAAGGGCAAGATCGCTGCCGGCAAGCTAGCTCAGGCCATTGTGCACGGTGCCCGCCTGGTACAGATTGACGGTAACTTCGACGACGGCCTAAACATTGCCCGCGAGCTGAGCCGCTCCTACCCGGTGGCGCTGGTTAACTCAGTTAACCCCTACCGTCTGCAGGGGCAGAAAACCGCCGCTTTTGAGGTGGTAGACACCCTGGGTGACGCCCCCGATGTACACATGCTCCCGGTTGGTAACGCCGGTAACATCTCCGCTTACTGGATGGGTTACAACGAGTACGCTGGGCGCACTACTGCGGCCACAATGAGCGCCGACTTCGACGACGCCGCTGCTGACCCGCGTGACTTTGCGCCGGTAGCTACCCGCGTGCCGCGCATGTGGGGCATCCAGGCTGAAGGCGCCGCGCCTTTCGTGCATGGCGGCCCGGTAGCCAACCCCGAAACTGTAGCTACCGCTATCCGTATCGGTAACCCGGCCAGCTGGGACTATGCCGTGGCTGCACGCGACGACTCAGACGGTTTTATTTCCGCCGTTTCTGACAGTGAAATCCTTGATGCCCAGGCGCTACTGGCCGCTGAAGCTGGCGTGTTTGTAGAGCCGGCCTCAGCCGCTTCTGTAGCGGGCCTGATCAAGGCTGGCGAGGCGGGCCTGGTGCAAAAGGGCTGGAAGATTGTGTGCACCGTGACCGGTAATGGTCTTAAAGACACCGCTACTGCGCTTAGCCGCCAGGAAATCACTACTGAGTCTATTGCCCCCACCGTGGAGGCTGCTGTGGAGCTGTTGGGTCTATGAGCGTGCGCATCAGCGCCGAATACGCCTCAGTTCGTGTTCCCGCCACCAGTGCCAACCTAGGCCCAGGCTTCGACAGCCTGGGGTTGGCGGTGCGTTTTTATGACGAGGTTGATGTACGTCCGGTAACTTACGCCACCCATGTGGATGTTGAAGGGGTAGGGGCCGGTAAAGTCCCCACCGACGACAATAACCTGGTGGTGCGTGCCCTGCGTTTTGGTTTAGAAGCGGTTGGGGCCTCGCAAGCCAACTTTGATATGCGTTGCCGCAACCGGGTGCCCCACGGCTCAGGTATGGGTTCTTCAGCCAGTGCGGCGGTGGCCGGGCTGATGCTGGCACGCGGCCTTATCGACGAGCCTGAAGCGCTTAACGACGAGGTCATCTTGCAGCTGGCCACTGAAATGGAGGGGCACCCCGACAATGTGGCTCCAGCTATTTACGGTGGCGCCACGGTTTCCTGGATGGAAGCGGGCAAAGCCCACAGCGCCCAGATCCACCTAGACGCCTCCCTACCGGTGACTTTACTGGTTCCCCCGGAAAGTATCCGCCTGTCTACCGCTAAGGCTCGTGAAGTACTACCTGAGGTGGTCTCGCGTGAAGACGCTATCTTTAACATCTCACGAGCAGCTTTGCTGATGCTGGGTCTAACTGGCCAAAGGCAGCTGCTAATGAGTGCCACCCAGGATAGGTTGCACCAGGATTACCGCGCTGAGGTACTTGAAGACTCGACGGCGGTAATGCGCGCCCTGCGTGAAGAGGGCCTGCCTGCGGTTATTAGTGGAGCTGGGCCAACTGTGCTGGTGCTAGATAAGCTCCCCAGCCACACCCGCAACACTTTGCGCCGCCACGGCTGGAGCGTGCTTAGCCCCGGTGTAGACACTCAGGGGGCAGTGCCACTGCCGCTGTAACTGTGCTAAATCTGTTTGCGTCCTAAAGACGGTGCTGACTAGATCAGCTGAGCAGCTGAATTTAGCTTTAAGGGCTGACGGTTTAATAATCGTCGGCCCTTAGCTGTATCATAAGGGCAGTAGAGTGTTTACTTTAATGCTGGAAAGCGTCGAATTTGTGGCACAAATATGGTAGAAGATAGGTGTTTTTAGCATCTATCTGGTACAGTGATGCACGAGCAAGGACTGGATGCAGTTCAAGCTCAGCACCCAAGTTTTTATGCGAGGTCCTCGCAACTGGATGCTTATACAAGTCCGTGTTTATCCGGCACTCGAATTATCCTCATTACCACCTGCGCTAATAGGTGGTAAAAACCATAGAAGGATCCTCGTGACCGAGACCCCCAACGCCAAACCTGGCACATCCCGACCATTGTCAACCATGCGTCTGGCTGACCTGCAAGAGCTAGCTGCCTCCATGGGACTTGTTGGTACCTCGCGGATGCGCAAGGTTGAGTTAACTTCAGCAATTCGCGCCGCCCGCCTAGCTGCTAAGAGCAACGCTGCTGCTAACACTAGTACCGCCAATGCACTAAACCCGGCCGCTACCGTGCGTCCAAGCGAAATTCCCGAACTAAGCATTAATCCGCGCCTAGCGGCTCGCCGCGAAGCTGAGGCAAATGAGCTAGAACAGCCTCAAGGTGAAGGTGTCCGCCGTTTGGGGCGCCGTCGTGCTTCCGCCCCTGTCTCCGCCCCCCGCACTGACCTGGGCAGCCTGGACCTAGGCCTAGAGCTACCGGCCCCGCGCAGCGAAGCTGAAATGAACGCACGTGCTACTGCCCGCGCTGCTGCGCGAGAAATTGAGCGTCCGCGCCGCACCGAGAGAGGCGACAAGGGTGAGCGTGAAGAAATGCGTACCCGTCGTCCGCGTCGTCGCCTAGCCACCGCCCAGGCAATCGAGGAAGACCCGGGCAAACGCGGCGGCATTGAAGAACACATCAACGCCAAGGCTGCGCTGATGCGTGAACTAGCCGAGCAGACCGGCACTAACGCAGTTGAGCCAACTGAGCGCAGAGCTGAGTCCAACGCCGAAGAGCCCGCCGAGCGCCGTCGTCCCCGTGATAGAAAACGCAACCGCGACAACGTAAACAACGAGCCGCGCGAACGCGAAGAAGAAGTACTAGTACCCGTGGCCGGCATCCTTGAAGTTGGCCCTAACCACTCCTACCTGCGTACTTCCGGCTATCTACCGGGCCCCAACGACATCTACGTCTCCAGCGCCCAGGTTAAAGCCAACGGATTGCGCCCCGGTGACGCGGTAACCGGTTGGGTACGTGAAGGCTCACCTGAGCCCTACACCCGCTACCAGGGCCGCAAACAGCAACAGCAACGCCAGATCCGCCCCAAATACAACCCCATCCACTCGGTAGAAACCGTTAATGGTATGGATGTGGAAGCGGCTAAGCGTCGCCCCGATTTTGCTAAGCTCACCCCGCTTTACCCGCAAGAGCACCTGCGCCTAGAAACCACTCCCAAGGCTCTAACTCCGCGCGTAATTGATCTGGTAGCCCCCATTGGTAAGGGCCAGCGTGGTCTGATCGTTTCGCCGCCCAAGGCCGGTAAGACCATTGTGCTGCAGCAAATCGCCAACGCTATTGCGGTTAACAACCCCGAAGTGCACCTAATGGTGGTGCTGGTTGATGAGCGTCCTGAAGAAGTTACCGACATGCAGCGCACGGTTAAGGGCGAGGTTATCGCCTCCACCTTTGACCGCCCGGCCTCCGACCACACCGTGGTTGCTGAACTGGCCATTGAGCGCGCCAAACGCCTGGTAGAGCTAGGCCAGGACGTGGTGGTGCTGCTTGACTCCATCACTCGCCTGGGCCGCGCCTACAACCTGGCTGCCCCAGTCTCTGGCCGTATCCTCTCCGGTGGTGTGGACGCTGCCGCGCTATACCCGCCCAAGAAGTTCTTCGGTGCCGCCCGTAACGTAGAAAACGGTGGTTCACTAACCATTTTGGCAACCGCGCTGGTAGAGACCGGTTCCAAGATGGACGAGGTGATCTTCGAAGAGTTCAAGGGCACCGGTAACATGGAACTGCGCCTGTCGCGTCAGCTGGCTGAGCGCCGTATCTTCCCGGCGGTGGATGTGGCCGCCTCGGGTACTCGCCGCGAAGAGCTACTAATCGACCCGGCACAGCTAAAGATCATGTGGAAACTGCGTCGCCTATTTGCTGGTCTTGACCAGCAGGCCGCCCTGGAACTGGTACTTAACAAGCTCAAAGACACTGCCTCCAACGCTGAGTTCCTGATGGCTGTTTCACGTCAAACACCGGCAGTAAGCGCTGCTGAGCAGGAAGTTAACGCCAAAGCCTAGGTGGCCCCAACGCCAACTGCGGCAAAGCTGAATAAAACAAGTGGTGGGAATCTCGCTGAGCGTGAGGTTCCCATTGCTTGTATGCGAGGTAATTGGCTGGCATAATCGCCACGTTGACCGGTTCACCTAAAAAACGGTTTTAGGACCCGGCAACCTCTGAAGCTATAAGGAGATTCCTAAATGAAGCAGGGTATTCACCCCGAATACGTGCCCACCACGGTGACTTGCACCTGTGGTAACACCTTTGAGACCCGCTCTACCGTCACCTCCGGTGAGATCCGCGTAGACGTGTGCTCTAACTGCCACCCCTTCTACACCGGCAAGCAGAAGATTCTGGACACCGGTGGTCGTGTGGCTCGCTTCGAGGCTCGTTACGGCAAGCGCAAGAAGTGATCTGGGTTTTACTGCCCTAAATGGTGCCCCGGGCCGAGAGGTTCGGGGCATTTTTGTGTCCTTAGGACCCTGGTAGGCTTTAAGTATGTCTGATACCCATGCTGAGGATTTCTCTGCCGCCCGCGCACTTGTTGATGAATACACAGATATTGAAGCGAAAATGGCTAGTGCGGCCACTGATCCTGTGGCTCTACGTAAGCTAGGGCGCCGCTATGCAGAGCTTGGACAGACAGTAGCTGCCTATAGGGATTGGGATTCGCTACGACAGGATCTGGCTGACACCCGTGAGCTAGCTGAAGCCGACGCCGACTTTGCCGCAGAAATTCCGGCTTTAGAGGCTGCTGAGGCGCAGGCTGCAGATAAGTTGCGTAAGCTTTTGATTCCGCGTGACCCCGACGACGCCCGTGACGTAATCATTGAGGTTAAAGCCGGTGAGGGTGGGGAAGAATCCGCCCTGTTTGCCGGTGACCTGGTGCGTATGTACACCCGTTATGCTGAGCGTATGGGTTGGAGCACCGAGGTGTTAAGCTTCACCGACTCTGACCTGGGGGGCTATAAAGATATTCAGGTGGCTGTCAAAGCTAAAGGCACGGTAGCCCCTGAAGACGGGGTGTGGGCGCACCTGAAATATGAGGGTGGCGTGCACCGTGTACAGCGCGTGCCGGTGACTGAATCTCAGGGCCGCGTACACACTTCAGCTGCCGGTGTGTTTGTGATGCCTGAAGTTGATGACCCTGGCGAGATTGAAATTGACCCCAACGACCTGCGTATTGACGTGTTCCGCTCTTCAGGCCCGGGCGGTCAAAGCGTTAACACCACCGACTCGGCTGTGCGCATCACCCACCTGCCCACCGGCATTGTGGTGTCTATGCAGAATGAAAAATCTCAGCTGCAAAATAAGGAAGCAGCTATGCGTGTGCTGCGGGCCCGCCTGCTAGCTGAGCAGGCCGCCCAGGCTGAGGCTGAAGCTAACGCGGCGCGCCTAAGCCAGGTGCGTACTGTGGACCGCTCTGAGCGCATCCGCACCTACAACTTCCCGGAAAACCGTATCGCTGATCACCGTACCGGTTACAAGGCCTATAACCTGTCTAATGTGCTTGACGGTGATTTGGGCCCGGTAATTGACTCTGCGATTGTTATGGATGAGGCCGCGCGTCTAGCTGCTGTAGGTAACTGAAATGGTTGTGCCGCTGGCGGATCAGCCGCTGGCCCCCGCCTTTTCTGGCACCTTAGAGCCAGCAATGCAGGCGCCGTCGCTGGAGGGGAAAAGCCAGAAAACGCCAGTAACTTCGCTGGCTGGGCAGGGACGCGCCCAAGTTATGCAAGCTATCTCCCAGGCCGCTGCGCGCCTAGCTGAAAGCGGGGTGGCTAGTGCCCACAGTGACGCGCGCCAACTGGCCCAGTTTGTGCTGGGCCAAGAGCTCTACCTGCTTAGCCAAGCACCACAGGATTTTTTCGAACGCTATGAGCAGGTGATCACCCGGCGCGCTGGGCGTGAACCGCTACAGCTAATCACGGGCCGCATGTATTTTCGCCACCTGGAGCTATTAAGCCAGCCGGGGGTGTTTATTGTGCGCCCAGAAACTGAGGTGGTGGCCGGGGCCGCGATCGAGGCCGCCAGCGCCCTGGCTGCGCCGCTGGTGGTTGACCTGTGTACTGGTTCGGGAGCGATTGCCTGCGCGCTGGCCAGCGAGGTGCCCGGCTGCCGGGTGTGGGCGGTTGAGCTAGATTCCCAGGCAGCCGCTTTAGCCCGCGTTAATGCGCAAAAAAACCAGGCCAACGTGAACGTAATTGAAGCTGACGCCACCGGCCCCTTAACTGAGTTAGCTGAAATTGAGGGCAAGGTGGATGTGGTGGTAACCAATCCGCCGTATGTGCCCGCAGGGCTTATTGAAGATAGCGAAACCGCTAGTTATGATCCGCCCCTGGCGCTTTTTGGTGGGGGAGTAGATGGTTTGGAGCTACCCCTAAAACTGATTAAACGGGCCTCTAGCTTGCTGCGAGTGGGGGGAGTGCTGGTTATGGAGCATGACCCCAGTCAGGTAGAGGCCCTGGTCAAGGCGGCTAAGGCAGCTGGTTTTAGCCAGGCTGCCTGTCACCGGGATCTAACTGGCCGCCAGCGTTACCTGCAGGCGGTTAAGTAGCGTTTTGTGGCGGCTTTAAGGCCGACGACGGCGCGGGGCGCGGATGGCTAGACTGGGCCTGTGGATCTTTTTGGCGACCCCATGCGACTAAACCCTGCTGCTGTGCTACCGTCTCTTAGCGACGCCGATGAGGAAGCTTGGCAGCTGGTAGAGCCCCCTGCTGACTACGAAGAGGGCTACGACCTGCCCGAACTGGACAGCCAAGATCAAGCCGCCCTGGCTGCCTGGGCGGCCCAAGACTATGAACAGTGGCCCACCGCTATCCCCGGCGGCGCGGGCTTCACCAGCGACTACGCTGGCGTGGCAGCTAACGCAACTGAAGGCCAGGCAGGTAGCCAGGCGAGCGGCGCAGCAAACGCAACCCACACGGGCGCCGTCGCCGCTTACAACGCGGGTGCCACTGCAAGCAAGCCCCACGCGGGCGCCGTCGTTAACAAGAGCGCAAACCCCGCAGCAGAGCAGCTTCTACAGGGCCTAAACCCAGCCCAATACGAGGCCGTCATCTACCAAGGCGGGCCACTACTGATCGTAGCTGGCGCCGGCTCAGGCAAAACCCGCGTGCTCACCCACCGCATCGCCTACCTGCTAGCCACCGGCCGGGCCCGAGGCAGCGAAATCCTAGCCATTACCTTCACCAACAAAGCCGCCGCTGAAATGCGCGAACGCCTAGAAACCCTGGTGGGAGGGGCCGGCAAATACATGTGGGTGCTCACCTTCCACTCGGCCTGCGTACGCATCTTGCGCCGTGAACACGAAGCCGCCGGGCTACGCTCAAGCTTCTCCATTTACGACGCCACCGACTCCCAGCGCCTAATCACCCTGATCGTGCGCGAACTAGGCATCGACCCCAAACGCTTCACCCCCAAAGCCTTCGCCAACCGCATCAGCGACCTAAAAAACGAGCTGATCACGCCGCTACAATTCGCTGAAACCGCCAACACCTCCAACCCCTTCGAGCGCCACCTAGCTGAGGTATACCGCGCCTACAATCAGCGTCTCAAAGCCGCCAACGCCCTCGACTTTGACGACATCATCATGCGTACAGTCCAGCTACTGCGCGCCAAACCCGCCATAGCCCAGCTGTATCGACGCCGCTTTAGGCACGTACTGGTAGACGAATACCAAGACACCAACCACGCCCAATACGTGCTGGTGCGTGAACTTATTGGGGTGGCCAGCCAAGGCCCCAGTGGAGAACTAACCGTAGTAGGCGACTCAGACCAGTCCATCTACGCCTTCCGAGGCGCCACCATCCGCAACATCGAAGAGTTCGAAAAAGACTTCCCCAACTCCCACACGATTTTGCTGGAACAAAACTACCGCAGCACCCAAAACATTTTGAGCGCCGCCAACGCCGTGATCAGCCAAAATGATGGACGGCGCGCCAAAAACCTGTGGACTGCGCTAGGTGACGGCGAAAAAATCGTGGGCTACGTGGCCGACTCCGAATACGACGAAGCCCGCTGGATCAGCCAAGAAATCGAGCGCCTAGGTGAAGAAAACGGGGTGCGCCCCGGCCAAGTGGCGGTGTTCTACCGCACAAACGCCCAGTCACGTGCGCTAGAAGAAGCCTTCATGCGCGCCGGAGTGCCCTATAAGGTAGTGGGCGGCACCCGCTTCTATGAGCGCAAAGAAATCAAAGACGCACTAGCCTACCTGCGCGCTGTTGATAACCCAGACGACACCGTCTCGCTGCGCCGCATTTTCAACGTACCCAAACGTGGACTGGGCCAAAAAGCTGAAGCTACCCTGGCCGCTCACGCCGAAAAGTACGGTATTTCTTTTGGCCAAGCCATTAGCGACGCCGCCGGCAGGGCGCGCCCGCAAACCCCAGACGGTCAAATCACGCTTACTCCGCCAGTTGCGGGGATAGCCACCCGCACCCGCACCCAGGTGCGCCGCTTTGACGACATTTTGGAAGGGTTACGCACCCAGCTGCGTGAAGGCGCCGGGGTGGCTGAGCTACTCGACTCAGCTCTAGACACCAGTGGTTACCTGGCTGAGCTGCGCGCCAGCGACGACCCCCAAGACGCCAGCCGCGTAGAAAACCTAGCTGAACTGCACGCAGTAGCCCAAGACTTCCAACAGGAAAACCCCACCGGCACCCTGGCTGAGTTCCTAGAACGCGTCTCGCTGGTGGCAGATTCAGACCAAATCCCCGACGACGACGGCGGGCAGGGGCAAGTCACCCTCATGACCGTGCACACCGCCAAAGGCCTGGAATTCCCGGTAGTGTTCGTCACCGGCTTTGAAGACGGCACCTTCCCGCACTCGCGGTCTTTAGCTGACGAGAGTGAACTGGCTGAGGAGCGGCGCCTGGCGTATGTGGCGCTAACGCGCGCCCGTGAGCGCCTGTACCTGACTCGGGCGGCGGTGCGTAGCGCCTGGGGGGCTTCTAATGTGATGGTGGCTTCGCGTTTCCTTGACGATATTCCGCCCGAGCTTATGCGCTGGGAGCGGGAGGCGTCCTCAATGGATAGTTTGCGCGCCGGCTACGGTGGTTTCAGCGGCGGCTACGGCGGTGGCTACCGAGAAGGCGGCTACCAAGGCGGCTACCAAAGGGGCCGGGGCGATGGTGGCGGCTACCAAGGCGGCACTGGATCCAGTTATGGCGGTGGCTATGGCGGTGGTAGCGGCTATGGCGGTGGGCGCCGAGTGGATGAAGACGATGATTTTTCTGCGCCAATTGGCGCCGGGCGGCGCTCTAGTGGGAAGCTGGGGCGCGTTGAAAGCGCTAAAGACCGCGCCAACGCCCGCCGCAGCCAGAAGCTAGGGGTTAAAGCTGAGCCGGAGGCAGAGGAGTCGGGTATTAAGCTTGGCGACAAGGTACGCCACGACGCCTACGGTGTGGGCACGGTGATTGCCCTGGAGGGTAGCGGTAAATCCACGGTAGCCAAGGTGGAGTTTAGCGACGGGGTAGTTAAGCGTCTGATGTTGCGCTACGCGCCAGTAGTTAAGCTCTAGCTGGTAGGCACGCCGGCGCCGGGGCAGCAGCCCACAACTGGCAGCAGCCGGCGAGCGCAGGGGCAGCAGCCCGCGAGCGCCGGCGCCCAGGTAGCACTCGCGCTGGCCTGGGTGGCGCCCAGAGAATGGGCGCTACACCCGCAGCTGGCCAAGACCTAGAGCTAACAATAGGGGCACGTAAAGAAATTTACGTGCCCCTATTTGGGGTTTAACCCGCTATCTGTGGGCGGCTAGGCCGCCCACCAGCTACCTGCCTGGTTGCTCACAAAGGCGGCAGCTTGGATTTGTCGATAGCTACCTCATCCTGGCTAACCACCGGAATTACGTGCTCAAGGCGTAGCCACCACTGGTCGCGTGGGCGGCGGTTAGCTAGGTCAAGTTCGTCGTTCATGTGGGCCAGTGGGCTGTCACGGAACTCGCCGTTAACCAGGCCTACATAGTGGCCTCGGGCGGTGCCGGCAACTAGTTCATCAACCAGCACCTGCATGGCGTTGGTGACTAGGCGGGTAGCCATCAGGCGGTCAAAAGCGGTGGGGTTACCACCCTGCTGGACGTGGCCAATCACCGATTCACGCACGTCATACAGGCCATGGGATTCCTGGGCGAAAATGTCTGCCAGTAGCTTGGTGGAGTACAGGCCGCAGGCGGCCTCGTTACGCAGCACCAGGTAGAGGCGCCGTCCGTCACGGAAAGAGTTAACCATGTCGCTGGTGGCGGAGGCGATCTCATTAAGGTTGGCGTCATGCTCAGGCAGGTACACCTTTTCAGCGCCGGCAGCCAAGCCGCTCATCAGGGTTAGGTAACCGCAGCGCCGACCCATAACCTCAGCTACGAAGCAGCGCTTAGAAGCTGAAGCGGACAGCTTAATGGCGTCCAGGGTGGAAACCGTGGAGTTCACGGCGGTGTCCGCACCAATACTCAGCTCACTGCCGGGCAGGTTGTTGTCGATTGAGGCGGGCACGCACACAATCGGAATGTTGAAGGCGGGGTAGCGGTCTCGTTCCTTGATTAGGGTGTGTGCACCCAGGTAGGCGTTGAAGCCACCAATCACGATCAGACCATCAATGTGGTTGGATTCCAGGGCGCGCCCGATGCTGTAAAGCTGCTCAATAGTGGGGTAGTCGCGGTGAGTACCTAGGGCTGCACCGCCTTCACCTACCCAGCCTTCGACGTCGGCCCAAGACAGCTCCTTTACGGCGCCGTCAAGCAGACCCGGGAAACCACCTTCAATACCCAGCATGGTCAGCCCGTGGTCAATACCCAAACGCACCGCAGCGCGGGCGGCAGTGTTCATACCGGGAGCCAGGCCACCGGCGTGCAAAATAGCTACGCGTTTGTTCTTCACCGGGGAGGCCTCGTTGTGAGAGCCCTGCACCGGCGGGGTAGACATGTTTTCAAAGATTTGCAGCATCTGTGCGAAGGAAGCGCCACGGGCCTCTACAGCCGCCTCATAGTCGCCAGCCTTAACATAGGAGGCCACGGCGCGGGTGTTTTCCACCGACTCCATTAGCGGCAGGTGCGCAATGCGGTTGTGGCGCACCCCAATAATGTGCGGCTCACTTTCAGGAGTGGCTCGCAAAACTTCCTGAGCGGCGGCGTAACCCAGCAGGGTGGACATCCAGCGGTCATAGGCGCTGGGGCGGCCACCGCGCTGAACGTGACCCAAAATGGTTACGCGGGCATCTTCACCCAGGCGTTCTTCTAGCACATCACAGACATCGGAGGCAGTAATGCGGTTGCCTTCACGGTCTTGGGCGCCTTCAGCCACAATCACCAGGGAGTCACGTCGTCCAGCGGCGCGCCCGGCCTGCAGTTTGTTGCACATGTCTTCTTCCCAGCCATCAGCCGGGGGTAGCTCAGGTACAAACACATAGTCGCAGCCGCCAGCTACTGCACTCATCAGCGCCAGGTAGCCGCAGTGACGACCCATAACCTCAATTACGAAGGTGCGCTGGTGGGAGGCCGCCGTCGACGATAGCGAGTCAATAGCCTCCATAATGCGGTGCAAAGCCGAGTCTGCACCGATAGTCATGTCAGTGCCTACCAGGTCATTGTCAATCGAACCAACCAGGCCAGCAATCATTAGCTGCGCGTGGGCTGCGGCCACTTCAGGGGTGATACGCCCAGTTTCCACAAGCTCAGCTAGCAGTGAGGGCCAGGCCTTGCGGAACTCGTTGGTACCCGTTAGTGAACCGTCACCACCAATCACCACTAGGCGGTCAATGCCATGCTCTAGTAGGTTAGCTGCCGCCGAGAGCATACCTTCGCGGGTGCGAAACTCCTTGGAACGGGCGGTGCCGATGATGGTACCGCCGCGATGCAAGATAGAACCCACGCTGTCCCAGTTAAGCGGGCGAATCCCTTCTCCACCAGCAACCGCACCGGCCCAGCCTTCCATGACTGCGTAGGGCTGTGCTCCTAGACGCAGCGCGGTACGTACCACTGCACGCACTGCAGCGTTCATACCTTGCGCATCACCTCCGGAGGTAAGCACCCCAATACGCACCGGGGTGTTTTCTGTAGCCACCTTGCATCTCCTTCCGGGTAAAAAAACTCCAGTAGTATTGTCCTACATAAAGAGTGGCTTACGCCATGTATGCGCGCAAATCAAGACCAATTTGGCCCTTTAGTCCCCACTGCGTGAACAGGCGAGTTAACCTAATAGAAATAAATGCCGTCAACCCTTGAAAGGATACGCCGGTGGATCTTTACGAATACCAGGCACGGCAACTGTTTAAAGCACATGGGGTGCCAGTTCTTGGTGGCGAGGTAGCTAGCACTGCGCAGCAGGCGCGCGAAATCGCCCAGGAACTATTTGCTAACGGCTCCCAGCTAGTGGTTGTTAAAGCCCAGGTTAAAACTGGTGGGCGTGGCAAGGCCGGAGGCGTCAAGCTAGCGCGCAGTGCACAGGAGGCCTTTGAACGCGCCCAGGAAATCCTTGGCATGGACATTAAGGGCCACACCGTGCACAAGGTGCTTATCAGCGATGGTGCCGACATTGAGCAGGAGTTCTACTTCTCAGTGCTGCTAGACCGCGCCCAGCGGGCCTACCTGGCGATGTGCTCGCGTGAAGGCGGCATGGATATTGAGACTTTAGCTAAGGAACGCCCTGAGGCTTTAGCTAAGGTGGCAGTAGACCCGCTAGTGGGGATCGACGCCGCTAAGGCCGCTGAGATTGTGGCTGCGGCTGGCTTTGAGCCCGGTAAAGTGGCCGACGACGTCGCCGAGGTAATCCTTAAGCTGTGGGAGGTTTTCACTGGCGAGGACGCCACCTTGGTGGAGGTAAACCCGCTGGTGCTAACCCCGCAGGGCACTGTTCTAGCCCTGGACGGCAAGGTCAGCTTGGATGACAACGCCCGTATGCGCCACCGTGACCACGAGCAGTTTGTAGACACGGTAGATGCTGACCCGCTAGAGACTCGCGCTAAGGCAGCGGGCCTTAACTATGTGCGCCTAACCGGTGAGGTGGGCGTGCTAGGTAACGGTGCCGGCCTGGTTATGTCCACCCTGGATGTGGTGGCTGGCGCTGGTGAACGCCACGGCGGTATGCGCCCAGCTAACTTCCTAGATCTAGGGGGCGGCTCTAGCGCCCAGGTGATGGCCACCGGCCTGGAGGTAGTTGCCTCTGACCCACAGGTACGCGCCATTTTGGTGAATGTTTTTGGGGGCATCACTTCTTGCGTGTCAGTGGCTGAAGGCATTGTTGCGGCAGTGTCCTCGCTAGGGGAGTCCTTCACTAAGCCGATCGTGGTGCGTCTAGATGGCAACCAAGCTGAGGCAGGGCGCGCTATCTTGGCTGAAGCTAACTTGCCGCAGGTAACCATTGCCGAAACTATGGATGGCGCCGCCGACCGCGTTACCGCCATCGCCCAGGAACTAGGGGAGAACTAATGAGCATCTTTCTTTCGTACTCAGATCGTGTCCTGGTCCAGGGCATGACCGGTTCCGAAGGTCAAAAGCACACCCGCCGTATGCTAAGCGCGGGCACCAAAGTTGTGGGTGGGGTTAACCCCCGCAAGGCTGGTACCAGCGTTGACTTTGAAGTTAGCCCCATTGGCCCGGGCAGCAGCGAGGTTAAGGCCGGTACGGTATCGGTTCCGGTTTACGGCACTGTAGCTGAGGGTAAGGCCGCCACTGGCGCCGAGGTTTCCGTAGTGTTTGTGCCCCCGGCTTTCACTAAGAGCGCCGTGATTGAGGCGGTCGACGCCGGCATGCGCCTGGTTGTGGTTATCACTGAGGGTGTGCCGGTAGCTGACGCCACCATGTTTAGGGCTTACGCCGCCGCCCACGGCACCCAGATCATTGGCCCCAACTGCCCGGGAATTATCAGCCCGGCTAAATCCAATGTGGGTATCACCCCGCCTGACATTACCGACGCCGGCCCGGTGGGTTTGGTTTCTAAATCCGGTACGCTCACCTACCAGCTCATGTATGAGCTGCGCGACCTGGGCTTTACCACCTGCATTGGGATTGGTGGAGACCCGGTGGTGGGCACCACCCACATTGACGCCCTGGCTGGTTTTGAGGCCGACCCTGACACTGAAGTGATCGTGATGATCGGTGAAATTGGTGGCGACGCCGAAGAGCGCGCTGCCGCCTACATCAGCGAGCATGTCACTAAACCGGTGGTGGCTTATGTGGCCGGCTTTACCGCCCCTGAGGGTAAAACCATGGGACACGCTGGTGCGATTGTGTCGGGTTCTTCAGGAACCGCAGCGGCCAAAAAGGTAGCGCTAGAGGCTGTGGGGGTTAAGGTAGGTCGTACCCCAACCGAAACCGCCGAGCTAGCACGTGCGGCCTACCAGGAGCTCCACGCTAACTAATGAGCACTTCAGCCACCCCAACTAGAACCGAACTGACTGTCCCTAGCGACTGGCCTGGAGCCGTACGCGCCGGCGTCGAATGGGTTGCCTTGGGGTGGCTGAGTGTAGTTATCCCCACCTTATTGGTGGCTTTGATTGTCACCCCCTCAGTGCAGTATTCAACTGTGTCCTCCCTGGCCTCAGGCACTAATTTGTGGCTGCTGGGGCTAGGGGGCGCGCGCCATTCCGAAATTGATGGCACCCTATCTTTGCCGCTGCTGGGGCTGACTATTTACAACCTATGGCTGGCGCGTAGCTTTATTAGGCGCGCTCAGCTGTTTAACGTTTCGGCCATTGTGGTAACTGCCTGCACTAGTGCGGGGGCAGCTTTTGTGGGTTCATTTACCGCCCCCTCATCAAGCAGTTTTTTCCCGGCGGTGCTTTTTAGTGCACTTTTGGCGGCAGTTGTGGCCGCAGTTGAACTGGGACGCGCCGGCCATTTAGACGACACCCGTTTAGGCAAGGCCTGGGCTAGGCGGCCCCTGTGGCTGGGCCTGGGGTTGCGCCTGGCTGGCTTTGAGCTGCTGACTTTAGCGACGGCGGCGCTAGGGGTTTTAGCGCTGGCGCTAGTGACCGGTTTTTCACGTATCTCCACCCTGCATGACTCCCTGGTGGGGGCCGGTACTGTGGCCACTGTTTCGCTACTTACCTTGCAGATTCTGTGGCTGCCTACCGCCGCCATCTGGGCGCTTAGCTGGCTGGCAGGACCCGGTTTTGCCCTGGGTCAAGGCAGCTTGTTTAGCCCGGGGGTGGTGCGCGCCGGTAGCGTGCCGGCCCTGCCAATGCTGGGGGCGCTACCTAAAACTGCTTTTGGCTCAGCCTGGATCATTATGGTGGTTCTAATACTGGGGCTGACCCTGGTGACCTGGCTGGCTATAGGGCGCAAAGTGGCTGCCAACAGTAAGCTAATTAGCCTGCGTGCCACCCTGGCGCTGGGGGCAACCGCGATTATTACTAGTTCACTGGTGATTTTGCTGCTTTGCCTGGCCGCTAGTGGCTCTGTGGGACCGGGGCGCATGAGCGTAGCTGGCCCCAGAACCCTGGCGGTGGTGGGTGCGTTAGCAGCCCAACTATTTGCCGCAACCCTACTGGGGCTGGTGTTGCCCCATCCGCGTGTGCGTCTAGGTGCAAGTCAAACCAAACACAAGATTGAGGTAGTTTCCATGAGCGCATCTAAAGCTGCTGCCCGCAGCGGCAATGAACCCAAGCGCCTGGTGGTGCTGGCTTCCGGCTCAGGCTCAAACCTGCTGGCTATCCTAAAGGCCTGCCAAGACCCCACCTATGGGGCAAAGGTGGTGGCAGTGGGCGCCGACAAAACCTGTAAAGCACTCGATTACGCCGCCCAGTACAAGGTGCCCAGCTTTGTGGTGCCGCTAAAGGACTACCCCAGCCGCGCCAGTTGGGACCAAGCCCTCACCGACGCCGTCGCCAAATACCAGCCCGACCTGGTGGTTTGCGCGGGCTTTATGAAGCTGGTGGGGGAGAGCTTCCTAGCTGAATTTGGAGGCAAAACCATTAACACCCACCCGGCTTTGCTACCCAAGTACCCTGGCGCCCATGCAGTACGCGACGCTTTGGCTGACGGCGCCACGGTTTCGGGAGCCACCTTGTTCTGGGTGGATGCGGGCGTGGACACCGGCAAGATCATCGCCCAGGTGCAGGTGCCGGTTAAACCCGGTGACACTCACGAGAGCCTAACTGAGCGTATTAAGGCCGCCGAAACTCCTCAGCTTGTAGCTGAGCTGGGCAAACTAGTACGCAGCTAAATACTGCAGTTGGCGCATCCTGCAGCTGGATCTGGTAGGTCCCAATAGTGTGCGCGCACTAACTTAAAACAACCCCAACTCTACAGTAGACTGGGGTTGTTATCGCTGTAACTGGCGTGGGTGGGTCACCACCGGGGAGCGGCGAGCCCTTGAAACTTAAGTTTTAAGGGGTAAACCGTGGCGCCGCCCGCCTGGGTGCCTAGGCAGTTATTTTCCAGTTTCAAGGAGTCAAATTGACTGCAATCCCCACTGCTCACGTACCCACGGAAGGTCTAGTAAACCCTGACCAGGTGCCGGTTAAGCGCGCCCTGCTGAGCGTTTATGACAAGACCAACCTAGTGGAGCTAGCCACCCAGCTGCACGCCAACGGGGTTGAGCTAATTTCTACCGGTTCCACCGCCGCCACCATTGCCGCAGCCGGTATTCCGGTCACCCCGGTGGAGCAGGTTACCGGTTTCCCCGAGTGCCTAGAAGGCCGCGTTAAGACCCTGCACCCCAAGATTCACGCCGGTATTTTGGCTGACCGCCGCAAGGACGCTCACCTGGCCCAGTTGCGTGAACTGCAGGTAGCTCCCATTGACCTGGTGGTGGTTAACCTTTACCCCTTCACTGACACGGTTGCCTCTGGCGCTGACTTTGACGCCTGCGTTGAGCAGATCGACATTGGCGGCCCCTCCATGGTGCGCGCCGCCGCCAAAAACCACCCAGCAGTAGCGGTAGTGGTAGACCCGGCCCGTTACCCTGAGGTAGCCCAGGCTGTGTCTGCAGGTGGCTTCACCCTCTCTCAGCGCCGGGCCCTAGCCGCCGCCGCCTTCGCTCACACCGCCAGCTACGACGTCGCCGTGGCCAGCTGGTTCTCCCAGCAGCTAGAGACCGAGGCAGCCCTACCGGAGTTTGTGGGCGCCACCTTCACCCGTGCCCACGCCCTGCGTTACGGCGAAAACCCGCACCAGAGCGCTGCTCTGTACACCCAGGGCCAGGCCCAGGGCATTGCCGGCGCCGAGCAGCTGCACGGCAAGGCCATGAGCTACAACAACTACACCGACGCTGACGCGGCTGTGCGCGCCGCCTACGATCAAGGCGAGGCCACCACCGTGGTGGTAGTTAAGCACGCCAACCCTTGCGGCATTGCGGTAGATGAGGATGTGGCTAAGGCCCACGCTAAGGCCCACGCCTGCGACCCGGTGTCTGCTTACGGCGGCGTAATCGCCACCAACGCCACCGTCACCGCCGCCATGGCCGCCCAGGTTAAGCCGATTTTCACGGAGGTGATTGTGGCCCCTGAGTATGAACCGCAGGCACTAGAAATCCTCAGCGCCAAGAAGAACCTACGTATTTTGCGCCTGCCTAAGCCGGTACGTGGTGGCTATGAGTTCAAGCAGGTAACCGGCGGTCTACTGGTGCAAGAGCGTGACAATGTTGACGCCGCCGGTGACGACCCGGCCCAGTGGCAGCTGGTGGCCGGCCCCAGCGCCGACGCCGAAACCCTAGCTGACCTACGTTTTGCCTGGAACGCTGTGCGCTCGGTGCGCTCCAACGCGGTGCTGCTAGCCCACGCTGGAGCCACTGTGGGTGTGGGTATGGGCCAGGTTAACCGCGTTGACTCGTGCAAGCTGGCCATTGAACGCGCTAACACTCTAGGTGCGCGCGCCACTGGTGACGCCGCCGCCAATCAGGCCAACAGCGCCGGTGGTGCGGATGCCAGCCAGATCCTGGCCACCAGCGCCCCCCAGCGTGCGGTGGGTAGCGTGGCTGCCTCCGACGCTTTCTTCCCCTTCGCCGATGGCCTGCAGCTGCTTATCGACGCCGGGGTTAAGGCCGTGGTGCAGCCTGGTGGCTCCATCCGCGACGCAGAAGTGATTGAGGCCGCCCAGGCCGCCGGCGTGACCATGTATTTCACTGGTACGCGCCACTTCGCTCACTGATACATTTAGCGGGGGCAGGTTTATACCTGTCCCCGCTTTATATCCCAACCCCTTTTAAGTTCCGCCCCCTTAAGTTCCCACCCACGCCAACGGGTGAAACCAATGTGTTAAACCAGGCGTTAAACAAGGAGCCCCATGGATTTAGTACTGGTAGCCGCCCCCATAGTTTTGGCGACCGTATTTTCCGCAGCTGCTATCGGTAAGCTCACCTCCGGCGTCGATGACGCCGATACTTGGCGTGAACTGGGCCTACCCAAATTCCTAAACCAAACCTGGCTGCGCCGCGCCCACCCCTGGGGTGAGCTGGCCCTGGCGCTAGCTTTACTGGTTGTGCCCGGAATACTGGCTTGGCCGGTGGCCCTGGCCGCGCTGGTTTTGGCTAGTTTCTACCTGGTGCTGATTGTGCGCCTGGCCCGTCAAGATCAGGCCAGCTGCAACTGTTTTGGGGCTAAAAATGCCACCCAAGTGGGCCCGGCGCTAATTGCCCGCAACCTGGCACTGGTGGCCCTGGCCTTGCTTTGGCTGGTGGCGCTAGCCCTGGGCACGCCAGTTTTCGCGCTTCAAGTGGCCACTAATCCGACAGTTCTAGCCCTGGCAGCGGTGGCGGCAGTTACTTGGCTACTAGCCCAAGCTTCACTGGGTAAAGCCCCGGCGCCAGTAGAGCAAAGCGGCTTTGCTCAAGATTATCTAGACGCTCCCGCCAGCCAGCAAGAAGGCGAGTATCTGCGCGCCCTGATCCCTATTGCCACCCTCTACGACGAGTTTGAAAGTGGCTATGACTTGCGCGCTTACTCATCCCGCCAGGCTCACCTGTTGCTGTTCCTATCTATGGAATGCGGCTACTGCGACGACATTAAAGCCCTAGTGCCCGGCTGGATCAAGGCCATTCCCCAGGTGGCTATTAAGGTGGTTTCCCCACGCAGCGCCGAGGAATACTTCGCCAAGGGAGACCCCTACTCACTGCGTGGACACTATCTACGTGACGTTAACGGAGAAGTTTCGCGCCTACTGGCGGTTGAGGCGGTGCCCGCTGCCGCGCTTTTGGGTACTGACGGCCTCTTAGCCGGTGGCCCGGTTGAGGGTAAAAAAGCCGTAATTGACCTGGTAGAGCAGATGCTGGAACAAATCAGCGACGCCGTCGACACCGGTGACCTACCCGCTGAAGCCTCCAGCTACGGCGCGGTAAAAGGTATGCTGTAGCGGTTGCCAAGGAGAAAAATGAGCGAAGAAACAGCTGAAAGCGTACTTTCCCCTAACCAGTTGCCGCCGCGTCACTACTATCGCGTGGCCGGGGTGGGGGTAGTGACGGTTTGCGTGCTAATCGTGGTGGCCACGGCGCTGCTGGGTTACTCACGTTTTGCGGTTTTGGAGGCCGCTGCACTGACTGGCGCCCTTACCATAATTCGCCTGCTGCGCCCCGAGGGTACCTGGATTCAAGCCCGCAGCCGGTTTGAAGATTTAGTGGTAGGTACTGGCCTAACCGTTGGTTTAGTGCTGCTGTCCACCTACGCTAACCTGCCGCGCATCTACTAAAGCCTGCTTTGGCTGTGGCTGTGGCTGGGTTGGGGCCGACGCCGCAGCTGACTGGGCTGGTTTGGGCGTCAGTTGGCTTAGTTGCCGGGGCCGACGCCGCAGCTTTAGGTAGCCCTCCGGCTTTAGGAGTCCTTTGGCTTAAGCGCTGCGACGAGCGTCGGCTTGCTTAACTGCCAAGGCCACTTCCTGGGGTTTTAGTAGCGGCACCATATGTGAGCTGGTTGAGGCCTGCCACAGGTGTGCATCAGGCAGCTTGCTCGCATACTCACTGTGGGCCTTAAACCACTCTGACTCAGGTGAAGAGCTGGCCAATAAAATCTCTACCGGCACCTGCGGATGGGGCAGAGGATGCTCGCGCAGCTTCGCTAGAGCCGGATAGTAGCCCTCATTTTCTTGCCGCCGCGCCTTTAAGGCGGCGTCGCTGACGTCCTCGACGCGCACTTTTTGCTGCAACCGCACCGGTAAATGCTTATAGCCTGAAGCCATCAGGAAAGCAGGCAGTAGTTTAAGATCGCGGCTAAAAGTAATCGCCGAATCAAAAAGTGCCTCCAGGCGTTTACCTAAGGGACCAATTTGGGCCCCCACAAATTCGCTTGAGGGATCAACCAGCACCAGCGCTTTAACCAACTGTGGCTGGCGTGCGGTTAGGGCGCGGGCCATGATGCCCCCATAGGAATGGCCCACAATAATGGCCCCCTGGGGTGCGTAAGCTCGCACCACCTGCTCTAGGTCTGCCACCAGGGCCTCTAGGCTGCGCTGTGTTGCGGCCGGTGAGCGACCCAGGCCGGAGCGATCATAGCTGATAGTGCGATAGCCGGCTTTTGCCAGTAAATGAGCCACATTTGCCCACAGTAGGCGCGAGAGCCCTAGGCCGGATTCAAACACTACCGGCGGCTTAGCCTCGCTTGTCGCAGCCGCTGGCGCCGTCGTGGTTGCAGCCGCCCCGGAAAACGGCAGATGCTCCACTACATGCAATCGGCGCCCGTCGCTTAAATCAACATAGCTGTGCTTTGAACGGGGCCAATTTACCTGCTTAGCGCTCATGGCTTCACCATAATCGGATTGATCAGTTAAAACGATGAGAAACTGACAAATTTCGCTATATGCGGCGAATGCATATTTACGAAAATAATGTAAGAAAATCTCACTATGCGGAGAATGTAGCGCTATAAGCCAAATATTGAGATTATGTTGCACACCCAGGCGCTGTTGCTATTGGCGGCGTACCGCGTTCGCCAGGCGCATCGCCGTGAGCGAAGGAAAAGGCATGATCTCGGTGCGTAAGCTAGCAAAAGCTGGCGGCATCCTGTTTTGGGTGATTCTAGCGATAGTGACCGCTTTGGTGGTGGGCTCTATTAAGGTGGGTTCCTCCCCGCTGATCACCGTGCCGCTGGCGCGTGTATTCGTTACTTTTTCGGCGATTTTCGCCCAGTTCTTAAGTTTTGCAATTCCGCTGATCATCGTGGGTTTAGTGACGCCGGCAATTGCAGATTTAGGGCGTGGAGCCGGTAAGTGGCTCTCTATTACTGCGGCCCTAGCCTATGGTTCCACCCTGTTTTCAGGTTTCCTTACCTACGTGGTGTGCGCCAGCATTTTCCCGCACATTATCACCAAGTCTTTGGCTTCTAACGTGGGTAAGGCCGACGCCGGCAGCCTTAAGTCATATTTTGAAGTGGAAATGCCCCCGGTCTTTGGGGTCATGACGGCGCTGCTGCTGTCTTTCGTAATCGGTATCGGCCTGTCGCTGGTGCCCAGGGGGGTGCTGCGTAAAGCCAGCATTGAATTTAGGGCCATCATCAGCTCTTTGATCAACAAGATCATTATTCCGCTGCTGCCGCTGCACGTGTTTGGTACCTTCTTGAACCTGGCTATCTCAGGCGCAGCCTGGCGTATTATGCGCACCTTACTGAGCGTAGTAGTGGTGGTGCTGGTGCTGGAAGTAGTTATCCTGCTGACCCAGTTTGTGGTGGCCGGGCTGATCGGCAAGCGCAACCCGCTAAAGGCGCTGTGGACCATGATGCCCGCCTACACCACTGCCCTGGGTACCTCATCCTCGGCTGCCACCATCCCGGTGACTTTGCGTCAGGTTCGCAAAAATGGGGTATCTGCGCCGGTAGCAGCTTTTACCGTGCCTCTATGCGCCACTATTCACCTGGCTGGTTCAACCTCGAAAATTACCGCCTTCTCACTGGCCATCATTGCCTCCCAGGGCATGAATGTTTCGGCTATGCAGTACGCCGGCTTCATTTTCATGCTGGGTATTGTCATGGTGGCTGCCCCGGGTGTGCCCGGCGGGGCGATTATGGCCGCCACCGGTGTGCTCTCTTCAATGCTGGGCTTTAATGAGTCCGCTATCGCCCTTATGATCGCCACCTACATCGCTTTGGACCCCTTCGGTACCGCCACCAACGTAACCGGCGACGGCGCTATTGCCATTGTGGTTGACCGCCTGGCTCACGGTAAGTTTAACGATGCTAAAGCTGACCCGGAAAACGCCCGCGAGCTGTCTTTTGACGGCATGGCCTACCTGGACAAGGTTTCGGTCGAGGGAGTAGTTACCGATGAAGACCGTGCCCTATCCCAGCAGCTGGGAGCTTAGTGCGTCGCGACATCCACAAGGCCATACAAGGCTCTGTCCCAGCAGCTGGGAGCCTAGCATGTGTCTAATGCGCTGGCGCCATAACTGCTGCAGTGAACACCCTTAAAAAAAATAGTTAGCGCTAACCATTACGGTTAGCGCTAACTATTTATGTAATTGCTGGGGTTTATCGGCTATTGGCCCCAGAGTGGTGCACAAGCGGGCTTAGCGATCCATAAGCTGGCGCAGCGGGCCGGGAGTGTTCATTAGCTTTTGGGGCTTGCCGCTTTGAACAATCTGGCCGTTTTCAAAGACCACTACCCGGTCAGCCAGTTCCAGGCCCACCAGCGTGTGGGAGACTTCCAAAATAGTGGCTTCAGGTAATGCCTGGCGCAAAGACTTGCGCACGCTAGCAGCCAGCTTCAGATCCATATGTGAAGTGAACTCATCCAAAATCAGCAGACGCGGCTTAGCTACCAGCGCCCGGGCAAAAGCTAGACGCTGAGCCTGGCCACCAGAAAGCGAACTGCCACGCTCACCCACAACCGTGTCTAGTCCCTTAGGCATAGCCCGCACCTCGGCAGCCAGCTGGGCGTACTCCAGGGCCTGCCACAGCTGGGCAGTATCTGCCTGCGGGGCTGCTAGGGACAGATTCTCGCGGATAGTGGCGCGCATAATGAACGGATGCTGGCTTACCAGCTGCACTTGGGAGCGTAGCGAATCAACCTTAAGTGTGCGCACATCGTGCCCATCAAGCAGCACGCGCCCGCCTACCGGATCATCGCAGCGCGCCGCCAACATGCTCAGCGTGGACTTGCCGCTACCGCTAGCACCCGCTAGCACCGTCCAAGAGCCAGCGTTTAGGTGTAGGGAAACCTGAGTTAAGGCCTGGTGTTTACGCTCACCAGGGTAGGCGTAAGAAACCTTGTGCCAGGTGACCTCCAAACCAGACTTGGCGGCGTCGTCGCGACGGGTAGGCAAAGCCTTAGGGCCATCAAGCAAAGCCGGGCCATGGGCGGTGGCATAAACCCGCTCAGCACTAGCCCAAGCTACTGACACCGAAGAAGGCATATCCTCCAAGGTACGCGCGCTAGTGCGCTGAGCTACCAGGGCGGCAATCACCGCCACCACCGTGGGGGCCTGAGCCAGGGGAGCGGCCTCAAAAACCGGGTCACGCAGCCAAATAAACAACACTCCAAACAGCATTAAGGCCATTAAGAACTGCCCGGCCGCCCAACGCAGCGCCGCCCAAGCCCGTATCGGAGAATCAGCGGCGGTGATTGAATCACCAATGCGTTCAAGCTGCTCTAGACGCTGCAACTGGGCGCCATAAGAAAGCACCTCGTTGTAGCCCTGCACCGAGTCAGTTACGTGGGCCTGTAACTGGCCACGAATCTTGGCGCTTTTCTGGGCTGCGGCAAGGGAGAACTTAGCTCCCATCAGCGGCACCACCACCAGGGTAAGCACCAACATCACTAGGACAAAAATAGAAACCGTAGCCGGAGCCACAAAGGCGATCCACAGCCAGGTCAGCAGCGGCACCACCAGCGAGCTTACTAACGGCGCCAAAGTGTGGGCAAAAAACACCTCAATACGGTCAATGTCTTTAGTTAGCCGCCCAGTTAGCTCAGCTGAGCGGGTGTGCAAAGACAGACGCGGCGACTGGGGCAGCATGGACTTAAACAGCGCAACGCGCAGCAGCTCTAAAGCTTTGAAAGCAACCAGGTGCCCCAAAAATTGCTCAGCGTAACGTAAAGCGGCCTTAACCAGGGCAATGATCAAACATGCCAGCAAAAACAGCCACACCAGGCCGGTATCGAAGCCGCCGCCACCGCTGAGCTTACGCAGCGCCACCGCGAGCGCATAGGCCCCCAGGCAGTAGATAACTACCTGCAAGATCTGGTCCAGTAGGCGTGCGCTTACCGACAGGGCCAGGGGTTTTAGTGCCGGCCGCGTTACTTCTAGGATCCAGTTATAAACCCGACGCCGTGACATCAGTCGTCCTCTCCGCTAGAGCTGTGGGCTGAGTTGGCATCCATAGCAGTTGGTTTTTTGGCAGAGTTTTTCTTGGTTTTGGTGGGTTTTTGCATCTGGGCTAGAGAGGCTAGCGCTGAGGTTAGGGGAGTGGTCATGGCGTCGCCGCTAACCTTGGCGGCCAGGAGCTGGTCTGCCTGGGCTTTAGTGGGTTGGGCTGGGCCGGTGGGTTTAGCCTTGGGTTTGCGTGGCGTAAGCTCGTGGAGTTTGCCTTTAGAAACCTTAAAGATGCGGTCAGTGTGGATTAGCGCCGCTGGGCGGTGCGAAATGGTTACCACAGTGCGGTTGGCACCTAGGTTTTCTAGGGCTTTAGTGATGGCAGTTTCGCTGGCCAGATCTACCTGGCTGGTGGGCTCATCCAGTAGCAAGATGGGGCGGTCAGCTAGCACGGCGCGGGCAATAGCCAGGCGTTGAGCTTGGCCTCCTGATAGGCCCATGCCGCTGTCGCCAAGCATGGTTTCTAGTCCTTTAGGTAGGGCTCGAATTTCGGTGTCAAGCTGGGCTACTTCCAGGGCTCGCCATAGTTCTTCAGTGGTGGCTTCAGGCTTAGCTAGACGTAGGTTTTGGGCTACCGTGTCACCAAAGAGCCATGAGCGCTGGCTAACTAGGGCACTAGAGCGCTGCACACGTGACATATTGGCTGGGCGCAGGCGGATAGGGCCAAGGCGCCCGTAGCCTTCGCGGGGGAGTAAGTGGCCTGCCAGTAGCGCCATAAGCGTGGATTTTCCGGCTCCTGAGCGGCCCACAATACCGATGTGTTCACCCAGTTCCACCCGCAGGTTGACGTTTTTAAGTACGTCTTTATCGCCCCAACCAACGCTCACGTCACGCAACAAGATAGCAGCGGTGTCCACCTCTTCTGTCTGGTAGCTGGAGGCCTTGGCGGGCACCGGCGCCGGGGCGGAGCTGGCGGGGGTGGGGGTAGCCAAAATGTTGCGGATAGCTTTTTGGCTGGCGCGTCCACCCATACCCACATAGAAGAAGGCCCCTACATGGTTAAGCGGATCTAGTAGCACTAGCGCCACTAGGGCTAGAGCCAGGGCGTCACCAGCATCTAGGCGTCCAGATTTTAGACCGCTGGCAGCAATAGCCACCGAGGCCATTAAAATGAATACGCTAGTAAATAGATCGGTGGCTAGGATTACCAGCTGGTTGCCTGCCAGTAGGCGCATTAGGGCCCGGCGGTTAGCTTCGCCGCGTTGACCTAGCCGCTGGGCGTAGCGTTCACCAGCCCGGGCCAGTACTAGAGTGCTTAGACCCTGTACCGCATCTAAATATTGGGCGGCTAGGGCGGAGCGCTGCCTGCGCGAGCCAGCGGCGCTACCACGGGTGAGGCGGCTGACGCCGATGCTGCCGCCAATAGCAACGCCGACACCTAGGGCCAGTTCTAGGGCGCTGAGGGGGTCAATGAAGATGGCTGCCAGCACTAGCACCACCAGCGGCGTGATTAGGGCACTGATTGCTTGGGGCAGGAAGGTGAACTCGTATTTAGAAACGCGCTCACTGCCGTCAACCAGGGTAGATACTAGTGCGCCGCTGGCGGTGGTTTTAGCGCTATCAGCGCCTGCTCCGGTGCGCGGCAAGTGACCGATAGCGAAAATGTGGTCTAGGGTGCGCACGCGCAGGCGTGTTTCTTCATCAAGCGCACTTTGGCGGCCAATATAGTCAGCTGCCGCGTAGCTTAGGGCGCAGATGCTGGCAAAAATGACGGCTGTGGCCAGCCAGGGCCAGGCCGCTGAAAATGGAGAGATTTGGTGGGCTAGTACGGTGGAGTTAAAAGGTGCCCCTACCCCCTTACCAAAACCAATCAAACTTAGTGCGCCGCTGGCGCCTGCTACGACACTAAACACACAAATTTGACGATAAGACCGCTGACCCAGGGGTGAGCGGGTGGGTATTGATTGGCCTCTCACGGCTAATAGCTTATCCTGCCATTAGCGCCTTAGGGGGAGGGAGCACAGTTAGCTAACCGGCGTGCGCATTTAGGGCCATGGTTTGGGCAAAATCGCTGGGTCCTAAATTTTGTGTGCTCAAGGGCATACACTTATAGCAGTGGCTGTGCAAGGAAGCAGTCCTTAATTGTCTTACCTTAAGGAGACTTAACTTATGGCAAACGCCCCCGTAAATGTCACCGTCACCGGTGCCGCTGGCAACATTGGCTACGCACTACTATTCCGTATTGCCTCTGGCGCTCTATTGGGCCCCGACCAGCAGGTAAACCTACGTCTGCTGGAGATCCCCCAGGCTGTTAAGGCCGCTGAGGGTACCGCTATGGAGCTATTCGACTCCGCTTTCCCGACCTTGGGTAGCGTGGACATTTTCGATGACCCCAAGCAGGCTTTCGACGGCGCCAACATCGCCTTCCTGGTTGGTTCTATGCCGCGTCGTGCGGGCATGGAGCGCTCTGACCTGCTGCAGGCCAACGGCGGTATCTTCGGTCCTCAGGGTGCAGCCATCAATGCTGTAGCCGCTGACGACATCAAGGTCCTGGTTGTGGGTAACCCTGCCAACACCAACGCCCTGATTGCTGCCAACCACGCCCCGGACGTGCCCAGCTCTCGCTTCACCGCTATGACCCGTCTGGACCACAACCGCGCCCTGGCTCAGCTAGCTGCCAAGACCGGTGCTCACGTAACTGATCTAGACAAGGTCACCATCTGGGGTAACCACTCCTCCACTCAGTACCCTGACTTGACTCACGCCACCTTTAAGGGCCAGCCGATCACCGAGCTTTTGGCTGACCGCGCCTGGGTTGAGGGTGACTTCATCCCCACCGTAGCCAAGCGTGGCGCCGCCATCATTGAGGCCCGTGGCGCTTCCTCCGCCGCCTCCGCTGCCTCTGCCGCCATCGACCACGTGCGCGACTGGGTCAAGGGCGTTAAGGGCTACTCCTGGACCTCCGCCGCCATCATGAGCGACGGCTCCTACGGCGTGCCCGAGGGCATCATTTCCTCCTTCCCGGCAATTAGTGTTGACGGCGAATGGAAGGTTGTTGAGGGCCTGGAGATCGACGACTTCTCCCGCGCTGAGATTGACGCTTCTGTCAAGGAACTGCTGCACGAGAAGGACACCGTTAAGGGTCTAGGTCTGATCTGATCTAACTAGCTACCACAGCTAGCTACTGAAGCTGGCCGCCACGTAAGTGACGGCCAGCTTTGTTGTTATGGGCTGCCTCACAGTCAGATACGCGCAGAAAACATCCGCACAAAAGTGCACAAAAAATAACAAATCGATAGCGATTTTTGCGCAAAACCCAATTTTTCCAACATTGCACGAAAATTTGTTGCACAATTGCAACTACAGAACGAAAATTTGTTGCCCAAGTGACTTGACTGAGCGCTACAACAAGCAATCGGCCTAGCACGCAAGTAGCAACTTCTAGGACAACGCTGTTCAGGAGCGATCATGAGCGTAAGCACATACATGTCACGGCGTCAGGTACTAATCGGTGCCACTGCCACCGCACTCGCGGCCACCCTGGCTGCCTGCGGCTCAAGCGACAAGAAGGAAGGCAAGTCCGGCGAGGCAGTAGGCGAAGGCGATGCCAGCCAGGTCGACGTCGTCACCTGGTGGCAAGCCGGAAGCGAAAAGGACGGTCTAGAAGCCCTAGTCAAGGTCTTTAACGCGCAGTTCCCCAAGACCAAATTTGCCAACAAGGCCATCGCTGGTGGCGCCGGCTCCCAGGCCAAGCAGAAGCTAGCTGCAGACCTGTCCGCTGGCAACCCGCCAGACACCTACCAGGCCCACGCCGGCGCTGAACTCAAGGACGACATTGACGCCGGCTACCTGCAAGACGTCTCCAAGCTCTACGACGAGTTCAAGCTCAAGGACGCCTTCCCCAAGACCCTAATGGAGCGCCTAACCGTAGACGGCGCCATCTACTCAGTGCCCTCCAACATCCACCGCAACAACGTAGTGTGGGCCTCGGTATCAGTGCTTAAGGCTGCCGGCCTAGACCCGGCCAAGCCTGCCCAAACTATTGACGCCTGGATCAGCGACATGGAAAAGATCAAGGCCGCCGGCTACACCCCCATCACCATGGGTATGGCCTGGACCCAGATGGGCCTGTTCGAATCTGTACTAATTGCAGACCTAGGTGCAGAAAAGTACTCAGGCCTGTTCGACGGCAAGACCGACTGGGCTGGCGCTGAAGTAACCAAGGCCGTTGAGCACTACGCCAAGATCGTCTCCTTCACCGATAAGTCCCTATACACCGAGGACTGGGAACCGGCCATCAAGCCCATTATGGAAGGCAAGGCCGCCTACAACGTCATGGGTGACTGGGCGGTAGCCGGTTTCAACGCCGCCAAGAAGACCGCCGGCACCGACTACGTCTACTTCCCAGTACCGGGCACCAAGGGCATCTTCGACTTCCTAGCCGACTCCTTCACTCTGCCCGAAAAGGCCAAGCACCCCGGCGGCGCCAAGAACTGGCTCAGCTGCATCTCCTCCAAGGAAGGCCAGGTTGCCTTCAACACCGTCAAGGGCTCCATCCCCGCCCGCACAGACTTGACGGACGAGGAAAAGAAGAAGTTCTCTGAGTACCAGCGCTCAGCCATGGAAGACTTCTCCAAGGACACCATCGTCTCTTCCATTGCTCACGGCGCAGCCCTACCGGCCAAGGCCTCCAACGCCATGGGTGACGCCCTAAGCAAGTTCTCCCAGGGTGCCTCAGATGCTAAGGCTCTGCAAAAAGCCCTGGCTGAAGCCTACAAGGCAGCTCAGTAAAATTTCCGGCTGGCGCCCTTAAAAGCTGATTAAAAGTCAGCAAGTGCTCTCTGGTTCCTTTCTTGGTGGTTAGGGTGCCAGCCGGCATAAACGCGGTGGGCGACGTCGTCAAAGCTACGACGGCGTCGCCCACCTTTTTAACATCAGCAAGTGTCAAGGAGGACAACGCATGTCCCAAGCCCATGCGGCGCGACGGCGTAAAAACAAGATCAGGCAGTGGGGCCCAGGCCTGCTGCTAATCTCTCCGTCCCTAATCTTGGTGGCAATCTTCGTTTACGGCATGATTGGCGCCAACTTCAAAACTTCCCTATACAACACCCACCGGGCCGCCCAGGTCTCAGGACGGCGCCCGTCAAAGTATGTTGGCTTTGAGAACTTCTCCAAGCTCTTTGAAGACCCAAACTTCCAGCACTCCTTCATCAACCTGATCCTGTTTACCGTGGCCTTCCTAGTGGGCACACTAGTACTGGGCTTTCTATGGGCCTGGCTGCTAGATAAGCCCATCAAGGGGGAGGGGATCTTCCGCTCGATATTCCTATTCCCCATGGCGGTGTCCTTTGTGGCCTCCGGTGTGGTGTGGCGCTGGCTGCTCAACTCCAAAACCGGCAGCGAAGCCTCAGGTCTAAACCGACTATTTGAAATGTGCGGGCTGACCTTCCTAGAAAACAGCTGGGCCTCAAATGTCCACTTTGGCATCTTGGCAATTGCAATCCCAGCTATCTGGCAGCTAGCAGGTTATGTGATGGCCCTGTTCCTGGCCGGTTTTAGGGGCATTTCTGACGACCTGCGTGAAGCCGCCCGCGTCGATGGCGCCAATGAATGGCAGCTATACAAAAACATCATCTTCCCGCAGCTAACCCCCATTGCTCTAAGCGCCGTGATCATCATTGGGCACATGTCGCTTAAGAGCTTCGACCTAATCATGTCGATCACCGACCAGCGCACCTACTCCACTAAGGTGCCCGCAATCGACATGTACAACTTCATGACCGACAACGACTACTCCAACGCCGCCGCCGTAGGCGTGATCTTGCTGGCGCTGGTAGCTATCGCAGTTATTCCCTACCTGATCCACGACACTAAGACAAGGAAATGAATATGAGCGAGCCTAAAGTTAAAACTGAGCGCGCTCATGGCTCCCGGCGCTTTCAGCTAGGAACCACCGTGCGCTACGTGCTGCTATTTATCTCCCTGGCGCTGGTGCTAATTCCGGTCTATGTGCTGATTGTGACCTCTTTTAAGGGCTCGGCTGAGGCTGACCCCTCCACCACCTGGTACCTGCCTGAGCACTGGGAAACTAAAAACTGGTCGCGGGCTTGGGAAGAACTAGGCAGTGGACTGGTGCGCTCGCTGCAGCTAGTGATTCCGGCGGCGCTGATTTCAGCCATGCTGGGTAGTGCTAATGGCTTTGTGCTTTCTAAGTGGCGCTTCCCGGGGGCGAATGTGGTGTTCACGCTGATTTTGTTTGGCATGTTCATTCCCTACCAGTCGGTGATGATTCCGCTGATGCGCCTGGTGATTAACGCTGACCTGGGCTTTGGGATCCCCACTTTGATCTTGATGCATGTGGTTTACGGTATTCCGATCACTACCTTGATCTTCCGTAACTACTACGAGACGGTGCCTAATGAGCTTATTGAGGCGGCCCGCGTGGATGGGGCCGGGATGCTGCGCACCTACTTCTCGGTGGTGCTACCGATTTCTGTGCCGTCTTTTGTGGTGGTGCTGATCTGGCAGTTCACTAGCGCCTGGAATGACTTCCTGTTTGCCTTGTTCTTTGGTGGCGGGGCGCAAAACGGTCCGGTAACGCTGGCTTTGAGTAACTTAGCACACGGCTCGATTCTGGCCGACTATGGTGCCTCAATGTCGGGTGCTCTGATTGCTTCAGTGCCTACGCTGCTGGTTTATATCGTCCTGGGTAAGTACTTCGTGGGCGGTTTGATGTCTGGTTCCGTTAAGGGCTGAGTTACATTCTCGACGGCGTCGCTGTTTTTGGCGACGTCGTCGAGCTGGCTTCTTATAATCGTCCCTATGGCCCGACGCAGCTCTAAGCGACCCTATAACCAGCCCCATGTACCACTAAATATGGACCGGTTAGCTTCCTTGCCGCGCTCACAGCGCGGGCCTGGGGGAGCGGAGTTTACTGTGCGTAATGTGCGCGGGGCTGATAAAAGCTATATTTGCCCCGGATGCAATCAGACGATTGCCCCACGTACACCCCATGTGGTGGCTTGGTCTAATGAATCATTGTTTGGGGCTGAGCGAGGTTTGGAGGAGCGTCGTCACTGGCATACCTCCTGCTGGAACCGCAAGCTGTGGTAGCGATTGTGTCAGTTGGACGCGATGGCCAGCGGTTTAGTGTGCGTTCGCGTAGAGCATAATAGCTCCAAGGAGGGGGCTATTCTCGCAGGTAGTGGCGGGCTGGAATAACTGCCAAGTTCGTGCTGTTTGTTTATGCTTGACTAAATTGAGTTACTTTGTTCTATGGGAATAAATTTAGCTTTATATTTACCTTAATTGATTAATAAACCCTTGAGATGGCGGGGAGGCTGCCATAAATTAATGCTGTTAGAGATGTTCAATGAAGAATATCTATAGGGGTGGCTTATCAATTAAGAAATTTTTATAAGAGACACCTATCTATTATTTGCAATTTTACTGTAAACCTGCTCTCACCTGCAGTTTTTAGGAGAATCTAGGACTGGAAAACGCTCTGATATTGGTGCACACTTTGCATATGGGCAAGACAGTGGGTTTAAACATAAAGATTGACCCGGGTTCTAGCCTCCCGGTGTTCATACAGATTGTAGATGCAGTTAGTAAAGGTGTGGAAAAGGGTGTTATTACCCCCGGCACGCGCCTACCAGCTACGCGCACTTTAGCCGCCAAGCTAGGTGTAGCCACTAATACCGTGGCGAAGGCCTATCGCGAGTTAGAGCGTCACGGAGTGGTGCAGGGACGAGGCCGCTTGGGCACTTATGTGCTTGATCGTGACCAGGCAGCTACCCACCGCGCTGCGGGAGCCTACTCACGCTCTATGAAATCTCTGGGGCACTCACTAGAAGAAGCACAAGACTACCTGGCCTACGCCTGGAGCTAGGACAGGGTTAAAACCAAGGTGCGGGTAAAACGTTGATCCCGCGTGGCTCGCACCTTGATGCGTGATGCTTAAAGCACTACGGCAGTGATTTAAGTATTACGCATAATAAGAAAGGGGCGGATGGTTGCCAACAGGCCATCCGCCCCTTGTTTTTCCTTCTGGCTACTTGTCAGCGCTAGCGGCGCTAGCAGCGGACTGGCTAGAGTCTGCTGACTCAGCCAAGTCAGCAGAGTCGCTGCTGTAGCTAGAGTCTGCGCTTAGCTGCGGCTGGGTAGCAGGCATACCGGTTACAAAGGCGGCAGCGCTACCAAGCACCCCGCGCATCTCCTCCAGGTAAGAGCTAATCGAGTCACGCTGTGCACGCAGCTCCTCTACCTCACGCTTAGCGGCGGCAGTGAGGGCATCTGCCTGGATCTGTGCATCCAAAATCAGCTGCTCAGCCTCGCTACGGGCACCGGCAATAACCTCTTCAGCGGCGCGGTTAGCGTCAATCTGACGCTTGCGGGCTTCCTCATCGGAGGCGGCGCGCATCTTCTCGGCGCGCTCCATGGCTTCACGCAGACGCTCTTCGGCGTCAGCAGCCTGCTCTTCAGCCTTAGCCACCATAGCTTCAGTAGACTTACGGGCGGCCTCAGCGGCCTCGGCAGCTTCCTTAGCGGTGCTTTCCTTAAGCGCAGCCACCTCAAGAGCGCTGTTTTGACGCAGCTCAGCAGCCTCAGCGCGAGCTGCCTCAGCCTCATCCTTAGCAGCGCGGCGAGTGGTCTCGGCTTCCTTACGGGCCTGGGTCAGCAGTTCCTCAGCCTCAGTATTGGCCTTGTCGGTAACCAGGCGGGCTTCCTTGCGAGCGTTGTTGAGTAGCTCGCGGGCCTGACGCTCAGCGCTGGTGGTTGCCTCCTCGGCGTCGCGGGCAGCCTCATCGCGAGTAGCCGCAGCCTCCTGCTCGGCGCTAACGGTGATCTCGGTAGCTTTCTTGCGGGCGCTAGAAATGGTCAGTTCAGCTTCACGTTGGCTGGTGTTGGTCAGGTTGGTGGCCTCCGTGTTGGCGGCGGTGCGCACCTTGTCTGCCTCACGCTTAGCGGCAGAAACCAGCTCCTGAGCACGGTCTTTAGCGTTAGCCAAGGTAGTGCTGGCTTCATTTTCTGCCTTAGAACGTACTTCTTCGGCTTCCCGGCGAGCATCTGCCAGAGTGGTGGCAGCCTCGGTGGAAGCGCGTTCGGACATTTGCGCCACATTCGTGCGGGTGCGGGTTAGCAGGCTATCTGCCTCGCGGTTGGCCTTTGCCAAAATAGAGGCAGACTGTTCTTCAGCATTGCGTAGCAACTGCTCAATACGTGAGCCCAAGCCAGCGTAAGTGGGCTTGTCACTCTCGCGTAGACGACGCTGTGCTTCTGCTAGCTGTCCGGCTAAAGTCATGGCGCGGTGGTCAAGGCTGGCCACCTCGTTACGCGCTTCCACTAGTTGGCGACTCAGGCTCTCCAAACGCTGGTCCACCTGCAGCCGATCGTAGCCGCGCATGGTGATAGCGAATTCACTGTGGTCCTCAGCCACGTTTAACTCCTCGGTCGTTAAAGCTCGGGGCGAATAGTGCCCACCGTCCAAGCCTAGCGGGTCGCAGCAGGTTTTGCGGCAAATGAGACAGTGCTACCCAGCTCCCCCCTAAGCAAACAAATCAGCCTGTCTCTTAGCATCGGCTCAAGCAAATGTGTAGGCTAGACGTCAAGAATATCTACGCTACGGCTTTAATATCTAGATCCCGCAGAGCGCGGCGCGAACGAGCTCACCCGAGGAGAACCTAAGTGAACAGAATTCTTTCCCTAGTAAAACCCCGAGTGTTAAGCATCGTGCTTATCGCCTTGGGCCTATTAGCGGTGATCTTGGCGGTTGCCTCAGCCACCATCTGGCGTCCTTCGCAGACGGCAGTGGCCACGCTTAAACCGGCAGCCACCACGGCGTACGTTGTTACCGGCGACGGCGTTTTAAACATGGTTGACTCCACTGTCACCATTACTGCCAAGGCTAAAGATGCCAACTCTAGCGTTACCTTGGCGCTGGCTCGCTCTGAGGACGCCCAGGCCTGGCTGGCTAACGACCCCTACACGGAAGTTACCGGCCTAAGCTCCTGGGAAGCCCTATCTGGGCGCACAATTACCGAGCGTTGCAATGTAAAGGCCACCCCCACCGCTAAGGCAACTGGTACTGCCGCAGCTACTGCTAAAGCCACCGCTACGGCGTCGGCTAAAGCTACGGCGTCGGCTAAAGCTACGGCTACATCCAGCGCTAAGGCCACCCCCACCCCTGACGCTAAGGGCTGCATTAAGGCGGTTGCCTCCAATGCTTCCCTAAACGGCTCAGACATGTGGGTGACCTCCAAGACCGGCAAGGGCTCAGTGTCCATCACTTATGACCCCAGCTCCTCTAACTATGTAGTTCTGGCCGCTACCGATGGTAAGCAAGCTGCCCCCACCTTCAGCTTGTCGTGGAAGCGCACCGTAGGTACTCCCTGGTTAATCCCCGGCCTGATCGTAGGCGGTTTGCTGGTAGCCGGCGGGGTGTTCATCTTCATGCTCGATATTCAGATGCGCCACCAGGAGCTGGCTAACGCCCAGCGTCGTCGTCGTCGCCAAGAAGAAGCGGCCGCACGACTGAACAAGGATCCCAACCGTCCCCTCACTCGCCTGGAGCTGCGTGAAAAGGCCCAAGCTGAGGCCGCCGGTAAAGTCTGGATTGACCCGCGCCGTGACGTGCCCAGCGAAAGTGCTGCCGACGTCGACGCCGACCGCACCATCCCGGCCGCACCCAACCCGATTACTGACTCGCGCGGCATCTGGGCCGTTCAGGCTGCTGGGGGAGCGGACCGCGTAGCCGCCGCCCAAGACCAGGTAGCCCCCCAGGAAGGCGACGCCGTGCCGCACCTGCCTGGTACTGCGTTTAATGCCACTGCGTTTACCGGTGCCCCAGTCATGGGTGCTGGCGCCCCAGTCATGGGTGGCGGCGCCCCGGTTATGGGAGCTGCCCCGGTTATGGGAGCTGCTCCAGGTGCAGATGCCACCCCGGCTGCTGGACAAAGTGCCTTCAGTGCCACCAGCGCCCCGCAGGCGCCAGTTTCTGGCCCTAGTGCGGCCAGCGCTGCGCAAGCCAGCCCGTTTGCTCCGCCCAACAGCGCTGGTTTTGCCCCCAAAGCTCCCACGGCGCCCATTGAAGAATCTGCCCTAAGCGCCGCCAGCGCTGCGCACGCGGCAGTTAACCCCTTCGCAGTGCAGCCAGGCACTAACCCGTTTGGGCCTAGGTCCTCCAGCATCTTTGATGAGCCAGCCTCAGCCCCCAGCCCCACTCCGGCTGCTGGTAATGCTGCTTTGGCAATGGAACGCTCAGGTGCTTCAACAGACGTATTTGAGCCCATTAACGAGCCAGTGATCTCTGCCCCTGAAGCTAGTGCCCCCAGCGCGGCCAGCAGCTCCAGCGCAAACAGCGCCACCTCGGCAAGTGGCCAAGCTCAGCTAGAAAGCGCCCCTAGCGGCACCAGCGCGGCTAGTGGTGCCAGCGCGGCTAGTGGTGCCAGCGCAGACAGCGCCCCTAGCGCCGACAGTGCCAGCGCACCCATCCCGGAGCAGGCAGATGAGCCCCAGCGCGAAGACGTGGCTAAGGAGGAAAACTAAAATGAATTTGACTCGACGCGGCGCCCTAGGCGCCCTGGTAACCACGGCTGCCGGTTTGGGGCTAAGCGCCTGCGGCCAGGAACTACCCAAGCCTCAGCCACCTAAAGCTGATGCCACGGCTAAGCCGGTGCTTGACTCTACGCGCCTAGAAACCATTTTGAAGCGCATCCAAACTGGGCTTACCGCCGCCGATAAAGATCGTGACCCGGCCAAGCTGGTTGGCTACCTAAACGGCCCGGCGCTGCGCCTGCGCACAGCTAACTACAAGCTGGTTAAAGCCGGCGGAGGCTCTGTGGCTACGCTCAACACCAATGCGCGTATGTCTGCGGTGGGCGCTACCTCTGCTTTCCCACGCACTGCCATCAGCGTCTCTGCCATCAGCGGCAAAAACAACTCGCCACTACTGCTGGTGCTGGACCAACAAGATGCCCGCAGTAACTATGAGATGTGGGCTTGGGTGCGCCTATTTGCCGGCGCCAAGATCCCGGCAACTGCCGGTCCGGCCGTGGGCTCAGCCCAGATTGAGGCAGACTCCACCCAGTTCCTGTTCTCACCTAGTAAGGCCATGGCCGCCTATGTGGAGGCCCTAAACAAGCCCGATTCTGCTAACGGCAAGGCTTTCCCCGACGACGGCCTGCGCAAGCTAGTAGCCTCCGAGCGGGCTGTAGCCAGCCAGGTAAAGGATGCCGGTAGCATCACGGTTAACGTTAGCGCTGGTAATGACGGTTTCCGTGGCCTAGTAACCAGCGACAATGGGGCTATTGCGGTAGGTTCACTGAGCTTTACCACCACCTACCAGCGCACCTCTGCCAAGAGCACCATTACGGTCTCTGAGCAGTTGGCCGCCTATATGGGTGGAAATAAAGAAGTCACCAGTAAAGTGATGGCTACCTACGAGGCTATGGTGGCCTTCTACCTGCCTCCCAAGGGTGCTAAAGCTAAAGTGCCCACCGCCCTGGGAACCGGCGTGGTACTGACTTCAGTGACCCGTGACGACTCCAACCCGCCTAAGTAAGGAAGTAATCCATGTCGATGTTTGGTGCTGTTGACCTATCCACCCTAGCGCCCTCAAAGGGCGCAGCTAGCGGGGCTGGTAGCGAGGCTGGGGCTAACCCCGGCGTGGCTGATAGCGGGGTAATCGACTCGCCATTAGTGATTGACGTTGACGTCACCAACTTTGAGGACGCTGTAAAGCGCTCCATGCAGGTGCCGGTAGTAATTTCACTATGGTCACCGCGCAGCCAGGTCTGTGCCGAGGTAAACGCTGCGCTAGAGTCGCTAGCCGCCCGCTATCAGGGCCGCTTCCAGCTGGCCCGGGTGGATGTTGACGCTAACGCCAAAATCGCTGAGCTGTTTGCTGCCCAAAGCGTACCCAGTGTGGTAGCTGTGCTGGGCGGTCAGCCTGTGCCTCTATTCCAGGGCCAGGCCAGCGCCCAACAGCTAGAGCAGATCTTTGAGCAGGTTATGCAGATGGCTCAGGCTAACGGCATAACTGGCCGGGTACGCCTAGATGCGGCGCCGGTAGCGCCAAGTGAACCGGTTGAAACTGAGGTGCAGCGTTTAGGACGCGAGGCTATTGAGGCCGGCGACTACGCCAAGGCCCAAACTATCTACGAGCACGCCCTGGTTAACGAACCAGCCAATGATGAGTTACGCCTAGCTCTAGAGCAGGTTAAGCTGCTCCAGCGCGTAGAAGGCGCGGATTTAGACGGCGATCTAGCTGCCTCAGACCAGCCTGAAGCCACCTGGCGCCAGCTATTAGCTGGGGCCGACGCCGCCCTGGCTATGGGCGATGTTGAGGGCGCCTTGGCACGCGGGCTAGAGGCTGTACGCCGCAGCGCTGGCGATGAGCGTGACCAGGCCCGTGTGCGCCTGCTAGAGCTGTTTGAGCTAATCGGCACCACTGACCCGCGCGTGGGTAAAACCCGCCGTGCCCTAGCGTCGCTGCTGTACTAAAATCCAATACTGAAGTTGGGGGTCTGCTTTGCAGGCCCCCAATTACTTGGCCAGCTACTAATACAAACACACTGACGCGTTAAAAACCACTAGCAGCTAAACTTGTGGGGCCAGTTCCTAGGAACTGGCCCCACAGTTATAGATCAGCTTGCAGAGCTAATCAGGCGATCGGTTCACTCTTGATCTTCCACACCTCGCGAGCGTAGTCGCTGATGGTGCGGTCAGAGGAGAAGCGGCCGGAGCGGGTGATGTTTACCCACACCTTACGGTTCCAACCCAGCGGGTCGGCGTCGTGGTCGTGAGCCATACGGTCCTTGGCCTCGCGGTAAGCGGCGAAGTCACCCAGCACGTAGTAGACGTCAGCCGGCTCGTAGGAGGGCTCTAGCAGGCTGCGGCGCAGGTCGTAGAACCAGCCTGAACCGTTGTCGTCCAGGGTGCCGTCCACCAGTGCGTCTAGCACTCGACGCAGGCCAGGAACGTTGTCCATGTGCCAGCGCGGGTCGTAGTCGCGCTTGAGGGCAGGCAGCTCGTCCTCGGTAGCACCGAAGATGTAGGCGTTCTCGTCACCGACGGCGTCGAGGATCTCTACGTTGGCGCCGTCGAGGGTACCCATGGTCAGTGCACCGTTCATCATGAACTTCATGTTGGAGGTGCCCGAAGCTTCCTTACCGGCCATGGAGATCTGCTCAGAGACGTCCGCAGCAGGAATGATGTGCTCGGCGGGGGAGACGTTGTAGTTGTGAACGAAGACCACCTTGATGGTTTCGTTTACATCGCTGTCGTTGTTAACCAGCTCAGCAATGGTGTTGATGAGCTTGATGATGGCCTTGGCGCGGATGTAACCGGGGGCAGCCTTAGCGCCGAAGATGAATACGCGCTTGGGTACCTGCAGGCTCGGGTCCTGCTTCATGCGGAAGTACAGGTCCAGGATGTAGAAGGCGTTGAGCAGCTGACGCTTGTACTCGTGCAGACGCTTGATCTGTACGTCGTAGATGGCCTCAGGGTCAATCTCGATGCCTTCACGCTCAGCGATCCAGTTGGCGAAGTCAGCCTTGTTGGCGGCCTTGATTTCGCCTAGGCGACGGTAGATGTCGTCGTTGCCGGCGCTGGTGTACTCGCTCAGTACGCTTAGGTCCTTAACCCACTCGTCAGAGCCGGTTACCTCGTCCAGCAGGGCGGCCAGACGGGGGTTGCACTGCTTGAGCCAGCGACGCGGGGTGACACCGTTGGTCTTGTTGTTGAAGCGCTCGGGCCAGATGGCGTACCACTGGGCCAGGGTGTCGCGCTTGAGGATCTCGGTGTGCAGGGCGGCCACACCGTTGATCGAGTAGGAGGCGTAGCAGGCGATCCAAGCCATGTGGGCGCGGCCGCCGGAAATCGGGGCCAGGTAGTCGATGGTGCCCTGGTCGAGGCCGCGCTCGGCCATGTCTAGGCGGAAGCGACGGTCGATCTCACGCACGATCTCAGCGATACGCGGGAAGATGCGGTCAAAGATACCCATCTCCCAGGTTTCCAGGGCCTCAGCCAGCACGGTGTGGTTGGTGTAGGCGAAGGTCTTGGTGACTACCTCCCAGGCCTCTTCCCAGCCCATGTTGTAGTTGTCTAGCAGCAGACGCATCAGCTCGGGGATAGCCAGCACCGGGTGGGTGTCGTTGAGCTGGATGGC
>ERZ772962.8-NODE-8-length-174726-cov-6.158595_pt1 | contig 174726 bp, 163 predicted proteins | sample MGYA00580676_ERZ772962 | MGnify/ENA primary metagenome ERZ772962 (study PRJEB29015, sample SAMEA2738049) | human oral metagenome | biome: human oral; feature: human-associated habitat; material: saliva | place: China | collected 2230 ...
TATTAGGCACGCCGCCAGCGTTCGTCCTGAGCCAGGATCAAACTCTCATGAAAAAATTCATAAGTCTACTTGACTCATTTCTTTACTAGCTTGTTTTTTACCCAGCTTGTCTGCTGCCGAATTGTTGGTTGTTCATCAAGTTTCCTCGATGACCCTCACATTCTTGGTGTGTCTTTGTTTAGTTTTCAATGTGCTCGTCGTCACCACGTGACAACTTCTATATATTAGCACAAGCCTCACTTCCTGTCAACAACTTTTCAGAAGTTTTTTTCGAAGTTTTTGGTCAGTGCTTGTTGCTGGTAGCAACTCATATATCATATCAGTCTCGGCTATGCTTGTCAAACACTTTTTAGCTCTTTTTGGAACTTTTTTCAGTGAATGTTCGTTAGCTCTCAGACCTACTCTATAATATCATTACAACCGCTTCAGGTCAAGCCCTTTTTAGGAATTAGCCAGCAGCTTTTTCAGCTGTCGCTGTCGTAAGGACTCTAGTAATATACCATGGTCCACTTACTAGTGTCAACCACTTTTTTTTCATCTTTTTTGGTCTATTTGAAAACTTGTGTTTAAGGCTCTTTGGGGCCCTCTTTGGCCACAAGATATAGTGGTAGAAAAAGACAAGCAGGGAAGTCCATCTGGATCCCTGCTTGATTCTGCCTATTATTATAGTAGAAAGTCTTATAAGCGGCTGTTCAATTCTGCAGCTAAGTCTTCAAAACCTGGCTTGCCTAAGAGGGCAAACATGTTCTTCTTGTAGGCTTCTACCCCTGGTTGGTCGAATGGGTTAACCCCATTGAGGTAACCAGAAATAGCCACTGCGATTTCGAAGAAGTATACTAAGTAACCTAGGCTGTAGGCGTCCATAGCTGGGATGCTTACGACTAAGTTAGGTACTTGGCCATCGATGTGAGCCAAGAGTGTCCCTTGGAAGGCTTTGGTGTTAACGAAGTCAACGGTTTGACCTTGTAAGTAACCTAAACCATCGGTATCAACTTCTTGTTCTGGAATGACCACGTCATGGCGAGGCGTCTCAACCTTGACAACCGTCTCGAAGATGTTGCGACGGCCTTCTTGGATGTATTGACCCAAGGAGTGTAAGTCAGTAGAGAAGTTAGCACTTGATGGGTAGATGCCCTTGAAGTCTTTCCCTTCTGATTCACCGAAGAGTTGCTTCCACCATTCGTTGAAGAAGGCCATACCTGGTTCGTAGTTAACCAAGAGTTCGGTTACTTTACCTTTACGGTAGAGTAAGTTACGAATCGCCGCATATTGGTAAGCTTGGTTGCTTGCTAAATCTGCTTGGCTGTATTCGGCCATAGCAGCTGCTGCCCCTTGCATCATAGCTTGGATGTCGCCACCCGCAACCGCGATTGGCAAGAGACCAACTGGTGTTAAGACAGTGAAACGTCCGCCGATTGCATCTGGGATAACGAAAGTTTGGTAACCTTCTTGGTCGGCTTCTGCCTTGAGGGCCCCACGCTTAGCGTCAGTGGTTGCATAGATACGTTTGATGGCTTCTTCCTTACCATACTTAGCAATTAATTTTTCCTTGAGGACACGGAAACCAACGGCTGGTTCAGTAGTGGTCCCTGATTTAGAAATAACGTTGATGGAGAAATCACGGTCGCCAATCAAGTCTAATAAGTCATGTAAATAAGTAGAAGAAATGCTGTTACCAGCAAAGACCACTTGTGGCATCCCCTTACGGCCAGCTTTCATATTATAGAAGCTATCGTTCAAGAACTCGATGGCTGCACGAGCGCCTAGGTATGAACCCCCGATCCCGATAACCACTAAGACATCAGAATCTTGACGGATCTTCTCAGCAGCTGCTTGTACTTGGGCAAATTCTTCCTTGTCGTATGCTTCAGGCCAAGTCACCCAACCAGTGTAGTCGCTACCTGCCCCTGTACCTTCACGCAATTGGCGGTCAGCTACGGTCACGTAGTCTTGGAGTTGAGTTAGTTCGTGTTCGCCAAAGAATTTTTTGGCAGTAGAGTAATCAAATTTAATATGTGCCATTTTTTCCTACCTCTTGTCTAGCTAGTATTGGACTAGTTTATTTGATTTGTTGCTTGACTTCAAAGCGATCTTCTTCAATGGATTGAAGGGCGCTGTCAATCCACTCCGGTAACTTCTTAGCCACACTGGAAAAACCAATGTCAGGCAAATGGCGCTTGGCGCGCTTCTTGGTCCGGGCTGGATACGGCGGGGTGTTGAGCTTCATCAAGACCCGCATGGACAGGCTAATCTTCTTGGTATATTCATCAATATCAATGACCATGACCTTGACCTTGTCGCCTACCTTAATCTGGTTGCTGAGCTCATTCATGTAGCCATGCTTGCACTCGGAAATATGAACCAGACCTTGTTCGGTTGGCGAGAGACCTACGAAGACGCCATAATTTTGGATGCCTGTGATTTGGCCTTCAACGATATCGCCTATTTTAAATTCAGTCATAGGATGTCACCATCCTTGCTTATTCTAACACATCAATCGTCTCAATCACAACAGGTTCTACCGGTTTATCTTGGAGACCGGTAACAACTTTATTGATTGCAATGACGACATCCATGCCTTCTACCACATGACCGAAGACCGTGTGGCGTTGGTCCAACCAAGGTGTCCCACCCTCTGTCGCATAGGCTGCCACAATTTCTTCAGGGAAGCCCAGTTCCTGCATTTGGCCCAACATGGTGCTTGGTACATTGCTAGCTGTTACGATAAAGAATTGGCTGCCGTTAGTATTAGGCCCTGCGTTAGCCATGGAAAGGGCCCCCTTCAAGTTGTAGAGCTCTCGTGAGAACTCATCTTCGAAGCTCTCGCCATAGATGCTCTCGCCACCCATACCGGTACCGCTTGGGTCGCCCCCTTGAATCATGAAGTCTTCAATGACCCGGTGGAAAATCACGCCGTCATAGTAGCCTTGCTTAGCAAGACCAACGAAGTTAGCCACGGTCTTAGGTGCTAGTTCTGGGAAGAGGGCTACCTTGATGTCACCGTGGTTGGTTTTAATTAAAGCATGTAAGCTGGCTTGGGCCAGATCAAGTTGTGGATATGTCATGAATCATCCTCCTATTGTTAATGGTTGAATATCATCTATATGATACACTAAATCCCGTCAGATTCAAATCAAAAGTGACCTTCTCATGATTTTTCTTGAGAATTTACGGCTTCCTACTAGTTTCAAGTCGCATTTTTTGATATTATCTAATAGATACCTGTATAAGGAGAAGGAGGGACCCCCCCACTTATGAATACCATATTGCTGACATCTCTTGTCGCGATTCTCTTCACTCAAGCTATTAAATACCCTATTGCCCTCGTGACTAACCGTCATAAGGTCAAAGTAAATATTGTCATGACCACTGGCGGCATGCCAAGTTCCCATTCGGCCGCAGTTAGCAGCCTGATTACCAGCCTGGTGCTGGAATACGGCTTTGAATCCCCTCTGGTGGCCATTGCCACTATCTTCGGGGTCATCGTCATGTTTGACTCCATGGGCGTGCGTCGCCAGAGTGGTGAGCAGGGTCTTCTGCTCAACCTCTTAGCTAAGCGTCGCCTGCAAGACCCGGAGATCCAAGCTGACTTCCGCCGTCTGCAAGAAAGCCACGACATCGATCACTATGAAGATATGATCATCGAAAAATACCTGGGCCATCGCCCCACCGAAGTGGTGGTCGGCGTCTTAGTCGGCGTTCTAGTCGCCTTCGTCAGCCGGGCCATCTATCTCAGTCTCTAAGAAATCTGGTGCAAGGACCCTGGACTTGCCCTTTTCTTTTGCCTTAAAAACTATGATTGAATAAGGAGTCCCTACTATGTCTCAAATTTACGACATCACCATCATCGGTGGCGGGCCGGTCGGCCTCTATGCTGCCTTTTACGCCGGCATGCGCCAGGCCAAAACCAAAATCATCGAAAGCCTGGACCTACTGGGTGGCCAGCCAGCCCACCTCTATCCTGAGAAGGCCATCTACGATATTCCGGCCCACTACCAAATCAAGGGGGGCGACCTCACCCAGTCCCTGATTCAACAACTGGGCCACTTCGACACCACCATCTGTACCGGCCAGGAAGCCCGTCAACTAATCCAACATGAAGATGAGGACGGCAAGCCCTACTATGAAATTCAGACCCCGCAAGCCAGTCATTTTAGCCGCGCGGTTATTATCGCCGTAGGCAACGGGGCCTTCCGTCCTCGTAAATTGGACTTGCCCGAGGCGTCAGACTTTGAAGGAAAATCGCTTCATTACTTTGTCCGCCAACCTGAGGCCTTCCAAGATCGGGTCGTAGCCATCTGTGGCGGGGGCGACTCGGCGGTTGACTGGGCCTTAGCCCTTGAACCCTACGCTAAGCAAGTCCACCTAATTCACCGCAGACCCCAATTCCGGGCCCACGAACACAGCGTTAGCTTGCTAGAAGCTTCTAGCGTCAAGATTTGGACCCCTTATATTCCAGTTGCCCTCCATGGCCAAGACGGCCAGCTTGACCACCTAACCTTGCAAGTGCCACGCCAAGAAGAAAGCGTCGACTTATCCGTCGATGACTTCATCGTTAGCTATGGTTTCGTCTCTTCCTTGGGCGAAATCGCCAAGTGGCCCCTTACCATCAAGCGTCAGACTATCGAGACCGGCAGCTGCCACCAAACTAATTTGCCAGCTGTCTATGCCATCGGGGATATTGCCCAATACCAAGGCAAGACCAAGCTGATTGCGACTGGTTTTGGTGAAGCCACTACAGCGATTAGCCACGCCATGGCCAGCCTCTATCCAGAGCGCAACAATCTACATGTTCACAGTTCCTCCCTTTTCGAGGATAGATAAAAAGACGAGGCCTAGGCCTCGTCTTTATTTTGCTTATTCAGCTACTAATTCTACTTCAATATTGCCTTTAACTGCCTTAGTATAAGGGCAGATGTTTTCTGTCTCTTGAACATAGCGTAAGGTTTCTTCTGGGCTCAAACCTTCAATGGATACAATTAATTTAGCTGCTAGGTGCAAGCTGTTAGTATCTGGTAGGTCGCCTAAGAGCACTACTTCAGCGCGCACTTGACGTTGACGGTCGCCTAAGCCATCACGTTGTAATGGGAAGGACAAAGCCCCATTGAAGCAGGCAGATAAACCAGCGGCGAAGAGTTCTTCAGGGTTGGTGTAGCCTTCTTTTTTAGCCATGCTAGTCTTAAGGTTTAAGTCCCCGGTTACGGATTTAACTTCGCCATCACGGCCACCTGTGTTCACGACGGTTGATAATGAAATTTTTTTGCTCATACTTACTTCCTCCTCTGTTAGGTTACCTTCATTATAACATAAGCCTGAGCTTAGCGTGCTCAGGATGCTCAGGATGTTTGAGGAGCGAAAGACTTTGCGAAAAGCCAAGACCCTAGGCCATAGAGAACCAGAATAAGTGCCGTCAGCCCCAAGAAATAAGACTGGGGCAGAATCCAGATGACGGGGTCCAGACGCGGATCGAAGAGCCAGAGCTCATTAGCGAAGAAGAGCCGGTGGAAGACCACAAAGGCTTGGTCAAAGAAGAGGATAATGCCGCTCGCTAAGAGGGCTAGGCCCCACTGACCCTGCTTAAGCGCCTGCCAATAGGACCAGGAGTTGAATTGGCCTTGACGGGCCCAACGCCAGATGAGGACATTGAACAGGAGAGCTAACAAGACCAGGCCGATTATGAGCGTCCGAACCTCAGCAAAGTGCTGGCGCCCCCCGGCTGAACTGGCAAAGTGCGCCAGCTCCAGGCTGGGCCGCCAGACTTGCCAGAGATAGGTCCAGATGCGCATAAAGTCATCATAGATTGCCACCTTTGACAGGCCTGCAATGTGGGGAACCCAGCCTAGTTGCAGATAGGCCCCATAGAGCAGAGGCGCTAAGATGACGGTGCCCAGAACGGCATTGGCCAGGCCACCCAAGAGACTGACTCCCGCCCGAATCCAGGTCCATATTTGTTCCATGACTAGAGCTCCCAAGTGGACAGATCTGGCCGGACGTAGGTTGGTTGCACTGGCACGGAATTGAGATCTTCTTCTTGAGTAAAGCCTGTCAGAACTAACAAAGTATCCATACCGGCATTAATCCCCACCTTGATGTCGGTCTCGTAGTTATCACCAATCATGAGGACTTGATCCTTGGTCAAGCCCAGGGTATGGAGACCGCCCTCCAGAATAGGACTGAAAGGTTTGCCCATAACGACCGGTTCTACCTGACTGGCATACTGGATAAAGGAAGTCAAGGCCCCTGAGCTTGGCATCATGCCCCGTTCAGTTGGGATATTGCTGTCGGTATTGGTCACCAAGAAGGCCGCACCATTACGGATAGCTAGGACCGCAATGGACAGGGCTTCATAGGTGGTATGGCGGTCCAAGGCTTGGACCACCACTTGGGCCGATTCATCTTCCACTAGCCTGAAGCCGGCTGCTGCCACTTGTTCCTTAAGGGGCGCTTCGCCCACTACATAGACCGTTTGCCCCTCATGGTGGGCATGTAGATAGTCGATAATGGCCATGGCGGAGGTATAGACATGCTTCTCGGTTACAGGCAATTCATACTGGGTGCTGAGGGCCTGGGCCACTTGAGCAGCCGAGCGCGTCGCATTATTGGTAATGAAGAGGAAGGGAATGTCTTGCGCCACTAACTTCTTAATGAAGGCTTCGGCTGTCGGAATACGATTCTTGCCGAAGTAGACCGTTCCATCTAAATCAATCAAATAACCTGCGTAGTCTTTCATAGGGACCTCCTAAGGGTTGGTTTTGTTCTTTTGCTTGATGACAAAGTTATTCTTACGTTGCTTGGCAGCGGCTGGCGCCTGTTTAGGGGCCGCCTGATCGCTAACGGCTGGGCGACGGTTACGCTTCTTGAACGGCTTCTTGCCACCCTTGGCTGGCGCATCCACCTTATTGCCCTTGAAGCGGTTAGGATCTTCCTTGACTTGGATTTTAGCTAACTGCTTGGTTTCGCCCACCTTTTTATCGATTGGGGCCGGCTTAGTCTTAGCCTTGTCTTTAAGTTTGGCGTATTTAGCCACTTCCCGCTCCTTGGCTAGGACGAAGTAACGGCAACCAAAGTTACAGTATTCATTGAGGTAGTCTTCTAGGAAATCAATGGTCTGGTCCTTGGGCACCTTGGCCTGGCCGATTTGATAGAAGCCTCGCAGGCGTAACTGTTCAAAGCCCCAGTCCCCCACGATGAAGTCGAACTTCTCGAAGTATTCTTGGTAGCGATTCTCGAAAGCTAGCAAGTCGAAGCCCTCACGATAGTTGAGGACCAATTGATAAGGTTCCTCCTTAATCAGCAGATGGTCTTCGTTAATTTGGCGAATTTGCTTGTCTTCTTGGACTTGGTCCTGACTAACGTCGGTCAGGATGGAGTCGATTTGATAGGATATATTATTATCGCGTTGGGTCATGCCTTTAGCTCCTTTACTACTATGTCTCGTTCCTTCCTATTATAGCAAATTCTGGCCCTGCAAGCTATGGAATTCTCTGGGCCAAGTCACTCGACAAAAAAGCCCGCTCATTCAGCTTATGGCGAACTGAATGACCGGACCGATCTTATGGAAGCAGAAATTAGAATTATTTGGCTTGGGCTTCTACCTGGTATACAGCCGCTTGGACTTGCTCAGGTGTCACGCCAGGCACCGCCAGTTTGAAGGTTTCCTTGTCGGAGGCGGCGAAGTCAGCCATCTTAGCTACGGCAGTCTCCATATCCTCTTGAACCCCTAGTTGTTGCCAGGAATAGATGAAGCCATTGTCTTTGCAGTAGTCGATGAGTTTTTTGGTTTCGCCCTCTTCGCCCATGGCCGCCAACATTACCAGCAGCCCATACGCCACCTTGACCCCATGTTCAATGGTGTGGGTTTCGGCAAATTGTGACAGGGCATTGTGAACGGCATGCGCCCCCGACATACGGCCATATTCGCAGGCAAAGCAACCCACGGCAGCGGCTACGTTGAAGACCGTGTCGACCACGCGTTTGAAGGTGTCGTTGACCACGCCCAAGGCATGAGTAGCCAAGGCAGCATGGGTGTCACGAAGCAGAATATCCTTGGTTACCTTGGCAGCAGCCAAACCCAATTCCACATTGGCCTCTAGAGCCCCAGGCAAATGACGGGTGATACTTTCGGCTTCATACCACTTGGCCACCGTATCACAGATACCCCCTTCGAAGTAGCGTTTAGGCGACTCAACTAGGAGATCTAAGTCCACCACGCAAGCATAAGGAGTGCGTTTGAAGTAGGCTACGTCATTAAAAACCCCATTAGGATGGTAAACAGCCGCGACCGGTGTAGTGGGCGCGCAGGTCCCTACAATCGTCGGCACGGTCACCACTTCACAGTGGAGGCGGTCAGCCGTTCCCTTGGCGGTGTCACAAAGCTTGCCCCCACCGACGGCCACAATCACATCGGCATCGGCTGCTAACTGAGCCAAGCGGTCCATATCTTCATAGCTGGCTGTGTGGTCATAACGTAAGACTTGCACACCTTCTAGCGGTTGAGGTAAATGTTTAAGAAAGGCAGCGTAAGATTTCTCCCCGGTAATAATGTAGGGACGCTCGAAGTTCTTTAAAATGCCTGCTAAAGAAGCCAAAGCTCCTTTTTCACTGATATATTGTCCGGGTGTACTACGTACGACTTGTACAAATTCCATAAGCGTCCTCCTTATCACTTAGATATAACTAAGTGAATGATTAAAGTTTTATTAGAAAATACTCTAACACACTTATTTTTCTTATACAAGACCCTGGCGGCAGAAATTTGTATCACTTTCTGAAAACAATCGGAAATTTCATGAAAAAAGCGCCAAGCCATGAGCTTGACGCTAACTAGTACTAGCTTAATGCCCCAGCTTAGGGAGCCACTCAAATACAAGGAAAATGAGAAGGACGGCCTGAAGAATCATCATAAGAGGGACCCCCAAGGCAAAAGGCCATTTGTGGGTCTTGTGACGCCAAATCTGCATGACTAGGAGAGCACCTAGGGCGCCACCTATGGCAGCTAGGCCTAGTAGGCGGGCTTCCGGCACTCGCCAGCGGTGGGCCACCGCCTGATGTTTGTCCCAGATATAGACTGCGGCCGTCAGCAGATTAATCAGGATTAGATAGAGCCAAATATAGGTCATCATGGTCGCTGCTTCCATTCTGCTAGATAGGCCTCTAGAGCTGCTAAATTCAAATCTGTCATTCCCGTCTCCTCCTATGGACGCAAGCACCTCACTTGCCCAGTCTCAGACACCATGCTACCATAAAAAGTACAATCTGTTAAGGAGGATCCACATGCAAGCACTCCAAGCCCACGAAGACTTGGCCCAACTCAAGGCCCAGTCTCAGCTCCTCATTCTCCAATTCGCTAGACCCCAATGCGCACCCTGCGCTAGCTTGGCCTTGAGACTGGATGAATGGGCTCAAAGCCATCCCCAAGCTACCCTACGCTATATCGACTTAAGCCAGTGGCCCCAAGTAGCCGCCCAGGAACAAATCCTGTCCGCGCCTACCCTGCAAGTCTACATTGACGGCCGCCGCTACCTGCAAGAAGCTGGCTATTTTAGCCTGGACCTCTTGCTAGACAAGCTGGATCACTACTGGGAACTACGTCAAGACACTGCCGAATAATGACAAAAAGGCCATAGACTATGGCCTTTTTCTTATGCTGTTAGAAATTTGCTGGCTAGCTTATGGACCTGCTGGATATCTTTGCCATCCAAGGTCCAAGTTGCTAACTCCGCTTGAATGAGATCAGGAAATTTCCGGCTAATGTCCCTTAGGGCATTGCCGACCGACTTGCGGACATAGTCACTGGTATCCCGCTTCAAGCGAGCGATACGCACAATGGCTTCCTGGGGATGGTCCTTAAAATAAGGCCGGCTGGTCCAAATTCTTAGTCCCTCCGTAACTGCCCGTCTGGTATTAGCCTGGCTATGGCCTAGCCATTCATCAATGACCGGCAAGGCTGCTTGGTAGCCTGTGGTCTTGCAGTAATGGTCCAAGGCCTTGGCCAATACTTCCTGAACCCGCCAGTTAGGGTCTAGACAGACCTGCTCTCTCAAATAAGCCAGTATGTCCTCTTGCTGGGACAGGTAGCCCATGAGGAAGACGGCATACATGCGCACTTGATAGGTTTCTGATTGATAGGCCTGCATGGCCAATTGCTTGATATAATCCCAATCCTGACTGGCATAATCCGCTTGAGCCCTTTTCTCCTCTTCCTTGAAGCCTTTTTCAATCAGTGAGAACTCCGCCTCCAGGCGCTTGATATAGTCTTGCATCGGCAGTCACCTTCTCGCTTTTACTAAAGACCGCATCCTATCAAGGCGGTCAAAATAAACTTAGCTTTGAACTGGATGCTGGGCAATGAAGTCGCATAGTGCCGTCACCTGCTCTGGTCGCGTAGACCAAGCCGTTGTCAGACGGGCCACGACATAATCCTCAGCCAGTTCCCAGGTCGCATATTGGACCTTGTCCGACCAGATTGGCACCAAGACCTTAGGTAGGCGGACAAAAATCTGGTTGGTCACCGAAGGATTGACTAGCTCGTAGCCATTGGCGACTAAGCAATCCTGAATAGTCTGGGCAGCTGCCACCGCCTCGCGGCCGATGACCTGGTAGAGGCCATCCTCGAACAAGACTTCGAATTGAGCCCCTAAGACTCGGCCTTTGGCTAGGACCGCGCCCCCCTGCTTCATGACGGTGAAGAAGTGTGGCAGCAGACTTGGGTTGGAAATCACCACGGCTTCCCCTAGCAGGGTCCCACACTTGGTCCCGCCAATATAGAAGACATCCGTCAAACGCGCCAAATCTGCTAGACTGACATCGTTACTTGGGCTGGCCAGGGCATAGGTCAGTCGCGCCCCATCAATAAAGAGGGGGAGCTGGTGCTGACGGCAAACCGCTGACAAGGCCTCCAATTCCGCCAGACTATAGAGGGTGCCTAGCTCGGTTGGTTGCGACACATAGACCATGCCAGGATAGACTGAATGGACATGGTTAGCATCCGCATAGAAAGTCGTCACCCAATCCTCAACCGCTTGGGCGGTCAACTTACCTTCATGGCTAGGCAGGGGCAAAACCTTGTGGCCCCCTAGTTCAATCGCGCCCGCTTCATGGACATTAATATGGCCTGTATCCGGCGCCAAGACCCCTTGATAAGGCCGTAAGAGGGCCCGAATCACAGTCGAATTAGTCTGAGTTCCCCCTACAAAGAAATGGACCGTGGCATGAGGGCAGTCGCAGGCTTGACGAATCAAGTCATAGGCCCGCTCACTGTGGCCATCACTGCCATAACCCGCAGCCGGTTGGCGGTTGACTTCTATCAATCGCTCCAAAACCCGCTCATGTGCTCCCTCTAAATAATCAGATCCAAAATACAAATAGTCTTCGGTCATACTAATCAATCCCCTAATTTAATCAATATAGTCCTGCTGGGTTTATTATATACTCTCTTGACTCTGGGGCGCAAACCGCACTAGTAAGTTTAAATAGTTTGTCCTTAAATGTTCGTGATTCTGACCTAATACAAGAAAAGTAAAGCCCTACTCCGGCCTATCAACATCTTCTGACCGCATCTGTTATATAAGATTCTTTCTAGAAGAGGAGATAGTTGGGAGCTATTGATGCTCCTAAAAAAACGATGACAGAAGCTAGGCTCTGTCATCGTCTGTTTTGTCTCGCCACCAAGCTAACTGCCACTGGCGTTCCTTTTGTACTGCTGCTAGGTCATCCGGATGGGCTAGGTTAATAAGTTTAATCGCATAATCACTGGCGACCATGGCGTGCTCCTTCATATGGGCGGTCGCCACTGCATGGCCGATGACCCGCAAAAGGGCTTGCTCAATGGGATTTTCAGCTTGCTTGGCCAGGGCGTGTATCTTGAAGCCAGCTTGTCTGACATCGTGCATACGGGCTTGGCCGGCCAAACAAGCTTGGCTGACAGCCCAGCCTGCCTCAACATCAGGCTCCTGCCCTACCTTGGAGCCCGTCAATTCAATCAAGTGCTCGACCAAATCCCGGCCGAAGCGGGCACAAGTCTCTTGACTAGCGGCTTGGTAGTCGAAATCTAACTGCTTTCTCAAATCATCGCAATCTAGTAACTTAATTTTTCGTCTGGTCATAGCCTCACCCCCTTATAAACTTCTTAGCCCTAGTATACACCAAGCCCTAGCTGAGTCAAACAAAGCCTTTTGCCACACATCCCCATAAAAAAGAGACCGGACTCCAAGAATCCGACCTCATTTATTGGCTTAAGGTAAAATAGCAATGGCGCGCACAGGTGAACCAGTCGCTTGCTCCCAATGTGGGAAGTGGACACTAATCAAGGCACCAGTGGCTGGCACTTGGTCCAAATTATTCAAGACTTCTACTTGGTAGATATCTTGCTCCAAGAGATAGTATTCGTTAACTAAGCCATGCTCCGCTGCCGGAATACCAGCATCGGTGTCAAAGGTCTCATGGCCCACTGCCTTGACTTGGCGTTCCTTAATCAGAAATTCCAAGGCCTCGCGACTCCAACCTGGACTCTGCTGAACACCGGCATCATCTAGGTTGCGCATAGCCTCTTGGCTTGGCCAACGCTTAGACCAGTCGCTCCGGAAGGCTACAAAACTTTCTGGGCGAATTTGACCGTGTTCTGCTTCGAAATCTAGGATGTCTTGCTTGGTCAGAATGTAGTTAGGGTTCTCCGCCACTTGAGCCGACTTGTCAATAACATAGAGAGGCAAGAGCAGGTCCTTGAGCTCAATCTGATCCAACCAGCGGCCGCCTGCCACGAAGTGGATTGGAGCGTCAATGTGGGTGCCGTATTGGCCCACCACCGAGATTTTCTGAACGTGGAAACCATCCTTAAGGGTGAAGAGGTCTTCCTTCTCTAAGGCTGGTAGCGCCGGGAAGTGGGGGCTAGATTCGTTAATGACATGGCTAAGGTCAACCCATTTTTTGGACTTGAGTGTTTCATAGAGTGAAAGTAAATCTGACATCTTGTTTCCTCCTAACTAAGAGCTAATAGTTACTGTAAAGGCAGTATAACAAAGTTCATTGAGGCAAAACAAGATAGAAGAACTTATTCCCTTAGACTATTTTTCTAGAATCTGATATAACTATTAACTATATATTGCACCCTAAACCGGGCACACGTCCTACTAATTCACGCCTCCTATCTATTGCCAGAGTCTCCCCCTCTTATCGGCCAGACCTTGACAAATTTCATGGCAGAGACTAGACTGGGGCAAAGTAACAGATTCCCTTCCAGCAGAAAGGACAGCCTATGATTGATATCCATTTAATTACTCCTGAGCGCCAGACCGCTCTTCAACTCCCCAATGAAGATTTCACCCTTATTGGCCAACTTCTCCCCTCTTACAAGGAGGGTGTGTGGTCCTACCAGGAACAGCTACTGGCCGACCATGATATCAGCCTCATGCGCTTCCCGGATGAGACTTATGACCTCCAGCAGATCAACCAAGCTGGCTTTGCCCTAGGTGCCTTCGACAAGGAAACTTGCCTTGGTCTGGCCATCTTCCAGGATGGCTTCTTTGCCTATAGCTACCTAGCTGACCTCAAGGTCACTAGTGCCTACCGTGGGCAAGGAATTGCTAGCCAATTGCTGGACCGAGGGCGTCAAATCGCCAAGGAACGTGGCTCGCGCGGGATTTATACCATTGGCCAAGATAATAACCTAATTGCTTGTCGCTTCTATCTTGCCTATGGCTTCCAGATAGGTGGCTTAGACACTCGAGTCTACACGGGAACGGCTCAAGAAGGAAAAGCTGATATTTATTTCTATCTAGATCATTAAAAAAGAGGCCCTAGGCCTCTTTTTCTTGTCTTAATTGATAGGCCTCGACTAAAGGCATTAACCTCACTATGGTCATAGGACTAGTTGTTAGACCACCTTACTTATCTTTACTCAATTGGCTTAAAATCCCCTTGAGATTGCCTACTTGCTGGCTGATGGCCGTCTCTAGGTCTTGGTCCCGTTCCAAGGGGAAATAGAGGGCTCCGACTACGACAGAATCATCTTGATTACCCGTATCCTCTAAGCGGTAGAAGACTAGGCAAGCCGTGTCGTGTTCGGGCTCGACTTCATAGCGGGCCTGAAATTGCTTGCCGTCGATTTCAATCGATTCTTGGAAGATGGGAGTTGGCCTGTCTGACTTGAGACGCTCCTCCAGTTCCTTATCGGTGAGCAACTTGCCACCCTTGAGGGGGGAAGTCGTATAGGCCTCTAAGGTATAGAGATTGACATAACCCTTCATGCCAGGCGTCATGATGCGATAACCTATATCCCGACGGTCGTCCTTGGTCAAGGATGGATGCATCTTCCAATCCTCGGGAATCTTGTAGGGACGTTCAGTTGGCTTAGGGGGCTCCTTGCCATCAACAGCTTCATACATCCAGTTCTTGGATGATTCGAAAATCTTATCTTGGCCCTTTTCAATGGCAGTAGGCTCCACCTTCAAGAGGGTCTTGAAGAAGGCTTCTTCCTGCTCCTTGTTTTCTAACTCCTTGCTGGACTCTGAGACCGCTGAACTGGACTCTTGGCTATCGTCTGATTGGTTAGCCCAGGCTATTTGAGGAGCTAGTAAAAAGCTAGTGGCGGTCGCTAGACTAGCTAAGACTAGATGTAATTTTTTCATACTTTACCTCCTTGGGTGACCGATGCAGGGGGGAGTCACCTTGGTTACTGGAGTACCTAGCCCTAGTCTAACCTATTTGAGCTCGTCAAGCAAGGAAAGGCCTATTTAGCTAGACCCGCCGCCACCAAGGCTAGAAGCCAGAGATGGAGCGGATAGAAAACATAGAAGAAGTAGCGGTTGAAGGCTGACTGCTTGCCTCTTTGGCCATTGTAGAGGGCTAAGAGAGGCAAGACACTAATGAAGATCCAATCAGAGTTATAGAGCAACATGGTGAGGGTCTCCTGCCAACTGTCGTAGGTGGAGTAAGAGAGGGCAAAAAGAATCAAGGCTAGCCCCAGATAAAGCAAGTTCCGTAGCCCCTGGCGCTGACGGCAGCAGTAGGTAATCAAGATAAAGGGTAGTACCACCATGCCCCCTTCTGTCAGCAAGAGGCCAGCTAAGAAGAGCAAGCCTGCGCCAGCCCAACGGAGACGTTTGGCTTCTTGCGTCAGACTTTGGCCTGGAAAAGCCAAAGCTAAAATACTGACCCCCAGAGCTAGGGTCAGGAAGATGTTATTGCTGATATGGACGCCACGATTGGCCAAGAGACTATTGAGCAGCCAGTTGCCGGCCGCCATAGTCGCCGCAACAGTCCAGAGCCGGGCTAGGTAGCGGTCTAGATTGCGACTATGAATGAAGCCTTCTACCGCAAAATAAGCAAAGCCCGCGGCCACACAGCGCGTCATGGCATGAAAGATGCCCTCCCAGAGCGGTGGCACCAGACCGGGCACATGGGGCAGATGGTCTAAAACCATGAGGGCTGCCAACAAGTATTTGATTTGATTGGCATTTAATTTCTTCATAGGAATGCTCCTTTAAGTTTTCTTAGCTTAAGTTTAGACCCAAAAAGCCCGGCCAACCATAAGCTGAGCTTACAGTTGGCCGGGTTATCTTACATTATTGAAAGTTTAAGCTTACCAGTCTAAATCCCGCAAGAGACGCTGGATGACCCAGGACTTAAGCACGAGAGTCAAGATAAAGCTTGGCAACAAGGATAGGAGAAAAGCTAGAATTCCCAGACGAGCTACAAAGGACGAGACTAGGACAGGTTGCCAGTAGAGCCCCCAAACTAGGGGCACAAGACCAAAGAGATAGCCTAACAACAAGAGACTATTAACCAGATAAGGCCGCTGGCGTCCTGGTAAGGCTCCATTAAAACGCAGGGTCTGGTCACGAAAATCGTTTAAGATGGCACGCTGAGTAGCCAGATTTGGCGCTGGCACTGACTTGACTTGGACTCTGAGATGGCTTGCCACGCCTTCATATACTAGTGCTAACAAGAGCCCCAAGAGCAGAGGCAAGGCCACTGCCCCCAGTCTACCTAGATATCTATCCGGGTAGTGTGGCTGACGCCCCGCATCATAACCTAGCCAGCGAATGATGCGCCCGGCTAGCAAGGGCAAGATGACCAAGCCTAAAGACCACAGGGTCCAGGCCACACGCCGGCTTAGGTCAGTGGGACTTTCCTCTTTCCAGGTCAGCTGCCCACTAGAGAGGTCATACTCGGCCAGCAAGCGACGGTCTGCTTCCTTCTGGACTTGGCGCAGATAAGCGCCGTAGAAGACTAATTTTTTATAAGGTATCCACATTAATCAATTTCCTTCCTTTTCTGCCCTTTGTTGCAATATTAGAGCTAAATTACTCGTCTGTTTTTCCTTTGTCATAGCGCTCCCCGTATTCCTGACGGGCTTGGCGCGTCCAAGTTTGGATGAAGTCAGTCTTGGCATCGGTGTAGGCATCACGATTATGTTCATACTGAGACCAGAGAGCTAACTTGAGGGCCTCATAATCCTTGGCTACTTGGGCATGTTCCCTAATATAGTCCCTAAAGTAGAGCTCGTCGTGATCTCCTTGGTAGCGCAAGTGAATGTGATAGACCTTATCCGCGAAGCCTTCTGGGGTGTAACCCGAGTTCAAGGATATGCGGCCTTCTGACTCCGACATTTTAAGAAAGCCAGCCTGAATCAAGCAATCACTGGCTAGGCGCAAATCCGCTTGGAGTGCTAACTCGACTAGAACATCGACAATATCCTTGGCCCAGATGCCTGGGATGGCCGTGCTCCCAATGTGGCTGATACGTACCAGAGGCAAATCTCCTAGGACTTGTTCCAGTCGCACTTCCATTTCTTGATAATTGGTCTCCCACTGGGGCTTAGGCGCCACTAGGAAGATTGGAAACAGGCGCCAGAGTTCTTCTAAAGATAATTGAGTCAGGTCCTTGTCCATATGGGTTGCTCCTTTCAGACAAAGTAAATCTAGTTTTTTGGCTTTAAACCTAAAGCCGAGTAGCCCGAAGGTCGCATACGATTCTCGGCTGCTAGCTTGTCAACCAGTCTTAAATTCCGCTCAGACTGAGTGGACTTGCCCTTACGAGGTGTAAACTTCTGTAGATAGGACAGATCATCATAGGACCGTAGCATGCTTTCACTCCAGCCGAAGCATAACCCTTCTTCCAAGACCTCATGGAAGGTCACCGATGGCAACTTGGACTTAGCTTTAAAAATTCGAATCCAAATACCCGGCGAAGTCTGTTCATTGGTTAGTAACCAATCATGTAGTTCTTGTCTCTTTTCAAAAGATATAATCGGAAGTTGGTCATAGACTTGGTCTAATTGTTGCATTATTTTTTCCTTTCATTCTTGGTGGTGACCATTCTGCTATACTAAGAACAAGATGGCCTCATATACAAGCTTATCTAATTGATTGCCCTCATCCGGTCTGAGTTCTCTGATTGTTTATCCCATCGAGTCCCTAGAACTTATGGTAATGGCGATAAACTAGCTATTGAGCCCTCTCCACCCACTGATCATTGTCCATTATAAAGGGCTTGGCCAGTCCAGGGCCAGTATAGTCAGAGTACTTGGTTCCCAGATATTGATAGACCTCTTCCTTGCTGGCAAATTTGATGGCCTGATAAGGCTCTTCGAAGGTCAGCTTCTCTAGGAAGAGATAGCCCTCTTTGGCTGGAACTAAGACCCCGACATGGCCAATGAAGAGACTGTCGCCATCCAGATTGTCGTGCAAAACTACCGACAGCATTCTAACCTTGTCGTTGAACTTGAACTGGGACAGGTATTGCGCCATATGCTTGGCGTGGACCTTGACGTCCTGGGTAGCCTCGGTCTTAACCCGGGAGAAGAGGATATTGAAGGCCGCCTTATCCTTGGCATCCATGACATGTCCCTTGTCGATGGCGTCATTATCCATGAAGAGTAGCTCATCATCCTGGCTGACTGGCGGAATCTCAATGGTGTGTTTGAGCAAGGTATAGCTGTTAATGCGGCAATTAGTCCCGATAAAATCTCCCTTCTGCTCATGCCAAAGTGGATTAATCTTGGCTACATCGTAGTCCGTCTTGGTAAATTCGGTGAAGTCCCCCTTGAGCCCGCTAGGTCCAACAATGTCATTGTAGTCTTTGACGAGTTTGAGGAATTCCTCAACGCTATCCTTGTCCAAATGAGCAGACAAGAGGGTCCTCACTTCTTCCAAGCTACTTGGACTATTGAGGTTGGAATAGCTGGGATGAGCAGGACCTGCTTCTTGGCCACTCGGCTTAGGACTACAGGCTGCTAGAGCTAAGACAAGGCCGAGGGATAGAATGATGGTTTTGGTGTTTTTGAACATGAGGTCTCTCCTCTAGCTGATATTTTTAAAAAATTTACCTTTTAACAATAGGTTAAAAGGTATAATGAACTATTTATGCTTGTTGAGATGCTTGCGAGAAAAAGTAGAGATAGGCCCCGAAGGCAAACTTGATGGCAGCATCCACATAGGCGATGACCACCATGGAAATATTAGGGAAGAGGTAGCCCACCGCAATATTGATGGCGCAAACTAGGGCTAGATAAATCATGGATTTGCCATGTACGAAATAGAAGGGGAAGAAGTGTAGCGCAGTAGCCATCAAGGCTCCTAGCCAGATTAGGCGCCAGTTCTCGCTTGCGAAGAAGGGACCGCCTAAGATGGCCATTAGGACAAAGAGTAAAATGACCGCATAAAGGGCTACTTTCTTCTGGAAGGGGCTAGAGCTACCCGTTGATAATTTATTAAGCAAGGACTTGTTCTGGTTGATAGCGAAAAAGCTGACAATGTAGCCTATGCTGAAAACCTGCATGTTGATAATCTGCTCGCCACCAATCAAGGTCGCCACCCCAATCACCGACGCAACGGCCATTAACCACAAACCACAGGCTTTCTTGAAGTTAAATGCTAGTTTTTCATTCTTGTCATAAGCTAAAAATCCCATAAATAAGTGCCTCCAAAATCTTCATAGCTTCCATCTAGCCTCTATCCAGTAAGCTAGGTGGCTCTTACTTTATTATAGCACTTTAATAGAAGAAAAGGCGTTGACAAGCTCCTTTTATCTCAAAAAATCTCTTCCTAAGTGTCTACTTCTAGCGATTGAGGATATCCATCACACAATCTAGCTATCACTGCTAAGTTTTCCTAGCTTTTTAAGTAGCTTTTAGGTTCATGCTTTAAATTAGAGTTAGCACTAAGGAAAGGAGAAAGCTCCCCCACAGGTGAGCGGTGTAAAACAATGAGAACAATTGTCGTCATATCTAATCTACTCGCCCAAAAACTTCATAAGTACTTCCTCTGCTCAGAAAACGCCAGAGCAGCCTACAAAATGGGGATCCTCACCCTGATCTTCGGCTCCTTCCTAAAAGGTGCCTTCGACATCTACGGCACCCATTCAGTCTATCCGACCTTCTACCTTCCAGTTGGCCTGCTGCTTCTACTGGTTGCACTTGGCTTTGAAATCCACCAGAGGAAGGAGATGGCGAAATAAGAAATTAATTACTAGAGCAACAGCACTCCATCCGTTGGATTCTCTTGTCCAGCTGATGGGGTTTTGTTTATTACATAAGACAATTAGTTATCATAATTATCGTACCTTCAAAAAATCCTCGAGCACGGTAAGAAATAAAAAAATCTTGGTTGCAAAACTCAACCAAGATTCCGTTTAATCTATTCTTCGTTTAACCTAACAAGAAGGTGTTTGAAATGTTCTTCATCCTCAACTAGTTTTCCAAAGAACAACTCATCAATTTGCTCGATTACGGGCACAGCTTTTTGTAAAATCTCTTCTCCCTTTTTCTTCAAAATAACAGCCTTGGCTCTTGAATCTCTGGAGTGTTCTTTTCTCTCTACATATGCATATTTTTCTAATAGACTCAATATTTGAGAAACAGTCATTACGTCTATCCCAGAAAGTTTGGAAATCATGACTTGAGTCACTTCGTCATTAGTTTGCGATAGATAGGCAAGCGAAGCTAAAACAACAAATTGAGGGTGTGTCAGATTCATTTTCTTTAACTCTTTTTTTATTATAAAATGCCATTTATTGTACACCCTCATGAACAGCAAGCCAGTTGATTGTTCTGAATCTTTTTTATATTTCGATGTAAACAAACAGCAATTCCCCCTATCTTTCCAAAAGCTCTTTCAGAATAAATATAGAGTTAGGGACATCTGAGAACACCTGGCGTAAAAATTCTAAATGTTGCTTATCCTCACTATCTAAGGATACAGAATGTTTGACTATTACACTTCCATCATTGTTCTCCATTATTTGGTGTCCAAAAAGGATGTCACCAAAAGGAGTTGCTGTTTTATCCCAAAATTCTTCGAAGGCTTTTACAAGTGTAAGTTGATAGTCCATAGGGGGCATACCTTCAAGCTCCATCGTCCCATGGGATCCAGTCTTAAAATCATCGTTTAATGTAATTTTTTTTAAATCTTCTTCCCAGGCATACCATTTTTCAATATTGGCATAATACTCCCAAACAGCTTCTTTTGTTGCTTTAATTTTCAAACTGAAACTAAATTCCATTGTTTTCACCTCTATTTATTAAGTGTACTTATTATATATTATTTTATAATATGCGTCAACACAAATCTTTTTAGAATCGTAAGGGCGGGGATGACAAAATAGGAAATGAAATAACCGGAGGTCAGCCTATAAAGGCGCCTCCGGTTTGTTTTGGATATGAGGTTAAAACTTAACTATCTCTAGCTTCTAGGCATAAAGCTCTAAATTGTTTATCTAATTTCGCTATCTCCAACAAGAGGCGGGACAAGTCTTCGTAATCTTCCTTTAGGCAAGACAGGTGGGCTTGTCCAAATAAAGAGGCTAAGTCTTCTTTTATTTTTGAACGCAGACTATCATGCTCTGCTAGGAATCTACTCAGGTAGAGATTTCTGACAGCGGCCAGTTTAAAGCTGAAATACTGATGCAGTTGCTTTTGCTCATCGTTCAAGCCATATTTTGCCACTGCCGCCGCGTAGAGTGAGAGGACGCCTCCCTGCCCTTGCAGGTATCTTTGGGCCATTATTTGCGAGGTGGCCAGATAGATTGCGCTCGCGTCTGGATTAGCGACTCGCTTGAAATTGCCCCACATAGAATAAGCACCCCGCTTGTAGTCGATTGCCTGAGCTTGCCATGCTGGCAGAAAGTCTTCGAACTGAATCTTCATACAGGCAAAACCTGCTGGATCATGCAAGTAGAGATAGTCATCATCTAAATCATAAACTGAGACAAAGTGATCCACTCCGTATAAGTGAGTGTGGTTAGGATTATAGGTCAGATGCCCCATATCGAGTGGCCCCAACACTACCGGACCATTAACTAGGAGAGCTTTGAGCTTGCTTCTGATTAAATCCAGATCAAGTGCTTGCCCCTCTCTTAGATAATATTCTTCATAGTCAAAACCTAGAACTTCTAAGACATGAGAGATCGAAAGGTCCGGCATGCCGTTATCGAAGAATACTAATGGGTGCTGTTCATCTTCTTTGACAATCGAAGCCCCATTCCCCATCAACATAAGGGCCTCAAGATATTCCGGCCTCAGGTCATAACCATAAGCCTCCAAAGCCATGGCTAAAGAATAAGTATAACAAAGCGATACATCGCCAAAATAGAGCTGCATAAGACTGCCTCCTTCTCATTGATAGCTTGATTATACAGTGCAGTTAGGCCTGCCACCCTAGAAAAAAGGAGCAGGATTTATGGGGTGTGGTGACTAGGAAAAGCTTCAGCCCATTAAAAAAGCCCCCTAAGTTGAATTTTCATCCAACTTAGGGGCTATTTTGGGCTATTTAATCATACTTCTTGCCGAATTTCTTCTCCAGCATTTTCTTGACTAGATATGGCATCTTGACGTTTTCTCGTCCCTTTTTGGCAATGAGCTTCTTAACAAAATCAGGCATCTGGATGTCTTGGTCTTCTTTTAGAATCGCATCGCTGTCTCTAGGCGCCGCCATCTCATCAAAAGTAGTCTCATCAGCTTGATGGATTTTGAAGTCCCCATGGAGATGCTTGGCAATGGTTGACAGCAAGGCCTCAATCAGACGTGGATCCGTATTGGGCATAGGGGGACGCTTATAGCCCACCCCTAATTCATGGCAGAGTTCTTGACACTCCACGTCATTGTCAAAAAGCACCTCGATATGCTCACTAATAAAAGCAATGGGCACAAAGATATACTGGTCGGGATGTTGGCTTTGCTCCCGCAAATACTCCAAGACATCTGGCTTAATCCATGGCATCCCAATATCGCTCTCGCTCTGCCAAGTGTTAGTATACTGGTCTGGAGCAAGACCGAGACCTTCAGCAATCAAGCGGCTATTGTCGTAGATTTGATCGATATAAGGGTCGCCAAACTCCAAGGCCAAGACAGGCACACTATGGGCTGAGAAAACGACCCGATAAGTCTGACTACCAATTTCTTGGATAATTTTTCGAATCTCCTCTACCCAGTAATTGATCAGGGCGGGCTCGCGATACCAGTCTTTAATGACTTGAAAGCGGATGGTCTGGCTCTCTAGGAATTTCTCATAGCCCATTACGGAGTAATAGGAAAAATGAGGTTCCAAGATTAAACAGAGGCAGTCTTCAATCCCATCTGCCTCCATCTGTGCAATGACATCGGGGATGAAGGGACGCGAAAATTTATTGGCAAAATAAACGTTCGCTTGACCTTCTAGGGCATCAGCTACTAACCTCACTTCTTCCCTAGTAATGGCTTGTAGAGGCGTACCTCCAATCCGAACATAGTTATCATATAGCGTTTTGATTTCATCTTCTTCTGGACGAACGCCCCGGCGAATATGGGTGAAAAATTCCGCGACTGCTTCATAGCTAATCGCTTCTGGTGACCCAAAGGTCATCATGAGGACAGCTTTCTTAGACATGTCAAACTCCTTATGTGTGTGTCGTAGTTTCCGTCTCTTATTCTACCATAGAAAAGGCTTTATCGGATAATCAGACGAATCTAGCTTGTCCGACAAATAGAAAATATAGCCTAATCGAGTCAACAGGTGCATAATTTCTCTCCTAAATCTTAATATCTATCGTATTCTTCATACTAGCCCAGCAAGATTTTTTAGAACAAAGGATATTGAAAGATCTGGCATAAATGAATATAATCATTGTTTCCTGTTAATCTTTTAATTCCCTTAGTATGATTCTAACCCACGACTCCTTTCTCTTGACAGTACTTTTTAGTTTTGGTAGATTGATAGGACTAAACTCGGAGAATTGGTTACAAAGAGATATCCAAGCAGTAATTCAATGCTTCAAATGTTTTTATATAATGGGCTCGGCTAGACTTAAGCTATCTAAGAGCCAAATCACAACCAAGTTAAGGAGCATTCACATGTATCTCGCAATTAAAGAAATTCTGCAAAATAAATTACGCTATAGTCTTATTGTATCCACCATTTTTCTGATTACCTTTATGGTCTTCTTCTTAACTAGCCTAGCACTTGGATTGATTAGAGCCAATCGCATTGCTGCAGATAACTGGGAAGCAACAGGCGTCGTCTTATCTGAGTATGCTAACAAGAATTTGACTGCTTCTTTTATCCCGGAGGCCAGTTACCAAGATAAGCTCTCGGATGACGTGGCTGCTCTTGGTTTTATGTCTGTCGTTACAAATCTCAAAGACAATGACGATAGTGAAAAATTCAATCTTTCTCTCTTTGCCCAAAACTGGGACAGCTTTATTGCACCTAAGTTAACTGAAGGCAATTATCCAACTCAAGATGATGAAGTGGTGGTTGACGAATCTTTGAAAAACTACGGCGTCGAACTGGGAGACGAGATTCAGCTTAATGGGAGTAAGACCAGCTATAAGGTTGTGGGGTTAACTACTAATAGTAAATTTTTTACTGCGCCTGTCGTATACAGCAGTTTGACAACCTACTGGACCTTACAAGGGACGCTTGACTCTAGCCGTTCGGTTTCAGCCTTAATCTTGAAAAATGATCAAATGATTGCAGCGGACGAATTGACTCAGGTTACGGAGGATGAGATGATCTCCCGTATTCCTGGTTATAGTCCTCAGAAAAATGTGTTCTCTGGGATGATTGTTGCCATGATTGTGATTACTGGTCTGATTGTCGGGATCTTCATTTATATTCTTACCATTCAAAAGTTGGGCTTATATGGCGTGATGCGCGCTCAAGGGATTCAATCTAGAACCATTGTTTGGTCCTTATTTTGCCAAATATTCATCCTGTCTCTTATTGGGATTGGCTTAGCTTTAATTGGAATCTGGGCGATTACTTTTGTCTTGCCAACAACCTTCCCTTCCTATCAAAATTGGGCTGCTTATGGTGCCTTAAGTCTGGTTATTGCTTTGATGGCGTTACTTGGCGGAATGATTTCATTACCGCGCGTGCTCAAGATTGATCCAATTACTGCTATTTCCGAATAAGGAGAAAAAGATGACTAAATTAATTGAAATGAAACAAGTAACGAAAACTTACGGGCATGGGCATTTACAGGTGGTTGCTTTACACGAAACAAACTTCCATCTCAATGCTGGTGAGTTTGTGGCCATTATTGGACCGTCAGGTTCCGGGAAAACAACTTTCTTGACCACACTCGGACAACTCCAACATCCATCGAGTGGTGATATTCTTGTAAAAGGAAAAGATACGCACCAGTTATCTGAAAAAGAAAAAACGGCTTTACGTTTCAAGGAGTTTGGCTTTATTCTGCAAACCTCTAACTTAATCCCATTTCTAACCGTCAAAGAACAATTAGACTTAATCGACCGTTTGGATAAGGGAAGGTCGGTTAAAGAAGATCGTCAAAAATTATTCAATCTATTGGATTTAGACAAGGTCAAAAACAACTACCCCAAAGAACTTTCTGGGGGCGAACGTCAACGTGCTGCGATTGCACGAGCCCTCTACAATAACCCAAGTATCATTTTGGCCGACGAACCAACTGCGAGTCTAGACACCCAACGGGCTTATCAAGTCACTGATATGTTAGCTACTATTGCTCATGAACAAGGGAGAGGAGTTGTCATGATTACCCATGACACACGACTTTTAGACAAGTTCGACCGTATTTACACCATGAATGACGGCCAATTGAAGGAGAAAGTCTAAAACTATAGGTAAGTAATTCCATCTATTTGGTCTGCATATATAGAAAAAAGCCTTGATACTGTACTGACCCCAAAAAGCTAGACAATAAATAAAAGAACGACTAACCAAAGGATTTAGTTCTGTATTGTACAGGATTAAGTCCTTTTAGTTTGAGTTTAATACGGCGATGGTTGTAGTAATGAATGTAGGACTCAATAGCTCTGGCTAAGTAATCAATCGTTTTGTAGGACTTCTGTCTGCCATAAACCATCTCAGATTTTAAGATGCCAAAGAAGGACTCCATCATCTCATTATCAGGACTATTCCCTCTGCGCGACATGGAAGGCTTCATCTTCTTACTCTTAAGGACTTGGTGGTATAGTAAGTGCTGATATTGCCATAGCCCTTCCCTTGATAGCGCTCATCAATAAATAAATGGCTAAAATCATAGGCATTTAATAGTGGACAATCATAATACAAGCCCATTCCAATCGGCAATTCATCATCATAAATCAAACAGGCATAACTCCCCATATTCCGATAAGCATATGCTCGTGCTAGCAACTTCATAGAGCTGGCAACATGCTTTACTTGGTGCGGAGCAACTCCCAGAGGGATTCTCCAATTACCTTGTGTGATATCTTTTAGATGTATCATTAGCTATCTCCTTCGAAAAGGTAATCCTTCTCCAACGCCTATGTCTATTATATTTTCCCCTTAATTTCGATACCAGCTTAATCTTTAGCTTGCCTTTAAACTCATTTGTCTACTCATCTCTATTTTAAATAGTTTCTTCATTTTTTTCCACTGCTTTTAAGTAGCTTTCAGGTTCATGCTGTACATTAGAGTTAGCACTAAGGAAAGGAGAAAGCTCCCCCCCAGAGGTGAGCGGTGTAAAACAATGAGAACAATCGTCGTCATACCTAATCTACTAGCCCAAAAACTTCATAAGTACTTCCTCAGATCAGAAAACGCCAAGGCAGCCTACAAGATGGGCGTCCTCACCCTCATCTTCGGCGCCTTCCTAAAAGGCGTCTTCGACATCTACGGCACCCATTCAGTCTACCCAAGCTTCTACCTACCAGTGGGCCTGATACTCTTGCTGGTCGCACTTGGCTTTGAAATCCACCAGAGGAAGGGGATGACAAAATAGGAAATGAAATAACCGGAGGTCAGCCTATAAAGGCGCCTCCGGTTATTATGTGGCATTTGTTTCGTTTCATTACATTATAAGCTTAGTGCACATCCTAGTCTGTATTCCAAACTATTAGCACGTCTTCATATTTATCGTGATATCAAGCTAGTAGTTTTTTATATTGTGCCTAGTTCGTTTAACTTTATAACATCGCAGCCTTTTTTAGTATAGTACTCTATCATTTCAGGAATCTTTGCTTTGTTATAGCTAGTTATTCCATCGAAAATGACGTGGACAGCATATCCCGATTTTGCCATATTATAAGGAGTAGATTTTATGCATTCAGTGGCATCAGCTCCTGTAACATAAAATAATGAATTTAATACCATCATGAGAATGTAATATTTAGCAGGGTCCACCAGGGGCGTTCTGCCCAACTATTAGAATACAACTTCATATTTTTAAACACGCGAGCTATGTATAATAATCGGAAAAAACATCATATTAATATATCATTAAATAAGAAATCTATCAAATCTATCCTTTGTTTCCAAGCCTTTTTATCCGTAGTGCACAGTTCATCGTAGAGGTCATCAGCTGAATCAAAAAAACTATATATACCTTCTGGAGAATAGATTATCTCATTCAAAAATGTATCAATCATCGCTGGGTCAAACTGCAAAGCATCTAGTTCACAATAAGCATATTTTGGGTATTCTTCGTTATTTTTAATTATCCAATACAGCACCTCCTTCTTATACTGTTGAATAATTTTATATCTCTCATATAAATTCTCTGGACTCCTTTGACTGTATACCATATTTGATGATGAATCATAATCTAGCTCGTAAGCATAAATTTTTAATTCATGGCAAATTTCGCAGCATTCGTTATAATACTTATTAGCTATCTCCCACAAGAATTTACCAAATCTTTTTTTTATATAGTCGCCGCCTTCCTCCTTTCTCTCTTTTAACTTTCGTAACAAGTCAATCTCTGGTGTTTTTGATTTCAAGTAGGTCTCATCATTATACCTTGCATATCGTATAGTATTATAAAAATCCGAAAGGATACCTAGCAAATTCTTACCCGACTTCTTTATAGATACGTTCCTATTTGCTTCAATCCAGTCATTTAAACCATTATGTGAATGACTCATTAGTAGATCATATGCTTTATTCTTTTCGCTTTCCAATATATGTTTATTCTTACAAATTAACTCTATTAACGTTTTTTGAATTCTCTCAATCCCCTGAGACGCAAAATAAAGCGTCATAAATGGATACTCAACTAAATAAGATGTTTGCGTATCAAAACATATTTTGTCCAGTGAATGAATAGATTTCCAAATCAAGACTCCCGCAATTTGCAATTCTTCTCTAATAGAGAAGTTTAAAGTCGTCAAGTCTCGATCAATTTCTTTTGTTTTTTGAAGTGTTACTTCTAAATCTTTTTCTGTTTTAACAAGATTAGATTGCCTAAAACTTTCATCATCTAGGGTACTATACGAATTCGCTTCATGCACCCGCTGTATATATCCATATTTATTGAGTATTTCTTTATCATAGAAAGGACCTTCACCTTCTTCATTTACAAAAGTAAAAATTGTATTTTTACTTATAGCGAAACTCCTAATCATGCGTTTCCAAAATTGTTTTTTTTCACTAGTACTGCCCTGGTTTATTCTGAACATACCGATATACGCAGTAAAACTTTTGGATAACCTATCATTTATCAATGTAGCAATATCTGGGATAATATCCTCTATTATCCAAACAAAAGGGTAATCCCTAAAAGAGTTACTACTTAGTTTTTTAAAATCAACTGTACAGCACTTATCCTTATATACATAGGGCTCAATATCCATACCAAAATAGTTCATATCAACAGGACAATCTCCCAAAGAAACAATCATTTTAAAAGGGTTATCAACTAATTCCCTTCCACAGATCATATTTTCGAATATAACTTGACCATAAAAATTGCTTCCCGTATCTCCGCTATCAAATATAAATGCAAAAATTTCTCCGCCATGTCCCATATACTGTCTCCACTCTTTCACTAAAATTCCCCAGCATAGTAAATTTTACAACTCTATAACATTATCGTATAAACTATTAAGCTTAACCTAACCGTTTCTTGAAAGCAACACTACCTCTTCAACATAATATATAACGTAGGATACAAATAATTGGCTATATATATTCACTTTGTAACATTCTCTCAATCTTCCTAATGACCCCACCTTTCACAAAAACTTTCATTCTTCTGATACCATATCGCTCCTTATTCTCCTACACGTTTGCCAAATATATTTCTTGTCTTGCCGTATACCCTTTTAAGTGAGGCGTTGAACTACAAGCAATAAATAGTGGTACCTGTATTCATTACTTGATCTAATCATGATTATCACTTTCTAAAAGAGCACAAACTATCAAAGCAATTGTCTTAAATTCTGACAAACGAACTTATCTTCATCGTATTCCTCTGATAGCCCCTAAAACCTAAATCAGAACAGTTTAATATGATGTATTAGCATTTAAAATATCTTCAAGGAGAGGATCTATGCCACCGTCTATTAAATCCTCAATTTTATGCTGGGCTTTATATCTACCCACACTTTCGGCTAAATAACGTAAAATCTTTGCAGCAACCTCTTTTACTGGATAGGGGAACTCTTCCTTTAAAATCAAATATGAAAGATCAACGAAAACATCTGCATATTCATATTCCTTTAAGTTTTCTATATAATAATAATCGATCGATTGAATTATATTATTCGCACGCCTTTCATCAGTATGCATAAAACTAACAATAGCATATATAAAATCAGTGCCTTTTTGAATGCAATTTTTACACAAATCCTTCCCGCGCAAAGAAGAAATGTAGTTTTCTACATCAGAATCAAATTCCTGATTTGAAATTTTCTTCCAGATTTCTTTTTCGTACTCTTTATCACTCATCAAACTAATAAAGTCATTAAGTTCTTCTAACATATGAGTTGCATCTTTATATCTATAATCGGGATTAAAAATAGTAGCTTTCTCACAGATTGGACCAAGAGGATGACTAAAATCATCAGGGTTAGTCGTTAGTATAAAATTGATTATACGTCCAAGAGAATAAACATCACTGCGCTTATCCGCCTCTTTCAACATAGTTAGTTGCTCAGGAGCACAATAATAAAGCTGTCCATATGATGCGGTATCAACTGTCTGATGAGAAGTTAAGGTATCCAAGTTTTTGCCTAGGCCAAAATCAGCTAGTTTTATTTTGTTTTCTACAAGAAAAATATTTGTTGAGCTTAAATCTCTATGCAATACGTTTTTTTCATGAACAAGAGACATGGCACGCAATATTTGCCGTACAACATCAACTTGAGACTCGTACGATAAAGGGTTCTCTTTGATAAAGGTATCCAATGTAGAATCTGCTTTTTCCATAGTATACGAACAGTTTTTGCTATCAAAATCAAACACTCTGATTATACTATCTATATCTGAACAAGATTTAGTAATTTCATATTCTCTCTTAAAGCGACTTCTAAGTTCTCTTTTCTTACTTGACTCCTCACTTAGCTTTTTCATTACTAAACCCGTTGAGTTTTGATAATAAATAGTCGCAAATCCACCTTTACCAATTTCAACCAAATCTAGATCTACTTCAACCAACTGAAACCTACCCTCTTTCTGGAATAATTTCAATGAATATATAGAACACATCTTACCTATTTTATTGATTATCTTCTGCTGATGCTCTAGCGCATCAATCTCATTAGTTTGTCGTTCTATTAAAATATATTTTTTGCTAAGAATAACATTTAAAAAATCACTAATCTTATTGCTGCTTTCTAATTCTAATAATTTCTGATTGACATACCTCCATCTTGTAGGAAAACCTCCTCCATAACTGTCATTCGACTTAAACCTATTATTAAAGAATCGAACTAAATCTGGTCCTGTTTTATATATAAATAAATCTAAGTCATCCCCACAGAAAATTTTAGATAATTTCTCGAAGAAGTCTAAATTTATCAAAATCTCACTCCTCTTATATCACGATACATCATCACTGTAACGTTGTTAAATTTACTTTTACCAATTTCTTGAGAAACATCACATTTTAATCTCGTTTTAGTATGCAACAAGTTATAACAAATTCAAGGGAACATTAGTACTATATACTTTTTGCTACCTAATCAAAATCACAATCTCGAATAACTGCCTTTATAACAATTCAATTATTTAATTTCTAATTACCTATACTGGCACTATTAGCTTGAAAGGAATTACATCTTCCAATATAATCTTACACTCTCCAATTATTTCAAATATTTGTATATAGTTTAAGCGGACTCTTTCATGATAAGTACTTTGAATGTACTAAACGTATAGCATTTCAAGTACTGAATTTATTATTTTTAGCTCAAATAGAGCTAGCTTTCATGCCATTAAGCTACTCTAAATTTTTCTATATCATCTTGAAAAGCAAGATAACTTTTACAGAGATGTTTACGATTTCGCAAAGCCTTAAATTTATTTCATTTTCTTTTACTATACTAACTCCCCATATTGTAATTATATCTTTCTAACTACCGCCACACACTCCACATGTGCAGTCTGAGGGAATAAATCAACCGGCTGCACCCACTGCAGCTCATAACCTGCCTGGGTCATGAGTTGACAATCCCGGGCGCAGGTGGCCGGGTTGCAGGAGACGTAGACGATCTTGTCCGGCGCCAGCTCAATCAGGGTCTTAACGAATTCAGGGTCTAGGCCCTTGCGTGGTGGGTCAACCAATGCGGGATTGCGTCTTCAACTCCTTGGACCTCTTCAATTAATTGTCTGATTAGCATGGATAACCCCCTATAGCTTAGTACATACCGTAGTCTTCGTACCAGCCCAGAACCGCGACCTTATAGCCTTCTTTTGAGTATTTCTTGGCATAGCCTTCAGCCACCCAAGCACTAGGAAAAGTTAGGACTTGTAGTGTGTTTTTAGGATCCTGACGCGTATATGTCCATAGACTCCGACTCCATCCTGAGACTTTATATTCTATTTCGCGATCCAACATAATGGCAAACACTTGCTTCTTGTAGCGCGAAAATCTCCCTACTTTATTCTGAAAAGCTTTATTTATCCATATACGCTTACCGTTCTCGAAGACAGAAAATCTCTGGTAAACTACAATCACATATCTCCCAGACTCAAAGTTACTGCCCCAGTCATAGCCAACATCGTCCATGCCCATATAATCCGAAAATAGGTTGAACGCCTTAGCAATAAATGCTTTCTCACTATCTTCTGGTCTAAAGACCAACTCAAGATTTTCTTCTTTAAAGACCGTTTCTACCTTCTGAATTCCCATGACAAGACTCCCTATACTTCCTAACTATCGATAACATAACTTTTCCCATCATCAATATAGGCTTAACAAAGACTAGGACCCTCTTAATTCTGATAATGATTTTCCCAATAGGTCCTTGAATTTGGACCAGCACCCTCAGGAAGCTGCTCTAAACACAAATCTTCTTTTTGCATATCTACAATCCACTTAAGTTCTGCAAAGGCAAGTCGATGGGCTGCCCGCGAGAATGAGCTATCTTGGTAGTCTATTTCTTCTAGTATTTTGACCTCTATCCTATAGCCCGCTTGTATGTGTTGGTCGATTAGTTTAGGCACTAAGTTCGTAACGTAATTATTGAGATAACGATGAATGTGACAACCTAACAATCTAGCACGTAAGTTCGTGGCTTTCCCCACATAGAGACAAAATTCTTCGTTCTCCTTTTTAGCAAACACGCCATAGACCGCCACTATATCTCTTTCAAGCATTTCCAAAGGCAAATCAATCCCTCGTTCATTGGCTATATCCACCTTTTGTTTGTTTGTCATTCCCTTTCCCATTGATAATCAGTCCTGCCTTTTCAATAAATTTATCAATACCTAGCTATTATGGTTTTTAACAAGCACCGCCACACACTCAACATGCGCGGTCTGCGGAAATAAATCGACCGGCTGCACCCACTGCAGCTCATAGCCTGCCTGGGCCAAGAGTTGGCAATCTCGGGCGCAGGTGGCTGGGTTACAGGACACGTAAACAATCTTGTCCGGCGCCAGCTCAATCAGGGTCTTAACGAATTCTGGGTCTAGGCCCTTGCGTGGTGGGTCAACCACCGCCACATCAAAATGAATGCCTTCCGCCTGCCAAGCTGGCAGCACTTCTTCGGCCTTGCCGGCTTGGAAGGTGACATTACTTAGGCCATTGGCTTGCGCATTGGCCCGCGCCATGTCGATGGCTTCTGGTACGATTTCCATAGCATAGACCTGACCGGCTTGACGGGCTAGGGCCAGGGAGATGGTGCCAATCCCGCAGTAGGCATCCAGGACGGTCTCACTGCCAGATAAATCGGCTGCCTCAATGGCAAAGCGATAGAGGGCTTCGGCCTGAGGGGTGTTGACCTGATAGAAGGAATGAGGTGAGATGGCAAAGTCCAAGCCCAGCATCTGATCCTGATAGACCGGCTGCCCCCACAAGAGGCGATTGGTCGGCCCCATAATGACATTATTGGCCTGAGTATGGCTGTTGAGGACCAGACTGACTAGGTTAGGAATGGCGTCGGTCAGGGATTCAACCAACTGCTCTTCTCGCGGCAGGCCCTTGCCGTTGACGACCAAGATTAACATGACTTGGCCACTATAGTGGCCGCGCTTGACGATGATATGGCGAATTTGGCCCTTGCGGCTTTCCTCGTCATAGGCAGTATAGCCCAGTTGGCGCAAGATATCTCGTGTCTTAAGAATGGCTTGGTCGATGGCCGGGTCTTGAATATGGAAGTTCTCCACCGGCACTAGTTGGTGGCTGTTCTTACGGAAGAAGCCAGTCTCCAACTGCCCTTTGACCGTCCGAACAGGAATTTGCGCCTTATTGCGGTATTGCCAAGGATGGTCCATGCCATGAGTTGGCCGGACTTCCAGACTTTCCGGGAATTTTCCTAGGCGACTGAAGACTTGCTTGACTAGGGCCTGCTTAGCCTTAAGCTGGGCAGGATAAGCCATATGTTGCAGAGTCATGGTGCCAATCTGACGGCCGATAGGATCGGTAATCTCCACCCGATCCGGGCTGGCAGTTAGGATCTCTTCTAGGCGCGCAAAGCCGAAGGACTTGCCGACCTTGAGGACCTTAATGGCTACCTGCTCGCCCGGAATAACGCCCTCCACAAAGAAGGGGTAGCCGTCGATTTTGACGACACCCTGGCCTTCATGGGTTAGGTCTACTACCTGACCTTGGTGTACTTGATTCTTCTTAAATACTTGTTTTGCGTCCATCTTCAGTCTCCTTTGCTTTTCCTTCCTATCATACCATGAATCAAAGGCTAGGCAAAGACGTGGCCCCTCCTTGCGGACTAGTTTAGGAAGCCATATGCCACCTTTTTCGTCGAGCCAGTCCATTGTTCTACCTATCCATGGACTGGCTACACCTTTTCTAGGCTATCTGGCACTTTTTGACCTATTTTTGTCGAACCAGTCCATTGTTCTTCCTATCAATGGACTGGCGGCACATTTCCTAGGCTATCTCGCACTTTTTGACCTATTTTCGTTGAGCCAGTCCATTGTTCTAGCTATCCATGGACTGGCGACACCTTTTCTAGGCTATCTGGCATTTTTTGACCAATTTTTCTTGAGCCAGTCCATTGTTCTGGCCATCCATGGACTGGCGCTGACCTTTTACCTAGCTTGCCCTGCTTGTATTAAGTACTGGTGGCGGTCTTAATACAACAAAAGAGGCAGGGTCTCGCCCCTGCCTGAACTTGTCTTATTTACTTACCATCTTGCCGGCAACACGACCGAAGGTGATGATATCAGCGATGGCGTTCCCGCCTAGGCGGTTAGAACCATGAATCATGCCGGTTAATTCACCGGCTGCATAGAGGCCTTCAATAGGCTTGCCAGCTTCATCTAGAACTCGCGTATCCTTGTCGGTCACCAAGCCCCCCATAGTGTGGTGGACACTTGGTCGAACTTTTTCTAGGATATAAGGGCCTTCTTCCAAGGATGCCAAGCCAGCCCGGTGGTTGAAGTCGGGGTCTTTTTTGTCCTTGGCATATTGGTTCACCTTGGCTACCGTTTCCTTGAGCTTAGCTGGATCGATGTCGAAGTGAGCCGCGACTTCTTCCAGCGTATCTGCTTCAACTAGCAGGCCTTGTTTTTTGAGTTCTTGGTACTCAGCTTGGTGGTGCTCCTTAGAGTGGGAGATATCGTCCGTCTTCTGGTTCCAGAGTTGATAAGCATAGCCCCCTGGTTGAGCCAGAATAGCCTTAGAAATCACATCCCGCCGGTCCAATTCTTCGACAAAGCGCTGGCCCTCTTGGTTAATCAGGACCGCCCCATCGAAACGGGTATCGGCAAGGAGAGAGATTTCCCCAGTCTCAGGGTTAGAAACTGGATAAGTTTGGATGGAAGACATATTGGTGACAGCTGCACCAATGGCTTGAGCCATGACAATACCATCACCGGTAGAGCCGACCGTATCCGTGGACAGGTAGCGCTCGTCCATCTCAGGGTTGTATTGCTTACGCATGTCAATGTTAGAGCCAAAGCCCCCAGTCGTCAGCACGACCCCATTCTTAGCATGGAAGGTCACGGCCTGGCCTTGATGGTCTGCCTTGACGCCGACAACACGCTTGCTGTCGTCTTGGATGAGTTCAGTAGCCTTGGTGTTAACTAAAATCTTGACGCCCAGTTCTTCTGCCTTAGCATTGAGCTTGGTCACCAGCTCTTGGCCTGTGTGGCCTTCTGGAATTAGGGCCCGCTTGTAAGAATGGCCGCCAAATTGGAAGAGCTTGTCTTCTAGGAATTTGACGCCCACCACGTCACGTAGCCATTCGGCTGACTCTAGGGCATGTTCTGCTAGATAGCGAACCATCTCAGGATTACCCAGATTGTCGCCACCCTTCATGGTGTCTTGGTAGTAGGTTTCTACGCTGTCGCCTTCAATACCTAGTTTCTTCTGAACCCAGTTGCCTGGCGCATTCATTTCGCCCCCACTAATGAGAGTGTTCCCGCCGACAGCTGGCATCTTCTCGATGATAACCACGGATTTTCCGGCTTGGGCTGCTTCGATGGCTGCACTAAAGCCCGCACCCCCGGCTCCGACAACGACTACGTCATAGGATTGTTCGCTGTCTAGCTGCTCTTGGGTTGAAGTAGTAGAGCTTACTTCTGCTAGGGTCACGCCTGATTTCTTGACGGCATCTTGGACGGCCTCTAGATAGCCTTGGCTAGTGGCCGTGGAGCCAGACACCACATCGACATCGGCCTTGTTGTTGCCGATAATCTTGTCCTTAAGCTGCTTGTAGACGGGTGTGGCTAGGACTTCATTCTCATCGGACTGGAGCACCTTAATGTCCGCAATCCGGTCGTCTTGGAAGGTCACTTCCACCTCGACGGTCCCGTGTTTGCCCTGGCCTTGGCCCTTGACCGTTTGGCTGCCGATCGCCTGAGCTAGGCTAGCCAAGGGACCCATGACTAGGACTAAGAGGGCTAAGACTAGCCAGAACTTTTTCCAGTAATTTTTCATATTCCATCCTCCTATCTATTTTTACCACCAAGACTAGGCTCATTATCTTGGTTGACTTTCCATTATACTCCTTTTTAGGCTGACTGTCTTTGCAGATTCTTGCTGAAAACATGCGCAATCTTGCGGTCTTATCCATCAACTTTCTGTCAAGATTTACCGAAATCCGATAGCATTCTCAACTCAATAGATTATTAATCGAGCTTTGCCAGGGGCGGGTGGGCCCAAGCTTAGCCCTCAGTGCCAAAAGGATGCCGAGCGTATGAGTTCCCCTGGGAGCTTTAGCGACCTAGGGGACCATAGATCGGCAAGGCGGAAGACATCCGCAGGATGGCTGCAGCCGGTCCCGCACTGAGGGCTAAGTTGGCGCCCACCCGCCCTAGGCAAAGCCAAGCATAAAAACAGGCGACTGGAAATCCAGTCGCCTGTAACTGATTAACTGCGTAAGTAACGTTCCAAGAATTGTTGGGTCCGTTCTTCTTGTGGGTTGACGAAGAGTTGCTCTGGTGCGCCTTGTTCGGCGATGACCCCTTGGTCCATGAAGACCACGCGGTCGGAAACCTCGCGAGCGAACTCCATTTCGTGGGTGACAATAATCATGGTCAAACCAGTGTGTGCCAATTCCTTCATAACCTTCAAGACTTCGCCGACCATCTCAGGGTCAAGTGCGGAAGTTGGTTCATCGAAGAGAATGACATCTGGCTGCATGGTTAAGGCCCGAGCAATGGCTACCCGTTGCTTTTGACCCCCAGATAATTGGCTAGGACGGGCATGGACATAATCCCCCATACCTACTTGTTCTAGGAACTTAGTAGCTAAGGCTTCGGTCTCAGCCTTGTCCTTACCTAGGACCTTGATAGGGCCGACAGTACAGTTAGCCAAGACATCCATATTGTTGAAGAGGTTGAAGGATTGGAAGACCATACCGATATGGGTCCGATACTTGTTAACGTCATGCTTAACGTCCAAGATATTCTCGCCACGATAGATGATTTCCCCACCGCTTGGTTCCTCTAAGAGGTTAATACAACGCAAGAGGGTGGATTTACCTGAACCTGAAGAGCCGATAATGGTTACGACTTCCCCTGCTTCAACGGAAAAATCAATGTCCTTGAGGACCGTACGGTCGCCAAAGGTTTTGCTTAAGTGTTGAATTTCTACAATCGCCATGATTAGGCCTCCTCTTTGAGCACTGCCACTTGTTGTTGGTTACCGGCAGCCAATTGATCACTTGGGCGCCCGTCAATGCGTTTTTCAATGGCGCGCAAGAGTGATGTAATGGTAAAGGTTAAGATGAAGTAGATAACGGCCGTTACGAAGAAGGTCTCGAAGTAACGGAAGTTATTGCCGGCAATGGTCTTGGTCGTGAAGTAGAGTTCGCTGACCGAGATAACGTTGAGGACAGATGTATCCTTGACGTTGATGACAAATTCATTCCCGACAGATGGCAGAATGGTCCGGAAGACTTGTGGCATGACCACTTCTTTCATGGTTTGCCAGTGGTTCATCCCGATAGCACGAGCGGCTTCAAATTGGCCCTTGTCGATGGCGTAAATCCCACCCCGAACGACTTCGGCAATGTAGGCCCCGGTGTTAATGGAGACAACCAGGAAGGCTGCTGACATAGGAGTTAATTTCCAGCCCCAGAGCAAGTCAGTCCCGTAGTAGAAGATCATAGCTTGAACGATCATCGGTGTCCCACGGAAGATGGCAATATAGGCATTGAGCAAGAGGTTAGCAACCTTCAAAATCCCATTATGGATTTGACTCTTAGACTTAGGAATGGTCCGGATAATCCCTACGGCTAAACCTATCAGGAGACCGATTAAGGTACCTGTTAGGGATACCCAGAGGGTCATGCCTGTCCCGGCTAAGTATTGACGCCAGTTCTGAGTGGCAATCTCCCAGGTGCGAGCAAAGAAGTTATATTCTTCTGTTGCCGCTGCTTCAGTGCTGGTTTCTTCTTGACCATCAGCCGCTGGCTGGTTCTTAATGGCCTGATCCATGAAGTCCTTACGTTGTTGATCTGAGATTTCCGCAATGGCTTCATTGATTTGGGACATGAGGGGACTCCCCTTCTTGACCCCGATAGAGACCTTGCGATCCTCTGGTGCCACTTGGAAACTTGGATTAAGTTCCACGTAAGTGAATAGAGGGTTAGCCGCTGCCGCAGAGACAGCTTCTGGATATTCTGAAATGTAGGCGTCTAACTTGCCTGCTTCTAAGGCCACCCGCAAGACAGGGAAAGAATCCTGTGCCTGCTCAACCTGAGCGCCCTTGAGTTGTTGCAGTAAGCCATAGTGTAGAGTTCCTTGTTGGCCTGACACCTTAGCACCCGCAAAGTCTTCTAAGGTCTTAGCTTGGGCGTAAGGCGAATCCTTGCGGACCACCATAACGAAGCGTGACTCATAGTAAGACTCGGAGAAGTCGATTTCCTTAGACCGCTCCGCTGTTGGCGACATGCCGGCAATAATCATATCGATTTTATCTGATTGGACAGCTGGTAAGAGCCCATCCCACTCCGTCTTGACCACTTGGACTTCGCGGCCTAATTTTTCCCCAATCTTACGCGCGATTTGCACGTCGTAACCATTGGCGAATTCCTTGGAGTCCTTAATAGGTACAGCACCGTTAGCGTTGGTGGACTGTGTCCAGTTATAAGGCGGATAGCCCGCTTCCATCCCGATCAATAGGGGTTGAGCGTCTTGCTTCTTGGCGCCACACGCTACCATCATGAATGCAACGAAGGCTAATGCCAAGAATTTTAACGATTTTTTCATTTTTCTCACTCCTATTAATAGAATTATAATAATAAGTATACACCTTCCGAACCATAGTGCAAGATATTTTTAAGATGAAAGCGTTATTTATGGTTTATTTTTTTCAAATGTCCCAACTATTCTCTCAGCTAAGCTTGCACTCTAGCTTCTATTACTATACACTTAAGGAAAGCAATTGCATTTTATTTAAAGGAGGTTTCGGGGTGAAAGTCCTACTCTACAGTCAACATCTCGACAAGATCGCCAAATCTGGCCTTGGTAAATCAATTAAACATCAAATGAAGGCCTTGGAACATGCCGGGATTGACTACACCACCGATCCCAAGAGCTCCTTCGATTTATTACATATCAATACCTACTTCCCCCAATCCATGCTCTTCGCCCGCAAATGTCGCAAGCAAGGCATTCCGGTCGTCTACCATGCCCATTCGACCATGGAAGACTTCCGTAACTCCTTCCGCTTCTCTAATCAGCTAGCGCCCATCTTCAAGCGTTGGCTCATGACCTGCTATCAGCAGGGCGATGTCCTCATTACACCTACGCCCTACTCCAAGCGTCTACTCGATTCTTATAATATGGGTCGGGAAATCTTCGTCCTATCTAACGGCATTGAACTAGAGAAATTTGCCCCTCAGCCTCAGGCGCGGGAGCTCTTCCGGGCTCGCTACGGACTGACCGAGCAAGACTTCGTCTGCATTGGGATTGGCCTCTACCTTGAGCGCAAGGGCATTCTAGATTTTGTGGAGTTGGCTAAGCGCCTGCCCCACATCCGCTTCATCTGGTTTGGCTATACGGACTTGAACCTAGTGCCGTCCGCCATTCGGGCTGCGGTCTCCAATCCGCCAGCCAACCTGACCTTTGCTGGTTATGTCGATAATCAGCAGATTATTCAAGCCATGCAGGGTAGCGACCTCTACCTCTTCCCTACCTTGGAAGAAACCGAGGGCATTCCGGCCGTCGAGGCCTGTGCCGCCCATGCCAAATTCATCGTTCGAGACATTCCAGTCTTCGATGACTGGTTGACCGACCAGGTCAACGTCTATAAGGCTAAGGATGTCGATGACTTCGAGCGTCTGATTCGGGCTAGCCAAGCCCAAGAGCTACCTGACTTGACCCAGGCAGCCTATCCTGTAGCGGTTCAACGTGACCTAGCGGTCATCGGCCAAGAACTAGGCCGCATCTACGGCCATGCTATCCGTGCTAGTCAGGAGCGACAAGGTTTATAAAGTACGTAAAAGGGTGGGAGTTTCCCACCTTTTTCTATGCTCTAAACCGTGTGAGACCAGCCCCACTCGAGCCAAAAGACGGGGCTTGGAGTGGGACCGGCTGCAGCCAGCCTGCGGCTGTCGAATGGCTAAGTCACTAACGTTCCAAGCCCTTCTGATACGCGAGGCATCCACTAGACCACAAGCCCGCTTTTGGACGTGGGGCTGGTCTTACACTGGACGATTGGCAAAATGAAGAAAGCTAAGTTGTTTGCCTCTTGAAAAGCACCCCATAAGTTAGACATTAAAAGTCCAACTAATGGGGTGCTTTTCTTAAAAGACGAAATCTTATTTTCTAACTCAATGGTTTGCCCCTGGACCTTGTAAAATAACCGCCCCCTTATATTGAGCGTAGTAAATTGGGCCCAGTTGCCATATTTTAACTAAAGGGATATAACCATAGTAGTGATTTTTGTTATAGTAAATGGTTTGAGGTGGCTGAGAACTAAAGAATCGGATCTCTTCTACCACAATAGAGGTTGGAAATGCGTCTCGTTTTTTGTCCTTCTTATCAGGAATATAGGCTGTCAAATCTTCTTCAATCGGCCGCACATCATTTGGATTTGCTCCCTTGAACCACTCTACAGCATATTCTTCACACCAAGATTCATGTGGCTTCTTAGGGCAGCAACATAGGTCATCACCTACTGATTGGTTGGCTTGAACGTTTGAAGTCGATAGACAAAAGAGCAGTAGAAACAAGAAAGTGAGTGGAGTCAAAATAAAACGTTTCATATTGCATTGCTCCTTTATATAGTTGCATGCTTGATGACGACATTATCCTAATCCTCCCTTCCCAAATACATCGTCATCCAAATCCTATCTACACACTCATTATACATCCAGAAAGTGTTTTCATCCACTTTCTTTATGCTTTTTGACAGTCCAGTGTGGGCCAAGCCCCACGGTCAAAAGACGGTGCTTGTGGTGTCTAGGATGTGGCGCCTATCTGAAGGGCTTGGAAGGTCAGTGACTTAGCCCTTCAATAGCGACACAAGGCGGAAGACAGCCAAAGGCTGGCTGTAGCCGGTCCCACCTCAAGCTCCGCCTTTTGGTTTAAGCGGGGCTAGGCTCACACGCATTTGGACACCTTCAACTTCGTCTCTATCCCCTTTCGTAGTCCAGTGTGAGACCAGCCCCACGTCCAAAAACGGGCTTGTGGTGCAGAGGATGCCTCGCGTATCAGAAGGGCTTGGAACGCTAGTGACCTAGCCCTTCGATAGCGAGGCAAGGCGGAAGACAGCCGCAGGCTGGCTGCAGCCGGTCCCACCACAAGCCCGTCTTTTGGCTCGAGTGGGGCTGGCCTCACACGCTCCCGGACACAGATAAAAAGGGTGGGAAATTCTTTTCCCACCCTTTCTATATTACCCCTCCGTCTGGCGGAGATGGTCCACAAATTTATCCAATTGATGCTTGTCCCGCGCCTTCTGGGCCTGAGAAATATTGCTTGGATTGAGGTAAATCCGTAGCTGTTCGACGTCGGCCGCATCATAGGCGACCACTGCCTCCCCTTCTTCCTCATTGTCCGAGACCCGAGCCACCCGGGCGAATTCCTGGCTCAAGAGAGCCAACAAATCCTCGGCCACGGCTTCCCGTAAGACTTGATACATGGCGGCAAAGGGCGCCGGAATCATAAAGGCGTCAACCTGCACCAAGTCATCTTGGGCTTGCTCCTTGTGGGCTTTTTGCTTTCTTTTGCTTGGCTTTTTGGACACGGTCTTGCTCCTTTACTTAGCGACGATATTGGGCCAGGAAGGCCGCGCTTGGGTCGGCCACTAGGGCTTCCAAGATATCAATCACAGCTTGCGATTCATTATCGCCAATTTGATAATGGCAGATAGCCAATAAATCTGGATCGGCGTTGCCCATGGCTAGGCTATAATCGACCACTTCCATCATGGTCTGGTCATTGAGGCTATCACCGAAGGCCATGGTCTGGCTGGCATCCGTCTGCAGATAGTCTTGCAGGTAGCGGATGGCCTTGCCCTTGCCCCCTTGGGGACTGAAGACATCAATCCAACGGCCACCACTGGTCACCGCATGCCCCTCTGGAAAACGTTCATTGAGAATCCGCGTCATGACCTTATTGTCAGCTACGCTACGCTTACTCATGACCGATAGTTGAAGAATGGCTTCTTCTGGATTGAGGTCACGGAAATTAGCCAAATGATCAATATGCGGATGGTAGAGACGGAAATGATCCAAGGCCTCCAAATCTTGAGTAACGGCATAGGAGCCACGGTCGGTCATGACTAGACAGAAGAAATCCGAGAACTCGTTGAGGAAGTCAATAATGGCTTCGGTTGTGTCGTAGTCCAAGGCGCTATAATGAAGGCCTTGCTCTTCTACCATAATGGCATTGCCGTTAGTGGAGGCAAAGAGCAGTTCCTGACGCAATTGGTCATCAAAATAGCCGCTCAACTTAGGATAGCTATTGCCTGAGGCAATACAGACCCGGGTTCCGGCTTCCTTAAGGGCATGAACTGCCCGCTCGAAGCGATCCAAATCAAAGGACTTGTCCCCTCTTAAGAGGGTACCGTCCATATCAATGGCGATTAATTTCATTGATTCTTGTCTCCTTCACACTTGATTAAGGGAGGCGATTGCCTGCACTCTTGTAGATGTCATACCATTCTTGACGAGTCATTTGCACACGTTCAGCCTGGGCCAGCGCTTCAATCCGCTTAGGACTCATGGTCCCCACAATGGGTTGGAAGCCTGCCGGATGGCGCAAGAGCCAGGCAATGACCATGGCTTCGAAGGCCACACCATGCTGCTTAGCACCCTGACTTAAGGTCTCGGTCAAGAGCTGATAGTCTGGATGGGTCATGAAGACCCCTTGATGCAAGTCTACCTGGAAGGGCGACCATGGTTGGATAGTGATGCCCTTGAGGCGACAATAATCCAGAATGCCTCCATCCCGGTTAATGCCTGCTTCTTCTCGCATATTCACATTGAGGCCGGCATCAATCATGGGGGTGTGGGCAGGCCCCAACTGCAATTGATTAATAATGAGGGGCTGGGTGACACTGGCCTGAAGCAGCTCCATTTGATAGGGATTCTGATTGCTGACGCCGAAATAACGCACCTTACCGGCTGCATGCAAACGGTCGAAGGCGGCTGCCACCTGGTCCGGCTCCATCAAGGCATCGGGCCGATGTAGGAGCAAGACGTCCAGATAGTCGGTCTTGAGGCGTTTGAGAATGCCGTCTACCGAATCCAGGATATGCTGGCTGGAAAAGTCAAAATATCCTTCCGGCAGGCGAATCCCACATTTGGACTGGATTAGCAGTTGATCACGCGCAATACCTAGTTCCTTGACAGCTTGAGCAAAGCGGACTTCCGACTCGCCCCGGCCATAGATATCGGCATGATCGAAGAAATTAATGCCGACCTGGCGGGCGGTCTCCAGAACCTGGCTAGCTTCTTGTAGCGAATGGGAGGCCATGCGCATGCAGCCTAGGGCGATGCGACTGGCTCCGGCCAAGTGACGACCAAGACATAAGGTTTCCATGATAGCGACTCCTTTATTGGCTGGCGTAGGAATGGGACAAGGTCTTACTTCTTGAACATACCGGTAATCCCGCGGGATACCACACGGCCGACTTCACGACCCACTTGGCCGACCACGTTCTTCATGAAACGATCCAAGAGGTTGTCTGTCTTGCGACCACCAGTGCTGGTTGATTTCTTGCTAGTTTTTGCCACGTCTTCATCCTCCTCTTCTTCTGCTTCTGCTGCCTCTGCGGCTTGAGCGGCTGCTAAGAGGGCCGCTTCCTGTTCTTGGGTTTGTTTGAGAATGACTTCATGGGCACTCTCACGGTCAATAGCTTCACCATACTTATCATCCAATGGTGAGCTATTCATTAGGCTAGCCTTAAGGGTTGGGTCGATAGTTCCTAAGAGACTTTGCGGTGGGTAAATCAATACCCGGTCAGCCAGGCTAGGGCTACCATCTTCCGTCAGGGTAGACACCACAGCTTCCCCTACCTTGAGTTCTTGAATGACCTTGGCTAGGTCTTGGTTGGCTTCTTGACGGAAGGTGTCCGCTACCGTTTTAACAGTCTTGAGTTCCTTAGGTGTAAAGGCCCGCAAACCATGCTGGATGCGGTTAGCCAATTGGCTGGCTACCTTGTCTGGAATATCGGTTGGGTTTTGGGTAATGAAGTAAACCCCAACCCCTTTGGACCGCACTAAGCGGACAATGAGCTCAATCTTCTCTAATAAGACAGCCGGCGCATCTTTGAAAAGGGCGTGGGCTTCATCGAAGAAGAAGACCAACTTAGGTTTATCCAAGTCCCCGACTTCCGGAAGGTTCTCATAGAGCTCAGCCAAGAGGGCCAAGAGCACAGTCGCATACAAGGTTGGTTGGTTGAAGAGCTGTTCCGCATTGAGGATGTTGACAATCCCACGGCCATTGCTGTCTTGACGCATGAGGTCGGCAATCTCCAAGCTTGGCTCACCAAAGAAGTTGGCAGCCCCTTGTTGCTCTAAAATAACCAAAGAGCGTAAAATAGCCCCAACTGAACGCGCTGGAATGTTACCGTAGTGTTGGCTTAATTCGCCAGCATGAGCGGCTACATAGTTAAGCATGGCCCGCAAGTCCATGAGGTCAATCAGCAAGAGACCTTGCTTATCGGCCACATCGAAGACCACGTTGAGAATGGATTCTTGGGTTTCATTGAGGCCCAAGAGACGGGTTAACATGACAGGCCCCATATCGGAGACGGTCAAACGCAAAGGCGTCCCGTTCTCGCCTTTGACATCCCAAAGTTGTACAGGATAAGAACTTGGTTCATAGTTCTCACGACCTGTCTGAGCCAGACGCTCGCTGACATCGGTATTATTGGCTTGAGCCAAGGACATAAGGTCCCCCTTGATATCAGAGAGGACGACTGGAATGCCTTCTTGGCTTAGCAATTCGGCCAAGACCTTAAGGGTCACGGTCTTACCGGTCCCTGTCGCACCGGCGATAATGCCGTGACGGTTTAATTTATCAAGGCGAAGTTGCGCTGGATGCGCCCCCTGCCCGAAGGTGATGACTGAAGTCATGCTCTTTCCCCCTTTTTCTTGATGACACTGGACAGTCTTGGCCCAGTTGCCCATTCTACTCTTATTTTAACATATCCATGGCCCGTAAGCGACCACAAAAAAACCGTCCACAGGTAAATCCTGTCGACGGCAGTTATTCTTAAAATTGTGCGAAGAATGCCAAGGCATCTCCCGCTTGCAAGAGTTCCCCGTGTTCCTTCAAGATGGCTTCCTTGACGGTGGCTTCTTCCCCAAATTCCAGCATGAAGAGGAATTGTTGGTAGAGACCGTCTGGTTCATAATCACCAATCACATCGCTCAAGACCAGATAGTAGGCGTCATGATAGCGATAGAGGCTATTTTCAACCGGGAAGTCCCGTAGTTGACGTGCCAACTTGAGGAAATCATCCAAGCTATCGAAGCAGACAATCTCAGGTCCTACAGGTTCTTCTTGATCCTGGGCCTGTTCAATCTCGGCTTCAATCTCCTTGGTCAAGCCTTCGAGGACTTCTAGCTTCTCATTGACGCTGAGGTCTTCTTGATCCTGGGCTTGTTGCTTATCTTTTAGGGCGGATTTACGACGGTCCAAGAGACGTTTGAGGACTTCGTTCTCCAGCAAATCTTCTAGGCCATTACCACTGCTACGGCTAATGTAGAGTTCGAGGCCTCGATCGGATGGGATGACATGGAAAGTGACGGAATCAGATTCCGCGAATTGGTTCTCCACGTCCACCTCTTCCAGGATGGAGTAGAAGAATTGCTCAATGCGGGCATGGTTGCTAATCAGTTCTAGGAAGTTAATCCCTCGTTCTTCCAGATCTTCCGGCATAATCAAGACTTTGATTGTATCCTCATTGATACGTTCCATTTCCATAGTAACACCTCCTCTATTTCTTCATTATACTAAACTTTAGGCCAAGACGCTATCCTAATGTATTGTCCTAAGGGAAAAGAAAGGCGAGGCAGAAACAAGGTTCCGGCCTCACCTAGACTCTATTCATTACTCATTGACTAAGGCTTGCACCTTACGCAATTCCAAGGCACGCACTTCGCGTGGCAAGAAACGACGAATTTCATCTTCATTGAAGCCGATTTGCAGGCGTTTCTCGTCAATCATGATTGGACGACGCAAGAGACCTGGTTGCTCTTGCACAATGCGATAAAAGTCATTCAAGGATAATTCGCTAATTTCAATATTTAAGTCTGAATATGCTTTGGAACGGGTTGAGACGATATCTTCTGTCCCTTCTTCTGTCATACGTAAAATATCTTTAATTTCTTGTAGAGACAGTGGTTCCGAAAAGATATTACGTTCTGTGTAGGGAATTTGATGTTCTTCCAACCAGGCGCGGGCCTTACGGCATGAAGTACAACTTGGGGTCGTATATAACGTTACCAAACTAATCACTCCTTTTTTCAATAACCACTACGATTACTACTCTGCTATTATACTACCCCTAGCCCCTGATTACTATACTTTTTTTGAAATTTAACAATAAATCATACTTAAGACCGAGATTAGTTCACAGCCGTAAACAAAACTTCACAAAAAATTCATATACTCTTAGGGAATTCTTTAAAAGTCCTTGTTCAATCTCTCCTCTGCCTGCTTTTGCTAGGCGGACACCACATTGCTTTTGTCAATTAAGTGAAACTGCGTTATAATAATAGTAGCGAAACTAAGAGAGAATGAGGCTCGATTTGATGAAATCCAAAATTTTTTCTGGCGTTCAACCCACCTCGGTTCCAACCATCGGGAACTACGTTGGGGCTATGCGCCAATTTGTTGAATTACAAGATGACTATGACGCTACCTACTGTATCGTCAACCAGCACGCCATTACCGTGCCCCAAGACCCAGCCAAGCTCCACCAAACAACCCGTGAGTTGGCTGCCCTCTATCTAGCCCTAGGGATTGATCCTAAGAAGGCCACCATTTTCGTTCAGTCTGATGTCCCAGCCCACACGCAAGCGGCTTGGATGATTCTCTGTACGACCGGCTTGGGCGAATTGGAGCGCATGACTCAATATAAAGATAAATCCACCAAGCAGGAAAGTGTCAATGCTGGCTTGCTCTGCTACCCTGCCTTAATGGTAGCGGACATTATTCTCTATGATGCAGCCTATGTACCAGTGGGCGAAGACCAGAAGCAGCATTTGGAGTTGACCCGTAACTATGTGGACCGCTTCAACCAACGCTATGGCAAGGGCAAGGAGCTCCTAGTCAAACCTGAAATCATCACCCCTAAATCCGGTGGTCGGGTCATGAGTCTGCAAGACCCATTCAGCAAGATGAGCAAGTCCGATACCAACGCCAAGGCGACCATCTCCCTCCTAGATGATCCTAAGACCATCCTGAAGAAGATGAAGAGTGCCGTCACCGACTCGGTTGGCCAAGTCAATTATGACCGTGAAAATCAACCGGCTGTAAGCAACTTGCTGGATATTTTCTCTGCTTTTTCTGGCCGTTCAATCGACTCTCTGGTAGCCGAATATCATGAGGCTGGCTATGGGACCTTTAAGCAGGCTATTGCCGACAGCATTATCGCGACCCTAGAGCCAATCCAAGCGGAATATCACCGTCTCTTGACATCTAGCACCCTAGACGACATCTTGGCTGACGGAGCTAAGAAGGCCAACCAACAGGCTAACAAGGTCCTAGCGCGGATGGAGAAGGCAATTGGCTTGACTTATCGCTAAAATTTGTGCTATAATGTTATATGTAGCAGATTGTTTTAATTATCAATAAATAAAAGGAGGTGACCCAAAATGGAATATGTAACTGATGTCGCTAAAGAACTTGAACAAGTTGTTGCCCAACTTAAGAACAAGCACATTCGGATGACGCCGCAACGTCGCGCCATTCTATCCTATATGATTCAGACACACAATCACCCTACCGTGGAAGAAATCTACCATGATCTCTTACCTGACTGGCCAAGCCTTAGTCTTGCGACCATCTATAATAACCTGTCTTTCCTAGTCAAAGAAGGTTATGTCAATGAGATGAAATTCTCTGATGTCACCAGTCGTTATGACTACATGGGCCTAAATGGCTACAACCATCAGCACATTATCTGTGAACGCTGTGGGAAAATTGCGGACTTCGCTATGACTAAGTTCCCAGATCCAACCGAAGACGTCCATAAACAAACCGGCTATACAACCAACCGGACTAAAGTCGAAGTTTACGGTGTCTGCCCAGACTGCCAAGGTCGCATCCGCGCCTGGTAATCACAGACGAAATCAAATGACGAGGACTGAGTCCTCGTCAGTTTTGCATTCATAAAGCCAAAGGCAAGGGTTATACCCTTGCCTTTTTGTTTTGTGCTACCAGGTCATACGGGACCGCGACATGGTCCGTAGGGCGCGGTTGTAGTTGACGGCTGGTTTGAAGCCACTTTGGTCTGTTGGCAGCGGATTGAGTCGTGCTTCCTCCAACTCTGGCAGACTGTCGACACGGCCTGACAGATAATCCTTCAAGCGTGAAATGACCGCTTGCGTCCGAGCCATCAGCCCACCAATCCGATATTCTAAGATTTCCAAGCCAAATGGGTTGGCTTCTTGCAGCCAGACTTGACGACGGCTTTGTAGGACGCGGTCATAGTCCGCAATCAGTTGTGGCAAGCGACTGTGAACGAGATCAGCTAGCGTCTGACGGTCGTGGGCATGATAGGCCTGCCAAATTAGGTAAGGCAGGTTCCATTTGTTAGCCAAGCAGAGGGCATAGTCGCTATAGAACTGGTTGACAGCTGGATTGCCACCCTCCATAGCATCGAAGTCAACGGCTAATTTGGCCATACGGGCCCCATAGTCCACATCCATGGACTCAATTTGTGGCATAAACATTGGCAGTAGCAAATCTTGATAGAAGAAGTATTTAGAAGGCGTCACATCAATGCCTGCTAATTGATCCCATTCTGGCAATAAGTCTAATTCCCCTTGTTTGAGCCAGTCGGATAGGGATAAGCCGGTGAAGAAGCTTAGCCATTGGCTAAACTCCTCTTCTACATAGTCAGCATGGCTGTCTAGGTAAGAATAGAGGACCAGGCCGAAGACGGCCACTTCAAATGGTGACTCAGAACTATCGTCACCCCAGGCGGTCGCCATGACTTCCTGGATGCCGGTTTGGCGGGCCGCTGCTAGCCCGGCTAGGCTAGCCACCAAGGTCTTACGATGGTGCGGTGTGTAACCCGTCCAACGCCAGGCCCCACCAGCAAAACTGACTTGAGCCCCTAAACTACGGCGTTGGGCGATTTTATCCAAGTAAGCTTGGGTGGTATGTTGGTAGTAATCCCAGTACATGAGGCTGATGCCCTCAGGAATGTCGATTTTCTCGTCTTCTCCCACTTGGTTATACCAAGAGAAGAACATGTCATCCCAAATGATTGGTTCCAGATCATAGCGGTCACAGAGGGTCTTCATACGGGCTAGGTGGTCCAACATAATGTCAGTCTTGGCTCGCAAGCCCACTTGATCCAGATAATGGCCTCGCCCTAGGTCATAGGCTTCATCCATGCCTAAGTGAATGCGCTTGGTTGTAAAGCAAGAAGAGAGAGAGGCCAGCATTTGGTCGATTAAGGTATAGGTTTCTTCCCGCCCTACGTGGAGGACGTCAGCCAGGTCTGCATATTGACTGTTAATATGCTCCCATTGGAAGAACTGGTTGAGGTGGGCCAAGGTCTGCACACAAGGCACCAACTCAATACCCAAGTCCTGGGCGTAAGCATCCAATTCACGCAAATCGGCCTGGCTATAACGGCCTCGGAAGGCCCCAAAATAAGGTTGCTCCGGAATTTCATAGACATCTTCCATATAGAGCATATACCAAGTGTGGCCTAAGACTGCCAAGCGTCTTAAGAGGGACTTAACATAGTCCACCTTGGCAACAGCATTGCGGGAGTTATCCAGCATGAGGCCATTGCGGCTGAAGCTAATAGGCTGACTAAAACTGCTGGTCTGTCCAGCTTGCTGGCGCATATTCCAGAGGGCCAAGCCATGGAAGAAATGCGGTAGGTCAGGTGCCACAATGAGGACGCCCTCCTCTTGGTCGGATACTTCTAATTTACCCGCCGAGCCCACTTGATAGTCAACCAGGCGGCCATCAGGCGCTAGGGATAGGTCTAATTCTGCTGCTAGACGCTGAACCTTGTCGCGCAAGGCAGCCTCTTCAATCCAAATCTTAGTCATAATACTTACCCTTTCTTAAGGCGATAGGTCTTGATTTCATAAGGCGCAATCAGCGAAGAGGTCTCCTCTAGGTCCTCTTCTAAGAGGTTGACCGCTTGCAACTTGCTAGGCAAATAAGGCGCTAGGTCTAGCCTCTCTGAGGCATGGCTGACCAGGCGGAGAATCCAATCTTGGCTATCGTGGGCCTGCTTGAAGGCCGTCACTTCGATGCCTCTTGGCAGGTCATTGACCTTGACTGGGCTAGCTTGCCAGTCAGCCAAATCTTGGCATAGGCTAGCTTGCTTAACCAAGAGTGGGATGAAGATGGAAGACCCGGTCGCAAAGCTCTGGCTTAACTGATCTTGGCCTTGCCAGAATTGGAGGTAGGCACTGGCTTCGTAATCGCCCAGACATTGAGCTTCTGGTGTCGGGAAGTAACCCCAGTCACCTAATTCGCCGGTGCAACGCAAGCAGGTCAAATAGAGATAAGTCGCTTGGTCGTCGACGGTCACTTCATATTCAGGTAGCCCCTGTACACTCAAGGTCAAACCTTGACTCTCCCCAATGGCCACATTGCGGTGCAAGGCTTGTGGGTTGCTTGGGTTACGCCATTCAGGCGCCACATGGTTAGAGCGCCAGAGCCATTCATAGGCAGAGTCGACAAAGTGGCGGTCCGTGCGCTCAGGTAGCTTGAAGCCCAGTCGTACTCGGTGATCCAAGACCTCATTGTGACCTTCTAGTCGGATGTCCAGGCCTCGTGATTGAGGGGTCAGGCTATAGGTCACGAAGATTTCAACCGGCACGGTCTCAGACGCCCGGCCAATTTGGCGTTCGACCACATCAATGACTTGTTTTTGCGCCTCTAGTAAGGCATAGTCAGCCGAAATTGGCACTTGAAGTTGATAGCTTAAGACCAGATGATCGGCCAAGCCATCGCGGATGACCCGGGTGCTAATGAGAGCGTCGGCTTGGGTCAGGCGTTGACCTAAGGATTCGCGGAAAATATATTCATTGCCCACATCTCCGGTCTCTTCTAAGAGCCCTTGATCTTCATAGACCTTGCCGGTCACCTTATCGGTGATGGTAACGGAGCCGTTAGCTGCTAGGGCCACTTTGAGGTAGTCATTCTCGATGAACTCCTTGTCTTGGACCCCACCTTCTAGTTCCAAGTCCTCTGTCTTAGGAACTAAATAGTACTCAGCCAAGGACATGGCAGGCACAGTGGCTAGCCATTCCACTTCTAATTCACGTGCGAAGTAGGCCCGGCGGAAGCGGTCATCTGGTAGGTCATAGTCGAAGTTAGCCCCTAGGTCCACAATGGTGGCTGGCACGACTTGACCTTGGCCATCCACTAATTGGTAGTCTTCAATGGCTAATTCCGCCATGTGTTGATAGGCTTCCTTAACCGGATATTGACTGAAGAAGGCCCGGTCTAAGACGACTTTGCTGACCAGACGTCCTTCCTTGAGGCAATTGCTTGGGTTCCAGACCTGCAAGACATAAGGTTGATCTGCCAAACGATTTGGCGCCTTGACTTGCTGAGCCAAGAAGTCTAGGATGCCCCGCACCAAGGTCTGGCTAGCCGCTTGGACGGCTTCAAAACGTGACACCATGCCCCGGTGAACTTCGTCGATACTACAGCCACAAATGCTGTCATGAGGGTAGTTCTGCAAGAGTGTCTTCCAGATAAAATCAATTTTATCGCTTGGGTAGACGTAGCCGTAGCGAGTTGCTAAGGTGGCCAAAGGCTCTAGAACTTGCTCCAAATAGTCAGACAGACGAGCTGAATACTGCTTGAGGTAGAGACGGGAAGAAGCGGTGTTGGCCAAAGTATACCAACCATCCGTTGCTTGCGAACGTAATTCCCCTTCCACCACACTTAATGGTGGTTGATTGCTTGCTAGACTCGCTTCTAGGGCTTCTTGATAGAGGGTAAAATTGGAATGGATAAATTCATAGTCTGGATAGAGCTGATTGGCCAAGGCAATAGCTTGAGATAAGTCAGTCTGGGCGGGTTGGTGGTCACAGCCATTGAGCATGAGCAACTGGTCAGAGACCGCATAGCGCTCTGCATCGGCTAATTTCTTGTCCCAGAAGACTTTGGCTTGCTCAGGATCAGCAGGGATTTCATTGCCGTTACTGTACCAGTTAGCGAAGAGAATCCCCAGGACATCCGAGCCATCTGGACTCTTCCAGGTAAGCTCTGAGAAGGCCGACTTGAAGCTACCTTCTTCAAAGGTCTGGTTGTCAAAGCCCGTTGGTTTGACCCCGCGACCAAAGGCCGCCACAGACATGCCCATACCTCGGGTAATTTGTGGGGTTTGACCGGTTAGGCCGAAGGTATCCGGATAGTAACCTAATTGTTCGCCCTTAACCCCCCAGCGTTTGAGATCTTGATAGCCAATCAGACCGTTACGTACGGTTGCCTCGCCACTAATCAGGAAGGCATCCTGCAAGATATAGAAGGGCCCAATCCGTAATTTACCGGACTGAACAGCTGCCTTAAGGCGCGCTTCTTGATGAGGACGAATTTGTAGATAGTCGTCCAAGGTGATGGTCTGGCCATCCAGGTGGAAGTAACGGTAGTCTGGGTCTGTGTCGAATAGGTCTAGGACTTGATCAATCAAGTCGACTAAACGTAGGTGGTGTTCTTCAAAGGGAAGGTACCATTCCCGATCCCAGTGGGAGTGGGAAATGATATGAACGGTTTTCTTGCTCATTTTATTGCCTCATGTCTTTCTAGCGTTTAACGCGAATATCGAAGTAGTCTAAGAGGAGTTCGCAGAACATCATATTAGACCAGGAGAACCACTCCCGGGTGTAACGCGTATCATCGTCCACGTGGAAGGATTCGTGCATTTGGTTGGTGCCGGCGTCCGTATTGACCAGCAAGTCTAAAATCCGAGCCTTCTCTGCCTTATGGCTAGTCGTTAAGCCTTCCATAGAGAGCGAAATAGGCCAGATATATTGATCCCAGGTATGAGAGGAGCCCAAGCCACTGGCTAATTTGCCACTGTAGTAGTAAGGGTTCTCTGGCGACAAAACGGTCTGGCGTGTGGCCACATAGATAGGATCATCTTCTGAACAGAAGCCTAGGTAAGGCAGGGAAAGTAGGTTTGGCACATTGCCATCATCCATGATGCTGGCATTGCCTAAACCATCCACTTCGTAAGCATAGACTGCTTGACCTTGGGCGTTTTGAATAATCCCATAACGCTCAATGCCGGCCTGGATTTCAGCTTGAAGGGTAGCCGCTAGTTCGATTTCTTCTTGGCTCAAGCCCAAGAATGGCGCCAATTCTGCCACATAGCCCAAGACCACACTGGCAAATTGGTTGGAAGGTACCAGGTAGTGGTAGGTACAGCGGTCATCACTTGGACGGAAGCCAGACCAAGTCATACCGGTGTAGCCAACGGGCGAGCCCATGCCATCAAAAGGCAGGGTGTCTTCCTGGCGGTCGGTGTCACGCACAAAGCGATAAGGACTAGACCCTTCATGGTCTTGCTCTGTGCGCCAAAGGTCTAGAATGGTCACCAAACCCTTGCGGACAGTCTCTGTTAAGTGGTCGGTCCGGCCACTATTGACATAAAGTAGGTAAGCTAACTGAATGGCATAGGCCAAGCTATCAATTTCGTATTTGCGCTCCCAAATCCAGTCATTCATTTGTGTGTGGTCGGTCGCTCCGTGGCCTTGGCCATTTGGTTCTTGGTTGAAGGCATTGGTATAAGGGTCAATTAAAATATAGCTAAATTGGCGCTGGACTAATCCGGCAATCATGTCATAGATGTCCTCATGATCCTTAGCTAAGACTAGGTAAGGCCGTACTTGTGCGGTCGAGTCACGCAGCCACATAGCCGGGATATCCCCGGTCACCACGAAGGTGCTACCGTCTTCTAGGCGTTCGATGGTGGTCTCTAGGGTATTTAGGAAGCACTCATGAAAGACCTCAGCCCAACGGGGATTGACCGCCCGGGCTTGATCACAAATCTTTTCCATATATTTTTTTAATTCAGTTGATACTGGCATTGCCATTTTTCTTCCTCCTCATCACGAATCGAGTCTCCTCTATCCTCTATTATTGCTAAGCGCTTACCCTAAATCAAGTCTTGTCACAGACTTCTCTATTTTTTGCTAAAACAACTATAATTTGTTAATATAAGCCCCTCAGAAAAACAGCAAAAAACCCCGCGAAAGCCTTTCCTTTGTGCTATACTAACATTAGCAGCTGATAAGGAGGTTCCCATGGCTGATTCTACTATCCCATCTTTCCTGCGGCCCAACAAGAAGTCTAGTCTCTTAGTGCTGGCCCTCTATACCTTTATTTTTAGCTTTTTGATGCCAGATGCTGGAAGCCTCTGGTCTGATTACGGCCAAATTTTAAGTAAACAAAGCTACCTAATGACCGATTTCACGGCCATGGGGATGGCGGCGACTTTCTTCAATGTGGCTTGCCATTTTGTCATTGCCTACATTCTCATCTACACGAATACCCGGTCACGCCTTAATGGTCTGCAAGCGGCAGCCGCCGGTATCTTTGCTGGCCACGCCCTCTTCGGAACCCATGTCTTGAATATCCTGCCTATTATTTATGGGGTCTACCTCTATAGTCGCTGGACCGGCCAATCCTTCGGCTCCTTGACCACGGTCAGCCTCTTCGCCACTTCGGCGGCGCCTTTTATCTCCTTCTGGGCCATCGCACCTGGCCTGTCCTGGTGGTCGCTAATTTTGGCAGCCCTAATCGGGACTGGCGTTGGCTTTATCTCGGCGCCTTTGGCCGAGCAATACCTCAAGTTCCACCAAGGCTTTAACCTCTATAACTTTGGTTTCGCCATGGGACTGATCGCCATGTTCGGGACCATTAGCTTCCGCTACTTCAAGCTAGAGGCGCCTAGCCTCAGCATCCTCAATCAAGAACATCATGGCCTCTTAGTCCTCTATTTGCTGGGTATCTTGCTAGGGCTCTTTGGCCTAGCAGTCTTCAAACGGACAGAAGTCAAAGCCAACTACGGCAAACTCTTGCGCCGGGCCGGGCGGACACCGGATGACTTCCTGGCTCACTTTGGCTTCGGGACAGCCGCCTTCAATATGGCCCTTAACGGCAGCCTCTACTTGCTCCTTGCCCTGGCCTTGGGTGTCCAATTCAATGGCCCTATCCTGGGCGGCATCCTAGGGGTCATGGGCTTCTCCTCCTTCGGTAAGCATCCGCGTAACTGCCTGCCTATCTCAGCCGGCATTCTGCTAGCTGCCTTATTGCTAGGTCAAGATCCCGCCCAATCCAACGTTTGGGTGCCTATCTTATTCGGGACCACCCTGGCGCCAATTGCTGGACATTATGGCATCATTTATGGTGCAGTCGCAGGCTTTTTGCATTATAATGTAGTGAGTATGGTCTTTAGTTTACACGCAGGCATGAGCCTCTATAACAACGGCTTTGCGGGTGGCTTTGTCGCCGCCTTCCTGGTACCCATCTATGATACCCTGCGCAGCAACCATCACGCCTATGATGATTAGAAGGAGTCCCCTATGAATATCGAAAAACACAAAGCAACGCGTATTATGAAGGAGATTGTCTCCTATTTCTTAGACAATGGCCTCAATGATTTTAACCTGGACTTTAAGGCTAGCAACCAAGTCATTGAAATAACGGTCCAGGCGCCCTGCCAGGCCGAACCCGCTAGCTTCCAAGAGCTACTCAAGGATTTACAAAGTCCGCGGGAAATCGAAGTGGACGAATACTTCAATGCCCTCCTGGGTAGTCACTGCTCCGGCCATGACTACAGCTTCCTGGGCAAGGCCATTGACGAAGCCCAGGGTGGCTTCCAAGACGGCGTCTTGACTCTTACCATCAGACGATACAAAATCAAATAATTTAGTCACTAGTAGAAAGGATTGTTTCCCCCATGGATTTTCTCCGCATGCCAGCTTATCAACTCTTCATACATCCGATTACGGGTGGTGCCATCTGGGGCTATGTGCTCGCCATGATTTATCTGCGCTATGTCCGCCGCTTCCCACAATACAAACCGCACTTCTATGGCGCCTTGGCTATTTTGATTTATGTGGCCCCTCTCTTCTTAACCCAGCACATCACCTTCACGCATGGTGTGTCCTGCGGATTGGCCTATGTCCTGACCCGTCTCTTTGACTATGATCGGTCACAAGTTGCTAGCTAAATAGACACGAGCCCCCTTGGGGGCTCTTTTTTTGTGGCTAGCTCGATAAGATTTTAGGCAAAAATATTTTGGGGCAATTTAGATTTTGCTTAATATTTTATAGCGTCTATTGGCACAACAGTCATAGTAGGACACGCTATAAACTTCTTGGTTTTCAGTTTTTTGATGCGAGTTGTGGTTAACCACAACTCGATGCCAAATATTGATTAGCAAGATTGTTTTGGAGTTAGCGTCTATCGGTTCTGAGTGTCTTTGGACCTAAAGTAGCTATCTAGTTGTGTCAGGCTTATGCCTCCATTGGCTATTTTCAACAAAAATTATTCTGGCCATTTTACATTTCTAGCCATATTATTCCGATGAACATTGATAGCACAGCAATAATAGACACCACCATCACTTTCTTGCTTTTCAGTATTTTGATGCGAGTTCGGGTTAACCCGAACTCGGCGTAAAATGTTGAAAAGCAAGATAATTAAATTCTCGGTGTTTGTGGCGAGAACTCGTGATCGCCTTTCGGCATTTAAACCTAAAGCAGGTATTGGGAGCTGGACCGCCTCTAGCCTGGCTAAGCCAGTCTTCCAACAGATTTCTCGCCGTCCGACCCCTCTTTTGTCCCAAACATGAGCCTTGTCTCCGCTAAAAAATACTCGAGCCACTTTAAGTTCCTCCTTGTTTTCTACACTCTCCTCTTGATATAAAGGTAATAAGACCTTTCTCTATAAACTTCTTGCTTTTCAAGATTATCTAGCCAGTTCGGGTTAACCCGAACTGGACCTAAAATGTTGAAAAGCAAGATGACGATATAGTTATCATTTAGCTCTAGCAAGACTCTTTATAGGCCTTCTATGACCAGCTCTTAGGTTTTTCTCGACCCGGCTGTCACTTTTGGCCCGCACATGAACTTTGTCTCCACAAAAAAATCTTGAGCCACTTTAAGTTTCTCCTCCTTTTCGACACTCTCCTCTTAATATAAAGGCAATAAGGTCGCCCTCTATAAACTTCTTGATTTTCAAGATTGTCTACCCAGTTCGACTTAACCCGAACTGGGCCTGAAATGTTGAAAAGCAAGATAACAACAGCCCGCCCTCCAGTCTCCTAGCAAGCCTCCCTTTTCTTTCCTTGAAGGTCCTGAATCTTCAAGGTATAATGATAGAGACACTGATAGAAAGGGATCGCCTACTATGATTCTACTACAAGCCAATGACCTGGCTCGGCGCTTTGCCGATGACACCCTCTATGAAGGGGTCTCCTTCAATATCCAAACACAAGACCGTATTGCCCTAGTGGGCCGTAATGGGGCCGGCAAGTCCACCCTGATTAAGCAAATCATGGGCGAGGAGCCAATCTCGGACGGTTCCATCACCAAGGCCAAGGGCCTAAAAATCGGCTACCTGGCCCAACATGTTCGGACCGAATGGAACGACAGCCTGTCCATCTGGGATACTATGCTAGCAGTCTTCCAGGAGACTTTGGCCCTGCGCCAGACAGCTGAAGAAGCCGCCATGCGACTAGCTGAGCTGTCTCATGACACCCAAGCGCCAGCCTACCAGGCTGCCTTGGAGCGTTACGATCAACTCCAGGAGGCCCTAACCCAACGCAATGCCTATGCCATTGAGTCCGATATCCGGACGGTCTTACACGGTTTTCGTTTCTACGAAGCCGACTACGCCACGCCGGTCAGCCAATTGTCTGGGGGACAGCGGACCCGCCTGGCCCTGGCCCGCATCCTACTCATGGACTATGACCTGCTGATTCTGGACGAGCCGACCAACCACTTAGACATGACCACCCTAGCCTGGCTAGAAACTTACCTGACTGGCTACAAGGGCGCCCTCCTCCTGGTTTCCCACGACCGTTATTTCCTAGATAAGGTGGTCAACCAGGTCCTGGAACTGCGCCATCATCGTCTCCACACCTACAAGGGTAATTACAGCTACTATGTGGAAGAGAAGGCCCTGCGTCTGGCGGCTGAAGAGAAGGCCTATGCCGCTCAACAAGCCACCATTCAAAAACTGGAAGACTTCGTCCAACGTAACCTAGTTCGGGCTTCAACAACCAAACGGGCCCAAAGTCGCCGCAAGCAGTTGGAGAAAATGGACCGCCTAGAAAAGCCTAAGCAAGACAAGCAGGCACCCCGCATCCAGTTCCTGGCAGCTAAGGACTCTGGTGAAGATGTCCTCGCCGTCGACCATTTGGCGGTGGGCTATGAAGCCATGCCTGTCGCCCAGGACCTCAACCTCCAGGTCCGGCGCCAAGAAGCCATCGCCCTAGTGGGGCCTAACGGGGTCGGCAAGACCACCCTGCTCAAGACCCTAATTGGCCAACTGCCTGCCCTGGCAGGGACCTATCGCTTTGGCGCGGGCGTCCAAATCGGCTACTACGACCAGAACCTGGTCTTGCCTGACGAGAATTTGACCGTCTTAGAAACTCTCTGGCAGGCCCATGACACCACCGACGAGAAGGTCATTCGGACCATTTTAGGTAGCTTCCTCTTCTCGGGCGATGACGTCCTCAAGAAGGTCTCCATGCTGAGTGGGGGCGAGAAGGCCCGGCTCAGTCTAGCCCTGCTAGCCACCGAGCACGACAACACCCTGATTCTGGACGAACCGACCAACCACTTGGATATCGACAGCAAGGAAGTTCTAGAAGATGCCTTGATTGCCTTCGATGGCACTCTACTCTTCGTCTCCCACGACCGCTATTTCATCAATCGATTGGCGACGCAAGTAGTTGAAGTCACCCCACAAGGCGTCAAGATTTACCTAGGCGACTATGACTACTATCAAGAGAAGAAGGCCGAAGAAGCCTTAATTGCCCAGAGCCAAGCTAGCCAGGCAAGCACTGAACCTAAGGCGACCAATTCAGCTAATCCGGCCCAACAAGACTATCAAGCCATGAAAGAAGCCAAGCGTCAACGCCGCCGCTTGGAAGAAGCCGTGGATCAGGCAGACTCTAGCCACGCTCAATGGGAGGCTCGCATCGCCCAACTCCACGCCCAGATGGAGACGGCTGCCTTGGCCAATGACCAGAGCCAGCTAGCCCAGCTCCACCAAGACCTGCAAGAGGCTGAAACTGCCCAACTTGAGGCCTTAGAAGCCTGGGAAAGCGCCAGCCTGGCCTTGGAAGACTTTCTAGCCTAGGTTTAGCATTTGCCCAATATATCATATATGATATATCGGGCAATCAAAAAGGCACAGAGACTTAAATCTCAGTGCTTTTTTTCATTGGCTTAAATCGATTTAGTGACCCTTAGTGCGCAAACTTTGGCCCCCAAGAAGAAAAAATAGCCCAGCTTATAAGAATAAGCCAGGCTTAGCATTGAGGGTCAGTGGACTAAATCTTTTTTGTAAATACAGCGGATAGGCGGCCGCCCCAATCATGGCCGCATTGTCCCCACAGAGGGATAGAGGCGGAATCAGAACTTCAAGCTCAGGATAGCGACTGGCCAATTCTTGACTAAGACGTTGGCGGAGCCCAGAGTTAGCGGCCACACCCCCGGCCAGAATAAATTGCTTAACTGGATATTGCGCCAAAGCCTTGAGGGTCTTACCTACCAAGACATCGACAACCGCATTCTGGAAGCTAGTGGCCAAATCAGCTGTCACTAGCTCCTGGCCCCTTTGCTTGGCATTATGAACCAGGTTCATGACCGCACTCTTCATACCACTGAAGCTGAAGTCCAAGTTATCTTCTTGCAGCATGGCCCGTGGCACCGGATAGGTGTCCTGACCCTGATGGGCCAAGGCGTCCACATGCTTGCCGGCCGGATAAGACAGGCCCAGCAAGCGCCCGACCTTGTCATAGGCTTCGCCGACCGCATCATCCTGGGTCTCCCCTACAACTTGATAAGTGGAATGCTCAGGCATATAAACCAACTCGGTATGGCCACCCGAAGCAATCAGGGCCAGCAGAGGAAAGGCTAGTGGCTGGCCGATTTGACTGGCATAGATATGACCGGCCAAATGATTGACCGCAATCAAAGGCTTGTCGTGGACCAAGGCCAAGGTCTTAGCAGCTGTAATCCCGACTAGGAGAGCGCCGACTAGGCCCGGTCCCTGGGTGACTGCAATGGCATCAATGTCCTGCCAAGTGACGCCTGCTTGTTCTAAGGCCAGACGGGTGACCTGACTAATTTGTTCCACATGATGGCGGCTGGCGACCTCTGGCACCACCCCGCCAAAGCGGATATGGCTTTGGACCTGGGAAGCCACTACATTGGCTAAGATGGTCTGGCCGTCTTCGACGATGGCCACACTGGTCTCATCGCAAGACGATTCAAAGGCCAGAATCCGAACTGCTTGACTCATGAAGGCTCCCCCTCCTTTTCTGGTCGACTTAGTAATTTTTGCATAATGACCGCATCATCCACCGGATCTTGATAGTAATGTGGCCGAACGATTAAGGTTTCAAAGCCGGCCTGCTGGTAGAGGCCCAGGGCCGCTGCATTAGCCTGGCGCACTTCCAAGAAAACATGGCGGATGCCCCGATGGGCTAGTTGATTTAAGACGAAGTCTAGGAGTTGACGACCTAGTCCTTGGCCCCGTAAGTCGGGTTGGATATAGACTAGGTTGAGAGTGGCTTCATCCAAGACATGGTGTAATCCGACATAGCCCAAGACCTGATCATGGTCTAGCAACAGGTAATACTCGGCCTGGTCCAGTTGGAAGTCGTCCCGACTCTGAGCTTCATTCCAGTGCAAGGCCTGATTGCCTTCAATAATAACCTGACGGAAGGCCTCGGGTAGCTGGGCGCCGGTGAAGGGCACCACCTGATAATGTTTGCTGTCCATGCCGACACCTCCTATTGCTGACAGTCGTAGACCATGAAGAGGGCGTCCTCCTGCATGGTGTGGTAGTAGTTGGGCACTAGGCGTTCAATTTCAAAGCCTAGCCCCTGGTAAAGGGTTTGAGCAGCCTGGTTGGTCGCCCGGACCTCTAAGGTCACGCGCGGGCTACCAATTTGGCTGACGCAACGACACCAGCGTTGCACCAAGCGACGGGCATAGCCCTGGCGCCGAAAGCGAGGGTGGATGAAGAGATGGCTGATGTGGGCGGTCTTTTGCTGGCAACGGCCAGAAATCAGGCCCTGGATATGGCCATCAATTTCTAACACCCAGTAGATGGCATAGAGATTATAACGGAAGTCGGTCCGGAAATCCTTGAGGGTCCAGGCCAGAAAACCGTCGTAGCAGAGTTCTTCCAAGGCCACTAGCTCAGGCAAATCCTCTTCGACTAATGGCCGTAGATAGGCCCCTGCGCCCAAGGGTTGGGGCGGGAACTGGCTGATGTCAAGCGCCGCATGACGCTTAGGTGGCGTCTGACTCGCTTGCTCAGGCTTGTGGCCTAGCACCCGCTCCTGCCAGAACTCACGAATAATAGTGGATAAGTGCTGCATGGTCGACACTGGTGCCTCCTTCTTTGGCTAGCCATTCCTGTTCCGCTAGGGTCAAATGGCCATAGACAGGCTCCAAGAGGGCCGGCTCTGCCACCCGCTCATGGGCGACTTGCTGGAACTTGTCGGTATGAGGATAGGCGGTCCAACCTTCCAGGGTCTTGAGGCTGACATCTGGCAAGGCCTGGCCAAAGGCCTCAGCAAATGGCGCCAGATTCTGGCCAATCATCACGACCTGGGCTCCGGCCTGCAAATGCTGGCGGGCTTTACTAGTCAGCCAAGTCTGCCAATCGGCATGGCAATCCCCTGCCACCGCCACCAGCCCTTGGTCTGTCTGCTGATAGAGGGCCGTGTAGGCTGACAAGCGGCGGGCATCCATGAGGGGAATAATGTAGTCCCCTACAGGAACGCTGGCTTGCGCTGCTAGCAGGGCTAGGGAAGACATCTGATAGAGGGCCAGATCCAGACTGTCCGCCCAGGTTTTAGCCAGAGTCACCCCAATCCGCACGCCGGTATAAGATCCGGGTCCTACCCCCACATAGAGGCTATCCACGGCTTGGCGGTCCACATTGCAATCCTCCAGCAATTGGGCCACAACCGGCACCAAACGCTCCCCATGCTGTTTGCCAGCCGCTAAGCTGGTATGTCCTAGCACCCGGTCCGCATCATCTATGACTGTCACTGACAGTGCCTCCGTCGCCGTATCTAATGCAAGCTTGGCCATGCCGCTCGCCTCCTTCTCTGAATTTATCACCTATCTATTTTAACACAATGTGACCAGCAACTGAAGAGGCCAACTGGACTCTGTGCTGTCTTTCTAACATTCTTACCCTCCCCCTCTTAGTCGACTTCTAGGACCTGAGACCTGTTCTTAGACGATAAAGCTTATTGTTGTTCTAGTCTTCCTCTGGTATAATGAAATTAATTATTGAAGCCATAGAACGAATTTAAAGTGACGTTAAAAACACCTTGAAGGCTCCCACGATAAAAACAAAATTTTAAGTTTATTGGGATGCTAGCTAAGATACCCTTATGTTTACTTTCTATTTACGGTTTATCATGATTGAGTCTTCCAGTAGTTTTTAGTTATCAGGCAATACTACCGCAAGTTACACGGTGCCTATAGATGAAATATGTAGTTTTACTAGTCGATAGAGGATAACGCATAACAATATAACAATTTGAGAAACGGAGAACTCTGAAGGAGGGCGTATAATGTTTAAGCAAACTCGAAAGATGGTTACCATCAGCCTTTTAATATTATTCGCCATTATCTGCTTTCCTCTTTATCAATACCATCAGACTCAACAAGAGATTGAGGTAGAAATCAATCGCACCATGCATAGTCCCGCTGTACACGCGGAGATTGAAGGTTTCTTGCTCAAAGAAGACAAGCAAGCCCTAACCAGTAAAGGAAAAATCCAATCCTACGAGATTGACTACTCCTCTGCCAGACCAAATCCTATGGGCGGAATCATGTTTACAGTCTATATTAATGGAGACCGAGAGATCTATCTAAAATTCGCCCTATCGAAACACACGAATAGGGAGGACTCTTCTCAATCCTCTGAAGATATATTTAGCTATAGCGTATCCATCTCAGAAAAATTCCAACAGTTAGTAGGCAAATAATAAGAAAAAGCGCTGGAGCCCTCAGGCTACCAACGCTTTTTTTATCTACTTTATCAATAGACTGGCTTATTTTACTTGTGCTGCTAAGGCATCGTGAACAAATTGTACTTCGGTCCCGATAATGACTTGCACGTTCTTTTTGTTGAGGACACGCGTTGCAACAGCACCGGTAGATTTGATCTTAGCTTCGTCAACCTTGCTAGTGTCAGCTAGGGTTAAACGTAAGCGAGTAGCACAGTGGTCAGTTGCTTCAATGTTGTCCTTGCCACCTAAACCTTCAATTAATAAAGGAATGTTGAAGTCGCTAGCTTTAACGGTCATGTTAGGATCATTTTCAGTAGACTCGTCATCTTCACGACCTGGTGTAGTGAAGTTGAATTTCTTGATTAAGAAGTCGAAGACCAAGAAGTAAACAACGAACATTACCACACCTAAGACAATCAAGAGCCAAGGATTGTTAGCCATTGGCAAGCGGCTAGTTAAGATAAAGTCAATCAAACCAGCACTGAAGTTGAAGCCTGCAGTAGCATGTAACAAGGCTGCAATTGTCAAGGATACCCCTGTTAAGACTGCGTGCACCAAGTAAAGAACAGGTGCTAAGAACATGAAGGCGAATTCAAGTGGCTCGGTAATCCCGGTTAAGAAGGAAGCCAAAACAGCTGCTACTAAGAGGGCTGCTACAGCTTTTTTCTTGCTGTCTTTGGCATTGCGGTACATTGCCAGAGCGGCCCCTGGTAAACCAAACATCATGACTGGGAAGAAACCAGCTTGGTACATACCAGTTTGACCTAGAACCCCAGTGTTACCCCAGAAGTTCCCGATATCGTTAATCCCAGCTACGTCGAACCAGAATACAGCGTTGAGGGCATGGTGTAAACCAACTGGAATCAAGAGACGGTTGAAGAAACCATAGATACCAGCACCGATAGCACCCAAGCCAACAAATGACTTACCAAAGGCAACTAAAGCACTGAAGACTGCTGGCCATACGAAGAGCAAGACAAGGGCAGCAAGTGATGCTACAAGACCTGCCATGATTGGCGCAGAACGACGACCGCTGAAGAAACCTAGAGCGGTTGGTAATTTAACATCTTTGAAACGGTTGTACATTTCCCCACCGATGATCCCTGATAAGATCCCGATGAAGGCGTTAGTGCTCTTAGAGAAAGCCAAAGCCACTTCTTCTGGTTTTACCCCTTGTAATTGAGCCACAACATCCTTAGATAGGATAGTCGTGATAATTAAGAAGGCTACCAAACCACTGAGACCGGCTGCCCCGTTCTTGTCTTTGGCTAAACCAACAGCCAAACCAACGGCGAATAAGAGTGGAATTTTGTCGATTAAGACTAAACCTGCTTGAATCAAGAAGACTGCAACTGGGTTGGTCCCGGTTTGGCCTGGAACACCTAAACCAGCAGGGCTAATCCAGTAACCAATCCCCATTAAAATGGAAGCCACTGGTAAAATGGCAACAGGTAGCATCAATGAGCGACCCATTTTTTGTAAATATGACATCATTGTTTTTTCCTACTTTCTATCTATCTTAATACTGATTGTCCCATACGGAAATAAGTATGCCGCTTCCCTCTAATTGCTAGCGACAAGGCCAGAATATTCTCAGGATCTGGCATGCGTCCGTAGGAACCATCGCCAATGTGATGAATATCTGTACCCACGCGTTTGTTGGCTAGCGCAAATTCGCGAATGGTCCCACTATCGGCACTTTCCTGACTGGTGCCAATGGTTGAGATAACTAAACCGCCCAAGTCCTTGACCTGATCGGCAATCCGCGCCACCTGGTCTTCTCTGACTCCTGGCACGGTCCCCACACTTGGAATCAAGACGCCATCTGCACCTGCTGCCATATAGGCTAACAAATGCGCTTCAGAGACCACCTTCTCGCCGGTCCCGGCACTGTGCATCTTACCTGCAAAGACCAGTCCCTTGAAATGCTGCTTAGCTAGCCGCACCGTGGCTTCAATGGCCTGATGACTAACCCCTGTCGAAGGGTTACCCGTCAAGACCAAGAAATCAAATCCCTCTCGGTTAGCGGCTTGGAAGTTCTCTACGGTGGCACGTCGGCCCTCCGGTAGGTCAATCCAATCTTCTAGCGCTTCAGCACTTGGGTCAACCGGTTCTAAATTCAAGCCCATAGGTCTACCGGTTAATTCCTTGAGGTAGGCAATGGGCGCGTCCATTGCGGGCAAACTATGGATAAATTTGGTGGATAGATCATATTCATTCAATAATAGCATATCCGCACTAAATGCCCGCATCATCTCCGCATTGCTTACCCCTTCAATTAGCGGCGCCTTAGTGACCACTGTTTCCGCCAAGATAATCCGGCCTTCACTGGCCTTAATGGCTTGTTTTAGTTGCGCGGCTGTCAAAGTTTTGACCTCACTGGCTGTGCAAGACAACAAACGTTTATGAGCCATGCTTCTCCTCCTTTCCAGATATTTTTGAAACGTATTCTAGGATACGTCATGCCTTCATTATAGTCCTGAAACCCCTTAATGTAAAGCCTTTCTTCCCTAAATTCAGCATATCACTAATTGAGATAAATTTCAGCTTAATTTTGACTATCATTCTTAAAGGCAACACTTGGGCGATAAAACTATAAGCTATCTAATCCGCACTATTATGACACTTTTTTGTCTAGTCCAATTACAAAAATAAGGTTAGGACAAAATCCTAACCTTATGGGCTTATTGATTAAATTGACTTTGATAGAGCTCGTAGTAGAAACCCTTGGCTGCCAAGAGGCTGTCGTGATTGCCTTGTTCTACAATCTGGCCGTCACGTAAGACCAGAATCTTATCGGCTTCCTGAATGGTCGACAGACGATGGGCAATGACGAAGCTGGTCCGGCCCTCCATCAGACGGCTCATGGCCTTCTGAATGAGGAGCTCCAGACGGGTATCCACTGACGAGGTGGCCTCGTCCAGAATCAGAATCTTAGGATCTGCCAGCAAGGCCCGGGCGATTGTCAGCAGTTGCTTCTGACCCAAGGAAATATTGCTGGATTCCTGGTTCATCTTCATATTGTAACCACCCGGCAAGGTCCGAATAAAGTGGTCCACGTTGGCGGCCTTAGCTGCTTCCACGATTTGTTCATCCGTGGCATCTAAGTTACCGAAACGTAGATTGTCCTTAATGGTCCCTTCATAGAGCCAGGCATCCTGGAGCACCATGCCAAACTGCTGGCGCAATTCCTGACGTGGCAAGTCCCGGATATCCAAGCCATCCACTAGAATGGCCCCCTGGGTCACGTCATAGAAACGCATAAGTAAGTTAATCAGGGTTGTCTTACCGGCGCCCGTTGGCCCGACAATGGCAATCATTTGGCCGGGTTCAACTTCTAGGTTGAAGTTACGAATCAGAGGCTTATCTTCCTGGTAGTGGAAGGCCACGTCCTGGAAGCTGACCCGTCCGGTCAACGGCCCTGCCAAATGAGCCTTAGCACTCACCACTTCTTCGGGCGCATCCATCAATTCTATAATCCGGTCCAGGGAAGACTTAGCTGACTGCAAGGCACCTGTCAGCTGGGTAATCGTCTGAATCGGTTGGTTGACCTGCCAGACATACTGGACGAAGGCTTGCAGGTTCCCGATAGTCAGCACCCCTTGCAAGACGGCCAAGCCCCCCAGCAGCGCTAGGAGCAAGTAGGTCATATGAGAGATGAAGCCTACCAGCGGCATGACCATCGAAGACACCATGGTCGCCTTAAAGCCTACTTGTTGTAGGTTGCGGGTAATGTCATAAAATTCCTTGGCGGATTGTTCTTCCCGGCCATAGAGCTTGATGACATTGAAACCCGTTAGGTTCTCCTGGACAAAGCCATAGAGGCGACCTAAGGCGTCGGCCTGGCCCTTGAAATAAGGCTGAGATAGAACCAGGACCTTCTTAGCCACCCAATAAGACAGCGGCATGGAGATGATGACAACCAAGGCCAAGCTTGCGTTAAGCCAAATCATCATGGCAATCACCAAACCAAGGGTGAAGACGGCATTGACAATTTGGAGCAGGCTCTGCTGCAAGGCATTAGAAACGGACTCCACATCACCGGTCATACGGCCCAAGAGGTCACCAAATTGATGTTGGTCCACATAGGAGACCGGCAGGCGGTTGAGCTTCTGATTCATGGCCTGACGCAGATCCCGAGTAGTCCCTTGGACAGCATTGGTGATGGCCACGTTGGCGAGATAAGCAGACACCTGATAGGTCAAACCACGGAAGAAATAGATGACCAGAATCCAGCCAATATAGGGGTAATTGAGGCTAGCGCCCGGCACCTTTTGCAGGATAGCCACGCTACCCCGCGAGATTTCTGTCAGGGCCAAACCCAAAATGAAGGGTTCCAAGACGGAGGCAATGTCGCTCACAATGGTCAAGAGGATTGCCCAGAAATAAGACAAGCCATAAGGCTTCATATAAGGCAGGAGGCGCTTGATACTGGATACTTTTTTATTCATCTTACATGGCCTCCTCATCTAAACTGGCTTGCTTAAGCTGAGAATTGGCGATATCACGATAAATCTCGTTGCTAGCCATTAATTCTTGGTGGGTCCCGCGACCCACGATTTCGCCCTTGTTGAGGACGATGATTTGGTCAGCATTCATAATGGTCCCCACGCGCTGAGCCACAATTAAGACGGCGGCCTCTTGGGTCACTTCCTTGAGCCGCTTACGCAGTTGGGCGTCAGTCTTATAGTCCAGGGCCGAGAAGGAATCGTCGAAGATATAGATATCAGGACGCTTGACTACGGCACGGGCAATAGACAAGCGTTGCTTCTGGCCCCCAGACAAGTTGCTGCCACCCTCTTCCAGGAAGGCTTCATAGCGTTCAGACCGGCTATGAATAAATTCCCGCGCCTGGGAGATATCGCTGGCCTTCTCCAACTCGCCTTCGCTGGCATTCCATTTACCATAGCGCAAGTTCTCGCCGATAGTCCCGGTAAAGAGCAGGGACTTCTGCGGGATAAAACCAATCTTCTGGCGCAAGGCCTTGAGGTTGTAGTCGCGGACATCGACGCCATCCACCAGGATTTTTCCTAGGGTGACATCATAGAAGCGCGGAATGAGTTGCACCAGAGAGGACTTACCACTCCCGGTCGACCCGATAAAGGCGATGGTCTGGCCAGGCTTAACTTCAAAGCTAATATTATGAAGAACCGGGCTCTCCGTCTCACCTGGATAGGCAAAGGTCACATTCTCGAAGCTTAGATAACCTCGCGTTTCCGTCTCGGTCACCCCGTTTGGATTGGGGTCAATAGAAATGGGTAGATCCATGACTTCCTGCAGCCGGGCTGCCGATACGGCCGTCCGCGGATACATCATGAAGAGGTTGGCGAAGAGCATGAAGGAGAAGAGGGCATGGAAGGCATACTCTACAAAGGCTACCAGGTTCCCCACTTGGAGCGAACCCTGAGCGATTGGCTCCAAGGCAAACCACACAATGGCCACAATCATCCAAATCAAGATATGGACGAAGAGTGGGTTGGCCCAGCCCATTAATTTGAAGAGACGGGCTGAGGTCTCGGTATAGGATTGGTTTTGCTCATCAAAGCGTTTCTCTTGGAAATCCTCGCGCGCAAAGGCCCGAATGACCCGCAAACCGGATAGGTTCTCGCGGGCATACTGGTTAATCTTATCTAAGGTCTTCTGTTGTTGCTTAGACAGGGGTGTTGACTTTCTGGCCAAGAACCAGATGGAAATGGCTAGCGGTGGCACCGCCAATAAAATCAACCAAGCCAGGGACGGGCTGGTTACCAGAATCATGACCATGGAAGATGCTATCATAAAGGGGGTAATCATCCCCAGACGCAGACTTTGGTCGGCAAACTGCATGAGCGCGAAGGCATCCGAAGTTATCCGGGTTACCAAACTGGAAATCCCAATCTGCTCATATTCATGGTGGGAAAACTGCTGGATTTTGTCATAAAGATCATTACGCATCTCCCGAATCATCTCGGTAGTCAGCTTGCTGGCGGTGTAGGAGAGCAGGATGCGCCCTGCCACCCCGGCCAGAATCACTAGGAACATGATGACAGACCAGTAATAGAGACGGCTGACATCGTGAGGTAGGATGGCTTCGTCTACCATCCGAGCTAGGATGGTCGGCAGGCCCAAGTTAACTAAGACAAAGAAGAAAGCCCCTAAGAAATCTAGAAACAAGAGCTTGGGATGCTTGCGTAAATAACGCCAAATGTACTGCATATAGAACCTCCTTTTTGTTATTGATTGATTAAAATTCAAAAAATAGAGGCATCGACCGACCGGTCCTGCCTCCATTTATCTTCTTAATCCGCTTCTTATAAAGCTTTCTTAGCTTGTTCTACTAAAGCAGTGAATGCTGCTGCGTCGTGAACTGCTAAGTCAGCCAACATTTTACGGTTCACTTCAACGCCAGCTTTCTTCAAGCCGTTCATTAAGACGCTGTAGCTGATCCCGTTCATACGAGCTGCCGCGTTGATACGGGTAATCCATAAACGACGGAAGTCACGTTTTTTCTGACGACGGTCACGGTAAGCATACATGTAAGATTTCATTACTTGTTGCTTAGCGGTCTTGAATAAGAGATGTTTGGCACCGTAGTAACCTTTAGCTAATTTTAATGTACGTTTACGACGTTGACGGGTAACGTATCCACCTTTAACACGTGGCATAGTAAATTCCTCCTTGGTTCTTCTCTAGTATTATAATTGCGAAATTTGTTGTTTAATACGTTTGTAGTCTGAATTAGATACTAAGTCAGCTTGACGTAATTGACGACGTTGTTTCTTAGTTTTACCATGGAAACGGTGGCTAGTGAAAGCGTGTGAACGTTTCAATTTACCTGAACCAGTCTTCTTAACGCGTTTTGCTAAACCGCGGTGTGTTTTTTGTTTTGGCATGGGAATTCCTCCTATAAAAAGATTAGTCTTGTTGCGCCGCTTGGGCTAATGGGGCTAGCACGATGAACATGCTGCGACCTTCCATTTTTGGTCGAGCTTCAACCGTTGACACATGGCTTGTGTCATCAATGAAGTCTTCCAATACGTCTTGACCCAATTCCTTGTGGGTGATGGCCCGCCCGCGGAAACGAATGCTGGCTTTGACCTTGTCACCATGTTCGAGGAACTTGATGGCCTGGCGTAATTTGGTTTGGTAATCATGGTCTTCGATACCAGGAGAAAGACGAACTTCTTTGACGGTTACGATCTTCTGATTCTTCCGTTGTTCCTTTTCCTTCTTCTGCATCTCATAACGGTATTTACCGTAGTCCATAATCCGAGCAACAGGTGGCTTGGCATTTGGTGAGACAAGTACTAGGTCAAGTCCGAAAGATTCTGCAATAGTGAGCGCATCATTAAGTGATTTGACTCCGATTTGTTCACCATTGTCTCCAATCACACGTAATTCACGTGCGCGGATATCTTCGTTAATGATCATTTCTTTAACGATGGTAGTCCACCTCCAGTTAGATTTCGAGCCTTACAAGAAAAAAAACTAGCTTGTGTACACAAACTAGCCGCTACTTATCCCCGCGCCGAGACGCAAAGGAAACTCTCTATCGGCCAAGCACCTAAGGGGATTGGCGAGAAACGGCTGGTTTCTACTTGTTTTACTCAACTACGATAGTATAGCACAGCTTAGACCGGGATGCAAGGGGAAATTTTTTGTTTTTTCCGGCCTCTTAGTTAGGTTGTGGGGCGTTGGAGCGTGGCTTTTCGGAGCTTTTGGCCAGGTTGCTGTACTTTTCTGAGGAGCTAGTGGTCCACTGGCTCATGACTTTTCGAGACTTTTGCCGTTTTTCTGCCCTTTCCATGAAGCCAGTGGTCCACTCTTCAAAGTGGACCACTGGCTCACGGCTTTTCGGGGCTTTAGACCCCTTTTCGGCGATTTCCCAGGGAGCTAGTGGTCCACTCGACGGAGTGGACCACTGGCTCACACCTTTTCCTAGCTTTTGCCCCATTTTCGGCACTTTCCCAGGAAGATAGTGGTCCACTCGACGGAGTGGACCACTGGCTCCGGCGATTTCCGATTAAGTCCTTATAATTGTGTAAAAAGCCAGGTAATCTCTGGTACAATGTAGTTGTCGGAAAACATTGAAAGAGGAGATTACCATGACTTACCTTAATATTAACCTAAAACTTGAAGAATTAACAGAGGCAGTTTTAAACAGTGACATGAACACGCTCATGAAGTCGCTGGCTATTACCGTCTTTAATGCCTAGATGGAAGAAGAAGTCCACACTATATCTTGCGAAACTTTGGCCTAGTTTTGGCTGTCAAAGTTGCCTTGTCTAGACCGGACATTGGCACAGTTTAGGCTAGCTGTTTTGGCTATAGAGCAGGCGCCAACCAAGTTAGCACCCTAACACCTCAAGACCCAGGCAGAAACACTATATATAGTTGTGGAACAAATTTATAAACACTATATATAGTGTAAAGTCTATTGACTTTACACCTAGACTAGGGTAGCATAGGCTTTGAGGTGATAAGTATGAATCCACAAATTAGAGCGGCCCAAGATATTCAAGCTGTAGTTGACCGCCTGCACCAACAGGAGTCAAGTATTGTTAACGAGAATGCCAATAAAGACAGCCAAGTCTACAACACCCAACGAGACTTGACTGCCAGGCATCGTTGCTAAAGCCATCGGCATTGGCATGTTGCCGGAAGCAGTCGCCCTAGCCCATTTGAACGGCGACTTGCACTATCATGATTTAGACTACCATCCCTACCAGCCTATGACCAACTGCTGCCTGATTGATTTCAAAACCATGTTCAAGCTAGGCTTCAAGATTGGTAATGCAGAAGTCGATTCCCCTAAATCCATTCAGACCGCCACCGCCCAAATGGCGCAGATCATTGCCAACGTGGCGTCTAGCCAGTACGGGGGCTGTAGCGCCGACCGCATTGACGAGGTGCTGGCGCCTTACGCCCAGCTCAACTACGAGAAGCATCTCAAGCTGGCGGAAGATTGGATCCCCGACACCACCCAACACCATGACTTTGCTACGGCTCGGACTAAGAAAGATATCTATGACGCCATGCAGAGTCTGGAGTACGAGATCAACACCCTCTACACTTCCCAAGGTCAGACGCCCTTTACCACCTTGGGCTTCGGCCTGGGGACTTCCTGGATTGAACGCGAAATTCAGCGCGCCATCCTTAAGGTTCGTCTGGGCGGTATCGGCAAAGAGAAAAGAACGGCTATCTTTCCTAAGCTAGTCTTCTCCCTTAAACGTGGCGTCAACCTAGCACCCAAAGACCCCAACTACGACATCAAGGAGCTAGCCGTCCGTTGCGCCACCAAGCGCATGTATCCCGACGTCCTCATGTATGACAAGCTAGTCGAACTGACCGGCAGCTTCAAGGCGCCTATGGGCTGTCGCTCCTTCCTGCAAGGTTGGTGGGACGAGCACGGTCAGGAAATCAACGCTGGCCGTATGAACCTGGGCGTGGTGACCCTTAACCTGCCCCGGATTGCCCTCGAGAGCCAAACTCTGGATGAGTTCTGGCAGCACTTAGAAGCCAAATTAGAGATAGCCCGTCAGGCCCTCTGCTACCGCATCGAGCGGGTCAAGGAGGCCAAGCCTTACAATGCGCCAATCCTCTATCAACACGGGGCTTTCGGTCGCAAGTTGAGTCGCGACGGCAAGGTCGATGACCTCTTCCGCGACAAACGGGCCACCATCTCCCTGGGCTACATCGGCCTCTATGAAGTGGCTACCCGCTTCTTCGGTCCCGACTGGGAGACGGATCAAGAAGCCAAAGCCTTTACAATCGACATTGTCAAAAAGCTCTACCAACACACCCAAGACTGGGGCAATCAATACGGCTACCACTTCTCCGTCTACGCGACGCCAAGTGAGAGTCTGACCGATCGCTTCTGTCGCCTGGATCTAGAGCGCTTTGGCTCGGTGCCCGATATCACTGACAAGGGCTACTATATGAATAGCTTCCACTACGATGTCCGCAAGAAGCCGACGCCTTTTGAGAAGATTGATTTTGAAGCGGCCTATCCGCCTTATTCTTCAGGCGGCTTCATCCACTACTGCGAGTACCCTAATATGGTTCAGAATCCTAAGGCTCTGGAAGCCGTCTGGGACTTTGCTTATGACCGGGTCGGCTATCTGGGCACCAATACACCGATTGATAAATGTTTTGAATGTGGCTACGAAGGGGACTTTAACCCGACCGAACGGGGCTTCGAGTGTCCTTACTGTAAGAACCGCAATCCCGAGACCTGCGACGTGGTCAAGCGGACCTGTGGTTACCTGGGCAACCCTCAGGCTAGACCCATGGTAGCGGGCCGCCACAAGGAAATCGTGGCCCGGCAGAAGCACTTGACCATCCGCATTAAGACCTCCGACAAAGACCAGGACCCAGCTGACGACAAGGAGGTCTAGTCATGGCCATTCCTGAGACGACTACCAAGGTGGCCGACTACAAGCCCTATAACTTCGTGGACGGCGAAGGCGTTCGTTGTAGCCTCTATGTCAGTGGCTGCCACTTCGCCTGCCCGGGTTGCTACAACAAGGTGGCCCAGAACTTCAACTACGGCACCCCCTACACGGAGGAACTCAAGGAAAGAATCCTGTCCGACCTAGGCGCCAGCTACTGTCAAGGCCTGACCCTACTGGGCGGCGAACCCTTTCTCCATACGGCGGTGCTGATTGACCTCTGCCAGGAAGTCAGACGACGATATGGCCGCAGCAAGGATATCTGGTCCTGGACAGGCTATGACTGGGAGGAACTCATGCAGGAGACGGCGGACAAGTTGGAACTCCTGTCCTATGTCGATATTCTGGTCGACGGTCGTTTCATTCAAGAACAGTTAGACCTAACCCTGCAGTTCCGGGGCAGCCGCAACCAGCGCATCATCGACGTCCCCAAATCTCTGGCAACTGGTCAGGTCGTCATCTGGGATAAGTTAATCCGCTAAATACTAGACGATTTTTTGAAAGCACCCCATAAGTTGGATTTTGATTGTCCAACTTATGGGGTGCTTTTCATTTGATTGATTCTTTCTCAAGTCCTTATCTTCCATTGTAGAAACTGAGATTTTTTAACCCTTAATATTATAGTTTAACGCAGAGCGTCGCGATATAGTCATTCCCATAACGTGATAGTCTATTTCTTTTATCACATGATTCATAAAAATCGATCATAGCGAGACCATTTTTAAGTTGTCCTCTAATCTGACTTTCTAAGGTATGGCTAAATTCATAGCCATATGCTGGATCTATGGTTATTTTGCCTTCCGCTTCAAGCTCTTTTGAATTAAAAGGTAGTGTAAACTTCAAAAGTAATTCCTCATCGGGCTTGTCCCATACAATGTCGGCATCATACATGTAGATCCAAGGATTCATAAATCCGACCATTAAGAGTCCACCCTTTTTCAATACTCGAGCGGCTTCTTTATACATATTTTCTAAATCTTCTATATAGACATTTGAAACCGGGTTAAAAATAATATCAAAAGTTTCATCCTCAAACGGAAATGGTTTGGTCATATCGCCTTGAAGCGTCTTGATTTTTAAGCCTTCTCTTTCAGCAACCATCTCGTCTCTTTCTAATTGTGATTTAGAAAAATCCATGATGGTGACATCATACCCTTTTATAGCAAAAACTGGACCCTGCTGGCCACCACCACAAGCTAAACCTAATATCTTTTTTCCCTTGGCTTTTTCAAACCATTCTGTCGGAACTTTTTTCCCAACAGTTAAGGCAACAGAAATTGGATTATGTCTAGCTTCTTCTAGTTCTTCATGTGTCAATGGCTCAGTATAGGCATTTTTTACATTATTCCATCGATCTTCATTTAATTTTATATAATTGTTCATCTTATGATCTCCTCGTTATTTTGTGCTATTTCGACTTAAGCATTAGATCCTTTTCCCCTGTCTATAGATCACTCATGTTCAGTTCATATTATGCAACCTAGGCCAGTAGTCCATCGCTTTTTTAATTATCTTATCGGTGTTGGGCGTTAAGCCAGTGGAAGACATCTTGATAGGGCTGGCCGGCCACTTGGACCTGGGCTCTGCCACCACCGCTGGCATTATCGACCTCAAAGCCGCTCAAGCCCGGGCTTTGGCGAATGACTTCCGGATCTTGCACGCCCTGGACCTGCTGATTGAAGAAGGGAATCCAGGAGAAATGGCCAGAATAGCGCATATTAGGCAGGTCTTGGCCTTGCACCGATTGGAAGAGGGACAGCCAGATATTCTGCCCACCCGCATCGACTAGGTCCTTGTAAATCGGCAAGACATAGGCATTGGCTGGCACGGTCGGATCATCCAAGCTATGGACAAACCAAATGGCTTGATCCTTGAGGGCAGCCACCTTGTCCTGGTCGAACCATACTTTTTGGGTTGGCACATAGGTTTGAATACTGCCCCGTTTCTTAGGGTCTTTGATCAGATAGTGACCGTTGTCTAGACGCTGGAATTCATAGTAGGAATAGGCTGTTGCCTGGGGCACCAAGCCGGCAAAGTAGTTCGGATAGTGCAGGGCCATGTTGAGGGTCATATAGCCCCCGTTGGAGCAGCCCATGAGATGGACCCGATGCGGGTCAATCTGGGGATGGCTGGCCACATAGTCGCCAATGACCTGCATGAGGGACTCGGTATAGCGGGAATGGCCCGCCCCTGGCCCATTCAACCCATCACCCTCGTCCATCCAGTAGGTCGGCGTCTGCACCGCCAGGACGTAGGCGCCCTTAAGAGCGGGCTGGTCGGTCGCCGTAAAAATCTCTTGAACTTGCGGTCGACTGAGGGCGGTCACCTCATTGCCTAGCAGGGTAATACGAGGATCCTCGCCTCCTTCGGCTTGGCCATGCAGCCAAATCAAAAGCGGAAACTTGGCCTGGGACTGGTCCTTGGCGGCAGCCGGCTCAAAGGCTCCATAGTGCAGAGTCTGGCTCTCCTCTTGGCCAGTCAGGGGATTGGTCACCCCGTCTACATGGACTTGCTCAAATTGATAGCCCGCCAAGTCCGGCAGCTCCAGATGGGGCAGGGCGTCATAGTCCGTCAAGCGAATTTGGGCCGACTTGCCCTCTTGGGTCGTCGCCTGCACTGGCCCTACCGCGATGAGATAGCTAGCCTGCCATTGACTAATCAACCGTTCCTGGTTGTAGCCAAAGAGACTACCTAAATCCCAAGAGTCCACCACCAAGTCCAAGGCCAGCCATTGACTGGCTTGTCCCTCTGGCAAGGCCTGGCCCTGCTCATCAGCTAGATAGAGGGCACTCACTTGGCGCCCTTTACCCTGGGTGGTGACCTCTAGCTGGGCATCACGGTCCACTGCCGTCACGGCTTGACTGAGCTGAAGGACAATTTTGTTAACGGCCGGGCCAAACTCATAGCCCTGGGCCTGAATCTTGGCTTGGACCACCTGCACCTGGTCCGAATCTACCTGGGCTCGCGCCACTTGGCTGGTCCACCAGCCCCTAAAGACTAATAAGGCGCCCAGGCAACCCACTAGCAAGGACCACCAGTATTTGGCTTTCTTCATGACGACAACCTCCCTTTTGACTCCTATTCTAGCAGAAAAGCTCGAACCGCGCAAAAGCCCCCTTACCAGCCAGTAAGGGGGCTTGATTCTTGATTTAGTCTACTTTGGCTGCCAATTGCAAGGCCAGGCCGATGACATGGTGCATGTCATAGTAGCGGTAGTGGCCCAAACGGCCGGCGAAGGTCACCTGTGGCAGGGACTTAGCCAAGTCAGTATAGGCCTGATAGAGCTTGGTATTGCGCTCATCATTAATTGGGTAGTAAGGCTCATCCCCTCGTGACCAGTTGGCTGGATATTCACGCGTTACCACGGTTTGTGGCTGAGTGCCGTACTCGAAGTGTTTGTGCTCAATAATCCGGGTATAAGGCGTCTCGCGGTCGGTATAGTTAACCACCGCATTACCCTGATAGTTGGCCTGGTCCAAGACCTCGGTCTCGAAGCGCAAGCTACGGTATTCCAATTCACCCAACTCATAGTCGAAGAACTGGTCGATCATACCCGTGTAGAAAACTTTAGGAAAGGCCGCCAAATAGTGGTCCTTATCCGCGAAGAAGTCTGTCTCTAGGCGCACTTCAATGTTAGGATGATCCAACATCTTCTCCACAATCTGGGTGTAGCCCCCGATTGGGATACCTTGGTAACGGTCATTGAAGTAGTTGTTGTCATAGGTCATGCGGACTGGCAAGCGGCGAATGATGAAGGCTGGCAATTCAGTGGCTGCCTTGCCCCATTGCTTCTCGGTATAGCCCTTAATCAGTTTCTCGTAGATATCGCGACCCACTAGGGACAGGGCTTGTTCTTCCAAGTTGCTTGGCGTCTTGCCTGCTACTTCGGCCCGCTGTTCTTCAATTTTGGCGGCCGCTTCTTCCGGCGTCACCACACCCCAGAGCTTGTTGAAGGTGTTCATATTGAAGGGCAGGTTGTAGATTTCCCCATGATAATTAGCGATTGGGGTATTGATATACTGGTTGAATTCCGCAAATTGATTGACGTAATCCCAAACGGCCTTGTCGTTAGTATGGAAAATGTGGGCGCCAAATTTGTGGACTTGAATGCCCGCGATTTCTTCCGTATAGATATTGCCCGCCACGTGGTCGCGCTTCTCAATAACTAGGACGCGCTTGCCTTTCTTGGCAATTTCGTGGGCAAAGGTAGCGCCAAAGAGGCCGGCGCCTACCACTAGATAATCATATGTTTGTGTCATAAGTTTCTCCTTTTCTTCTTGAAAGCGAACCTATTGGCCGAGTACTTGCTTAATTTGAGCTTGACGCTCAGCCAAGCTAGCCTCATCCACTTGCATCATATAGAGTTCAGCGCCCGGCATAGCATAAGATGGCAAGCCAGTTGAACCGTGGCCAGTCAGGGCGACTGAGGTAACTGTGTAAGCTTGACCGCTCTCAAGTTGCTCGTTGACCAGTTCCATGACCTTAGCCAGTGGCAGATTGGTTTGCACCGACTGGCTCATGCGGTCCATGACTTCTTGGGCTTGGAGCAGGGTCTGGCGACTGCCTAATTTCTTAATCAGGGCCGTAATAACCTTCTCATGGTTCTTGCCGCGGTCATTATCCCCACCTGAAAGGGAGTAGCGTTCACGCACGAAGCCTAGGGCTTGGTCGGCATTAAGGTGAAGTTCACCAACCGGGAAATCGTATTTGCCGTAGAGGGAGGTAAAGGCTTGGTCGTTGTAGACATCAATGCCCCCTACCGTATCGATGATATTGAGGAAGGAGGTAAAGTTGAGGCGGACATAATAGTCGATTGGCGTGTCGTAGAGACGGGCCAAGGTATGCATGGAAGCCTCCACGCCATAGATCCCCGAGTGAGTCAACTTGTCCTTCTGGTCTGCCCCGCCATCCGCAATCGGCACATAGGCGTCACGTGGCGTAGTGGTCAGAAGAATCTGGTGAGTCTTAGGGTTGATAGTGGCGATAACGTTGACGTCTGACCGAGAGACGGAGCTGACTGGCCCGAAGGTATCAATCCCTGAAATGTAGAGGTTGAAAGGCTGGTTCTCAGCTGGCGTCTGGCTGGTCTGCTGGGTTTCCGTCGCTGGCTTAGCCGGCTCTTCGGCTACTTCGGTCACATGATTGTACTGATAGAGCTTCTTGATCTTGCTGCTGAAGTCGCTAGCCATGCCTTCTAAGAGGGACTCATAGCCTGAGTTGAGGACCATGGCTTGAGCCTTGCCGTCCAGGAGTTGTTGGTAGGCCGCTAGGTAAGATGGCACTTCCTCAACGGTCACACTTACCTGGCGTTTGGCCTTGAGGTCGTCGACTAGGGCTTGGACATTTTCGCGATCTTGGCCCAGCGGCGCTAGGACCACTTTGCCGTCTAAGGCCGACACATCTGCCACGCCACCTTCTGCTAGGGTAGCCAGGCTCATGGTCAGTTCCTTCTTCTGGGTATTGGTATTGAGTTTGTTGAAGAAATTGACGGTGGCATTCATTTGGTAGGCGCCGTAGCTAGCCCCCAAAATGACGATCGTGGCTAGGATCAGGGTGGTTTTGCCCAGACGCTTGAGGCCGTTAAGCAGAATCAGGAGCAGTAAGACTGCGCCCAAGCCGCCCAAGACCCAGAGATGGTAGCCGCGCCCGGCCAGAATCTTGTAGGTTAAGAGGAAATAGGCAACCAAGCCACTGGCTACCGCTGCCAAAATAATAAAGAGCCAGTTAATCCGCCAGAGCACTGACTTAGTCCGCCCATGGCCATGGCGGGAGTGACCGTGACGCCGGCCCTTTGAGTGATGTGATGCTGTCATTGTTAAGTTCCTTCCATAAATTGGATATCATTTCGTCGTTACTTTTTGCACTAAAAGTTATTATAGCAAAGATTCCGCCCCGGCAAAAGCCCCTAAGGGGCTTTTTTTCTAGCTAGAGGTCCAGGTTTTTGGCCTTTCCATTCTAGCTAGTGGTCCACTCGAAAAAGTGGTTCACTGGCTCATGACTTCCTCCCTGTTTCCCGCACTTTTCCTAGCTTGCCAACCGAGCTAGTGGTCCACTCGAAAAAGTGGTCCACTGGCTCTCGACTTTTTCCCCGGTTTCAGCCTTTTCCGGCCTTTCCAACCGAGCTAGTGGTCCACTCGAAAGAGTGGTCCACTGGCTCTCGACTTTTTCCACGGTTTCGCCCTTTTTCCATGCTTTCCATCCCAGCTAGTGGTCCACTCGATGGAGTGGACCACTAGCTCTCGGATTGGACCACGTTTTCTGCCTTTTTCCCAGCCCCCCACATAGCCAATGGCCCACTCAAAGGAGTGGGCCATTGGCGCAAACTATATTAGCGATGAATATCGGTATCTTCCTGGGTCCACTGGGTTTCTAGGTGGCTGACATAGCGGAAGTCTTTGGTATAGAGTTGCATGCGCTGGCGAATAATCTCGTACCAGTCGGCACCCTCGGTGACCGCGTAGCGATTGTAGTCGGCCATAGGCACCGTTTCGTAGAACTCGGCATTCTCGGCACCCGTAATGTAGATTGGCATGAACTTGGGATCCGTGACCGTCACTTGGCCGTCCTCGCCGCGTTTGAACGTCACCTCGGTGATGCCCCCTTGCTTATTAGCCGGGTAAATTTGGCCCGACATGAAGCTAGCCTGGGAGTAGATGGCAAAGGTCTGCTTGCCGTTAAACCACTGCATAGGTTGCAAGACATGCGGGTGGCCGCCCAAAATCAATTTGACGCCAGCATCGCTCAGGGCTTGGAAGACTTGCTCCTGAGTTGGATCTGGAGTAGTGTCATATTCCTGACCTAGCTGCAAAGTCACCACCACAGCATCGACCTTGTCTTTGAGGGCTTTGACATCTTCTACCATCTGAGGCAGGTCTACCAGGTTAATCAAATAAGGCTGGTCTTCTGGCACGGGCACGCCGTTGGTGCCGTAGGAATAGGTCAGAATCCCTATCTTAATGCCATTCTTCTCGATAATGCGCGGGGTATCGTGATCCTCCTGGCTCTCAAAGCTCCCCACATAAGGCATCTTGGCCTCTTTGAGGTTAGCAATAGAGGCTAGCGCCCCACGCGCCGAATAGTCCAAGGTATGGTTAGTCCCGTTGGTCACCATGTCCACACCGATGGCCTGAAGGGCCTTGAGAATCTGCTTAGGTGCATTGAAGGAAGGGTAACCAGTCACCGGATACTGAGGGTTGGCCACAATAACTTCCATATTAGCCAAAGTCACGTCAGCATAGGACATGTATGGAGCAATCTGCGCCAGCATTGGGTAGAAATCATAGGCGCCCCCTGGATTTTCCCAGCTGATGCCGTCCTTGTGGAGCCGATCGACCGCTGATTTGTAGAAAGGATTCTTAACGCTGGCCATCTCGCTGACAAATTCATGCAATAAGACATCGCCAACTGAGCGCAACTTGAGCTCTCCCTCTTTGCCTTCAAAAGGCGTTTCTTGATCCTTAGCCTTCAGACCTACCAGAGGCTCTGCCAAGACCAGAGGCTTGGACTCACTTGAGGAGCTCTCGCTGACCACTGACTCCGATTCTATGTTCTGCAAATGATCATGGGGCTGGCCCGCCAGGAGGCCAATCATGGCGAAACCGGACACCAGGAAGAGAACAAAGGCAAGCGCAATAAGTTGCGGACGATACTTACTTAAAAACTCTGATTTCATAAACAAGACCCCTTTGTAGGAAGATAAGTGCTATAATTACAGAAATAAGACATTTATATTACATATTTTACATCCGCCCGGTCAACCCCGTCAAGCCATTCCCCTAAAAATATTAGAAAATTTACTTGAATTTTCGTCCTTCACCCGCAAAAGCAAAAAAACGGCAGAAGCCTAAGCCTCTACCGCTATCATTTTTTCCTAAGCCTTACCGAAGTAAGCCTGAATGCCTTGAACCAGACCCTTAATGAGCTTGTCCTGGTAGGCAGGTTGATTAAGTTTCTTGAACTCCTCGGCGTTATCCATGAAGCCTAGCTCCACCAAAACAGCTGGCATGTCCGTCTTACGAGTCACATGCAGGTTCTGAGGACGTGCCCCTTGGTCACGGCCGCCTGTCATCTTAACCATTTCGCGTTGCAGAAGTTGAGCCAGACGCTTCCCTTCTGTAATCTTGCTTTCTGGGTGATAAGGCATGGACATGAAGCCTTCTTCCTCAATGCTGTGATCGTGGAAGAGGGACACAATCCCCTGCACCTTGCCAGACAGAGCCGCCGGCATAGCGTTGTGGTGAACGCTGACGAAGATATCCGGCATGAGTCGGTTAGGCTCAAGCTCGCGTTGGCCTAGCGGAATTTCCTTGTCGTCCACGCGCGACTCATAGACCTCATAGCCTAGACGGCGGAGTCGGTCAGCCAGTGGCCGGGTAATGTCTAAGTTCATGTCCTTCTCGGCACGACCAAAGGCCACCGCCCCGGTCTCGGCACCACCATGACCTGCGTCAATGTAGACGGTCCGCTTGCCCATTGGTACTTCCACTAAGTCAGAACGTTTAGCATAAGCAAAGACCTTGTTATTGCGAATCAGCGCCACTTCAGCGTTCTTAGAGCCTGGTAGACTCGCCACGCCAAAGCGTTGGCCGAAGTAGTCCTTAACCGGCACGGTCTGGCGCTTGCCATTGGCGTCTAGGACTTGAAGGGTGGTGCCAATGCCGCGAACCTTGACTTCGTGGTTAACTAGACGCTCTTGGTATTGCAGCTGGAGACGACCACCTGGCGCGGTCAGCAAAAGGTTACCTCCTTGTTGGCTGAGGCTCCGGTCACCATGCCAGATGACTTCACTAGCATTGCCTACGCCACCTACTACTTGATAGACTTGTCCCTTGCGTATTTGGCTGGCGTCGAAGAAGAGTTCGAAGAGTCGCGGATTTTGAGTGGCTTTCACTTGGACATTGACTTTATGACGGCCATCCTGAGATAGGACTTGGGCACTCACTTCCTTAGCTGGCGCCGCTTCTCGATAGCCGGCCGCATCATAAGCCCCGTAAGACAAGTGAGCCAAAATCTTGGCTACCCCGTCTACTAGAGAGAAGTCATAGAAAGAAGTCGAAATCCCCTTGTCAACTGGCTTAGCAGGAGCCGCCTTCTTAACTAGGAAGCGTTGCTTGGCTACCATGGCGGTCAAGTCCCCTGACTCTTGCTTGTAGCTATTGTCGCCTGCCCAGAGGGCTTCTTCCTTATTAGCCACACTAATCAGCACCCGGTAGGTTTGGTCGGCCTTAAGCGCCGTCCGATCAAAGTCTAGGTTGAAGAGTCGTGGATTTTGGCTAGCCCGCACCCGCAGGTCGACTTGATGCTGACCCTTAGTGGCTTCTAAGCGAGCCTTGATGACAGCTTGCGGCGCCACCTCGCGGTAACCCGTCGCATCATAAGTCCCGTAGGCAATATGGGCTAGGATAGTCCCCACCATATCAGTCGCCGAAAACTCATAGAAAGAAGTGGAAATCCCCTTTTGCACTGGGGCTGCCTTACGTAGGCTGACGCGTGCGCCTTGGGCATTGAGTTCTAAGCCGGCCACTGCCTGCTTATACTGGCGGTCGCCATACCAGAGTTGCTCCTGGTTATCAGCTACCTTAATCATCACCCGGTAAGCCATATCGGCCGCAAGGGCTTTGGAATCGAAGCTGAGCTCGAAGAGCCGTGGGTTCTGGCTTGCCTTAACTTCTAGAGGCACATGGCCTTGGCCAGTGGCGGACTGGAGTTGCGCACTAATCTGGCTCTTAGGGGCCACCTTACGGTAGCCAGCCTCATCGTAATCCCCGTAGGCAATATGAGCGAGGAAGGTCCCACGCCCGGCTGATTCGGTAAACTGATAGAAAGAAGTCGAGATGCCTTGGTCAACCGGCTTAACTGGCGGCTGGCTATTAGCCTTAGGGGCTAAATCCAGGGCAGGAACTGCAGGCAAGGTCGCCGGCTCTGACTCATCAGCTTGAAGCAAATCGGAACTAGCTTCTTTGGCACTAGATTCCTGATTTTGGGACGCCGACGTCTCCTGGGCTGCTTCTTGGCCTGCTGCAGCGGGGGCCACTGCTGGGGCCGATTCTTGTAGGGGGTCCTGGACTTCATGACTGGTAGGTGCTACTGGACTGACTGATTCAGCATGCACCTGATCCAAAATCATGACAGAACCTAAGGCAACGACCACTAAGGCCGCTAAACCATGTTTCTTCATTTTGGTGATTCCTCCTAAAAAATACACATTTGTGGCTTGTAAATCCTTGTCTATCATACAAGTAAGCCATTCAAAAAGCAATAGATTTTTGCTGGATTGGCACCAAGAAACCAAAATTTCATCTTCTAGTTAAGCCAGTGTTATTGAATGTCATCACATGGTGATAGACGTCATAGCCCCGGCCTATTAAAAAATCCTTCGCGACTAGCCATAGCCACGAGGGATTTTTGAAATTTGTTTATGGTAGAGCACGTATTTTGGCTGACTTCTACCCTATCTATTAGTGTAAACACTAATAGATAGGAAGCCTTAATTAAGCCTTGCGTCTTTTTAAGAAGCTTAGGGCCATCTGGCCTAGATAGCTGACAAACTGCTCGCGACTGAACCAGAGAATAGCCAGATAAATCAGAACCCCCTGTTTTCAAGCTTTAAACTAATCATTTAAGGAAGACAAGAATTGTTGTAGGGCATCACGCCAAGTAGGTATAGTAAAACCTAATCGCTTGGCCTTTTGCAAGCTCATTACGGAATGTTTAGGGCGATAGGCTTTTTGCGGAAATTCATCCGAAGTCACTGGCAAAACCTCAACATCCGTGTCTTTCAAAATTTCTCTAGCAAATTCATACCAAGTACAAGCATCATCATTGGATAAATGGTAGATGCCATATGGCGATTGATTTTGAAGTAGGAAAACCACAAACTCTGCCAGTGTCCGAGTCCAAGTCGGACGGCCATACTGATCATTAACAATTGTTAACTGCGGACGTTCCTTAGCTAGGCGTCTCATAGTGTAAACAAAATTATGCCCATATTTCCCAAAAACCCATGAAGTTCGGATAATGTAGTAATTCGAGAGCAAATCTCGAACAACCTCTTCGCCTTGCAACTTAGCTTTACCGTATTCATTCATGGGATTAGTAGGTGAATCCACCAAGTACTCACCGTCCGCTAAATTACCGTCAAACACATAGTCCGTACTGATATAAACTAACGGAATTCCTAATTCTTTAGCTGCAGTGGCTAAATAGCGAGTGCCGTCGACATTAACCTTATAACTTAATTCCCGGCCTTCATCTTCTGCCTTGTCCACAGCAGTATAGGCTGCACAATGAATAATATGGCTAGGTTGTACTCGACGAAGTGTCTCAAATACTTGTTTTTGATTAGTAATATCCAAGTTATCTAGCGTTGTGGCCTCATATTTCAGCCCCATATCATCAAGCAAATAACATAATTCTGTTCCTAGCTGACCATTTGCACCTGTGATTAAGTACATTGTTTCTACCCCTTACTGCCCATTCTTGGCATAATTCGCTTCAACTTCTTCTTTCTGACCTTGCCACCACTCTTGATTCTCTCGATACCATGAAATAGTATCTTCTAACCCGGCTCGGAAATCAGTGAATTGAGGCGTCCAACCTAATTCATCTCTCAACTTACTTGCGTCAATAGCATATCGCAAATCATGGCCTGCTCGGTCATTGACATGCTCATAAGCATCTTTAGGTTGTCCCATCAATTCCAAGATAAGTTCAATCACTGTCTTGTTGTCTTCTTCTCCGTCAGCGCCAATCAAGTAGGTTTCCCCTATCTTACCTTTAGTTAGAATCGTCCAAACCGCAGAAGAGTGATCTTCTGTATGAATCCAGTCACGAACATTCTTACCTTGGCCATAAAGTTTTGGCTTAATCCCACTTAAGATATTGGTAATCTGGCGAGGAATAAATTTCTCAATGTGCTGATATGGTCCATAATTATTGGAGCAATTTGATAAGGTTGCTTTCAGGCCAAAGGAGCGCACCCAAGCCTTCACCAGCAAATCAGACCCCGCCTTAGTAGAAGAGTATGGGCTTGAAGGATTGTATGGTGTTTTATCTGTAAATTTTTCGCCTTCCCCTTCACCGTGACCTGGGAGATCTTCTCTAAGAGGTAAATCTCCATAGACTTCATCGGTTGAAACGTGGTGAAAACGAACATCATATTTGCGACAAGCTTCAATTAAAGTATATGTCCCTATCAGGTTAGTATGTACAAAAGGGTAGGGGTCCTTTAACGAGTTGTCATTATGAGACTCTGCTGCGTAATGAACTACTGCATCTGCGTCTTTTACTATTTTATCTACTAACTCTGCATCTGCAATGTCTCCTACTATCAATTCACATCGATTTTCTGGTAGGCCAGCCAAATTGGCCCGATTACCTGCGTAAGTTAGCTTGTCAAGTACGGTTACTTTAACATCTGGATGGTGGTTAATCACGTAATGTACAAAATTTGAGCCAATAAATCCGGCACCACCCGTTACTATAATATGTTGCATATATACCTCCACTAGTAAATCTTGACTATTTGCTTCTGGGTTGTTGACTGTCCCAATGCCCCAAACACCAATTCTGATAACCCGTCGACTAGACGCAAGAATTAGATTTCTCCATAGACAAAATCATTCAGTTTTTCGAATTCTTTAAATGTTGGATGTTTAGCATCCTTTTCAGATGTAATGGCCTGACTCAAATCCATTTGCCAATCAATTCCTAGTTCAGGATCATCAAAGGCAATACCCGCATCCGCATCTGCCTGATAATAGTTATCACACTTATATAGGAAGTTAACATTAGGCGTTAAGGTCGCAAATCCATGCGCGAAGCCTCTAGGTACCAATAACTGACGGTGATTATGTTCAGATAGAATAAAGCTTTCCCATTGGCCGTATGTTGGGCTTCCCTTGCGTAAGTCCACTATGACATCTAAAACTGCCCCAGTCACAACTCGAATTAGCTTGGTCTGTGCAGCTTGTCCCTTTTGGAAGTGTAATCCTCTCACGACACCTGCCTGAGCAGACAAGGAGTGATTATCTTGGACAAATTCATGATGAATGCCCAATTCATTGAATTTAGTTTGAGAATAACTCTCCATGAAAAAGCCTCGATGATCTCCATATACATCCGGCTCGATAATTTTCACATCTGCTAATTTTGCCTCTCTTACTAACATTGGCTCTCTCCTTACATTTTTTCTTGAGCAATACGTAATAGGTACTGCCCATAGCTGTTCTTCTTCAATGGCTGGGCGAGCTCTAACAATTGCTCACGGCTAATATAACCCATACGATAAGCAATTTCCTCTAAACAGGCTACTTTTAAATTCTGCCGTTTTTCGATAGTTTCAATGAAAGTGCTAGCTTCCAGTAGGGATTCATGAGTCCCTGTATCCAACCAGGCATAGCCACGGCCAAGTAGCTCTACATTTAGTTGTCCCTTAGTTAAGTAAGCTTTATTGACATCGGTAATTTCTAGTTCACCACGCGCAGATGGCTGAATATTCTTTGCAATGTCCACCACCTGATTATCATAGAAATATAACCCCGTTACCGCATAGTGTGACTTAGGAACTTGTGGCTTTTCCTCAATTGAAATAACACGCATGTCTCGATCAAATTCTACAACGCCAAAGCGTTCAGGGTCGTTGACATGGTAACCAAAAACTGTGGCACCTTGCTCGCGTTTAGCCGCACGTTGCAACATCTTAGATAAACCGCCACCATAATAGATGTTATCTCCCAGAATCAGGCAGACTGAATCATCACCAATAAAGTCTTCACCAATCAAGAAGGCCTGCGCTAATCCATCCGGACTTGGTTGGACTTTATATTGGATAGATAAACCTAAGTCACTCCCATCTCCAAATAATTGTTCAAAACGCTCAGTGTCAGTAGGTGTTGAAATAATTAAAATCTCACGAATCCCAGCTAGCATTAAGATTGACATAGGATAGTAAATCATAGGTTTGTCATAGATAGGCATTAACTGCTTCGAAACAGTTTTAGTGAGCGGGTATAGTCGAGTGCCACTTCCCCCTGCTAGAATAATTCCTTTCATTTGAGTCCTCCTCCTACTCAGGTTAGTTGTCAATAACAACCTACACTTTAGCTTTCTTTAAAAATCTTAGAATGTTCTCTTCTCGCAAAACTATTAAAACAACCAAGTAAACGCCAAAGAACAGACTAGCACTAAGTACTAAGTTAACAAGTGGAGCAAAATGCAACGTTCCTATGATTAAACACATAGTTGCTGAGGCACTGACCACCGATAAAACAATATTTCGGATAACAACATATGAGATTTGTCCTCTTAGATATTCCTTTGAATAATAGTATTGGATTGCCATCTGAGTAGCTTCAGCAACTAGTGTAGCAATAGCCGCTCCAACTATACCATATGGTGGCATTAGAAGGGCATTGAGTATTAGATTTACACAAGCACCTACGCTAACTGCTATCATAAATAACTTATCCTTATTATGCGGGATTAGAATTTGATTCCCTGTAATATTAGAGAACCCCGAAATGATGAGTATCGGCATCAGTATTTGCATACATGTAGTGGCATCAACATAGTTATCGCCGCCCAGTAAAAGTACACTATCTCTCGCCATAAATATAAAATAAACGGATAAAGGGACTGCTATTAGCAAAATAAGGGCTGAAGACTCACTCAAAATCTTGTTAAATTGGTGCGACTCTTTCTTGCTTAAATGATAAGTTAAGCGCGGTAAAAGTACAGCACTAGCTGAAGTAATCAACATCAGCAATAACCACTTCATTTTTGATGCTACTGAGTAAAGTCCTACTGCAACATCACCACTTATGAACCCTAACATTACTGCATCTAGATTCGTATATACATTGACAGCGAGCATTGAAGCAAACAAATAGAGCATCGGCTTGATGTGTGGTCTAAATGTTAGCCCCTTCGTAGGAACAAAAGAAATAAACTTGCGACTATAAAAAACATTCAATATATTAGAGCCTAGTGATGAAAACAAGGTTATCCCCGCATATAGAATATAGTCACTCGGTTTTCTCACTAGTATAAAAATCAATACCAAAGAAATAACTTTGAACAGAATTGAGCGCTTCGTAATATAATCATACTGCTCTAACCCACTATACAGCCAGTTTAAAGAAAATGCGGATGTAACTATTGAAATAGCCGTTATGAGCACAAGTCCTATTTCACTTTGAAACTTATCAACAAATAGTACTGAAACTAATAATAAACTAGCGACTAATATAGCCATAAGCACGTTTATCAATGTTAATTCTTGTACAACTTTGGTTAACTTCGACTTGTCTTCTCTAACAGACGCAACCACTCTAATTCCATATGTAGAAATTCCTAAAGTCGCGATTAATATTGCATAATTACCTATTGATGAATAGAAATTTACAACTCCCATTCCACTAGGGTTTAAGATTCGAGACACATAGGGAAAGGTAACCAAGGGGAAAATAATATTTGACAGAGTCAGTATTACATTAAAAATAATATTGTACTGTATCGACGCTTTCTTCACTTCTTACTTCCACCCTTTTATTGCGTACCCTAAACGTTTTAGTCCATAAACAAAACTTGTATACATTTTAGGGATGCATTTTACTCTATCAAACGGCTTATAGGCATAGTCTACCCATAGAAAATCACGTTTATCTTTAATTTTTCTCTTTATAGATATCTTATGCGGCTTTTTTACAATTTCTCCGAAATTTTCGGTTGATTTGTTTCGGATTTCCTCGCGTAGGGGCAATAGCTGCGGAAGAAACTTACATTCTTTCTTCAATGCCATTCGCAATAACAATTCTTCTAACTCGTAAGGAAGCCATTTTGTATACTGATAAGCATCTACTAATTCACAAAATCCTTTTACCAAAGCCTCTTGATAGTTTAATACCAATCTATACAATTGTAGATGCTCTTCTTTCATGTCAAGTACTGGTTCTATCATATCATCCTCTAGGCGATGATATGATAGTGTTGGTCCGTGATCAGCGACAAAGATATCTTCGTAAAACTCAAAATTTCTGCTCAGTAAAGAATAGCCCTTCGATTTTACCGGGTAATCAGTAAATAACATTCCATACTTCTGGTTTTTATTCTTTACTGGATATGCATTCAACATTAATCCTAAGTAATAACCGTAAATTATTTTATCAGGTAATGCTCGTTGGATGTTATCTTGAATGCTACCCTTCCAACCTATATCGACAAGATAAATCGATTCTTCATCTCCTACGAGGCCTTCAATATAGCTCCGGAAATCTTCCCCTTGCTTTCTCTCTAATTCATATCTATAAATGAACGTTGGATTTTGACGTAATTTGGACAATAGTTCACCGTCACTCGTTACAATACTTTCTGATGTAGCATGTAAATCCTCGAAAATTTGTGCAATTTCTTTTGTTTCAAAATTGAGATTTAAAAGGAAGTTATTCAAGGATATATGTTGATACTGCCTAAAAATTGTCTCGAAACTTTCTTCCTTGGCACTTAAAAATGAAGGATATAATGTTGACCTCCTAGATACATAAAAATATACGGACTCAATCAATAATTCATTAGACACCGAGGCTTGATAAATATCGAATAGTCTTTTAAGTAGCTGCCCTTCCCTTGCACAGAATAATACTTTTTTTGCCCCTTGGGCTACTAAATGACAATGTAGTTTTGAAACAAAGAATAAAATATCAGCTAAATATCCATTAAATGGTTCACCGTCTGGATTTTTAAACAATATTTGTTGATACTTTTTAAATAATCCAGAGTAATCTATCATAGAATGAGGATCCTCATATGGCCGCCAAATTGCTTTTATTCCCATGTTACGCGGTACTTTAACGTCTGATTGCTCATTATCTCCAAGCATCGTTAATTCATCATAGGAAAGATCTAATTGTTGGCACACATACTGATACAGTCTTCCTGTAGATTTTCTACAACCTGTTGAGCTAGAAACGAAAATCTGAGAAAAATATTGACCGATATCTAACGAAGTCATGATATTTCGTAAAAAGTTATAATCCGCATAGAAATCTGAGATGACTATCAGTACTTTTCCCTCTCGATAGAGTTTCTCTACCAATGCTATAGTTTCAGAATCTATTGTGAGATGCGCTAATTCAGCCTGAAGTTCTATTGACTTAGCAGCGTCTACCCACTCATTTTTCAAGTCTATATCTTCCAACTCATTCGGCAGTAACCGCGAGTACGTGTCTCCTAGTAGAGAATCATACGGCATTTCTTCGCCACTCTGCTGTTTAAATCGAAATTCTACTTCTTTCCGGCAATCATATATTTGAGATGGCGATACTCTGTACTTCATGTAAGCAGCCACTTCTTTAGCCCATTCATATAGTACGACCTCAGGATGACAGTCTCGATGAACAAGCGTATCAAAAAAATCGAAAGCCACAATCCTAGTATTTATTACCATATTTCCTGCATTTGTCATGCCGAGACTCCTTCCAAATCAAATCTCACTTAATATTCGTGCGATTTGTGCACAAGCAGTTCCATCTCCATATGGGTTACTAGCAAGTGTCATTTTTCTATACTCCTCATTATCTTCTAGCAAAGATTTAAATGCAGTATATATCGCTTCTTCATCAGTGCCAACTAACTTAAGTGTACCTGCATCAACGCCTTCAGGTCTCTCAGTTGTATCTCTAAGTACTAATACAGGGATACCTAAAGATGGTGCTTCCTCTTGTACACCACCCGAATCAGTAAGAATGAGGTAACTATTTGCCATGAAATTATGAAAATCAATAACTTCTAATGGCTCAATAATTTTCATGCGACTATTTTCACCAAATATCTCATTAGCAAGTGCCCTTACTTTAGGATTCTTATGTATAGGGTAAACAACTCTTACATCTTCATGTTCTTCCAACACACGTTTTATAGCACTAAACATATGTCTCATAGGTTCGCCTAAGTTCTCTCTTCGATGAGCAGTTAACATGACTAATTTACTATCCCCTACCCAAAATTGGATGAGAATATGCTTCAGTAACAGTAGTTTTTAATGCATCAATCACGGTGTTCCCTGTAACATATATTTTCCCAGTTCCTGGGCCCTCTTGTTCAAGGTTCTTTTTGGCTACTTCAGTTGGTGCAAAATTATAATCTGCAATAATCGAAACCGCTTGTCTATTAAACTCTTCTGGGTAAGGGCTCTGAAGATTGTAAGTTCTTAGACCGGCCTCTACATGTCCTACTTTAATACCCAAATAAAAAGCGGCTAAAGCAGTTGCAAATGTAGTGGAAGTATCCCCATGTACAAGAACTATGTCTGGTTGTTCTTTTTCAAGGATATTTTTAATACCCTCTAATATGCTAGTAGTAATACTAAATAAGGTCTGGTTTTGTTTCATAATCGCTAAATCATAATCAGGAACCACATTAAACGTCTTCAGTACTTGTTCTAACATTTCTTTATGTTGCCCCGTAACACACACAACCGTCTTAAATTCCTCATGTTGATTCAATTCCTTAACTAGAGGGCACATTTTAATAGCTTCTGGTCTAGTTCCAAAAATAAGCATAATCTTTTTCATTTTACATTACACCCCTACACACCATATTTAATCTTACTTTGATCCGAAACATATAAATGGAAATCTTTTATCTATTCTGTTAAACACTCCATCAAAATAGTATCGATATTTCTTTAGATTTTTTTCCTTACCCATGCAGAAGCGTACCGTCGTCCTGAGTAGTAAGTATATTAAAAATCGATAATAACCTAATCTTGTTCTACTATTTCTTTTAACAAAAACTACACGATTACGTTCCATCAAGTATTCCTGTAATCCTGAGACAGCTTTGATAGATACAGAACCTTTATGATATATATATGTATTGGTTAAACAGATATTTTTATAGCCTGCAACTTTTGCTTTGTAACACCATTCCGTCTCTTCAAAAAATAAGAAGTAAGCCTCTGGAATATATCCTATTGTTTCCACTACTTTAACAGGGAAAACCATGCAAGCTCCACCTATATAATCACTCTCAACTATAGGGGGTAATTCATTTAAGAATTTCCCATTATTTTTTAAATTAACATACCCCTTAGATACATAGATATCTCCCCCTGTTGATTGAACGCGGTGGCTACGATCATAATCCAATAAAGTTGGACTAACAAAGACGGTTTCTTTATGACTTTCCAAATAACCAATACAAATGTCTAAAAAATCTTCTGTAATTATCGTATCATTATTTAGAACACATATATATTCATATCCTTCTTTTTTTGCATATTGAATACCTAGATTATTACCGTACGCATAGCCCCTATTTTGATTTGATTGAATAAAAGTTACTCCATTCAACTTATTTTGCATAATAGATATACTATCATTATTAGAGTTATTATCAACAATAACAATATCATATTTAGCCGGGTCAATGGCCATTTGTAAGCTGCTTACACATTCAATAGTATCCTCATAATTATTGTAATTTAAAATTACTATACAGATCGTCTTCAATACTACACCCTTTGCTTTTTAAAACTAACACCCTCAACATATCTTTGTTCAAGGAAAAATAAGATGGCGAGAATAATCGATAATGAAAAACTCCTTTGAATACCATATGCATTTAACGAAACTGCCGTCAACACAATATAGCTTGCCAATCCAATAAGCAAAGCTTTTTCAATCCGATCTTCTTCTTGGTTATACTTTCTATAAATTTGAATTGTTTTCCACACAAGATAACCATACATGAATATAGATACAAGTCCGAATTGGAAGAACAGTTCAAACATCCCTAAATCATCTAGGTACATTCTAGTATCCCAATGCCCATATAGCACAGCATAACTCCGTGGATTCGTCGCCGTTAATATGCCTAACCCACTCTTCCAATTACCGTCAGATAGGAGGCCTAGGTAGTAATTTAACTCCCAGTAGCGATAGCCTATCCCCATATCTGATGCTCTAGAATTTTGCATAAAGAATCGATATCCATATATAGACACCACGAAAACACTCACAATAATAGCAGTGTAGGTTACAAGTTTTTTTAGCGTTATCTTTGAATCTATATGGACTGCTAAGTACATAAAAAATACTGATACCAAAATCGAAAAGGCTAACACCCTAGTTTGGTTAACCATTAAAATGTAAAGCAAAATATAAAAAGTAGAAACAAGGTATTTCGCTTTTTTTAACTTGAAATATAAATATACAGAGATTAAGACTCCTACCATGATCAGGGGGGTTCCATCTATTCGGATAGATGAATCATTACGATACCATAAATCACCAAATTCACGTAATATAGTCGGGAAAATCTCAATACGTGCTAATGTATACATTGCCCAGGTTAGCGTTCTGAACAAGAGAGAAATGTTCAAAATAGTAAGAACATTCCCTAATGCTTTAATCATGTTATAATCTTTTGCTTTAAAAATATAAAGCACTGGAAAATACAGGAAAATCCATACATATTGTCGCAAGGCATAAAACATATTTTTCAGGCTATAATGATATAGGTTATATGCCCGAAAAGCCCCAAAAATTATACACAGTATCAAAGCGCCTAAATAGAAAAAGCTAGATTTAGAAAGCCGTGATTTATTTAAGGCTACCACAGGAATAGACAAGGCAAGAATGCACAATGATAAAATTGTCATATAATTACGCACAGTATCTAGACTAAGGAAGAAGACCTCTGGTAACCCCACCGCGAAAGCTACTAGAAGATAGTACCCCCACTCAATGACATCAAACTTACTACTTAGTTTCATTTACCTCCCCTTCCTAACTATAATTTTTTAATTAAGTCTACCAGTTGTTTTACCCTGCTTTTCCAGGTATTATGCTTTAAAAAAGTAATTCGTTTATCAAAAGAATACTTAATACCATCTGATAATTGAATATTGCGTATTGCCTCAACAAACTCATCTTTTGTGTTATAAAAGTATACGAAGTCCTCAAAGCGCTCTACTTCATCATATCGTATGCTTATAATATTTTTATTAAAGTTGATATACTCATACAATTTAACGGGATCTACTGCTTCTACGATATCATTAAGCTGAAAAGGCATGATTAGAGCATTAGCATCTTTTATAAAGTTATACAATTTAGTATGCTCTACGCTTCCAAAATATTTGATTCTTGGATGCTCTAATACAGAAACCTTACTTTGCGGGCCAATGATCCAATACTCTATATTTGGTAACTGCTCAAGACTATACCGCAAGGCATCAAAATCAAACCAATGACTAATCGTTCCGATATAAGCAAGTGAGAACTTTTCCTTTTTATCAGTCTCTGACTCTAACACATTATCCAAAACTTCACCATTATACCCATTACGCACAACACTAATCCTCTTAGATAATCCATCTAGTTGGTAGTTCTGGGTAAGATTAGCTTTTAACTTGTCGCTCGATACTACGATTAAATCAGCTCGATTTACTAGTTCTCTTTCAAATTCAATGAGTTGCTTCCGTTCCATGTTATCTTCAATAAATGCACTATGATAATCCATGCAATCATAGGCTATTTTCCCCGCATAACTAGATGGCACGCCTGCAATATGTTCTGGGTTTGTAACATATACCAAATCAGGTTTAGTTAGTCTGATTAGAAGGTTAATCCAGCACTTTATGATCCAATCATTAATCCGTTTTAGTGTCTTCTGCTTATTGATGAAAGGAATCGTGTATATTCTAGATAGCTTATAGTTATGTGCTTGGTTATCTGCTGTTAAACCTTTACGATTGTATTTATAGCGATATAAAATCGACACCTCAAAACTACTTGATAACCCTTCAGCTATAAACTGAGGACGTTGCTTAATCCAATTCCAATCCACATTCATAAGATACAGTATCTTTTTCATTCAGCACTCTCTTTCTATCTTATAAACTAATCAATTCGTATATTGTCTATATAATTTAGTTAACAAAAGTAACTTTCGACTAATATTTTTCACTGGTTTTCCCCAATCAACCTTAGCCATTTGGACATGGTACAAAGCAAACCACCCTCCTCTTTTTATGATTAACTCTACTTGTATCAATAATTTTTGTTGATTTTGAGTGAGGGGTAAGCTTCTCATTCTATTAATAGTCACTAAAGTTTGATTGTATGTAAGTGCATGATCCTTTGCTAGAGAATCAATTCTGCTGATTCTTTTCAAAATGCGCTTCAACTTAAAATCATAAGCATGTTGGCTCGTTACATTTGTCCCATAACGTCGATAACTCATCATTGGTCTAGGTAGGTAGTAAACTTGACCTAATAGAGCAGCAAACTTCGTATAGTAATTATCGTGTGAGACATATTTAGCTTCTGGCTCTTCCGGTGATAAGGGCAAAGCCAATTCAAATAAGCAACGATTGAAGAAACTATTGCATCCATGGACCTTATGAGCGAAGAAGGTTGAGATAGCATTAGTATAGGCAATGCCTAAATTAGCCTCAAGGCTGTTAGATATTACCTGTCCATCACCATCAATAATTCTCATATCCCCATAAACAAGTAGCGGTTCATTTAATCCCTTGTCTGAACAAAAGTCCATATAAACTTCTAACTTATCTTTATCCCACACATCGTCTTGGTCAGCAAACATATAATAATCATAAGCCTTGAGTTGCTTGCAATAAGCTACTAGCCCCCAAAAATTAGGATACGCGCCATGATAGTCGGTCTGGTTCTGAACAACTTGAATACGAGCATCTTTTTCTGCATAGGCATTAAGAATAGCTAAAGTTTGATCACTTGAACCATCATCTCTTACCACTAATTGCCAATTACTATAACTTTGTTGGGAAATACTCTCTATCTGCTGGATCAAAAATTCTTCCCCGTTATAAGTTGTCATCATGATAAGAATAGTCGGATTAGCGATTGCCATCAATATAGCTCCTTCAATTGGTTAATGGTATGTTCTAGGCCAACTTGCGGACTTAAAAGACATCTCCAACCTAAATCCATTAGTTTCTGACCGTCTAAAGTCGAATTCTGCATAGGGTTAGCTACTTTACGATCAAGGTTATTAGGTAATTCAAATACTAACTCAACACCCGTCTTTTGAGTAATTAAGCTTGTAAATTCCCTAATAGACAAATTAGCATCACTATGCGCAATATTATAAGCTTCATTGGCGTGACCATTTATAAGTACTGTCAACAAAGCAGCGGAACAATCCAAGGCATGGCAATAAGACCGTAGTTGACTACCATCGCTCTTCATCACAATATCCTTTCCTTTCAAAGCTTCAAAGATGAAAGATGAAGAGATACGAGCATCATTAGGTCGCGCACTCGGACCGTATATATAGCCAGGGCGAACAATGTTTATTTCTAGCCCATATTGCTGTCCGTAAGAAATACACAAAGTTTCTGTCGCACGCTTAGAAGAGGCATAGGAAGAACGTACATTCAGTAAATCCACAAAACCATAGTCATCCTCAGCAATCGCTCGATTTCCTTTTACTTGACCGTATACTTCACTCGATGAGACATAGAGAAGACGCTTGGTTCCTACTTTTCTCGCAAATTCTAAGAGTTGGTGCATGCCCTCAAAGTTAGCCAACATGGTATCAACAGGTGCTTCTACATAGAGTCTAGGATTAGCATTACTAGCAGCGTGAATAATATAATCTACCGGTTCATGAAAACCTAGTGTTTGAGTAGCATCATATGAGACGAAATTAACCATAGAATGATCTAAATAATGGCCAAATCGGCGCTTAAGTGTGGCTTCATGTCGTCCAGCCAAATAAAGAGTCATGCCAAAATCATCCTGCTCATTTAAATAGAGAAGATGATCTACTAGGGCAGAAGCAATCAAACCACTTGCCCCTGTAATTAAGAACGTCTTGCCCTTAAGTAGCTCTAGATTAGCAATTCCTTTTAATGTCAGAGCTAAATCTTCGCGATAAGATATATTATCCAATAAAATCATGGGTTATCCTTTCAACCAGTCATCAGCTTTTGACTTAAGTAGGGCTTTGAAAATCTCTAAATCCTCCAGGGTAGTAATCTTTAAGTTTTTCTCAGACCCTAATGAAAAATAAGTCGGATTCCCAAACAATTGCATGAGTTGACAAGAAGCCGCCACCTCAGAAATCCCTTTCTCTAAGGCTTGATTGTGTAAATCCAAAATAGCATCTAAGTCATAGACATGTGGTGTCTGTGTCCGTCTTAAAACATCCCGATTAAGAGATTCAGTAGACTGTGTTCCCTCTACTGATTCGAGAACAAAAACAACTTCTGTACATGGAATAGCAGCAACGGCATTACCATATTCTTTATAGGTTACTAGCGCATCGCTTATTATCTCATTACTTACAAGCGGGCGGTTACCGTCATGAATTACTACAGTAACTGCTTGATTCGGACGTTGCTTTTTAATTTCATTCAATCCATTGTAGATTGATAACTGCCCAGAAGCTCCTCCGTTGACTATGTACTTGAGCTTTGTAATATTAAACTGACGAGCATAGGAGCGTAGCATCTCCTCCCAACCTTTAAGGATGACCACACAAATCTCATCAATCTCAGGATGATATTGGAATTTCTCTAGCGTATGAATGATGATTGGCTTGTTATCTACATGAATAAATTGCTTAGGTATATCTTGCTTGATACGGCTCCCTACACCAGAAGCCGTTAATATGGCGATATTCATCACTTTACTCCTTTAATCGTGATATTCTAATTCTAAGAATAAATGCTTTTCTCTCTGATTAACTGGGGGTAGTTCCAAGTAATTTTCGCCATAAAAAAGGCGCAGATAAGTCTCTGCCCAAATAGGCACCTTGAAGCTCGTATCTTCAAAAGCTTGATCTTTAAACACACACATGTTTTCGCGTAGATAAATTTCCCCAGTAAAATGTTTGCGTCCTGTTGGAATAGCTACATACTTACTCTTGTTATTTCGACACCAGGCATTAACTTTAGTAGCCCACTTTATCCAGTATCGATTCGGAATGAGCTTGAAAAAGCGCCCCACGGCTAGCTTGAGTCCCGAGTAATTAAGTGGCCGGCCTTCTAGTTCGAAAATTTCCTTAGGTAATTCCTGCATTTGAATTTCTCTGATAGATGATAAGGCAAAGGATAGTGCCAAACTTACGTATTTTTGAATAAAACGTAAGACGGGATTATTAAAGGTATTTTCTATGATATAGAGATCTATCGAGATTCCACAGTCTTCTGAATTCCAATCATATTTTCGCCGCGCTACAGTATGCTTTTTCCGGATTTGCGTTACAAGCAAGCCTAACTCAGGGTGCATAGTTGGAGTCTGTAAGTAGTACTTATCTCCCAGAGCCTGATCAAAAATGTCAAGCAACTTGTTATAGCTTGCTCGTGGGATGTTCAGATCGATATCGTCATCCCAAGGGATGAAACCCTGATGTCGGATAGCACCTAGAATACTCCCTCCACTTAAGGAATACTCAATCCCGTAATTCTCAAAAGCCTGTGCCACATCCTTACCAATCTTAAGCAATTCTGCCTGATACCGTTGCAGTTGCTGGTCGTCTAGAATAATAATATCCTCTTTACGAAACTGATACTGACTCATACTTATTGTCCTCTCAATAATAGGCTTTCATAACGATCCACAATATAATCCCAGGTAAAACTTGTTGTCACTCGTTGTTTGGCCTTATCAGCTAGCTGATTAATGTCTTCTGGAGACAATTCTTCTGCTTCTTGAATGACCTCTTGTAAGTTATCTTTTGGCCAGTATAAAGCACCTTCTTCAGCTACTTCACGGTTAAACCCAACATCTAACAATAAGTTGAGATGGGTCGAACCGAGTGCCTCTAATAGAGATGGATTTGTACCGCCTACTTCATGGCCGTGGAAATAGGCAAAAGCTTGTTCTCGAATATACTTTAATAATTCCTGATCATAAACCGTACCAACAAATTTAACGCGTGGGTCTCGGTCAAACCCAGTTTGAGCCTTTAGTTGCTCATAAAACTTATTAGTTTCAACATTAGTAATTAACACAAAGTCTTTTTTAGACCTTGACTGCATAAAACCACGTAGCATCGCTTCGTAGTTGTTTTCTGGAACAAAACGTCCCACTACTAAGTAGTAGTTTTTTTCTTTGACTCCTTTAGCTTGGTACCAGTCTCTCACCTGTTGATCGTGTTCCTTTAATTGTGATGGCGTCAGATCAGTACCATAAGCAATGTAGGTGGTTTTTGGGTGAAATGCTTGGTATTCTTTCTCAATATAGGACTGGATATTCAAACTATCACATACCAATAAATCCGCATGTTTAACCATCAGTTTTTCCGAAAATTTCCAATATTTGCGGACCGGCAAGCTCCATTTCTTTCTTAGCCATTCATGGCCATCAGGATTTACATAGAGCAAGCCACCGAGAGCATGAATTTTCTTTTTTAGTCTTCCAATAAAAGGTCCGATTCTGCAAGCTAGGACATAAAAAATAGGTCGCTCATAGCCTTTATTTTTGGCTATTTTAATAGCCATCTCCAAGGCCTTGACATCATAATAGATAGCTCGAGCCGGTCCAACATTTGGGACTTTAACATTAAAACAATGGGCACCGTTATATTCAAATTCTTCTGCATCAATCTCTGATTTCCGAGAATTTTCATCCATACAGGCCACATGATATATGAGCTCTTTACTCTTTCTATATTCAGTTAATTTTTCAACAAAAGTCTCGAACCCACCATATTTGGCTGGGATTCCTTTTGACCCGATAATAAATACATGTTGTTCAGCGACCATAATTCTATCCTCCTATTTATACACTAAGAAAGAGATTCACCCTCTCTTTGAGAATCTGAATCCCTTCCCGGATAGCGCTGATTATTTGGTTTTGTTTAGATAAAAATCACAGGGATTCACTCTCCCCCTTGAATACCGAACACAATAGCCAACCTATCCTAGCTTACTCTGCCTTCTTACCATAATTGCCATAGTTCCCGTAAGAACCATAGGCACCATAGTGACTTGCCTTAAGGTCTACCTTGTTGAGGATAACCCCTAAGAATTTAGCTCCTGTATGTTCTAGGAGTTCCTGAATTTTCTTAACCGCACGGCGCTTAATCGCACCCGCTTCAACCACTAAAATGCTGGCGTCACATTGATGAGCCACGATAGAGGCATCGGTGACTAAGCCCAATGGTGGCGTATCAACAATCACATAATCATAGTGATGACGGCAAACATCAATCAGCTCTTGGAAGGAATCCCCCTGTAAGAGGGCCGTTGGGTTAGGTGGCACTGGGCCAGACAAAATCATGTGTAAGTTAGGCTCCGTAGTCCCGAAGACAATCTCCTTAACAGTTGCTTCACCTGCTAAATAGTGGGTCAATCCCACCACCTTGGAGCGAATCTTCATTCGACCGACGAAGACGGAATTACGAGTGTCTGCGTCGATAAGTATGGTGCGCTTACCTAACGCTGCAAGTGAAGAAGCAATATTCATAGCCACAGTAGACTTACCTTCATTATCCTTGGTTGAGGTAATGGCAATCACCTTAATATCCTTACCTGAGAAGAGAATATTGGTCCGAATGGCGTTGTAATATTCTTCTGTCTCTGCAGAAATGAGTTTTTTATTTAATCGTGGTTCAACTTGTTCCATAGGACACACACCTTTCTACTTGAGCTTAACTTGAGGGACAACCCCCAAGAGGACCATACCTAAGCCGTCTTCCACGTCTTCCGCATAACGCACGCGGTCGTCTAAGAGTTCTCGCACCACGATATAACCTGCTGATAAGAGGAAGCCTAAGGCTGCCGCCAAGAGGGTGTTACGGCGAGTTTTTGGTGAGGATTTAATATTAGTTGGTTTAGCTTCCTCCAAGGTGGTCACATCGTTAACCTTGGTGACGCGTTTAATTTGTTCAGAAGCCACTTCACGGACCCGGTTAGCCAGGTTGCTGGCTTTTTGTGGGTCGCGGTCAGAGACAGAGATGGATAGAATCCGCGTATCGCGAGGAGAATCTACCTTAACCACACGTTTGAGTTGGCTTGGAGTCATGCTGAGGTTCTCAGAATTGATGACTTCCGACATAACGGTGTCAGATAGGATAATTTCTTTATAGTCCTTAACTAGGAAGTTACCTAACTGTAAGTCCTGGGTGGTTACTGCCTTGTCTTCGGTCTGGTTAACCACATAGACACGGGTAGTCGATTGGAAGGTTGGTCGAATGACAACCAAGTTAACCAATAGGGTCGCAACTGCCAACACAACCGTGACAAAGACAATAATAAACTTAGCCGCCCAGAGCTTGCGCAAGAGGGCCATCAGATCAATTTCAACAAATTCTTGCTTTTTAGTTTCCATGGGGGTATGAACTTCCTTTTCCTATTATTTTTTCAGGCTTGCTGACAAAGAGTTGGTGGGCATAGTCGGTTCCATATTTTTTGGCTACAAAGGCATAGGCTTCAGCCATATGATAAGGACGGCTTTCTACGTGATGAGCATCACTGGCAATGATGTCGATTAAGTCGGCATCTAAGAGTTGGCGTGCTCGCTTCTTGAGTACCTTGTAACGGTCAAAGAGCCCCATTGGCAAGAGACTAGCAGCATTGACTTGGATTAGACAGCCTAGTCTTCTCATTTCTTGGACTCGTTCCGGATGCTTGTGGAAGGCGTCATAACGCTCAATGTGCGCAATGACCACATCATAAGCCAAGCCTTGAATGGCTCGAATGGCACGTACAATTTCCCGGTAAGGGAGCCCATAATCGAATTCCACCAAGACATAATCACTGCCGGCTAAAGTCAAGATTTGCCCCTGCTCCAGCCGGTCAAGCATACTATTAGAATAGAAGACTTCTGTTCCTAAATGCACAGTCAGATCTGGCGCTACTTCTCGGGCAATGGTTTGAAGGTCCTGGAAATGCTTGTCAATCGTGGAGCGACTAGCCTCGAAGCGCCCTTTGCGTTGGTGAGGTGTCGCGATGAGGGTCTTAATACCTTGGTCATAAGCTTGATGCAAAAGTGCCCGCGCCTCATCCAAGGACTGAGCCCCGTCATCCACGCCATAAAGCACATGGGAATGTATATCTATCATGCTTATGCCACCTTATCCTCTCACTCAATATCATTGGCGCCCTAGGGCGTCAAATTTGTCCAACCTATTGTAACATAGCCGCTATTAAAAGTATATAGACCTGTAAAAGTTAATCGGTTTCTTCTATACATTTTGCTCAATTATGTTAAAACTGAAAGTAAATCCGCTAATTACTCTCCCTTATACTCCTACTAAAAGGCTTGATAAATTAACGATTCAGCCACCTTCAATTAGTATAAGAACTTCTTCTAGCTTCTATAAGCTAGCTTTAAAATTTTTTGTCTCCTCTGATATTAATCCTCTATATAATCAGATTCTGATGACAACTTTTGTGCCACCACCACGCTCTTAACTAAGTTGCTTGTGCTAAGGCCTAGCAGTCAACATACCAATTACCTAGTCGACTCTAGCTAGCGGAAGTTCCCTTGTTAAGCTAACACACAAACAAAGCGAAAGGCAGGGGATAGACCCCTACCTTTTAAGTTGACTTTATGCTATTGTGCCTCGCGTTCTTTCTTCAAACCTAGGCCGACCATGAGGCTACCTAGACCGGCCATGACCGCTGCCCAAAGACTGAGTGGGGCTTGGCTCTCACCGGTTGCGGGCAGTTGGCCTGCTGGCGCTTGGGCCACATCGCCGCCAAAACCACCAAAACCGGCCCGCGCCACAGACAGAGGATCAATTCGGTCTGGCGCTTGGTTTTCTTGCTCAGGTTCAGACTGAGGCGCTTGATCTGGCTTGGCCTTGATCCGCAAGATAGTCGCCGTTAATGGTTGCAAGGTGACGGATTCCGCATCATAGGCTACCCCTACCAGATCCGTCAGGACTTGGGTCCCGGCACGGGCCCCGTCCACCAAGGCTTCCGCCTTATCTAAACCAGGGAAGCGCTCAGGGTTGAAGCGTAGCTTACGCACCTTATTATCTGCATTGACTACCACCAGGTAGCGGTCGCCATTAGAGTCCACCGCCTGATAGGCAATGACATTATCGCTATCCGCAATGTCTGGCGACGTCATCATGGTCACTTGGTCGGCGATTTCCTTAGCCGTTCCTTTGCGGAAAGCATCAGTAGACTTACGTAAGGCAATCAAGCCGCGAGTATAGGCTAGCGTCGCTTGGTTGTGAGGATATTGGCCATCTTCCGCAACCTTACTCCAATCAAAGCGGTTAATGATGTCGGAAGAATCATAGGAATCGTGAACAAAGTATGGATAGTCGAATGGCTTGCCCTGCTCATCGACTAAGAGATGGGTCTTATAAGGCGCCTTGTCGTCATCCACCTTATTCTTGTAGGCAGGGTCCAACAATTGCTTGGTCCGCCCCATTTCCTGACCGGAATGGATAAATGGCGTCCCTTGGGAGGTCAGAATCATGAGGTTGCCCAGATGAATGCGTTGATGAATCTCAGCCGCATGGGTCTTAGGATCCTTCTTAATAGATTGGGCGATAATATCATGCAAGGTCAAGTTGTCGTGGGCAGCAATGTATTGAATGACATCGCCCGGTGCATCCGCAATAAAGTTACTTGGGTTGGCAATAATATTATTGAAGATTTGGTAGACATTGCGTGGTCCGCCTGTCAAGAAGCGCGGTTGCCCTTCAGATGGGTAGCCGGACTTGAGCTCGTTACGGATTTCATCGGAGAAGACCGCCACACCGTCAGTCGACCGCATCCAGTCTTGGTCGGCCGCTTGAACAGGATCCCCTTCGTCCCCGACAAAGGTCCGCCAACCTTCCCCAAGCATGAAGACCTTAGGATTGAGGGCGCTGGCTGCCCGGTAAGCCTGGGCAATGGCTTCAGCATCATGGTCCCCCATCATGTCGAAGCGGAAGCCGTCCACCTTGAAGGTGTCGGTCCAGTATTTAATAGAGTCCACCAGGACCCGACGCGCCATCTTATGGGTAGTCCCTAGACGACCGCCCCCGAAGCTTTCGCGTGGGCTACCATCAGCATTCATGAAGTGGTAGTAGCCTGGCTCAATGTCTTCAAATATATGAGTCTTAGCCGTGTGGTTGTAGACCACGTCCATGATAACCCCCATGCCTTGGTCGTGGATAGCCTTGATTAATTGTTTGAATTCTTCAATACGGGCTTGCGGCTTGCTTGGGTCGCTAGCATACATACCGCTGAGACTGAAGTAGGATTGTGGGTCATAACCCCAGTTGTAGTTATTGTTTTGGGTACTTGGTTGGAGCTCACGCTGAGCACGCGCACTCTCATTAGCAAAGTAGTAACTCATGACTGGCAAGAGCTGGATATGGGTCACACCCAATTGCTTGAGGTAGCTGAGGCGTTCAGCAAAGGCTGAGAAGGTCCCAAATGGTGACTTGAGCTGGCCTTCTAACTTAGGATCAGAGGTGAAGTCACGCACATGGGCTTCATAGATGACCGCATCTTCGCGTTTCTTGAAGCCTGGAATATTAGCATAAGATAATTTTGGCCCAATCTTATTTGGATCCACGATGGCAGCCTTGGCTACTTTTTCCTTGGCAGTGGCTTGGTCCCATTTGGCTAAGGACTTAGCATAAGGGTCTAAGACCAGAACGGATTGGCCACCCCGGTCCACTTGATAGTGGTAGAAGTAGCCGTCCAGATTCTTGGCTGGCGTGTTTTGGCCATCCAAGGTCACCGTCCACAGGCCCGTGCTAGCATCCTTAGATAAAGGCACACGCGCCACCACTTGGTCCGGATTATCCTTATCATAGAGGACAGCGGTCACGGCGTCCGCGCTTGGCGCCCAGAGACGCATAAGGGCGGAACCGTCTGCCTGTAGGGTGGAGCCTAACTCGCCCTGATAATTATAGAGAGAGTCAGTTAGCTTCCAACCGGTCTGACTGTTGACGGTCTCGTCATGATAGGTCAGCTTAAGCGGCGTCCGGCTGACATCCTCTTCAGTAGTCAAAATCAGGCGCTTGTTAGTTGCATCGACTTCAATCTTAGTGACTTTGACCGGCTGACCGGTATTCGTTGTAACCGCCAAATCTTGCTGGACTTTGGCTAGGTCCAACTGATCCACTGCCGTAAAGTTAGCTAGGACTTGGTGTGGCGCCGTCACTTCGGCGCGGGTAATGCGTTCAGATAAGGTCTTAAATGGCGTCGTGTAGACCGTGTCTTCCTCATCATGCAGGTAGACTTGCTCATGGTTGGCGCGGTCGCTGAAGCTCATGTCTTTGGTTTGTTTTGAAGTTGCTTTGTTCACGAGTAAGAAATGAATGTCCTTTCCAAGTTCTGTAATAGGTAAATCTAAGTAGCGACCAAAAGGCCCGCTTTGGTTAAAGTCTAAGGCGCCCTTAGGCCAGTCGCTAGATGGGTGCTCCACATCCTTACCCCAGACCCAGAGACCCCAGTTGTCATACTGGCCGTCAGCCCGGTGATAGTGGACGCGCAGGCGATTCTTGTTGGCTGGAATTGGCTCTTCCACGCTAGCTTGGTAATTCTCATCCAGCCAGGCTTGTTTCATTTGCGGGTTGGTGATGGCCAGGCTTAAGTCCTCGGTAAACTTCTTGCTGCCATCGTTGACGTTGTTGAGCAAGTAGTTGATGGCGGTCGCCTGAGGTGTCACCGGCACATCTAAGTAGTAGCCATAAGCCGTCTTCTTGTCTTCCGAGAAGCGCATAGCTCCGGTTGGCCAGTTGTCGGACGGCGCTTGAACCCCACTGCCCCAGACCCAGGCGCCAATCTCGCTAATATTGTCGCTTGGCAACTTAGCAAAATGCATACGGAAATGCCCCGCCGGAATCTCCGGCGCTTGGTTGGTTGGCGCCACCTGCGGCGCTGCTGCTGGTGTAGCTGTAGGGCTGGCACCTACCTCAGGGGTGGCTGGTTTGGCGGTGTCGGCTGGGGTGGCGCTGTCAGTTGGCTTGGTGCTGTCGGCCGGGTTAGTGCTGTCAGTTGGCTTGGTACGGTCCGCTGGGTTAGTGCCATCACTTGCTTGAGTGCCGTCCGCCGCTTGGCTGGCAGCAACTGGTTTATTGCCATCAGCTTGGCCGGCTGAAGCGGCTTGGTCAGCTGGCTTGGCGCTATCAGCCTGCCCAGCGTCTGATTGAGCCGCTGGCGCTACATCAGTTGCCGGCACCGCTTTGTCTCCCGTGTCAGAGCTTGGGGCTGGCGCTAACTGGCTGCTAGCTGCCTCTTCTTGAGCCTGACTAGCAGCTAAGACCTGGGCACTGCCAGGCAGGAAGTATAGAGTTGTCGCTACTAGGACAGAAGCCACTCCCACACTGAGTTTCTTAATGCCATAACGCTCTTGGCGTCGGACTTGAGTTGATTGCATATCTTTCATAGTTCGATATCCCTCCTGCAATATAATGCGCTTTCATTATTTTATTATAGCATGCTCCACCCTTCTTTGCTCCTAGCCAGGTCATTTTGTTAACGCTAACAAACTTTCTTCCGACCAAAGAGGACACCGCCAGTCCATTGTTCTGCCTATCAATGGACTGGCCTCACAAAAAACACCCCTAAAGGCCCTTTTTGACAGAAAAAGCTCGCAGCTAGTCCATCGTTCCTCCTATCAATGGACTGGCTCATGCCTCCCCTCTGATTTGGGCCCTTTTCCGGGTTCCTAGCCGAGCTAGTGGTCCACTCTCTAAAGTGGTCCACTGGCTCGCGACTTTTCCATCGGTTTCGGCCTGTTTTCCCGTTTCCACCCCAGCTAGTGGTCCACTCTCAAAAGTAGGCCACTAGCTCGCGGCTTTCCCCTCGGTTCTGCCCTTTTTCCCCGTTTCCTACCCAGCTAGTGGTCCACTCTCCAGAGTAGACCACTAGCTCGAGGCTTTCGCCTCAGTTCTGCCCTTTTTCTCAGTTTCCACCCCAGCCAGTGGTCCACTCTCCAGAGTAGACCACTAGCTCGCGACTTTCGCCTCAGTTCGGGCACTTTTCCCCGGTTCCAACCCAGCCAGTGGTCCACTCCAAAGAGTGGACCACTGGCTCAGGGATTCTGCCTTGTATGTCACCTTTTCCCCACACCAAAAAGCCCCTGTCCTCAGGACAGGGGCTATACCATCTAAGCTTCTGGCGCTAGGTGGGATTTGATAACCATGAGTTCGCTATCTTCGACGGCTTCCAGGGAGTGTACTTCGTGAGGAGCCATGCGAATGATGACGCCAGGATAGATTTCGGCTGTTTCCTTCTCATCAGAGAAAAGGATTCGTCCTTTGACCGGGACGACGACCACCGTATAAGGGACGTGGTGCTGGCCAATGGCTTGACCGGCAGGTAGTACCAGGTGGGTGACTGTCTGGCTAGGCGTCTCCACCAAATGCTCAAAACGCTCAATGTCTGTGCGACCGTGATAAACTTTCATACTTCAAACTCCTCTCTAGTTCATAGTTCTATTATAGCACAGCTTCTATCGATAAAAGGCATTAAACAGCTTACCCCAACATTATCTCTAAGCAAAAACCGCACCTCTTGCATCGTGGCAAGCAGGTGCGGTTCATGTCAATGCTTAATTTTGTCCAGCAGCTTATTATCCCTCACTTGTAAAATAAGCCTACCCCAGTCCAAGAGTCCCTAATCTCTCGAGCCAAGCCTCCTCAAATGCAGAGCCCTCGCTCTGCACGCGCACCTGATACTGATGACAAAAATCTAGCATCTCCTTGTATATATGACGATCCGTTGAAAAACGCCTTAAGCGTCTTAGTAGCCCTATCCATAAATAGCAGCTACCTGACCATGGATGGGTGAAAATCCATTCAGCCATCGAATCCTTGACTTGAGGCACTTGAGCAAGCCTCTTCGTCATCCCTCTTACTTAGAAGGAAATCCTATGAAACTATATATTCGACAAGGAATCAGTACCCCCATACTCGACTTCCTTGTTGAGGAGTTTTATCAGGTTGCAAAGGCATTATAGCATGTCTTAAGTCGCTTGAAAAGAGTATAGACTCATTTTTTGTAGAGTTATGCACTTTTTTGATAATCGACGATTGCACTAAAGTTTTGGATGTTTTTTCGAAACAAATTAGAACAAAGTTATCAGTCATATCACCTACCTATATTCCTTGTAAAATAAAGATTATCCTATTTTCGAACTAGAGCTCTATCCAGGCTAACATACTTAACAATATTGAAAATTTCTTTTCACCATTCAATATTCGAAATTTGTATGTATACATAGACAATTGTATAGACTTTAATCCGATTTGTCGCGAAGTTTCACTCACGGCTCTCAATCGTGTCCGAACGCAAAAAAGAGACCCGGCTATCGCCCGGCCCCTTTGTCTTCAAGTTTGTCTTTAACGCCCGCTACCATGCTACGACCAAAGCCCTTAATATGAGCTAGAAGGCCTAATAGGCTGTCCAAATAAGTATCATCACCGCGCACCGCCAACATGACGGTCTCGCTCCCCATGTAAGCAGCCAGGAAAATCAGGAGGCTATAGACCAGATTGAGGACTTGCACACCTGTTCCTACCTCATGCTGCCAGTAACCCCAGACTTCTTGGACGGCATAAAGAGCGAGGATTAAAAGCAAATACCAGACTGCCTTCTGCCATTCAGGCGTGAAACGTGATTTGCGGCGCAACAAAAGATAGCCCGCTACACCCGTTAAGATAATATTTATAGTCACTAGTAAGAAGTTCAACATCTTACTCCCTCCTTGCATCCTAACTTTCTCTACTTCTAGTATAGAAAGTTTAGGCTTCCTAGGCAAGAAAAACTTTGGGCCAAGGCCAAAAATCAGTCTCTAGACCGAGCTGTTGTCCGATTTAAAACTACTTGTAGCTTTTTTCATAATCTCCCCCTATTTTGATGCGTGCTAGTTGCCTTTTTATGCAAAATTGCTATAATGATGATAGTATACTTGCGCACAAGGAGCAACAACATGAAAAAGGCAAAACTCATCTCCCACATTATTCTTATTCTATTAGCTATCGGGACAGTAGATGTCCTAGCCAACTTCAGTGGCTTAGATCTCCTGACCCATCTCGATTCCTGGGTTGGTCGGCGCCCCGACCATATCTCGGCGCCTAATGAGTCTAGCCGCGAGTCGTCTAAGGACTCCTCCTCTAGCGACAACTCTAAGGAATCGTCTGAATCCAAATCGGAAAGCTCCTCTTCTAGCTCTTCGTCTTCCTCTAGTTCGTCCTCATCTGAGTCTTCATCATCCAGCCAATCCTCCGAGTCCCGGCCAGGAACCCAAGACAACGATGACCAAGACTCCCCAACCAGTCCAAACACCCGTCAAAATGACGACTACACCGCGCCAGCCACACCGGCTACCCCGGCGCCAAGCCCAGACCCAGTCACTCCGCCAACACCTGCGGACCCAGTGGTCGAACCCCAGCCAGACCCAACACCTGACCCAGCTCCACCAGCCGATGGCGGCGGAGCAGTTGATGGTGCGGGGGAATAAGTAGATAGAAAAAATCCCAATCCATAATGGATTGGAATTTTTTGTTATTATATGTCTCTTTACTTAGGGCTAATTTTTAGCCTTCTCCTTATAGTCTTTGACAGATTTCTGGTAGAATTCTAAATCTCTCATGACCAGAATATTGAAGCGAAGATCCTTACTCTCCTTGTCGCCGAAAGTTCTGATTGCCACGCCGACCTTATCATTTTGGATGAGAACAAAACTGCCTTTTCCTACTTGAGGATCAGCCAACAGTTTCTTAAGCTCGCTCGTCTCTTCAAGGTTGAGCACTTTTAGGTAGGCAAGTAAAGCTTCCTTAGTTCCCAAGGTCAGGCTGTAGCCTAGCGTCTTGCAATCCGGACTCGCAATAAAACCTTCCTGATCTTCGCTAATCTTATAGTACTTGACAGACCTGCCGTCTTCTAATGTAATCTCTTCGGCATCTTGGAGGTGTGTGTTCTTAATTAAGTCCATATAATTCTTATAAGAAGCTTCCGCATCATCGTTAATCAAGCTCTCTACCTTAGTAAAGTAGTCAGTATATAAGTTAACTAGTAAATCTAAGTTTTGACTTGCTCGCTCTGGGTCAGCTGGCCGACTCACCTTTACAAAAAAGGCTAAATCACGATAAATCCGGATACCAAACTTCCCTTCGAAGGCAAATACTTGGACGATTGCCTTGTCATTCTTAAGGATTAGGACGCGCCCCTGGAATTTGTCAGGACTTGTCAGCATCGACTCTAACTCACTAGTTGGCTCAATAGCTAAAGCTGCCAAATAGCCTTTAATAGCCTCGGCAGGAAGTTGACCAAAAGCATAACCAAGTGTTTGCCCCGTGGTGCTACCAAAAAAGACAGCCTTATTATCCTCATTATCTCCTGTTCGATAATACAAATAGTCAATCTGAGATGACCAAATCGATTTAGTAGCTGGGAAGCGCTCCGTGGCCTTGATAAAGTCCATGTATTGATTATAAGACTTCTCCACATCGTCGGTAATTAAGCCCTCTACTTGCGTAAAGTAGTCCTTGTATTCCTCAGCTGTTTGTAGGCCAGATTCCGCTCTGACAAGACTAGGCACCATGAGCACGAGGGTGAATATGGCGAGCAGTAGTTTTTTCATTGGGTCACTTCCTTTATGGGGATTCCTTTTTCTATTATAACACGAAAGTATCGGGAACAATAACCTGCTGTCACAGGCACTTCCGAATAGCCTGTGCCAGACCCTCAGGATTCTCCCAAGCCATTGAATGACCCGCATTCGGCACTACTTCAATTTTCACACCCTGCTCTTGCAACTTCTCAAAATCAGGGTCGGGTAGTGTTTGTTCGCCGAAAATAAAATACTTAGGAAAGTCAAATTGATACAAGAGCTGTCTCCAAGAGACTTGTCCTCCTTGAACCGCATTTCGAGATATTTCGAATGCCGCCTTTGGCAGCCAATTTCTTAAAGTTGCTAGCCAAGTTGTATAACCTGCTTGTTGGTAGTAGACCAGCTTCTTGGCGAATTCCTGCTCCAAGTTGGTCTGATCCAGACTCGCAATATCAAAACTGGCTGCCCCATCTGAACTTGGGTCTAGATTCGATTCAGTCAGTATCAGCTTCTTGACGCGCTTGCTAATCAAATTACATAATTCGATAGCGACAGCGCCGCCTAAACTATGGCCGAAAACAATCACTTGATCTAGCTTCAAATCTTCCACAAACTCACTTAAATATTGAGCATGAGCCTTAACACTGTATTCAAAATCCAAGGGCTTATCGCTGTAACCCGCGCCCAACAAATCAATCAGAATGATTCGCTGGCTAGGCCCCAGCATAGCGGCTACTTCAATATAGTCGAAAGAACTGGCGCAGCCTAAACCATGTATGAATAGGATTGGTGTCCCCTTGCCATAGAGATCATGGTAACGAATTTTGTCATTTCTTCCTCTAATTTGGTACTCTCTCATTTCTAGCTCACCCATTCCAATTTGATCCATTACTTGACACAAAAGCCTCCCACCAAAAAGGATAGAAGACTTGTTGTATCATTCAGTTAAATTACTTTGCTTGCGATTATTTACACTCAATATGAGACTTGAAATATTTCTCTTGAAATCTAACAGCTTCTTCAATTTCTTCTACTGTAAATTTTGTTCCTATTGGAGCAACAACCCATTTTTCTTCAACGTCATCGTCCCTTTTGATAACTGCAATTAATTCTCCCTCATATTCATCTACTGCTTTATCAACGCCAAGTACATACACATCTTGTTCTTCTCCATCAGGAGCGATTATTCCTTCAACATAACCATAATTGATTGGATAAATATGTTCCGGATAATCAGGGTGAGAACTCCCTAGTGGACGATCTATTTTAACTTTTAAAACTTTGCCAATCATATTATCTCCTCCACAAATTCAGGGTTGTCACCCGCTATTTCCACAAAAGCCTCCCACCAAAATGATGGAAGGATTTCTTAAAATTCACCTAAATTCTACAACTCCCTTTTGAACCTACTTTTGGGGCTTTTTACTATCAAATCTGTCTGTCTTTCCAACTCTTTAAAATAGAAATCGTATCACCATCTAGGGAAATAATACGTTTGCCATCACTTGTTTTGGTATAGGCATTTCTTTGCCAGTTTTTCCTTGATTTTAGAATAAGCATATGATGAACACGCATACGCTTTTTATCGAAATCAATATCATTCCACCAAAGTGCCATTCCTTCATTTACTCGAATACCTGTCATGAAAAAAGTCCAAAGCATAACGAAATTAAGATGTTCATAAAAATCATCAAGACAGATTTGAGCAATAACACGCTCAAATTCTACTTTAGTCCAGTATGGAACGATAGCCTTTCCTTTCGGAATAGCTTTGGCTTTCTTAGAGATATTAGTTTCCAAATAACCCATTTCTACAGCATAATCAAGAGACTTTCTAAACATACCAAAGATTAGACTAGCGTAGGATTGAGAGTAGCCAGAACCATTTTCGTCTTCGCTTGACAGTAACCATATCCGATAGTTTTGAATATCTTCAATAGTCAAACCACGTAGTGTCTTGTTATAAAATCGTTCGGCTATCTTTTCAAGATTTTTGATTCTGACAGCATAAGTACTTTCTTCCACATACGATTTATAATATGGTATATAACAATCTAAAATAAACTGCTTAACAGTCATATTGTAATTAGCGTAAGTATGAGCTTTGTGATACTCTCGTTTTACCCGAGTCAATTCTAAATACGCCTCTCTGGCAGTAGAAAAAGGCTTACCGTTGCTATCTTTTCTACTTTTCTTTCTAATACGTTTACCACTGATTCTATCAATACCTAGCTCTGTTTCATAGAAATATTTTCCTTTCGTATCAACAAACACACCGCTATAACGTGTTTTTGCCATTTGTTATTCCTCATCTAGTTTTACACCGATAAGGTTTTCTACCCTTTCCCGTGGGACTAGTCCAAGTCTACGGTTATTGTAGAATGGTATACCTTTATTATACACCAAATCCTGCTTTACCGCTTGAATAATACTAATTGCAGTATGTTTCTTATATCCTAGTTTTATCAAGTCGTCTTTGTAGAACAATCTCTTCTGCCGTACGTGCAACAGGAATACCGAGGTAGTGTATTGCTGGATAGACCGTGGTGAAAAAATTAATTCGTATTCTGTTTTTCCTTGTTTAAACAAGGGCTCGTAGAAGGGCTTATATGAAATCATCGTTCTCATCTCTTTTCTAAATAGATAATTTCATTTTATCGTTTTTAATATATTGACTATGCTCAATAGATTGACTATAATTAAAGGGAGATTTATCGATTGGGGGATTTTAAATTGAAACTTAAAGATTTACATACCAAGCCCTCTCCATTCAATAATGTTCAAGAATATATATCAGACAAAGAAAAAGCAATAAAATTTAGTTTCTTATTGCAAGGAAAAGAGCCTGATCGTTCTGATTTGATAAAATTAATATATAAAGACATTTTTGAATGGTATGATGATAAAGAACATAGTGGCGATACTCTTATAACATATCGTACAGCAATTTTACGAAAATTTTATGGAAAATCATATAGTAAGTTATCAAGAGATAAACAACTCGAGATTCTTGGTATTATAAAATCATATACTGAACATAACGATGATTTTCCTTTCGAATTTGAACTTGAAGAAGAGGAAGTTTATCAGATTTGTAACAATTATCAAATAGGAAATTTTGGAATTTTTCCAAAAAAAGGAGGAATAAATCCTAAAAGAGCACAGTCTCCATATAATGATTATTTTGACCTTGCTTTATTAGTAATATGGGATTTATATGATGGTACATTGACTCTAGACGATGAGTCTGACGATAAGTCTAATGTTAAGTCTAATGTTAAGTTTTTTAAACAAGCAATTTTAGATAAGAAAGAATATTTTGACCAATTTAAAGATTTTGAGACATTTCTATCTGAGAACTTCCTAACTGTATTTTTTGATGATAAAGGATATTTAATTAGATTATCTGAAATTGATAATTTTGAGGAATATGTAAAAATTAGTAATCAGATTATTTATAATAGAGGACTTGCCATTCTAACCTACCTTCAATCGAGGTATGATGATAATAGTGAAGTGCCCGCCCAACAACTTGAAGAAAAGAAAATAGTTCCTAAACCAACTACCCAAGAGAGGCACATCGAACTCTGGAAATTGCAGAAGAAGAAATAGATAAAATTTCTAAACTTGATGAACATTTTGAAGATAATTTAAATACAAAAAGCTCTCTTAGTACATATTCACACTAAGAGAGCTTTTTGTAGTCTACTTGCCAAGTTTGGCGGGGATATTGGCGGGGTACCTTTTCTAAAAAGATAAATTTATACCATTCTAACTTCTAGGAACCCTATAGAAGCGGTGTAAAACATTCATTTTTACTTTCTATATTATTCCCACTCAATGGTCGCTGGTGGTTTACTTGTAATATCATAGACCACGCGGTTAACATGGGCTACTTCGTTAACAATACGAGCACTGATGACTTGCAACACTTCCCACGGTAGGCGGGCGAAGTCGCTGGTCATCCCGTCGATAGAGGTGACGGCACGAATCCCAACGGTATAGTCGTAGGTCCGGCCATCCCCCATAACCCCAACAGACTTGAAGCCTGGGAGCACGGTGAAGTATTGCCATACATCACGTTCTAGGCCATGGTTGGCAATCTCTTCGCGCAGAATGGCATCTGATTCACGGACGATTTCGAGTTTTTCTTCGGTGATTTCGCCAATAACCCGAATCCCGAGACCTGGGCCTGGGAATGGTTGGCGCCATACCAAGCTGTCTGGCATCCCCAGCGCTGTCCCCAAGGCACGTACTTCGTCCTTGAAGAGGGTGTTGAGAGGCTCAATCAACTCGAACTGCATGTCTTCTGGCAGACCACCCACGTTGTGGTGAGACTTGATGGTCTCAGCTGTCTTGGTCCCAGACTCAATAATGTCGGTGTAGAGGGTCCCTTGGGCTAGGAAGTCTACCCCTTCTAACTTGGCTGCTTCGTCATCGAAGACATAGACGAATTCGTTTCCGATAATTTTACGTTTTTGTTCAGGGTCGCTCACTCCGGCTAACTTGGACAAGAAGCGGTCCTTGGCATTAACCCGGATGATGTTAAGACCGAATTTACCAGCTAGGCTATCCATAACTTGGTCACCCTCGCCTTTACGCAAGAGGCCGTGGTCGACGAAGATACAGGTTAATTGGTCGCCGATGGCTTTCTGTAGGAGCACCCCTACGACGCTAGAGTCTACCCCACCGGACAAGCCAAGCAAGACCTTGCGGTCACCGACTTGTTGACGAATTTTGGCTACTTCAATCTCGATGAAGTCTTCCATTGACCAGTCGCCTTTGGCCCCACAGATATTGAAGGCAAAGTTGCGGAGCAAGTCATTCCCGTGCTCAGAGTGACGCACTTCTGGGTGGAACTGGACGCCGTAGATTTGACGGGCTGGGTTCTCGAAGGCCGCCACTGGGCAATGATCGTTAGAGGCCGTCACGCTGAAGCCTTCAGGCACTTGCACGATTAGGTCACCATGGCTCATCCAAACCTTCTCATGGCTATCTAAGCCAGCAAAGAGGCCTGTTTCACGTTGGTGAACATCTAACATGGAGCGACCATATTCGCGCTTGTTAGCAGATTCGACTTTACCGCCTAAAAGATGGGTCGTCAACTGCATGCCATAGCAAATCCCTAAGATCGGAATCCCCAATTCGAAGATGGCGGGGTCAATGGTGAAGGCACCCTCAGCATAGACGCTATGTGGTCCCCCTGAGAAGATAATCCCCTTGACATTGCCTTCGGCTTGAATGTCGGCTGCACTGGTATCATTGGGTAATAATTCACTGAAGACCCCAAACTCCCGAATGCGACGGGTAATCAACTGGTTATACTGACTCCCAAAATCCAACACAATAATTTTCTCTAACGATGCCTGTGTTTTCATGCTTTGCTCCTTTACTTGATCTTGTTATTGCCTATTGTACCAAAACCCCGTCCCGGTGTCATTAAATGTCGATGAGAGTTAGACTGTCTGCCCCAACCCTATATATAACAAAAAAAGGAGGGTTACCCCTCCTCGGTGATGCGGCCAAGAAGACTCGAACTTCCACGGGGATACCCCCACTGCCCCCTCAAGACAGCGCGTCTGCCATTCCGCCATGACCGCAAAATCACTACTCGATTATTATAGCATCTTGGACTAAGCATGGCAAGCAATTTTTTCAGAATTTTATTGCTGGCCTCCTTGCCCCAAATAGAAAAGAGGCTGAGACAAAAGTCTCAACCTCTCATATCTAAACTAGGCTTGATCTTCAGGGCGTTTGGTTGCGACGAGGCCTAATCCGGCGAGTAAGGATAGGGCAGCTGCGCTGAAGAGTAATGTTTGATCACTTTCACCAGTAGCTGGCAATTGTCCCTTACCCTCACTTGGCGTTAATTGAGCAGCCTGAGCCACCAATGGTCCGCCAGCTTGTTGACTTGGATTGGCTGGTTGACTTGGGGTAGTTGGCTGGCTAGAAGTAGATGGTTGACTTGGCGTTACCTGACGCTTACCGAAACTTACTGCATAGAGCGAGAAGTGGTTAACCGTCAAAGCCACGCGTCCATCATTCATCATCTCAAATGGCACTTCATTGACGATTTCTTTGGTGTCGCTGGTCAAGTAGTAGGCCTTGGTTACGGCCTTGTCCACTGGGAAGATAACCTTAGCATCACCTTTGACAGGGACTTCCTTGCCGTCTTTGTTGAGGAAGCTGATTTCATAGGCTTGGTGCTCGTCTTCGCCTAGGGCTGCCAACTTCTCTTTGAGCGGCACAACAGATACTGCCACGATGCTTGGATCCAAGTGTTTGGTTGGAATCTTAACCGAAACGCGCGTATCGCCGTCATTATCCTCGAAGGTCGCTTCGGTCTTGTCCACATTAAGGGTTACCTTAACCCCTTGGGTTTCATAGAGTGGCAACTTAGTGCCTGGTTGATCTGGTTGACTTGGTTGGCCTGGCTGACCTGGTTGGCCTGGCTGGCCTGGTTGGCCTGGCTGACTTGGCTGACCTGGCTGACTTGGCTGACCTGGCTGACTTGGTTGACTTGGTTGGCTTGGTTGGCTTGGCTGACCTGGCTGACCTGGTTGACCCGGTTGACTTGGTTGGCCTGGCTGACTTGGCTCAGGTGCCTTGATTTGCTTGAGGTAATCAACCAGACGATCCAAGGCCGCCTTAGTTATCAGATTATCTTGGCTCAAGCCTTGATAATATGCTTCTACAGCAGTGGCTGCTTGACGAGCCACCTCACTATCAATGCCTTTAACGCGTGCAAGTTCCGCTTGATAAGCTGTCATATCCAATGGCGTATCCACTACTTCTGGCAAGACAAAGCGCAATTCAGCCGCTGATTGGAAGGCTCCGCCATCCCCATAGGACTCCGTCCCAGTAATGGTAGCTTTCTTAATCTTGATTGGTTTATCGAACGGAATAACCTTGGTTGCGGCATCATTTGCCCAACCATCAAATTCAAAACGATGTTCCTTACCCGTCTCGTCTACCAAGACTAGGTTCCCTTTTTTGAGGCGACCGTTAGCGCCATCTTGACGTGGGACATACTCAAATCGAGTCACTTCCAGTGGTTGCTTAAAGGTTACCGTCCCAGACTCGCCGATAGCACGTCGATCCCATGGTGTATGCCATAATGTCCCCGTATCCCCGTCAAAGGCATACCAGAACTCTTCCCCTTCGTGGGCTGGTGCTTCCACTGATTCGATATCATCCCATCCTGGGCTAGTCCGTTTGACTTGTAGAGCTTCCTTAGCAGCTTGCACGGCAGCTACCAGTTTGTTTGCATCTTCAACACTAATGTCATCTTCTGCTTCGGTCAACGCTAAAATGGCATTCTTGTAGGCTTCTAGGCTAGCAGGAGTGTAGTTGCCATTGACCACTGGCGTATTTTCCTTGTAGGCTTCGTCCACAATTAACTTACCGGTTAAGTTAACTTCTTCAATCTGAAGATTATCCATCATGAAGTCCTTATAACCGCGAAAATCCACGGCGCTACCGGTCTCACCCTTATTATCGGAAGCTTTGTTGGTAGAGTAGATCCCTATCCAAGTATTGCCAGAATCCGATGCTTGTACAATAAAGCTAGCCTTACCTGGCTTATCGGATCCTTCCCAGGTATTACGCAAAGCATGCATCTTAAGCTTGCTGCGACGTGTATATTCGCCATCCCCTTCAACAAAAGCATAGGCATCATGAGACCCCGCTTCATAGTCGAAGGTGACACGATAGGTCTTGCCAGCTTCGAAGCGGAAGTTTTGTGGAATAGTTTGATAGACAAGTCGATCCCGTCCGGTTAACCCATTAGTCTTGAGGGACCAGTTACCCTCAATAACATCGTTAATTTTCTTGCCGTTCCAGCCCCGTTGGGTATAAGGGTCATGGCGTTCTGACAAGTGAGTACGGTTATCAGAAACACCCTCTACGTTCCCCACAACAAATGGGAAGATTCCCTGTGGTACTTCTTCAAAATCTTGTTTGAAGGTGCCCGGAGTCGTATCATGACCACCGCTATACATATTGGACTGATTCTCGAAAATTCGAATTTCATCGAAGTAGGTAGCATCCTGATCAGCATCGCGCCCTAAGGTCAGAGTCACATTGCTGACATCGAATCCTGTTGTAAAGAAGACATACATATTTTGGAAGTAACTGCTATTGTCCACCGTCGCATTCTTAGCTGAGGTGTTATGGGCATGTGCTTGGACGTAGTTCTTAGCAATAGATTTATAGGTATAGTTGCTGATGGTCTGATTACCGGATTTAATGGTGATATCTGCCTTGGCATTACTACGGTTATCCACCCCAACATAGACAGCATAGCGGGTGTTAGGCTTCAGGTCGGTGAGTTTCTGCGTTAGGGTCACCCGTTCCTTGTTGCCTTCAATCCGCAGCATTTCATTAGCCCCTTGAGACTTAACGATTTGCGCGTGTTGACTATCCCCTGTCTTGGTCCAGTGATCTAGGGTGCCACTGTTGAAACCTTGGTCATAGAGGTGGAGGCCTTCGCTCCAGGTCATGGTCCGTTTACCTTGGGCTACTTTGTAGAGCACATAAGGTTGATTAGCGAGCGCATCAATGGTAATGCGACCTTGGCTATCGACAGCTAGTTCTACTTGTTCCTGTTTACCTTGGTCAGTCAACTTGTAGAGATAGACCTTATCACCGCGCCAAGCTTCTGGCAGGGTCCAGGTGGTTTGCCCAGCTGTCTTGGAGAAGAAGTACATCTTCTCTTTGTCGCCAGTCAAGGCCTTACCGTTAGCATCCCAGTTCCATGGGGTTAGGTAGGCACCGGCATTTTCAATCACGCGACCGTTAAGGGTGACCGTACGTTGACGGTAGCCCGCATCATTTGGATCGTTCGATAGACGCTTGATGACAATTTGGTCGCCGGCTTCATTAGCCAAATGCACTTCCATTTCTGGAGTCCAATTATAGGTTTGGCCATTATCGGTCATTTGGACAGGGTGGCCGTTGACCCACTTGGTTACCTTGTAGTGTTGGAAGAATTTGGTCATGACATCGTGTTCGAAGAGGTTGGTAATATAACCTTCATAGTCGCTCCGGCCTTGCCAACCCTCGAAGTCCTTCATGTCGTAACCACCCAGGAGTGGATAGTTGGCTGCCCCGCCATAACGTGGATAATCCCCTACCCAGGCATCTTTCTGGTGGTTGCGGATGAAACGAGCAATATTGGAGTTAATCCCCTTGTTGGTATAACCACCATAGGTTAGGTCAGCTGCCCAGTGTTGGAAGGTTGAATCATATTCACCCCCGTGGCCCCACTCAATGGTGAAGCGCCAACCTTGGCTATTGATTTCCTTAGCAATCACGTGGGTAGCCCAAGCGCCGTTGTCCCCGGACTGGCCGTTGCCCCATACGTCTAGGTAAATAAAGTCGAGGCCCTCACCCAAGGTTTCTTTGAGGTCTTTCCACCGTTTGAGACGGTTATGAGCTAAGTCGTAAGCCGCATCAATGTTAATCCCTTGGTCTAGCCAGTTCCAACCATAGCTATAGGTGCCGTCTTCGCGTTTGCGCAGAATCGCTTCGCTGAAGTACTTAGATTCTGGATAGGTTTCAGAAGCATTGACGTGAATCCCTAGTTTAGCCCCGTATTGCTTGGATTTTTCAATCAGGGTCTTAAAGTCTTTGACGCCCCCAATACGACGCCCAATATCAGCATAGTTGAGGTGGCCAGAGTCGTGCCCTTCACTGCCGTAACCCTTAAGCAAGACAGATTGACCTAGGCCATCCGTATGCAGATTGACTTTCTTAATCCCGTCTAGGGTCATGAGGAATGGGTTTTGCGCATGAGAACCGAAGTTCATGGCAATCCGGTAAGCTACCAAATCCGGCACACTTTCAGAGCCCTTAGGATTATTCATAATCTTGCGGAAGGCGATGGCCCCATCCTGCCAGTCTACTTGTTTGTCCTTATTAAGGTCTTGGGCAAAGACCACCTTGCTACTTGGCAATTCGAGGGTATATTCAGGATAAACCAGTTTGCCATAGGCCCGTTGATAGTAGTAAGGCGAGCTTTGAATCCCGATATAGTTAACGCCTGCTACGCGTTGCTTGAAGGCGGTCAGACGCGTGAAGTCTTCAGAACCACCGCCGTAGCTAAATTGAGAGTTGCTCCAAACCCCGGCTGCGACTTTGTCAGAAGAGACAAAGCCATACATAAAGCCATAGGCGAAGTCATCCATCTTACCTGGCACTAGGTCCACATGGCTATCACCTGCCCGGTGGGTATTATTGGACATCCAAGAACCATCGAACTTAGCTCCAGTTTGATTAGAGCCAACAGAAACTAGGGTGTTCCCTGGGAATTCAATCGTCGAAATCAATTTACGAGGATTGTCGATTTCCTTGCCCATGGTCACCAAGTTCTTGTTTTCCACCTTGGTCACATCAAAGTGCAGTTCATTGCCTACTACCTTGAGTTGGACGGTAATAACCGCATCAATAAAGGCTTCAGGATTCTTAACTGTCAGCGTGTACTCAGCAGTCGCTTGGTCCACCTTGCGGTAAGTCACTTGGGGCTTAACATCAGTCCCGTTAATGCTGAGCTTATCTAGTTTTTGCACTTGCCCGGTCATGGTATAGCCGCCGAATTGATAGTGCTTGATGCGTGGGAAGAGGGTATCAATTTCAGCATCTAAGACGTCTGAGCGAATGTGGTCGTAGACGACATCTTGGTCGTTGGCTGCTAGGCCTGGATCTACTGCTCCATTATCTGGTTGACTTGGCTTGAGGTTAGACTGGTCGTCTGCCTGCACAGCCACACTAGTCCGTTCATTGCCCCAGGTTGCTGCCTTAAGATAAATCTTATTTTGTCCTTCTAAGGCCGTCTTCACTTCTTCTGGCACTAGTAAGGTATCAAAGAGGCTCTTACCATTGTTAGTGGCATTGAGCTGGCCATCCTTCTTGTATGTGATGGAGAGATTGTTGACCTCTCCTGCTTTAGGGGCTGCTACCCGGCCTTTTTGATACCAGGTGCTAGCCTTAGGCGATTTATATTCCCAGAACCAACCATCGCGGTCGTAACCAACGAAGATATGGTTGGCAGGGTCCTTATACTTGAGGAAAACCCCGAAGCGGGATTGTTTTTCTGTTGATAGGTCCTTGAAGGTCAAGTTGACACTGGCATTGCCATCCTGATCCACTTCCAGTCCCTTTTTCTCAAAGAGGGCAGGGTTCTGGCCGTTATCATTCTGAGCAGTAGAAGCCAGTTTATTATAACGTACACCACCTTCTTCCACGACTTCGACGGTCCCCTTACGGCTGCCGGTCGCAGTCCAGTCTGGTGCTACTGCTTTGTCTTCAGTCGCCGCAGGACTCGGATTAGGGCTGGTCTCCTCAGTGGCAGCAGGACTTGGGGTCTCTGTCGCTGGGCTAGCCGCTTCTGATGGAGTCTCTGCCGCTGCAGGAGTGGCTGTTGCTGTAGGGGTAGCTTCCGCACTTGCAGCTGGCTCAACCACATCAACGGCTCCCGCCGGAACAGGCTCTACCTCACTGGTGGCTGGGGTGTCGGAGACAGCTTCTTGGGCCGATACGCTTGGACTTTGGCCTAAGAGAAAGGCCCCAATAATGACGGAGCAAGTCCCAACACTGAGCTTACGAATGGAAAAACGACACTTCTTATCAAACAAGTTTTGAATCGAATTTCGCATGATAATCCTCCTTATAAAATATAATAGTTTCTTACCCCTCTATTATATTGTATCCCCTTACAAAATGAATTATAAATTCTTGCTGAATCATTTAGATTTCTTGCGATATTTGTCTTTTAATTACGTTCCTTATGTCGGTAAAGCTTGTTGTCTAGCAATCCCCATAATTTCTTAAATTTCCCTGTCTATACAGGCCTCGGGCACAAAAAAGAGGCTGATTAATCAGCCTCTTGAATATTAATGATGTCTACGTGCTAAGTCTTGGAAAGGCAAGCCCCGGTCTTGGGCCCAGTTACGCAAGTCTCCTGTCAGAATCAGGTCAGTGGCCTGAAGTTCTTGCCAGTCACGCGCACCTAGAAGCAAATAGAGTTGGCGCAATTGCTCCTGCCAAGCTCTGACCCCTTCAATGGTCGCTTCAAGACCCTTATTTTCCAGATAGTGTAGGAAGTAACCGGCTAGGCCTACAGCTCTAGCTCCCATGGCAAGGGATTTGATAATATCAACGGGTTGATGAATACCGCCACTAGCCAAAATCTCCAACTCGACAGGTGCTACTCGTGCTTCCAAGAGCGACTCTGCCGTCGTCTGGCCATATTGATAGAGGGCTTGGAATTGAGGTGTCTCGTGTCGTTGGTCTTCAATCTGGATGAAATTAGTTCCACCCCGACCGCTGACATCCACCGTCTTCACGCCGACTTCAGCCAAGCATCTTAAGGTTTGTTGACTCATACCGAATCCTACTTCCTTAATGATAACCGGGCAATCCAGGCCATTCACTAAGCGCTCAATTTGCTTTAACCATTGGCTGAAGTCGCGGTCCCCCTCAGGCATGACCACTTCTTGGGGCCGGTTGAGGTGGATTTGCAAGGCATTGGCACCCATGGCCTCCAAGACTCGCTGAGCCGACTCTAGGCTGTGATGGGCCCCCAGATTAGCTAGGATAAACCCATCTGGATTGACCTGGCGCATAACTTGATAGCTAGTCGCCACTGTCGGATCCTTGACCATGGCACTAGCCGAACCAGCCGCTAGTGCTAGCCCCGTCTCCCGCGCCACGATAGCCAGTTGCTCATTGTATTGGCCGGTTAACTTGGAACCACCCGTCATGGCATTGATGTAAAAAGGAAAGGCGTGTACGTGCCCTGCCCATTGAGTAGTCAGGTCAATCTCATCTTGAGACAGGAGCGCCAAGGGATGGTGGACAAAGCGTAGTTGATCGAAGCAACTAGCAGTTTGAACCCCAGCCTGTTGGGCCAAGGCTAAGTGAAGATGATCGGCCTTACGATGAGCCACTAAGTTTTCTTCTTGCATTAATTTCCTGCCTCCTCAGAGGGCCTTTGAGGCGCCCCTATCTCTAGTTCGACTAAGGTGATGCCGGCTGCCTGCCAAGCTGCCGCCAACTCTTTCTTGAGTCCTTGGCCTTGTCCGACCGCAATCCCGCAGTCTCCCCCTCCAGCCCCCGAGGATTTGGCCTCGAATTGATAGGCTTGAGCAATCGTCACCAGCTCTCGTAAGGCTGGTGTCTCAATAGAGAGGGTATTGTTTTTTTCAATTTGTAGTAGTAAATGTCGATAGTCAGCCAGACGCGATTGAATGACTAAGTTGTCGCCAGTCTCAAAAGCTGCCTTGATGGCCTGGACTGTCTCCTTGGCCGAGCTGAGAAAGGTCTGATAGGCGGCACCAGACCGGTCCTGCCACTGGTCAATTAAGTTGTCGGTAGAAGCTGGCACGCCAGTCCAGCCTACTAAGACCTCTAAATCCGCTGGCGCATACATAGGCTGGATGACCAGACTAGGCCAGTCTTGACTCAGTAGGGATAAGATAGAATAGTTTGCTAGGGCTTCTTGTAGCCAAACCCGGTCTGGGGCCACATAGTAGAGCCAGCCGCCATAGGCATTGACCGCTAAATCAGCCAGACTCCCCTTAGAACCTAGGCGCATCATAGCCATAGCAGCCAATTTATAGTGCATGAGTGGCGACTTAGCTACCAAGCCATAGAAAGCTAACAAAGCTTGAATAACTGACACCGTCACTGCCCCACTAGAGCCAAAGCCATATTTACGACCATTGTCTGCTAGTAGCTGACTGTCGATACTTAGGCAATAGTCTTGTAAAGGGCGCCCCACTTCCTCTACTAAGTCTTCCACTACTTGCATAGCGGCTAGAACATAGCGCCACTGAGCCGAATCAACCTCATAGAGATTTGCCCGTTCATAGTGCCAGTCTTCTAAGCCTGGCAGATTAGACTGGAGCAGACCTCGTCCTGGCCAGGGGCTGATGCCCACTTGGCAATGCAAATACTGGCTAACTGCGAAGAGCAGGGCCGGTTGGTCTGGGGCCAAGACAGCATACTCGCCTGCCAGAAAGAGTTTGCCGGGTGCCCAGCCCTGATTAGTCCCAAAATTCAATTCAGGCGCCAGATTAAAAAGCTCTAAAAGCTGGTCCATTGCTTCCATGGGTTGCCTCCTTCTTAGTCATTAATAGGGTAAGGTGCGGGACCAGGATAGGCCACCGCCAATTGCTTGGAGTCAAATTCGGTCATAAAACGATTGCGAATAGCCTCTGCTTGACTTGCTGGACAGAGAACCTTGACATTAGGGCCCGCGTCCATGGTGAAATAGGCGGTGAATCCTTCTTGCCGTAGTTGTCGTACCAAGTCCATGGCCTTAAGCGAATCCGCCTCCCAATAGCTAAAGCTTGGATTGGCCGCAATCATGGTCGCATGCATCTTCATAGCATTGTGTTCAGCTATTTGGCCTACACGGTCTAAGTCATGGGCTAGAATGGCAGGTTGAATAGCAGCCAAATCCTTGGCCACTTCATCAGGCCACAAGGCATAAAAAGGCGATGTCTCCATGGTCAGGGCCATGCCTTGGCGGCTAGAGATCTTCTTGGTTCCTTTGTTGACCATAACAACTAGCATAGCCAAATCCCAGTCAGCTGCCTCAAAAGGCTCAGCATAAGAAGAGTTGCTGTCCTCTCCCTGACCCGCATGCCAAATAACGAAGCCACCAAAGAGACTACGGCTAGCAGAACCTGAACCTTGACGGGCTAAAATGGATAGTTGACGTTGAGATAAGTCCAAACCTAAGGCGGCATTGGTCGCACAGGCCAAGGCTGCGTAGGCAGAGGCCGATGAAGCCAAGCCAGCTGCCGTCGGCACATGATTGGTGCTGGTCACCAGGGCCCGGCAATCGGTCTGGGCAAGCGCCCGAAAACGGTCTAGGAAGGCTGAGACTTTGACTACTTGGCTAGCCTCTTGCTCCTGGCCATCGAGAATAAAACGGTCATGGGCTAGCTGGGCATCAAAAGTCACTTGAGTATCGGTGTAGAAAGCATCTAAGGTCAGTGACAGCGAACTTGTCACCGGCAGGAAGAGGGCTTGGTCACGTTTGCCCCAATACTTAATCAGGGCGATATTGGTATGAGCGCGATAGGTAGCGCTCCCTTTTGGTGGATTTGGCTGAATCATAGGGCTCCTCCTCCTTTTAAATGGCCATGGTCCAAGTACGGCCAGCACCTGCCTGACGCATGGCCTGGCTGATGGCCTCGGCCTGCTGGGCCTGGCTGGCTAGGGCAATGACACAGCCGCCCAAGCCCCCACCCGTTAACTTAGCACCTAAAGCGCCAGCTAACCAGGCGGATTTGACAATATGATCTAGCTCAGGGGTCGAAACCTTGAGCTGGTTGAGATAATAGTGGTTGTAAGTCATTAGACGACCCAAGGCCACCAAATCTCCTTGGCGGATTGCCTGTTGGGCTTGAATGGTGCATTCCCCAATGGCTGCCATGGTCTTCATGACCTGGTCAGGTCGGTCTTGCGCTAGCTGAGCTACTTGAGCGACAGCAAGCTTGGTTTGGCCTGCCTGGCCGCTATCGGCAATCACCAGATAGCCTCCTAAATTCATTTGGAAGGCTTGTGGCGTTAGGCCCTTGCGATAGAGGGCCGGCTGTGTGGTCGAGGTCATCAAGGTATCCAGTCCACTTGGCGCACCATGAGCCAAGACTTCAGCCTTGTTGACCATGTAGTGCAGCACTTCCTGAGTCAGACTGACCCCATAGTAATCGGCCAAAGCCCGAACCAAGGCAACCGCCACAGCGGCTGACGACCCCATGCCTCTTTCCTGAGGTATGTCGCTATCAATACGGATATGGATGGCCGAGGCCCAATTTTTAGGCGAACAGTGCTCCTGAGCCAAACTGATAGCAGCCTGAACATTTTGTAGTTCTTGTGGTGCATCTGCCAAAGGCCCCTTGTAGTAGCGGCAGGACAAATAGTCTGCCTGGTGTTGGGTGGGTGTTACCCGGACACGGATGGCCACAGCTGGTACTGGCAGGGCAATAGCAGGGTAATCGTAGACAACGGCATGCTCCCCCATAAGGATGACTTTACCGTGGGCGGTCCCCATACCTACTGGGCTCTCCGCTACTTGGCTTTTTATATTTAATTCTTTATGTTGATTTTCTAGCATCTTTTTAGGCACAAAAAGGTCCCCTTTACGAGTCAATTCGTCATGTTCTATTGTAGCGCATCCCAGGAAAAAGTGGGATTTTTAGGGAAAGTTTTAAGCAATCTTAAACTTTCTTAGATTCTGTGGTAAAATAAGCCTAAGCATCCCCGTCAGGAGGTATCTCATGTCATTGGAAATGTTCACGCGCTACGCGCCCCAAGAGTGGCAAAAGCTCCACCAAGAGGGCCAACCCATACCCCAGGTCCATGAATTGGCTCGACTAGTCTCACTTAATGACCGCCTGTCTCAGGCAGACGTGGCCACCATCTATGCCCCTATGATTCATTATTTGGATATGATGATGACCTATCAACAAGCCTATCAGTCCGCCAAATATCAATTTCTGCAGGGCCAAAACCATCCCTCGCTCCAATCCCACCAGCCTTTTGTCATTGGGATTTCAGGGAGTGTGGCGGTCGGCAAGAGTACGACGGCCCGGGTCTTGCATGAGCTACTGAGCCGGACCTATCAAGAGCGTAAAGTCGCCCTGATGACAACTGACGGCTTTCTCTATCCTAACGCTGAATTAATTCGGCGTGGCATCCTAGGCCGCAAGGGTTTCCCAGATTCCTATGATATGCCTCGCCTCCTAGACTTCATGCAGCGTATCAAGACGTGTAAAGGGCCAGTTAGCTACCCTGTTTATTCCCACCAGGTCTATGATGTCTTAGTTGGGCAAGACGCCGTCATGGAAGATCCCGACATTCTGATTGTGGAAGGGATTAATGTCTTGCAACTGCCACAGAACCAGAAACTCTATGTCAGTGATTTCTTCGATGTCTCCATCTATATCGACGCTAATCCTGTCCATATTCAACGTTGGTACATGGAACGTTTCGAGCTCTTGCTGGACTTGGCCAAACAAGATCCTCATAACTACTACTTCGAGCTGTCCCAAAAACCACGCGAACAAGCCCGGCAGTATGCTAACGAGGCTTGGCAGACCATCAACCTAGTTAACTTAATTCAAAATATCGCCCCTACACGTGAGCGTGCAGATCTGATTTTACATAAGGCCTCCAACCATTTGGTAGATAGCATTTATGTCCGGAATTACTAGAACTTCAACTAAACAAAAAAGTCGCCATAAGCTAAACTTTGGCGACTTTTTATTTAAGTAATAGATTTAGAAATCTGCCGGCAACTTAGGCACAATCCCTAAGCCCTTGGTGCCATCACCCGTATGGGTACCGATTACGGGACCAATATTGGTATAGCTAAGGGGCATACCAGGATAGGCTTCCTTCATCATCTCATCTAATACCTTCAAATCTTCTGGTGCACCCGCTTGGCCAATGCCGACATGCACGCCCTGAGGGTAGCGTGTTTTCCATTCTGCCACTAGCTCCACCATGCGACGGTAAACCTTCTTGGTCGTGCGGATTTTCTCAGAAACGGCAATCTTACCTTCTTCAAAATGAAGCAGGGGACGAATCTGTAAGATATTACCCAAGATGGCACTGGAAGCCGACAGGCGGCCACCCTTAACCAAGTTATTGAGATCTCCTACCATGAGATAGACATCCGAATGACGAGCCGACCATTCTAGGCGACGCCCCACTTCCTCTGCTGACAAACCTTGGTCAATCCAGCCTAAGGTTTCCTTGACTAAGATTTCCATGACCATGCAGGATGAGCCAGAGTCTACCGCATAAGCGTGCAATTTATCCTCATACTCGCTCAAGAGCATACGGGCAGTTTGATAGGTTCCGCTGATTTCACTGGAGAGGTGAATAGCATAAACCGTATCATAGCCGGTAGCCACTAATTGGTCCAAGAGGGCCAAGTAATCCCCTGGTTGGGGTTGAGAAGTTGTCGGCAATTGGCTTTCAGACTTGAGGCGGGTGTAAAATTCATTTAATAATTGCGGGTCCGATGTATCCTTCATGACTGAGCCATTACTGAAATTAACCGACAAGGCAACTTGATAGACGTCTGGATGTTGGGCTAAGGCCTCTGATAAGTAGGCAGTAGAGTCAACAATCACAGCTGCTTTCATCAACATTCCTCCTTAATTCAAAAATACGCTCCAGAGGGATTATATCAAATATCGCGCCAAATGTCTTGCTATGTGGTAGAATAATGTGGAAAGGAGGCGCCCCAATGAACTATCTGACCATTGATCAAGCCAGTGTCCACGAAATCGAAATAAAGAAGTCCCGCTTCCTCTGCTACCTCAATCCGCTCCAGGATCCAGCCGATTTCCCACCAATCCTTGCTGCCTTGCGCAAGGAACATTACAAGGCTGCGCATCATTGTAGCGCCTATATTATCGGCCCTGATTCCCTGACCCAGAAAATGAGTGATGATGGTGAACCTGCAGGTACGGCCGGCGTTCCTATGCTAGAGGTTCTCAAGCAACGTCAGTTAACTAACCTAGCCGCCGTGGTAGTCCGCTATTTTGGCGGGATTAAGCTAGGGGCTGGGGGCCTCATTCGTGCCTATTCCAGTGCAGTCAGTGAAGCCTTGAATCAGGCTACTATTGTCGCTAACGTCAACCAGTTGCTCATTGCTTTAGAGCTGGGCTATAACCAAGTCGATTCCTTCCAGTATTTTCTGGACCATAGTGACTTGGATGTCACGGTTATGGACACCGAGTATGCCGGCCAAGTCACCTATACTTTGGCTATCTATCAAGACCAAGCTGCGACCCTAGAAGCCCAACTACGCGACCGTTTCAATGGCCAAATAGGCTGGCTAGAACTAGGCGAGGAAACCCTCAATGTCCCCGTCAAACAAGTAGCCGACAAAGATTAAGACATATGCAAAAGACCCGAGACAAGTGTCTCGGGTCTTTGTGTCCTCTAAAACTTTTCGAAGAAGCTCTGCAACCAGTTAACTAAGGTGCCCTGCTTGAGGTTATCAGGCAAGACCTGGTTGACAACCGCCACATGCTGTTCAAAAGACCGGTTCATAATTTTCTGGATTTCTCTCAGGCGCATATCGCGTCCTTGGCGTTCTGCCGTGGCAATTTGCTTGAGGACCTCGATATAACTGTAAGCCAGACTCAAAGTCAAACCAGAGGCAATGGCTCCCGTCACCGCGCCACCCGTTACTGTCCCCAAACCAGGCAGGATCTTGAAGACAGATGATACCACGAGTTTACCTATCAAAGTCGTGCCACCGGTCCCACCTAAGCCCATGACTAGGCTAATTAACTGGGATTTCTCTAGCGACACCCCGAAGATGGCCGATAGATGGGCCAACATGGTAATCTGCATGGGAACTAGGAGCGTTGCGTCCGCTACTGGAATTGGCATAAAGCCTACCCCAAAGGCAGTCGTCACATAGGTTTGCGCCCAACGTCTAGCCTCTTTGACCTTTCTTGCCAAATCGACCTGTTGGGCGTTGATAAAAGCCCGGTGAACTGACTCCGGCACTAAACTTAGACTCAATTCCAAGAGCTCATTCAATCCATGAGGCGGAATCAGAGCCTGTTTAGGTAGGCTATAAGCCTTGGCCAGAATGGGCACAATTCCCTTAACTGGCAGGGCCATTGCCTGTAAGTGATTAAGAAATTCCTGGTTACCTGGATCCAATTGTTGGGTCAAGACCAGAATAACCGGCACATACTGGGCCAAGGTCTTGATGATTTCTATTTCCATGGCTTCAATTCTAGCCATGGTCGAATTCAAGCAGTAGTAGACCACGTGAATTTTATCGCGCGGGTCGCCTTGACGCTTCTCAATCAGGAGATCCGACAAACTAGCTAAGACCTCCCGCTGGGATTCAGCTGTCAACTCCAGCCCCTTGGTATCATAGAGGGTCAGAGGCACGCCTTCCTTAGTAATGCGCACGAGTTGTTGAGTAATGGGTAGCCCGGCCCCTGTGCTTGCCAAATTTTCCCGGAAAAGGGCATTAATGAGCGTGGATTTACCACTCCCAGTTTTACCTGCTACTAGGACATTGAGGGGCTGCATCTTGTCAACTTCAGTCTGGGTTTTATTGAGTAACTCATCCACCAGCTGGGTGTTGACCCGACGCTTGAAAAGTTGATTTAGTTGGCGCATAGGCCACCTCCTGGACTGACATTAGTCGTTGTTGCGACTAGATAGAATAATCAAACGGAGCAATTGTAAGGCCGTAGCACTGGCTGCCGCCACATAGGTTAAGGCTGCTGCATTAAGCACCTTGCGGGCAGCTGGCATTTCTTCTGGGGCCAAAAGTTGGTTTTGTTCCAAAATTTTAAGTGCCCGCGCACTCGCATCGAATTCCACTGGCAGGGTCACCACTTGGAAGACTAGGACCAGGGAGAAGAGAATAATCCCGAATTGGACCAAGCCCATCAATTGGAAGATAAAGCCGGCAATAATAACTGGCATGGCCGCTGCTGAACCAATTTGGGTCACAGGCACTAAGGCATTACGCAAACGGAGCGGGAAGTAGTTCTCAGCGTCTTGAACTGCGTGGCCACATTCGTGGGCAGCAACCGCAACCGCTGCAACCGAAGTCTCCATATCGGTCGCATCAGACAGACGCAAGACCTTGTGGCGGGAGTCATAGTGGTCAGTCAAATCACCTGAAACATGTTCGACTTGAACATTGTTAATTAGAGTTTGTTGCAGAATAGCTTGCGCCACTTGGCGACCAGTCGTGCCCTTGCTAGTTTCCCATTCACTGTATTTACTGAAGGTGGATTTTACTTTCCATTGGGCATAACCAGCAAAAGCCATCCCGATAATGATTAAGAAGTAAGTTGGGTCAAATAAATATCTCATGGATATCCCTCCATTATTTTCAAGTTATACCTTATTATATCAAGTTTAAGGACCCTTGGCATCTTTTAGGCTAAGCCCTTTGGGAAAACTTAAGAAATCTTGCCTTTAAGCCTTATCCCTCAAGTCATGACAAATGTCACATCATGTCATGACAGGAGCTACTACTAGCCTCCGATTGCTTGGCCTATAATAAAACTATCAACAGCAAGGAGGGAACTATTATGAGTCTCATTAATGTAAAAGGTGTCGGCAAGACCATCAAAGGTCGCCCCATCTTACAAGATATCAACTTCTCAATTGAGGCCGGTGAATGCATCGCCCTCATTGGTCCTAACGGGGCCGGCAAGACCACTTTGATTGAACTCTTACTTCATGACAAAATCCTCAGCCAAGGGACCATCACTATTAAGGGTATGGCCGTAGGAAACCGCAAACTCAAAAGCACTATCGGCCTCCTTCCTCAGACTAACGAGCTCCCTAAGAACCTCAAGGTAAAAGAATTAATCAGCTTCTTCCAATCCATCTATGACTACCCCTTGACCCAGGAAGAAATTCAAGACATTTTGTGTTTCAGTCCTAGTCAATACAATCAGATGACCCAATCCTTATCCGGCGGTCAGCGTCGTCTTCTGGGCTTTGCTTTGACCTTGATTGGCCGTCCTTCCGTTCTCATACTAGACGAACCGACAGCTGCCATGGATACTTCGACCCGCCAACAGTTCTGGGAAATTATCCGTCGAATCAAAGAAACCGGGACTACCATTCTCTACTCTTCTCACTACATTGAAGAAGTCGAACATACAGCCGAACGGATTCTGGTTCTCCACCAAGGCAAGCTTATTCGTGACACGACCCCTCACCGTATGCGGTCAGAAGAATTAACCCAATTCTTTACCGTCCCAGTCCGCTTCCAAGAAGTCTTGTCCAAACGCCAAGACATTATGGACCTAACCGAAAGTAGTGATAGTCTGACCTTCCATACTAAGAATGGTGCTGAAGTATGGGCTGCCCTTAGCCAAGCGGGTTGTGACTTCAGTGAATTAGAAGTCGCGCGCCGCACCTTACTCAATAGTATTTTCGAAACCACCCGAGACGACCAAGAAAGCGAGGTAAAATAAAATGAAAAACTTACGCGCCCTCATCAAGGTAGAGACCTACTTTACATTACGCAATTGGCAAAGTTTAGTCATGGCCATCGGCATGCCCTTAGCTTTCTACCTTCTCTTCTCTGGTATCTATCAAGCGGAGATGCCTTATAGCTACAGAGTCTTCATGATGATTTCCATGACGGCTTCTTCTCTTCTAAGCTTCAACGTTTTCGCCCTACCCTATAATTTAACTGCAGACAAGCACACCAATTGGCGGCGTTTTCTTCACCATTCACCGGTGTCTGTGGTACAATATTACTTAGTAAAAGCCTTACGCTTTGCCTTTCTCTATTCCCTCGCCATCGGCGTGGTCTTCAGCTTTGGTGGCTTAGTTCGTCAAATTACCCTGCCGGTTGGTGACTATTTCATGGTCATTCTTATTCTCTTGGTCGGGATGATTCCCTTCTCCTTTATTGGGGCTCTCATTTCCTACTTACCAAGTGAAGAAACCATCTCCATGGTTGGGAACATCGCCTTTATGGCCATGTCACTCTTAGGTGGCCTCTGGATGCCTTTAATGTTTTTCCCTCAATGGATGCAAAACCTAGCCAAATGGATTCCTAGCTACCACTTAATGCAAATCATCCAAAACTGGTATAGTAACCGCGTCTGGGCATGGGATTCCATTCTAGCACTGATTGCCTATGGAATCTGCTTCTTAATCCTGATTGCCTTGGTGCACCGTAAAATTGAAGTAAAATAAGTACTTTAGAAGGAGGGACCAACGTGTTCCAACGTCTGAAAATTGCTATGAAACAGACTCACATCATGTTCTATATCAGTCTGGTCTTCATTCTATTCCCCGTTATTGAATCCATCAATCAGTCCCCCATCAATTGGGGGATTTTGGGCTTGACCTTTATCTTTTTAGTTTCCTATCTCTCCCTCTTATGGAGCCAAGACCAACGAATTGTCACCCTTAGTTGGATTTATGCGGCAGGCTATATCTGTTACTGTGCCCTTTCCCTCAATCCTAACTTTATTTGGTTCCTCTTTTATTTGGGCAATGTCATGGCCTATTGTTTTCCTCGTTCTTCCCTCTGGTCTTGGCGTTGGTTAAGTATTTATGGTATCGCCCTAGGCATCTATGTCTATCACACTTGGCGGGGCTTGGATTCCATTGAGTTATTCTATCTGGGCCTGCTAATTGGCTTCATCATCCTCTTTTCCATCGGGCAACGCTTCGGTCGATTGCGAGAGCTCATGCAGGAAAGAGAAGAAGCTAAAAATAAGCAAATCAACTTACTTTTAGCTGAAAATGAACGTCATCGAATCCGGCGTGACCTCCATGATAACCTAGGCCATCTCTTCGCCACCTTAGCTGTTAAGAGTGAATTAGCCACTAGCCTGATGGCACGTCAAAAATATGAGGCTGCCCAAGAACATGTTAAGGATATTCACAACCTGACTCAGGAAGCTATGCATCAGGTACGGGCTATCATCAACGACTTAGACCACCACGACTTGGCTAACGAACTCATCCGGCTGCAAGAAATGTTAGAAATATCTGGTATCCAGGTGGTCATTGACAATCAGCTAGCCAGCCTATCCTTGACACAGGACCAATCCTCCACCCTAGCTTTGTGCTTGCTAGAAGCCTGCAACAACATCATCAAGCACGCCCAAGCCAAGCATGTCCTAATCCGCCTCTGGCAGAACGATAATTTCCTTTACGCCTTTGTAGAAGACGACGGACAAGGTTTTGGCCCCGTGCAGGAAGGTGAACTCCACACCATCTTGGACCGCCTGCAAATTCAAGGTGGACAGCTAAACATCCTCAGTCGTCGCCAACCTACCCAAGTCCAACTTAAAATGCCCTACGAGAAAGGATAGGTGATTCCATGCGCCTCTTAATTGCAGAAGATCAAGCCATGCTTCGAGATGCCCTCTGTCAACTCCTAGAGCTGGAAGACCAAGTAGAAATCGTTCGCCCAGCCAAAAATGGCCAGGAGGCCATGGAAATTTTAGATAGCCAGACCGTCGATATCGCCCTCTTAGACATTGAAATGCCCTATGCCAGTGGTTTAGACGTGCTAGAGTGGGCTAAGACCCATCACCCTGAGGTCAAGATCCTCATCTTCACCACCTTCAAACGTCCCGGCTACTTCGAACGCGCTCTCAAAGCCGATGTCGATGCCTTCGTCCTCAAGGAACGCCCTGTCCACGCCCTCATGGCAACACTCGAAAATATCTTGGCAGGCAAGAAAGAATATGCGCCTGAGCTCGTTGATAGCCTCTTCACTCATCACAATCCCTTAACTCCACAAGAGCGCCAGCTCATGGCAGGCGTTAGAGAGGGCCTCTCCAACAAGGAATTAGCCCAGGAGCTCCACCTATCAGAAGGCACTGTTCGTAACTACATGTCTACCATTCTGCAAAAACTAAGCGCTAAAAACCGGGCGGATGCCATCCGTATCTGCCAAGAAAATGGTTGGTATTAAAATTTCGCAAAGAAAAAAAGACTGAGAAGTGGATGCTTCTCAGTCTTTTACTTTATCTTAGTCTTCTAAGTCCACGTTGTGGTATACACGTTGAACGTCGTCATTGTCTTCTAAGACTTCAATCAAACGCTCAAATTTAGCTAGGTCGTCCCCTGTTAAGGTCACTTCGTTTTGTGGCAAGAGGTCTAATTCTGCCACTTCAAACTCGCTAATCCCCATGGCTTCCAAAGCTGATTGGATGGCGTGGAAGTCATTTGGTTCCCCGTAAACGACAACAGAATCTCCTTCTTGTGTCACTTCGCGAACGTCGACATCGGCTTCTAACAAGCCCATCATGATTTCGTCAGCATCTTGGCCGGCAATAACGAAGACAGCTGTCGCGTCGAAGAGGTAGCTAACAGACCCGCTGACACCCATGTTCCCGCCGTTCTTACCATAGGCCGCCCGCACATCACTGGCAGTCCGGTTAACGTTGTTAGTCAAAGCATCCACGATAATCATGGAACCGTTTGGCCCAAAACCTTCGTAGCGGAGCTCTTGGAAGCTTTCATCGCCGCCACCTTTGGCTTTTTCGATAGCGCGGTCAATGACATGCTTAGGCACATTGTAGGTCTTAGCACGGTCAATGACAAATTTCAATTTTTGGTTACTATGGGGATCTGGATCGCCTTGTTTAGCAGCTACGTAAATTTCAATCCCGAATTTTGCGTAGACCTTACTGTTATTGGCATCCAACTTGGCTTTTTTTTCTTTGATGTTGGCCCATTTACGTCCCATTATTTCACATCACTTTCTCTTAAGATATTACTATTATAAGGCTAAGCCCCCGCCATGGCAAGGTCTGACACTCATTTACCTTACCCGCAGACCAGGCTATAATCAGAGGCTCCTAATAGCCCCCAACCTTACGAATGACTTTATAGACTTGGTTCGAAACCCAACGTCCCACCCGGGTATTAGCAGTCGTTAAACGCCCGAAAAAAGCATAACGCAAGACTTTGAAAGCCTCAGGATTACGTTCTTTTAGGAAATTCCAGAGATCTTGGCGCTTGGCCAAAGCTTCTGGCGTCCCAATACGATTGAGCAAGGCACTTGAAATGCTAGTGACAATCTCCAAGTGCTTAAGTAAATACTGGCGAATGCTAGGATGTAGCGGCTGGCTGAAGTCAACCGCTTCAATCAAGAGTCGGTTGACCTTAAGTTGCTGGTCAATCCGCCCCATCATGACCCGCTCATTGACCGACTGGTCATCGCGGCCAATCAGGTAACGATAGAAATCGACATCCAGATAATAGAGACGCCGAACATGCTGAATCGGTTGATAGACAAAGACATTATCTACATAGAAGGTATGTTCTGGCAAGTTAAGACCACAATCTCTCAGGAGTTGGGTCCGATAAATCAACGAGTGCATCATGAGATACTCGCCTACTGAGAAAGGCTTGACCTCGTCCCAGCCAAAGAACTGATTAATGGGCAGATTACGCTCGTAGCGGACCGTTCGCTTAGCGCCCTCCTCTCCCTGTTCATAAACATAATTAGTCAGGAGGACATCCACTTGGGTCTTCTCTGCTTCAAAGCGCTCCAAGGTCGCCATGACCGTAGTCAAAGCCGACTCATCCACCCAGTCATCAGAGTCTACCACCTTAAAATATTGGCCCGTCGCATGGGCTAGACCAGTATTGACTGCCCCACCATGACCTTTGTTAGCCTGATGAATGGCCTTAACTTGGTCTGGATAGCGGCGTTGATAGTCTTGAGCAATGGTCAAGGTTTCATCCTTAGAGCCATCATCAATGACCAAAATTTCAATCTGGTCGCCTGCCTGCAAGAGGGACTCAATAGCCCGCCCCATATAATCTGCGGAATTATATGAGGGGATTGCCACAGTTAGTAATTTCATTAAGTATTCTACCTTTCTAGTCGAAACATTGAAGTCAATGGCGCCTAGCCTTGGGCAGGCTTCTTGAAGAGGCGTTTGAGGCCAATACGGCCTTTTTTCTTATCTAAGACAGTGACTTCAACTTCCAAGATATCCCCCACAGCTACCGCTTCTGAAGGATGCTTGATGAATTTCTTGGATAGTTTGGAAATATGAATCAGGCCATCTTGCTTGACCCCGATATCTACAAAGGCACCGAAATCGACCACGTTGCGGACCACACCTTGTAGTTGCATCCCCACTTCCAGATCGTCTAAGGACATAACATCTTCCCGCAAAATCGGCGCAGGACCGGCATCCCGAATATCATGCAGGGGATGCTTGAGACCTTCAATAATATCTACAATGGTTGCCTGACCTACTTCTAGCTCCTGAGCTAGTTGGGCTGGTTTAAGGGCACTTAAGGCCTCCACAGCATGATCAGAGCCAATGGAGTCTAAGGCTAAACCAGCACGGTCCAGAATCATACGCGCTACCGCGTAACTCTCTGGGTGAATACCGGTCTGATCAAGTGGATTCTTCCCTCCGACAATCCGGAGGAAGCCAATAGCTTGCTCATAGGTTTTAGGACCTAGGCGTTTGACATCCTTAATTTGACGGCGGTCTTCAAAGCGACCTAACTCATCACGAAGGCTAATCAAGTTTTTAGCGGTCGTCGCGGTCAAACCCGACACGTGTTGCAAGAGGGAAACACTGGCTGTATTCACATCCACACCTACTCGGTTAACAGTGGTATTGACCACAAAGTCTAGTTCCTCGGTCAATTGCTTTTGAGCCACGTCGTGCTGATACTGACCCACACCAATGGACTTAGGATCAATCTTAATCAATTCAGCCAAAGGGTCTTGCAGACGGCGAGCAATGGAAACCGCGCTCCGCTCTTCTACCTGATAATCCGGAAATTCTTGACGGGCTAGTTCACTAGCTGAATAGACAGAAGCCCCCGCCTCGTTAACAATCATATATTTAACTGGTTGGTCCAAGGTCTTGATGACTTGAGCTACGAACTGCTCAGATTCCCGACTGGCGGTCCCATTCCCAATAGCAATGACTTCGACCCCGTGTGCTTTAATCAAGTCTGCCAATTGGCCGCTGGCCGCTTGACGTTGGCGTTCACCTGCTGGTTTATGAGGGTAAATAACACCTTTATCTAAGACCTTACCGGTTTGGTTAACGACCGCTAGCTTACAGCCTGTACGGTAGGCAGGGTCCAAGCCCAGCACTGTCCGTCCCTTAAGAGGTGGCGTCAGGAGCAAATGTTTGAGGTTGTCACCAAAGACTTGGATGGCTTGCTTATCTGCCCGCTCAGTCGCTTCATTACGAAGTTCCCGTTCAATGGCTGGAAAGATGAAACGTTTGTATGCATCTCGAATAGCCGCCTGCCCTAAGACACGCTTAGCTTCTGGGAGATTTTCAGCTAGGACATGCCGCTCCAAATAATTGAAGATTGGCGCTTCATCCACCTCAATAGATACGCTGATAACCTCTTCCTTCTCAGCTCGGTTGAGAGCTAAGGTCCGGTGCGCTGGTAGGTCGCTAAGTTTATTTTCGAAGTCATAATACATCGCATAGACTTGGTTAGGGTCCGCCTCTTCCTTCTTGAGCTTGGTCTTGAGGATGGCATTATAACGCATGTATTTGCGGATAAATTCGCGGTAGGCAGCATTGTCTGACACCCATTGGGCCAGAATTTCATGGGCACCGGCTAGAGCAGCTGCCACATCAGTAACTTCTTCGTTAAGATAGCCAGCAGCAGTCTCTTCGACGTCCCCTGCCTGCTCATTCAACAACCATTGAGCCAAAGGTTCCAGGCCTTGTTCAATAGCCACCATGGCCTTAGTACGACGCTTCTGCTTATAAGGTCGATAGAGATCTTCCACTTGTTGCAAGGTGCTAGCCGCTTCGATTTGCCCAGCTAATTCTGGAGTCAGTTTTTCTTGCTCATCAATCAGACGCTTAACTTCTTCCTTACGCTCGGCCAATTGCGTGACATAACGATAGCGGGTCTCAATCTCGTGGATTTGGACTTCATCTAGGGCGCCTGTTTTTTCCTTACGATAGCGCGCAATAAAAGGAATGGTGTTGCCTTCGGCCAAGAGCTCTAAGACGACACTGACCTTATCAACCGGCAACTTAAGTTCCTTTGCTACCTCTTGTACTTCATGTGTTAATGTTACTGTCATGATTTAATCGTCCACCTTTGGTGCGTCCGAAGGAACGCAGAATGTTTCGAGAAGGGTCTCGTGATTGATTCGGACAGCCAATAGATGGCCACCGTATACTGCACCGCCATCAATGCCAATCAAATCACCCTCACGATGCCAAACATGATGAGTCTGTCCATCGTCATTGAGCCGGCCAATTGGGGTGTGGCCGAAGATAATTGGCCGCCCAGTCTTATTAGGCAGCGTATGGAAGGGTTCGCGAATCCAGACAAAATCGCGACGCGAAGAATCTTTCCACTGGTCGACTTCCGGATTAACCCCAGCATGTGCAATGATGAAGTTGCCAAATTCTGTATAGAGGGGCAGGCTCTCCAACCAGGCTTGTAGCCACGGCTGAGTCTCCTTCAAGCAGTCAGACAGCAGCTGGCCCGATTGGTCTTCTAGCCTACTAGGCGTCGTCTCTAAAAATTCTGAGATGGTGGTCAAACCACCGTTACGTTTATAGCGGCCAAAGTATTTTTCTGGGTCCGTCAAGATCTCCAATAACATATCCTCATGGTTACCACAGAGACAGATAGCGCCATGACTGGCTTGAAGCTCCCTTACTTTTTCGACTGTAGCCTTAGACTTAGGTCCCCGGTCAATTAAGTCTCCCACAAAGATTAATTGTTGATCTTCTGGGCGCCAATGGATCAATAGTTCTTCCAAAAGATGGTACATACCATGGATATCCCCGATAACAAATGCTTCCTGCTTAGTCAAGGTCGTCGCCTCCTTCTCATTCAATCTTATATATTATAGCATAAAAGCCTTTAAAACACGATATCTAGCCCTGAAGCTCCTCGTTTATCAGACATTTTGTTACGAATTCTGCACATTTTCATTCTGCCTATTCTTGCAGTGTTCAAAAACACGAACATTTAATTTTTTTTGAAGACAAATCCTCTTAGAACTAGTTCTATCTGCCACTGTCTATGCTATACTCAATTCTGTTCTATTAATCCAAACACTAGGAGGCTATTATTTTGGAACGTTTGTTCAAATTACGTGACCATGGAACGACCGTGGTAACTGAATTTATTGCAGGGATTACCACCTTCCTTGCCATGGCATATATTGTCTTTGTCAACCCGTCTATTCTGTCTCAAACCGGCATGCCTAGCCAAGCTGTCTTCCTAGCTACCCTCTTTGCGGCAGCTACCTCTACACTGGTCATGGGCCTTTTCGCTAATGTCCCTTATGCCTTGGCTCCAGGTATGGGCCTCAATGCCTTTTTCACCTTCACCGTCTGCTTCGGTCTAGGTTTCACCTGGCAAGAAGCCTTAGCCATGGTTTTCCTGTGCGGTGTTTTCAACATCCTGATTACCGTCACTAAAATCCGCAAGCTCTTGATCGTTTCCATCCCAGAATCCCTACAACATGCTATTTCTGCTGGGATTGGGGTCTTCATCGCCTATATCGGGGTCAAGAATGCAGGCTTCTTAAACTTTACAGCCTCCGGTTCTAGCATCCTTTCTGTTAATGGCGGCCCAGCTAGTGCTACTCAATATACTGGCGGGGTTACCAATATCGTAGCTGATTCCGGTATCGTCCCATCCTTGGTCAACTTCACTCAGCCATCTGCAATTCTCGCTTTGATTGGCTTAGCTATCACCATTATCCTCATGGTCCGTCAAGTCAAAGGCGCCCTTCTCTTAGGGATTGTAATCACTACCGCCTTAGCCTTTCCAATGGGCCTAATTGACCTATCAAGTGCCAACCTAGCACAAAATTCTCTTGGTAATGCTTTTGGGGAACTAGGTCAAACCTTCTTAGTTATCTTCCGTCCAGAAGGTCTTCCAGCCCTCTTTTCAGACTGGAGCCGCCTTCCATTAGTGTTAATGACCATCTTCGCCTTCAGTCTTTCTGATGTCTTCGATACCATCGGGACCTTCGTAGGAACTGGTCGTCGGACTGGCATCTTCTCCGCTGAAGACGAATTAGCCCTACAAAACAGCTCAGGATTCAGCTCAAAAATGGATAAAGCTCTCTTCGGAGATTCAATCGGGACTTTGATTGGTGCCCTCTTCGGGACATCTAACACGACCACCTATGTGGAATCTGCCGCTGGGATTGGAGTTGGTGGCCGAACAGGTCTTACTTCTGTCGTCACCGCCTTACTATTCCTAGCGACCATGTTTATTGCACCTTTTGTTAGCCTAGTACCGACTGTTGCCACTGCGCCTGCCCTTATCATTGTCGGGGTCCTCATGATGGCTTCCTTCAGCGATCTCAACTGGACTGATTTCGCCGAGGCAGTGCCAGCTTTCTTCTCTTCCATTTTTATGGGCTTCTCCTACTCTATCTCTTACGGTATTGCAGCAGGCTTTATCACCTACGCTATCGTGAAAGTAACGCAAGGCAAGGCCAAGGAAATCCACGCTCTCTTGTGGGTCTCCATCGCCCTCTTTGTCCTTAACTTCATTATTTTAGCCCTTATTTAAGGGCATCTCATCACTAGCAGAGACTCTGTCTCTGCTTTTTTCTTGCCATAAAAAAACTGAGGCCCTAGGCCTCAGTTGCTTATGCTTATTGTAACCAAGTAAAGTGCTGGTAATGGCTGTTGATTTGCTCCCAATCTTCAGGACCAAAATGAGCCAGGGCCTCTTTCATCAAAGTGGCTAAATCAGTCGTCGACAAGGTCTTCATTTGATCGCTTGAGAACATATGATAGTCGCCCCCGCCACAGGCCCGATATTGGGTTAGAGCTAGGGTATAAGTGGCATCCAAATCCAGTTCTTGACCCTTACGCTCATCCACGATACTTACCACACGTTGACCAACTGGTTGAGTCAAATCTACTGTAGTCATCAAGCCACTGAATACATCAAAGTTATAGTGCTTAGGTTTAGGCGCAATGTAACTTGGATTAATGGCCTTACGCCCACTCTGATCTAGCACCAGATAGTTGAGATCAAACTCTAAGGCATCCTTGATGGTCTGACCACTTACCTCAACAGTCGCAATCAGATTATAGTAAGGATAACTAGCTAGCAGAATTTCATTGGTGATAGGGCCACGAAAATCTTTAAAGGCCTCATTAACTAAAGCGATGGCGCTAAAATCGGCCCCTGTTTCCCGCAATTGCAATTGATTAAGGAACTCAATATAAGGATGTCCATAGACGCGCGCTTCAAAAACATCATTTGTGACAGGTAAAAGAGGTGCCTCTCCTAGGACTTGATTCAACCAAGCCGCCCCTTGGCTAAGCTCTGGTTCCATGACCTCTTGCACCGCCTGGCTGGGACTAGTTTGACTGGTTTCGTGCAAGCTAGCTTGCCCAGAAATAACCCGATGGTCTTGATCCAAGTCTAAAGTAACTTCCGCTACATACTGGCCAGCAAAGCCTGGTTGCACTACCCAGGTCTGTCCAACTTGTTGGCAAATCACACGGTGTTGGTGCCCTGTTAAGAGCACATCTAGGCCTGGAATTCCTTGCAGCATCTCAGCCCCACGGTTTTCGCCTGTTAAAGCTTCAAGGGGTTCAAAGCTATCCAAATCCCGTTCAAAACCACCATGATAAGCTAAGATAAGAACGTCCACCTGAGGTCTGATAAGCTCAGCGTATTCCTTGGCAACCTCATAGGCATTGAGGAAGGCTAGTCCTTCATAGTGCGCCGGCAATTCCCAGTGGGGAATGTATTCTGTTGTCACCCCAATAATCCCAATCCGGATGCCGTCACGTTCAGTAATGACGTAAGGTTGGCCGAGTGCTGGTTGGCCCGTTTCCCGCCAGACAATGTTGGCACATAAAATCGGTGCCTCTAGCTGATTCAAAATATTATCACGATAGTCTTGGCCAAAGTTGAATTCGTGATTACCAATTAATTGATAATCGTAGCCAATTTTATTCATAGCCCGAGCAAAGACGCTACCGTCGCCCGCTTCCTGCTTGCAGTAAGTGGCGAAGGAAGAACCCTGTATAAAGTCTCCTAAATCAATCGTTAGAACAGGATGATTAGCTTTTTCTTTCAATTTTTCAATAGTTGCTGCTGTGTTGAGCAATGAGCGCTCAGCATTTTCTGGAGCTTTGAGCCAGAAACCATGTGTGTCGCTGGTCATCAAGATGGATAATTGCCGCATAGTACGCCTCCTTAGTCTTAGCCTTCCTATTATACAGCATCCCGCCAAGCCTCTCAAGTAGCCTAATAAAGTCAAAATAAAAAAGGAAAAGACCAAGAGGTCTCCAGCCCCTCAAGGTCTTTTCCCAAGTCAGTCAAGAAAACGAGCGATGCCTTACCCCCACGTAAGGTCGCACCATTTTCCGGCAGTGCACTCCTTGCATTGCCTAAGTCTATCATACAGCACTTGATTGGCAATGAAAAGGCTTATAGGTGGTCTGTAGATGAAGCTTAACACTTCTGACATCTGGCCTTTATTTGATTGCAAATATTACACTCTTGTAACATTTGCCTAGACCAATCCTAGGCAAGAGCCTCAATTTGATCTAATAAATGATCTACGTAGCCGATTGCTGAACGCAAGGCACCAGCATCCGCCATAGATACGCCGGCATGTTCGGCCAAGGCCAAAGGCCCCATGGTACCACCAGCTTTAAGAACTTCTAGCCATTTGTTGATTGTAGTTTGATCACCAGCAGCAATCTTCTGCCCTACAGCCGTCCCAATGGTCAAACCAGCTGAGTAGGTGTAAGGATAGAGGGCCATGAAGTAGTGCGGCTGACGCATCCAAGTCAACTCTGCGCCTGGATTAATTTCCAGGGCATCACCCCAGAATTCTTTAAGGGTCTCTAAGAAGAATTGGTTGAGACTGTCGGTATTGAGGAATTCATCACGGTCTACCGCTTCTAGCACCTTGCGTTGGAAGTGTGCTTCCAAGAGGTGGGTGACCATGTTGTGGAAGTAGGTCCGAGCAATAAACTCAGCAATCAAGGTCCGTTTTTGCGCGGCTTCTAAAGGTTGGCTGAGCAAATATTGACACATAATCACTTCATTAGCCGTTGAAGGCGCCTCGATAAAGTAAAGGCTGGCTTCTGGTGTAATAGGCGATACATGCTGGTTGGTTAACTGGAAGTGCCCCGCATGACCCAATTCATGAGCCAAAACAAGAACTTCGCTGAGTAAGCCTGTCCAGTTAAGCAGAATATAGGATGGGCCATCGGCTACCGTCGCACAGAATCCTCCGGTTGATTTGGTCTGGTTCATTGGATAGTCAATCCAACGCTCATCGAAAGCGCGCCGCACAACTTCTTGATAGTCAGGGCCAAGGACCTTGAAGGTATCTTCTACCATGGCACGGGATGCCTCTATACTGATGGTTTCAGCAGGTTCTTTAGAGAATGGCATCTTAATATCTGCCAAAGAGACTTTATCCAAGCCCTGCTCAGCTGCCAACAAGCGCGCGTAGCGTCGCATCACTGGCGCAAACTCTGACATGATAACATCAATTTGGCGGTTATAGGCTTCGCGGCTCACGTCTTGCTTAAAGAGTTCGTAATCAATGATTGAGTCAAAACCGCGCAACTTAGCTTCCTTCTTGCTCGTTTGCACATAGTTGAGGTAGTTAGCTGCTGCCGTGTGTTGATAGCGCGCCAAGCCATCATGGAAAGACTTCCATGAAGCATGACGTAATTCATAGTCGCTAGCCCCCTCGTAGTCCCCCTCAAATTTGACGAAACTATTTGGATAGGTCTTACCCGACACTTGGAAATCGTCGAAGGTCAAGTCCTGGAACTTGAGGGTTCCATAGAGAGAATATTGGTTGTAGAGCGAGCTCTGGAAACTAGATAAGAGCTCTTCAACCTCCTTAGAAAGGACGCTAGGTTTTAAACGCAAGACTTCATTGAGGTAGCCCGCATAGCGCTTGCCCTTGTCAGATTGACTAAACTCTCTCAGGTAGGCTTCATCCAAGGCTGATAACTCTGGTGCTAGAAAGGCAAGCTTAGCCCCTACTAATTCGAAGAGTTGATCTAAGCCCACCGCATTGGCTTCATTCTGAGCATCTAGTTTATCGGTCTCATAGGCTAGTGAACCATAATGAGAGACCCAGGAAATGGCCACTTGAATAGCCTCATAGTCGGCTAAGGCCTTTTCTAATTGTTGCGCTTGACCCAGAGTGCCCGCATAGTTAGCTTCAAATTCCGTCACCTGTTTCTTCAAGCCCTCTACGGCCACTTCATAGGCCGCCTGGTCTTGATACAAGAGACTTAAATCCCAGGTCTCTGCCAGAGGCAGTTCCTGTCTTAAAGGTAATGACATCTTACTTTCCTCCTTGTTCTGCACGTAATTCAGTGATAAAGTGTTCAATGCGCTCAAAGGCTTGTTTGAGTTCATCGATTGAGTAGGCATAAGATACCCGTACGAAGCCTTCGCCCGACTGGCCAAAAGCTGAGCCCGGCACAACCGCCACCTTGTGCTCTCGAATCAGACGGGTGGCAAACTCTTCTGAACTTAAGCCAAATTGACTAATATTCGGGAAGATGTAGAAGGCGCCAAAAGGCTCAAAGCATGGAATGCCTAAGCGTTTGAGCTCCGCCATCAAATAGCGTCGACGTTGATTATAGCTGTCACGCATCATTTCCACATCACTAGCCCCATTCTTAAGAGCCATGGTGCCCGCATACTGGCTCATAGTTGGCGCAGCCATAATAGCAAACTGGTGAATTTTCACCATCTGAGCCAGAATTTCTTCAGGGCCACAACAATAGCCCAAGCGCCAGCCGGTCATGGCATAGGCCTTAGAAAAGCCATTGATATAAATAGTCCGTTCAACCATACCCGGCAAATCAATGAGGGAATAGTGCTTCTTGCCGGTATAAGAAAGCTCGCTATAGATTTCATCTGTAATAACCAAAAGATCGTGGCGTACAATCACTTCAGCGATTGCTTCCAAATCTTCCTTGGACATCACTGCCCCGGTCGGGTTATTGGGGAAGGATAAAATTAAGGCCTTAGACTTAGGTGTAATCGCAGCCTCTAACTCCTCCGCCGTCAATCGAAAATCATTAGCTTCCTTAAGCGGAATAGGTACTGGCACGCCATCCGCTAGGGTAATACATGGTAAGTAGGAGACATAGCAAGGTTCATGATAAATCACTTCGTCCCCAGGTTCTAAACAAGCCCGCAAGGCCAAGTCAATGGCCTCAGATCCCCCGATTGTGACTAAGACCTGAGTGGCCGGATTGTATTGGACCGCGTGATTGCGCGCGATGTAATTAGAAATCTCAGTTCGTAATTCCATCAGCCCACGGTTAGCTGTATAGAAAGTCCGGCCTTTCTGAAGGGTGTAAATCCCCTCTTCGCGCACATGCCAAGGAGTATCAAAATCGGGTTCTCCCACCCCTAGCGAAATGACATCTTCAATCTCATTGGCAATATCGAAGAATTTGCGAATCCCAGAGGGTTGAATGGCTTGAACTTTCTGGTTGATAAAACGATGACTCATGGAGTGACCACCATCCGTTTGTGTTTGTCATCCTTGACGAACATGGTGCCGTGGTCTTTGTATTTCGTTAAGATAATATGAGTCGCTGTTGACTGAACTTCTTCAATCACAGACAAACGGCTAGAAACAAAGAGGGCAATTTCCTTCATCGGCGCCTTCTTAAGTTCAACCAAGAAGTCAAAGCCCCCAGACATAAGGTAGAGGGAGTCTACCTCTGGGAAAAGATAGATTTTCTCTGCAATTCGGTCAAAACCTTGGCCACGCTGTGGGTTAACCTTCAATTCGATAATGGCAGACACACTTTGATCGTCGGTCTTGTCCCAGTTAATTAGGGTATGATAACCGACAATAATACGGTCGGCTTCAAGTTCTGCAATGGTTTTGATGACTTCTTCTTCGCTATAACCTAGACGAACAGCCAATTCAGCTGGTGAAATTCTACTGTTACTTTCTAATACTTTTAAAATCGCTTGGCGTTGATTCATGGTGAAACCTCCTACTAGACTTGTGGCCAGTCTCTGCTGACGCACCTTATTCCTATTATAGCACAAAGCAAGGCCAAGACGAAAGGCCGGAGGTCAGTGCCAAGCAAGTCAAATCTGCGCTAGAATAAAGAAAAAGCCGAGCGACCTCTTAAGGCTACTCAGCAAGTCATATTTAGAGAATTAATCCCCAACTTTGATTCGGTCGGTAAGATCTCCTGATTGACTAAAATCAATCGGATAATCTAGGCTAGGTTGCGGCATCTGGTAGCCCAGATAGGTCACAGCAAAGTCCTTGAGCCGGGCGCCAATTTCACGAAATTCACGTTTGAATCGGGTTGAAGCTGCCTCTTCAGCCGCCAGCCCTACCGCCTGTAGGCCTAAGCCACGTGCCAACATAAGCGCACGAGAGAGATGATAGCCCTGGGTGACGATAATAACTCGTTCCTGTCCCAAAACGTGTTTGAGTCGATAGAGGCTATCATAAGTCGAGTAGCCCGCATGGTCTAAATAAATCCGTTGACTGGCAACCCCATGCTGAACCAGATAGTCCTTCATGACTGCCACTTCATTATAATATTGATTGGTGTGGTCGCCACTCATGATGAGGGCCTTATTTGGAAAGGTCTCAGCTAGCGTAAGAGCCGAATTTAACCGTCCTGCCAAGACCTTACTTGGTTCCTTATTGTCGATAATTCCAGCCCCCAGCACCAGAATAGGCACCTGGTCGTCGGCCCAATCGGAGGCTTGGATCTCTTGAGGAGTCTTAGTTTGGAATTGGGCGCTCGCAATTACCCAAAGGTTAAGAACTAGAACTAATAAGAGTCCTAAGCTTGCTAGGCCAAGAATTGCTTTAAAAATTGATAGAATCATTTTCACGCGCCTCCCTCCTTCTCAAATATCTCAGCTTTTATAGTATAACAGTATCCTGAAGAGAAGTCTAAAATTGTCAGTCCTGTTGCGAAATTTAACCCAGCTGTTATCCATTTGTCACGGACTCTGCCGATTAACTATGGTAGACTATAGAAGATTACCCCGAGGGCTCCAGCCCCAAACTATCAAATATCCCATAGAAAGAGGAAACCCCATGAAATTACGCCATATCTTTTTATTTTTGCTGGCCATTGTCTTAGGTGCCGGCGCCACGATTCTCTATCTCAAACTCCAAGAACCTGTACGCAAGAACAATCAGACTCAAGAATCGAGTTCTAGCCAGTTAATCAGCCAATCTTCTTCTAGTAAGCCTGAATCTAGCAGTAGCGTCTCTTCCTCTTCAGAGCCACCCCAGTCTTTCCTGAATGAGAGTATTCCAGAAGACGCTAGCTACAAGAAAACGGTCTTACCTGCCGAAATGGACGGTAACGAACTCAACAAGAAAATCAACGAATTCTACCAAGCCAACTACTCAGCAGAAGAGAAGGCTGCTAGCCAACAAGCACTTAGCCAACAAGAATTAGCAGATTTGCAAAACTACTTGGATCAAGCTGGCAATGTCAGTGGTTTGGAAACTAAGGTCGATCAAATCGCGGTTAAGTTAGGCAACCAAACCAGTTACGTCGTTCGTTTAGTTGTGCCAATGACTCGCCAAGAAGCCAACAGTCGCGTCAAGGATAGCGATATCGAACTCATGAACCAAGCCTTATCCTATGTCGGCAATCGCCTAGTCTTGGTAGCCTACTATGATCAAGCTAAGCAAGCGGTGGTGCCTGTCAGCCTATCTAACAGCTCCCGTCCCGCTCTCTTCTACTACAACGTCCAACCTTAAAGTAAATCGAAGGCCATCTATCACTTGGGATAGGTGGCCTTTATTTGCTTGGAAAAGGCTAATTTTCAGCTGAGTCTCGAACCGTGTCAATGCCTAAAACTACTGCCAGAACTAATACCGGATGAATCGTCTCATCATAGATTTCAATCTCGAAGGTATCGGACCAGGTCATAATCTTGCTCCGAATGGTCGCGATAATTTCTCCATCTGCATCATAAAGACTACAGCCCTTAAGCCAAGAAATACCATCCACTGTCCAACCTAGACCTTGAATCGATAAACGGGTACTTAAGATACTGAAGCGCTCTTGAATGGTCGCCACTGCTTGGCCGCCAATACTAATCGTTAGGCGTTGGAAGAAGAGACGCCACATAGCCTGAGTCACCGTCGCTAAGGCTGTTCCTGTCTTGGCATCTAGAATGGTCATCTGGCGACGAAGCCAGGGCATACGACCTCGAACTTGATAGACTACATTCCCTGCTTCATCATAAATCTCAAAGTTTTGGCGAATAGACATAAAATGTTGTTCCATATAGAATTTCATCATATTCTCTCCCTTACTTGTGATAGGCGTGCCCCTTCATAATCCGAAAAGCCCGGTAAATCTGCTCGACTAGGACCAAGCGCATGAGTTGATGAGGTAAAGTAATCCGTCCAAAGCTGACCCGCCATTGGGCTTTTTGTTTGAGTCGCTCCGCTAGGCCTAGGGAACCACCGATAATAAAGCTTACCCTACTTTGACCATGTAGGGCCATGCGGTCCAAACGCTGGGCTAAATCTTCAGAAGAGATTAGATCTCCTTCAATGGCGAGGACAATGACCTGACGGCCAGCATCTAATCGAGCCTCTATGCGCTCTGCTTCCTTATCTAAAACTTGTTCGATTTCGAGGGGGGACATTTTCTCTGCGGTCGCTTCATCGGCCACTTCAACGATAGAAAGGTTGGCATAGGCGCCAAGTCGCTTGGTATATTCAGCAATCCCTTGTTTGAGATATTTCTCCTTGAGTTTGCCGACACAGATAATTTCAATTTGCATCCTAATTCCTCCTACCATTATCATAGCATTTTTTGATGATTTTTTGTATGATAATAAGGAATTGAATTAGAATCGAGGTTCTCGCTATGCAAGATCTATTCTCCCCGAGCAAATGGACCGCAACCCAGAAGCTAACCGTTAGCTTTCTGGTGGTTATTTTGACCGGGAGCTTTCTCCTCTGGTTGCCTATTTCCAACCAGCCAGGAACACATCAATCTTATTTAGACCATCTTTTTACTGCCGTCTCTATGGTTTGTGTGACGGGTTTGACCGTCCTATCCATTAAGGACACCTATACGGTCTTTGGCCAAATTGTCGGTATTGTCCTTATGCAGATTGGGGGCTTAGGGCTCATCACCCTGATTTCTGTCAGTCTCTTCTACCTGAAGCGACGCATTTCGCTCAAGGACCAAACCACCTTGCAGATGGCCCTTAACCGTAATACCAACGACAATTACAAGGACTTTCTCTTTAATGCCTATCGCTTCACCTTCGCAGTAGAAGCCATTGGCGCCCTAGTTCTGATGACGGACTTCATCCCACGCTATGGTTGGGCAAAAGGCGCCTTCAATGCAGTCTTTGTCGCTGTTTCTGCTTTCTGTAATGCTGGTTTTGACAACTTAGGTAGCAACAGTCTCCAAGACTTCGTCCTCAATCCGACAGTTAACTTTACGGTTGCCCTACTCATTATTGCGGGAGGGATTGGTTTCACCGTCTGGGCCGAGCTGAGGGAAAGGCTGAGTCACTACTTCCATTCTCGTCCGCGACTTTTGCGTTTGAGTTTCCGCCGCTTGAGTTCCCACTCCCGCCTGGCACTTATTGCGACTGCTTCCTTGCTTTTAGGTGGGGCCTTTATTACCTGGTTATCAGAACTCAGACATAGCTCAACTATCGGTAACTATAATATCTTCCAACAGTGGATGATTTCTTTCTTCCAGTCTGCTGCCTTCCGTACGGCCGGCTTCTCGACATTGAACTATGAAGCGACCCATCCCTTCACTAACCTAGTTTATATGATTCTCATGCTGATTGGGGGAGCACCTGGCGGTACAGCCGGTGGGATTAAGGTCACCACGGCAGCCATCATGTTCTTACTCTTCCGTTCTGAGCTAAAGGGCCACACTGAAGTGACCTTCCATAAACGAGTTATTCCAGCCAGCTCCGTTAAGCAGGCAATGACCATCATCCTCTTTTTCTTCACGGTCTTAATGATTGGCTACTCACTCTTACTCTTGGAGCATCCAGATTTGAATCCTTACCATCTCCTCTTCGAGGCCATTTCTGCTATGGCCACTGTGGGTTCTTCAGCAGGGATTACCTCACAGCTTACGACTTGGGGACGTATCATTATTATGGGGATGATGTTCTTGGGCCGGGTAGGTCCCTTTACCGTCTTCCTCAGCTTGCTCCAACGTGACCGCAAAGAAATTCACTATGCCGATACTGACATATTAATCGGCTAATCAGAAAGGATCTGTTCACTTATGAAACCAAAACTCAATACCCGGATTATTGGCGTCTTAGGCCTGGGGGTCTTTGGCCGAACCGTTGCAAAAGAACTTAGCAAATATGATGTTGACGTCATCGCCATCGACAATCGACAAGCCAATGTCCAAGACGTAGCGGACTATGTTACTAAAGCAGCCGTAGGCGACATTACCGATTATGACTTCTTGAAAAACATCGGTGTTAAGGAATGCGACATTGTCATTATCGCGACCGGTACTAACCTGGAAAGCTCTGTACTCGCGGCTATGCACTGTAAAAAATTAGGCGTCCCTCGAATCGTGGGTAAGGCACGTAGCTTAACCTTTGAAGAGGTCCTCTATGAAGTAGGCGTCCATGTAGTGGTCTCTCCTGAACGTGACTCCGGTGTACGTTTAGCCTCTAAGATTCTCCGTAATAAGATTGACGAAGTACTACGATTAGACGATGATACCTCGATTGTCGAATTTACGGCGCCTGACGCATGGGTAGGCAAAACCGTCTTAGAATTAGACTTGCGTCGCAAGTACGAACTTAACCTGATTGGTATGCGGGAAGAAAAAGGTGAGAAGTTAAATTCTTCTATTGCCATCAACCACCCAATTGAAGCCAACACTATTTTAGTCGCGATGGCTAATTCTCATGTTTTCGAGAAATATGACTACTTAGGCTACTTTAACGACTAAACCTACTATCATAAAAAGCCATGGTTTGAAACCATGGCTTTTTTGTCTAGAGACGGCGACGGCGCATGAGGATGAGGCCGATGGCTGCAAGCACCAATAGTGCTCCTACTAGCAAGAATGGCAGGCGGTCCACTTCACCTGTGTTTGGCAGGCCTTTCTTATTTTCTCTCTTGCTTTCTTTCTTAACCTCTACCTTACTTGAGCTTTGACTTTCTTTTGATTCAGATTTAGACTCAGAAGACTTAGATTCGTTAGGTTTTGAAGACTCGTTCGGCTTGGATTCACTTGGATTAGAAGCTGAGGATTGGGAAGACTCAGCTGGTTTGGATTCTGCTGGCTTAGACTCTGAAGCTTGTGATGCCTCTGCCGGTTTCGATTCTGCTGGCTTAGACTCTGAAGCTTGCGATGTCTCAGCTGGTTTGGATTCTGTTGGCTTAGATTCTGAAGTTTGTGCGCTCTCTGCTGGCTTTTGTTCAGGCTTAGGCGCTGGCAATGAAATAACGGGTAGTACTTGTTTATCAGATTCATCTTCCAGTGGTAACTGCGCCAAGTAGCTATCGAATTTTTTCTTGAGCGCCGCAAAGTTTTGAATGGTTTGGCTGGCATCATAAACGCTAGCGGTCACCATACCTTCAGATGTTTCGCGTTCTTTGGTTGGTTTATATTCCTTAACACCCGCCATACCGTCTTTTTCAAGACCTTGTTCTACTAGCCACTTATGAGCTGCAGAGACAGCTTGATCACGGTTACCCTCTACCAAAAAGTAGAAAACAAGCCCTTCTGTATTATCTTGGGCATTGATCAGAACATAGCGCACAATGCTGTGCTCCTTAGCTTGCGCTACTTGGCTGGCCTCTGCCTCATTATTTGACGCGGTAGCTTGTGCGGTGACCGGATAGCTTCCTAAAACACCGGCTACCAAACCCAAAACTAAAATTCCTTTCGACCACTTTTTCATGGTGAATCGCTTCCTTTCCTTTTGTTACACTTATTGTAACTCTGTTACAGGAGTATTACAAGTGAATCTTTGTTTTTTATCATTTATTTCCCGGATAATTCATAAATTCGCCACATTTCCCTTATTAACGGTTCCATTTCAGCACACTAAATATTACAAAAGTATTACAAAGATAAAAAAGCCCCTATTTTCATAGGGGCTCAAAGCTTTTATTTAACCTTGGGTCAAACGTTTGCGAATGTAACTAGAGCTATACTCAACAATCAGGATAAAGGCAATCAGACCAATCAAAATGGCTCCTACTTCATCCCATTTGTAACCGTTAATAGCAAAGGTCAACGGTGCCCCAATCCCGCCGGCTCCAACAACCCCTAAAATCGTGGCGTCACGTAGGTTCATATCGAAGCGGAAAATCAGGGTGGAAATTAAACTAGACCAAAGTTGGGGAATAATCCCACAGCGAATTTTCTGGAAGGTGGAACAACCAGCCGCATCCAAGGCCTCTAGTATGGAATCATCTAAATCGTCAATGGTTTCCGAGAAAAGTTTGGAAATCATCCCAATCGAAGTGACCGATAGGGTCATGACCCCAGCGAAAGCACCTGGACCAGTTACACGAATAAACATGAGCCCATAAACGAAACTTGGAATAGTCCGAACCGCCATCACAAAAAGGCGTGTGATGACCGTAATGGGCATTGGCATGACTTTACCTGAAGCCAGAAAGGCCAAAGGGATAGAGAAAACAGCTCCTACAATGGTTCCCATAAAAGCAATGGCTGCTGTTTCTAGGAGTAGGTGGAGTACACCACTCTCCCCTAAACCAAGTAAGGTTTCCAGGTTAGGATGGAAAATCCCGCTAATAATATTGAAGGCAATAGTTGGGCCCTTTTCAGAAATATCAATAGAACCCAAGGCCGACCAGGACCAGACAATAAGTACTACTAAACCTAGCACCCATAAGGCCTTAAAATACTTGTCCGAGCTACGCGATTCATACATTTCATTAATCTTATCAATCATGGCGCGGACCTCCTAAGTTAGTTTAGAGCGCAAGTAGCGACTGGTATACTCGATAATCAGGACCGTCACATAGAGAGCAACTAGAATCATGCCCAAATTCGTGTACTCACGCCAAGCGATTTTCTCATTCAAGATGACCCCAATCCCACCGGCGCCAACCCATCCCAGAATGGCCGCATGGCGGACATTCCCTTCAAATGTATAGAGTGAAGAGGCCAGATAGGATGGTAAGACTTGAGGCAGAATGGCTCCCATAAAACTATAGACACGGTTAGCCCCCAGGGCTTCCATGGCTTCAAAAGGTTTCATATCGACCGTTTCAATCATCTCATAGAGTTGCTTAGCCATAAAGGAGAAGGTGAAGATGGCAATAGCCACCGTCCCGGCAAAGGTCCCAATCCCAAAGATCAGGGTTAAAACACTGGCATAAATCAAGGTTGGCACTGTTCGAATCAAACTTAGGACTAATTTCATAGAGCCGGTTACCCAACGATTGACAACCATGTTGTAAGAAGCAATCACAGCGGCTGGGATAGCCAGCAAGGCTCCAATGACAGATCCTAAGATAGACATTTTAATGGTGTCTAAGAGTGGTCCTTGAACGGATGACCAGTAATCCCAGTTAGGTGGATACATCCGCCCTAAAATAACAAAGAACTGATTTCCTCGCTTGAGCAAGGTCGACATCTTGAAGCCAGTTAGCTCTATAGAATAATAGAAAGCTAGGACAACCAAGATGAGATAAAGCCAGGTTAGAGAAGGTTTTTTGCTGATGGTTTTACCGTTTGGGAGGGTACGGGTTCGTGGCCCCCACAAACGATGCCAGAATGCATTCATCATCATATCCCCCTATTCAATCGCTTGGCCCTTGTAAATCACATCCAAAATTTCAGGAGTGACTTGGTCAGAGGGACCATCATAGACAACTTCCCCATCACGAATACCAATGATCCGCTCGCAGTATTCCAGCGCTAATTCCACATGGTGAATATTGAGTAAAATCGAAATCTTGTCATCGCGATTAATCGCTTGGAAATCTTCCATTACGGCTTTGGCAGTCACAGGGTCTAAGGCTGCAACCGGCTCATCGGCTAGAATAATCTCTGGATTCTGCGCCAGAGTACGTGCTAGGGCCACCCGTTGTTGCTGCCCCCCGGAGAGTTGATCTACCCGAGTGTAGGCTTTTTCTAGGATGCCTACGCGGTCCAAGGCGGTCAGCGCTCGAATTTCTTCTTCTTTCTTATAGTAACCAATGAGAACCCGCCAAAAAGGAATATCTGGTACAAAGGCATTCATCACATTGCTGATGACAGATGCCCGCGTTACTAGGTTGAAAGACTGGAAGATCATGCCAATTTTACGGCGAAAACGACGTAGACTTTGGCCTTTCAATTGACTAACGTTGGTCCCATTAACGGTTAGCTCCCCTTCACTAATAGGATGCATACAGTTGATGGTCCGGATTAGGGTAGATTTCCCCGCCCCAGATAAACCAATAATCCCAACAAACTCACCTTGTTCTATGGTCAAGTTGACATTCTTCAGAGCCGTCACCCCATTGGGATAGCGCTTGGAGACATTCTTGAACTCTATCATGTGTAATCCTCTCTTCTCATTATAATGGCAGACAAGAAGCAATCCTTAGAAATACTTCTGTTGTCTGTGCTCTCTTATCACAAAAAGAGCAGAGCCTCACCGAGACTCTGCCGTCTTGAGCGTCATGCGGACTAGTTGCCCTTAATTAATTTTTGCGCTTCGCGCTCTTTGTTGTAGTCTTCGTCTTTGGCTTCTTTATAACCGGTGTGGTTGTAAATCTTGATGACTTTCTTACCTTCTTCGGTCTTAGCAATATCCATCAAGGCTTTCTTGATTGCTTCGTTCAATTCAGGTGAAACAGTTGTGGAAGTCTTGCTAGCAGATACAGTATCGTTGACGATGTCTGGCGTTACGCCGATAACGTTAGTTGCTTCCCAGATAGGTGCTGAAGCGCCCATTTCTTTTTGCCACTTGTCAACGTTGTCGCGACGTAGGTCAGCATAACCAACAACAATATCCACTTGTTCAGCAGCCAAACGGGTCATGGCATTGGTATAAGAATCAGATTGTACCACGTTAGCTAAATCGGTAATCTTCTTGCCAAAGTTTTCTTTGAGCCAGAGGGTTGGATAAATGTAGCCAGATGCTGATGAAGATGAGAGAACAGTCCATTTAGCAGAGTTGAGGTCGTCCCAAGTTAACTTCTCACCCTTATTGACTTTCTCAGCTAATTCCTTACCTTTGGCAGATGGGCCAGCTAACACCAAGCCTTTGTAGAAAGTTACTTGCTCATCAGTAGGTTCGGTTGCTTTCTTGTCATTCCAGTCTTTTGGCTCAGCAGAGTTTTTGTTAAGCCCTTGACGAGTAGCAGTTAAGAGAACTTCCACATCATCAGAAAAGAGTACATAAGTCCCTGAAGGGATAAAACCATAGTCAAGAGTCCCTGATGCTAATCCTTCCCCTACAGCTTCAAAGTTAGTCCCTACTGTGATTTCCACGTTCTCAACTTCAAAACCATTTTTAGCAAGTTCGTCTTTCAATAATTGCTTGAGTGGCTCGGTTGATGTTACGATTTCATCTGGGTTACGTGACGGTACGAAACCAATCTTGATGGTATCGATTTTTTCTGCTGCTTTAGCAGTAAACGGTGCGGTTAATCCGGCCACGAAGGTCGCGATTAAGGTGAAGATGGCAAAAAGCTTCAGGCTTTTTTTCATTTTAAGGATCCCTCCAACAAAAATAATAGATTCTACCCAAATTATAGCAAAACCCTTTCTTCCGGCAAGAAAAAAATTATCAAAAGTGCCTTTTCGCTGGTTTTATTTTTCAAATGTTCGTGTTTTTTGGACCTGGCTTGAGCCATCATAAAAAGCCCACGCCTCCTTGCCGGAGGTGTGGGCGAGCATTATTGACTACTAACGTTGGCCTGGGAATGGTAGGCGCGGCGTTTGGCCTTCTTGACCTTCTTGGCCATTCTCTTGCTCTTGACCTTGTTGGCCTTGTTGATATTGTTGGAGATTATTGTTGCTTTGTTGCTCAGGTTGGGCACCAAGCGTTACTTGGACTTTGGTTTCCTTTCCTTCTCTGAGGACGGTTAGCTCTACTTTGTCACCTACATTATAGGCATAGAGCTCCCGACGTAATTCCAAGATATTCTTGATTTCCTTATCGCCAATTTTAGTGATAACGTCATATTTCTTGAGGCCTGCCGTTTCAGCTGGTGAGCCTTTGACCGTATCGGTTACCACGACCCCATCCGTTTGGTCGGACTTGAGTTTGAGAATTTCGGTCTTAGACCGGCTAGTGATATTAGCCAAGTCATTTTGGCTAATTCCAATGAAAGGCCGGGTAACTTTGCCGTCTTTTTCTAGCTGCGCAATGACGCGTTGAACTTCCTTAGACGGAATGGCGAACCCCATCCCTTCGACGTCTACATTCGAGAACTTACTTGAGTTAATACCCACTAGGTCGCCATCCTTATTGAGTAGCGCACCACCGGAGTTACCAGGGTTGATCGCTGCTGAGGTTTGAATGAGCGTGGTCTCAATATCGGCTTGACCGTCCTTGTTGAGGTCCATTGGCACAATCCGTGATTGACCAGAAATAATCCCTTGAGTCACAGAGTTAGAGAACTTGCTACCTAGAGGTGACCCAATAGCAATGGCGATACTCCCTACCTTGGTTGCGTCAGAGTCGGCAAACTTAATGGCCGATTTGACATTCTTAGACGAAATTTTGACAACGGCTAAGTCAGACACCGCATCGCGGCCAACTAATTCGCCATCTTCTGTGGTTCCATCAGCTAATTTAACCTTTAGAGAGTTCGCATTCTCCACCACATGGTTATTGGTTACTAAATAGGCAGAATCCCCGTCAATCTTATAGATAACACCACTACCCTCACCTGCTAATTTTTGGGAGGCACTCGGATCTTCCAAGTCTACTTGGTTTTCGCCACCCGTTCCATAGCCATATAAATTATTTTGTTGGCTTTCTTTCTGGTAGTTTTGGATCGATACGACAGAGTCTTTGGCCTTCTCAACAGCCTTCATAATGGTTTCTTCAAATTCACTGGCTGTTCCTTGGGCTTGGACCGTATTCGTCTGATTTTGAGCTGCCGTCGGTGTCACAACATTTTGCAAGGACAAGCCACTTAAGATAAGTGCGCCCCCTGTTAAAGAACCTACGGCTAATTTAATGATTTTTCTGTTTTTCATCGATCTTCCTCTTTTCTCTCCTATGAGTTTATTGTTTTTCTTGATGCTTCTATCCTAACACCGACATGTGAAAAGAATTTGAAAATTATATTACAAAGCAGGTATTTAATTGGTAAAGAATCCAGATTTTAAGACGCATTTCACGGCAATTTCATTCACATTTTGATTGCTAGACCCCGCTAGTTTCTACATAGGCTTATTCACAGAAACAAAAAAGACTAGGAGCCAGCTCCCAGTCTAATCTTGATGACTAGCATTCATGAATCTTACCACATTTTGGACAGCGCCCTCGCATGCGATTAGCTAAATCAATGAATTTGCAAACCAATTGGCTATCCAAAGAATAGATCACATGCTTACCTTCCTTCTCTGAGCGAATAATCCCATGCTTGCGCAAAGTAATCAGATGGTGAGAAGTCGTCGCTACAGTTGCATCAATTAAGCGTGAGATTTCATAGACACAGAGGCGTTCATAGACCGTCAAGACATGCATAATCTTCACTCGGTTGAGATCACCCAAAACCTTGAATAAGGCTGCCTGTGCGGCCAGTTGATCTGGATCCATGACTTCCTTGAGTCGCTCACATTCCGTGCTAATCACTTGTTCTTCTAGACATTCATATTCTGCCATGTCTTCCCTCCTTATAGGCCATGCATCATCATGACAGCCACACAGTTATTAATGATATGTACACAGATGGCATATTCAAGCCGTCTGGTTTTCAAATAAGTCAGACCCAGTATTAAGCCCATACCAGCATAGAGGCCCCATTCTAACGCATTAGCTGGCTGATGTAGGAGACCAAAAATGACACTGGATATTGCCAGACCTAGCCAAGGTAGCTGGGGCAGTAGATACTTCATCAGTAAGCCCCTGAAGAGAATTTCTTCGACAATAGGCCCCAGTATGGCCAAGGCCAAAAAGGTTAAGAGGAAGGGGGCACCCTGTGTCGATACTTGCAAGGCCGCCTGATTCTGAGTGGTCTCAAAGGCTGGGTTGTAAGCAATCAGGACTTGGTCATAAATTGTCAGGTAGCCATACATAATCCCGTAAATAGCAAAACCTCCGACTAGGAGCTTCCATTTATTGAGTGTCCAATCAAAGAGCTTAAAGCCCCAAATAGAGACCCCTAGGATTAAGACCACTAAAGCTATGGCCTCCAGAATGACAAAAGCCCAAGGATGTATATAGACCAAGTCACTTAAATCGGCACCTACTAAGTCATAGGAGTCGAGCCCTGATTGAGCCAGACCATACTGTATCAATCCCCACTCGGCCAAAATTTGGCTGGCCAGATAGGCTCCCATCAGCAAAAGCACCTTCCACCAGCTGCCCTTAACAGGGTCTTGCCAGGCTTGGTTCATTCTTTGCCACATGTGCCTTCATCTCCTCTTGCTTAGTTAATCAATTTTTCCAGTTGGATAAGACCTTGGAACCAGTCTGCACCTAAGACTTCGTTGAATTGTTCTTGACTTAAGACTGCTTCCCCTGTCGGCTCCGTCAAGTGAGTAGCTTTCAAATCTAAATGGTACTCCAAAGCCAACTTGCCTTGAATCAGACCAACTGTGATTTTCTTATTGGCATAATCCAAGGTGATGGTCCCATCGTAATCATCGGAGAACAAATCAAAAGTATCCTTGAGTCTTGGGAAGTCAGCTTGATGCTTCTTCATAATAGCCGTCCACTGCTTGCCAGCCCCATCCGATAATTCATAGCTTAACACTTGGCCGTCTTTCTTACTTGGTTGGGGTTGACTCGCTAGCCATTCCGTCAAAACCGCTTGATAGAAGGCCTGCCAATCTTGGCTGATTTGATAACTAGTTTGGGCCTGTTCTGTAGAATCTAAGGCTACAAATTTATCTTTGAGTGCGGTGGTCTTGCTTTCATCCAGATGAGCTAATTTATCTAGGGCCGTATCCTTCACAGCCTCCGCTTGACTATTAGCCACTTGCTTGGCAAAGCCCATCAAATCTTCAACTGCCTGCCAAGCAGCCGTCACTTTGCCCTCTGATAGTTTCATCATGGCAGTAAAAGGCAGGGCGTGCGAATCTGTTTGATGCAAGTAACGCATGTCACCAGAATTGATGGTAACCAAGGTTTTCCCCTTAGGCTGGCCATTATCACGGCCATCGATTAAGGCCACATTCATGACTACGCGCGCCTGGTCGTGATAGAGAGCAGTTAGGATTGTTTCTGGCTGGTCTAATTTAATCTCTGGTAAGTCTTTATTGGGATCCTCTTGCTGACTAGAGGACTTACTAGAGTTGGAACTTTCACTCGTCGGCTGACTTGATTGTTCTGAGCCAAACTGGGTCACAGGCGATAAATCTTGGCGTTCTTGCGCACCAATCTGGGAAAGGGCCTGTGGCACCACTAAGAGTTGGTTGGCTAAGATTAGGGCAAGGGCACATTTTTTAAGTGATAATTTCATAGGCTTTGACTCCTTTATTGTGGGGAAAGAGTAGCGTTAGCGCTGGTTTAAATAGGCTTTGACATCTGGGCCGACAAAGACCTGTCCTTGATCCGTCAACAGAATAGGACGCTTGACTAACATGCCATCGGTCGCCAGAAGCTCGAATTGTTGGTCCGAGCTTAAGTCATCCCAACGGTCTTTAAGGCCCATGCCACGGTAAAGCTGGCCGCTAGTATTAACTAGCTTCTTGGTCGAGCTGAGACCAGCCTGCTGGTACCATGTTTTTAACTCTTGAGCGCTAGGACGATCCACATTAATCTCGCGATAGTGATAAGTAAGGCCTTGGGCCTCAAGTAGTCGCTCTACCTCCCGGCAGGTCGAACATTTTTTTAGACCGATTAACTCCATGGTTTTCCTCCTAGCTCTACTTGGTTAAGTAACATTCAAGTAGGTATTTGATATTCTTCACCTCCTCATTCTACCACAAAAACCTAAGAAAAACTAAGGATATTCGCTAGACGCAAAAAGACACCCCTTCCTCACGGAGAGGAGAGGGTGTCTGGTATTCACTTACTTAATCTAAGACAGACAAGCGCTTAGTCCACGGTGTTGCGGTGCGCGCTAAGACTTGGTTAAGGGCTTCAATATTGGCCTTACCTTGCGATTCTAGCCAGTCACGGCAAGCTTGCTCACCTTCTGAGGCGAAGATTGGCACAGCATCCTTCCAAGTTGCACGACCACAGAGTACCCCATTGAATTCAGCACCTGCTTCTTTGGCGAAGTCCAGGGTTTCTTGGAAGAGTTGCGCAGAGACACCTGCACTGAGGTAGATATATGGCAGATGGGTTGCCTCGCTTTGTTCTTTAAAGAGTTTGAGCGCTTCTTGACGGCTATAGAGCACTTGATCTTCAGCAAAACCTTCTACGTACTTCATATTAACGGGTACTTCTACCTTCAAGACATCAACATGGTAACGTTTGTGGGAGAAAATCTTCATGGCTTCCAACACTTTATGAGGTTTTACTTTAGCAAATTCCGCCCCCTTCTCATCATTGAGGGTCGCATCATAGGAGACAATTTCTAAGAAGAAAGGAATATCTTCCGCCTCACACTCAGATCCGATTCGTTCAACGAAGGCGTGTTTGCGTTCATTAATCGCTTCATCTTCATCCGCATCATAGTAGAGCAGGAACTTAACCGCATCTGCCCCTTGTTCTTTGAGGCGGTAAGCAGACCATTCAGGCAACAAGTCTGGCAAACGACCAGGTTCAGAGGCATCATAGCCTGTTTCTTCATAGGCTAAGAGCAAGCCCGCGGCGATTGAACGACGTGCAGCCGCAGGTAAGCCATACTCTGGATCTAAGAGAATTGACGATGCGTATGGTGTCAATTCCTCGGAAATGGCAATCTTAAAGTCTTCAACAGCGCGTTGCACATCTTCAACGCCACCACCTGAAGCAATCATCTTACGCAAGGAACCACGTTGGTCAATGGCTAAGGCAGAGATAACCCCTGCTTCAGTCGATAGTTCTTGTAATTTTTCATATTTAGCTTTTGATACTTGTCTCATCATTGTTCTCTCCTTTTATGAGGCTTGTTTTAGGCTTGGTAGCGGAGCTCGCCGTCTAAATAAGTCGCTTCTAATTCTAATTGATCGCTAACTACGATGAAGTCAGCTTCATACCCAGGGGCAATTCGGCCACAGACCGAATCAATGCCAACCGATTGCGCAGGTGTTAGAGAGGCCATGCGCAGAGCTTCTGCGGGGCTTACTAGACCCCAATCCACAACATTTTTAACCCCTTGTTTGAGCTCTAAGATAGAGCCCGCTAAGTTGCCGGTGTCCTTGAGACGGGCAGTCCCATCTTTGACCACTACTTCAAATTCCCCTAGGCGAGACTGACCCTCGCCCATACCACCAGCCCGCATACAGTCTGTAATTAGGACGGTTTCCTTAGGACCTCTGGCACGAGTCACCACACGAGCTGCCGCCGGATGAACATGGTGGCCATCACAAATCATTTCAGCAAAGACCTTGTCTAAGCTCAAAGCCGCCCCTACCATACCTGGGTTGCGGTGGTGAAGACCGCTCATACCGTTGTAGATATGTACAAAGATATTGGCGCCGGCATCAACTGCTGCAGCCGCTTCTTCATAGGTTGCGTCGGAATGAGCCAAGGCCGTATAGACGCCTTTGGACTTGGCGAATTCAATGAATTCCTTGACACCCTTACGTTCAGGAGCAATGGCAATCTTATTGACTAAGCCATGTGACAGTTCGTGCCATTTGGCGAGTTTTTCAACGGATGGGTCGCTCATGTATTTAGGGTTTTGCGCCCCTTTGTATTTTTCAGTGAAGAAAGGACCTTCTAGGAAAATACCACGAATCTTAGCTCCGGTCACCTCTTGATAGTGATTCCCAATCGTTTCGCAGACATCATTCAACAACTCGGCAGAAGAGGTCAAGGTGGTTGGCAACCAAGAGGTCACCCCACAGGATAGGAGACCTTCGGAAATCACCTTAATGCCTTCAAAGTCATTATCCATGACGTCATGAGACTTGTAACCATGAATGTGGGTGTCCACAAAACCTGGGGCAACAATGGACTGGCTATAGTCTTTGATTGGGGCATCTTGTGGCTCTTCCATCAGGATGGGACCAAACTTCCCGTCTTCAATGGTCAAATAGGCCTTATCAATGACTTGGTCATCGAGCACAATTTGCTTAGCATAAACATAGTATTTCATACGCTTCTTCCTTTCTTATCTAGGCGTAAGGATGAATGGTGACACCCTTCACGACACGGTTGACTGTGCCACTTGGCGATGGAGTGTCTGGTTTGTTGTGGACATGAACAGAGGCCAGCAGAGCCAAAACCTGACCAACTACTAAATATGGGAAGGCCAGATAGGCATCCGGTAATTGACTGTGAGCCAAATCGAAATCAAAAACCTCTACCCCAGGCGCAGCCTCGGTTCCCACTTGAATGGCTACAACGGCTTGGGCAATCTGATCACCGGCCAATTCAGCTAGGATATCTTGGTCATAGAGACGGGTGTAGGCTTGGTTGGAAACAAAGACTAGGGCCAAGGCCTCAGAATTTACAAAGGATTTAGGCCCGTGACGGAAGCCCATGCTAGAATCATAAACGGTTGCCAATTGCCCCGCCGTTAACTCTAGGATCTTCAATTGGGTTTCACGACCCAGGCCTTCAAAGCCACCCGATCCCAGATAGATGACACGCTGTGGATTCTTAGCTATCAAGGCATGAAGCTGACCTTCGCGAGCCAAGACTGTCTCAGCCATTTTGGCAATCTGGTCAACATAAGCCGCCTTATCGGCATCAGAAGCTGGGTCAAAAACTAGCAAGGCGGTAAGCATCATGCAGGAGAAACTCCCTGTCATGGCAAAACCTGCATCATTGGAGCGGCTTGGCTGCAAGAGCACTAGGTTGTGGTCATCCCCTTGCGCGGCTTTGGCTAAATGCCCTTCTGGCGCACAGGTAATGGTTAATTGATAGAAATCCTTGACCATGGACTGGCCCAGTTGGACTGCCGCCACGCTCTCTGGCGAGTTACCACTACGGGCAAAGGACACCAAGAGGGTTGGCAAATCTGCTTGGAAGACGGTCGCCGGATTGGAGACAATGGTCGTCGTCGGCTCGTGACGGAAGTTAAGTCGAGACACGTCGTTAACTTGACGTAAATAATTTGTAATGGCTTGTCCAACATAAGCAGATGACCCTGCTCCTGTAAAAATCACTTCTAGGCGCCCATAAGACTCTAACAAGGTACCTACAAAGCCCTTAATTTCTTCCTGACGGTCAAGATACAATTGATAGGTTTCGCGCCAGATAGAAGGTTGTTGCTTGATCTCTCGCGTTGTAATTTCAGCACCTAGTGCCTCTAACGCGGCTTTGTCTAATTCAAACATGGCCTAACTCCTCTACTGATTTTTCATTATATTTATATTTTACTCTGTAAGGGCTTTTCTTTCAATATGCGTTTCGACCAAAATTAAACTGAAACTTGTCTTAAGTAACAAAAATAAAAATTTTTGTCTGTACATGAAGCGCTACCATGTTTTTTGTGGTACACTAAGGTTAGATTAATTCATTGCAATTTTTGGAGGTATTATTCCATGGAAATACTTGTTTATGATCAGTTCGATACGGCATCCGATAAGGCCTTTGACTTTTTCGTCCAGGCGCTGGCAACTGGTCCCAAAACCTTTGGCTTAGCAACTGGTTCGACTCCCGAAGCGCTCTACCAACGTTTAGTAGAGTCCGATTTAGATTTTAGTCAATCAGTTTCTGTCAACTTGGACGAATACTATGGCTTGTCTAGCGACCATCCAAAGAGCTATCACTACTTTATGCAGCAACATCTCTTCCAGCACAAGCCTTTCAAACATTCCTATCTGCCTGACGGGGACCAAACTGATAGCGACTATGAAATCAAACGCTATAATCAAGTCCTAGCAGACAACCCCATTGATTTACAAATCTTGGGGATTGGCTCTAATGGTCATATTGGCTTTAATGAGCCAGGGGCACCATTCGATGGCTTGACCCAACTAGTCGATTTGACTCCATCCACTATTGAGGCTAACAAACGTTTCTTCGATCGAGTCGAAGACGTGCCGACTCAAGCTTACAGTATGGGGATTGCTTCCATCATGGCCGCTAAGAAAATCATCCTCATGGCTTACGGCGAAAAGAAAGCTGATGCTATTTACGGACTGGTTGAAGGGCCTGTGACCCCTGATCTGCCAGCCAGTATCCTCCAGCGTCACCCTGATGTGACCCTCCTCTTGGACAAGGCGGCTGCAGCTAAACTTCATCTCTAAGAGAAATTTCCCATTATATCATATATGATATAATGGGATTTTTTATTAGGCTTAAAATCAGAGCAAGAGGGCTAGACTCCGGTGTCTAGCCCTCTTGCTGAGGCTCCCCTATTTAAAAGACTTGAATATCCTGGGCAGGCATCACTAAGAAGCCAGCCCCAATAATTCCGTTATCTCCCCCCAGGTCTGTGACCCGAATGTGAGGCAGAATATGCATTTGTTCTTTGTGGGCATAACGCTCTAGGACCGCCTTAATCCGCTCCACATAGAATGGATTCTTGACTGCCACGCTACCGCCAATGACAATTTCTTTAGGATCTAGGAGGCAGATCATAGCGAAGAGTCCAATGGCCACCCCCATGGCACTTTGGTCTACTAATTCATTGGCAATTTGTTCCCCTTTGAGGGCACGAGCGAAGACTTGGGCCACCGTAATCCGATCATCCAGATAGAGGGCGCGAGCCATGGCCTCAATCCCAGGGCCAGCGCAAACACTTTCCAAAGGACGCAGGCCAGTAGAGGAGGGCACTGGCAAGAAGCCAATTTCACCTGAGAAACCATCACCGCGAATAATCTGATGGTTGACGATATTAGTGCAGGCAATCCCGGTTGAGACCGTCAAATAGCCGAACACATCCAGCGGCCCCATGCCAGCCAAGCGATATTCCGCATAGGCAGCCGCCTTGACGTCATTCTCAATGGCGATTGGTACTTGCGCATAGCGGTCCGCCAGGCGCGCTACCACCGGAAACTTCTCCCAAGGGATATTATTTTGGAAGATAGCTACCCCGTTTAGGCTATCCACCTTGCCTGGTATCCCTAAGCCGATACCGGTCAAATCCGATACATCCACCCCTGCCTCTGCTAGGCAGGCGTCAATGACACCTACTACGCATGCTAACATGGCCTCACTGGAAGAGGTATCGCTGGGCACTTGAACACGGTGAGTGATATGTCCCTGCTCATCAATGATAGCCGCCGCTACCTTAGTTCCGCCGATATCCACACCCATTGCTTTTCTCATTTTCCTTCCTCCTCTCCTTTGGTAGAGCCATCCGGCCTTTAATCGCGTTTAGGATGGTTAAAGTCGTAGTTATAGTCAAAGAGCACCGCTAGTAAACCTGCCAAAGCTAAGAGCATGCCCAAAAGATTCTCTCGGCTAACCGTTGTTTGAAGGTGAATGATAAAGCCAACGCAGACCAAGGCAACCAGAAGACGAATGAGAACACGAATTTTATGAGACATCTAAATCTCCTCCCATCGAATTTCGCTCGCAGCCAAGGAAACTTCATGGCTAATTCCTTGACCATCATAGACAGTCGTTACTTGTGGCTCAGCGGTATTATTTACAACTGCATACTTGCCCTTAGCTGGGTAGGCATGAACCTCAACAGCTGGGTTGCTACTATGCCATTTATTAAAGTCAGCTTCCTTATGTGCCGCATAGTAGAGGGCACGCATGAGTAAACGCGTATTGTCAATGCTGTAAGGTAAGCCAGCTAGGTAGACCCCACGACCTTGACCATAATCGTGTGCTGCCATATGAACTTCGCCATTGCTGTATTCTAAAATTTCTGTCTCTTCACTTAGGGCATAGAGGTTATGCATGGACTCCCCGAAATCTGGCACCTGACCAGTCACTAAATCTGCCGTAATAAAGTGACTGCCTTGGGCTTGAGTGAAGTATTTGTCGGTCGATAGGGAGAAGCCTAACTCCTTATCCACCCCAAGAATTTCAGCTAATTGGAAGAAACGACCATTTTGAAGATGGGCACTTGGTTCGCCAACGCCAACCAAACCGCCGCCTTGGTAGACGAAGCGACGAATGGCACTTAACAATTCTGGGCGTGCCCAATGTTGGCCACCACTAAAGGCGGTTCCGGCATCGCCTGCGTTAATTAAGACGTCCACATCTGCCGGCACGCCGTCAGCAATCACCTGGTCAAAACTCAAGAAGACTACCTCAACCGCCGCACCACTGAGGGCTTCTAGAATCCCTAAATAGGAGTAGATTTGCTTATAGTGCAAGGCATGCGCCACCATGTGCGTTTGCCAGGTACGAAGTGCTCCCCAAGCATTGAGAATCCCTACTTTTAGCCCCACATAAGGCTTGGTGTCTTTGACAATGGCGTAGATATCCCGGAATTCATCCGCCACTTCTTCGATATAGGAAACAAATTTAGGGAATTTATAGGCAAGGCTGAGATAACCCCCATAACCAATCCGGTCAACCGGCTTACGCATAATGGCCCGGCGTGCTGTCAGCCAATTCTCGTTAGCTTCAATGGTCGGATCATTTCCTTCATAGAAGGTATCTGGGAAGAAGTATGGCAGGAAGCGACCTTCGGTATATTTAACATGTGGAATATCGGCAATCATCCGCAAGGTAGCCCCGCCTCCGACTGATCCAACTACTGCGTCCAAGCCAATATCTTTGAAATAAGGGCCATAAGGTTCGGTCCCAATCCAGTTATCGCCTAGGAACATCATGGCTTCTTTGCCTGCTTCATGTACGATATCCACTAACTTCTTGGCTTCTTGAGCCACAAAGTGGCTTTGGAAATCGACATAGTCTAAGTAGGCCTTAGAAGGCACGCGGAAAGCCGTGTTATAGTAACCTTGATCAACAAAGTCTTCCGGTCTCAGACGATAACCTTTGGCTTCTTGGAAGGCTAGGATGGCGGCTGGTGAGACAGAAGCTCCATAACCAAACCAGTCGACAAATTTCTCTTTGGCCTTGTCATTGAAGACGAGGGTGAAATGGTAGAAGAAGGTGGTAAAGCGGACCACATCCGTCTTAGGATTTTCCTGGCACCAACGTCTGAGGTAGTCTGACATGAAGCGGTTGGAATGTGGCTGACGCACATCAAAAGGAATATCATGAGCCACTGAGTCGCCCCAATTATTAGTGATATGGTTATACATTTGAGTTGGGTCCCAAATCTTATAAACTAAGAAGGAAACCGTATATTCATGGAAGGGCTCTGCCCCTTCCACAAGCACTAGGTCCCGCTCTTGATCCACCTGCCACTGGCTGCTTGGGACTACTTGGCCAGTGGTGCGGTTAATGACTTCCCACCACTCCTTAGGATCATGGTGATAGTCAGGTACTACTTGTTCCCGATAGTAGCCCTGCATGAAATCAATGGCTAAGCTTTCTTTGCTTGCGGTATGGAAGGGCGACATCAAATAGAGTTGTTGGCACTCTTCCATATGGTCTTTGATAAAATCATTATGATTTCGAGCTACAAAATAGGTTGTATAGATAGAAGCATCTAAATCTTTGACGGCTTCTTCTAACTTGGTCCCATCGGAATCGCGGATGGCATCAGCTCCCCATCGATCTAATAATTCTTGAGTTTGCGCAAGGAAATTGCGCTCACTTGGTAAAGTAAGTCTGCCTTTTGATTTGGCCATTTACTACATCTCCTTCGTCTTCTAAGTCTCAATATCAAGGCTTGGCTTATTCCTTGGAGCCGCCCGCTGTCATCCCCTCGGTCAGACGCTTCTGAACGAAAATATAGAGGATGAGGGTTGGCAACATGACCATGACCATGCCGGCGTAAAGTTGACCATATTGTTGGGCCGCATTTTGCGCTGCCATTAAGTTCATCAAACCTACCGGCAGGGTCCGTAACTCTTGTTTATTCATCAGGGTAAAGGAAATGATGTACTCATTCCAGAAGCCTAGGAAGTTAAAGAGAATAACCGTGATAATACTTGGCTTAGCCATAGGAATCATAATCCGCATCATGGTCGTGAAATGATTAGCTCCATCAATCGAAGCCGCTTCTTCAAAAGTTGACGGCAAGGTCATGAAGTAGCTAGACAAGAGATAGATGGTAAATGGCAGAGAGGTTGCCGCATAGACCAAGGCTAGGATGAAGCGGTTGTTTAAGAGCTCTGGCATCATGGCAAAGCCTTTTTTTGCATCGACCAACATCAAGAAGATAGGTACTACAATGTAGTTAACGTTGATGAAGAGTCCACCCTTAAAGAGTTGACGTAAAAGGCCACGGCCTGGGAACTCAAAACGCGCTAGAACATAAGCGGCTGGCAAGGCCAAGGCTAAGAGAAGCGCCAAAGCCATAGCCGTTACGACTACCGAGTTGAAGACATAAGCTCCCATGCTAGCCCGGTTCCAGGCATCGACAAAGTTCTGCCAGTAGAGTCCCATTGGCAAGGACCAAGGCGAACGGTAGAATTCTGAATTTTCCTTAAGTGAGGCCAGAAAGACCCAACCCACTGGCACAATAATCGAAATAGCCAGGAGCGACAGCACTAAGTAGATAAAAATCTTGTATAAACGATTCGTTGAACGACTCATTTGACTGGCTCCTTTCTAGTATTCAAGAATGTCCCGCTTGGTTACGGCACTAACGACCGCTGACAAGACGAAGGAGAAGATGAAAATAACAACCCCAATGGCCATCCCGTAGCCATAGGATGAGTTGGTATAGGCTTGCCCATACATGTAGGATAAGACTACCGAAGATGCTCCGTTTGGCCCTTCGCTGGTCATGGTTTGGACCAAGAGGAAGCTGAGGTTGATGGTAGAAATAATGAAGAAGGTCAAGGTAGTCCGAATGTTATTCCAGACTAGTGGCAGGGTCACGGCGAAGAACTGCTTAACCTTACCCGCCCCATCCAAATCTGCTGCTTCATAGAAGGAAGTTGGGATATTGGCCATTGATGCCATGTACATGACCATGTAATAACCAATAGCCTGCCATACTAAAGCACCAATCAAGGCATAGAGCACCAACTGCTTGTCCCCCAACCAAAGAATCGGTGGAGCCTGCTCCCCTCTAAAGATTGCCAAGAAAGAATTTAACATCCCGTTGTTAGGGTCATAGATGGCGGAGAAAATACCGGAAATAACAACGATGGATAAGATATTTGGAATATAGAAAATTACCCGGAAGAAGTTTTGTCCCTTAATTTTCTCTGTCGATAGAATGGAAGCGAAGAGAATGGCAATGGCTAGGGTAATAATGGTCACCAGCACAATTAAGACAATGGTATTTTGGAAGGCTCGAATAAATTTAGTGTCGTTGAAAAGTTTGATAAAGTTATCGAAATACACGAAAGTCTTTTTGGCTGAGAATCCACCCCACTTGTAGAGGGACATGCGAAAGACTTGAAATGTCGGATACAACATGAAGAGGGCGAACAAGAGGGTCGCAGGTATCACGCAAATCAAGGCAAAGCGGGTTTTGGATGCTTTTGAATTCATGATAAGTACTCCTTTCTAAATCGCCGTGCTGGCGTCTCTTATAAGTATGACCCTGGCTCATAAGAGGCATCAACACGTGCGTTATCAATAAAAGTCCCACTCCCACCAAGGCGGAAGTGGGCACTATGTCAATGCTTAAGCTAGCATTAGTGGCTGATGCTGTCGTGGAATTGTTTCATTACTTCTACGACGTTAGATTGCCAATCTTTCACGCTGAGGTCACCAGATACTACAGAGTTGAATGCTTCGTAAAGTGTTGCCTTGAGGTCTACCCCTTCGATGGCTTCAGCAGATACGAAACCACCTAAACCTGGTAATACGCCTTCGTCATAGATTTTATAGAAGACTTGTTTTTCAGCTGGTAACTTGCTAATCAAACCTTTAACTGGTTGAACAGCCCCGTGTTTAGCGAAGATTTCAGCTGCCTTGTCAGAGTAGAGGAAGGCAATGAATTCTTTGGCTGCTTTTTGTTGTTTAGCTTCTTTTGGAATCCAGATATGTTCCAAGAAGGTATAAGCGTATTGTTTGCCACCTTCTTTGAGGGTTGGCACAGCCGCCATGCCCCATTCGAAGCCGTCAGCACGTGGTGCATCTTTCATTTCGTCCACAACCCAGCTACCATTTGGCATGAAGAGGGCTTTGTTGTCTAGGACTGCTTGTTGGTTCTTAGTGAAGCCGTCTTTGTTAGCATTAGCCACAGTAGTTGCTTCAGTGTTCTTAGCTAACTCACCTAAAGTTTCGAAGACCTTGGTTAACTCAGCGCCAGACCAAACTTCTGGATCGTAGTTCATGGCTTTGTTGAAGAGCTCTGCCCCACCAGCGGAGTAGATTACGCTAGAGAAGAAGGTGTCTAAATAGCCAGCCGTTGGATAGGTGAAGAGGGCAATGTTTTCTTTCTTAGCTTCTTCAGCTAATTTCCACATTTGATCCCAAGTCTTAGGTACTTCCCAGCCTTTTGCTTTGAAGAGCGCCTTGTTGTAGAAGAGACCAGTTGGAGAGTAGAACATTGGCATTAAGTAAGTTTTGCCATCGTTATATGGGTTAGTTGATGTAGAATCAGTAAAGCCTGGTAAGAGTTTTTCCTTAACTGTCTTGTCTTCACCTGGAACCTTCAAATCCAAAACATCGGTTAAGTCAGCTAATGCCTTATCCTTGATTAAGGTTTCTGGTAAAGCTTTCTTACGGCTTTGTGCCAAGAGCACTACGTCAGGGTAGTCACCAGATTGGAGACGTGGGGTGATCGCATCTTCGAGTTCCTTTTCCATGGTCAACTTGATGTCGACATTTGGATTGACTTGCTTATAGGCTTCAATGATTTCTGGCCATAACTTGGTCCCATAAGCTGTTTCGATGGCTGCGAAGTCTAAGGTCACCTTTTCTTCTGCTGACACATTGGCAACTCCGAAGAAACTTGGCAAAGCACAAGCTAAAGCAGCTGCTGATACTAAAGCTTTTTTCATGTAAAACACTCCTTATAAAATTTTATTGGATCTTACACTCTTATCATACCATAGGTGCAACCGTTTTACTTGCAGATTCTTGTTGTAAACTTGCAGATTCTTGCGGATTGTTGTATAATGTAACTAGATAAATGATAGCGTTTTAATAACTTTAAGGAGTGTCCCCACATGTATATTCGCTATACCATCACCCATAAGCCTGAAGAGGTCAGTCAAAATCATTTCCAGGTTCTATCAGTTAATATTGTCTCCTATGATGCTAACTGGCATTCCACTATGCATCACCACAATTTCGCCGAAATTTTCTATTGTTTGGACGGATCTGGTTACCTACTGACTGAATTCGGGCGGACTCCCATCCACAAACACTCTCTCCTACTCGTCAACCCCTTCATCGAGCATACGGAGCACACCTCCCTTATCTACCCACTCAAGTATCTAGTAATAGGGATCAAGGGGCCAGAGATTATTCTACCCTCTCACGCTACAGATAATGGGCTATTTAGCTTCGAAGACAGCAACCATCAGTTCTATCGTCTTATCCGTGAAGTTATGACAGAATGTGAATTAAATCAGCCTTACTCTAGCCAAATTATCGACCATTTAATTAATTCCTTGATTCTTAGACTTAATAACGTGGCTAATAGCCAGCTAGCCATGGCACGGGAGACGCCCTTATCTGCCAGTGTCAGCTTAGCTAAGCACTACATCGATAATCATTTCTCCAAGAACATTAATCTTGAGCAATTAGAAGAACGAGCCCATGTTTCTCGCTTCCACTTATCCCACCAATTTAAGGAAGAACTCGGCCTCTCACCTATCAACTACCTCAATCAGGTTCGCCTAGGGCAGGCCCAAGAACTCCTACTGACTACCAATTACACTGTACTGCAAATTACCGAAATGGTTGGTTTCAATTCCGTCTCCTACTTCTCCAATAAATTCCACGAGGCAGTCGGCATGACACCTCGCGCCTATCGTAACCTCCATGCCTCAAGCCTGATCCAAACAGGCAGTCTCAAAGAATCGTATCGGCTACCCGATAATTTGGTAAGAAAAAATTAGCACAGTTTCTTTATGAAAAACCACTGATCTTCGCATCAGTGGTTTTGTTGTTAAATCAATGAATTTTTATGAAAATATGCCATATCTTATTAGTCAATATCGATACTTTTTACACTAAGTCTAAACAAGTACAAAGTCTATAATAACAACAGTTGTTGCGCTTTCTCGGTTTTTATGGTATAATATAGTTATCAAAATCACAAAGAGGTGTTTTTTATGGTAAAAGCGAGTAAGGAACGTTGCGAAAACTTAGTTGCTCTGTTGGACGGTTACTCCAAAAAAGGCGGTCACCATCTTAACATCAACGTATTTGACCGGGATACTTTAATGGATGCTATGGAACATCCAGAAAACTACCCTCAATTGACTATTCGTGTGTCTGGTTATGCTGTTAACTTCAACAAATTGACCCGCGAACAACAATTGGACGTTATCAACCGTACAATGCACGAAGGCATGTAATCTTGCCTTTAGCCCTGGCGCTTGCTAGGGCTCTTTTATTTGGATCATATTCTTACTATACAAAAAGAACCTTGAAGATTGCTTCAAGGTTCTTTTTGACTCATGCTTTCCTATCATTTCTGATGGAAGAATACCGGCGGCCGGGGTCGAACCGGCACGCCCTCGCGGGCACTGGATTTTGAGTCCAGCGCGTCTGCCAATTCCGCCACGCCGGCATATCAGGAAGGCGGTAACCGGATTTGAACCGGTGATGAAGGTTTTGCAGACCTCTGCCTTACCACTTGGCTATACCGCCATCAAAATATAAAAAAACTGGGGTAGCTGGATTCGAACCAACGAATGACGGAGTCAAAGTCCGTTGCCTTA